>ERZ795059.6-NODE-6-length-554481-cov-31.610235_pt1 | contig 554481 bp, 451 predicted proteins | sample MGYA00375143_ERZ795059 | MGnify/ENA primary metagenome ERZ795059 (study PRJEB30188, sample SAMN05720168) | activated sludge metagenome | isolation source: Anaerobic digester | place: USA | collected 2015-01-07 ... | reverse complement strand
GAAACCCTAAACTATAATTTTTTCAAATGAAAACTTTTTGTCTGAAACAATTAGCCATTCCTAAATTTGATGCTTGAAATTGCATGTCAGTTTCTGGTTCTTTTACAATTAGTTGTAAAGTTCTATAGAAATTCCATGGATCATATAAGTTTAGATCAACCGAGAATTCCTCTTCTGTTCTATTTAATTGTTTTGCACTTTCTTTTTGAAGAATACTTATAAATTCCTTCATAATCTCTCGTCCATCTTCATCCTTGACAGAAAAAAGCAGATCATCTCGTATCTTATGTATTTTATTTTTAAATATATCAGATTTAAAAAAACTTTCTCCAGTCTCTTCATTAATAATCTCTTCTTTTTGAAACAGTTTATTTATTTCAAGGAGAATTCGGCCAATTAGTGACCAACGATTAGATGGGAGATAATCTAAAATTTGCCTATCTATACCAAGATATGCTGATGAATATGCCTGTCTATTTTCATTTGTGATATAGTTATTACTTAAATTTAAGCCGCTTTTTACACTTCCTCTATTGTCAACCCATTCCTCAGCTAGCTCAAGATATTTATCATTATCAAAGTATAGTCTTATTTTTATTTTATTATCCAATTCCCCTAAATAGTGATCCTGTTCAATTGTTGAGTTAAAAGAGGGATAAATTGGGCCTAATGGCCAATTGATAGCATCAAATATATTACTTTTTCCAACACTATTGCCACCAATGAACACATTTATTTTATCGGATACTTTAATATCAATATGCGATATGCTTTTAAAATTTTCAATTATTATTCTTGTTATCTTCATTTAATCTTATTTTTTATCTAACAAATTATTAATTTTCACGATATTATATAAATCTAATATCTATATATAGAAAGAGGCCAATATTTTGAATAATATAGTTAGTTTTTTTATTAATAAATATTATTTAAAATTTTCCTCATAAAAAAACTTAACTTTAATATTTTATCTCGGTAATAATCCGTTCCAATAATATTAGTTTTGATGGTATAATCGGTCTCTCCTATAAAACAGTAAACTTTTTTATCCTCACTCTACATCATATAGTATACAAGAAAAATCCCACATCTACCCAAGCATAATAAACCATATCGTATATTGTAAAAATAATCAAATTTTACGGAAACATGCAAGCAAAATTTTCATTTTCCCGTAAAAACTATCCCTAAACCAGCCCAGCGCCTTGCCGCCCGGCAGTAGAGACGCGCCCAACACACCGCCCACCCCACGGCGCAGTTATTACAGCAGTTTAGTTCCTTCGGGCCAAAGTGGGAGAGAAACAGGCAAGTTCACAGCCAGCCGGCAAGTCCGGAGAGGCGCTGCACAGGGTTTTGCAACAATGCACAATTTTAAGGGGGAGGGAAGCGGCGATGTTCATAAAAGCAGTCCGGTATTGACGAAAATATCGGTGTTTATAGTATTGTTCTTTCAGCGAATTCCGGCAGGATACTGGTGGGTATATATTCTAGCCAATCGTCAAGTTTACGCGTTTTCCAAAACCAAGCTCCACAATACGATATAATGTCGATAATTGTATATCGCTGTGTCCATTTTCTATCCGGGAAATAAAACTTTTTCTTGTCCCTGTTTTTTTAGCGAGGTCTTCCTGGGTCATATTGGCTTCTTTTCGGGCATTCCTTAAAATCTCTCCAATCGCAAAAGCTTTGGCTTTAATCTCAAAATCTGTTCGCTTTGGTGTACCAATTTTACCGTATCTTTTGTCCAAGTGTTCTTCAAATGTGGTATTATCTTCCATGTGTATCAATCTTTCTTTTTATGTTCAAAATATTCTTTCCTGATATGCATTGCTTTCTCAAGCTCTTTTGCAGGCGTTTTTTGCGTCTTTTTTTGCAAGCCGTTAAACAAGACTATAATGTTTCCTTCATCAAAACAACAAAATATTCTGTAAATATTACTTTCATACTCGACTCGTATTTCATACAATCCTTTTCTTCCTGTTACCGGTTGTAGGAATTTTTTTGGAATACTTTCAGCAACAGAAACGAGATACAAAACATAATCAATTTTCTCTTTTGTTCTTTCCGACAGAGTATCATAAAATTCTGTAAAATATTTTTTAAAGAATATTATTTGTCGTTTTTTATTCATAATAAAAGTTAACTAATAATGGAACAAAAGTCAAGATTATGTTTTGCAATTTAACCCGCTTCCAGATTTCCAGCCGGGTATCCTTGCCGTCCTGAGCCGGCGGAGAATTGTCGATGTTTCTAGTCCCGCCTTCAGGCTGGCTTTCAAGAACCGGCTAAAGCCGGGACTACAAACGTGCTATTGGCTCGTAGTACCGCCTTCAGGCGGTCTTTAACACCTTGGAACGACAATAGCTCATTCTTTCACCGCCCCGATCATTTGCAACGTACTGATAAGCAGACAGGCGCGGATTTTATTGATGACCGGCCGCGCCGATTTCTCAACCTGGTGATAACGCTTTGAACGGATAATTGTTCCGATAACAACCTGCTGCCGGCGCTTGCGATTGCCATTATTCAATGCTCTTGCCGCTGATCTCATCAATATCGATGCGAATGAGCAGAGCCGCGGCAACGGATTGGGGATTGTATTCATACGGCCCCGCTATATAATGGCTCATCAGTATATCAAACACCTGCTGCTTTTCATCATCGTCGCTAATGAATGTTGCCCGGCCATGCCCGGTAACGCTTTGCCCCCTGACAGTCCAGTTGCAGGCTTTTTCCCCGCTCACCAGTTGACAGTCCCCGGTGATACAAAATCCCACCCGGTTATCCTTGCGTAACAGTTCCAGCTTTTTGCCATGCAAACCGGTATGCAGGTACAGCGCATTATCGGTATAGCCAAAGTTCATGGGGATAATATACGGCGCTTTTTCCGTATTGATAGCCAAAAAACAGGTCGGCGCGCTGTTCATCACTTGTTCTATTTCCTGCCGGTCCAGTATTCTTTTTTTGGACATTTTTTTATCATCCTTTGCTTTTTTAAAATATTATCTTATATTACCACATCCGGGATGCAGGGAACGCCTTTTGATCAGTTAAAAAGCCCCGGAAAGCTAAACGCAAACCACGTGATTAATATAAAACATTTTGCCAACAATAAAAAGGGTAACTGCGATGAACAGAAAGGATTTTATCAGCCGGATCATAAAACTGGGCGTCATTCCCGCATTTTTGCTGACCCGGATCAAGACCGGCGCGGCGCAAAATGAAGAAACTGCTGAAAGCAGCGCCACTCAGCAGAAATTTACCGGACAGTGGCTGGTTTCGTTGCTGAATAACATGAACAACAAATTGCAGGAACAGGATAAAGTGAAATTACTGGAAGCCTGCGGGCGCGATTGCGCGCGTAACGGCGCTGTGCAAATGGCGCAGGCCAACAAGGGGAATGTGCAGGGTTTGATCGACAAACTGGCGGAATTTTTGGGCAAGGAAAATGCCGTTCTGGCCGGCAACAAGGCAACGATCAAATACAGTAAATGCTATTGTCCCAACCTGGCCAATTTTACCGGAACCATGCCGGGTATGTATTGCAATTGTTCCCGGGGCTGGGTGCTGGAAATGTTTGAAACTGCCGCGCAAAAACCGGTTAAGGTTGAACTGGTGAGTTCAATTGTGCGCGGCGCTGATCACTGCGAATTTTCTATTGAAATTTAAGCGGTTTTGGCAATGGGCAGGCCGATGGTAAAAGTCGTGCCTGTCCCGACCTGGCTTTCCAGGGTGATATAGCCTTTATGCTGCTCCAGGATGTTCTTGACGATCGGCAGTCCCAATCCTGTGCCTTTACCGGCGGATTTGGTGGTGAAAAACGGCTCGAAAATTTTAGTCTGTAACTCTTTGGGAATACCGCTGCCATTATCCCTGAATTCTATTTCAAAATTATTTTTATCCTTGCTCAGGGCCGTGGCCAGTTCCAGCACCCCGCCGGTGGGCATGGCGTGGGCGGCATTGATTTCCAGGTTGCGGATAACCTGTTCCAAAAGATTGCGGTCGCCATACACAGGCTGCGCCGGTTTGTGCAGGTTGGTTTTGATGGTAACATATTTCAGCACGCCGCTCAGGATCAGCGTTTCCGTAGTCTGCTGTAATAGAACATTCAGGTCTAGCGGTTCCAACTGTGGTTTGGTAGGCCTGCTCAGGGATAACAGATTCTTGCCGTGCACGGCGACTTTTTCCAGGTTGGCAAGTATATATTCGTTATATTCTTTAATTCTATCCGGCTTGCCATAGTTTTCCTTGATCAGGCGGGCGTGAATGAGCATGCCGCCCACCAGGTTGTTCAACTCGTGGCCGATGCTGCCGGCGATGATGCCCAGCGTGGCCTGTTTTTCGGTCTGCACCAACTGGTTGTGGGTCTGTTTTAAATCGGAGATATCTTTATACATGATAGACACCGCTTCGACTAGATTGTCGTGCGAAAAGATTGGCGCGGCGGAAATGAGCACGTTTTTGGGCGTGCCGTCTTTGCCATAGCGGATCGCCTCAAAACTGCGTATAGATTCACCATTTAACAATTTTTGTGATAATTCCACAGCTTCGTGAAAAACATTTTCATGGGCGATCAGTTTATCGATGTCCTGGCCCATTACCTCGGCTTCGCTATAGCCGAACACATTCACCGCGCCCTTGTTCCAGGATGTGACCTTTTTATCGACATTGATGGAGACAATCGCATCGGCGGCAAATTCGACGATGGAGCGGTACTGCTGTTCCGATTCCCGCAGATCGCGGATCATTTCCCACACCAGTTCTTCAAGGGTTTTGGAAATTTCCTTGATCTTTTTTTCATATTTTTGAACTTTTTCTTTTTGCTTCATATTATTGTGAATACCCGATTCAGTAATTGCTCAATATTATTCGATCAAAATTGATTATAATAAATTACTATTTTTTTTTCATATTTCAAATGCCATACTGCCTGGCCGGTTTATAATATTATACTTTGTTCTGTTTGATTGTTGCCATAACATGCCGGGAAAGCAGGATAATCCCGGTTTTACAATAAATTTTTAATGAATTTTAGGTTACGTACTCTTGCGCGCAATAGATGTACCTGCCGGTACACCTTGAAGTCGATCTGGCATAACAGGATTTCTAGTAATTAATTAAAAATCAATATTTTAAAAGCAATATATTATAAGGATAAGCTTTTGGCACCAGCCTTGCGATACCTGTATCCAGAAAAACAAACAGTAATTTACTAAAGGAGATATGGTCATGAAAGCGAATACCTTTACATTGTTTATCGGGGTGTTGTTTTTGCTGGTTCTGGGCAGTTCGGTTTATGCGCGGCCGGTGCATGTACACAATGCGCCGCCGGCCAATAAGGTAGTGGTTGTTACTACGCCGAGACCGCATGCCAATGCTGTGTGGGTCAAAGGACACTGGTGCTGGAAGAATAATGCTTATCTGTGGAATGATGGCAAGTGGATTGACCCGAAACCGGGTTGTGTTTGGGTGGATGGCCATTGGAAGAACACCCGGCACGGCTGGGAATGGATCGAAGGACATTGGCGCAAAGTTAAATAAGTTATTATTACTGAAAAAGCCGGTTTAGCAACCGGCTTTTTTTATTCATGGATTATATTCTATTATTCAATAAGCTATCTTAATGGTGGGTCAATATCCACCTAACGAGCTGAAAACTGACAACTGAAAACTGACAGCTATTAACTTACCCAATCGCCTGCCATGCCAGGAACGAAGCGCCGAGCACTGCGGAATCGTCTTTTAATTCGGCGGGAACGATCCGCACATTGCGCGAAGCGATTGCAAAGGCATTTTCAACCGCCACCTTGCCGACAGTTTTCACATACGCATTGCCCAAAGCTTCCACCACGCCGCCGCCGATCACCACCACTTCAGGGTTAAAAATATTCAGCAGGGAAGCGGCAGCGTAACCCAGGTAGGTTGCCGAGCGGTCGATAGCCTCTACCACTGCCGGGTCGTTATCCGCATAACTTTTTGCCAATATACTGCTGCTGATCCGGTCGTATTTGCTTTTGGTCTTTTTAAATATTGTCGTCGATGAAAGATCATTGATCGCCGCTATGCGGATTTGTTTTTCGATGGCAAGCCGGCTGGAAAAGGCTTCCAGGCAGCCCTTTCTGCCGCAGCCGCAGAGAGGGCCGTTGGGATCAAGGATCATGTGCCCCAGTTCGCCGGCGTTTTCATTAAAACCATGCAGCAGCTTGCCGTCGATTATTACCCCGCCGCCAATGCCGGTGCCGACAAACAATCCCACCATGTGCTGGGCGCCATGACCGGCGCCGTAAGCATATTCACCCAAAATACCCACATTACCGTCGTTATCTACCTTGACCGGTTTTTTCAGGGTTTTTTCCAGCCGGGATTTTAACGGCGCGTCCTTCCAACCGAGGTTGGGGGTTTCTATGATCGTGCCCTCCACCAGGTTGAGCGGCCCCGGCGAGCCGACGCCAATCGCGCCGATCTCCGCCAGCGTCAAGCCGCAGGACTCGATCGCTTTCATTATACAATCAAACATCCGGTCAATGACCTGGTTAAAGCCCTCTTCAGCGTTGGTTTTTGCACGGGTTGAACCAAGTATTTTACCTTTTTTATCGATTACTGCCGCGTAAATCTTGGTCGCTCCCAAATCTACACCGACGACATATTGATAATTTTGATTATTCTTCATCGCTTGTCCATTTTTTATTAAATCAACAATTAAGCGCTTGTTTTGTAGAACCTGGCATGTCATAGAACCCATGCCTTACCGGTCTTTCGTTGAATCAATTTTAACAACCGCACCGTTGGTTAAAAGTTATTAAAGAGACCGGGTTTTTTGCAATATAAAAAAAAATTGTTAAAGACACTAACTTTTTTTTAAGTAAAAAAGGCGGGATATGATTTAAATTCAATATAATCAATTAATTGATTGTTGTATGCCAATAATGCTTTTTTATTGATTATTCTTTAATAAATAAAAATTTATCTTGACTTTGTAATAAAAGGTCAATATCTTTATGCGAATTGGTATCTTTAGGCATTAAATGGAAATAATTGGCAATAATTGGTTGTTTAAAAGTGTATGCCGGAACTAACAGGTAAAACAAGAGTATCGTTCGACGCTAATGGTCGGTTAAAATTGCCGAACAAGCTGATCGAAGCCATGCCAGAACAGTGTAGCGACAAGCTGGTTGCAACTCGCGGCATTGAGCATTGCATATCACTTTATACATTGCCTGATTGGGACAAATATAAGCAATCAATTAATATGATTCAAGGTTTAAGTGTTGTCGAAAAGTTGAATTTACAGCGCAAGATCATCGGCATCTCCACAGAGCTGACGATGGACAAGCAAGGCCGCATCACACTACCGGCCAATTTGATAGAATTTGGTCAACTGGAAGGCTGCAATGAAGTTGTAGTGATTGGTATTGAGCATGTGATAGAAATCTGGAATCCGGAAGTGTTCAGAATTAATGATGAAACCAACGAGCCTATGGCTCTTGAAGCGTTAAACCGGCGTCCGACTATATAATTGTATATAATGTGAACCATGAATATCACAAATCTGTTCTTGTACAAGAAGCGCTTGACGGCCTGGAAGCCGTCACGGCGCGAATAATAGTTGACGCGACTTGTGGCGACGGCGGATACTCTAGTGAACTGTTGCGTGTGATGCCGCCAGACGGGATGGTGATAGCGATTGATCGCGATCCCCAGGCAATTGCGCGGGCTAAAGACAGGTTGTCGTCATACCAGGATCGGTTTGTGGCTGTTAAAGGTAATTTTTGTAATATCGATACCCTGGTAACCGGTCTCGGCATAACGCAGGTTGATGGCGTTGTAGCTGACCTGGGTGTTTCGTACTTGCAGATCAGTGACCCGGAGCGGGGTTTCATGTTTATGAAGCCCGGCCCGTTGTTGATGAATATGGGTGATGATTGCCGGGTAAATGCGGAAACAGTTGTAAACGAGTATTCGGGGGAAGAGTTGGCACGCATTTTTTGGGAATATGGTGAGGAGAGGGCTTCGTGGAAAATAGCAAATGCCATAACAAGATTTCGCCAAACGACAAGAATTACTACCACCCGGCAGCTTGTCGATATTATTCGTGGTGTAGTCGGCTCCAGATTCGAAATCAAATCCTTCGCCAGAATATTTCAAGCTATCAGGATGCATGTGAATATGGAAATTGAGAACCTGAAACAATTTTTACCTGCATCTTTACGAATTTTAAAGACCGGCGGTGTATTGGCCATAGTTGCCTATCACAGCGGTGAAGATCGAATCGTCAAGGAATTCATGCGTGAACAGGCGAACCCCTGCACCTGCCCCAAAGAACTGCCCTGGTGTGTATGCGGCAAAAAACCGGTGTTGCAATTAAAAGGCAAAATGATCACTCCCGGTGATGAGGAAATCCGTAATAACCCAAGCGCCAGGTCGGCAAAGCTAAGAGTAGCCCAGGTCATCGGCAAGGGTGGTGCGGTATGAGCAATTCCGGTCACATAAATTCTTTTTACGGCCATAGCAAACAAAAGCGCATAAAAAAGTACTTTTGGTATGGCCTTTTCCTGTTTGCATTGTTCTGCATCGTTAAAGTATGGCAGAATGTCAGCGCCGATCAAATGATCCGGCATAATCAACGTTTAAAAGCCGAACTCACGCAAATGCAATATGAATCGTATTTATTGACCTTGCAATTGGAAAACGTTGCCAATGTGGAAAGAATTGAACGGCTGGCCCATGAGAAACTGGGTTTTGTATATGCAGAAAAGGTGAATCTGGATCTAAATATTATTAATGACTAGTATTGTGAATATGGTGATACAGCAATGAAGAATATGCAAAATTTTACATGGCGCTTTGATATTTTCACAGTCGGCGCATTGCTGTTTTTATTGCTGATGATCGTTAAAATGGTGCAAATACAGATTGGTGTGGGAGGGTTGGAGGTGACGGAAAACAGATTTCAGGCGCAGCACAAGTTACCGCCGGAGCGCGGCAGGATATTTGACCGCAATTTAAAAACCCTGGCTTTTAATATCCCGACGGTGACTCTGTTCGCCGATCCGAAAAAGATTGAAAACGCTAATGCGGCAGCCAGGGCGGTAGCATCCTTAACTGGTCTCGATTTTGCCCAGGTGCGGGAAAAACTCGGCCAAAAAACCAATTATGTTAAACTGGCCACGAAGCTGCCCCTGGCGGTGCATGAAAAGCTTGGCAAACTTGGCATAACCGGTTTGTATTCCGAGGTTGTATTGACGCGCAAATATCCTAAAAGTGATCTGTGTTCACAATTACTGGGCTTTACGGATATCGACGGCAAAGGCATAAGCGGCCTGGAGATGACCCAGGATTTCCTGCTGCAGGGCGCTCCGGGGCGGGTCGTCTACCAGATCACCGCCAATAATGAAAAATTTCCCCGCATCGGGTACCCGGAAGAACAAGCCCGTGACGGTAACGATTTTGTTTTAACGATTGATTACCGTTACCAGTATATTGCCGAACGGGAATTACATAATACCATACTTCAGACCGATGCTGCCGGCGGTGCGGTGATCATTATGAATCCGGAGACTGGGGAAATTCTGGCTATATGTTCCGAGCCTAATTTCAATCCCAATGAACCCGGTAAAGCGGATCAGGAAGCCTGGCGGATCAAACCCGTCACCGATATTTTTGAACCCGGTTCCACGTTCAAACCGATTCTCATGTCCGCCCTTCTGGAAAAAGGACTGCATACGACTTCCGATAAGGTGTTTTGTGAGAATGGTAAATATATGTTAAAAGACCGGCCCATTCGTGACACAGCCCCGTATGCCTGGCTCTCTATGCGCGATGTAATGGTTTATTCTTCAAATATCGGCATGTCCAAGCTGGCCATGGAGACTGACCGGAAACTGTTGTATGACTATGCCCGCGCTTTCGGCTTTGGTCAGGAAACCGGCGTTGGCCTGCAGGGTGAACAAAAGGGTATTTTAAGCAGTATCGGCGCCTGGAGCGGAGTTTCGCCAGGGTTTATTTCAATAGGGCACGAAGTGGCGGTTACCGCTTTACAAATGACCAATATGTTTTCGACCATAGCTAATGGCGGATTTTTGATGCAGCCTGTGATCGTTAAAGAAATCCGCAAGGATGGAATCCCCGTCAAGGTATACGGTCCACGGGCGGTCCGCAGGGTCATTTCTACCGCCACCGCCGACACGATGAAAAGTATCCTGGCCGATGTGGTCGAGCGGGGAACCGGTAAAAAAGCGGCAATAAAAGGTGTTACCGTCTGTGGTAAAACCGGCACTGCCAAGATGCCGTTCACGGATCGCAAGAACGTCGGCTACCAGGAAGGTAATTACATATCCAATTTTTGTGGATTCTTCCCGGCGGAAGACCCAAAAATTTGCATTTACGTAATGATCGAAAAGCCCCGCAACCTTTATTATGGCGGCGATGTGGGCGCGCCCTGTTTTAAAAACATTGCCGAACAGATCATAACCTTTGAAGGCCTGGATTATTTCCAGTCCCCCGATAGACAGGAAGAATTCCATACGGTTGAAAATAATCCCATCCTGGTGCCCAACCTGGTAGGGTGCAGCCGGGCTGCGGCCAGTTATGCGGAACATAAAGCCAGTTTACCGATTCATACCGGCGGCGAGGGCCAATTTATCATGGCGCAAAATCCCCCGGCAGGAACAATATTGGCGGAAGCACAGGGCATTCGTTTGGATTCTGAAACGAATAACGATGATAATGATGTACAACTGGTCCCCAATGTAACCGGTTTACCGGTTCGTAATGCCATGAATATTCTGGCTGTTAAAGGATTCAGGGCGGTGATAATTGGCTCCGGTAAAGTTGCCAGGCAGCAACCGGGGCCCGGGAAAAAAATCGGCAAACAGGAGCAGGTTTTACTGCAATGCGAGTCTGCCGTTAATTTAAATGATTTATTGGTATTAAGGTAAAAAGCAGTGAGCAATTTATTATTAACAATTCCGGAATTACTCCAACTAGACGCCTGCCATGCAGACTGGCATAGCCAGGCGCAGCCCCCGGAAACAGCAATTACCGGCATCGGCACCGATTCGCGAAGCGCCCGGCCGGGTGATTTGTTCTTTGCGATCAAAGGCGATAAATTTGACGGCCATGATTTTATCATGCAGGCAGTTACCAATGGCGCCGCCGCCTGTGTGGTCAGTGCGTCATGGTATAATACTCATGGAAGCCAATTTCCCCAGGCTGCATTCATTACCGTACAGGATACCCTGATCGCTTACCAGGAATTTGCCCGTTATTACCGTAAGAAATTTTCCATACCCGTGCTTGCCATTACCGGCAGTTCCGGTAAAACCACCACCAAAGAATTGGTGGCAGAGGTACTGGTGCAAAAGTACCGGGTATTAAAGAATATGAAATCGTTCAATAATCATATCGGCGTTCCGGCTACTTTATTTGAATTGCGCCCCGAACATGAAATTTTAGTGATCGAACTGGGCACCAATCACTTTGGCGAACTGCGGCGCCTCAGCTACCTGGTTGAGCCGACCGCCTGCCTGCTGACCAATATCGGTTATGCCCACCTGGAACACCTGGACAGCGTTGAAGGTGTGCTCAAAGCTAAAATGGAGATCTTTGCCAGTATGCGGCCCGGCGGCGCGGCCTTTTACAATGCCGATGATAAAAATTTACACGGCGTCCAGTTCCCGGCGGCAAAAAGTATTTCCTATGCTGTTGAAAATAACGCCAATGTTCAAGGGCATATTGAATCATGCGATGATTATGCCAGGTATTTGTTTAGCGTAATGGGTGTTAAAATTACACTTAAACTGCCCGGTCGTCATAACGTCGGCAATGCCCTGGCCGCCGCAGCAGTTGGTTCTTTTTATGCTCTCACACCGGAGCAGATCAAAGCCGGCCTGGAAATGGTTGAACCTGCCGATAAACGCGCCCAGGTAATGGAGATTAAAGGTATCCGCATCATCAATGATTGCTACAATTCAAATCCGGGCAGTTGTTATGCTGCGCTTGCCACATTGGGCGAAATGAATTTGACCGGAACCGGGCGGCGAATTGCGGTACTGGGTGATATGAAGGAATTAGGTAAATATACGTTTTCGGAGCATGAAAAACTGGCCGCTGTCGCTTCCCGGTATAAAATTGATATGCTTTACCTGTTTGGCGACGCCACAGCGCATACCTTTCAGGCTGCTGCCGCTTTTCCCGGTTTGCAGGCAAAACACTTTAACGATAAAAGCGACTTGCAAGGCGAATTACTCGATGCCCTGCAGGAACATGATATAATACTCATAAAAGGCTCCCGTTCCATGCAAATGGAAACAATTGTGGAATATGTGACCACTCAATTAAAAGGCAGGTGAGTTTTTATGTTATATTATTTACTAACCCCGTTACGCGATGAATTTATAGGTTTTAACCTGTTTCGCTATATTTCATTTCGTGCTGCATTAAGCGGTTTTTTTGCTTTTTTTATCTGTGTTTTTATCGGTCCTTATATTATTAGAACGCTGAAACGTCTGCAGATCGGCGAAGAGATCAGGAATGACGGTCCGCAAACCCATTTGAGTAAAAAGGGAACCCCCAGTATGGGCGGCGTTATCATCGTGGGCGGCGTGTTGATCTCTACACTCTTGTTCGCTCAATTCAAGGAAATGACGATCTGGCTGGTGTTGCTGGTTACCCTGTTTTTATCGGCCATCGGTTTTATGGACGACTATTTGAAAATTGTAAAAAAATATTCCAAAGGCCTCATCGCCAGGTATAAATTGATCTTTCAGATATTGCTTGGTATTGTTGTAGGCTGCCTGGTTTACTTTTTCCCGGTTGTGGAAGAAGCGCGCACCATGTCCACTGTGCCGTTCTTTAAAGACTATGAGTTTAATTTTGGGATCTTTTATATTCCCTTTATTGCTTTTGTTATAACCGCGATGTCGAACAGTTCCAACTTGACCGACGGTCTCGATGGGTTACTTGCCGGTCTCGTCGCCGTTGCCGCTATTGCCTTTGGCGCCATTTGCTACGTCTCCGGTCGTGTGGACTTTACAGATTATCTCAATATTATCTATTTGCCTGGGTCGGGAGAGTTGACAATCTTTTGCGCCGCCCTGGTGGGCGCCTGTTTGGGATTTTTATGGTATAATGCCCATCCGGCGCAGGTCTTTATGGGCGATACCGGGTCGCTGGCGCTCGGCGGCTCAATTGCCGCAGTCGCGATCCTGGTAAAGAAGGAATTCTGGCTGTTAATCATCTGCGGTTTATTTGTAGTGGAAAGTTTATCGGTCATCATCCAGGTTTTCTGGTACAAACGAACCAAAAAAAGAATTTTTAAAATGGCGCCGATCCACCACCATTTTGAATTGCTTGGCTGGGCGGAACCCAAAGTGGTGGTCAGGTTCTGGATTGTCGCTATATTGCTTTCTTTATTAACGTTTACGACTTTTAAAATCAGGTAATAAATAATAATGACAAACGCTGCAAAGCAAAAATTTGATATTAGCAAAATAGATTACCTGCTGGTTTTTTGTGTTTTATTACTGCTGATCATCGGTGCGAGTATGGTCTATTCCGCCAGTTCCTTTAGGGCGGAAAAAGAGTTTGGCGATAGCGCTCATTTTTTCAAAAACCATCTGGCGCGGGTCTTTATCGGATTGCTTTTAATGGGTGTTCTGACAGTGGTAAATTACCGCAAGTGCCTGGGTCTTTCGCCCATTATTATGGCGGGCAGCATTATTTTGCTGTTGCTGTTGTTCACCCATGCTCCCTTTGTTATTACCCGCAACGAGGCGTCGCGGTGGCTGCGGCTGGGATTTTTTACTTTTCAACCCTCGGATTTTGCCCGTTATGGATTGATTTTAATTCTCGCCCGGCTGCTCTACCAGAACCGCGAAGAACTGGAAGAATGGAAGGGATTTTTAAAATATATCGCTTTTGTGTTCATTATTGTCGGCATGGTCGCCCTGGAAAAAGATTTCGGCACCGCCATGCTGATCACTTTGATTGCTTTTTGTATGTTTTTCTTTGCCGAAGTGAAAATGGGTTTTTTGCTGTCAATCGGCTTGTCAATTGTAACGGTCGGCTTGTTATATATCAAAAAAAATGGTTATATGCTGCAAAGAATATTGTCTTTTTTTGATGTTATGCTCAATAAAAATTTAACCGATTACCAGATCCGGCAATCGATCATCAGTTTTAACATCGGCGGTTTGTTCGGACAGGGCATTGGCGACAGCCGTCAAAAATACATGTTTTTACCCGAACCGCATAAAGATTTTATTTTTTCGGTTATCGGCGAAGAACTGGGTTTACTAGGCTGTATCGGCGTGTTGTTGTTGTTCTTTATGATCATTTACCGGGGCATGCGCATTGCCAAAACCGCCCCGGATGGTTATGGCCGGCTGTTGGCCGGAGGCATTACCGTGTGCATCGGCATTTATGCGTTTTTCAATGCGGCTATTACCATGGTGCTGCTGCCGACTACCGGCATCCCGATGCCGTTTATCAGTTATGGCGGCTCGGCAATGGTTACGCATCTGGCTGCAGTGGGTATTTTGCTGAATATTTCCAGCCAGAGTAACGCCGCTTTTATGAATTATCCGAATCGTACTGTTTATAAAGACCGGATAAAACGGTTAACGCTCAGCTTTTCCGGCGCTTCCGGGTCAACGCGCTATGCAAAAACTGAGCCCGCATCCAAGTACAGGATTATACGCTAATGACTGCAAAAGATCAAAAAAATCCTGTTTACATACTGGCCGGCGCCGGAACCGGGGGACACCTGTACCCGGCCATTGCCATCGGCGAAATGATATTACAGTTACAGCCGCAAAGCAAAATCTGTTTTATCGGCACCAAAAAAGGTCTCGAAACCCGGGTTGTCCCGGCAGCCGGGCATGAATTGATATTAATCTCTGTGCGCGGCTTTTCCCGCAAGAATGTGTTTGCCAATGTCATCGTGTTAGGACGTTTATTGGTCAGTCTTGTGCAGTGTATGCGAATTTTACATAAAATTAAACCGGCGGCAGTTATCGGCTCCGGTGGTTATGTCAGCGGCCCTATGTTGTTTATGGCAGTTCTGCTCGGCTACCCGACCCTGATCCAGGAACAGAACAGTTATCCCGGCATGACAACACGTTGGCTGGCAAAATGGGTCGACCGGGTGCATATCAGCTTTGCCGAATCCGCTGCTTTTTTTAAACGGCAGGATAACCTGGTGTTGACCGGCAACCCGGTACGTTCTTTTCAAAATGTTACCGACAAACACGCTGCCAGGTCGGTTTTTAACCTGCAACCGGATAAATTAACGATGCTGGTATTTGGCGGCAGCCAGGGCGCGTTGGCTGTGAACAAGGCAGTTATTGCCTGCCTGGAAAGAATAATGCAGGAAACCGATTTGCAAGTGATCTGGGGCACCGGAAAAACCGCATATCCCCTGGTTGCCGATGCGATTGCGCCCTGGAAAAACCGGATCTATGCCGCCGAATATATCCATAATATGGATATGGCTTATGCCGCCAGCGATTTTGCCGTGTGCCGCTCCGGCGCCATTACCCTGGCTGAACTGGCGGTTTGCGGAATTCCGTCGCTATTGATACCATATCCCTTTGCAGCTGCGGGGCATCAGGAAAAAAACGCCCGTGCTTTTGCTAAAATCGGCGCTGCACAGATGATTTTAGAAGCGGAATTGAACCGGGATGCGCTGTTCGGACGGATTGTCGAATTATACCGTGATCCGCAGAAACGTGAAACCATGCGCAAGGCGGCGCTGGGTGCGGCTTTCCCGGAAGCTACTGAAAAAATTGTCAAATCGGTTTTTGAAATTGCCAATAAAGGAACAAAATAATGGATTTTTTAGCATTAGGTAAAAAAGTTTTATTTTTTAGTATGGCCCTGCTGACCGGGCTGTTTATTATGCAATCGATCATCGAAGCGCATTCGCCGCAGCCCCGGGACCCAGAACTTTATCCGGCTTTTACAAGTGAAGAAACGAGCGAGCCGGATGGTACCATTCTGGACAAGTTAATACCTGAGCACAAAGAGATTAAAAGTTTGAATTCGGTTGCCCAGGGCGATCTGCAGGAACGTCTTGATTCCGGTAAAAAACGCGGCAAGCCGGTGGCTTTTTTGTCGGAAAAAAAGTTATATCTGCTGGATGGTAAAGCCAATATCCTTGCCCCGGCCGATTCGGCGGCGTATTGTGATCTGCCGGTCATTTCCGGGGATAGTTTAAAGATCGACTGGAAGCGGTTGCAGGTAACCGGCGAAGAAATTGAACAGGCAATGAACTTTATTAAAATGACCAGAAAGGATGACTACCTGGCGTATGCCAATATTTCCCAGATTTATATTCATCATGAAATTGGCCTGATCGTTTATACCAATTATGCTAATGGTCTGCCGCTTATCGTCGGTAAAGGCGATATCGAAAAAAAGATTGTGTACCTGAAGGCTTTTCAAAAACAACTTGGCAATACCAAACTGGCTGCAAATGCCCGTTATCTGGATTTACGACTCGACGGGCAAATAATTGTTAAAAAAGCAAATCCCAATATTTAAAAGGACGGGGTTTTATATGGATGAGATAGAAATTATTACAGGACTTGATATTGGCACAACCAAGATAAGTTGTTTCATAGCCGAAATCAATGAGGCTGATGAGATAAAAATTATCGGTGTTGGCAGTGTTCCTTCCGAAGGATTGCGGTATGGGGTGGTTGTTGATATTGATAAAACCGTCAATTCGATCACCAATGCCATCCGCAAAGCCGAGGAAATGGCCAATATTCAGGTCGACCAGGTATATGCCGGCATTGCCGGCGATCATATTCGCAGTATTAACGGCCGCGGCGTGGTTGCAATATCCGGTGAAAATTCCGAAGTAACGACCGACGATGTACGGCGGGTTATTGATGCCGCCAAAGCGGTGGCGCTGCCGATTGACCGGGAAATAATTCATATTCTACCGCAGGAATTTATTGTTGATGAACAGCGCGGCATCAGAGATCCTGTTGGCTTGAAAGGTATTCGTCTTGAAGCTGAAGTGCACATTGTTACCGGCGCAATAACCTCGGCGCAAAATATTCATCGTTGTATCGAAAAAGCCGGTTATGGCGTGGCCGACCTGGTGCTGGAACCCCTTGCTTCCAGTTTTTCCGTGCTGACTGATGATGAAAAGGAACTCGGCGTCATCATCGTCGATATTGGCGGCGGCACCAGCGATATTGCCATGTTTTACGAAGGCTGTATCCGACAAACTTCAGTAGTTGCCCTGGGCGGACGCAACGTGACCAATGATATGGCCATTGTTTTACGCACCCCTTTGGACGCCGCCGAACAGTTGAAAATCAAACATGGCTGTACCATCCATCGGGAAAATGATAAAGAAGCGATCATTGAAGTGCCCGGCGTCAGTGACCGCGCCAATCGCCGCATTTCCCGTACCTTGTTGGTGGATATTATTCAACCGCGCATGGCAGAAATTTTAACCCTGATCTATGAAGAGGTAAAAAAATCGGATTATATTAATTTGATGACCAATGGATTGGTATTGACCGGTGGCGGGTCTCTCATCCCCGGGATTATCGATCTGGCGGAAGAAATTTTTAACATGCCGGTTAAAATTGGAATTCCGCAGGGCTTTACCGGTATGGTGGAAGAATGTCGTAACCCGCAGAGCGCTACCGGTGTTGGGTTGATCCAGTATGGCGTGAAATATCAGCACGAAACCGGCGGCAATTACCGCGATGGCGAAGGCAATGTGTTTGATTCGATCAAAAAACGTTTCCGGCGCTGGTTTGGCAGCGTTACAACAATTTAATGAAAAGGTCAAATTTTACATACAGAGAGGTGAATTATGAATAATGAACAAGTGGCCAATTCGGAAATGGTAAGAAAACAGATCAGTTTACCCCTGGAATTAATTGAAGATACCCTGGATTTATTGTTGAATCCCAAACGGATCATCTCTTCCTCTGATGAGATCGTGCTGGACTGGAACAAAAGGACGCAGATTTATAACCGTCTTTTTGCAATCGTCAAGGAAGATATGCAGTTTTAATTCCTCCGCCGGAATACTGTTGTAATGAGCGGTTGATCATTGCCGGTCATTATCAGCGAACCCCGGTGAGAATGCTGTAATGCAAATAAAGGTTTTAAGTGTGGTCAAGTTGGGATTGACCATATTTAAAATGTAAAAAAAATAAAGGAGTGGGTCATGAATTTTACCTTTGATTTTGAAGATAACAACGCTGCCAAGGCAGTATTAAAGGTGGTTGGCGTTGGTGGCGCAGGCTGTAACGCCATTAACCGGATGATATCCGAGGGCTTGTCCGGTGTAGAATTTGTCGGTATAAATACCGATGAGCAAGCCCTCAATATGTGTAAAGCGCAGATCAAGGTCTATATCGGCACCAAAACAACGCATGGTTTGGGCGCCGGGGCGGATCCGGAACGCGGCCGCCGGGCTATTGAAGAAGACCGGAACGCCGTTTACGAGAACCTTAATAATGCCGATATGGTTTTCATCACCGCCGGCATGGGCGGCGGCACCGGCACCGGCGCTGCTCCCATTGTAGCGGAAATTGCCAAAGATATTGACGCCCTGACGGTTGGCATTGTTACCACCCCGTTCCTGTTCGAAGGGCCAAAAAGAATTCAACGCGCCGAGGAAGGTATTGCCGCGTTAAAACAGAGCGTCGATACGTTGATCGTTATTCCCAACCAGCGGCTGCTGACCATTGTGCCGCCGAATACCCCCCTCGATGAGGGATTCCGTTATGCGGATGAAATTTTATTCAATGCCACCAAAGGTATTTCGGATTTAATTACCATCACCGGTCTGGTTAACCTGGATTTTGCGGACGTACGTGCGGTGATGAGCGAAATGGGCGATGCCCTGATGGGGTGCGGCGCCGCCAGCGGCCCGGACCGCGCCAGGGTTGCCGCTTACCAGGCAATCAACAGTCCGTTGCTGGAAAATGCCTCCATTTCCGGCGCTCTGGGTGTGCTTGTCAATATTACCGGTGGGCCGAATATGACGCTGCATGAAGTGAATGACGCCGCCAGCATCATCTCCGAAGAAGCCGGCTCCAAGGCTAACCTGATCTTTGGCTCGGTGATCGATAAAACCCTGGATGAGGAAATTCGTATTACCGTCATTGCTACCGGTCTCTCGCATAACCGCACTACTGTAAAATTTCCTGCCCAGGATCGGCAGCGTTATGCGGTTGCCGGCGGCGTGGTGAATAAACGCGAAATTCCTGCCATTGAACGCATGGAAGAAATCAATAAAGAAATGACGGAACATACCAACAGCGATTTCTCTTCTTTTAATATGAACAAGGCTAAAAAGCCGGTTCCTGATTATATTCAAAAACCGCGTGAAGTTATCTCTACGCAACCTAAAAGCGCCGAAACCAAACCGGTAGAACGTGATTTTTACCAGCAACAAAAACCGGTTGAACGGGAAATGTACCAACAGCCCAAAGTCGTGGATCGTGAACTGTTTCAGCAGCCCAGGGTCGTAGACAGAGACCCGTTTCAACAGCCGCGAGTGGTTGACAGAGAACCCTTTCAGCAACCCAAAGTGATCGACAGGGATAGTTTCAAACGCGATGCTTTTGACAAGGATAATAATAGCCCGGTATATGCTGAATCGAAGACCAATGGTTTTACCCGTCAGGATTTGGATACCCCTGCCTGCCGCAGAAAAAAATGGAGCATGTTCGGACTGGACTGAAAAATAATTTAAAACCCCACTCACAAGGCGCGCTTCGATCCCAACTCGTGCAGCCGGTAAACTGCCATGTCTACAGGCTGCTAGCCGCCTGTTTACCATAAGAGCCTTCCGCAAGGGAGGCTCTTTTTTTCACATATAAAAGGCTTTTCCGGGAATGATTAAAAATACACAATAAATAGTAAAATCCCCTGAGGATATTACCACCTCTGTTCAGTATGATTTGGTTTGACCTGATCTGGTATAAATAGAGGATACCGCAATTAACGGCGTTTAGAGGCGAAAAGATTTGCAGGCGTCCGTATTAACGGACACCTGTTCTCCCTTTTAAACTCTTAGATAGCTTTTTCAATCTTGCCGGTACGCAGGCAGCGGGTGCATACATACGCATGACGCACAATTTGATTTTCCCTGATGCGCATTTTTTTGATATTGGGCATCCAGCGTCTTTTTGACAAGTTGTGGGCATGGCTAACATTATGACCAACCATTGGGCCCTTGCCGCATATATCACATTTTTTTGACATGACCTCTCCTGACAGGATATATATAAATTTACATATTTACCAAGTCTAACAATTTAAACATTTGATTGTTTAAAATCAAGAAATAATTATTGTTAAATAGTTTTTTTTTGATCTGATCCTGTTAACTGGCGCCAAACAGGTCTGCTTTAAAGAATAAAATCCACCTGGCATTGCTGACCGATAGTTTGCAGGTTTTTATATACTTTTTCCTGGAGTGGAATGCCTTGTTTTTCGTACTTTTCCATGAAAGTGAATTCTTTTTCTCCATGAATATAAATATGATTCTGGTTCACCGCTTTGGCAGAATTCTGAATACGGTTTAGCAGATCATCCATTTTGGCAGTAAACGTATCCGGGTTGATAAAGCTGGCAATATCCAGGGCCAGAAAGAAATGGCCGACCTCGGCAGGCACTTTTTTGCCCTCAATGGTACGGTCGACCAGGTCGGCATAGGCGCCGCCGGAAAGCACTCCGCATAAAATATCAACCAGCACCGCCAGGCCATAGCCTTTGTAACCGCTGAACAATTCACCTTCGCCGCCGAGCGGCAGAATTCCGCCTCCCAGCCGTTTTATAAGGTTATTCAACACCCGGCCCGGATCGGTTGTTACCTGGCCGTTTTCATCGACTGTCCAGCCTTCCGGCATTTTTTTCTCTTCACGATTATACACTTCCAGTTTGCCGCGGGGAATGACCGAGGTTGCCATATCCAGGACAAACGGCTGGCGGTTTTTAGCCGGGGCCGCCAGGCTGATCGGGTTGGTGCCAATGACCATTTCCCTGCTAAAGGTTGGCACTACCAGCGGCGCTGAATTGGTCATAGAAATGCCAAGCATATTTTCTTTCAGGATCATCATGCTGTAATAACCGGCAATGCCATAATGGTTGGAATTGCGCACTGTAACAATGCCCACCGCGGCTTGTTTGGCTTTGGCAATTGCCAAACGGGTGGAAAAGTGTCCGACCAGTTGCCCCAACCCGGCCTGGCCATCGATAACGGCCGATACGGGGGTTTCTTTGACGATTGTGGGCCGGGTATGCGGTAAAATAACCCCGTCGCGAATTCCATCAACATATCGTTGCAGGCGGGCTACTCCGTGCGAGGGTATCCCGCGCAGGTCTGCCATCACCAGGTTATCGGCGCAAATGAAAGCGTCATCGGCGTTGAGGCCGAATGACTGAAAAACTTTTTGGGTAAAATTCAGCAAATTGTGCTTTTGTACGATTGGCATTCTCATTCTCTTTGGTTATTATGAATTTTTTAACATATCTCTTAATACTGTCTGTAATATCCCGCCATTTTGATAATACGTGATCTCAACCGGGGTATCGAGCCGGGCAATGACAGTTATGCGCCGGCTGCCGCCGTTTTCGCCGGTCACTGTTATTTCCAGGTTTTGCTGCGGAACCAGGTTGCCCGGAATGTTTATTGTATATAATTCGCGCCCGGTCAACCCCAGAGAGGCGGCGGAATCGCCCGGCTTGAATTGCAGCGCCAAAATACCCATACCTATTAAATTACTGCGATGGATGCGTTCAAAGCTTTCGGCCAACACGGCTTTCACTCCCAGCAACATAGTGCCTTTGGCTGCCCAGTCCCGCGAACTGCCGGTGCCGTATTCCTTGCCGGCAATGACCAGCAGCTTCACTTTTTCTTCTTTATACCGCATGGCGGCATCGTATATCCATTCCTGTTTGCCATCCGGGAAATGGAGCGTTACACCGCCTTCGGTTCCGGGAACCAGCAGGTTTTTCAGACGAATGTTGGCGAATGTGCCGCGTACCATTACCCGGTCGTTACCGCGCCGGGCGCCATAGGAATTAAAGTCTTGCGGTTGCACGCCCAGCGATAGCAGGTAGTGCGCAGCGGGGCTGTTTTTCGCAATCGAGCCAGCCGGGGAAATGTGATCGGTAGTAACGGAATCACCCAGTAAGGCCAGTACCCGCGCATTGTTAATGGAGCCTGCCGGCGCGGCTTGTTTTTGCATATCCATAAAAAACGGCGGTTCCTGGATATAAGTGGAATCGGCCCGCCAGTTAAACATTTCCGATTCGGTGATGGGAATGTTGTTCCATGCCGGATTGAACGAGTTCATGTCGGCATACATTTTTGTGAATATTTCCGGGGCGGCCGATTTTTCCACCATGGCGGCAATTTCCCGGTTGGAAGGCCAGATATCTTTTAAAAATACCGCTTTGCCATCTTTACCTGTACCCAGGGGTTCGGCGGAAAAATCAATATCGATCCTGCCGGCCAGGGCATAGGCAACCACCAGCGGCGGCGATGCTAAATAGTTGGCGCGGGTATGCGGATTGACCCGGCCTTCGAAATTCCGGTTACCGCTCAACACAGCGGTAACGACCAGGTTTTCTTTATCGATTGCCTCGGCGACCGCGTCCGGCAGCGGCCCGCTGTTGCCGATGCAACTGGCGCAGCCGTAACCGATGGTCTGAAATCCAAGTTGATCGAGATACTGCGCCAAACCGGTTGCCTGCAAATATTCCGTCACCACCCGCGAACCCGGGGCCAGACTGGTTTTGACATAGCCCGGTACGGTCAGCCCTGCATTAACCGCTTTTTGGGCTAGCAATCCCGCGCCCAGTATGACCGAGGGATTGCTGGTATTGGTGCAACTGGTTATCGACGCAATGACCACCGACCCGTGAGCGAGCCGGTGAGCGCCATTAAAATTAACTGTAGCCTGTTTATGCAGTGATTCAACCGGTAAATTGTAACCCCGTTTGTCAACCGGGGCTGTCAGTGCGGCATGAAACTCGGTTTTAACCTGGCCAAGGGGAATGCGATCCTGGGGACGCTTGGGCCCGGCCACACTGGCCTGGACTGTGGCGAGATCGAGATGCAGGGTGTCTGTATAGTAACATTCCGGGGAATCCGCGCTGCGGAACAATCCCTGGGTTTTCATATAGCGTTCCACCAACGCCACCAGTTCCGGCGATCGCCCGGTGCGGAGCATAAAATTCAGGCTTTCCTGATCCATCGGGAAAAAGCCCATGGTTGCGCCATATTCCGGCGCCATGTTGGCGATGGTCGCCCGATCCGGCAGACTCATACCGGCGACGCCCGAACCATAAAATTCAACAAATTTACCGACCACGCCTTTTTGCCGCAGCATTTGTACAATTATCAGGGTTATATCCGTAGCGGTAACACCTTCCGGGCATTCGCCGCTCAATTCAAATCCTACAACGCGGGGGGCAAGCATGTACAGGGGTTGACCAAGCATAACCGCTTCCGCTTCTATTCCGCCAACACCCCAGCCGACTATTCCCAACCCGTTGATCATGGTCGTATGCGAATCGGTGCCTACCAGGCTGTCCGGGTATATAACCTGTTCGCCATTAACAATTTCAGTAAATATACCCCTGGCCAGGTATTCAAGGTTAACCTGGTGAATTATGCCCACGCCGGGCGGGATAACGCCAAATTTTTTAAATGCATTTTGTCCCCATTTAAGGAATTCATATCTTTCCCGGTTGCGTTGAAATTCCATTTGCATATTTATAGCCAGTGACTGCGGGGAACCATAGCTGTCGGTTTGCACGGAATGATCGATGACCAGGTCGCAGGGGATGAGCGGTTCGATGCGGCGCGGATCGCCACCCAACCTTTGCATGGCGGAACGCATGGCGGCCAGATCGACCATAGCCGGCACGCCGGTGAAATCCTGTAAAATAACCCGGGCCGGTTTAAACGGCACTTCGATATTCATTTCTTTGGCGGCATCCCAGGCAGCCAGGCGTAAAACATCGTCGCTCATCACTTCAATGTTGTTGCAGTTTCGCAGAGATGCTTCCAGTAATATCCTGATACTGTATGGTAATTTATCCAGACCGGAAAAGCCATGCTTTGCCAGTTTTTCCAACTGAAAGATATATACAGTTCCTGTCGGGGTGGAAATTTTTGTTTTGGTATTGAATAGATCTTGATAACCGTTCATTCTTTCTCCAAATCAGTGTATTTTTATTCTTCAAGCCAGTATACGACCAGCCGGCGGGGGCCATGAGCGCCAAGAATGATGATCTTTTCTATATCTGCAGTCCGGCTGGGGCCGGTGATTAATAGCATGTTTTTAGCGCTCTCTGTGGGGATGAGTGTAAACAAATCAAACAGGTTGGCGATCAGTTGTTCGGGTTTGACGATGACATAGATGCAATCAGGCAAAAAATGCGGAAACATGCTGTCGGAGTCGGCCTGCAACACCGCCAGGGAGGCGGTATCGGCAATGGCATGATCCACACCCACCAGGGCGGCGTCGGCAAAGGCGAGCCTGGTTTTTCGCGCATCAGCTTCCAGTTCCGTTGCCCTGATGTAATTAATAGCAGAGTATTCGGTTTGCAGTTGCCTGGCCGCGCTAGCCGTATTCTTATGGTCAGTGAGGATCAGGGTGCGATACTGCTTGTTCTGCAAGTCTTTACTTATATGAGCGACTAATTCCCCCGTTGATTTGACCGGAACAAATTCACCGGAGACGGCCAGCAATTCTTTTTCAAACTGATTGCGCAAACCCTTGCGGTCAGCCGGGGTGATCGCTTTGAGACTCTCCTGTATCAGGTTTTCCGTTTCGGCTGGAGATTCCGGCAAGTGGGAGGGATTTTTCACTGCTTTTTTTACGGCGTTTAAAATTGTTTCACGACTGGAATTCATACCATTTCCTTATTTCAATAATAACATTTTGGCGGTTTTTGTGAAACTGCCGGCTGAAAGCCGATAGAAATAAATGCCGGCAGGCAATTGAGCGGCGTCAAATTTTATTTCATAATCTCCGGCCGTATGATATTTGCTAACCGGAACGGCTACTGTTTGTCCGTTGATGTTGATAATCTCCAGCCTGGCCTGCACAGGGACAGGTATAGTGTAGTTGATTGTCGTAACCGGATTGAACGGGTTTGGATAATTTTGTGCGAGACTGAAAATCCTTGCAGTTTTTTCTTTACCAACATCCGTTACATCACTGTCCAATTTAACGGTAATGACATCTGTCGATTTACTCAGGTTTACAGTCTGCACAGTATGGATGTTTTCAATATCGACAACGACCTCGTATTTACCGAGGAACCCGCTGGTTGCAAACAAACCCTGGGCATTGGTGCTGCCGGTTGCATTGGTCCACCATTCATTAAAGACCTGATTGATGAACGCCTCCCCTGAAGGTTTTAGCGTCCAATCCTGTTTGAAAATCGGCGCATCGTCGCCCCAATGTTGGCCGTCCCAGAAACCCCACATCAAAAAGTTTTGCACTGCCGGATGACTGAAGCATATTGTTAACAGGTCGCGCATATAATCGGCGGCCAGTTCTGCGGGCACCTCGACAGCGTCATATTCGGTAATACTGATGTCCTTGTTAAAAGAACCGAAATCTTGCAGTATCTCGTATACTCTGGCCGGCGCGGTTAATGGCGAGCCAAAGTGACCCTGAATGCCGATCCCATCGAGGGGAGCGGCATTATCAATAAGGTATTGGATCAGTTCTTTATAGCGTTGCTGGGAACTGAGATCGCTGCCACCGTTGATGATGATACTGTAATCGTTTATATATAACAAAGCATTGGGGTCGCCCAGTTTTGCCCAATTGAACCAGTCGATATAGATTCGTTTTGTACCAAAAACATTTTCCAGGTCAAAATTATGCGCTGCTTCATTGATTACATCCCATTCCGCAATTTCACCATAAATACCTGGATAACCGGTAATTTCCTCAATGTGATCAAAAATTCTATCCCTGATGTAGGTAGTATCCGCTTGATGCTCTTTAATATCATCGGGGAGATAGGTCCAACCCGGCCACACCAGGTTATGGCCGCGTACTTTAATATCCCGGTCCCGGAACCATTCAACCACCGAAGCAACGCCGTCCCGACCACCCGGCCACCAGGGGTTTTCCCAGGGCGGCCATTTAAGAGCGTTCTCCACAACCACGATGTTAAAGGTTTTACCATCACCGGACAGGTTTTCCAGTTTTTCACGGTAGATATCCGCAGTTGTGGAGTTTTCCAGCATTCTGGATGCTGCTATAGCCGTACCAAAACCGAATTCATGCTGCAGCATGTTGAACTGTACACCGGCATTTTTAACCGGATGATCATTTTTGTTAATAACCTGGATGGTGACCGGCGCTTTGCGATACTGTTCGATGCGTTGCTGCGCTTCCACCCGCCAGGGGGCATTCAGGTCGCGTCCATCATAGTCCAGGTCGAATAAAGAACGAGGCAGTTCTTCCAGAGTATACTTGTTACCATAATTGAGCAAAGCTAAACCGCCAATTTCGACTACCTGCTGCATATAGCCCATGTTGATCTGGTAGCGGGCCTGGCCGACAGCGTGGTCTTTGCCGGCCTGGAACGGCAACATCCATTGCTGCCATGCAGCCGCCGGTTCCTGGCCTATATCCAGATCTTTACTATAGGGATCAGTTGTCATTTCGAATATATGTTGAATTCTACCCATGCCCTGTTCGCCATGAACACCACGAACCCATATCACCAGCAAAAGGACATCATCTTTTTTAATTGCCGTCCTGATTGCAAAACGAACGGCATTATCCCAGGCATTGGCGCCTTTTTGGGTTACGGTCAGTCGCACAATTTCTGTAAATGGTTCCGAACCACTGCCGGTTTCAATTTTTTTGGTTACACCGGATAAATTTGTTAATTTATTAGTGGTATTTTCCTGATCGGTGAGCACCCACTCGCCGCCTTCAAGATCATAATCGGTTTTCAACTGGTTACGTAAATTTTGGTGATAGCTGTCTTCTTCCGCAAATAGAGGAGCAGCGCAAACAAGACACATTATTATAAAATTAATAGTAACCCGGGTAGTTTTTCTTATACACATATAGAGTCCTAATTTATAAATTTTACTTGAAATTTAATATAAATAAAACTGGTATGAAATTGCAAGTTTTATTTGAACATTAGCTGTAAAATTTCCCGGGCACAAGTTGCAAATAACGTAACGTTAGTTACTGGCTGTTTGAGCCTGCCTGAAATCGTCCAGTTCCTCTAAAACAGAGGCGGGGGCAATTTTATACAATTGAGTGCGTATTGCGTCTCCCTTTTCCATTTTCATGGATTTATAATAGGCACGGCACAGGTTGTATAGTAATTGTTCGTCGGTGGGCAAGGTGAGACGGGCTTTTTCAAGGTTTGTTATACCTTCGCCGGTACTGTTCAATGCCAGTTGTATTTGTCCCAACCATTTGTATATAAAACCTGAATCATTATAACGCAGCGCCTCTGTTAACATAGCCTCGGCGCGTTCATATTGCCCGCTGTTGAGCAGCAATTCCAGGTAAGGTTCATAAAACAGGTCGAGATATGGAACAATATAAACCAGGGCTTTATATTCCGCCAGGGCTTTATCCGTTTCGCCCTGTTGTTTGTACCAGTTTGCCATTTCCAGATGTCCCAGTTCCAAAGTGGATTCGCCGGTTTGCATGATGCGCAGGGCAATGGAATCCTGTTTGCCGGCGGGGGTATACTGCGCCAGGGCTACATTAGGCCCGCCGCTAGTGAACGGCCAACTGCCCTTGAGCTGCACTACCGATAATGCGGCATAAATACTGTCCAGGGCAGTATAGCCCCAGTTCGCGCGATAGAATGAAGCAGGTTTGATATTGGTAGCCGGCCACTCTTGCGCAATAAAATTTTCACGCCGCATGACCTGGAAAAAAGCATCGGCCATTAAAAAATAACCGGCGATGTTGGGATGAAGGTGTTCATGAATGAGCGTATTGCCGATCAATCCGTTTGGCGACGCTTCCGTAAAGACCGCCTGCATGGGCACAACCGACGCCCCGAAAGCCGCAGCAGTGTTGCGGATGATGTCGTTAAACTCTTCGGTTGCGCGAAAGCGCAGGGCGTCCAGGTCTTTGGCGCGATAATAGGCGGCCCTGGCTTTATCATATTGCCGCTCTTGCTCCAGCTTTTGCGCCCGGGTAAACACCGTCTCTGCCGGGGGCAGGGTATCGCTTGCTGTGGAAGTGAAGGGTAGTTGGTCACTGATATTGCTGACCAGTTCACTGATCAGTACAGGAACGCCTGCAGCCCGGGCTTTAGCCAGAATTTCACCCAGGTTGGCCTGGAATTGCTTTTTCCCTGCTTTATAAAGGGGGCTATCCAGGGGTATCGATTTGTTCCCCACCATGCGCGACATGACGGTTTTCATCGGATCCTGCATTCTTGCGGTTGTGGATACACCGTGTAAACTCATGTATATTCGGCCGGTAAGATTGCGTATTAATACAAAAGTTTTATAATTTTTGAGTTTTAAAAAGAGTTTAACCACCGGCCGGATTCGCCCCAATGATTCCATCGAGGCTACACCCAGGGCGCCATAGAATTCATTATGTCCGGCGTAGATCAGCAGCGCATCCGGCTTTTGGGCGAGGATTTCATCCATAAAATCGAGCAAAGTATAGCTGTTGATAGCAGTAAGGGCGGTGTTGACGACTTCAATGTGCCGATCCGGAAAGGTATCTGCCAGGCGTTTACCTAAAATACGGGGAAAAGTGATATTGTTCCCATAAGGAAAACCGGCGGTTGTAGAACCGCCCAGTACAAAGATCCGGTAACCATTGGCCGGTTTTTCTTTCAGAAACAAATCTTTACGCGGCGAAGGATTGAAATTCTCCCGATAGAAATAACGTTTCCCTACCTCGGTATTGATCCCGTAAAAGCGTGATGTCGCATCCGGAATGGATATGAATAACCGGGTATCGATACCGTAATGAAAAACCTGCAAACCGGTTTCCAGCAGCGCAAAAAATAAAATGGGTACCAGCAGCATAAAAATTGTAAAGGCGCGTTTTTTAGCGGCAGATAGCGGAGCCGTCGCTTTTTCTGCAGGCCTCTTTTGTATTGTGGACCTGGTTTTTTTTGTTTTCATCGTATGAGATTCAGGTGATGTCAATGTTTAGTTGCTTATACAAATATGCCCGGGGTGAAGCTGGAACTATCACGCCCGGGCAAGTTATTACTAAAAATGTTAAAGAAAAAGGATTACTTGATCAATAACATTTTTTGGGTTTTTACATTGTTGTTGCTTTCCAGTTTGTAGAAATAAACACCACTGGCCAGTTCATGGGCGTCAAACGAAACATCATAGCTGCCGGCGGGTTTTACTTCATTCACCAGGGTAGAAACTTCTCTACCCAGAATGTCGAATACTGTCAAACGAACCATGCCGTTCTTTACAATCGAGAAAGAAATGGTCGTGGTCGGGTTGAACGGGTTCGGGTAATTCTGCAATAACTTGAATTCGGAAGCAACCATAGTCGGGTTTTCTTTAACGCTGACTTTGGTAATGCCGGCTGGATTGTACCATACCTCGGCGCTGTCATTGGCAACACCGGTAATGGCGTTTACAGGAATGAGTTTCAATTTGTTATCCGGCATGAATTCTACAGAACCGAGCATCTGCGGATTGTTCCATACTTTATCATCCATAACGGCCGACCATTGAATGGTTGCCTGACGTGCCAGGGCATCACTGTCATGATTCATAAAAGACATACCGAATACATTGCCAACTGCCGGAACGATTGGACCGCGGGCAGCAGTACCGGTAGTTACAATATCAGTCCATTTAACGCGCATTTCGAGGACATAACCATTATCGGTTTTTGCGCGGGCAAAATCACCAGCTGCGCGATTGGAAACGCCGGCGTAATATTTTGGATCAACATCTGAACTGTCCAAAGCAGATAGACTGACATCAACAATACCTGCCGTTGGTGCCAGGCTTGGATCCGGATCGAATTTAATTTCGATTTTATCTACCTGGTAATTGGTAGCATTATTAAGGGCTACACTGTCATCGGCAACTTCTTCATAAACATACATATAAGTTGAATCCCATGCTAACCATACCAACGCGGAACAGTCTTTATCATCATCCGGAGCGCCATTAGCATTAAAAGCCCGCGACGGCATATAGAAATGACCGTCATCCGGGGTTTTCAGGGTCATATACAAAAAGTCTTTTTTAGCATCCATAACCACCGGCGGGAAAGAACCGTCATACGGCACGGTGTTGGTTACACCGGTCATATTATTGGTGGGAATGAACTGTAATTTATTATCAGCCAGGAATTTTACTGTACCCAGGAATTTCGGGGTTTTCCAGGCATCGTCATTCAGCACTGCGCCCCAGGCAACAGTAGCATCGCGCTCAATATTGCCGTCATTGTCATGATTTTGCAGGGTGGCGCCAAATACGTTACCAACAGCCGGGGTGATGATTTCTGTGCCAAGTTTAATAGCTTGCCATTTAATGGCAAATTCCAGAACATAGCCGGTAGCCGTGGTTTTACGAGCGAATTGTTTCAGAGTGTCGGCAATATTACTGAGATCGTCGACCTTTGCTGTGGTCGGCAGACCGTCTTCCAGACCGAGGGCGCACAAACGGGTTTCAAAATTGCTGGTTTTAGTGCTGTCATCGGGAACCGGATCGATCTTGAGTTCGATTTCATCATTTTTCCAGGGCTGGTTGCCGGCCATGGAGACTGTATCGTCGGTCACTTCTTCATAAACGTAGAACCATTCTTCATCCCATGCTCCCCACAATTTAACGGAGAGGTCTGCATCGTTATCGGCAATTTTGCCCAGGGCGCCTTGTGTAAAGGTGAACCAGCGCATTTGCAGATAACCGTCATCCGGACCGGTTAAAGCTTTATAGAAATCGTCTTTAACGCCATCAACGACCACAACAGTTTCCTGTTTCGGATAGACGCGAATGTTATCTACATATAAGGTTCCTGTATAATCGCCTTTGGGATTGATTTCAATACCGGCATAAATTGTAGCCCATGGGAAGAATGTTGCCGGATTTAATGTATTTTGTTGTTTTACTTCAAATACCAGGGTATTCCAGGCGTCTCTTTTAATTAGAGTAGAATTGTCGCCGCCAAAGCCGGTTCTTTCAACTGGGGCATAAATTGTCCGTTCCCAGCCCCAGTGGGTTTTATCCATCTGGAAGAACTGCACAAAACCGCTATCCGGGAAATCTGCGGGGAAGAATACATCGGCTGCTAACAGGTATTCGCCAACTGTGGAATCTGTCCAGGTGTATTTAACATCCGGGAAGATCGCGCCATCGGTGCCGGCTGCCAGGGTAATGGAATCTACAGCAACGTCAACTTGCAGGACACCGCCGGCTACCGGGTCAACCGCATGCGATACGGTGATATATTTATTCCAGGTACCGAAACCGGTGCTGTTTTCACTTAAATCCCACAATACTTTGCCGCCCTGCCACAGGGTAACATTGTCGATCAATACTGAACCCGTCCAGGGTTCAAAAATCTGTATTTCTACACCGGTTTGTACGGTTGTCGGAACGAAATTAACCGGATCAACCTGGTTTTCACGCGCTAATTCAAATGTGAATGTATTCCAGCCGCCGATGACCATTTCGCGGCCGCCGGCCTGGTAGGACGGGGAATATAAGGTACGTTTCCAGTTCCAGTGAGTTCTGTCCATCATATAGAACTGCATAAAGGAACTATCCGGGAAATCGGCGGGAACGTAAACATCAACGGTTACGAACTCGGGGCCTTCGCCGGGAGCTGTCCAGCCGAGGTTGATATTATCAACCCGAACAGCCGCTGTACCAAATGAATCGACAACGCAGGCAGCTTCCAGAACACCGCCAAATTCAACATGATTGGTCTGGGTTACGCTGGTAACAATAGAACCCCAGCCAATACCCCAACCACCGACGCCTTGTTCAAAATCGTAGATTACATCAGCAATCTGGCCGAATGTAAAACTGGTGGCCAAAAATAACAGTGTGACAAAGGTAAATAGTACTTTTTTCATCTCTTCTCTCCCAAAATGAATTTTGTTTTAAAACATGATTTTACCCTGTACTACAATTAATAAATACAGCTTGTTTCCCTTTTGCTTATCACCTCGCTTTCATAATTTGTTTGTCAGTTAACATGTTTGATACAGAAATCTTTATAATAGGAAATTTCTTTACTCTTCATTATTGGTAATAGTATTTAAAATGCTGAATACTGGAAAATTAATTATGATCTTTAATGGTATTTAATTTTCAATTGAAAATGCCCGAAATACCGATATTATTATGTAAACAATTTCCTGATAATAATCAAGAATAAAATTTACCGGAAACCTGAATTGCTTTATTTTTTTTGTAATTGCATAAAGCGTTTGCGGAATCCTTTGGGATCAAATAATCCCAGCGCCCGTTGCCGGAAATAGCCCGGCGCCGGGAAGGCCATGCCTTTGGGCAACAAGAGCTGAAATTTTCCCGGAAACCAGGTGGCAAAACGGTACAAGCATGGATGTTTAGCCAGAAATGCCCAGGCTGCTATTCCGAATTTTTCAATTTTCATGGAATAGCCCTTGTCCACAATCCGGTTTCGCAGTTTGAGCATGTGATGGGGAATATTGATACGCACCGGGCAATTTTCAAAACAGGCGCAGCACAGACTGGATGCAAACGGGGAATAGCGGCCTTCCTTTTCACCTAGATACTGGGGAATAAGCGCGGCTCCAATCGGCCCCATATACACCCAGCCGTAAGCATGACCGCCCACTTGCTGATAAACCGGGCAGATGTTCAAACAGGCGCCGCAGCGAATACAAAACAGCGTTTCCCGCAATTGCGGATCGGCCAGGATACGGGAACGTCCGTTATCGAGAATAACAACGTGCATCTCCTGCGGGCCTTCGTGCATTTTTGGGTATGGGGCGCCGCCGATTATGTTGACGTATACAGAGGCTTTTTGTCCCGTTGCGCTGGGGGCCAGCAGTTTTAAAAAAGTGGCCAATTCTTTATAGCCGGGGACAATTTTTTCTATGCCCATAACGGCTATATGCGTTTTCGGCAGGCCAACCGTTAACCGGGCATTGGCTTCGTTTTCGATGACGCACACAGCGCCGGCCTGAGCAACTGCAAAATTAACCCCCGAAATACCGATATCGGCTGCCAGGAATTTGGCGCGTAGTTTTTCGCGGGCAATTGTCAGCAGTGCGGTCGGCTCTTCGGTGTAAGGTGCGCCCAGCTTTTCGTGAAACAGTTTGCCAATATCCTGCCGGTTCAGATGCAGGGCCGGGGCGGTGAGATGCGAGGGGATTTCCCCTTTTAATTGCACTATATATTCGCCCAGGTCGGTTTCCAGGGTCTCCAGGCCGTTTTCTATCAAAAAATCATTCAGATGCAGTTCTTCGGTGGTGAGGGATTTGGATTTGACGATGGTTTTGGCCTGTTTATCGCGCGCTATTTGCAGAATGATATTCCGGGCTTGTTCCGCGTCTACCGCCCAATGCACATGTATGCCATTGGCAAGGCAATTTTTTTCAAATTGTTCCAGGTACTGATCCAGGTTTTCCATGACCTGCTTTTTAATAGAGTGTGCGCGGTAACGCAAATTTTGCCAATAGGGAATTTGATCCTTTATTGATTTACTTTTACTTAAAGAAGTTTGCGTGGCTTTGTTAACCGCATTCCTAAGCCGTTCATCGTGCAGGGCATTATGGATATAATGTTTGGTGCTTTTCGGGGTCAGATTCATAGCGTACCTGAACAGATTTATAAATGCAGACCGGCAGCCAGGATTTCGGCAATATGCAGAGCCCTGGCTTTGTAATTATGTTTACGCAGATAACCATCAATATTCATTAAACAACTGGAATCCGTAGCTGTAACATATTCCGCACCGCTTTCTTCTATATATTTACATTTACGGGCGACCATGGCGGTGGAGAGTTCGGCAAATTTATAGGAAAAAGTGCCGCCAAAGCCGCAGCAGGTATCCGACTTTTCCATTTCGACAAAATCAATATTCTTCAGGGAGCGCAGCAACTTGCGCGGTTGTTCGTGGATACCCAGTTCACGGAGGGAATGGCACGAATCGTGAAGTGTAACGCGATGGTTGAATTCGCCATCCAGTTGCTCTACACCGGCAACATCGACCAGGAATTCGGTAAATTCAAAGATCTTTTTGCTCAGGTCGGCGCGCGCCTGGTGTAGTTCGGGTCGAATATCGAGTTCATAATAAAAATTGCGCACCATGGCAGTACACGAACCGGATGGGGAGACAATGTATTCTTTATCGCTGAATAATTTTATAAAGCGCTCGGCGATGGGGATAATTTCTCTACGATAGCCGGAATTGAACGCCGGCTGGCCGCAGCAGGTTTGTCCATCTACATATTCAATTTCGGCGCCAATATATTGCAAAACCTTGACCATTGCCAGCGCCGAGTGGGGATATAAATGTTCCGTTAAGCAGGGTATAAACAAAGCAACTTTCATTTTCCATCCGCGAGATTGAGCAATACCTATATCCTGAATGTACAGGGAAAAAAAGATAATAAAATTATAATGGAAAAACAATAACTATTAAGTAATTTTAAAAAATAAATTATAATTCTCAAGTCAGTAACCGTGGCAGGCCAGCCCCTGGTAATGTGTTATTATCCAGGTGCATGCCGATGCAGTGAAAAAGGAACTCTCAAGTCATGTTGTAATATTATGGTTATATCAGTTTTGAAAATTATTGTTGCTTATTATTGGAAATTGATTATTTTTAAGAGGGTATATGATTATTTGTACAGATGCAGGGTTCACAATTTCAATTATTGAATAAATTCAGGCGCCAGGATATAAACAATTTCCATAATTAATGAATCATATTCCTGTGTAGTAAATAAAGGGTATGCACTAGTATTTATGAATTGATCATCTCAATAACCTGGAGGTATAAATGAAAAAGATTTCAAGTTTTTTAATGATCTTGATTACGTCCACATGTATTTTTGCGCAACAATATGCAATAGACAAGGGCGCAGTGATAATGTCAGGAACAACTACTTTTTCAAGTTATGGTGGAGACCTCTATGAAAGGAGCGGGGATAGAATGACGACTTTGACGATTGCGCCTGCTTTAAACAAGTTTGTTGGCAAGAATATTTTTATTGGCGCGGCTTTGGCTTATTCCAAAATGTCAAGAGGAGATAATTCCAGTACTACTTTAGGAGTTGGTCCAACAATCGGTTATGCCATTGGCGATGCAAAAAGTACAAATTACCCATTTTTAGGAGTAGGAATAAGTTATTATTCAGTTGGCGACGAAGATGATTCAACAGGCGGGCATGATATTAAATTAAGCAGCGGGATTATTATTTCTTCTCACAAACACATTGGCATTATCATCGAAGCGGGTTATCACATGATGAGCCTTGAATCCACCAAAGGCGATATCATTACTATTGGTTTAGGTATTGCAGGACTGTTATTTTAAAACGTAATTGCATACCCTTTTTTTATTATCTGCAGCAACGAATCAAAGGGACCAAAATAGTTGTTAGCAAAATTATTATATTAAAAATTATGATATTGACTTTATTTATTCAAAATGATATATTCCATTTTGGTAGCATATTGGAACATATAAAGAGGAATGATCTATGGCAACCATAACTGTAAAAAATATTCCTGCTGATCTTTACGAAAAATTGAAAGTCACAGCATCTGCCAGTCATCGCAGTATTAATAACCATGTGATCTGGTGTATTGAAAATACCATTAAAAGCAGAAAAGTAAAGCCTGAAGAGTTTATCGCTCAACTTGATAACTTTTATGAGAATGTCAAGGCGCCGGTATTGACAGATGAAATTTTGCAGGACTATAAAAAGGCCGGCAGATTATGAAAGTTATTGATGCAAATGTAATTGTGAAATACTAATCTTAAAAATTTAAGAACCCGGCAGAATCGAGGGAGGGAGGGCTTGAGAATATGAGGCAGGGAAGAGAAGATTAAATGAAATGTATCCATTGTAAAGGAGAGATGAAAAGAGGCACAGCTCCCTTTCATGTTGATAGAAATGGTTGTCATGTTCTTTTAGACGCCATTCCTGCCTGGGTTTGTACACAGTGTGGAGAGGCTTATTTTGAAGGTAATGAAGTTGATACCATTCAGGATATTATTCGTTCTATTGAAGAAAAGTCCAAAGCGTTTGCTGTTTCGGCATAAAATGGAGTAACTAATAAATACTTAAAGTGCGGATATTAGTTGGGCTGGCGGTTTCCCCGGCAAAGCCGGGCGGCTTTGGTTCCGCGCCAGAGACACGGAACCAGGATCAATTAATACGTTTGAAAATCCCCCTAAATCCTTATCCCTTAACATACCCTTCATAAATCTCATTCAGCCTGGGCGATTTAATGGTTGTCATAAGATAATCACAAAATTCGCGGCCGGTGGCGCCGTCATTACGACCGGTGATGACCAGCTTTTTCTCAAACTGCTGACAAATGACCAGCGCTTTTTCCAGTTGTTGCGCTTTGGCCTGAAAACCGATATGCTGTAACATCATCGCCGCGGCGCGGATGAGACTGGAGGGATCGGCGTATTGTCCCCGGCCCTCGGTAATCATGCGCGGGGCGGAGCCGTGAATGGCCTCGAACATAGCGTATTGCATGCCGATATTGGCGCTGCCGGCGGTGCCCACGCCGCCCTGGAATTCGGCTGCTTCGTCGGTGATAATATCGCCATACAGGTTGGGCAGCACCACGACTTTGAACTGGGTGCGGCGTTTGGGGTCGACCAGCTTGGCCGTCATAATGTCGATATACCAGCCTTCCCATTTCACCTGGGGATACTCTTTGCCGATGCGTTCTGCGGTTTCCAGGAACAGGCCGTCGGTGGTTTTAATGACATTCGCTTTGGTCACCACCGTAACATGGTTCAATCCGGTTTTGGCGGCAAAGTCGAACGCCATGCGGATGATGCGTTCCGCGCCCTGTTTGGTGATCACTTTAAAGTCCATTGCCATATCTTCCGTTACCATTAATCCCTGGCTGCCAAGAATGTACTCGCCTTCAGTGTTTTCGCGGAAAAACGTCCAGTCGATGCCTTCGCGGGGGATTTTAACCGGACGGATATTGGCGAACAAGTCCAGTTCGCGGCGCATAGCGACGTTGGCGCTTTCGATGTTGGGGTAGGGGCCGCCTTTTTCCGGGGTAGTGGTCGGTGCTTTAAGAATGACGTGGCATTTTTTCAGTTCCGCCAGCACGTCATTGGGAATGGCTTGCATGTGTTTGACGCGGTTTTCAATGGTCAGGCCCTCGATGGTGCGGAACAGCAGTTTACCCTGGGCAATTTCTTCTTTGAGCAGCTCTTCCAGCAATCGCTGAGTTTCCTGCGAAATGAGCGGCCCAATGCCGTCGCCCCAGCAAAAACCAATGATAACCGGTTTCAGGGTATCGTAATTAATCCAGTTCTGTGCAGCTTTCATCTTTTCAATCCGCGCCAGTTGTACCTGGATGAGTTTGGCAAGATGCTCCTGGGCTTTTTGGATATTTGGATTATTCATTAGCACTCCGGATAAAAATGAAAAATAATATGATATATAACCCGCCGAAACAGGTCAAATAAATTTCCCATTACCTGAATAGAGTTTTGACGGCAACTGTAATCCAGGGTGTTTTAATATAAAAAATAGCCGGGCACGGGTTTCAGAACATGTTATTGATCTACAGCTTCGTTCCCGGTTAAATCTTTACGCCCTTGTTTATACTTGTAAAATCTTTCTTTAAGAGAATTGAGTTCGTTTTGCATAGCGATGGTTTTGTCCATATAATACTGGGCAAAATAATCTCTGGCCAGGCCAAATACCATATTACAATCGGTTAACAATTCAACCAGTTCTTTGGATACCGGGTAGTGAGTGACGAGAATATCCCAGAATTCTTCTTCGAAAATTCGGATGGCATTTTGCACTTCTTCCAGCGAATACCCTTCGTTGGAACGCTGACGGGCCAGGTTCTCCATATAAATTTTCAAAGGGCGTTCATTATTCTCATGGATCACTTTGATGATGATATCCAGAAACTCTTCTTCTCTTTCCTGGTGCCGTTCAAAGTCGATCATTTCATAATGCGAAGATGATAACTTTTGCAAGCGATTACATATTTCGGTAATCAATTCGTCTTTATGCTTTTCGATTACCTCGTACAGCTTGTTATTGGCTACTGTCATAATGTTTTTTGATTCTTTTGGTCCTTCGTTTTATTTGTTCTTCAATTCTGCCGATAATTCTTTGCGTATACCTGCCGTGTTCCTTGCCAAATACCGCCACTTCCTTATCCAGACCTTCTTCAATGGTAACCAGGAACTGGTCGATACTCTGTTCCGGAATTGGGGCCGGTCTGCTTGCCCAGTTTATAAAGAATTGTTCCATTTCGATATATTGCTGCGGATCTGGCAAATTTGAGCAGCCTTTAAAAGGATAGGGGTTAAGACCCAGTTGGAACCCTTTTAAAGCCATGATCAGCGGCTGGTAATCGTATTCATAGAACAGCCTGGGGAACTGGTATTCCACCACCGGCGTCCAGACATCTTCTTCGGGATTTTTATGGTGTTTATTAAGACGGGAGATATTCAATCCCGATTCCTTGTGGAATATTTCCTGGTTGAAAATACGCATTTCCCGTAGTTTACCGTTTTCATCCTCGCGCAGATCGCCGCCCAGGGTCAACAGGCACAATATATAATCCGGGTTGGTCAATTTCTTGAACGGCGCATTGGCAGGAATTTCAATGCTGATATGCAGGCTATGCGGTTTAATGCCCATAAAGCGCACGGCAAGATCGGTAATACTGGATAATATCCATGAATCTTCGGTAGCCGGTTTGGAGACATCCCCCAGTAACTTGTACCTGCCGAAAGCCAGTTCCAGAAAACCGCGGGTGCGGATATTGGGTGAAGTGAGGAATTTATGATCGTCAATATGCGCGCCGAGCTTCCAGCCGCGCCGCATCAGGTCGAAATTGTAAAAATAGTAAAATGAATCGAAAACAGGGTCGGCCCCTTCTTTGGCGCCAATAGCGCGATAACCAATGTTGGAAAATTCCAATTCGGCGCCCAGGGGCAGCAGACCTATATGCCGGTTGCTGTTCACCCAGTCGACTATCTCTTCGGCTTTATCCCGTTCATATAACTCTTCGGCAATTAAAATGGCGGCGGCGGCATAATCAGTATATAGCAGTTCCGGGTTGAAACGGTCGATTTCGAGTTGTTTATGCGCCGATTTAACATGCGTGTTTTGATCCACCATCAGCTTGAGCGCCATCATCGCCGAAATAGTATGCATATAATAAGCGTCGCTCACTTTGACTTCACTGCGATAGTCGTTACGGAATTTTTCTTCCAACTGGTTAAAGATCATAAAGTTGGTCGCCAGTTTGATATAATTATCGGCGTATTCCATAGCTTTGGGGTCGCTTTTCAACCAGGTTAACCTGGGAATGCTGGCTTTTTCAATTTCATGTTTGATAATAAATGCCGGCAAGCCCGAATCCTGAAAATACTGGCGCAGAATGCTGTGCACTTCTTCGGATAATAATTCGCGGGTTACTTTGATGGGCAGAGCGCCGCGGTCATAGTTGATAAACAGGTCGGCTTTTTGTTCAATATAGCGGGTAACATTTTTTTCCACAAACTCTTCAATCCGATCCCGTTCCTCAAAGCCTTTGGTAAAATAGGGTTTTAAAGATTTAGGCTTGCCGATATAAACCCAGGCTTCGATTATTTCTTCCTTGACCTGCACCTGGGCGATCTTGCGTTTATATAATTTCCCCTCGGATTCGTAATCATCGAGTTTTTTTATAATATCCGGCGTGACATGATATAGCAGCCGACCTTCAATAGTAAATCCTTTCCATGGCAGGGCAAAGGAAAAACTGTTTTCCGGTTGTATACGCCTGTGATTAAGCAACAAACCGGTATCGTTGGGTAAAGTTACTCCGGTCAATAACTGTAAATAATAGTCATTATTTAGCGAACCATAAACAAACAGTTTGTCTATGGTTTGGCTATCAACCTTTTTATTCTTTTTCACCCGGTTCCGAAATGTGAAATTCTTGGTCAGATTAGTCGTCATTTCAATAAATCGGCAAAGTGCAACTGGAATTGCTGCATCATTTCTTCCGGCGAAATGGAGGTTATACGACCGTCTTTGTATTGCTGCTCAACCCACTCAAAGATTTTGGCAACCTTGGGGTTCCTTTTATCAACCGGCGGAATGCCGCGTTTTTGTAATTCCTGGTTGATCCAGAACCCGACACCGGCGATGCCGGAGCGGTCGGTTAAATGTACGCCCAACGGACGGTTGAGGATTTTTGCCGTATCAAATATATTATAGATCTCTTCATTTTTGATCACACCGTCGGCGTGTATTCCAGCCATAGTGACATTGAACCGTTCGCCGACGAACGGATAGTTATGGGGAATTACCGTGCCGATCTCGCGGAGATAATTGGCTATATCGGTTATAGCGGTCAAATCCATGCCGTTGGCGCTGCCGGTGAGTGAGGCATATTCCACAACCAGCGCTTCCATCGGCGAATTACCGGTACGCTCGCCGAAACCGAGAATCGTGCTGTTGGCGGCAGCTACCCCGGACAACCAGGCGGTAACTGAATTAATGTGCACCTTGTGAAAATCATTGTGGCCATGCCATTCCAGTAATTCTGAGGGTATGCCGAGTTCCCGCTGCAGATAATAGACCATTTTTTGAATAGAACGCGGTAATGCCGCATCAGGATAAGGCAGGCCATAGCCCATGGTATCACACAAGCGGATCTTGATCTTTAAACCGGTTTTAGCCGAAAAATTCATCAATTCTTCGGCAAAGGGAACCACGGTTCCCCAAAAATCGGCGCGGGTAATATCTTCAAAATGGCAGCGAATGGCTTCCATGCCGGCATCGGCAGCGGCCTGAACAACTTCCATAAATGAATTGAGCACCTGGCGGCGGGTTTTTTTAAATTTCATAAAAATATGATAATCGGAGATCGATGTCAGCAGCCCGGTTTCCTTTATGCCAATGTTGCGCACCAGTTCAAAATCGCTAGCGTTGGCACGAATCCACGAAGTAACTTCAGGGAATTTATAACCCTTGTTCCTCACTTCTTCCAGTATTTCCCGGTCACTTTCAGAATAGATGAAAAATTCCGATTGGCGGATAACCCCATTAGGACCTGACAGCCGGCTGATCAAATCAAACAGTTTGGATACCTGCTCAATTGAATAGGGAGGACGCGCTTGCTGACCGTCCCGGAAAGTTGTATCGGTAATCCATATTTCTTTGGCCGGACGGGCGTTAACCGTTACTCCATCGAAAATTGTTTTGGGTATTTCATTATAGGGGAAAATTTCACGCATTAAATTTGGTTCCTCTACATCGAGCAGAGGATGCTTGACTGTCTTTTCAATATTTTGCCAATTGCTGTTCAGGACGGACATTTTTCCCTCCATATTATTTATGTTAAAAGATAAAAATTACCTTAATTATATACTCTCCCTCTTTTCGCCGGAACCTCAAGCAAAAATGTAATGATTTGGAGAATGATGAGGTTGTTGGTGAATTATCAGGGTTCCTGAACGTCGGTCAGGTATTTCAGGGCATCAATGATCTGGTTATTATTGGGGCTTAATTCCAGGGCCTTTTTGTATGCCTTGATTGCTTCGGGTACGCGGTGCAAACGGTAATATACCATACCAAGGTGATAAAATAAACGCGAGTCGTTTTTACCAATCTCCGTCAGGGCTTCAAGATGCTGCAAGGCGTCATCGTAACATTGCTCTTCAATACACGACAAGGCAGCCTGATAATGCGCTACAGGAGAATCCTGGTTTTTTTCCAGCAATGTTTCAAAAGCTAAACGCGCTTTGGCAAATTTACCCAAATGCCAATAAGTAATTCCCAGCCAGTAATAAGCCATTAACATTTCAGGGGAAAGTTCTATTACTTTTTTCAGCGCATCTTTGGCCTCAGTCAATTGCAGTTGGCGGTAATGCGAAATACCCAGGTAATAGTAAGCATAAGGTAAATTGGGATTTACCTGAATCGCTTTTTCAAATATTTTGATCGCGGCGGATATTTTGCCGCGCATATAATAACCATTTCCAAGCATCAGCAACGAGCGCACATCTTTGGGGTTTTTTTTGATGCTTTCTTCCAGTTGCTGCATCAATTCGTCAAGCTGTGAAGTATCCATTAAATCCATAGCTTCCGGAAGATTTATAGTAAAAGGTATTATCTTGCTCATTTCCAGTAACTCCATGTTACAAAAAATACTGTTTTTCAGAAAATTGAAAATAATGTGTTTCTAGATTAATGTCAAGTGATAATTATATTTTTTGGGGTATAAAGACGGATATTTTAATTTTTTTTTGACTTTGTTATTGATTTTAAATTGTTATATCTCTACATTATTTCTTTGATATTATTAATAACAAAATGGATCGACTATGAACGGCAAAAAACTGATAATTTTATGTATGGGGTTGGTGCTGACAGGATATTTAAGCTGTTCCGGGCCGGCGCAATTACAAAATGGTTCCACCCCGGTTCAACAACAGCAGCATGAACAGCAAACCCGGTTAAATGAGGAGTTTGATCCCCTGACCCTGAATGATGAACCTGTATCAAGCTCCGAAACTATCGACGCTAAAGCAGAATTTTTTCAACTGTCCGAATTTATTACTACCGCGGTGCAGGATACCGCCGACATTAATGAAATGGCGCCGGGATACCGGGTACAGTTGATTTCCACCCGCAGTGAATCGGAATCAAACATGGTCAAGCTAGACGCCATGTTAACCTTCCAAACCCATGTGTACCGGATATTCGACGACCCTTATTACAAAATACGTATTGGTGATTGCCTGTCGCGTTTTGAAGCCAACGAGTTGCAGGAAACAGCAGTGAAAAAGGGATTCAGCGAAGCCTGGGTTGTGCAAACCAATGTCTATAGAAATGTCCGTCCGGTTGAGGAAAAACAATAGCCGCTTTTCATATAAAATTATAGAGTTTAAGCCCGTTTTTTGTTTGGAAACGGGCTTTTTTTTTATTATATTATCGGCCACGAATTTTTGCATTTTTTTAACACCAGGCTTTTAAAAAGGCGAATAATTTGTGAAAAAATTCAAGAGTTACAGGCGGGGTCTCGGGTCTATTTTTAGGAGCTAATATGTCAGGCCATTCAAAGTGGAGTACAATCAAGAGGAAAAAGGGTAAAGCAGATGCCGAACGCGGCCGGCTGTTTACCCGTTTGATTAAAGAAATTACAATCGCAGCGCGGCACGGTGGCGGCGATGAAAATGCCAATCCCCGGTTGCGCTCTGCCGTTCAGGCGGCGAAAACGGCAAATATGCCTCTGGCTAATGTGGAAAAAGCGATCAAAAGAGGAACTGGCGAATTACCCGGTGTGGTATATGAAGAATTGACTTATGAGGGTTACGGACCAGGCGGCATAGCGGTTTATGTAGAGGCGTTGACCGATAATAAAAATCGCACAGTCGCCGAAATGCGGCACATGTTTTCCAAATACGGCGGCAGCCTGGGGGAAAGCGGCAGCGTTGGCTGGATGTTCACTAAAAAAGGCGTAATCATGATCGATGCCACGGGTGTATCCGAAGATGATATAATGATGGCCGCTCTTGATGCCGGCGCCGATGATATGAAAAAAGAAGACGATATGTTCCGTATCGTCACCGAACCTGCCAAATTTGAAATTGTTAAAAAGGCGCTTACCGATGCCAAATTTAAAATTGACAGCGCTGAAATAAGTATGGAACCTTCCAACACAATCAAGGTTGAGGGTAAAGCGGCCGAATCGGTATTAAAATTAATGGATCTGCTCGAAGAACATGAAGACGTGCAAAACGTCTATTCGAATTTTGATATAGATGACAGTGTTATAGAATCTCTGGATTCCTGATCATAATATGCTGGTATTGGGAATAGATCCGGGTAGTATGGTTACCGGGTATGGACTGGTGCGAGACAGCAATGGTGAACTGGAATGTATTGAAAATGGCTGCATTCGCAATACCGCAAAAACCGAATTTGGTGCCCGGCTTAAAAAGATACATGATGAAATAACCGGGCTGATAGAAAAATTTCAGCCGGATCAAGTAGCGTTTGAAGATATTTTTTACGGACGCAATGTCAGGGCGCTGATCCAGTTAGGTCAGGCCCGCGGTGCTGCTATTATTGCTGCTTTGAATGCACATAAGCCGGTAGTCACTTATGCCCCGCGCGAAGTAAAACTGGCAATAACAGGTTTTGGCGGCGCTTCTAAAGAACAGGTACAAAAAATGGTCATCGGCATCCTGAAATTGGATGAGGCGATGCAGGTTATGGATGTTTCCGATGCATTAGCGATTGCTATTTGTCATATTAACCGCTTTAATGCAGAAACCAGATTAAATAAAAATATTCGATGATAGCATACATTACCGGAAAACTGGTTGAAAAAACACCTGCCTGTGTTATTGTTGATAAAGACGGAATTGGTATACAGTTATTGATACCTCTTTCAACATTTGATACGCTCACCGAGCCTGGTAATGACATCCGCCTGGAAACTTTTTTATATGTCCGGGAAGATGCTTTGGTGCTTTATGGTTTTAGCAGTACCGGTGAGAGGGAACTGTTTTTGCAGTTATTGTCGGTTTCCGGTATTGGACCCAAACTGGCTCTGACCGTTCTCTCCGGAATAAAAATTAATGATTTTTACCGCTACGTTGCTCAGGGCGATGAAGTTGCCTTGACCCGCATCAAGGGTCTGGGTAAAAAGACCGCACAACGGTTGATTTTGGATTTAAAAGATTTTGCTGTTCAAAAAGCGACGCATATCGATTACAATCGTCCGGCAGCCCGAGATCAAAATGCAGTTATTTATGATGAAGCGCTGCTGGCTTTATTATCATTAGGATATTCACGAGTCGAGGCAGAAAAATCAATAAGCAAAGCGTTATCTGCATCATCAGACGCTGTAACGATCGAAGAACTGGTCAGAATCGCTTTAAACAATTAGAATAGATATTGGATTATAAAGAACGAGCAACATATCCGGAGCCATTAAATGGCGAAGGGATACTAGATTTAACTTTAAGACCTTCGCGGCTTGATGAATTTGTCGGGCAGCAAAAGTTAAAAGCTAATCTTGATGTATTTATCAAAGCCGCCAATGCCCGCAAGGAATCGCTGGATCATGTGTTGTTTCATGGGCCGCCCGGACTGGGTAAAACAACCCTGGCCAATATTATAGCCTACGAATTGGGTAGTAATATTCGCATAACCTCGGGCCCGGCGTTGGAGCGCCCCGCCGACCTGGCCGGCATTTTAACCAATTTGCGTGAACGCGATGTGTTGTTCATCGATGAAATCCATCGTATGAATCGCGTCATTGAAGAGTATTTGTATCCGGCTATGGAAGATTTTACCCTTGACATTATCATTGACAAGGGTGCCAATGCCCGATCCGTACAATTAAAGTTACCCAGATTCACCCTGATCGGCGCCACCACGCGTGCAGGATTGATTACCTCACCTCTGCGGGCGCGGTTTGGCGTCAATTTCCGGCTCGATTTTTATGAGCCCAAAGAGTTGTGTACCATTGTTTTGCGTTCCGCCGCAATCCTGGCGATGGCTATCGAAGAACCGGCAGCATTTGAAATAGCCAGCCGTTCGCGGGGAACGCCGCGTATCGCCAACCGGTTATTGCGCCGGGTTCGCGATTTCGCCCAGATTGAACATAAAACGTGTATCGATCTCGAACTGGCCAGACGGGCGTTAACCCGGCTCGATGTTGATGAACAGGGCCTTGACGATATGGATAAACGGATAATCTTGTCTGTTATTGATAAATTTAACGGCGGCCCGGTCGGTCTAAATACACTGGCTGTAGCCATCGGGGAGGAAAGTGATACTATAGAAGGAGTCTATGAGCCATATTTGATCCAGAAAGGTTTTTTGAATCGAACGCCCCGCGGCAGAACAGCGACCGAACTGGCGTATCGGCATTTTAATCGTAAACGGGATGGGCTGCACTTGCCCGGCCTTTTTGATTAAAACACTAAAAATTTAATTATATAAATGGAGGTGGCTGAACGATGAAACTTTCCGATTTTAAATACAACTTGCCTGAAAAAATGATTGCACAATATCCCAGCGAAAAGCGGGATGAAAGTCGTTTGATGGTCGTAAAACGCAACGAAGATGCATTTGATGAATGTATCTTTAAAGATGTGATTGATTACCTGGAAAAGGGCGATTGTCTGGTAGTCAATGAAACCAAAGTCTTTCCCGCCAGACTGGAAGGAACAAAGGATAAGACCGACGCCCGGGTTGAGGTGTTTTTGTTACGCGAATTGGAACAAAGTCTGTGGGAAGTGCTGGTTAAACCGGCCCGGAAAGTTCGTGTTGGCAACCGTCTGACTATCGGCAAGGAACTGTCCTGCGATGTGATCGATAATACGGTATCCGGCGGACGTGTCGTCCGTTTTAATTATGAAAATGATTTATATGCCATGGTCGACAAGATCGGTAAATCACCCCTGCCGCCATATATTAAACGCGAACCGGAACCTATGGATAAAGACAGGTATCAAACAGTATACGCGCGGGTAAGAGGCGCTGTAGCCGCGCCTACCGCCGGTTTGCATTTTACTAATGAATTACTGGACAAGATCAAAAAGAAAGGCGTTCATGTAGTGCCCCTGGTTCTGCATTTGGGATTGGGAAGCTTTCGTCCTGTCGTTGTAGAAGATTTGGGTCGGCATAAAATGGATTCCGAATATTATGAGATAAACCAGCAGTCTGCTGAAATTATTAATGAGGCTAAACAGAAAAAGAAAAAAATTGTTGCCGTCGGCACCAGCGTTGTCCGCGCTCTCGAAACCAGCGTCACATCCGAAGGCTGGGCCAAGGCCAGTTCAGGCTGGACGGATAAATTTATCTATCCGCCTTATGATTTCAGGATCGTTAATCGTCTGATCACCAATTTCCATTTACCAAATTCTACGCTGTTGATGCTGGTATCGGCTTTTGCCGACCGGGAATTGATCTTTAAGGCTTATCGCAAGGCTATCCGTGACAAGTATCGGTTTTATAGCTATGGCGATGCCATGCTGATTCTTTAACCGCAAACGAAAGTTATTGTTAAGCAAACGATGGCTCCTGGAGTAAAAGTGGCTGCGGTCATTGTTGCCGCCGGTTCGGGAAAAAGAATTGGTGGAACAATTAAAAAGCAGTTTTTAGAGCTCAAGGGTAAACCAATATTGGTGCATACCCTGGAACGCTTCCAGGCTTGTCCGGATATTAATGAAATCATCCTTGTCGCCCCGCAAAACGAACTGCGGCGCCTGGAAGATGAAATTGTAAAACAGTTTTTATTAACAAAAGTAAAGCGTCTGGTCGGCGGGGGAGAGGAACGGTATAATTCCGTATTAAACGGCTTGAACGCTGTACCTGAATATATTGAAATTGTGGCGGTGCATGACGGCGTCAGACCGTTCATAACAGGTGAAAAAATATCCCGGCTCGTTTATGAAGCGCAGCGCCATGGCGCGGCAATTCCGGGAGTGCAACCCAAAGATACCGTAAAAAGCTGCAAACAAGGTTTTGCCGGCCAAACCCTGGATCGGGACTCGCTGGTGTTGGTGCAAACCCCGCAAGTTTTTAAAAAAGCACTGTTACTTGAAGCCTATCGGCAGGCATTTGCCATTCAACAGTTTGGCACCGACGATGCGGCGCTGGTAGAAAGAATGGGTCACCCGGTATTTATTGTACCGGGCGATTATGATAATATTAAAATTACTTCTGTTGACGATCTGTACATAGCGGAAAAATTGCTGGAAAGATAAAGATGCGCATAGGACATGGATTTGATGTACACCGCCTGGCTCCCGAACGCCGCCTGATCCTGGGAGGAATTCACATTCCTTATCACCTGGGATTACTGGGTCATTCGGACGCGGATGTATTGTGCCATGCCATAAGCGACGCCATACTTGGCGCTGCCGCGCTCGGCGATATTGGTCAGCATTTCCCTGATAATGATGCTGCATTTAAAGATATATCGAGTTTACTGTTGTTGAGTAAAGTGCTGGAATTGATCGAACAACAACACATGCGGTTGTACCAGGTCGATTCTACCATTGTCGCCCAAAAACCCAAAATAGCGCCTTTTGTAAAGGATATACGCCTCAGTCTGGCGCAAACCATGAAAATACCGGTAGAACGAGTTTCCGTTAAAGCGACGACAACGGAAGGCCTGGGTTTTACCGGCCGCGGCGAAGGAATTGCCGCTCATGCCGTGGTATTATTGAATGATTAACCATTTTTATAAAGGTTTATAAATGGATTTATATATATACAACAGTCTTTCCCGGAAAAAGGAATTGTTCGAGCCTGTACAAAAAGGCCGGGTCGCCATGTATGTTTGCGGCCCTACGGTTTATGATTATCCGCACATCGGTCATGCTAAAAGTTACATCTCTTTTGATATTGTCGTCCGCTATTTACGCTATCTGGGCTACAAGGTACGTTACGTCCAAAATATTACCGATGTCGGCCATTTGCTCGATTCCGGTGAAGACCGCATTTTAAAAGGCGCGCAAAAAGAGCAAGTGGAACCCATGGAACTGGTGGAAAAATATACCCGCGCCTATTTTGCGGCTATGGATGAATTGAATGTATTGCGCCCGGATATTTCGCCTCATGCGGCTGCACACATTCCCGAACAGATCGAATTTATAAAAAAACTGTTGGCAAAGAAAATTGCTTATGAAGTTAAGGGCTCGGTTTATTTTGATGTGAATAAATGGCCGGAATATGGCAAGTTATCGGGACGAAAGATCGAGGATCAGCAGGCCGGGGCGCGTGTCGAGATCAATACTGAAAAACGCCATCCGGCGGATTTTGCTTTATGGAAAAAGGCCGAACAGGAGCATATCATGCAGTGGAACAGTCCCTGGGGACAAGGCTACCCGGGCTGGCATCTGGAATGTTCGACCATGTCCATGAAATACCTCGGCGAAACTATCGACATTCATGGCGGCGGTATGGAAAATCAGTTCCCGCACCATGAATGCGAAATAGCCCAAAGCGAAGCTCTCACCGGCAAGCCGTTTGTCAGGTACTGGATGCATCATAATATGGTTTTAGTTGATGGCGTGAAAATGGGCAAATCGCTGGGAAATTTCACCACCATCGCCACGGCGCTGGATAAATACTCCGGCGAGCAGATTCGGTTCTTTATATTGCAATCCCATTATCGCAGTCCGGTAGATTTTAGCGGTGATGCTATCGAAGCGGCAGGCCAGGGACTGGAAAGATTACGCGCAACTCCCTCCAGGCTGGTTGAACAACAAAACCACGCCCCCGCAGGAGAGATGCGCCCGGAGATCATGGCCACAGCCGACGGGTTCCGCAGTAAATTTATGCAGGAAATGAATGACGATTTTAATACCCCCAATGCAATCGGCGTGCTGTTTAATTTCAACCGCGAGATCAATAAGCTGCTGCAGGAAGAGCAACTTAATAAAACAGAATGTGATTATTTGTTGCAAACCTTTCACACCTTGTCCGGTGACATTTTAGGAATCAAATTGCACACTGAACAGACAAATTTTTCTGCCGCGCCGTTCATCGAAATGTTGATTGAGCTGCGTAAAGAGTTGCGTGAGCAAAAAGTCTGGCAACTGGCGGATAGTATTCGCACCAATTTGCTGAAAAACGGCATTGAGCTAAAAGACGGTAAAGAAGGCACCCGTTGGACAATAAAAAATTAAAAAATATCAGGTGATTTTAAAAAAGTACTTGATTTTTCAATAAAATGTTATAAATTATGGGGCTTGTTATCTTTTAACAAATTTCAAGCCACCATAGCTCAGTAGGTAGAGCACCTCACTTGTAATGAGGATGTCGCGGGTTCGATTCCTGCTGGTGGCTCGCTTCTGAAGCGTATAAATGGGGAGGTTCCCGAGCGGTCAAAGGGAACAGACTGTAAATCTGTCGGCGGAGCCTTCGGAGGTTCGAATCCTCCCCTCCCCACATTTATATTAAAATCGATCGGTCTCGGATGCAGGACGAATTAGCTGAGCCGATCTTTTTTTGTCGATGATTGTGTTCTTGTTGAAAAAAGCAGGCGATGGAGATGTGATGTGAAAAAGCGGGAGTAACTCAGTTGGCTAGAGTCACAGCCTTCCAAGCTGTTGGTCGCGGGTTCAAGTCCCGTCTCCCGCTCGATGGTATGCCCACGTAGCTCAGTTGGTAGAGCGCATCCTTGGTAAGGATGAGGTCACCAGTTCAATCCTGGTCGTGGGCTCCCAGGATTTTAAAAAACAGGTTTTAAACTTATTAATTTGTCAAGCTCGGAGGAGCGTTATATGGCTAAGGCAAAGTTTGAGCGTACAAAGCCACATGTAAATATCGGGACGATAGGCCACGTAGATCATGGCAAGACGACGTTGACAGCGGCGATCACGCTGGTATTGAGCAAGAGAGGCTTGGCACAGGCCAAGTCCTATGCAGAAATTGACAATGCACCGGAAGAAAAGGCGCGTGGACTAACGATCAATGTGCACCATGCGGAATATGAGACTGCCAAGCGTCATTATGCACACGTAGACTGTCCCGGTCACGCCGACTATGTAAAGAACATGGTAACCGGCGCGGCGCAGATGGACGGTGCGATTTTGGTGGTGAGCGCGGCCGATGGGCCGATGCCGCAAACCCGTGAACACGTGTTGCTGGCCCGCCAGGTAAACGTACCGTTCCTGGTAGTATTTTTGAACAAAGCCGACCAGGTAGATGATCCGGAATTGTTAGAGTTGGTAGAACTGGAAGTGCGTGAATTGCTGAGCCAGTACGAATTTCCGGGCGACGAGATTCCAGTGATCACCGGCAGCGCCTTGCAGGCGTTGGAGAATTCCGATGATCCGGTCAAGATCAAACCGATTTTGGATTTGATGGATGCTGTTGATAGTTACATTCCGCAGCCGGTGCGCGCGATTGATAAACCGTTCCTGATGCCGGTTGAAGACGTATTTTCGATCACCGGTCGTGGTACAGTAGGCACCGGACGTATCGAACGCGGTATGATCAAAGTTGGTGAAGAAGTTGAGATCATTGGTTTAGGTTTGAAAAAGAAATCGGTATGTACCGGTGTGGAAATGTTCCGCAAGCTGCTGGATCAGGGCCAGGCTGGTGATAACGCCGGGTTGCTGTTACGCGGTGTAGATAAAGAAGAACTGGAACGCGGTATGGTTATCGCGAAACCGGGCTCGATCACCCCGCACACCAAGTTTATCGGCGAAGTGTACGTACTGGGCAAAGAAGAAGGTGGCCGTCATACGCCATTCTTTAACGGCTATCGTCCACAGTTCTATTTCAGAACAACCGACGTGACCGGTTCCATTGACTTGCCGGAAGGCGTGGAGATGGTAATGCCCGGCGACAAAATCACCGTAACTGCCGAATTGATCAACGAGATCGCTATGGAAGAAGGATTGCGTTTTGCTATCCGCGAAGGCGGTCGTACGGTTGGCGCCGGTTTTGTAACTAAAATTATAAAGTAAAGCGCTTGACAATATCAAGATAATCTTATAAATGGATGTAACATGAGAGATCTGGTTATTTTAGAATGCACCGAATGCAAACAGCGTAATTATAACACTGATAAAAATAAGAGATTGCATTCAGGAAGAATAGAACATAAAAAATTTTGTCCATGGTGTAATAAACGCACCGTGCATAAAGAAACTCGTTAGTTATTGGTACAGGCCTGTAGCACAACTGGCTAGTGCGTCGGTCTCCAAAACCGAAGGTTGGGGGTTCAAGTCCCTCCAGGCCTGCTAACCTACACGATTAATTATGCACAGGAAACAAACTGAACGAACGGGAAATTATGATACAGAAAATAAGTAAATTTCTTAAAGACGTAAACTCGGAAATGTCCAAAGTGAGCTGGCCTAGCCGTGCTCAGTTAAAAGGTCACACTTTGATTGTAATATCTGTTTCCCTGTTTTTTGCACTTTACATATTTGTTGTTGATCACCTTCTTTCCCGGTTGATCAAATTGATTTATTAAGAATGATAATAAATTAAACTGGTAATTGTTTAGGGCATCTGTATTGGAAGATCATGAAGATTTAAAATGGTACGCCATTCACGTGTTATCTGGACACGAGAATAAAGTAAAAGCGTATTTGGAAAATGAAATAAAGCATAACAATCTTGAAGCCAAGATTGACAAGATACTTGTGCCCTCGGAAGAAATAACAGAGATGAAGGACGGCAAAAAGCGCGTCCGCACCAAGATCATGTTTCCGGGCTATATGCTCATTCGGATGGCGTTCGACAAATCGACGCGCCATCTGGTGCTGAATACGCCTGGTGTAACAAATTTTGTCGGTAAAAAGAATGAACCGGTCGCCTTGCGTCCCGATGAAGCCGAACGCATTTTAGGTAAAGCCGAAGGCAGCGGTAAAGATCGTTCAAAAGTACCGTTTCATGTTGGCGACCCGATCAAAGTTACCGATGGGCCGTTTACCGATTTTACCGGATTTATTGAAGAAGTTAATGAAGAAAAAAATAAGGTCAAGGTTCTGGTCAGTATTTTTGGACGCTCGACCCCGGTTGAACTAGACTTTTTACAAATCGAACTGGAAGCTTAGGGTTAAACACATGGCAAAGAAAATTGTAGGCTTGATAAAGTTGCAGATACCTGCCGGAAGTGCAAATCCATCTCCGCCGGTCGGACCCGCATTGGGCCAGCATGGCGTCAATATTATGGAATTCTGCAAAACTTTTAATGCAAGAACACAGGACAGGCAGGGTTTAATTATCCCGGTTGTAATAACGGTTTATGCAGATCATTCTTTTACCTTTATCACCAAAACTCCTCCGGCAGCGGTGTTGTTGAAAAAAGCCGCCGGAATTGACAAAGGTTCCGGAGAACCGAACCGTAATAAAATCGGGCAGGTTAAAAGATCTCAGGTACGCGAAATTGCCCAGACCAAGTTGGAAGATTTGAACGCCAATGATGTGGAAATGGCGATGCGTATGATAGAAGGAACAGCAAGAAGCATGGGAATTGTAATCGAAGAATAATACCTGGAGAATCTATATTATTCTTTCATGCTGCATAAAAGTAGTTTCGGAGAAAAGATGAAACACAGTAAAAGATTTAATGAATTAAGCGCTAAAATAGAAAAAACTGTAGCTTATCCCTTGGTGCAGGCTGTTGAAAAAGTCAAGGCAACCGCTACAGCAAAATTTGATGAAGCGATTGAAATAAGTGTCCGGCTTGGTGTTGACCCGCGTAAAGCGGATCAATTGGTACGCGGCACTGTAATGCTGCCCAGCGGCACCGGCAAGACCATTCGTATTTTAGTGCTGACCAAGGGAGAAAAAGAAAAAGAAGCATTGGAAGCCGGCGCCGATTTTGTTGGTTCCGATGAGATGATTGAAAAAATCCAGGGTGGCTGGATGGATTTCGATGCTGTTATTGCCACTCCCGATATTATGGGGCAAGTCGGAAAGTTGGGAAGGGTTTTAGGCCCGCGTGGTTTAATGCCAAACCCCAAAATCGGTACAGTGACCTTTGAAATTGCCAAAGCGGTTAAGGAAGCCAAAGCCGGGAAAATTGATTTTCGCGTTGATAAATTTGGCAATGTGCAAACTCTGGTCGGCAAAGGTTCTTTTACCCAACAACAATTACTGGATAATATTCGTGCGTTTATGGATGTAATCAACCGTTTAAAGCCTTCCAGCGCCAAGGGTATATACATTCGTAATATCACCATATCCAGCACAATGGGCCCTGGAATTAAAGTAGATAAAAGTACAATTAGCGAAGCAGCCTGATCCGTCAAGCTGTAACGATTCAATTAAGGAACTGAATCAATGCCACAATCAGAAAAACAACTTAAAGTCGAAGAAATTACTGCGAGTCTGAGCAAGGCAAAAAGTGTTTTTATGACCGATTTTTCCGGTATGACGGTGGAAGAGTTGACCTCTTTGCGCCGGGAATTACGTAAAGTCGATGTGAGTTATATTGTCGTAAAAAATACACTGGCAAGAAAATCGGCGACTCAGCTTGGTATGGAAAAAATGAATCCGTACCTGGTTGGTCCAACCGGTTTGGCAATTGCTAACAATGATCCGATTGCTCCGAGTCGGGTAATATTTGATTTCCAGAAAACCAAAAAGAAACTGGCTATTAAAGCAGCCATTCTTGAAGGACAATTTTTGGACAAGCAGGCGGCCGAAGATATTCGAAATATACCGGGCAAGGAACAATTGATCGGTATGGTCGTCGGCGGTATTGCAGCGCCCCTGACAGGATTGGTAGGCGGCTTGCAAGCCATGTTACGGCAATTAGTAACAGTAGTATCAGCAATTAAAGATAAAAAAGAATAAATAAAAATATACCATAGTAACTCTAACGGGAGGGTAAGATGCCCGAAAAAGATAGCGCAACAGTAGAACAGGCTGAAAAAGCCGCAGTAAAAGATGTCAAAGTTGAAGAAATTATTAAAGCAATTGAGGAAATGAGTGTCCTGCAATTGTCCAAATTGGTAAAAGCTCTTGAGGATAGATTTGGCGTATCAGCGGCTGCTCCTATGGCAGTTATGGCTGGCCCGGTCAGTGCAGGCGCTCAGGAAGCCCCTGTTGAAGAAAAGACCGAATTTAATGTTATCCTTAAATCAGCTGGAGCTAACAAAATCCAGGTTATTAAGGTTGTCCGTACACTGACCAACCTTGGCTTGAAAGAAGCAAAAGATCTGGTTGATGGCGCTCCCAGCACTGTAAAAGAATCGATTAGCAAAGACGAAGCGAACGATATCAAGGCCAAATTAGAAGAAGCCGGCGCTGAAATCGAAGTCAAGTAGTTTTTTATAACAGCCTTTATTGAAAAAACCGGACTAGTGTATATTAGTTCGGTTTTTTTAAGTATTATAGTATTTAATATTTGAAAGGATGTGATTCTTTGGCAGTTCGTCCAAAAAAAATCAGAAAAACTTTTTCTCGAATAAAGCCGGTTGCCGAGTTGCCGGATTTATTAGACATCCAGTTAAAATCATTTCACGACTTTCTGCAACACGATATTTCCCCGGAAAAACGAAAAGAACAGGGTCTGCAAGCTGTCTTCAAAAGTGTTTTCCCAATTGTTGACAGCCGTGAAAATTTTGAATTGGATTTTATTAATTATTCTATAGAACCACCTAAATATTCTGTCCAGGAATGCCAGGAACGTGGCACTACTTATTCCGTGGCTCTGAAAGCCAAGTTACGTCTTTCTATTAAAGATGAATATGACCAGAGTAATCCCCTGGCCAATTCCATCGAACAGGAAGTGTATCTTGGCAATTTGCCGTTTATGACGCATCGCGGAACTTTTATTATCAACGGCGCCGAGCGTATCATCGTCAGCCAGTTGCATCGTTCCCCAGGTGTATTTTTTGATGAAATTGTTCATCCTAACGGCACCAAGCTGTTCTCCGCTCGTATCATTCCACTGCGCGGATCCTGGGTAGAATTTACTACCGATATTTATGATTTAATGAATGTTTTCATTGACCGGCGCAAAAAGTTTCTAGCGACCACATTGTTACGGGCGATTGGCTTTTCCACTGACCGGCAGATTCTGGAAGCATTCGATTTAATTGAAAAAATTGACATTTCCAATGATAACCTGGAAGATTTAATCGGTTATAAAATTGTTGATGATTTGATCGACATCGAAACCGGTGAAGTCATTGTTGATAAATATAATGAGATTGATGAGAGTAAAATTGAAATTATCAAGAATCTTAATTTTAAGACTCTTGAAGTTTTAAAATCCGACCGGATATATGGCCAGGAAATAATCAGCAATACTTTACAAAAGGATCCCACTCATTCCCAGGATGAAGCGCTTGAACTCATTTACCGGCAGCTTCGTTCCGGAGAACCCCCGGATTCCGATACGGCGCGGATGCTGATAGAACGATTGTTCTTCAATCCCAAACGTTATGAACTGGGTGATGTTGGCCGTCACCGGTTGAATCGCAAACTCAATCTCGATATCGATCCCGCTAATATCGCTTTGACTAAAGAAGATATGCTGGGAATTATCTCTTATTTACTGGATTTACGTACCGGGCATAAAACCGCCGATGATATTGACCATTTGGGTAACCGTCGTGTCAGAACCGTTGGCGAACAATTGTCGGCGCAAATGAGCGTCGGTTTGGCGCGTATGGCGCGTACCATTAAAGAACGTATGAACCTGCGGGAGAGTGAGAATCCTACTCCGCAGGATCTGGTCAATGCCAGAACGATATTATCGGTTATCAACACCTTCTTCGGCACCAGCCAGCTTTCGCAGTTTATGGATCAAACCAACCCGCTTGCGGAAATGACCCACAAACGCCGCCTCTCGGCTTTAGGCCCTGGTGGTTTAACCCGTGAACGCGCCGGTTTTGAGGTACGTGATGTGCATTATACACATTACGGTCGGTTGTGTCCAATCGAAACTCCTGAAGGTCCGAATATCGGGTTAATTTCCTCGTTAACGACTTTTGCCAGAATCAATGAATTTGGATTTCTTGAAGCGCCATACCGAATCGTCAAAGATGGTATTGCCACTACAGATATCCGCTACCTGGCGGCTGATGAGGAAGAAAAACACATCATTGCCCAGGCTAATGCCTTATTGGATGATAATAACAAATTTATTAATGACCGTGTCAAATGCCGGTATCGTGGCGAATTTCCGTTATCATCACCAGATCAGATCAATTATATGGACGTTTCCCCAAGTCAAATTGTATCCGCCGCCGCCGCGTTGATCCCCTTCCTGGAACATGACGATGCCAACCGCGCCCTTATGGGTTCAAACATGCAGCGTCAGGCAGTGCCTTTGCTGGTTCCCGAAGCTCCAATGGTCGGCACCGGCATGGAAGACAAGGTGGCTATCGATTCACGCGCCGTAATTGTCAGCGATGTTGACGGCGTTGTGGAAAAGGTGGATGCCGAACATATTATTATTCGTCGGGCAATTAAAGAAGATCAGGACAGCAAGCTGGAACAGCTTTTTGATTTTAATAAATCTCATTTATATACATATCATTTGACCAAATTCAAACGCACCAATCAGGATACCTGCATTAACCAGCGGCCTATCGTTCAGGTCGGCCAACCGGTTAAAAAAGGACAGGTCATTGCCGATGGCGCAGCCACCGATCATGGCGAACTGGCCCTGGGACGCAATGTCCTGGTAGCCTTTATGCCCTGGCGTGGTTACAACTTTGAGGACGCTATTGTCATGTCCGAACGGGTTGTGCAGGATGATATTTATACCTCCATTCATATTGAGGAATTTGAACTTCAGGTGCGCGACACCAAACGCGGTGAAGAAGAACTGACCCGTGAAATTCCCAATGTCAGCGAAGAAGCCACCAAAGACCTCGATGAAAATGGTATTATCCGTGTTGGCGCCAGTGTTTCCGCCGGCGATGTGCTGGTTGGTAAGGTAACACCCAAAGGTGAAACCGATCCCACTCCGGAAGAAAAACTTCTCAAAGCCATCTTTGGTGAAAAAGCCGGCGATGTGAAGGATGCTTCCCTGAAAGGATCTCCCGGTTTAAAGGGCGTAGTTATCGATACTAACCTGTTTTCACGCAAGAAAAAAGATACCAGCACCAAGCGTAAAGACAAGGCTATCATCGATGAACTGGACGCCTGGCTGGAAAAAGCGCGTAACGAGGCAATTGAAGATCGTACCCAAAAGTTATTCCAGGCGCTTAATGGTCAGATAGCCGCCGATATCCGCGATATCGAGTCCGGCAAAATTGTCATTAAAAACAAGTCCGCTTTAAGTGAGCGTAACCTGGAAAAACTGGATTTTGATAAAATTGATTTTTCTTTAAATCTGGTAGAAGATGATGATGCCAATCAGAATATTCGCACCATCCTTGCGCGGTACCGGACGAGATTAAAAGATATAGATAATGAATATGAACTGCAAAAGTTCAAAGTTGTAGTTGGCGATGAACTGCCTCCGGGTATCACCCAGTTGGCCAAAGTTTATGTAGCCAAAAAGCGCAAACTGATGGTTGGCGATAAAATGGCCGGCCGGCATGGTAACAAGGGTGTGGTATCCAAGATCGTACCGATTGAAGATATGCCCTATTTACCGGACGGCACCCCGGTCGATATTGTCCTCAACCCGTTAGGCGTACCTTCCCGTATGAATTTGGGCCAAATCCTTGAAACCAATCTCGGTTGGGCTGCCAATAACCTGGGTGTTAATTATGCTACTCCGGTATTCGACGGCGCTGCACTACAGGAGATTCAGGATGAAATGAAAAAGGCCGGTCTACCGGTAACCGGAAAAAGTCAGTTGTTCGACGGCAGGACCGGCGAACCGTTCGATGAGGAAGTTACTGTTGGTTACATTTATATGTTGAAACTTTCGCATCTTGTGGAAGACAAAATTCATGCGCGTTCTATTGGACCATATTCGTTGATTACGCAGCAGCCGTTAGGCGGTAAAGCGCAATTCGGCGGACAACGGTTCGGTGAAATGGAAGTATGGGCCCTGGAAGCTTATGGCGCTGCCTATACCTTGCAGGAAATTTTAACGGTAAAAAGCGATGATGTTCGCGGACGTTCCAAAACCTATGAAGCAATTGTTAAAGGCGAAAATATTCCTGAACCGGGTATCCCGGAATCCTTTAATGTTCTAATCAGAGAATTGCAAGGTTTGGGACTTGACATTCAACTGCTGAATGAAAAGAACCGCAAGTCCGTAGAACTGATATCATAAGTAAAACTAATTTGCCTGATAACGGGCCAGTAAATATACCAGGCTCAACTAACGAGTTTGGAGGTGTAATTTGAGTTATATGATCGGACAGGAACTTCCGACAAAAAATATAAAATTTAATTCAATTTATGTTGGTTTATCATCGCCAGATAAGATATTGGAAAGATCCCACGGCGAGGTAACCAAACCGGAAACGATCAATTATCGTTCTTTTAAACCGGAAAAAGACGGTCTGTTTTGTGAAAAGATATTCGGCCCGGTACGCGATTATGAATGCCATTGCGGCAAATATAAGCGCATCCGCTATAAAGGCATTGTTTGCGACCGTTGCGGTGTTGAAGTAACTACCAAAAGCGTACGTCGCGAACGTATGGGCCATATAAAACTGGCAGTTCCAATCGTTCATATCTGGTACTGGAAATCCCTGCCGTCCAAGGTGGGTTATGTGCTGGGTATGAGTATGAAAAACCTGGAACGCATCATCTATTACGAGTCCTATGTCGTCATTAATCCCGGTACAAGTGGGTTGGCGGTCAAAGAGCTTATTAGTGAAGATGAATATTTAAAGGTTTTGGAAAACATCCAGGAATCGGAAGCCAGTTTACCGGAAGAAGAACGTTTCCACGCAGAAATGGGCGGCCAGGCCGTTCTGGAGTTGTTAAAGCGGGTCAATATTGATAGTTTATCGCATTCCTTGCGACTGGCTGTGAACAACGAAACATCAATCCAGCGCAAAACCGATGCCTTGAAACGTCTCAAAGTAATTGAAGCGTTCCGTCGCGCCAATAAAGACCGGGAAAACCGGCCTGAATGGATGGTGATGACGATCATTCCCGTTATCCCCCCGGAATTGCGCCCCCTGGTGCCGCTTGAAGGCGGTCGGTTTGCCACTTCGGATTTGAACGACTTGTATCGCCGCGTTATTATCCGCAATAACCGGTTACGGAAATTGCTGGAAATAAAGGCTCCGGAAGTCATTTTACGCAATGAAAAACGTATGCTTCAGGAAGCGGTTGATTCATTGTTCGATAACGGTCGTAAATCCGCGGCAGTCCGCAGCGACGGCAACCGGGCATTGAAAAGCCTTTCCGATATGCTGCGCGGTAAACAAGGCCGTTTCCGCCAGAACCTTTTGGGTAAACGTATTGACTATTCCGGTCGTTCAGTTATTGTGGTTGGCCCGGAATTGAAATTGCATCAGTGCGGTTTGCCGAAAGAAATGGCGCTGGAACTGTTCAAGCCATTTGTCATTCGCAAACTGGTAGAACGGGGTTTGGTAAAAACCGTTAAAAGCGCTAAAAAACAGGTCGAACGCCGCGGTTCTGAAGTATGGGATATTCTGGAAGAGATCATCGATGATCATCCCATTATGTTAAACCGCGCCCCAACGCTGCACAGGCTGGGTATCCAGGCGTTTCAACCGGTACTGATCGAAGGTAAGGCAATTCAGTTGCACCCGTTGGTTTGCGCGGCATTTAACGCGGACTTTGACGGGGACCAGATGGCCGTTCATGTACCGTTATCGTTCTTTGCGCAAATTGAAACTAAAATATTAATGTTGTCCAGCCATAATATCTTATCGCCGGCCAATGGTCGTCCGCTGGCAATTCCCAGCCAGGATATTGTTTTGGGAATTTACTATTTAACCAAACGGCGCACCGGTGTAGTCGGTGAAGGCAAGGTATTCTCTTCTCCCGAAGAAGTGATGATTGCATATAATGATAACAGGCTGGACTTGCATGCGCCCATCACGGTGCGGATAAAAGGCGAAATGGTGCCTACCACCGTCGGCAGGGTGTTGTTTAATGATATATTGCCCAAAGAAATGCCTTTTGTCAATGAATTACTGACTAAAAAAGGCACGGAAGCGCTTATTTCCAGGGCTTATAATAAATTAGGTAATTACTATACCGCCAAATTGCTGGACGATCTGAAAGAGATCGGTTTCAGGTTCGCTATGAAATCCGGCGCAACGGTTGGTATTTATGATGTTATCGTACCGGAAGAAAAGAACCAGTTGATCGAAAGCGCTTTTAAAAATGTGGAATCGATCCAGAAACGGTACGAACGCGGTATCATTACCGACGGTGAACGTTATAACCAGATCATTGACATTTGGACACATACCACCAGTAATGTTGCCGAAAAAATGTTTATCCGCCTCAGCAACGACCGCCAGGGCTTTAACCCAATCTTTATGATGGCGGATTCAGGCGCGAGAGGCTCAAAAGAACAGATCCGCCAGTTGGCCGGTATGCGCGGTTTGATGGCTAAACCGCAAAAGAAAATGACCGGTTCTATGGGCGAAATTATCGAAAGCCCCATCACCGCAAACTTCCGTGAAGGCTTGACCGTGCTTGAATACTTTATTTCCACGCACGGCGCCCGTAAAGGTCTTGCCGATACCGCTTTGAAAACCGCCGACGCCGGTTATTTAACACGCCGACTTGTCGATGTTGCCCAGGATGTAATCATTACCATGGACGATTGCGGAACCATTTTGGGGTTACGCGTAGGCGACCTTAAAGAAGGTGAGGAAATTATCGAGTCCATGCAGGATCGTATCATCGGTCGTGTTTCTGCCGAAGATGTATTTGATCCTGAAAGTGGTGATGTGATTATCGAAGTAGGTAAATTAATATCTGAAAAAGATGCTGATATAATAGCCGAATCCGGCATTGAAAATGTCATGATCCGTTCGGTATTGACCTGCGAAGCCGAGCGCGGAGTGTGCGCCAAATGTTATGGACGCAACCTGGCTACCGGTAAAATGGTGACCATGGGTGAAACGGTAGGCGTTATGGCCGCCCAATCCATCGGCGAGCCCGGCACCCAGCTGACCCTGCGTACCTTCCATATCGGTGGTACGGCCTCGCGTATTGCTGCGCAATCTCAAGTCGTTTCCCGCTATGAAGGTAAAATTGAATGGGAGGGACTCAAGGTTGTCGAGCGCCAGGATGGCGATATTATATCGCTTGGCCGAAATGGTCGAATCAAAGTGTTGGATACCGATAACCGAGTTTTGGAACGGCTCACTGTTCCTTATGGCGCTACAATATTAACCCGCGATGGCGCTAAAGTTGAAAAAAGCGGCATCGTTTTTAAATGGGATCCCTATTCAGCCGTAATTTTAACCAGTTCTTCAGGAAAGGTCAAGTTTGTTGATATTTTGGAAAATGTAACCTATCGCGAAGAACTTGATGATACAACCGGTATGAAGCAGCGGGTTATCATTGAAACCCGCAGCCGCAACCTCAACCCGTCGATATCTATTGTGGACGAATCCGGCGCTGATTTGGCATCATTTGTCATTCCCACCGGCGCGTTTTTGCAGGTAGACGATGGTGATGTGGTAGAAGGTGGCGATGCCCTGGTAAAAATACCCCGAGAAATATCCAAAACTCGTGATATTACCGGCGGTTTGCCACGTGTTGCTGAATTGTTCGAAGCGCGTCGTCCCAAAGAACCGGCAATCGTCAGTGAAATTGACGGATTGGTGCGGTTTGGCGAAATTAAACGCGGTATCCGTAAAGTATATGTCACTTCCGAAGACGGCCATGAAGAAAAGATTTATCTCATTCCTTATGGCAAGCATGTTCTGGTTCACGACGGCGATTTTGTTCATGCCGGCGAAAAACTTTCTGAAGGCTCGGTAGCGCCGCAGGATATTTTAGCGATCATGGGTTCCAACAAGGTGCAGGAATATCTGGTGAATGAAATCCAGGAAGTGTACCGTCTGCAGGGTGTGCGTATCAACGATAAACATATCGAAGTTATTGTGCGCCAGATGCTGCAAAAAGTGCGCATCGAAGAGCCTGGCGATACCCCGTATCTCGAAGGCGATCAGGTCGATCGTTTATCGTTCCTGCGTGAAAACGACAAATGCCGTAATTTGGTGGTAATCACTGAATCGGGCGATTCGAAATTGAAAGAAACCGAACTGGTTAAAGCGGAAAAATTCCGCGAAGTGGTAAATAAAATGCAAGCCAATAACAAAGCAGTGCCGCAAGCGCGGCCCGCGCAACCGGCTACATTCCAGCCTTTACTGCTGGGCATTACCAAGGCTTCGCTGACTACGGAAAGTTTCATTTCTGCCGCGTCATTCCAGGAAACCACCCGGGTTCTGACTGATGCATCTGTTGAAGGTAAAATCGATACCCTCAACGGCCTCAAAGAGAACGTGGTGATGGGTCACCTGATTCCTGCCGGAACCGGTATAGAAGATTTGCGGGATCTACGCGTTAAAGGCCCGGAATTGGAGATGCCGGAACAAGTTCGGGAAAAAATTATCATAGAAAAGGAACCGGAAGAAGAAAATCTGTTTGAAGATTAAAAAAATACTTGATTTTTATTATTAAAATATATAAATTATCTGGCTTTGAAGTAATGAAGGAGGATTTGTGCCGACTCTGAACCAGTTAGTGAGAAACGGTAGAACAAGAATATTGAAAAAGGGAACAGCCCCGGCGCTACAGGGTTCGCCGCAATGCCGTGGAGTATGTACCCGCGTATATACAACTACACCGAAAAAACCGAATTCCGCATTACGTAAAGTTGCGCGTGTTCGTTTGTCAAATAGCTTTGAAGTTACGGCTTATATTCCTGGCGAAGGCCATAATCTGCAGGAACACTCGATCGTATTGATTCGCGGTGGCAGGGTTAAGGATTTGCCTGGTGTCCGCAACCATATCATCAGAGGAGTTTTGGATACCAGTGGAGTACAGGACAGGAAGCAAGGCCGTTCAAAATATGGCGCCAAGGTTAAAAAGTAAAAAAACGGAAAAGTTGAGATAGATAATGCCAAGAAGAAAACGCCCAACCAAGAGATCGGTGTTGCCCGATCCCAAGTTTCACAGTATTTTGGTAACCAAATTCATTAACGGGTTATTAAAAGATGGCAAACGCAGTGTTGCCGAACAAATATTTTATGCTGCCATTGATATAATTGGTGAAAAAAGCAATTCCGATGGTCTGGCTGTTTTTGAAAAAGCAGTAGAAAACGTAAAACCTATTCTTGAAGTACGTTCAAGACGAGTCGGTGGCGCCACATATCAGGTGCCGGTTGAAATACGCTCCGAACGTCGTCAGGCTTTGGCAATTCGCTGGTTAATCGGCTATGCCACTTCCCGCGCGGAAAAAACCATGGCGGAAAAACTGGCCGGTGAGCTGCTGATGGCTTACAAAGGCGAAGGTTCTACAATAAAGAAACGTGAAGATACGCATAAAATGGCAGATGCCAACCGTGCATTCTCCCATTTTAAATGGTAATATAAATAATTTGTTTTTGCCGGTCTTGCAGTCCAACTCCACTCCATTGGTTAGTCGAGAATACGTTTTGGTAGGGCTGGAAAGTAGTTGCACAGACTTGGCGCGAAAAAGACCATTCAATCTGTTCCACATGCTTGAAGAAAAGGTGGTCGTAAGTAGCGTCATAGTTGTATGTGAGCTCATGCGGCGCCTGAATATCCCGGAAACGGGCAAGTTTTCTTAAGGTATGTGGTTTTTTTATGTCAAAAAGTAATACAATTGAAAATATGCGTAATATCGGCATCATGGCTCATATCGATGCCGGTAAAACCACTACCACTGAACGCATTCTTTTTTATACCGGCAAAGTCCATCGCATCGGCGAAGTTGACGATGGCGCTGCCACAATGGACTGGATGCAGCAGGAAAGGGAACGCGGTATAACCATTACCTCTGCTGCCATTACATGTTACTGGGATAAATATCGTATCAACATTATCGATACGCCGGGGCATGTGGACTTTACTGCTGAAGTAGAACGGTCTTTACGGGTTCTCGATGGCGCTGTTGCCATTTTTTGTGCGGTCGGCGGCGTTGAGCCCCAATCCGAAACAGTTTGGATACAGGCCAATAAATATAAAGTACCGCGCATTGCTTACATCAATAAAATGGATCGCATTGGTGCTGATTTCTATAATGTAATCGATATGATGAAGCGGCGGCTGGCAACCAATCCCATTATTATCGAATTGCCGATGGGTGCGGAAAACAATTTCCACGGTATAATTGATCTCATTCGCATGAAGTCGATCGTTCATTCCGAAGAGAATTTCGGTGCACATTATGATGTGCAGGAAATTCCGGCGGAATTTATGGAAATTGCAGAACAATATCGGAATGAATTGCTGGAAAAAATTTCCGATTTTGATGATGTAATTATGGAAAAGTATTTATCCGGTACACCGGTAAGCGAGGATGATATTCATCGCGCTTTGCGTAAAGCCACTTTAAGCGGCAAAGGTGTTCCGGTATTATGCGGATCTTCGGTAAAGAACAAGGGTGTGCAACAATTACTGGATGCCATAACCCATTACTTACCCAGTCCGCTGGATATAGCAAGCGTAAAAGGAATAAATCCCTATACGGATAAAGAAGAGATTCGGCACTCCTCGGTTGAGGAACCGTTTTCGGCTTTGGCCTTCAAGATCACTTCCGATCCTTATGTGGGTAAATTAACATATATCCGTGTTTATTCCGGCAAGATCGTCGCCGGTGATGTAGCACTGAACACGGAATCCGGCAAAAAAGAACGTTTTGGCCGGATATTGCTCATGTCGTCGAACAAGCGCGATGATTTGACCCAGGTGACGGCAGGAGAAATAGCTGCGATTGTCGGTCTGCGGACTACCAAAACCGGTGATACCCTGTGCGATTTAAAGCACCCGTTATCTCTGGAAAAAATGAATTTCCCGGTACCGGTCATAACCGTAGCAATCGAACCCAGATCCAAAGCCGATGAAGAAAGACTGGTTAATTCACTAACCACCCTGGCCGAAGAGGATCCGACCTTTGAATTTAAAACCGATCCTGAAACCGGGCAGATGGTTATCTCCGGGATGGGCGAATTACATATCGAAATTTTAGTAGACCGCCTGGTCCGTGAATTCAAAGTCAACGCTAATATCGGCAAGCCGCAGGTTGCATACCGCGAAACGATTACCGAACGGGTCGTCAGCGAAATTAAATTTGTCAAACAAACCGGCGGTAAAGGGCAATATGCCCATATTGTTGTCGAGTTTGAACCCTGTGAACCGGGCACACAATTCCAGTTTGAAAGCAAACTGGTTGGCGGCGTAATTCCCAAGGAATTCGTAAAACCGGTCGCCGATGGCATTAAAGAAGCCATGGTGAGCGGAGTGATCGCCGGATACCCGGTAATTGATGTAAAAGCAACTTTACTGGACGGCTCTTTTCATGATGTTGATTCTTCTGAATTATCATTCAAGATTGCCGGTTCCATGGCATTACATGATGCAGTTAAAAGAGCCAAACCGATTTTAATGGAACCTATGATGAACCTGGAAGTGGTTACTCCTGAAGAGTATTTTGGTTCAATATTAGGTGATTTGGGAATCCGCCGCGCCAAGATTGAAGGACATGAACAGCGTCATGGCGCCCAAATCGTTAACGCGACAGTTCCGCTGGCTGAAATGTTTGGTTATGCAACGGCGCTGCGCAATTTGTCACAAGGCAGAGCCTTTTTCACTATGCAATTTTCTAATTACATCAAGGTTAATCAGGAAGTTGCCAAAAAATTACTGGAAAAGATGGGTTTGGCTGCCTAGAATTGCAGGATTGGTACAAGTTAAAATTTAAAAGGAGATTTGGACATGGCTAAGGCAAAGTTTGAGCGTACAAAGCCACATGTAAATATCGGGACGATAGGCCACGTAGATCATGGCAAGACGACGTTGACAGCGGCGATCACGCTGGTATTGAGCAAGAGAGGCTTGGCACAGGCCAAGTCCTATGCAGAAATTGACAATGCACCGGAAGAAAAGGCGCGTGGACTAACGATCAATGTGCACCATGCGGAATATGAGACTGCCAAGCGTCATTATGCACACGTAGACTGTCCCGGTCACGCCGACTATGTAAAGAACATGGTAACCGGCGCGGCGCAGATGGACGGTGCGATTTTGGTGGTGAGCGCGGCCGATGGGCCGATGCCGCAAACCCGTGAACACGTGTTGCTGGCCCGCCAGGTAAACGTACCGTTCCTGGTAGTATTTTTGAACAAAGCCGACCAGGTAGATGATCCGGAATTGTTAGAGTTGGTAGAACTGGAAGTGCGTGAATTGCTGAGCCAGTACGAATTTCCGGGCGACGAGATTCCAGTGATCACCGGCAGCGCCTTGCAGGCGTTGGAGAATTCCGATGATCCGGTCAAGATCAAACCGATTTTGGATTTGATGGATGCTGTTGATAGTTACATTCCGCAGCCGGTGCGCGCGATTGATAAACCGTTCCTGATGCCGGTTGAAGACGTATTTTCGATCACCGGTCGTGGTACAGTAGGCACCGGACGTATCGAACGCGGTATGATCAAAGTTGGTGAAGAAGTTGAGATCATTGGTTTAGGTTTGAAAAAGAAATCGGTATGTACCGGTGTGGAAATGTTCCGCAAGCTGCTGGATCAGGGCCAGGCTGGTGATAACGCCGGGTTGCTGTTACGCGGTGTAGATAAAGAAGAACTGGAACGCGGTATGGTTATCGCGAAACCGGGCTCGATCACCCCGCACACCAAGTTTATCGGCGAAGTGTACGTACTGGGCAAAGAAGAAGGTGGCCGTCATACGCCATTCTTTAACGGCTATCGTCCACAGTTCTATTTCAGAACAACCGACGTGACCGGTTCCATTGACTTGCCGGAAGGCGTGGAGATGGTAATGCCCGGCGACAAAATCACCGTAACTGCCGAATTGATCAACGAGATCGCTATGGAAGAAGGATTGCGTTTTGCTATCCGCGAAGGCGGTCGTACCGTTGGCGCCGGTTTTGTAACCAAAATTATAAAGTAGATAAACGATTAATTTTAGCATAATTTGAGATGTGGAGATAATAAATGTCGGGTCAAAAGATTCGTATAAAACTTCAGGCATATGATCACAGATTGATTGACAAATCAACCGAAAAGATTATCAAAACTGCCAAACAGACCGGGGCAATGATTTCCGGTCCAATACCGCTGCCCACGTGCCGGTCTGTTTATACAGTATTGCGTTCACCGCATGTTGATAAAAAATCGCGTGAACAGTTTGAAACCCGTATTCACAAACGTCTGGTAGATATACTGAATTCAACACCGAAAACAGTAGATGCTCTGATGAAACTGGAATTACCGGCCGGTGTGGATGTGGAAATTAAGGTCTGATAGCTTTTACAGGTAACAGTAAAGAAATTTTTGACCCGTTAAAAAACAAGATCATTAAACATTTTCGGAAATTCAATGCGAGCAATAATTGGTAGAAAAATAGGCATGACCCGTTATTTTGAAAGTAACGGTAAATCGAATGCGGCAACCATAATCGAAGCCGGGCCTTGTGTAGTTACCGAAGTTAAAACTAAAGAAACTCATGGTTATAACGCGGTGCAGGTTGGCTTTGGTGTGAAAAAAGAAAAACAACTGGCCAAACCTCAAAAGGGATTGTTTACGAAACTCAATATTGCCCCGGTTGAGGTGCTCAAAGAAATGCGGGACCTGGAAAGCGATCAACCCCTCAAACCAGGCGATACCATTACAGTTGATTCCTTCGCCACCGGCGACAGGGTTAATGTAACCGGTATCAGCAAAGGTAAGGGTTTTCAGGGCGTTATTAAACGTCATCATTTCAATGGCGGCCCTGTAACACACGGACAGAGCGACAGGTTACGCGCTCCCGGATCTATAGGTTCCTCTTCTTATCCGTCACGCGTTTACAAAGGTTTGCGGATGGCGGGTCAAATGGGTAATCAAAATGTAACGGTGCGCGGCTTGCAAATATTAAAAGTCGATCTGGAAAACAATATTATCATAATCAAGGGCGCCGTTCCCGGAGCTAACAAAGGTATTGTGTTAATAAGAAAGTAAAGATAATGGAACTCGAAGTTTATTCTAAAGATGGCGTCGCCACTGGCAGAAAAGTTAATGTATCAGATGAAATGTTTGCCGCCGAGGTTAATGACCATGCGGTATATCTGACTGTGCAATCGTACCTGACCAACAATCGTCAGGGAACGGTAGCCACAAAAACACGCAGTATGGTTTCCGGTGGTGGAAAAAAGCCGTGGAAACAAAAAGGACGTGGTACTGCGCGGTCCGGTTCCAGCCGCTCTCCGATCTGGCGAGGCGGCGGTAAAGTTCATGGCCCACAGCCGCATCCATATTTTTATAAAGTATCGAAAAAGATCAAATCTATAGCCAAAGCATCGGCATTGACCGGCAAATGCAAAGACGAACAGATAAAGGTTGTTGAGGATTTTAAACTCGAAACCGCCAAAACCCGCCAGGTATTTTCTGTGCTGAAAAGTTTTGGATTGCATAATGATAAAACCCTGGTTTTAGTGCCGGATTATGATTCCACCATGTTGCTGGCCGGAAGAAACATTAAAAATTTAAAGATCTTGATGGCTCAAGACGCTTCTGTTTACGATTTGCTTAATTGCAAAACCTTACTGGTAATGGAAAGCGCAATTAAAAAATTGGAAGGTGTTAAATAGTCATGAAAAAAGACCAGGAAATTTTAGTAAAACCCATCTTGACGGAAAAGAATTTAAAACAACAGGAAGCTAAAAGTAAATACTCTTTCGTTGTTTATAAAGACGCCAACAAGATTGAAATAAAACAAGCCGTACAAAAAAAGTTTGATGTAACTGTCGATAGTGTACAGACGGCGATAGTAAAAGGGAAATCAAAAAAGATGAACACCCGCCGCGGCATCACCCACGGCAAACGTTCCGACTGGAAAAAAGCTATTGTTACCTTGCGTAGCGGCGATTCCATTGATTTCTTTGAAGGCGCAAAGAATTGATAGCCGGGATTAGGAGATTATAAATGGCTTTAAAAACTTTTAAACCAAAAACACCGGGTCAGCGCTTTAAAAGTGTAAATTCTTTTGAAGATATTACCAGCACCGAAATAGTGCGCTCACTCGTTGTTTCTCGCAAAAAGAATGGCGGTCGCAATAACCGCGGCCGGATAACAGCGCGGCACCAGGGCGGCGGCCATAAACAGTTGTATCGTATTATCGATTTTAAACGCGACAAGCTGGAGATCCCGGCCCGCGTTGCTGCCATCCAATACGACCCGAACCGCAGCGCTTTTATTGCTCTGTTGAATTACGCTGATGGCGAAAAACGTTATATCATTGCCCCGGTCGGCATCAAAGTCGGTGATGTACTTATGGCCGGCGCTGCCCCGGAAATCAAAGTTGGTAACACTATGCCGTTGGCAAAAATACCGCTTGGCACAGCCGTTCATAATATAGAAATGAAAGCCGGCAAAGGCGGACAAATTGCCCGTGGCGCCGGTTCATCAGCACAATTAGTTGCCCGTGAAGGCAATTATGCCCAGATCAAAATGCCTTCCGGTGAAGTGCGCATGATCAGGGTTGAATGTATGGCTACCATTGGCCAGGTTGGCAATACCGATCACATGAATATTTCGATTGGCAAAGCCGGTCGCGCCCGCTGGCTGGGCATCCGTCCACAAAGCCGCGGCGTGGCAATGAACCCGGTTGACCACCCGATGGGTGGAGGCGAAGGTAAAAGCTCCGGAGGGCGTCACCCTTGTACCCCGTGGGGCAAGCCGACTAAAGGTTATAAAACACGTAAAACAAAATCGTCTGACGCATTTATTGTTAAACGAAGAAAGTAACGGGATATAATACATGGCACGATCTCTGAAAAAAGGTCCTTATATTGATGCAAAGCTTTTAGCTAAAGTAGAAGACTTGAATCGTATAAATCAAAAAAAGGTTGTTAAAACCTGGTCCAGAAGAACAACAATACCGCCGGAATTTATCGGTCATACCCTGGCGGTACATAACGGTAATAAATTCATTCCCGTATTTATTTCCGAAAATATGGTTGGACACAAATTAGGTGAGTTTTCTCCAACCCGTACGTATCGAGGACACGCAAATAAAGCTAAAGCTGAAAAATCAAAAACAGTTACTAGTTAAAAAAGCTTTTGGAGAATTAAATGGAAGCAAAGGCGATTGCGAAGTGGATTCGCATGTCACCGTATAAGGTCAGGCGTGTAGCCAAACTGGTTCGCGGCAAACAGATAAATGAAGCCATCAATCTGCTGCATTTTAATGATACTGCTGCATCGGAACCATTGGAAAAGGCGGTTCGCTCGGCTGTGGCAAATTTGATCAATAACCAGGATACAAAAATTTCTCCTGATGATCTGTACATCAAGGAATTGTCCATAGATGGTGGATTTATGTTAAAGCGTTTTCGCGCCGCTTCTATGGGCCGCGCTTCGCGCGTCAGAAAACGCACATGTCATATATCCGTCACTGTGGCTGATAAAAATAATTCAAATTAGTATAGGAGAAAAGTTTGGGACAAAAAACCAACCCGATAGGATTTCGACTCGGCGTAATACGCACTTGGGATTCCAAGTGGTTTGATGAAAAAAAATTCGATAAAAAGTTAAGCGAAGATCTGATCTTGAGACGATATGTTAATAATCGTCTGCAAAGAGCTAACGTATCCAGAATTGAAATTGAAAGAACTCCCAAGCAGATCACACTAACTATTCATACGGCTCGTCCGGGTATCGTCATCGGTCGTAAAGGCGCTGAAGTTGATAAATTAAAAGAAGAATTACAGCGCGTAACCGGTATGGATATACAATTGAACATAAATGAAATTAAACGACCGGAACTGGACGCCTTTTTGGTAGCCAGCAATATTGCCAATCAATTGACCGGTAAAATTTCATTCCGCCGCGCGATGAAAAAAGCTATGATGTCTGCCATGCGGATGGGCGCTGAAGGGATAAGAATATGTTGTTCCGGTCGTTTGGGCGGCGCAGAAATGGCCCGTACCGAACAATACAAAAACGGAAGAATCCCGCTGCATACTTTGCGAGCAGATATTGATTTTGCCAAAACCACTGCCTTTACCACTTATGGCGCTATCGGCGTCAAAGTGTGGATCTGCAGAGGTGAAGTTATCGGCGAAATGGCAGAATGATCTATTTTAAATATATGGAGTAATTGACTCATGTTAATGCCAAAACGTGTAAAATATAGAAAAGCCCATCGTGGTCGCATGAATGGTCTTGCGGTGCGTGGTTCCAGAGTTGCCTTTGGCAAATATGGCTTGAAAGCGTTGGAGCCGCACTGGATCACAGCCCGGCAGATTGAAGCCGCCCGTATTGCCATGACCAGGTTTGTAAAAAGGACCGGTAAAGTATGGATTCGTATATTCCCCGATAAACCGGTCACCAAAAAACCGGCCGAAACCAGAATGGGTAAAGGTAAAGGCGCGCCTGAATTTTGGGTATCAGTTGTCAAGCCGGGCCGGATCATGTTTGAAATCGACGGAGTAACCGAAGAGACCGCGCGTGAAGCGTTTCGTCTGGCTGCTTTTAAACTGCCACTGAAAACCAAATTTGTATCATCAGAAGACAGTGGAGAATAAACAATGAAAATGGAAGAATTACGGCAATTACCTTTAGATGAGTTGAAAATTCGTTATGCCGATACCCGCGAAGAAATGCAAAATCTGCGCATTCAACATTCAACCCATCAATTGGATAACCCTATGTTGTTACGGGCAAAACGCAAAGATATTGCCCGCATCAAAACATTAATGCGGGAAAAAGCCGCAGAAGCAAAAAATGAGTAAAATCTAATTTTTTGAATATTTGGAGATCCAAGTGGAAGAAAGAAGTCAAAGAAAAACAATAGTGGGTATAGTTGCCAAAGATAAAATGGATAAAAGCCGGGTTGTCGTGGTTGAGCGCAACATTAAACACCCGCTTTATAAAAAGTATGTAAAAAAAACATCCAAGTTTATGGCCCACGATGAAAAAAATGAAAGCCATGAAGGAGATACGGTGCTGTTAATGGAAACCCGGCCATTGAGTAAACGGAAAAGATGGCGTCTCCTGGAAATAATTGAAAAAGCAAAATAGTTCAATAAATCCCGAAATTGCGTAGATAAGGATTGAATCAATGATTCAGGAATATAGCAAATTAAACGTTGCCGATAATACCGGCGCCAAAAAGGTCATGTGCATCAAAGTACTTGGCGGCAGTAAAAGGCGTTATGCTTCATTAGGTGATATTATCATCGTTTCCGTAAAACAAGCTTTACCGAATGGAGCAATTAAAAAAGGTGAAAAAAGCAAAGCGGTGATCGTGCGTACCAAAAAAGAAAGTCGTCGTAAAGACGGTTCCTATATACGCTTTGATGAAAACGCCGCTGTTTTGATAAATGACGCCATGGAACCCAAAGGCAGCCGTATATTTGGACCGGTAGCCCGCGAGTTACGCGAAAAAGAATTTATGAAGATTGTATCTTTGGCGCCGGAAGTATTATAATTACTTAAAATTTGATTAAAAAATCAGGTTGTCACATGCGTGTTAGAAAAAATGATCAGGTTGTTGTAATTGCTGGCAATTACAAAGGCAAAAAAGGTAAAGTACTCAAAGTATACCCGGAAAAAAAGCAAATCATTGTCGAGGGTGTGCATTTTATTAAACGTCACTCGCGGCCGTCACAGCAAAACCCCAAAGGCGGAATTGTGGAAAAAGAAGCTCCCATTCACGTCTCCAATGTGATGGTATTATGCCCGAAAACCGGAGTACCAACCCGTTTGGGTTTCAAAGTGATTTATGATGACACAAAAAAGAGAAATAATCGGATTCGTGTCTGTAAAAAAAGTGGAGAAATGATCGTCTAGATCTAATTTAACGTTGGTGGAACAAGAATAATGGCAGAAAAAGCTTATAAACCAAGGTTGATCGACGTCTATAAAAACCAGGTCGTACCTCAATTGCAAAAGAAATTTGCATATAAAAATGTATCGCAAATTCCCAAACTGGAAAAAATTTCCTTGAATATGGGAGTCGGCGAAGGTACGGAAAACGCAAAGAATGTCGATGCCGCTGTAGAAGAACTTGTCAAAATTGCCGGTCAAAAACCGGTGATCAGACGTGCAAAAAAGTCAATTTCAAATTTTAAACTACGCGCCGGAATGCCGATTGGTTGCAGTGTAACCTTGCGCCGCGATCATATGTACGAATTCCTGGACCGGCTGATCAGTATCGCCATCCCCCGCGTACGTGATTTTCGCGGCTTGCCGATCAAATTTGATGGCCGTGGTAATTACAATTTTTCAATCAAAGAACAAATTGTATTCCCGGAAATTGATTATGACAAGATCGAGAAAATCAGAGGCTTTAATATTACAATCGTCACAACTGCGAAAACAGACGAAGAGGCATTCGAACTGTTAAGCGCATTCGGAATGCCGTTTGTTAAAAAATCATAAAATTATTTTGTGAGGAGTTGTTTTGGCAAAGAAAGCATTGATCGTAAAGGCAAAAAAAGAGCCGAAATTTAAAGTACGGAAATATAATCGTTGTTCCCGTTGTGGTCGGCCACGAGCCTATTACCGCAAATTTGGTATTTGTCGTTTATGTTTCCGTGAACTGGCCCTGGAAGGTAAAATTCCCGGCGTCATTAAATCAAGCTGGTAAAATGTTAATTTAACAATAGTATAATCATTTACACGATTAAGGGTTGTTAGGGAGAAAAATAAATGTCAAAAACTGATCCCATCGCTGATTATCTGACACAAATAAGGAATGCGAGTAGGGCAAAACATCGGAAAGTAGATATTCCTGCCTCGAATATGAAGAAACAATTAACGCGTATTCTGCAGGAAGAAGCATATATAAAAAATCATACAATCATTGAAGATGGTAAACAGTCCTTAATTCGCATTTATTTAAAGTATTCAGAGGATGACCAATCAGTGATTTCTGGTTTGAAAAGAGTAAGTACGCCTGGTTATCGCCGATACATCAGCAAAAAATTCATACCGCGGGTTTATAATAACCTTGGTATTGCAATCCTCACTACCTCGCAAGGTATTATGACTGGTCAGGAGGCCAAAAAAAGAGGTATTGGCGGCGAAATTCTGTGCTACGTCTGGTGAACCCATAAAGATAGTTTAGGAGAATATTGTGTCTCGAGTTGGAAAACTTCCAATCAAATTACCTGCCGGAGTTGCTGTTAACTATGCAGGTAATGTAGTAACAGCAAAAGGCCCAAAAGGTGAATTGTCTGTTACTTTGCACCCGGAAATGAAATTCGCCATGGAAGAAGGCGTTATAACCCTGGCGCGGCCTGATGAAAGCAAGCAATTTCGCGCTCTGCATGGTTTGTACCGCAGTCTTGTAGCTAATATTGTCAAAGGCGTTAAGGATGGTTTTGAAAAACGCCTTGAAATTGTTGGCGTAGGATTCCGGGCTGAAATTAAGAATAAAAAATTGACTCTTTCAATCGGTTTTTCGCACCCGATAGTATTTATACCGCCGGCCAATATCGATATTGCTGTTGAAGGAAATAACATAATTGTCGTGCGAGGCATTGAAAAAGACCTGGTTGGCCAGGTAGCGGCAAAAATACGGTCGTTCCGCAGACCTGAACCTTACAAAGGCAAAGGTATTCGTTACGTGGGTGAAGTGGTTCGTAAAAAAGCCGGAAAGACAGCCGGAAAGTAATTATTAATTAAAGAAAAATGATTAGAGTATAACTATGGCAGATCTGACAAAATTAAAAGCTCTCGCACGGAGTCGCAGACGCGAACACATTAGTAAAAGCGTCGTCGGTACATCTGAAAGACCTCGTCTGGTCGTATTTCGCAGCAACAAACAGATTTATGCCCAGATCATAGATGATGTTGCCCAGCAGACTTTGACGACTGTTTCCAGTATTAGCAAAGAACTGGCAGAAAAATTGAAAAAAGCCAAAACTAAAAAAGATCAAGCAAAACTGGTCGGCAAATTTTTAGCAGAACAGGCTTTGGAAAAAAAGATATCAAAAGTGGTCTTTGATCGCGCCGGTTATTTATATCACGGTCGGGTAAAAGCACTTGCAGAAGGCGCTCGTGAAGGCGGTTTAAAATTCTAAAGAATTGATATAAAGGTGAGAAATGAAAAAAAAGGGTTTTGTAAGAATAAATCCAAATGAACTGGACCTGACCGAAAAGGTAGTCCATGTTAACCGCGTAGCCAAAGTAGTTAAAGGTGGACGCCGGTTCAGCTTTAATGCAATCGTCGTCGTTGGCGACGGCAAGGGACATGTTGGCATCGGGTTAGGAAAAGCCAATGAAGTGACAGATTGTATTTCCAAAGGCGCCGAATCCGCTAAAAAGAATCTGATCCGTGTCCCGGTTATTAACGGTACAATTACTCACGAAATTGAGGGTAAGTATGGCGCCGGTCGCGTATTCTTAAAACCGGCTTCTCCCGGTACCGGCGTAATTGCCGGCGGTCCGGTTCGCGCCATTATGGAAGCCGTTGGTATTAAAAATATATTGACCAAAAGCCGCGGTTCCGCCAACCCGCACAATGTGGTTAAAGCCACCCTGGTTGCCCTGGAATCGTTGCTCGATGTTCAGGCTATTGCCAGAAAACGCGGCTTGCCGATCATGCGTGTTTTTAATACAGAACCCAAAATTCAAAAAACTTTGCAATAAAACTTGACGTTCAGGATAAACAATCATGGCACAAAAGAAAACCAAAAAAATCAAAATTACCCTGGTACGCAGCACGGTCGGACGGTTGAAGAATCAAAAAGATACCGCAATTGCTTTGGGTCTGAATCGAGTAAACAAGACTGTTGAACGCGCCGATACCCCGGTAATCCGTGGAATGATAAGCAGAATTTCACATCTTGTCAAAGTTGATCAAGAATAAGATAATGAATCCTCCCGTTAACGGGAATTAAAGAGATATTTGAGGCGACAATGGATTTATCAAATTTACAACATGCACCTGGTGCAACAAAAAACCGTAAACGTGTAGGTCGTGGTGGCGCTCATGGCAAAACATCTTGCCGTGGACAAAACGGGCAGAAATCCCGGGCTGGCGCCAAATTCAGATTATGGTTTGAAGGCGGCCAAATGCCGATTCAACGCCGTTTACCCAAACGTGGTTTTTTCAGTTTCACCAAAGTTCAATTCCAGATTGTTAACCTTGGTGAACTTGACGCTTTAAAAACCAGCGAGGAAATTACCCCGGCTGTTTTGGTGAACAAGGGTTTAATTAAAAATATTGAAAAACCGGTCAAGATTTTAGGGAATGGTGTTGTCACCGGTAAAATTTCCGTGTCAGCGAATGCTTTTAGTAAATCAGCTAAAGAAAAAATTGAAGCAGCCGGCGGGAGGGCCACAATACTATGATGGCGAAGATTCAAAGCATTTTCAAAATCCCTGAATTAAGAAAAAGAATATTATTTACAGCCCTGATTCTGATTGTATACCGTATCGGCGGGCATGTACCTGTTCCCGGTATTAATGCCGGAGCGCTGCTTGAATACTTTAACCAGGCCCAGCAGGGTCTGTTAGGTCTGTATGACCTGTTTGCCGGCGGCGCGTTTAAAAGAGCAACTGTTTTCGCCCTCGGTATTATGCCCTACATCTCCGCTTCTATTATCATTCAGTTGTTAGGCGCTGTTGTTCCCTATTTTCAAAAATTACAGCGCGAAGGCGAACAAGGCCGAAAAAAGATCACCCAGCTTACCCGCTATGGAACTGTCGCCATCTCTGCGCTACAGGGTTTTGGCGTTAGTGTGTTTCTTGAATCTATCGGCTATTCTCCAATAACCGGCCAACTGGTTGTGCCGCAACCGGGTTTTGGGTTTCGGTTAATGACCATGTTGACTTTGGCGTGCGGAACCGTCGTAATCATGTGGCTGGGCGAATTAATTACCGAACGCGGTATCGGCAACGGTATCTCCCTGATCATCTTTATCGGTATTATTGCCCGTTTCCCCAACTCAATTTTTGACGAGGTTCAGCAGGTAATCAGCGGTAACCGGCCGTTAATTATTGAATTGATTCTGTGGGCCATATTTGTGGGCACCATCGCCGGGACGGTTATGTTGACCCAGGGCACCCGCAAGATACCGGTACAATATGCCAAACGGGTTGTCGGGCGCAAAGTTTATGGCGGACAAAGAACGCATATCCCGCTGCGCGTAAATACCGCCGGAGTTATGCCGATCATCTTTGCCCAATCTATTTTGTTCGTTCCGCAGACAATTGTGCAATTTTTCCCAAACAACGACTTTTTAGCCTCTTTTAATATGCTTTTCGATTACCAGTCATGGGCATATTGGATTATTTACGGGCTGATGATTGTTTTCTTTACATATTTTTATACGGCTATCGCTTTCAATCCGGTCGATGTTGCCGATAATATGAAAAAACAGGGCGGCTTTATTCCCGGTGTACGACCAGGTAAAAAGACGTCCGAGTTCATTGATAATATTTTAACCCGCATCACTCTGCCCGGCTCGATTATGCTGGCAATCATTGCTATTTTCCCATCCTTTGTTACCAAGTGGGGAAATGTTTCTTATGATTTTGCCAGTTTTTATGGAGGCACATCCCTGCTGATCGTGGTCGGTGTAGCCCTGGATACTTTACAGCAGGTTGAATCACATTTGTTGATGCGTCACTATGACGGATTTTTAAAAAGCGGCAAGATCAGAGGCCGCCGTAGATTCTAATTTTTTGAGATTTGGCGATTATATGCAAACAATATTTTTAGGCGCGCCGGGATGCGGAAAAGGTACACAGGCTTCAGTGCTTGCTGAAAAGTTTTCCATACCGCAAATTTCAACCGGCGATATATTACGCAAAGCTGTTAAAGACGGCACCGAACTGGGTAAAAAAGCCAAAGCGATCATGGACGCCGGCGGCCTGGTTTCGGATGAGATTATTATCGATCTGATCAAAGAACGTTTCAACCAACCGGATTGCAGTAAAGGGTATATTCTGGATGGCTTTCCGCGCACCATAACCCAGGCCGAAAACCTGGACAAGCTGTTGGGCAGCAAAAGCCCGATAAAAGCAGTGATCTATTTCGATGTGCAGGAAGATGAAATTGTAAAACGTTTGACCAGCCGCAGAACATGTAGTTCCTGTGGTTATAATTATAACATGTTTACCGATCCGCCGCCGGCTGGCATGGAATGTAAATTTTGCGGCGGCAAGGTTATTCAGCGGGATGACGATAAAGAAGCAACCGTGCGCAACCGCCTGGTTGTTTATAAAGAAAAAACCGAACCGCTGAAGAATTACTATGAAAAGCAAGACAAGCTGATCGTTATCGATGGCGCCCGTTCAGTTGAGCAGGTCAGAACGGAGCTGATCGAATTATATAAGAAACTAGCGCATTAAGCAGTTATGATCCATATCAGGAATTCGCAGGAAATAAAGTTATTACGTAAAAGCGCTCAAATAGTTGCCATGGCGCTGCAAATGATCGAATCCCGAATTCAGCCCGGCGTTACCACCGGGGAATTAAATATGGTTATTGAAGATTTCATACTGTCGCATAATGCGCGGCCTGCTTTTAAAGGTTTTCACGGTTACCCGGCCAGTTCCTGTATATCTATAGACGACCAGGTAGTACATGGAATACCGGGAAACCGCAAGCTGCAAAATGGTGAACTAGTCAGTATCGATATCGGCGTAGAACTGGATGGCTATTTTGGCGATGCCGCCAAAACCTTCCCGGTTGGCCAGGTATCGGCAGAAAAAAAACGCCTGATGCAGGTTACCCAGGAGTCATTGTACATTGGCATTGAAGCCGCCCGCGAGGGCAACCGGCTTTCAGATATAGGTTATGCAATTCAATCCTATGTTGAAGCCGCCGGGTTTTCAGTGGTGCGTGATTTGGTAGGGCATGGTATAGGCCAGGAAATGCATGAAGATCCGCAAATCCCCAATTATGGTGACCCCCACCAGGGCCCGCGACTGAAGCCTGGAATGGTTTTTGCAATTGAGCCGATGGTGAATATGGGTAAATATGAAGTAAGAACATTAGCGGATGAATGGACAGTAGTAACAGTTGACGGTCTTCCGTCCGCACATTTTGAACATGATATTGTAATAAGTAGTCATAAAGCAGAAATATTAAGCGCAGGTAATTAAAAGGTTTTTATCCGGTATGCCAAAAGAAGCCTCTATAAAAATTGACGGTTCCATTCTGGAAACATTGCCAAATGCTACGTTCAAGGTAGAACTGGAAAATGGCCATGTTGTACTGGCACATATATCCGGCAAGATGCGCATGCATTTTATAAAAATCCTGCCTGGCGATAAAGTAACAGTAGAATTATCACCTTACGACTTGTCGCGCGGCAGAATTATCTATCGCTATAAATAATCAAGGCTGAAATATAATCATAAATCAGGTATTGACGATGAAAGTAAGAGCTTCTGTAAAAAAGATTTGTGAGCATTGTAAAATAGTCAAGCGCAAAGGCGTTGTGCGCATTATATGCAAGCGAAATCCCAAGCATAAACAACGTCAGGGATAATTATTAACTATTATTGAAAGAAGGAGTTTGTCTTGTCTCGTATATCAGGAATAGACTTGCCCCGCGATAAAAGGATTGAAGTAGCGCTTACCTATATCACTGGTATCGGTCAGCCCACTGCGAAGCGAATTTTAGAAAAAACCGGTATCGACCCGAATATTCGCGTCCGGGATATTACCCCCGACCAGGTTTCCAAGATTCGTGACGAAATTCAGAATTCCTGCAAAGTTGAAGGCGCTTTACGCAGTGAAATCCACATGAACGTAAAAAGATTAATGGATATCGGGAGTTACCGTGGTCTGCGGCACCGCAGGAATTTACCCTGTCGTGGTCAAAGAACGCATACCAATGCGCGTACCCGTCGCGGAAAAAGAAATGTCGTAAGTGTTGCTAAAGCAGCAGTTAAATAATTTAAACTATTCAAGAGGTGGTAATTGGCTAATCCAAGAAAAAAGGGCACCAAAAAGAAAGAAAAAGTCGAAGCCAACGGTGTCGCACATATCAAGGTTACTTTTAACAATACCAATGTAACTTTAACCGATCAATATGGAAATGTAATATCGTGGTCCACAGCCGGACGCACCGGTTTCAAGGGTTCACGAAAAAGCACTCCGTTTGCGGCTCAAACTGCTGCCGAAATTGCAGCCAAAGAAGCAATCGATTTGGGCTTGAAACGGGTTGAAGTGCTGGTAAAAGGACCGGGCGCCGGTCGCGAAGCTGCTGTGCGTTCTTTGCAGGCTTCCGGGTTAGAGATTACAGCCATTAAAGATGTTACACCAATCCCGCATAACGGCTGCCGCCCCCCAAAGCGTCGTCGTGTATGATTGGGCAGGTTAAATCCTGGCTATGAAATATTTTTAGTTAATTTTTGGTTCGATAACAAGCATGTTATCTGTTTAGGAGGTTTTTTTATATGGCTAGATATACAGACGCTGTCTGTAAAATATGTCGACGTGAAGGAATGCAGCTCTTTCTTAAAGGCAGTAAATGCGGCACAAATAAATGCACTTTTGAGAAAAAGGGTTATGCACCAGGACAGCACGGTCAAAAGAGAAGTTTCAAGCAGTCCGAATATTCTGTGCAGTTGCGAGAAAAGCAGAAAATTAAAAAGATGTATGGATTGCTGGAAGGCCAATTTCATAACTATTTTGAAAAAGCTGACCGGGCTCAGGGTATTACCGGTGAAATTTTGTTAAAAATGTTGGAATGCCGCCTAGATAATGTTATCCACCGCTTGGGCCTGGCCCCGTCGCGCGCTACTGCCCGTCAATTGGTTCGGCATCGGCATTTTCTGGTTAATGATAAACTTGTGGATATCCCTTCTTACCAGGTGCAGGTTGGCGATGTGATCAGTGTTGCTGATAAAAGCCGCAAGCTGGATATCATTCATGAATCCATGAAAAAAGTGCGTGAAGGTAAACTCGTTCCCTGGTTGTCCCTTGACAAAGCTGCTATGAAGGGAACATTTTTGGAAGAACCGACAAGAGAAAATATTCCGTTTAATGTTAACGAGCAATTAGTAGTCGAGTTGTATTCCAAGTAATTTTAAATTATTGTATAATTATAATGGAGTAATAATATGGCTTTACCAAGTTTTCAGATGCCGGAAAGCATTGAACTGGATGAGTCAACTTATAGCAATACCTATGGACGTTTCATTGTGCAACCCCTGGAAAGAGGTTTTGGAACGACTATTGGTAATGCCTTTCGACGTGTACTTCTTTCTTCCATTCCTGGCGCAGCGATTACGAGTTTTCGGGTGGATAATATTTTACACGAGTTCACAACAATCAAAGGCGTGCAGGAAGATGTATCCGAGTTTGTTTTAAATTTGAAACAGGTTAAAATTAAGCTGATCGAAAAACGTCCCGACCGGGTTGCTCTCGATTTAAAGGGCCCGCTAGACTTTACAGCTAACGAGATTCAAAAAAATACCAAAGAATTTGAAATTTTAAATCCGGATTTGCATATTGCCACGTTGAATGAAGACGCCAACTTCCATCTGGAACTACGCATTGGTCGTGGTCGTGGTTATGTACCGGCTGAAGAGAACAAGTCGCCCGATATGCCAATTGGCACCATTCCAATCGATTCGATTTTTACCCCGGTGACCAAAGTTACTTATCGTGTTGAAAACACCCGCGTCGGCCAGAGAACCGATTATGAAAAGCTGATCCTGGAAATCAACACCGATGGCAGCATAACCCCGGATGACGCGTTGAGTTATGCCGGCAAAATTTTAAAAGATCATATTCAATTATTTATTACCTTTGATGTTGAAACAGAAGAAGAAGACACCCCTGAAGTTGATGAAGAGATCATGCGCATCCGCAAACTGGTTAATATGAGCGTCGATGAACTGGAACTCTCGGTGCGTTCGCATAACTGTTTGATCGCCGCCGATATTAAAACCATCGGCGACCTGGTGCGCCGCGATGAACAGGAAATGCTCAAGTTCAGGAACTTTGGCCGCAAATCTCTTACCGAATTGAACAAAATTTTAGAAGAAAAAGGTCTTCATTTCGGAATGGATGTCGACAAATATCTGAAAAAGAATGTGGAATAGATTTCCGATATTGTGAATATATGTTTGAAGGAATGATTAAATGAGACATTTAAAAGCTGGAAGAAAATTAGGCAGAACTGCCAGTCACCGCAAAGCCACTTTGGCTAATCTTGCATCTGAGTTATTAACTCACAAGAGTATCATTACCACAACCCCGAAAGCCAAAGAAACCCGGTCAACTGTGGAAAGACTCGTTACCTTTGCAAAAAAGGGTGATATTGCGGCGCGTCGTCAAGTGTTGAAAACCATCCATAACAAAGACCTGGTCAAGGAACTGTTTGAAAAAATTGCTCCCAAGTATTCCGACCGTCAAGGCGGCTATACTCGTATCGTCAAAATCGGGCCGCGTCAGGGCGATAGCGCAGAAATGGCCATTTTTGAGCTGGTAGGCTATGAAGGCATTAAAGCGGAAAAGATGGAAAAACAACGTCAGAAACGCGAAGCCAAGGCCAAAGCGAGCGAAAAGAAGGCCGAGGATAAAGAGCAAAAGGAAGAAAAACCGGACAAGGAATGATCACCGGTTTTCAGATAATTTAAAGGGCAATCACCAGGTTGCCCTTTTTGTTATAATCCCCCCTGTTTACCGGTTCCCGCTGTACGGTGTTTGACCTGGCCTAAAGATGTTCTCCGGGTAATTTGAAATTGGATTTTATCATAATTTTTTATATATTAATCATTAATATCCAATTGAGTGACTTAAATTCTGTTGATGATATAAAAGTTTTTTACGATGCCTGTCCGGTCAATGTCCTTGTAAGAGTTTGTCGGTATGGCTTTAATCGCAACAGTGCTGGTTCAGGCAAGCGTTTGTTGTTTTACCCCTTAGCGCAAGCATCTGGATGAAAATAATGCCTCTATTTTTTATTTATAAGGAACTTGTGTTTTCTTGAACAGTAAAAGCTATAGTCACAAGCGGTAATGATTGTGATCTGAATTAATAGTAAAATATCAGCTAAACGGATTATTCGGGAAAGAGTATGAAACATTTTATCGTTTTAACCCTGGCTTTGGTAGTAATGGTCATTGCAAATTGTACAATTGACAAACCATTGCCTGGCGCTTATGAAATGATCGATCGCGGCAATAAAGGAAGTGTTGTGGTTAAATCATTTCCTGCAGTCAAAACTGCCAGTTTTTGGAAGACACCATTGGCCGGCACAGAAACTACGTTGTTGTTAGGTGAAACTAATAATATAAAATCATATCTCTTGTTACGCTTTACCGCTTTTGATGACGATATTGATACAATGCGGATTGCCGCCGCTACAATAAATTTAAAACAATACTCATCAAGCGGTAATGCCGCCAGTTTTCAGGCCTCAATTTATAAAATTACCGCACCCTGGGTTAGCGGTGAAGACGAAGACGATTGGGAAAGCCTGGTAAGTTGGGAAACGATCAAAAACAGTTATGATTCGGGTACCAGCTATGGCACATTTACAGGCTCCCCACAGGACACTATTACCACAGTCAGCGCCGCTATTGATACCAGCCTGGTCAATAAATGGATCGATTCCGATACGAATTATGGAATTCTACTAGTCGCCGACCAGACCGATCTGGTTACAATGTTTTATTCCTCTGAAAACGGCACAAGTTTAATTACCCTGAACCTGATCCAGCAAAATAACGATGCCACCTTCGATACCGTCTCGGTCAATGTATACCAGGATGCCAGTGTGCTGCAGTTTACCTCGCCGGTAGCTGAAAATGAATTGCAAAACAATCCCGAATTTCTACGGGTCGGTAATGGTTCCGGTTTTAGTTCTATAATCCATTTTGATCTGTCGTCCCTGCCCTCCGAAGCTACTATTCATCATGCCCTGCTCACCATGAACATTAATAAAGAGAAGAGCGGATACGCCGAATCCGGCATTCTGATCGCTGCATCCCCGGTGTTGAGCGATACAACCGGCCTCCCCGATGATATGACTTTATATCCACTCAGTTCCAGTCCGGCAACCTATGCTTATGGAGATTATGACGCCTTTTCATATACCACAGCAACCGATATGAAAAAAATGGTCTCTTTTGCCCAGGCATGGCTTTGGGGTGAAAATAGCGGCGGTATTGATAATTTAGGTCTGGTCTTGCTGCCTTATAATGCAGGGATTAATGTATCTGAAATCAACTTTTATTCGGGCATAGGCGATAGCACCCTGGCCCCGACACTACGGGTAACTTATTCACTGCCACCCTCATCACGATTTTCAGATTAAATCTAAAAGACAGGTTGAATGTGTAAAAAAATTACAGGATCGGCTATGAAATTCAATAAAAATATACGTATAATTATTTTAACCGTTTGTATGATTTTTAGTTTATTACCCAATGCCTTTGGTGATTCTTACTATTCGGCCATGGGGCTGGGTTTACCAAATTATTTTGTGTCTCCCAAAGCTGTGGGTATGGGCGGCGCCGGCCTGGGGGTGATTGAACGGTTTGCTGTAAATTCTATGAATATTGCTGCAATTGATGTTAATGGCTTAACTACTGTTTCGGTCAATGCCTGTTACGATATGACCGGCAGTAAAGAAAATGAAAACAGTGTTACTACCCGGAATGGTAATCCTTCAGGTTTCTATTTTGTAGTGCCAGTGCAAAAGCGGGTGTTGCTGCTGGTTTCAGTCAAATCTCTCACCACCTCCAAGTATACATTGTCCAGCAATAACAGCACCTACTATGTAAATTACACACGCCTGGTGCGGGGCAATGGCGGCTTAAGCGCCGGCACTTTGGGCTTGCAATACAAGATTAACGACCGGATCAGAGTTGGCGCCACTGCCAATTTTAATTTCGGCACATTTAATGAAGAATGGAAAACCGAGTTCGACGATGGCTCTTATGTTGAAGCTGCCGATGAAATCGTCAGCCACTTGTGGGGCGTGAGTTATGATTGCGGCGCCTGGATTAAAGCAACTCCTCAACTGACGCTGGGTATGGTTTTCAAGAGTAAAAGCCGCCTGAACCTGGATAATAAAACCACCCTGGGCAGTTCCAAGCAATATGATCAGTTTACCACCAAACTGGATTATCCTTTGAGTTACGGACTGGGCGCTGCCGGCAAGTTTTCCAAAGTACTAGTCGCTCTCGATTATTACAATCAATTATGGCAAGATTACCACGAGATCCGCGATTATGAATTTAAAAATTACTGGCGGGTGAGCACCGGCCTCGAATACCAGGATACCGACGCCCCCCTGGCCAATTACCACCGCCGCATTTCCTACCGGTTTGGTTATTATTATGCCGTTTTGCCCTATCACGATTTCTCCGGTCATACAGTAGCAGAACAATTTGTCAGCGCCGGGCTCGGTTTTCCGTTCCATAGAAATTATGGCCGGGTCGATCTGACGATAGAAGCAGGTAAAAGAGCCGGCGCCGATACGAAAAATTATAATGAGACTGTGTTTCGCTTCACCGGCAGCATTACCGGCTCGGAGTTGTGGTTCCAGAGACATCATTAATAAATACCTTAAAAAAAATCTTGCATTTAAACATATATTTAACTAAAATTTACTTTATTATAATTGCATTTTACATTTGATTTTTTAAGTTTTTAATAATTATTTGTTTCATGTTTAAGAGGAGGTATCACAGTGAATTTGCAAGGGAAATGGTTTAAAGGATTGATCGTCATCGCTGTATTGGTCGCAGCATTAATAACAGTTTCTGGTTTGTTTACCGGCTGCGCCACCACCGGCGGGCAAGAGGTACAAGTCAGTCCCGAACGTCAAAAAGCCATTCAGGATTCATTGTTCAAGGCTTATACTTATCAACTGGATTTGAATTTCAGTATAGCTAATGAGCATTACAAAAATAAAAATTACCGCGATGCCATTAAACCGTTTTGGAAAGTGGTCAATCTGGATACCATCAACCGGTTCCAGGATGTATTTACTTTCCTGGGCCAGTCTTATATGAAACTGGAAGTGCCGGACAGCGCCCTGATGGTTTTTGCTTTGGGAACCGAACGTGCACCGCAGAAAATACATAATCACAGAATGCGCGCCTATTTGCTGGCGGCAAAAGGTGAACAATCTGAAGCTATTGAAGAATACCAGAAAACTATTGAACTCGATCCGAACAAGGTTGAAGATTACAAATCTCTGGGTACTTTATTAATTGCTGAAAACCGGCTCGATGAAGCACTGGAAACTTATAAAAAGATCGTGGCGATCGATCCGGCGGACGCTGACGCCCAGGGTACCTATGCCAGACTCATCGGTTCAACCGGCGGCGATATAAACGATATTATTGCTGCTAATGAAGAGGCTCTTACCAAAAACAGCGAAGATACCAATTTAATGTTCACCCTGGGTGAGCAGTATTTTAAAATTGCCGAATACAAAAAATCCGCAGAAAAATTCACCATGTATCTGGGTAAAAAGCCGGATGATGTCCGTGCGCATGAGTATCTTGGCAATGCCTTGCAGAACAATGAACAATACCGTGAAGCAATTGCTTCTTATGAAAAAGCCCTGGCAATTCAGGCCGATCATATCAAAGTGATCAGTGAAATGGCCGCCTGTTACCGGGAACTGAAACAGTTCTCCAAAGCGCGTACCGTAATTAATACGGCTATTAAGATCAACAGCAGTTACGGTTATGCGCATATTGTCAAAGGTTCAATTTTTGAAGCAACCGCCGACGACTGTATTGGGCAAAGAGATAAAAAAGTTGTCAATATCGATGACAAGCTGGTTTACAAGTTGGCTTATGATGAATACCGGCAGGCAGCAAATGATGCGCAATTTGCCGATCAGGCCAAAAATAAAATGAATTATATTGCAGTTGATATTCCCAGCAAACAAGATGAGTTCATGTTCCCCAACAAAACTAAAGCGGAACTCGATTGTTATAAATGGATTTATTGATTTTTATACCCCGATAGGTGTCTAATGGAGAGCGCTTGCTCTCCATTCTTATCTTGATAAATTCTCAGATATCTTTTGGAGCAGTTCATGTCTATTGCTTTAGGTTCAGATCACGCCGGTTTTGAATTAAAGGAACAAGTAAAAGAGTATTTACAATCCAGGAACATTACTGTTACCGATATGGGCTGCTATAATACCGACAGGGTGGACTATCCCGATTTTGCCGTTAAAGTTGCTAAAAGTGTCGTTGCCGGTGAACAAGAGTTTGGTATTCTGGTCTGCGGCACAGGCATCGGCATTTCCATTACCGCTAACAAGATAAAAGGAGTGCGCGCCGCCCTGTGTTGTAACGAATATATGGCGGAAAAAGCCCGGCAGCATAACGACGCCAATATCCTGGCGTTAGGCGGACGCACGACCACTGCCGATGAAGCTAAAAAAATTGTGGACAAGTTTTTATCGACCTCCTTTGAAGGCGGACGGCATAAATTACGCGTCGATAAAATTCATGATTTAACCGGAAAGTAATATTTAATGAATAATTTGATGCAATTACATGATTTTGATCCGGATGTTTTCCAGGCGATTATCCACGAAACAGAGCGCCAGAATGATAAACTGGAACTGATCGCTTCCGAGAATTTCGTCAGCTTGCAGGTGTTGCAGGCTATGGGGCAGATTATGACCAATAAATATGCAGAGGGATACCCCGCAAAACGCTACTATGGCGGTTGCGAGTATGTCGATGTGGTTGAAAACTTGGCCCGTGAACGCGCCAAACAGTTATTCAAAGCTGATTATGCCAATGTGCAGCCGCATTCCGGTTCACAGGCGAACATGGCCGCTTATTTCAGTTATATCAATTATGGCGACACCGTAATGGGCATGAATTTATCGCATGGCGGTCATTTAACGCATGGCAGTCCGGCGAATTTTTCCGGTCGTTTTTTCAAAATGGTACATTATGGCGTGGATCAAACCGGCTATATCGATATGAACCAGGTGGAAGAGATTGCCCTGCGCGAACGCCCCAAGCTGATCATTACCGGCGCCAGCGCCTATTCCCGTGAAATTGATTACAAAACCTTCCGGCAGATTGCCGACAAGATCAATGCCCGTCTTATGTCCGATATTGCTCATCCGGCCGGTTTAATAGCTGCCGGTTTGATCAAGAGTCCCATTGAACATTGCCACATTGTAACAACCACAACACATAAAACCCTGCGCGGCCCGCGCGGCGGCATGATCCTGATCGGCAAAGATGGCGAGAACGATATGGGAATTACTGCGGCTAAAGGACGTCTAAAGAAATTTTCAGAGATTGTCGATTCCAACGTCTTCCCCGGTTTCCAGGGCGGACCCTTGATGCATGTTATTGCCGCCAAAGCCGTGGCCTTTAAAGAAGCCTTGCAGCCCGATTTTATCGAATACCAGCGCCAGGTAATCAAAAATGCCCAGGCCCTGGCCGGCGCCCTGCAGCAGCGCGGCTATCATATTGTTTCCGGCGGTACCGATACGCATGTTATGCTGATCGACCTGCGCAACCATGGCTTGACCGGCAAGGCCAGCGAAAAAGCTCTGGAAGAAGCCGGCATCACCGTTAATAAAAACATGGTTCCCTTTGACGACCAAACCCCGGCCATTACCAGCGGTATTCGGGTTGGCACCCCGGCGATGACTACGCGAGGTATGAAGGAAGCTGAAATGCGGTTGATTGCGGAATTGATAGATAAAGTATTGTTGAATATAAATGATGAAAATATCAGGATCAACGTTAAAAAACAGGTCAAGGAATTGTGCGACCGTTTTCCGTTGTATCGGGTATAATGTAAAATTTACCCGCGCCGCATGGCAGTTCGGGCTGGTTTTATAAATAAATTGAGACTGCTTGTCAGATGAAATGTCCGTTTTGCAGTTATCACGATACCAGGGTGATAGATTCACGCACCCGCGACGGCGGCCAGATGATCCGCCGCCGCCGGGAGTGTATTAAATGTAAACGGCGCTTCACTACCAGTGAGCAAATTGATGAATTCCCGCTGATGATCATTAAACAGGATAGCCGGCGGGAAGAGTTTGACAGAAAAAAATTATTCAAAAGTATTCAGGTCGCCTGTATTAAAAGACCTGTTTCAGTAACCTCCATCGAACAGATCATAACAAAAATTGAATATGATTTACGCGATCAGGGACTGGAAGAAGTAAAGTCGCAAAAAGTTGGCGAAATGGTTATGGATGCGTTGAAGGAATTGGATGAAGTAGCCTATGTAAGATTTGCTTCGGTATATAAAAACTTTCAGGCCAAAGAAGAATTTATTAAAGAGTTGAAAAAATTATAAATAAACTTTTATCCAAACCCTCCATAAATTGTAACATCCAGCCTTGGCAAATATATAATTTTTACAAATAATTAAATTTCGGAGTGATTTTGGGATTTTTGAAATCGAAATCTTTTTCCGGCGGCATACATCCACCTGATAGTAAAAAGGGTACGGATCAAAAAGCCATTGAAAAATGCCCGCTGCCGCCGTTTGTAGTAATCCCGGTGCAACAGCACATCGGCGCGCCTTCAAAGCCCATTGTACAAAAAGGCGACCAGGTGCTTTCCGGGCAGCCGGTAACCGAGAGCGGCGGTTTTGTCTCCGTGCCTTCACATGCCTCTATCTCCGGTACGGTAACGGCAGTGGAAATGCGGCCGCATCCATTGGGCGCCCCGGTGTTGTCGATTGTTATCGAAAGCGACGGGCAGGATAACCGTGTCCCCGACATTGCTTACCAGGACGATTATTTAAACCTGGATAAAAAAGAGATGCTGGCGCGCGTTCAATCCGCCGGATTAGCCGGTTTGGGAGGAGCTACTTTCCCCACCCATGTTAAACTAAGCCCCCCACCGGACAAGACCATTGAAATATTGATCATCAACGGCGTCGAGTGTGAACCGTATTTGACGTCCGATCATCGCCTGATGTTGGAACAGGCAGAAAAGATCGTCTCGGGCATGCAGTTACTGGTCAAGATCCTCGGTGTGAAAAAGGCATATATCGGCATTGAAAAGAACAAGCCGGACGCCATCCGCATCATGCAGGGATTGATCGCCAAATCGGGTTTGCCCTATGCGGTTGTCCCGCTGCATGTTAAATACCCGCAGGGTGCTGAAAAACAGCTTATCAAAGCCATCACCGGACGCACTGTTCCGGCAGGACGTTTACCGATGGATGTCGGTTGTGTTGTGCAAAACGTCGGTACTGCCGCGGCAGTTTACGATGCGATTGCCTTCCGGCAACCCCTGATAGAGCGGGTAGTAACCGTTACCGGCAAAGGCGTTAAAGAGACAAAAAATGTACTCACCCGCATCGGCACACCGTTTTCTTATCTTTTTGAATTTTGCGGCGGCCTGGCGGAGGATACCGGCAAGATCATTATGGGCGGCCCCATGATGGGTTTGGCACAATCCTCACTTGAAGCGCCAGTTATCAAAGGTACTTCGGGACTATTGGTTCTGAATGAACATGACAGCCGGAGATTCAAAGAATCGGTATGTATTTCTTGCGCGCGTTGTATCGATGTGTGCCCGATGGGCTTGCTACCGAAAATGCTGGGCGCGTATGTCAAGGCTGAATATTTCGACGCCGCTAAAAAGCATAATATTTTGGATTGTATCGAATGTGGCTCCTGCGCTTATGTTTGCCCGGCGCATATCAATCTTGTGCATCTGATAAAATATGGCAAGTCCCAGGTTATTAAATCCATGAAAAAGGCCGGTTGAGAGAAGAGTCCGGCAATAACATATATCTAAAGAGTAATTATTGATGGAAAAGAAATATTTTGTCTCCAGTTCGCCGCATATTTTTGACCATGAATCCGTTCCGAAAATAATGTATTCCGTATCCATAGCATTATTACCGGCGGCAGCGGGCGCGGTTTATTTCTTTGGTTTACGGGCGTTATGGCTGATAATCATCGGCATTGTTTCCGCGCTTGCCACCGAAGCCGTACTCTGTAAACTGACCAAAAAGCCCATGACCATCAGCGACGGCAGCGCTTTATTGACCGGTTTGCTGCTGACATTCAACGTTTCCGCCCAGGTACCGCTGTGGATGCCGGCAATCGGTTCAGTATTTGCCATAGCTATTGGCAAGTTTATTTTCGGCGGCCTGGGATTCAATCCCATGAACCCGGCGTTGCTGGGCCGGGCATTTCTGCTGGCTTCGTGGCCTACCCACATGACAAATTTCAGTCTGGCCCCGCGCAACGGCACGATTTCCGGCATCGATGTAATTACCGGCGCCACCCCGCTGAATGTGCTAAAAGCCTGTAAAGGCATTTTACAAAATTCATCCCAATTCCCATTGGAACGGGTTAATGAAGCCAAACAGGCCTGGATTGAATTATCCGGCTCTATCGGCAATTTGTTCTGGGGAAATGTGGGTGGCTGTTTGGGCGAAACCTCGGTGTTTTTATTGTTGATCGGCGCGGCATTTCTTCTCTACAAGCGTTATATCGGCTGGAAAATTCCCTTTACCTACATTGCCACTGTTGCCCTGTTAAGCTGGATTTTCGGCGGCAAGGAGGGCCTGTTCACCGGGTATGTTATTTTTCATATCTTTTCCGGCGGCTTGATTCTCGGCGCATTTTTTATGGCTACGGATATGGTTACTTCGCCTTCCACATTTTGGGGACGGATTATCTTTGGCGTCGGCTGCGGCGCGCTCACCGTTTTAATCCGGCAGATCGGTGGATACCCGGAAGGTGTTTCTTATTCAATTTTACTTATGAATTTACTAACCCCCCTGCTGGACCGCTGGACAAAACCCAGGGTGTTTGGAGGAACGATAAAGAAATGAAAGATATATTAAAATTAGGCGGACTGCTATTTTTGATCAATATTATTGCAGCCACTTCGCTGGCGGCTATTTATTCCGTTACCAAACCGCGCATCGAGGCAAAAAAACAGGAAGCCCTGGATTTAGCCAAAATCAGCGCCCTGCCCGGAGCGGATATTAAGACTGTTACTGAAATTACCAATGATAAAAATTTACAGTTGTTTAAAGCATATACCGATACCACCAAAACTACCCTGGTAGGGTATGCATTTGTGGCTAAAGGGGATGGCTATTCAAGTACCATTGAATCTATTGTGGGCGTCGACACCGCCGGAAGTATAATTGGCCTGAAAGTAATGTACCAGGCCGAAACGCCGGGTTTGGGCACCAAAGTAAACCAGATCAAGTATGGCGATAAAGAACCCTGGTTTTTGCAACAGTTTATCGGCAAGTTTCCGGCAAGTTTGGCGGTGGACAAGGACGGCGGCGAAATTCAAAGCATTACCGGCGCAACTATTTCTTCGCGGGCGTTGACCAATTCAATTGTCTTCGGTTACGAAGATATGCTGACAATTATAAAAACTGATAATTAATTTTAATATGTTATATTGAGGCAAGCATGTCTGCATTTAAAGAGTTAACTAAAGGAATATACGCGGAAAACCCGATATTCAGGCAGGTTATTGGCTTATGCCCAACCCTGGCGGTAAGCACTTCGATCATTAATGGCCTGGGTATGGGCGCGGCTGCCACTTTTGTGTTGATCTTTTCAAATGTTATTATTTCGATGATCCGCAAAATTGTCCCGGCAAAAATCAGAATTTGTATCTATATTGTTGTCATTGCTACTTTTGTTACTATGGTTGATCTATCAATGGCTGGATTTTTACCGGCAATTCATAAATCACTCGGTATTTTCGTCCCTTTGATTGTAGTAAATTGTATTATCCTGGCACGGGCGGAGGCTTTTGCCGGCAAGAATAGTGTCTGGCTGTCTGCTCTGGACGGCCTGGGAATGGGCATCGGTTTTACATTTGCCCTCGTGTTATTGGGCGTAATTCGTGAAATCCTCGGCAGCGGCAGTTTGCTGGGATACCCCATTCTGGGCACCAGTTTTGAGCCGATGCTGATTATGATTCTGCCCCCGGGCGCGTTTATCACTATTGGATTGGTACTTGGATTTTTTAACTGGCTTGAAGCCAAACGGCAGCGTAATTAGTTTTCGATTTTAGTTTGAGGATAAAATGGAATTAAAAAGTTTATTCATTCTGGCAATCAGTTCAATTTTTATTAATAATTTTATCTTTGCCCGTTTTCTCGGCACCTGTCCCTATATCGGCGTCTCCAAACAAATCGATTCTGCCATTGGCATGGGAACAGCGGTAACCTTTGTAATGACCCTGGCCTCGGCCGTAACCTGGCTGATAGATTTTTACCTGTTCGAACCGGTACCGGCCAATTTATTTTACAGGGTTTTTTCTCTTGCTACCCCCCCCGATTTGACCTTTTTAAAGACAATCGCTTTTATTCTGGTTATTGCCGCCCTGGTGCAGTTTGTGGAAATGGTGATCCAGAAAACCAGTCCCGCCCTGTACAAAGCGCTGGGCATCTATTTGCCGTTAATCACTACCAATTGCGCCATCCTCGGCGTGTCGCTGCTGAATATCGATTTAAAGTATAATTTTATTCAAAGCGTTGTGCATGGCTTGTCCGGTGGACTGGGATTTACTGTGGCCCTGATATTAATGGCCGGAATACGCGAAAAGCTGGAACTGGCCGATATACCCAAACCCCTGCGCGGCATTCCCATTGCCTTTGTTATGGCGGGACTGATGGCTATTGCCTTTCTCGGTTTTTCCGGGTTAAAATTGAAATAGGACAATTTTTATGATACCGGCAGGCGCTGCTTGCCGGTATTGAGTAATATGCCGTAAAATCAATGGGGACTCTATCTTTTGCTTTCAATTCAGCCGTAAAAAGTGTACATTCTTGTAAATAAATTATTTCTGATCATAATATTATCTATAAACAACTATGTATCTACCTGTAACCAAAGCTGAAGCATTAAAACTGGGCTGGAACAAGCTGGATGTTATCCTGGTTACCGGGGATAGCTATATCGACAGCCCCTTTATCGGCGTGGCGGTGATCGGCAAGCTGCTGGCCGCGCGCGGATACCGGGTAGGCATTATAGCCCAGCCGGATGTGAATTCACCGGATGATATTATGCGCCTGGGTGAGCCTGAACTGTTCTGGGGGGTCAGCGGCGGCAGTGTGGATTCCATGGTTGCCAATTATACGGCCTCGAATAAATGGCGCAACCAGGATGATTATACTCCCGGCGGCGTTAATGACCGTCGCCCGGACCGCGCCGTGATTGTCTATGCTAACCTCATCCGCAGGTTTTTCAAGAACACCAGGCCCATTGTACTGGGCGGCATCGAAGCCAGCCTGCGCCGGGTGGCGCATTATGATTTTTGGGATAATAAAATCCGCCGTTCCATTTTGTTCGACGCCAAAGCTGATTACCTGCTGTACGGCATGGCTGAAAAAGCGGTGCTGGAACTGGCGGAATGTCTGAAAACAAACCGACCGGTCGATTCGATTCGCGGCTTGTGCACTATTGCCAAAGAAAAACCGGCGGATTATATAGAATTACCCTCTTACTCCGAATGTGTTGCCGATAAGCAGGCGTTCATATCCATGTTCCACCAGTTCTACCGCAATAACGATCCGCTGACAGCCAAAGGATTATGCCAGTTAACCGGCGACCGCTACCTGGTGCAGAATCCGCCGCAGACGCATCCCACTACGGCGGAACTGGACTCGTATTACGAACTGGATTACGAGCGCGAAGCACATCCCGCCGAACTGGCGCGCGGCAAGGTGCGGGCGCTGGATACGATTCGCTTTTCGATCACCACGCACCGCGGCTGCTATGGTGAATGTAACTTTTGCGCCATTGCCGTACACCAGGGCCGCACCGTGACCAGCCGCAGCAAGCAGTCTATTCTAAATGAAGCGAAAAATTTTACTGGTGATAAAAATTTTAAAGGCGTGATTGCCGATGTCGGCGGCCCCACCGCCAATATGTACGGCTTTGAATGCGCCAAAAAACTCAAATCCGGCGAGTGTACGGACAAACGCTGTATTTACCCGCAGACCTGCATCTCCCTGCGTCCCAATCATCAGCCGCTGACCCAACTTTTAAAAGAACTGCAAAGAATAGAGGGCGTCAGAAAAGTATTTGTCGCCTCCGGGCTGCGCTATGACCTGGCGCTGGATGACCGGCAGCATGGCGCGGAATACCTGCGCCAGGTGGTCTGTCACCATACATCGGGACAAATGAAAATCGCCCCGGAGCATACCGACGACCGGGTGCTGGCGTTGATGGGCAAACCCGGTTCCGCTTCCTTGCGCAAATTTAAAGAGCTGTTTCAGAAATATACACAAGAAGCCGGCAAGGAGCAATACCTCACTTATTATTTCATCGCCGCTCATCCCGGCTGCACGGACAAAGAGATGGCCGCGTTAAAAGAGTACGCCTCGCGGCAGTTGGCCATAGCGCCGGAGCAGGTGCAGATCTTTACGCCCACGCCCTCCACGTATTCCAGTCTCATGTACTATACGGAGCAGAATCCATTCACAGGCGAAAAGTTGTTTGTGGAAAAGACCCTGTCCGGCAAAGAGCGGCAAAAGGGGATTGTGGTGGGGAAGAGGGGAAAAATTTAAATATTTTATTTTAATAATTTGTTGATTTTTATTTTTATTCTTTGTATTATTTAAAAACGAAACTAAATAATTTGGGGAAAAGATGTAAATAAAAGCATGATATTAACTGTTTATTGGGCAATATTTTGTTTTTTTATTTTAAATTTTAAAATAAATGTCAAATATTTTTAAAGGGTTAAAAGATGTCATTAAAAACTATAATCAATTTCCTTTTAAAAAGGATAAGTTTAAAAAATACACTTTACTTAATGATTTCAATTTTTATTACATCAATAATTATTATTTATTTACCCAATTTTAATCCTTCGATTTTAATAAAGGGACGTTCGAATTCTTTTCAGATTGAGATCAAAAAAACATTCAATACGTGTGAAATATTTTTTAACAATAATGTTTTTATTAAAAGTTATTCAATGTATCCCGTATTAACAACAAAAGGAATTGGTATAGATATTAATTCAAAAAAAGTTGAGCAAAAATTAAATTCTTGTATTATTGAAAATTTATTATCTGCGGAAATATTAAAAAATGATTATGCCAAACAAAGAATAACTCTAAATTTTAATGATTTCAATAATTTAAAAATAACAAAAATATATATTGATAACGAAAAACAAAACTTAAAAAGTTTTTACCAAAACAATTTCTTTTCAAAAAATAAAGAGTTTTCAAATAGACATTATATTACAAAAACTATTTCAAATGTTTTACTAAAATTTAATGAACCAATTGGAAATTTTATTTTAACTTTTTTTTCATTATATACTTTTATATTAATTAATGAATTAATAATTAAAATGTGGTATAATTGGAAAAGAAGTTCACTAGAAAAATACATAAACAAAATATATTTAAAATATAATAATATTGAATTAGTAAAAATAAAATTAACTGAACTTTACATGGAAAATGAAATTAGATATAAGTTTTTACAAATTCTTGGACCAGCAATGGGTTTCTTACTAACAATTTCATCACTAATCGTAGGTTTAAATCCAATAATTAGGGAAGTCCAAAATTTAAACATTTTTTTTGAGTCAATTCAAATTGCTATGGTTTCTACTTTTATTGGCTTAATAATACGAATTGTATCCATAATATTGCAAAAATTGAACAATTCAATATTTTCAAAAATAGATATTATTATTTTTAATTTCAATACAGGAGAAAAGAATAAGTGAAATATAAAAATAATAATCATTTTTTTTCTAAAAATGAATTAAAAGAAGATTACACAAGTGAGGATAATTTTGAGACATTAGTTGACTTATTTACATTATTATCATACGTTTTTATTATTGCATCAATAGTATTTGGAGTAAATCAAAATTTTAATAATTCACAAAGTTCTTTTTCAAGTTTATTCGAGTTTAGAGATGTTGCCAATGGTTCGGGATTTACATCAGAATTACCTAATGATATGTTAATAGTTATGTTTTCGAAGTCTTATAACAGTGATGTAATATATTTAATTAAAAGCGGAGAACCACTTAGTATATTATATGAGACAAATCGATTTCCTAATTTATTACTAGCATTGAATGAAAATAAAGATGAGTTTAAAAATGCAGAAAATATTCAAGTAATAGTTGATAATAAAAATAAACAAATTAATTCAGAACTTTTCTTACTTTTTGAACAATGGTTAGCTTATAATAATTTAACATCAATCATTAATTTTAACGAAACATTATAATGGAAACTAATAATTATTTATATTATTATTGTCAACAAAATGCTAATAATTTTTGGGCAGCGATTATTTTAAACAAGGTTTATACTAAAGAAAAAAAATTAGTTAAGAGAGAATTGAAAAAAATTAGCAAAATAAGGAGTAATTATTATAAATATGATAATACAAATAGTGATATGATAATTAATGCAGGTTTTTTATTTAATATATTACAATTATTTTTGAATAACTTATTAATACCATTTATTTCAATAAGTTCAATTACATTTTTATTATTTTTACCACTACATATTATTAATAGTAATTTTGAAAATATTACGGATTTTAGCAATGAAGATACAGGTTTTACAATTACTCAAGAGTTTATTGATAATTTAGAGTTACCCCAACCAATACAACCCCCAGCTCCTCTTCCAAATTCTGATAATATTCCACCAGCTGCTCCTTTTGATTTAAGATTAACACCACTTTTTGATTGATTTATTGAATTTTATAAATTATTCTATCTGAATCGTAATAATTTTGTTGATGATCTACAAAAAGAGAACTATATTCAATATATTAATGAATTGATCTCACCCCTGCCAGGTAACTGGGTCAATTGCGAGTCAGGAAGTGTAGTGCTATGTTTTAATGAACCTGGCGGACAGTCTGGCAACCGACAAATTGGAGAACCTTATGGCAAAACGTTTTAAATATATCCGTATATTCACCTCCAAACACCTGTGGTTGCAGTTAAAGCATCTCATCGTCATGTTTCTGAATGATAATGTCTGGGGTATTATTAATTTTGGCAAGCTGGGCAAGGGCACAGGCATTCGTCCGAATGCTGTGTTTGCCTTTCCGGAAAATATTTTTCTGGGTGAGAACGTTATCATTCAGCGCCATGCCTATTTAATGGCCGGTGAAAAATCGGTGATCCGCATCGGTGATTATACCGGCATTGGTCCCGGCGCCTTTATCACCGCCTCCAATCATGGCTTTAAAAAAGGTATACCCTATATCGAACAGGAAGCCACGGAAAAAGATGTCATCATCGGCTCTGATGTGTACATTGGCGCGCAGGCCATAGTACTGCCCGGTGTAACCATCGGTAACGGCGCGGTCATTGGCGCCAACGCCGTGGTCACCCACGATATACCGGAAAACGCCATAGCCGTGGGTATTCCGGCTACCGTTAAAGCTTACAGGAAATAGGGCAGGGGATTATGCCGGATATTAAATTAAGAAAATTCCCCTGGCCTTTTCAAGCCGCAATGGCTATAAACAGCGACCTGGATAATACCTGTTCCGGTGAGTGCTATACCACCATGATGGATTATTTGAACAGCGACCGGCAGACTCCTATCGGCAAGGGACTGGCACTTGAGACGGCTAACAGCATCTGGTTTTATAACAATACCACTACTCCACAGGTTTCCTGGTTTAACGGCACGGGAAAAGAGCGAAATACATATACCGCCCGCCTGGTGGAATTGATGCAATCCGGTCATATCGATACCCTGCATACTTTTGGTAATTTTAACGAGGGCGGATTTAAACGGGAACACGCCCTTGCCGCTTTGGACGAACTGGAAAAACTAGGCGTCAAATTACCGGTCTGGGTCAATCATGGCAATAAACGCAATACCCAAAATATCGGTTATTGGCCCACATTCTTTGGCGCTGTCCCCTCGGCGCCGGAATATCATTTCAATCTTGTCAAGGAATATGGCATTCGTTATTTCGGACTCGGCAAAACCACGCATATTCTAGGTCAGGATGCTGCCAACAATCCGGGTGTTTATTTCAAGAACAACCTGCAAAAAGCGCTGCGTTATACAAAATATCGCAACCTGCCTGAATCGCCCTTTGACCTGCAAAACCGTTTGATGTGGCAAACCACTCTGCAGGACGGCTCCCGAATTTGGGAATTCCAGAGATGGATCAATCCCTGGGGCGGCAAGAGTACCACAAATTTGCCGGACCTGGCGCGGCAGCTTGATCCTAAATATCTGCATCGGCTGATCGCAAACCAGGGGTATTTAGTCCTGTATACTCATATTTGCGATGGATTGAACATCCAAACCGGCATACCGGCAGAGGTACGCCGGAGCCTGGAATACCTGTCCGCTTTGCATAAGGATAAAATTCTGCTGGTCACCACCACCGCGCGGCTGTTGAAATACTATGAAGTAAGTCGTAATATAAATTACAAGATAATAACTAATGGCAACCAGGCAGATATATTCATTGAACCTCAATTGTCTGTCCTAAATAATTCGTACCAGGTAACGCCCAATGATTTACAGGGCGTTACTTTTAAGTGCAAACCGACCATGCAGGTAACTTTGTACCTGGGCAGGGAAAGGATTAAATGCACGCAGTATGAAACCGTCGGGCATAAAAAAATGGTCATTACGGTTCCCTGGGTATCATTACCGTATCCTTGTTAATAATCAAGATCGAGGAGAAAACCATGCAATTCCTTATCATCGCTTATGACGATACCGATGCCGGTGCGCTGGACCGGCGACTGGCGGCGCGCCAGGCCCATTTGCAGGGGGCGTTGGCTATGTACGAGCGCGGCGAGTGGCTCTACGCCAGCGCTATTTTGAATGATGCCGGGGTAATGGCCGGGTCGATGATCGTGTGCGATTTCCCGTCCCGCGAGGCCATGCAAAAACAATGGCTGGATCATGAGCCTTACATTACCGGCAAGGTGTGGAAAACCATTCACATTCACCCGGCGCAGGTGGCGCCGTTCTGTGCCGGAAAGAATAAACAGTAATACGACTTGAGAAGAGAGAAATGACGGATCAAATCGTCAGTTACAGTCCAATAGGAATCATTCATACCCCACATAAAACCCGCGAGGGAACGCCGATCCAGCCCGGCGGGGCTCAGGGAATAATCGGGACTGTTGAAGTTTATAGTGAATATCTGGAAGGATTGCTGGATCTGGACGGTTTTTCGCATATCATCCTGTTATATCATTTTAACCGTTCTGTCGGGTTTTCCCTGTGTGTAACGCCATTTATGGATGACGTTCCGCATGGAGTGTTTGCTACCCGCGCGCCCAAACGGCCCAATGCCATCGGCATTTCAGTAGTAAAATTGTTGAAAATTGCAGGCGCTTTATTGTCCGTCTCCGGTGTGGATATGCTGGACGGCACCCCGTTGTTGGATATTAAACCGTTTGTCAAAGAGTTTGACCACGTGCTACGCAGCCGCTGCGGTTGGCTGGAAAAGAACAAACAGCAGTCCCGTACAAAAAAAGCCGATAACAGGTTTTTATAAAAATGGAAAATGATTATGCCAATTATTCCCAATGCCCTGTTTTTTTGCCATTATTGTGATACGCCGTTTGGGCAATATGCCTTATTGTGGAATGAAACCGACGGGCGGCCCGTGATTGTCCGAGGCATCCTTTCCAGGCCGGGAGTCCCGGCGGGACAGGCGGTAACAAGTCTTTATCCCAATATCGCTATATCATCTTGTGTAGATATTGATGATGTTGCCGGGCAATTGGTCGCTTTTTTAAACGGCGGGGAGATTACATTTTCCCTCGACTGCATAAGGCTGGATTTATGCTCACCTTTTCAGCAAAAAGTACTGCGCGCTGAGCACGCCATTCCACGCGGCCAAGTGAGCAGTTATGCGCGCATTGCCGCGCATATCGGCCATGCCGGGGCCGGCCGGGCTGTTGGCACAGCGCTGGCTACCAATCCGTTTCCGCTTATTATTCCCTGTCACCGCGCCGTTCGTTCGGACGGATCAACCGGCGAGTACCAGGGCGGCCCGGCAATGAAGCGCAAATTGCTGGAAATGGAGGGAATCAAGTTTGATCAAAGGGGCAGGGTGGATGTAAAAGGTTTTTATTATTAGAGAAACGAGTATTAAAGAAACAATAATCGAATAAAACCAGGGTGCCTGTTGACCGGTTATTTTAATCCTTTACGGGGTTTTTCTACAATAAAGAAATTCAACCCTTTTTCAGCATCGCAATCGTTTTGTTGATCCGTTCCACGCGGGTGGCCGGACGTTTGGCTTCCTCGATCCACTGCACATACTCTTTTCGATGGGTGTAAGAAAGCTGGGTAAAGGCAGTCTCCGCTTCGGGTTCGCCAACCAACGCGGCTTTAAGATCCGCCGGCACCGTAACCCGGCGCGGTTCGATGTCATGTTCCAGTATGATCTCTACTTCATCGCCAATGTCTTTGCCGATCTTGTCCCGTATGCCTCTCAATATCCCCAAAATATGAGCCGGCCCGCCCATGCGCACCAACGAGCCGCGGTACGGCTCGCTGTCGATGAATGCTTTAACCGGAACCCGTTTTTGTCCGTATAATTTCTCTACATCAAAAGGGATCGTTACATAGGCGCCGCCATGGCTGCCTTCTTCAATAACTGCGCGGAATGTTTGCGGTTCGATCATAAAATCCCGTTGGTTTTTCAATTATTTTCAGGTGGTGTTGCCGGCCTTGTTGAGTTATTTTCAGCTTGTAAAGCAGTTGCGCGTTGCCGGAATGAAATATAAATAAACACCGCCATGACAAAAACCAGCGCATTCCAGACTGCATAGCTCGCCAGCCCTGCCGGGGTGAACACCCAGGCCAGGTTGCCGGATACAAAAACAACCCCGGCAATGCTGATCACCCCATTGGAGATCATCAGCCAGGCGGTGATTTTTTCGCATTTTGTACGCTTGAAAACCGGCGCGGCAAACCAGGTGGCGAGTCCAAGCAGCGCATAACCCCACATTTCTATAGCCCAGCATAATGAATTGGGATTCGAGAACGAGAACGCCGCGATTAACGGGTCATAATCCGGTTGATAATTTTTAACCAGCGCCGGAACAAAGGTGGTCTGGTTAATATAGTTAAAGAAAATAAGCGTGGCAAACGCCGCGGTGAGCATTGCAGCAGTCAGGGTTAATGGCCGCTGTGGTTTGGCGGCAACCAGGTGAATTGCCGCTATCATCATAACATATCCCAGCACCAGGGCAATGCCGGCAAAGAACGGCAGGGTTTGCACCGGGTGATAATATTCCAGAAACAGCCGGGCGTCCTGCCAGGCAGGCTGCGGGTGTGTTTGTGTTACCACTAAAAGTCCCAATGGCCCGGAGAGTAGTACCCCGGCCATGTTGACCATTACTCCGGTCATGCCGAAACGCAGGACTTTTTCAATTTCTGTATGCGGCATATTTTCTTCTCCCGGGAAATGACTTTTTAAAATACAGAAAACTTCATTATCCGTATATCAGAACAAGGGGGTGCACCCCCTTGTTCCAATATTTTTGTGTGATATAGATATGACAACGTAAAGATACTTTGTACAAGTAGTATTTTTCTCTATATAATAATTATCTTACCAGGAACATCTTTCTAGTTTGCAAAAAATGTCCGGTGTTTAATTTATAAAAATAGATACCACTGGCAAGGTTTGAGGCGTCGAACGTTACCGAATGCCGTCCTGCGGTATAGCTTTTACCGGCCAGTTCATTTATTTCTTTCCCTAATAAATTAAAAACCTTGAGGGAAACGAAGGATGGTTCGGCTATCGAGAAATTAATCTCGGTTGTCGGATTAAAGGGATTGGGATAGTTCTGCTGCAAAGAGTTTTCAATCGGTCGTTTCGGGGGTTGATTTTCCCCTAAAGAGGTGGCAACTTCGCTTTCGGTTAAAAAGCGCAGCCATTTTAGCTGGAATAGCTTGTCCTCTCCTGTGCCGGTGAATTTTAAATACACATCATGCCGCCCGGTTATGGGAGCGACTGTTCCTGTAAATGTTTTGAATGTTTTCATACTGCCGGTGCCGGTAATGACGCATTCACCGACCTTGGTACCGGTATCTAGAGAGTCGAGCCATACTTCTATCAGGCCGCCGTTTGCATCGCTCGAAGCAATCACTTCAAGCATGGCCGGGGTTTTTACATATTCGTTATTGCCAAATTCCATGCCGGCATACAAGGCCCAGTCGGTATTGTGGATATTATCCAGGATCCTGATGCCGTCTTTTTTCGTTGATGCTGTAACCCCATACTGATTGGCGGGACATTCGGCGAGGATGGGCGAGTAGGCGTCCCGGTAGATATACAGATCGAAATCAGCGGGGCTACCTTTGACATAGATACCCTGGCGGTTACCCGTAAAGTCATTAAAATTAGGATGTTCTTTATCCATTGATGCAACATTAATGCTTTCGCCTACCGGAGACCAGGTGACACCATCGGCGCTGAAATACCCGTATACAACATGATTGATGCGGATCAGCCTGAGCCAGACAATATTACCGGCCGTGTTCGGCGTTTCATAATAGGTAGCGTCAAAACTGAACGCTATCACTTTATTGCCGGCGGTGTTAACCGTGCTGTAGAGTTTGACGAACAGGGTTTGCGGGCCGTTAAATATCCACAAACCGGCCTGGTCTGCTGTAGCGGCAGCATTGAAATCCACCCGGGTTATGAGCGAATAATTATGTTCGGCATCATTTTTAATAATGGTATTTTCCTTGCCTTTGGGCGATAGCCTGAACCAGCCGGGCCGAGCGGTAAGAGAATAGGTGCCATCCGGGGTGTAACCAAGAAAAGACCATTCGGGATTCAGTTTCTCAGCGGTAAAGAAATCCGATTTCGGCACCATCCAGGGGATGCCGCTGCTGGGTAAAGCCGGGGCAGTGTGCGGCTCGTTGGTACAATAATCGGCGGTGGGTTTGCCAGCTTCATTATACCGCACCTGACTGATCAATCCCTGGCGGCCAATGCCATGCCATTCATTGGAACCGGCCTTGGCGTTGGCATGATAAATAACCCACCAGGTGCTATCTTCCAGCATTATAGCAGAGGAACTGTGATTTGGTCCCTGGAAAATTGCGGATGATTTTTTCGGATCGGATTCATTAAAAAAGTCACCCAGCATTTCCCATGAGGACTGATCTTCGGTCAGGGTGGCGCTGCGCATTACCTTTTGTCCCCCGGCCAGATTTATGGCAAAACAGTAATAATAGTAACCCTTGTATTTCCACATTACCGGGCCTTCCGCCCAACTGTAGGGATAGCCCGGCGCCGGATTGAGCCAACTCAGGTTGTAGAGTGCTCCGTACGGTTGACCGTCATCTCCCAGTTGTACGATCCAGTTTACAGACTGGCCGTTTTTCACCAGCAGATACCAGGAATTATCATCATCGATGAAAATTGAATTATCCATACCCAAACCGGGAAGCTCCGGCGGACAAGTCAAGGCCACCGGGGGATGGCTCCATGGCCCGGCCGGATCATTGGCGGTAACATAGTACATGATGGCATTTTTCCCAAAAAAATGCCAGTATTTATTATTATAGTAAACCAGGTGACCTCCCCAGCAGCCGCCGGCCGGGGCATCGCCATACAAACTCCATGACGGCGAAACCGGCTGCGCTATGGCTTCCCAGTGCACCAGGTCGGTTGAATGATAGATGACCGGGGTGGGATTGAATGACGACCCGGTTGTGTAAAAATCGTCGCCAAATTTTGATAGCGTACAATCCGGGTGATCGCCCGGTATGACCGGATTCATAAAGGTCCTAAAGGATGGGGATTGGCTGTAACTGTAATTAACAATAAAAAGCAAACAAACAATTAAAAATTTTACTCTTGACATTTTTCCTCCGTGATGATTGGTGTTACAATAGTAATCAGATTTTACAGCGGGTGCCTGGTGATTCAGCAACATCAGAATCAGGGTTAATGAAATTTGTTCAAATCAAAATATTATTTAACTGATTCTAATAAACAAATAATTGCTGAAAAATTCAAGATTAAAATTAATTTTTTAGCAAAGTATGTGCTGATTCAATTCACAGTCAATATAAAAATAGTGTCGGTAAGTGTTGCTATACAGAAATACTTTTCCCCCGGAAAACAGGTGTAATATTTATTTACAGCGTATTCTCTTCTAAAGATATGTTGTCTATGAGCTGCTTTACTCTGTTCATATCCAAGGGTTTTTCGAGGAAATCGAGTGGGTGCAATTTTATAGCGCGTTTTTTTATAGTATCGGTGGTAAAGCCGGTCATAAAAATAATCGGAATGTTGTGATGCTTTAATATTTCTGCAGCGGCTTCAATACCGTCCATATCTTCATTAAGGCGAATATCCATTAAAATAAGATCGGGTTTTTCTTTACAGGCCAGATGTACGGCATCCTTACCGGTCGCAACCGGCGGCAAGGCCGCAATACCGTGACATTCCAGATCAATTTTCAAACTCATCGCGGTTATTGCTTCATCTTCTGCTATCAATACTTTGATTTTGTTGTTCATATTATATTCTCGGTTGATACAATTCTTCTTTCAATACAATTTTGCAATACAAGCCGTTATGGTTTTTAAAATTGATCTTGCCTTGTAACTGGTGTTCCACCAGTACAATTACAGATTCCAACCCCAATCGCATATCCTTTTTAAAATTAAAGCCCGGCGGCAAACCGGCGCCGTTATCGGCAACTTGTATGACCAATTCATTTTTACGGGTCAGGTATAATCTGACTTTTATTTCTCCCTCACGATTGTCCGGAAAGGCATGCTTGATTGAATTGGTGATCAACTCATTGAGGATCAAGCCGCAGGGGATGGCGGTATCGATCAATACTTTAACATCATCGCCTTCAAGGGTGAATTTTATGTGGTCGGCGGCAAAACTGTTTGCCAGCAGTTCCAGCAAATTGTTAAAATACTCTTTCAAATTCAGGTGCGACAAGTTTTGTGATTCGTATAATTTTTGATGCACAATTGCCATAGATAGTATTTTATTTTCCACATCATAGCAAATACGTTTGAGATTTTCATCCTTCAAGCGGCTGGCATGAATACGCAGCATGGAAGCAATAACCTGCATGTTGTTTTTGGTGCGGTGATATAATTCACGTAACAGCACCTCTTTTTCCTCTAAATTGTCCTGGATTTGCTCTTTGGCTTTATTGGTTTCCGCGAGTAACCCGGCATTGGCAATTGCCTGAACAGCTGTAGAGGCAAACGTACCAAGCATTTCCAGGTCGGCATCTTGTAATTCATTTATTGTTTTGGGGCTGGAAACGACCAATGCCCCCAAGGTTTTTCCGGAAAGCACCAGGGGCGCGAGGATGTAGCTTTTACTGTCGCTGAGTTTTTGCATCTGTTCACAAACAATTTTTTTAAACGGCGGACAGGCTATGTGATAGAGACGGCTTTTGATGATCATTTCCCCGGTTGCAGTGGTATTTTGGGCTGCTTTGATAATGCGATTGGCAGGGAATGACAGATTTTTAAACGGGTGCCCCATTAATTTATCTATTTGCGCCATATACTTTTTAGAGGAAATTAGTGACCGCACACGATAAATTTCTCCATCTGCATCAAGAGTGACTACAATTGCTGTTGAAAAGCCCATTTCGGTAACAACTGCTTGGGTTATGGAACTAAAAATAACATTTAATTCCAGGCTCTTGTGCACTGTTTCAGTGATGCGGTGCAAAATTCTCAGGCGTTGGTTGGCCGCTTCAAGCGCCTTTTCCCCCCGTTTGCGTTCGGTAATATCCCTGGTAATCCCGGCAAAACCGGAAAATTGACCATTTTTGGTAAACACAGGAGAAGAAACAACTTCAACATCCACCCAATGTCCATCTTTATGTTTCATTTTATATTGGGTTGGAGTGGGCGGAGTGAGGGGAGAAGTCATCCGCTTCTGGATCACTTGTTTCATTTTTTGCATTTCATCTTCATTCAGATAGTCGGTTACCAGTTCTCCCAGAGTCTCTTCTATTGTATACCCCAATACATGCTGCACAGCCGGACTGACATAAACAAAATGTAAAGTCGGATCCAGTTGCCAAACCACATCGCCGACGTGATCGGCGATCATACGATAGCGTTCCTCGCTTTCCTGTAAGGAGCTTTCAATCTTTTTACGTTCGCTTATATCCTGGTTGGCGCCAAGCAGTTTGACGATGCGGCCTTGCTGGTCTTTGATGATATTGAAATGCACGGTGATAGTTCCGGTCTCTCCGGTTGAATAGATGATCCGGTGTTCAAACTGATAACTTTTTTCTGTATTGCCTGTTTGCAAAAACTCGTTCATGGTATTTTCGACCAGGCGCCGGTCATCAGGGTGAATAAATTTTTTAAAATATTGTAGAGCAGGCATGGTAAAACCGCCCTCTTTTTCCGCTGTAGTATGATAGATCGAATAAAAGGCATCATTAAAGGTGAATATTTTGTTTACTGCATCGTATTCCCAATACCCCAGTTTGGCAATTTTCATGGCAATTGCCTGTTGCGCTTCATTATTACGCAGAATATTTTCAGCTTTTTTTTGTTCAGTAATATCCCAAATGATCAATTGAATAGCTGTCTTGCCATTATAAATGGTTGGTAAACAGGTTACTTCAACATCAATACTCGTTCCATTTATAGTTAAGAATTGTCCATGACAAGATTTTGACAGAGTCGCTCCGGTGAGCAATAATTCAGTCTTTTCCTTAAATTGCTCATGATAGTCAGAATGTATGAAATCAAGCAAATTTCTGCCGACAAGTTTTTTACCATTATCAACTTCCAGTAAGCGGAACCCGGCCTGGTTAGAATAAATAATTTTACCATCACTGTGGATCATGATCGCATGAGGCGTCGATTCAATTAATTGCCAATATTTTTCTTCCGCTTTCTTTCGTTCACTAATTTCAATATTCAGTTCATCAACTTTTTTACCGAGTTTATTCAAAAGCCGGTCGCGGTGTTTTTTTATTGTCTCAATGTCCGAAATTGCCGGTTCCCGGTGAGGGATTTTATGCTGTTCGGCTTTTTGCGCAACACTGCGTATTGCCGTCATAAAATCTCCGGGATCCATTGGCTTGATCAAAAACCGGTCGGCGCCCAGTTGCATTGCATACTTTTCATCTTCCTTATCCGTATAGGTCGCGGTATAAAATATAAAAAGAATTTGGTGTAAGTCAGGGTCGCTTTTACATTTTTGACAAAGCTCGTAACCGTCCATCACCGGCATGAGTATATCGGATACGATCATATCAAAAGAGTCGTTTTTCAGCTTTTGTAATGCCTCCTGGCCGTTCATTGCCTGGACAACCGTATGCCTAAAACCGGTTAACAGCGTATTGAGCAGCAAAAGGTTTTCTTTCATATCATCGACTATGAGAATTTTCATACCGGTTCCTTTAAAAATATTTTTGAATGTGCTTAATAAAACTTTCCGGTTGGATCGGTTTTTCAATATAGTCTGTACAGCCGGCGGCGAGTGTTTTTTCCCGGTCGCCAACCATGGCATAAGAGGTGATGGCGATAATTGGAGTATCTTTAAATTCAGCCATTTTACGAATTTGCCGGGTGGTTTCATAGCCGTCCATAACCGGCAGCTGTATATCCATTAAAATGATATCCGGTTTTTCGGCAACGGCAGTATCAACGCCGGCCTGTCCGTCGCGGGCTTCTATGACCTGGTGGCCGAGTTTTTCGATAAGAAAGCGCAGCAGGTACAAATTTTTTTCATTGTCTTCAATAATTAAAATTTTTTTCATTACTCAACTCCTCTTTCCACTCTACCGGCAATGAAATCGAGAATGTGCTGCCTTTGCCATATTGGCTGATTACAGATATATCGCCCTGTAATAGTATGGCCAGTTTTTTAGTAAGATATAACCCCAAACCGGTGCCTTCATATTTTTTGGTTGATGTCATATCTATTTGCTGGAAGGGATGGAATAATCTTTCCAAATCCTTCTCTGTAATGCCAATGCCGGTATCTTTAACATTTATTGTTACTGTTTGCTGATTTTCGGTATTAACCGTCATTTCGATATAGCCCTGTTCGGTGAATTTGACTGAATTTCCGGCCAGATTCATTAATATTTGTTTGACCCGGCGCCGGTCGCTGGTTATCCTGATTTTATGTGCTCCTGAACTTAATACTTTTAACCCTTTATTTGCAGCCAAAGGTTGTATGGCAGTCAGCGCCTCATGGACGACATCCAGCAAATCAAAACTTTCAATAGCCAGGACCACCTTGCCCGATTCGATTTTAGAAATATCCAGAATATCATTGATCAACTCCAGCAAATGCGAAGAACTGCTTTTCACCATTTCCAGTTGTTTTTTTTGTTCTGGATTTAGACCGCCGGCCAACTCCATAAGCAGCAGGCCGGTAAAGCCAATAATAGAATTCAGCGGCGTGCGTAACTCGTGGCTCATGGAAGCCAGGAACATGGATTTCATGCGATCCAGTTCCAGCAAGCGCTCGTTGGCCGCCTCTAATTGCGCCGTCCGTTCGGCTACCATATCTTCGAGCCGTTCCTTGTGCTTTTCAAGTTCCTGTTCGATGATCTTTCTTTCCGTAATATTGCGTATCATCACCAGGTCCGCAGGTTTACCTTCAAATGTGATATAACCGGCATTTACTTCGGCATCGACGGTTTTACCCTTGCTGGTCAAAAAGCGTGTTTCATACATGGTTGGCACCGGTTCTCCCGCCATGCGCTTGTTAAAATTAGCTACGATTTTTGATAATTCTTCCGGCGGCACAAACCGTGAAAAGGGAATGCCGAGTAAATCCTGTTCCGAACATTCCGCCATTTCTAACAGGCTGGGATTAACATACTTGAAAACGCCATCCTGTAAAATGATGATCCCGTCATTAGCCCGTTCCACAACGTTGCGATATTTTTCTTCGCTTTCCTGCAGGGCGCGGTCGAACCGGTTTCTTTCCTCCTCGCGGAGTTGTATCTGCGAGAGCATTTCGCTCACACCATCCGCAAGCGAACCGATTTCATCATCCCGCTCCTTTGTCGGGCGAATTGAATAATCTCCGGTCTCGGAAATTTTTTTCATATTCGCCAGTAATTTTAATATGGGATTGGAAATTGTTCTTTGCGTAACCACCGCCAGCAACAAAGCGGCGCCCATACCGATGAAAAAAATGACCAGGGAATTGGTCTTACTTTTCGCAATGATCTGTTTATAGCTCTGCAAGCTGTAACGAATGGATATATAGCCGATTACCTCGCCATCATCCTGAACCGGCTTTATTATAGTCATATCTTCATTTTGCACGATTATTGAATCTGATAATAACGCTACCGGACTTTGATTTTCATGACCCGGTTTATGATATTCGGCAAACAGGTTGTTTTCAGCATCAAAGATCCAGGCATTGAAAACTTGTTCCTGAACCGCTAGCGTAGCAAGAATGTTACCTGCCGTTTGCCGGTCGATAAAATGCAGGGCGGAGATACAGTTAGAGCCAAGCAATTCCGTCATGGAATAGAGTTCCCGTTTTGCTGAATCCATATAAAAACGGGAATCACGTAATATATGGAATAGACTATAAAATAACAGTACGGAAAAGGTGGTCAACAATTGAATGAGGATCAATTTGTTTTTTATGGAAAAATATTTTCCATGTTTCATTGGTCGTCCTCCTATTCAATAACCCGAACGGCTACTTTTAAAAGCTGTGAACTGGGATGAAAATTCATCTCATTCATCGCCTTTAAATTAATTTCAAACTTGATGGTCTCTTCAATGTTTAAAAAATTGATCATCACTCCATCAGCCAGTGCGCCATTAATTTCACTAATGAGTAAAGTGTTTTTACCTTGCAGCCTGGCAGTTATTTCCGTCAATTGATTTTTGCCTGATTCGGGAATGAATAGTATATCACATTGGTCAATATGCGCTGCATCCTGATATTGTTTAATTATAATTTCTTTTTGTTCAACCCGGCGTTGCTGAGCGATTTCCTGTAACGGGGGGATGATAGCGCTGTTACCGATGACGCCTATGGTAAAGACCGGGTAATCCTGTTCGGCCCAACTCAGATATTTGGTAAAATTATATATAAATGCCGCTTTTATATTGTTGGTATAATCCTGGTTTTGCATAGGCGCTGCACTAGTGATGGCCAGGGAACCCGTAATGATGAATACAATTGTTAATAATTTCATTTTCATTTAATGCTACCGTAATTTCTGGTCAGTATTGCTTTTCTAATAATGAACATTGGCCTGAACTGTTAAACTGCGCTGCGGCTGTCGATAGCGGTCCGGAGGCAAGTTTGAAGTGTGATAGTATTCAGCATCCAGAATATTTTTACCGAACAAACGGATTTCCAGTTGGTCATTCAGCAGCCAGGCGAGGGAGGCATTCATAACCAGCGCTGCTTTAATCATATCGCTGCCGGTGGACTGAATAACACGGGGATTCTTTCTTTCTCCGTAATAATGGCCGTTTACTGTAAAACGTAATTTTTGTGTGATACGGTAATGCAATCCTGCATTAAACTGATGTTTGCTGATTTCGGGAATGAATGCATCGTTTTCATCAAGTGAGCGGTTTAATGAGTAATTGCACCAGGTTTGCAGCGGCTGTTTTTCATATTCCAGGGTCAGTTCCAAGCCGTTGGTGTGCAATTCGCCATAATTGATCCAGCGCCAGGAATTCTGTGTATTCTCTTTGACCAGTTTATTGGAAATAAAATTCCTAAACACAGAAATATCTACCCGCATTGTTGGCTTGAAATTATATGCGGAATAAAATTCCAGGGAACTGATCTCTTCCGGTTTGAGGTTTGGATTGCCTACACCGTCGGTATAGTCCCAGGCTTTGGGCGCCCGGAATGCTTCGGTGTAGAGTAATTTGCCGGTGTAATGATTTTTATTAAATACCAACCCTAACCGGGGCGTTACTACCTGGTCATAAATACTGCTGTTATCAAAGCGGGCGCCGGCATACAGTTTTAATGAATTATAGATCTTGTAGCGGTATTGTCCATAAATACTGAATAAAGTATTTTCATCCATATCCGGTTTGGGCGGCCTGAGCGGGCGAATATTGGGTGCGGGACTGGATGTGTTCGAATAACCATGCGCCAGTTCTTCATATTCATATACGATCCCTGCAATAAACTGAGATTTTGGGGTCGGATTATAATTTACGAGGTTTTCAATGCCTGCAAGCTGATTGGGCCGGTAATACCCAACTTGCGATGTGTCTGTAACAATCAGAACGGAATTATCCATCACCGTAGAATTGCGATAATAAGCCTGGGTAACAATGCTGATCTTTTTATTGATCTCGATATTGTGCCTGAGCCAGGAATTGATAAAACGAATGTTCCAGTATGTATCCGTATCGAGGTAATGAGTACCAATGGCTTTGTTATATGTGGCTGTCGAAGTCTGCTTGTTTTGATAATTTAATCCCCAGTCAAAGCGGCGCCAGGTTAACCTGGCGTCAATGGAATAATCGTCCTCAAAATTCTCCATGTTATCGGACCAGTTATTATCACCGGCAGCGCCTTTGAGATTGGCTTTTTGCGTGGTTTTGAACATACCGGAAATCCGCCAGCCCAGGTCTCGCTCATTCGACCATTGCCCATAATTAAAACCGGCGTTGACCGTATTAAAAGTGCCGTATAGTGCATACAGATCCAGGCCTGTATGGGTTTGGGGAGATTTAGTAATAATATTGACGATACCGGAAACGGCATTGGTGCCATATAGCGCCGATGCCGGGCCATAGACAATTTCAATCCGGTCAACGTTTTGGAGATTGTATTGTCCGCCGCCGTAAAATCCGCCGGAATTCAGTTCATTGATCTGTATGCCGTCAACCAGCACCAGAATGAGGTTGTTTTGGCTGGGTACTCCGCGCATAAAAACATAACTGTTAAAGCCGTTTATGTTGCGGAATTGCATGCCGGGCAGATCAGCAAGCGCTTCTTCAAGGGTCAGGTAGCCGTTATTGGCGATCTGCTCTGTCGTTATCACCCGGACTGTGGCGGGCACGGTTTCTATATTTTGAGGGATTTTGGAGGCAGTTATCACCTGGATATTGGATAGCTCTTCCAGGCTCATGTTCAGCAACTCTTCAAGAGCTTTTTTCTGCGCGAAGACTAGATTGATCTGGAGGAATAACAGCAAAACACTTGAAAAGGATAGAAATGGGAATTTTCGTATCATGGTCGTGATCCTTTACAGTTATGTTTTTTGCTAAAATGACCTGTTATGAACCAGCGCAGGTTTCTGGTTGTTACCGGTATACAGGAACTACCGCGTATAAAAATATTTTTTTATCTGGTGGTCGGTAATTCGTTAAAAGAAAAGCGCTTTCGTTTATTAACAACCTGTTTGCTCTAACCGCTAGGTTGAAAATCTCTGTCCATTAAAATAACCTTAAAAATCATGTCATGTGAGGCAAGGAAAGCAAAATATTCCACTTATAATATATCAATTTTTATGCCATATTTCTTATATTAAACCAATTACGATTTTGTGATTAACTTTTCTCCTCGTTCTTAATCTCCTGATAAGGCACGAGAGAGGTCAGGAATCTCCAATTCCTTTCAAGCAGTTATTTTTATTATGGTCTTTGCCTTTCAAATCAGAGATTTTGTACAAGCGGGTTCCCAATCGGGAGATTGGGAACCAGAAGTGTACGATTTTGTTATTAACTTTTTGTGTTTACTATTTTTATATAAAGTAATATTAACTATAAGACGAATGAGTATGATAAAAGTTATTACCTTAATTTTTAAATATATAATAATTTTTGATAATATTGCAATAGTTAATTTTATTTTTTCTGCGATTTATACTGTATTTATTGTGTTTTATGATAAAAAGTTCAAGATATTCTACTTGTTTGTTAACTTTTATATTACTTAAATTGGTTTTTAAATAAATATCTGGATAGTATCTGGCTTTTTTTCTGATGTAGAAACAATAAAGCAACCGGTTTCCCCTGGTTACACCGGTCAAAACGCCGCACACCGGGCAGGGAATATTGACTCCCTGCCCGGTAAAAAAGAGTTAGTTATTGAAATAACAGCGACGCAAATTCGTTCAGATATAATTGCCAGTTAATCCAGGTATGGGCGCCGGTGGTTTCTTTGTAAACCGGGTTGAAACCATGTTTTTTGAACATATCCACGGTAGCGCGGGTGGTTTCGACCAAGAAATCATCCTTGCCGGTGGCAAACCAGAACAGTTTGATGCCTTTGATCAATTCGGTATTACTCAATTCCTGTTTGTGTTCATCTTCCCAACTCTGCCCGGCATTGCCGAATTGGTTATTACCGCCGGTTATGCCAAAAATTCCGGAGCTGTACACACCGATCCAGGCAAACAGTTCCATGTGCGGTATGGCAATGTTGAGGGTATGAGAGCCGCCCATAGAAAGCCCGGCAATAGCGCGATGCTGACGATCTGTCAATACGCGGTAGTGGGTTTCCGTATAAGGCAATATGTCGTTGGTGAAATCGAGTAAAAATTCATCAACCGGGGGACGGGCGCCATCGCTGCCGCGGCGGCCCCAAAGGAACGGCCCGGTGTGTCCGGCCGGCATAACTACGATCATTGGTTTGGCTTTTTGCGCGGCGATCAGATTATCGAGAATAAACCCGGCGCGGCCAACGGTTGACCAGGAATCGTCGCAATCACCGGCGCCATGCAGTAAATAGAATACAGGATATTTTTCACTGCCAATTTCATAACCGGGCGGCGTGTAGATGTGCATACGGCGGAATTTATTCAGGGTTTTGGAAAAATAGGTTATCTCTGCTATCGCGCCATGCCGGACTTTATGAGTATCCATAAAGTCCGCGCCCGGTACATACAACAGGCTCCATACATTACTGTTGGATTCACTGATTGATGTATTGCGCGGATCGGTTACGGACAACCCGTCAACATTGAAATTATATCGATAAGCGCCTGGGGCAACAGGGCCAAATTGCAACGTCCATACACCGTCTGCATTTTTGGTCAGTTTATTGTTTTGCATCAAATCGGGTATGTCGGAGCCGCCCAGCAGCACCGCTTTGGCTTCCGGCGCATAGATGCTGAATTGTACCTTGTTGTCCGGCAAGATACGCGGGGAAACCAGGGTATCATTGGGCGTCATACGAAAATTCTGGGCGCTGCCGGCGACAGCAATAAATAATAAAAGACTGGTAACAAGCAGCATAGTGTTGCAAAAAATTGTACTGTTTCTCATTGCATTCCTCCAGTGGGTTAATTTTTTATCATAATATCAATGGGTTCCGGGGCAGTTAACGCTTTATGTGATTTTCCCTCAACTTTGAGCATAAGAGAAAGTTTTAACATTATCAAACAAATCACGATCCGATTGAGGGTATAACACATAAATACACTTTCTGACTAAACGGACGACAAGCAATATAAAAATCAGAAAGCAGGATTACAATTAAAATTATTAACCTGCCGGGCAAGGCAATTAGTGCTAAAAATTTGAACAGTATCCAGTAATTAAAACATTTTTTTTACGCAAGTATTCGTTTTTTCTAATTTGAGAAAACGCCGACTCTGTGCGTGTATTGTCAAGTTATTTATTAAAAAATATGAACATAGTAAAGAAATACCTTGCATTTTTTTCTTTATCGTCTTAACTTTATTGATGTTTTTTTGCAATTAATTTTTACTTTATATATTTACGTGAGGTTAATTTTATGGCTATTATGAACCGAATGCGCGAAAACACCAAGGTCATGTTGATGATCCTGGTAGTAGCATTCATGTTAACAATTATTATTGACTGGGGTATGGGCGGTTTCAAGTCCGGCGGCGCCCATCGCGGCGTTATTGCTACTGTGAACGGCGATGATATTACTCTGGATCAGTATAATGAGCAATACCAGAATGAACTGGCGGCTTATCGCGAGCAGTACGGAACCGACCCGGAAGGATATCAGCTAAACCAGCTTGAAAACCGCGTATTTGAGGGGCTTGTGCAGCAATTGCTGATCAAAGACGCTTTGGAGAACCTGAATCTGAAAACAACTGATTCTGAATTGACTGAAGAAATTTTCAACAATCCCCCGGATATTCTAAAGAGCAATGAGGCATTCCAGGATTCCCTTACCGGCCAGTTTGATATGGCCCGGTACCAGGCCGCTCTGAATAACCCCTCTGCCGACCAGTTTTGGCTGGAAGTAGAACGATATTTGCGTTCGTCCCTGCCCATGCAAAAACTGGCCAACCTGCTCAGCGAGACCCATGTGGTTACCGATGCCGATGCTCAGCTCGAGTTTATGAAAACCAACAGTAAAGTCAAAGTGAATTATGTATTCTATAATGTCGCTTTATTCAACAAAGCGGTAGCCGAACCGACCGAGCAGGAAATTACCGCGTATTATAATGCCCATAAAGATGACTATAAAGTTGTTGAAAAACGTCTACTCGATTATGTGCTGCTGGAATTAAAAGCTACTCCTGCAGACTCGCAGTCCACCATCGAACAAGCGCAGGATATCCTGGAACAGTTAAAGAATGGCGCAAGTTTTGAAGAATTGGCAACTCTCCATTCTCAGGATGCCGGCTCTGCGGAAAAAGGCGGTGATTTGGGTTATTTCAACAGCACTGCTATGGTTAAACCCTTTGCCGACGCTGCCTTTGCCGCTAAAAAGGGAGAAGTGGTCGGCCCGGTAGCGACCCAGTTTGGGTTGCATATCATCAAGGTTTATGATAAAAAGAAAGAGAATGGCGAAGACCAGGTTAAGGCAAGTCATATTCTGTTAAAGATAGAGCCGTCGCCGGCAACGCGCGAAGCCTTGCGCGAAGAAGCGGAATATATTGCAGAATTTGGCAAAGAAAACGGTTTGAAAACTGTGGTAGCTGCCGAAAGCCTCACCGTTAGCCAGACCGCTCCCTTTGAAAAAGGCGCATATATACCGGGTATCGGCATGGAGACGCGGGTGAATAATTTTGCCTGGAGAAGCGATGTCGGCGATATCAGCCAGGTGTTCAACCTGGAACAGGGTTTCCTGGTCGCAGCCCTGGCGGAAGTTCAGCCTGAACATGTAAAGAAGCTTGAAGATGTCAAGGGCGAAATTGTTAATGCTATCAAGAACGACAAGAGCATGGAAAACGCCCGCGAACATGCTCAAAAAGCCTGTGATAATATCAAAGCCGGAATGCCTTTTGACCAGGCCGCCGCGCAGGACAGTTTGTCCGTGCAGGAATCTGATCTGTTTGCTATGGGCGGTTATGTTCCCAAGATCGGCAAGGAACCGGAATTTGTCGGAACCGCATTTGCTTTGAAATTGGGTGATTTTTCCCAACCTGTTAAAGGCGCGCGCGGTTATTACCTGTTGCAGGTAGTGGACAAGCAGGAAATGAATATGCAGGAATTTGAAAGCCAGAAAGAAGACCTGAAATTACAATTGGCAGCCCGCTACAAACAACAGATTTTTGGCCAATGGTATGAAGATGTGAAAAAGAAAGCGGATATTAAAGATTACCGGGAAATGTATTTTTAATAGTCACTGTATTTATATTAAAAAAAGCGAATCCACGGATTCGCTTTTTTTGTTTATATAGTATGGTATATAGTCGGAAGTAAATCATTTTGCTTTATCCGGGTCTGAATCTGGATAAAACCGAAACGCTTTAACCGGGTTTTATCAACAAATTTTAATAGACCCAAGCTTGTGCAATGTTGCATTATGGCTCTGATATAGACCAGGGGCTGTTTCAAAAACCCCAATTTGAGAAAAGTCATTTAATCTGCTAAAGCACACAAAACAAACTTGTCATTTCGAGCGAAGCGAGAAATCTTGTTTTTACAATATTTTTAATACAAAAGATTCCTCGTCGCTTCGCTCCTCGGAATGACATGAAAGGTATTTTTTTACTCTATCCTGGAACCTCTTTTTCTTATTGGGGGTATTAATACAGCCCCCTGCAAAAATTTTTATCTGCGTCTATCTGCGACATCTGCGGATAATTACCTTTGCCAAACCGGATTTTTTAATTGATGAGGGCGCAGCCCTCACGTTTCATGCACACCGGGGTTCAGAGACTGTGTGAAAACCAAAAATATTACTGTAAAAAGTGGAGTGCATCGCCTTTATGCGATGCGTTGGGCCGAAGGCCCAAATATCATCTGTAACATGAAAACCTTACTGATTATTACATATATGCTCCATGCCATTTAACTATATGTTTTTATTAAAACAATAAATTGATTCGAGGCCGCCTGCGGCGGCCCACAGTCCATAAAGGGACTGTACTCCGGGTCCGGTAGAATCTGAGCTACTTTCAAGAGCTGACAACCAGGCTTTTACAGGCGTTTTCACCAAGTCTCATAAACCCGGCGCGATCAGAACCTAGATTATCCGCAGATAACGCAGATGTGCGCAGATTGAATAATTACTGTACAATAAATAATAGCGGTTTTAGAACAATGGGGTGTAACCCCTTGTTTCGAGAGTATGAAGATTTCTGACCGGCTCAGGGTTAGCAGGCTGTTCAGCAACCCAGACTCCTCCGCTCCAAACTCCGGTTTGGAGCGGAACCTGGATGCAAAACTCTGTTTTGCAAATAGCCTGATCGACCCAGGTTATACCCTGGGTCGGGCAAAAAGAATTGGCTGTGCCCCTGATTCATGCCTGTTATTCAAATTAAATTAGCACTTTTGATAGCATAGCCTTTACGTTTCCTCCGCATCGGGGTCGGTGTACAACCCCGGCGCGATCTTGCTAACTAAAACAGCGCTTATCCCGCCTTGGTTACAAATTTCCCAACTGAAACAAGGGTCCTAAATTTAAAAAGAAAAATACATCATTAACCTCATCATAATTAGACGTTAGTATTTGTTTGCCGACACCACCCTGGACACAAACAAATTTCCAGTGATAAGCATAACCCAGTCCGGCATATACCAACTTTTCCCCTCTAACGCCCCCAACTTCAGAGTACCCGGTAATCAACGAGAGTCGGTGTTTTAGAGAACCGTCTTTACTGAATGGTTTGTACAAATCCAATTGTGCACCGTTGAGCAGCGGCGAATTCGGGTACTTGTCGCCTATGAAAAGCCCGGCTAAATTCGCGCCAATCTGGTTTGCGGCAATACCTGCGTTTATATTAAAACCTGAAGGTAAACCCATAGACACACCGCCATAAATTTGTGCGCCTGGTTCGCCGGCTGTACTCTGCGATAACGGCAATGCGATTACACACAACACCAACAAAACAAAAGACAGGTTTGGTTTTTGCATAACAACCCCTTTCTTGTTGTGAAAAAATGATGATAATTAATTATTTTTATCCGGTTGACGCAATTATATATCATTCGCTGTAAAATCGGTCACACTGTATTTAAATGATAGTTATTACTGTAAACCGGATTATTTTCTGTCCGTCTGCATAATAATAATTATAATTTATTATTTTGTCAATAGTTATTTATGTTGTTACTGGTCAATTTTTTAAATAAAACCCGGGAAAATGGTGAAAAATGTCTACACCTGTTTTCCATCATGATTTGCGGGAAGAAAAATTGCTCAAGGGTTGTCTAATTTAAATAAAATATGCGTTGCTTTGTTAGTCCTTTTATGAGAATCAGTTTTAAAATTTGCAATATATTATCTTTTATAGAGTAAAATGTCCTTCTTAATGGAAAAAACTGGTTACCCAATCAACAGAATTTGAATTGAATAATGCCGGATTTACATTACGATGAAATATTTTTGAAAAGTTACGATAAAAATTTTTGTTCAACTGCTAAACCTCTGTATCTACGGGAATGGATTGACTATGAAAAAAAGAAAGATTTATGACGGAACCTTTAAAGCTGCGGTTGTCAAACAACTGATATTAGGTAAAAGCAGTCTCACTGAACTGGCCGCCATGTATGATGTTCACCCCAACCAGATCAAAAACTGGAAGAGTCAGTTATTAAAAAAGGCCGATATTGTGTTGAGTGATCAACGCAAGCGCCGGTCGGGGAATCCATATTGAGCTTTGGGAGAAATTCCCCCGGCTTGTCCGAATTTTAAATTATGTTAGGTTAGTTGGGCCGTATCAAAAGCTTTGCTATGCAAAGTGGAATCCATTTTTGAGTTTGATTTAATTTCAACAATCAAAAGATGAGTTCAGATATCTCTTTGATGTATACATTTTGCAGAGATATGTACACTATTTATATAATCCGGTCCGGCAAGGTTTATGATTCAAACCCGTTTCATTCTGGTGTAACTTATATCCCGCCTTTTCACTTTTGCAGCGTAATTACTCTACATTTGGGGCACGAAGCTTGCCCTTACCTGTCTTGTAAAGAACATTTCCCATTATTAACCGGCGCCGGTGATAAATACCGGATATAATTAATTGCAGGATAGGGACTTACCCCCATCCTGCAGGCTAAATGGAAGGGATACGGAACAGCCGGTTACGCGCAGTTTGGACTGATCCTGGTTCACTAGATGAAAGGAGGTATAATAAACGGGAATGGCGTTCTGCGCCGATGCTAATGCATGGGAAATAACCAAAACTTAAAGGAGAATGAAAATGACTGGTATAAGCGGTATAAGCAATTACACACAGCTATTTAACAGCAGTACCGTAAAGCAGGGGAGAGATCCTGCAGAAATGTTTAAAAAACTGGACAGCAATGGCGATGGCGGCCTGGACAAGACCGAATTTAGCGCGATTGCGCAAAAACTCAGCCAGGATACCGGCGCTACCATTGAGTTTGAAGATGCAATAGCCGAATACGACGCCAACGGCGACGGCCAGCTTGGCGAAGATGAAATGCTGGAATTCATGAAAAACAACGCTCCACAACATCCTTCGCAAATGCAGCCGCCGCCATCCGGTATGGAAGAAACGGAAAATCCGCTCCTGATGATGCTGCAAAACCTGGGTAAAACCGAACAAGAAAATGCGGAATCATTTTTTAGCGAAATCGGCGCCAACAGTAACGGCAGTATCGATCAGAGTGAACTGCAAACCATACTCAATAAAGTATCTGCAACCCAAAACTCTACAGTTACAGCAGAAGATGCCATATCGACCTATGACAGTGATGGCGATGGCGTTTTGAATAGTGATGAACTGCAAACCTTTATGCAGGACAATGCCCCGGCGCCGCCAACTTTTCAGATGCAACAGGCTATTTCTGCATATCTTGGCGAGAACCAGATGGATACACTTTTTAATAATTTGTTAAGTGAACAAAGCATGAATACGGAAGCCTATTCCCCGTTGAATGTGTTTGCCTGATAATTCACTTTATGATCGCGCCGGGGAATATTACCCGGTGCGATAAAGTAATGAAAAAACCTGACCTGTAAACCGGATAATGTAATACAGATCAACTTTTTCCGATTATCTATTGACTTTGATTTTTAGAAAATATATATTTGGCTAATCAATTTTACTTCATATCAGAAATTTAACCGGACTTGTATGACGAGGTTTATGACTAGGCAGGTTTTTGTCAGGAACGGGCGCAGGTTGCTTATAAAGATCATATTTTTGGTGATTTTTATTTGCCTTGCAAATATTTCAACCTTTTATGGGCAGGAGCAGCCGCTTAAAACAGGAGATACCGCGCCAGGCATATTCCTCAGAAATTTAAACGGACAAGACTTTTTTTTATCCGATTATTGTGGAGAACCCCGTCAACCATGGAAGAATCTGGAACGCGTTCCGGTGGTTATCAGCTTTTTTACCACCTGGTGCGCGCCCTGTATGCAGGAAATCCCGGAATTGCAAGCCCTGGAGCAGCAATGCAACGGCAAAGTTAAATTTTTTCTTATTGATGTAAAAGAAGATCATGCTCTGGTTAAAGATTATTGCAAACAAAAAGGGGTCTCGCTGCCTGTCCTCCTGGATAAATATGGTGTCGCAGCAAAGAATTATGGTGTAGAGGCTTTACCAAATTTATTTGTTATTGATAAAAAAGGTGTTATCTCTTTTGTACAGAGCGGGTATGATAATACCATGCCGGTCAGATTAAAAGAGCATCTTTTTCAAGAATAGTAGGATGAGGCCTTTGCCCATCATTGGTAAAAATTAATTTTTTTTGATGGGGTAAGACCCCATCTGCAATTTTTGAGTTGAAAATAGTCATTTAAAATGGTGGGATAGAAATCCACTCTACATTTTTAACGAGGGTATTATGAAAAAACATCTTTTAGTGTTTCTGTTACTTTTGCTTGTTTCTACAACATTCGCGCAAATAGGCGGACGCACCCAGGTGGCTGTCATGAACCTGGAAGCCAGCGGCATTGAGCAATCCGCTATTATTGCGCTATCGGACCGGCTGCGCATGGAATTGCTTAATACCGGGCGTTTCGATGTGATGGAACGTAACCGCATGGATACCATCCTCAAAGAACAGGGCTTGCAGCAAAGCGGCGCCTGCAATACCACAGAATGTGTGGTAGAAATGGGACAAATCCTTGGTGTTGACCGCATGATCTCCGGCAGCGTTGGCAAGGTTGGCAGAATCTATTCCCTGTTTGTACAAATGGTTGATATAGAAACTGGGCGTATTATGATGTCCAAAGTAGAGGATTGTGATTGCCCCATTGAAGATGTTTATTCGAAATCTGTGCAAAATATTGCCTTGAAAATGGCCGGTTTGGCGCCGGGACAAATGCCGGACGGCGAACCCCTGCCTATGGTGGTTGACGGTAAAGGTGATTTTTATTTTAATTCAGAGCCACCGGGCGCTAAAATTTTAATTGATGGCAAACAGACTGCGGTTATTACGCCCGGTTACCTGGAGGGCGTACAAGCCGGTATGCATATCATCCGCATGGAGACGGATAATTATACCGGTTCTGAGACGGTTTTCCTTGAAGCGGATGAATTTAAACGGGTGGAATTAAAACTGGAACGCGCCAAAGGCGGCCTCAAGGTGATGACTACCCCGCTGGATGCAGAATTGTTTATCGACAATAGCAGTTACGGTTTGACCCCGAAAACAGTAACCGGACTCGACGCAGGTGAGCATTTGATTCGTCTCAGCAAAAGCGGTTATGTGGATCATATTGAACGCGTTGTCATCCGTGGCGATGAAACCACCAGACTGGAAGCCAATATGATTAAATGGGCATATCTCACAGTTACTTCAGACCCGGCTGATGCGGAAGTGTTCATTGATAATTCCAAACTTGGCGTCACGCCGCTTGCCGGTCAGCAAATGAAACCCGGCAGTTACCAGATCAGTGTGCGCAAGGAGGGTTTTACCGGTTTTTATGGCATGGAAACACTTGCGCCGGAAAAGAATACGGTTTTGAATGTTACCCTGCAATTAACGCCGGCGCTGCCGGTTGTAGACGATACCCGGCCGACATCGATACCAACTCCAGATAGCAGTACCAAACCTGCCGAACTCGAAGCGAAAAAAGACGGTTTTCCCTGGTTGTGGGTAGGGCTCGGCGCTGTGGCCGTGGGCGGAAGCGCGGCTTATTTGTTGTCAACTGATAAAGAAACCACCGGCGAGATCAGTTTCCGGGTTCCTAAAAACTAGTATGACTATGAGGAAATCATGAATCATAAAAGAATGATACATATTCTGTTCGTAATGTTAATAGCCTTGTTTTTCGCCTGTAATATATACGAACCGCAAGTAAAGGACGGAAATCTGATTATCAACCCGGTATTCCCGCAGCCAGCAGGTGACGGCTTGCACAAGACGCAAGCTGCTATCGACCGGGTGCATGTTACAGTGACCAACACCGCCGGGAAAACAATAATTAATAAAGATTTGTCCGATACCGGCAGTTACCTGGAGGGCACATTCAAAGTGGATGCCGGAACCTACAGCGCGCAAATGGATTGTTATTTGGATGGTTCGCTGGTGTTTACAGGCAGTCGAGCCGGTATTTCAATACAAGCGGGTGAGAAAACAATCGCTGAAATAACATTATCAAGCACAACTGTCGCAACACCGTCATTCAATCCTGCCCCGGCAACCTATACCAGTGCGCAGATAGTGGCGATTACCTGTTCAACATCGGATACAGATATTTATTACACAACCAACGGCAGCGAGCCGACCACAAGTTCAACCCAATATAGCAGCGCTATCACGATAAGTAGTACGACGACATTGAAAGCACGTGCATACAAGAGCGGTTGGACGGCAAGTAGTGTCACAAGTGGATTATATGAAATTACCGGTACTGTCGCGAAGCCGACTTTTAATCCAGCACCCGGAACATATCAAACCCCGCAGACTGTTACAATTACCTGCACCACCTCGGGTGCTGATATTTATTACACTTTTAACGGCAATGACCCGACAACCTCATCTGTGAAATATACAAACGCACTAAGCATCGGCAGCACCACGACCTTAAAAGCACGAGCTTATAAGAGTGGCTGGTCTGAGAGCTCTGTACAAAGTGGAATATATATTATTAATAATAACCCAAATATGGGTACAGTTACTGATATTGACGGCAATGTCTATCAAACTGTAAAAATTGGTGATCAGTGGTGGATGGCCGAGGACCTGAAAGTTACCCGCTACTCTAATGGTGATACAATTGCTAATGTAACTAGTAATACAGAATGGGAAAATTTAACAACTGGCGCGTACTGCTATTATGATAATAACAGTAGCTATGCCGCGGATTATGGCGCGTTGTATAACTGGTACGCGGTGAACGACAGCCGCAACATCGCCCCGGCCGGCTGGCATTCACCTACTGATGAGGAATGGAAAGAGTTGGAAATGTATCTGGGCATGAGCCAGACCGATGCAGAAAATGTTGGTTATCGGGGAACCGATGAAGGTGACCAATTAAAGGAGAGTGGAATTAGCCACTGGGCCAGCCCCAATGAAGGCGCAACCAATTCCTGTGGTTTTACGGCGCGGCCAAGTGGCTGCCGTAATATCAATACAGGTTTTTTCGTCAGTATAGGTAACTATGCCTACTATTGGACTGCAACGGAGTACTTTGAGTATGGCGCATGGCGCCGCATACTGGCTTTTGATTTTTCAGGTGTGAACCGCAGCAATGGCTATAAGCACTACGGTTTTTCGGTTCGCTGTGTTAAAGATTAGGTTGTTTCATTTGCCGGGTGGAATGCTATATTACATTTTTTGATCGACCCAGGGCTGTGCCCCGGGTCGGGCAATATCAGGGGCTGTGCCCCGGTAGTAATATTGTTCGGCTAAAAACAGGGCAACCACGAAGGTTACCATTACCGGTATTTCCCGGACGGATGTCCGGTTCTATCGTCCGCACGGATGAATATTCGGCGCGATCCGGTTTGCAGCTTGCAGGGCGGGCCTGCGGCCCGGCAGGGCAAAATGCCCTGCCTTATTGTACGGACTGGGGAACATCCCCAGTCCGAGCAGAGAAACAAAAAATTTAGAACAAGGGGTTGTAACCCTTTATTAGCGGTCGATCTCCGGTTCTATTGTCCGCACCGGATGAATATCCGGCGCGATCAAAATAAATCCGGTCATCGAGTAGTCCCGCTCCCGCATAGCGGGACGGGACGTATCGAGATGCCGGGAACTAACAGGCAAATATACGGGCAAAGTATCTTTACCGGGGTAATATGATAATTTATCATCAGTCCGGAACAGATGCTTTGCCCCTGTAAAAAATCATCTGCGTCAATCTGCGACATCTGCGGATAATTACCTCAGGATTGCACCGGGTCTCCCAATCCGGTGTTAAAAATATGTATGAAAATCTGCTCTCCAAGCTATATTCTGCAATACGGATCTTTTTCCTCTATAATCTATTGACTTTGATTTTCAGAAAATATATATTTGCAGAGTTGATAAAGTACAAATCTAATATATAAAAGGACTTGATAACAAAGTTTAAAGCCATGCAGGTTTTTGTCAGAAACAGGCGCAGGTTGCTTATAAAGATCATATTTTTTATGATTTTTATTTTCTTTGCATATATTTCAACCTTATATGGACAGGCGCAGCCGCTTAAAACCGGCGATACCGCGCCGGGCTTATTCCTCAGCAATATTAACGGACAGGTCTTTTTTCTGTCCGATTATTACGGCCAACCCCGTCAACTATGGAAGAACCAGGAACGTGTTGCGGTAATTATCAGCTCTTTTGCCACCCGGTGCGCGCCCTGTATGCAGGAAATATCGGAATTACATGCCCTGACTAATGAATATGAAGGCAAGGTTATTTTTTTCCCCCTGGATGTTAAAGTAGAACTATCGCTTGTTACAAATTATAGCCAACAAAAGTGGGGTCACACTGCCCGTCCTCCTGGACATATATAGTTTCACTGTAAAGAATAATGGTGTATTTGCTCTACCAAATTTGTTTGTTATAAACTATCAAAGTAATATATATTTTATACAACGCGGTTATGACAGCCAAATACCGAATCGGTTGCCAGAACATCAGTTGTATTTAAAATAAACCGACAAGGCGGAATTCAAACCCACCTTTTACATGTAAAATAAATTAACCTTTCGACGAGTTTAATATGTATAAAAAAGCATTAATATATATACTAAGCGTAACAGTAATTACTATGCTGTTCAACTGCAATATTTTTGAACCGGAAGATAAATCCGGCGGATTACTATTGCGGCCGGTTTTTCCGCCTTTTACCGGCGAGGGATTGCAAAAGGGCAATACAAATATTGACCGGACCCATGTAACAGTGACCAATTCTGCTGGGAAAACAGTAATTAATAAGGATTTACCGATAACCGTAATATCCCTGGAGGGCTCACTTAGAGTGGAGGCCGGGACCTATAGTGTGCAAATAGATTGCTATTTGAATGGAGCACGGGTTTACACCTGTAACCGCGCCGGTATTTCCGTACAAGCAGGTGAGAAAACGATTGCTGCTTTAACACTAATACGCACAACAGTCGCAACCCCGACTTTCAGTCCCGCTCCCGGGGTTTATCAAACCCAACAGACTGTAACAATTAACTGTACTACCCCAGGCACGGATATTTATTATACCACGAATGGCGCCGACCCGACAATCGCTTCGACCAAATATATACATCCAATTACCATTAACAGCACTACGATCTTGAAAGCGCGGGTGTACAAGACCGACTGGATGGCGAGTAGTGTGCAAAGCGGGGTGTATGAGATCAACTGTAGAGTAGCCACGCCAATCTTCGCTCCCCTGTCTGGAATATATACCAGTCCGCAGAATGTAACCATAAGCTGCGCGACTGCGGGCGTTGATATTTATTATACAACGAATGGCGCTAATCCGACACAATCCTCAATCAAATACACAAATACACCAATAATGATTAGCAGTGCCACGACCTTGAAAGCACGTGCCTTTAAAAAAGGCTGGATGTCGAGCAGTGTGCAAAGCGGTTTGTATGAGATCACCGGCACAGTAGCGACGCCAACCTTTGCTCCGCTGCCCGGAACCTATACCAGTCCGCAGAATGTCACCATCAGTTGCACAACCCCCGGCGCGGATATTTACTATACGACCAATGGTGTTGATCCAACAACTGCTTCAATCCTATACGCAGGCGCAGTTTATATCAACAACACTATGACCTTAAAAGCACGAGCTTATAGAAGCGGCTGGACTGACAGTAATGTGCAAAGCGGTTTGTATGAGATCATCGGCACAGTAGCGACGCCAACCTTTGCTCCGCTGCCCGGAACCTATACCAGTCCGCAGAATGTCACCATCAGTTGCACAACCCCCGGCGCGGATATTTACTATACGACCAATGGTGTTGATCCAACAACTGCTTCAATCCTATACGCAGGCGCAGTTTATATCAACAACACTATGACCTTAAAAGCACGAGCTTATAGAAGCGGCTGGACTGACAGTAATGTGCAAGGCGGTTTGTATGAGATCACCGGCACAGTGGCGACGCCAACCATTGCTCCGCTGCCCGGAACCTATACCAGTCCTCAGAATGTCACCATCAGTTGCACAACTCCCGGTGCGGATATTTACTATACGATCAATGGTGTTGACCCGACCGAGACCTCAACATTATATGTTGGGGCCATCTCCATCAGCAGTACCACGACCCTGAAAGCGCGGGCTTACAAGACCGGCTGGACGGCAAGCAGTGTGCAAGGCGGTTTGTATGAGATCACCGGTACAGTAGCGACGCCAACCTTTGCGCCGCTGCCCGGAACCTACACCAGTCCGCAGAATGTGACTATAAGCTGCGAAACTCCAGGTGTGGAGATTTTCTATACCACCAATGGTGTAAACCCAACAATCTCTTCGCCCCAATACACGGGCGTTGTTACCATCAGCAGCACCACAACCTTGAAAGCGCGGGCTTATAAGAGCGGCTGGGCTGAGAGTAGTGTGCAAAGCGGAGTGTATGAGATCACCGGTACCGTCGCCACACCAGTCTTTTCTCCTCTACCCGGAGCATTTGCCAACCCGCAATATGTCACCATCAACTGTGCGACTTTAGGAGCGAATATTTACTATACCACCAATGGTGTTGACCCGACGACCTCCTCGACCCCATACACTGGGGCGATTTATATCAGCAGCACCAAAGTGTTGAAAGCGCGGGCATACAAGAGTGGCTGGAATGCGAGCAGCGTGCAAAGCGGGTCGTATAGGATAAATAGTGAACCTACCGGCACGGTAACTGATATTGATGGGAATGTTTACCAAACTATAAAAATAGGCAACCAGTGGTGGATGGCGCAGGATCTGCGAGTGACGCATTATCGCAATGGCGATCCCATCCCCAATGTTACCGGTAATTATACATGGACAACATTAAGTACCGGTGCATACTGTTATTATAATAATAACAGTGACTATGCAGATTATTATGGAGCGTTATACAACTGGTATGCGGTGAAAGATAGCCGCAATATTGCTCCAGCCGGCTGGCATGTGTCAACAGATGCCGAATGGCAAACCCTGGTCGATTACCTGGGCGGGTGGACGATTGCCGGCGGCGAATTGAAAGATACTGGAGAAACATATTGGAATAGTCCCAATCAGGGCGCTAACAACTCTACCGGTTTTACAGCGCGGGGAGGCGGCTTTCGTATCAACACAAACGGTCTTTTCTACGAAATGGGTCAAGACTGCCATATTTGGTCTACTAAAGAGAACAATGAGGAAAGCGCCTGGTACCGCTGCCTGGGCTATAGTACACCGGAGGTGCACCGCAACTATAGTGATAAGCGACGTGGTTTCACGGTTCGTTGTGTAAAGGATTGAGTACGCCCGGCGAAATTGTAATAATGTTGGACCGACTCAGGGCTGTGCCCTGGGTCGGGCAATATCAGGGGCTGTACCCCGGTAGTAATATTGTTCGGCTAAAAACAGGGCAACCACGAAGGTTACCATTACCGGTATTTCCCGGACGGATGTCCGGTTCTATCGTCCGCACCGGATGAATATCTGGCGCGATCAAAAGTGCTACGCACCTTGTATCTGTGCGTAATTAAAAATATTCAAGACAACCGGGATTAAACTGTTTATTAAAAGTTACAAATTCCAGGTGCGTAGCACTTTATAATATGGAACAGATGATTTACCCCTGCGTTTGAATTTCCATCTGCGATAATCTGCGACATCTGCGGATGATTACCTTTCACCCTTGGTGTATTTTGTCTGCTTTTCACCCCGGCGCGATCAAAATTTAGAACAAGGGGTTGTAACCCCTTGTCATCGGACGGATGTCCGGTTGTATTGTCCGCACCGGATAAATATCCGGCGCTTTCTTACCTAATCATTGATAGCGGGATAGAATCCCGCCCTGCAGGTAGGCCCCTTACGCAAACGGCCGGTCGAAACGTTTGTCCCAGGCATTATTCTTTTTCAGGTGCATGTTCCAGTAAAAATTGGTCAACCCGGTTAAATTCAAAATACGAAATATCGTTCGGCGCAACCACGACATGTTCTCGCGCGGGGTCAGTTCGCGCAACAGTTCCGAACTGAAAGCATTATATTTCGCAAAAAACACACCCAGGTCATAAAACGTTTTGAACAGCTTTCTCGTCATGTTGGGAGGCATCATTTGAATGCCTTCCACACCGCCTTTGACAATGGTTCCTAAATACTCGCACCCCAGTCGTTTGGCCAGCTTTTGCAAATAGGCTTCCACAAACCGGCAATGATGCGGCTCCGGGAAACCGGATTGCACCACAAATCCCAGGCGCGGATTACCGGACCTTCCGCATAATGGCTGCAATGCTTCGATAAAGTGTTTGACAATACCCGGCATGGCGTCCGTATAGAGCGGAAAAGCAAGGATGACATTTTCCGCATCCTGGAATAATTCCATGTTTTTATCGGCGTCTTTGGTATGGATCAGGTAATGAACCTGCGCCTGGTTATCATTACCATGAGTATAACCGGCAATGAATTGATCCATCAACAGTGTTGTGTTGCTGTTTTTACCGCGCGGCGAACCGTTAAAGATGATTAATGGCATGGAACACCTCCTCTACCGGCTGCTCTGTTGTCATAGTAAAATCGAGTGTGGAACGGAAATTGAGACTGAAACGATCATAAATATCCGTAATGATTTTTATATCCTCCGCGTCGGTGTCAGGGGACTTTTGCAATAACAGTCCCAGTTTGGGATAAGACTCGTAGCGCTTGCGATGATGGCATTCTTTATGAACAATCTGAATATAGGGGTGCAGCAGGGGGATTAACTTGTCCTGCGTCTTTTTCAGCAGCGCCGAAGGAAAGCCCATAATAACCGGGGAGGCAAAGAGTAAAAAATCCGCATGAATGGTATCGGCGCAGATTTGCTGCGAGTCGTCCTGCACAAAGCAGCGGCCCGGCGTTTTCCACCAGCAACTCCAGCAGCCGGTGCAGTATTTTATAGATTGTTCGCGGATAATGGTATGGGTAACGCTGTGGTTACCGGCGCGCAGCCGCTGTACCAACTGCCGTAAATAACCGGCGTATTGCACATCATTGGCGTCGGGCTGGCCATCGAGGATAAGAATTTTCAATAGTATTTTTCCAATTGTTTATCCAGATATTTGAATTTCTAAATCGAATTCAATGAATTAAGTATATTGATTTTTTTTAGAGCAAGTCTTCTCATGGGGCTGTATCAAAAGCCTCAAATAATACAAGGTCATGCAAAATAAAAAGTAGACATAATAAACTTGTCATTTCGAGCGAAGCGAGAAATCTTGTTTTTACAATATGTTAAAGACGAAAGATTCCTCGTCGCTTCGCTCCTCGGAATGACATGAAAAGCTTTTTTTACTCAAATTTGTATCCTGGTCTACTTTTGGGGGCTTTTGATACAGCCCCATGGCATTGTCAACTGAAACTCTGTTTTATTAATACTCTTACTTTCTTTATAGCAGGTTACTGAAAATTTGCTGTTTTTGAATATATACTTTAGTAATACTAACTAGAATGAAAACAAGGGACGCAACCCCTTGTACCAATGTAAGGTTTTTGATACAGCCTCTAATATTCATTTATGCAATCTCTTTTTCACCGCTTCCCAGGATGGAGTAATTAAAAAGCTCTCATCCATATTACGCACCATTGTTTCAAAACGGCGCATCGGTACAGTCAGCGTTAACGTATCATTGGGGACTTCCGGTCGCGCCGAAGCATCAAACATCCCCAAAACGCACCGCGGCGCTGCCGAGTTGGCTTCCATTACCGGGTAATAGATTATCGAAGCGCAGCCGGACCCAAACGGCGCAATCACGCCATCGGGTTCCGCAATATCAAAATTCGCCAGGGTAAACAAGCCGGAAAGTACATTGACAGTAGCAAAAAAGATCACGGCTTGCGGATCGTCGTCCGCTTCCAGCATGTCCCATCTTTTAAACACCAGGTACTTGCCGGGCGCCCGGTAGGGTGTAAGATGCTTGAAAAAGGTTTTGACCAATGCCGGGGACTTTTTATAGCGCTCACCGCTAAACAGTCCCGGAATACCGCAAGATAAAAAATAGGGGAAATCGGCGCGCAGTTTTTGGCTGTAGCCGCTAAAGCGTTTGCCGCCGGAGCAGCCTCTGGCTTTGGCATTGTATACGAAAACCTTGCCGGCTCTGACCCGGTTGAGGTTACCTATTAAACAGTCATGTTCGCCGGAATTTTTCCGATCTTCTTCGTTAACCTGGTCCGTATAAAAATAGCATACCGGCAATGCAACGCCGGGAAAATATTTTTCCCAACGTGTTATAAAGTATTGTTTAAAATCGGCGTCCATAGTTCACCTGCTGCTGGTGAGAAAAACAATGATCCGGCAGTGCTCTAATTCACATCCCAAAACAACGCATCTTCAGCGGGACGGGATTGCAGGATTTTTTCTTCCAGTTCTTGTAATTTCCCTTCCGTATCCCGCACCATGTTTTGCTCATTGGCTTCGATTTCGATACCCACGCCCCCACAGGTCGGCAGCCATAACTTGATGATCTCGATGCTGTCTTCCAATTCGCGGCGATGCTCAAACTGTTCAATGCGCGATAACCCTTTTTTGGTGGGCGCAACCTTGATCTCCGCTACGCTGAAATTTTCCAGCCAATAATCCAGCTTGACCGTTTTATCGATTTCATTATAATTCATTACTTTGGCCAGCGCCACCAGGCGGAATAATGCTTCCAGTTCATAGTAGATCGGCTCTTTTTCTGCAATATCACCGTACAACAACGTAAAACGACTGGCAAATTCCTGCGCCAGTGAATCGGTTTTGCCGGTGCCGACCAGACTTTTCCCGGAAGAATGCAGATATTGCGATTCCGTCAACAGTGTGATCGGGCATTGCGATAGCGATACAGTATTATCATTATAGGTATATTGATTTTCACCGGGATAAAACCAGAAACGGTTCATGGAGCATATACCCAAATTTAACGTTTTCCCGGCAATAACCGCCTGTTCCAGCTTTGTTTTTGTCAGGTTCATCAGACTGGAAAATCCATCAACCGCAGGCTCTACGGAGCCATCAACCAGCCTTTTCATCAGGTAATCCGCTTCCACCATAACATCGCCAAAATGAGTTTCAAAGGGAATGCCCAGCACCCGCACGGTTTGCGGCTGGGCGCAGATGTCATGCCATTTACCTATCTGGTCGTCTATAGCCTGAATATCCTGATTTTTCATCAATTCATTAGTTTGTGTATTCAGTTGCCCTAGCACCTGCGGATCGGGGTCTATTGAGCAGCCGGGAAAAGAGTAATACCAGGTATTATCTTTAAATTCCGCATATTTCATCCAGGCGTTGCGCAATGCCACCACAAAATCTTCAGTGTGCATGAATGGCAGTCGGGTATCTACGCGGCCGAACAGTACAATGTCATGGTTTTTTTTGTCGAGAATATATCCGTCCACCACTGTAATGCCGCAAAATAGAGATAACAGCTTGCTTATTTCCGGACTGTTTACTGTCTTTAATCTTTTCTGCAATTCATTCAGAGAAAATGCGCGCTGCGCACCCTGGTCGTTTGCCGGTAATGCAAGCGCGTATGATTGTACCAGTAACAGGATAGTCAGCATCATGCCGACAAAAAGGAATCTATGCTTGCTTTTCATAAGCCTTACCATATTTAATAAAAAACCCCGGCTTGAACCGGGGCCGGATTGTTATTTGTCTTTGAAACTGGCCAGCTTTTTCAGATCGATCTTTTCCAGGGCATTACGAACATCTTCAATTTTTACGCTATACCCTTCCACGTCGACCACAAAACGCTCTGCCACCAGGATTTGGATTTGTCCGTATTGGCTCTCATTTTCATATCTTTCTATGCCGCGCATACCCTTCCAGGTGATGGATTTTTCATAGCCGGTATCGGTTTCCCGGTCAAAATCAGTTACCGCCCAGCCGAACTGCGCCATCATGACCATTTTTTGCATCGAAGCATAATCGTAAATTTCGATATTGATGGATTTGCCTTCATCGTTCTGGTAGTCGCCCGTCGCCTGGGAGAGTTTAATACCCATCGCTGAATTTTTTTCACCGCTGGCGTTGGTGCGGGGCAGGCCGTCCAGCGCTTCGGGTAGCAGGGCTTTCAGTTCGCGAAAATCGACCGGTTCAACGGCGCTGTCGCTTATTGCCTGGCCCATTTTTTTCATAGCTTCGGCCATGGCTTCTATCCCTTCGCTGCCGCCTTCTTTAATTTGTTCGCCGGCCTCGGCCATTTGCTGCGCCGCTTCATCCATAGTTTGCGCGGCTTTTTCAAGATTTTTCTGCTCCTGACTTTTACCGCATCCGGCTACCAGGGCAAAAACTAATATTACGCTTGTTAAAATAACTGCTGTTCGGTACATAATATCCTCCATTTTATGACGGTAGAATAATAATTATTCCCCAAGTCAATTGCAAGGAAAATAACAAAAATATTACCTGAAAAATCTGCAAATCCCAATTAAATGATTTGACACTGTGAAACTTTTTTAATAATTTGTCGAATAAATAACAGGGTCGGGTGTAATAGTTGAGAATGATGAACCCGACTAAATTTGAGCGTTTATGGAGCTAATTTTGGACACAATCGAAACGGTTATAAAACCCGGATTGGGCCCGGAAATACTGCATTTCAAGGACGACCAGGAAGCAATTTTACAAAGCCAGCGTGGTAACCGGCAGGCATTCGGATTCCTGGTGAAAAAGTATATGCAGCGCGCCTATTATACCGCTTTGGGACTTGTTGGTTCGCACGATAGCGCTGTGGACCTTTCCCAGGAAGCGTTCATTCGCGCTTTTCGCTCGATTAAAAAATTTCAGGCCGGCAAGAATTTTTTTACCTGGTATTATCGCATTTTGCGGAACTTGTGTTTTAACCATTTGCGCGACCGCGCCCGGCATGCCCGGCCTTTTTCCGAGATCAGGGAAGAAGAACTGGAGAGTATAACGGACAGCGACGGCGCCACCGGCGCTGTTATTGAGCGGAATGAAACGCAGCGACTGGTGTGGGAAGCCCTGGAGTCTTTGAAAGAACAGGAACGGGAGATCATCATTTTAAAAGATATGCAAGATTTATCGTATAAAGAGATTGCGGAAGTGTTTGATTGCCCGGTGGGGACGGTCATGTCGCGGTTGTTTACCGCCCGGCAAGCCCTGAAGGCAAAACTCGAAAGGTTGTATTCATGATGATTAACGACGATCAGGAACGATTTCATATATTGCTGATGGGGGCTGTTGACGACGAACTGGATGCCGATGAACGTAAAGAATTTGCGCGCTTGCTTGCTCAATATCCCGGGTTTGTAAAAGAGTTTGAAGATTATAAAAGGTTAAAGGAGGCTACGAAAGCGATGAGATTTAAAAATCCCCCTGCGGAATTGTGGGATTCCTATTGGCTGAATATCTATAATCGCCTGGAACGCGGATTCGGCTGGATATTGCTTTCCCTCGGCAGTATCATTCTGTTAACATTTGCCGGGGTCGAGTTTTTTCGTGCCCTGGTGTTCGACAGCAGTCTGCCGGTTGTGGTAAAAATCGGCATCTTTTGTTTGATCGGCGGGCTGGCGGTGCTGCTGGTTTCGGTGGTGCGGGAAAGGTGGTTTGTTTATAAAAGCGATCCTTATAAGGAGATAAAGCGATGATCATTGTTACTTCCAGTTCTATTCTTGGCAAGAAAGTTGTTAAAACGCTTGGACTTGTGCGGGGTAACACGATCCGCTCCCGTAATATCGGTAAGGATATTTTAGCCGAATTGAAACAGATTGTCGGCGGGGAGATTGAAGGTTATACCAAATTACTGGCCGAAGCGCGTGAACAGGCGCTCGACCGTATGATTGCCGACGCTGAAAGACTGGGCGCCAACGCTATTCTCGATATGCGATTCGGCACCAGCGAAGTAATGACCCACGCCGCCGAGATACTGGCTTATGGCACTGCGGTCATTGTCGAGGATGAAAAAAAATAAGGGAGGGTTTATGCAGCATTTAAATTATACTTGTCCCAAGTGCAAAAATAATCAGTGTCAGGTTGGCGAAATTCGCACTACCGGCGGGTTTTTGACCAAGGTGTTTGATATTCAAAACAAGAGATTCACTTCGGTCACTTGTACGCGCTGCAGCTATACCGAATTTTACAAGGCCGATAGCAGCGCCCTGGGCAGCATTTTTGACTTTTTTGCGGGGGGATGAATGAATGGGGGTGTTTTTTTATTTCCGGGTGTCCTGTTAATTTTCTGGTTTTTACCGGATTCTTACGCTCGTAAGTGTCATTCTACCGGACGAGGATTGTTCCGGCAGCGCTTGAAATGTTAATTTGTATTACAGGGGTTCTTTATTATAAACAAAATTCCGCTTGCGAATCACGGTAAAATTTCTTTACTTAAATATATCTGATATGGATTATATACCAGGGCGTAAAAGGGAATTTATTTTTGAAATAGGTAAGTTGTTAATATGTTAAAATTACATTGTATATAAATACTTTTCTGATGTAGGGAATTACAATGAAAAACGGTGCAGTAAAAACCGGCCGTAAAAATAAAGGTTTTTTTGCCAATTTCCTGGTATTTTCCATTACCTGTCTGTTCTGCCTGCTGCTGGCCGAAGCCGGCATTCGCCTGTTTGCCCCGCAAAAGCTCATTACCCAATATCGGAAGATCTGGCGGCCGGATGAGGTGTACGGCTGGCGCCACCAGGAAAATCTCTCCACCCTGATCAACTCCGGCGAAGGAACGGTGCATTTTGTTACGGATAGTAACGGCTACCGCATCAACAGCGAAAGCGAAGAACAGGCCTTTTTACACACTCCCCCCGCCGATAACGGCGGCGATGAACACTATTCCATTCTGTTCATCGGCGATTCGTATCTTGAAGCCATCCAGGTAGAGAATCATTGTATCATCCCCCAGGTGATCCGCAAAAACTTGCTGCAAAACTATGGCGCGAATGTTAATGTGACCAATGCCAGTTGCGGCAAGTGGAATCCCAATCACTACCTGCTCGAAGCGCAGCGCTTTGCCCCGCAACAGTATGACCTGGCCGTGATTTTTTTATACCTCGGCAACGATGTGGTGTGTGACCGGGTGTCGCAGTTCTCCCCGCGCCAGATTCATGTACATCTGTTCCGCTGGCCGCAACGGTTATCGTTCGCCGAAATCAAAGCCGCAATCCTCTATCCGCTCAACGAGGAACTGGAAGGCCATTCGCACCTCTATGTGTTGCTCAAAAAACGCACCAAGTGGTTGCGTATGAAATGGGGACTGTCACCCTATTATATCCCGGAAGTATTTAAAACCGCAATGCAACCCTCTACATGCTGGCAAACCACAACCGGGATCTGCGCGGCGATTAAAGATGAATTTGACTGTTACAACACCCCGTGTTTTTTTGTGTTCCTGCCGACCGATTTTCAAACCGATGTTAAAATTTTTAATGCCTATATCAAATCCCTGTCTGTCGATACTACCACGGTGGATTTGGACCAGCCGCAAAACAAGCTGGGCCGGCTGTTTGCGGATTCCGCTCTGACCTTTGCCGATCCCCTGGACTATATGCGCGACAGGGTAAATCAGGGAGAGCATTTATACGGCTTTATCGATTCGCATTTAAATGAAGAAGGACATAAAGTCGTTGCCGAATTTATTGAACCGACGATCAGAACGATACTGTTGGAGGATAAAGCGGCTGCCGGTTCTGTCTATAAATGAGGCAATGACAGATAATAATGCGCAAAAATCATCAACGATCAATACAGTTACCTTCTCGTTCCCAATCGGGAGAGACTGTGTGAAAACTAAAAATATTACTGTAAAAAATGGAGTGCATCGCCTTTATGCGATGCGTTAGGCCGCAAGCCCCAATTACATTTGAAACAAGAAAAATTTGAAGATTATAACATATAAACTTTATGATATTCAAATAGATGTTTTTATTCAAACAATAAAACTTTTCGAGGCCACCTGCGGCGGCCACAGTCCATAAAGGGACTGCACTCCGATTCCGGTAGAATCTGAGTTACTATCAAGCGCTAACAACCTGGCATTTTCTTTTGTTTTCACACAGTCTCGAGAGATTGGAAAAGTTTTAAAAAAAATATGGTGATAAAAATGAAAACCAATAAATTACTGGCTGATGAAAAGGCGATTGAGGATATGATAGATGATCTTGTGCCTGTTTCAGAAGACAAACGAAAGAAAATAGAAAATATCCTGGCGCAAACCGGGAAAAATAAATCGATCAGTCAAAAATATGAATGAATCAACTCAGCAGGAATTAGTCGATAACCTCAAAAGTGGGGATACCGCAAGCTTTGCTTATCTTTACCAGGAATTTAGCGGCAAGGTATTTACCCTGGCTTACAGAATGCTGGGGAATAAAGAAGAAGCGCAGGATATAACCCAGGAAACGTTTATCCGGGTGTTTAATAATATCCACCAGTTTAAAGGGGAGAGTAAACTGTATACCTGGATATATACCATAACCCGGAACTTGTGCTATCATATTCTACAATCCCGAAAAAAAGTTCATTTGCCTCCCTGGAAGCGCTGATACATACCGCCGCCCGCGCGCCGGTAAACGATTATACGGGTTTCGAAAGAAAACTGTTAACCGATCAGGTTAAAGAGGGCTGCCTAGCGGGACTGTTACGCTGCCTGTCCCCGCAACAGCGCATCGCTTTTATATTGCATGTTTTGCTCGGAATTCCGGTCCAGGATATTGCGGTCATAATCGACAAATCCAAAGGGGCAACCAAAGTGCTGGTACACCGCGCCAGGCAAAATTTAAGGGATTTCCTGTGCGCCAATTGCTCGTTGTATAACCCTGCTAATCCCTGCCACTGTGAAGACTTGATCGACTTTTCTCTTAAACAGGGTTGGATCAAAAAACCGGACGGAAATGATTATCAAGGACAGCAGGCCGTTGATACCACCGTTATAGCACAGGAAATTGAAGACATCCGCAAAATTACTCTACTCTATCGTGACCTTGCCGGGAACCAACCACCCGGGGAGTTACAGCAACGCATTCAAAATATTATTAAAGACAAAAACCACCCCATATTTCAGTCCCCCAAAGTGTAACCTTGTTTTCATTCGGGACTCTAAGAAGTAAAGTATCCCGAATGAAAGGAGGTGAAACTTGATTTGTCCAAGCAGGAAGTGAAATGTATTGCCGTGCAGCTTCCCGTTCATCTTGTACAAAAGCTCGATGAATACCGGGAAAAGACCGGTAAAAGTAAAAATGCCATACTGGTGGAATTTATTGCACAAGGACTGAACTCTACAACCAAGGAGTAATGAATTATGTTGTTTTTTGTCAAGGTAAGGATCGACATTAATAAAATGCCGGAAATGGGGAGAAAACTAGTCAGCGGGGAGCTGGATAAAAGCTGTTTGAAAAGCACATTTTGTATTCAGAACGATCCCTCTGTGGGATTGAATATCTGGGAAGCGGCGAGCAGGGAAGAGTTTGAACGAGTATTTGCGCCGCACCGGCAGTTTTATGCCGAGGTCATGGAAATTACCCCGGTGATCCCACCCGCACAAGCTCAAGAATTGTTAATAAAACAATTAGCTGGCTAAGGGAATCCATAGTGTCCACCTGGGTACAGACGTCGATACAATGAACCATTCTATGAATTGTTAAACCCAACTTGTGACGGGTTACGCTGAGGTGGGCTCTATGGTAATGTAATTATGTTTGGATATTTTTAGAAATTTTATTTACTTGTATTGTTTGTAATTGAATTATTATTGTAAGTGCGTTTTATTAATGTTTACTGGTCTGGTATTATTCTACAAAAGCGCTTAGTTTTAAAAATTACTATTCTGTTTACAACACAGTGAAGGAAAATTATGAAAATGCCCGAATCGATTCCGGATTATTTTCTGGCCCCATGCGGGGTGAACTGTTTTGTTTGTTATGCTCATTTGAAAAATAAAAAACCATGCAGCGGTTGCCTGGGTGATGATAACAATAAACCGGAACGATGCAAAAACTGTGATATAAAGAATTGTGCTGCTGAAAGAGGCTATACTCACTGTTTTGAATGCAGTACATATCCATGCACGGTAATCAAACGGTTAGAAAAGAGTTATTTACAAAGATACCAGGTTGATTTGCGGAAAAATTGTGAAATCGCCAATAATCAAGGTCCAAGTGCGCTGATGAAAGACGAAAGAATAAAATGGACATGCCCGAAATGTAACGGTGTTATCAATCAACATGATAAAATCTGTTCCGAATGTAACACGAACTCTGCACAATATGGGGATATTTAACCTCGTTATTAATCACCTGAAAAGGTACACACCTACGTGAATGTTTGATTCTCGGTAGGCGATTTATAATTCGACTGGTTTGATAATCAGGTTTTATATTTTAAAACAGAGTTTCAAGGGCGCTTTCCGGGGCTGTATCAAAAGCCCCAAAATGTAGACCATAATACAAATTTGAGTAAAAAAATACTTTCATGTCATTCCGAGGAGCGAAGCGACGAGGAATCTTTCGTGTTTAACATATTGTAAAAACAAGATTTCTCGCTTCGCTCGAAATGACAAGTTTGTTTTGAGCGTTTTATGTTTGAAATGTCTTTTGTAAGTTAGGGCTTTTGATACAGCTCCGGGCGCTTTCCGATCCAAACCGGAGTTTGGATCGGAGGGAACTTTATAGAGCGCCCTGGATCGCAGAGACGATGCCGGCGGGTTTCATAATCCAGGGCTTATAATGGAGCAGGGCATCTTGTTCTACCGGGCATTCCTGCTATTTCAGCTTTTCCTTGATTCCCATCAGAATTTTAGTCACTTCCAGGTCTTTGGGCTTTTTAACATCCACCGTAACCGCCCGGATCTTGCCGAATTTCTGGCCGTTAAGGTACTGGTCGATATACTCCTCCGGCAGGCCGCTGTTGGTAATGAGATCTTCGGCCTTGTCGCCAAAGTAAAAGCCGGTTTTAAAGAACTTTTCCCATACCGACACCCAGCAGATGGTATCTTTCTTTTTGGTCAGCTTGTACAGCCAGCTTTTGCCGTCATTGTAATAGCGCCATTCGCCGCTAAAGGATGGATATTCTTCTTTCAGCATGGTCATAAACGCATCCCAGGCTTTTTTGGCAGGGCCGAGGTAATCGGCCAGCACTTCATCGCCGGGAAATTCATTGGGGTCGTTGAGACTTGGTTTTTGCTGCATGGGGGCTCCTGGTAATAAAAGATAAATCTTTAACAAATTAAGCACCATAAAATTAAACTAACTTTACAGAAACAAGCAAGAAAAATGTTGGGAATACAAAAATTTTATTTGGTTTCTCAATTTTGTAGAACAGCATGTCCTGCTTTATTGTACGCCCAGGAGTGCATCTCCGCCAGAATCGGATCTTCGACCCTGGGCGAGTTTACAGGCATTTCCCTCTCCAAGCCCGGAGAAATGAACGAGGTAGGGTTTATTAGATTTAATTCAAGCTGCTTGCTCCGGTACGTTGTCTTTTATCGATGTCAACTGTATCGTTATCCCCAAGGCGTTTAGTACTTTTACTATCGTTTCAAACCGGGGTTTCGAGTCCGGTGAAAGCGCCTTGTACAAACTCTCACGCCCTAATCCCGCAAGTTCGGCAATATGGCTCATGCCCCTGGCTTTGGCAACGTCGCCAATGGCAGAAATTAACAGCGCCGTATTGCCTTCGGCCAGGACCGAACTCAGGTATTCCGCAATAGTATTTTCATCGGTCAAATAATCTGCTACATCCAAACGACTCACTTTATACGCCATGTTTATTCTCCAATTCTTGCAATATTTTTTGTGCTTTTAAAATATCCTTTGCCTGGGATGATTTGTCTCCACCCGCAAGCAACAGGATGATTGATGTTCCTCGTTTGCCATAATACAACCGATAACCCGGGCCGTAATTAATACGAAATTCCGATACTCCGGCGCCAACCGATTTGTGATCGCCAAGATTGCCCAGTTCAATTATTTTCAGTCTGGTTAATATTTTAGCTTTAGCTCTAATGTCCTCAAGTTTTAATAGCCATTTATCAAAGATATCGGTTTTTTCAATAATGTACATATTACAATGTATCCAATTAGATACAATTTGTCAAGTAAAACTTGTTAGGTATATTCTTTTACTGTTGTTAAAATCTGCAATGCTCGCCTGGATCGCAGATCAAACGCCAGCGGATTTCATGATCCAGGGCGGGCAGTATATTGGGTTTTCCAATCCCAAAACGGGATGGAATCCCGTTTCTCAATTCGGCCCTGGACGAACAAGTCCGGGGCCTTTAAGAGGCAAAAATTTCCGCTTCAAACCGGGCGGCCTGGTGTGAGGCATTATCGACTTTTTTACACCAAGGGGTAGTCATTATCTTATCAGTAACAGCTTCTGATACTGAATATGGTCACCTGATTTTAACCGGCAAATATACAGCCCGCTGGGCAAGTCTTTTGCCTCAAACAGAACCGAATGGTTTCCAGATGGCAGTTCTGCATTTATAAGTTTACCGACCTCCCGGCCAAGGGAATCATAGACTTTTAATGTCACATTGGTTCGATTCGGAAGATAGAACTGAATTGTTGTCGTCGGGTTAAAGGGATTCGGAAAATTTTGGAATAATTGCAATTTCCCCGGTAACTGGCCTGGTTCTTTTACAACGCCAGTTACCGGACTACCGAGAGGGTTTTCGAACGCGCCGATATCCGGATGAGAACCTACGGGATTGGGCCTGGAATTGCCCTCAAGATCATAAACTGGAGCATAATACCATTTTGTTAATACTTCTATAGAATCTACGCCTGCACCTATGCACGGTGAAGCATCCTGCAAATGAAAATCAGTCGAGTCTGCAAACAGTGGATTTGAATCCAGGCAGTCCTGGTAAGTGCCGGTAAAAGCCGTTCCTTTAAATCCCTCCCGGCCGCCTTCGATCAGGCAATTAATAAAGTTCATTTTTGCTGAAGCTTCAAGCCTTACTTGCGCCGGTATGTTACCGCAGATGATGTTGTTAATGAACAAAGGTATTGAACCGTCACTTTCCCATATTGCACCGCCGCCGCCGCAGTTATTATTAATAATAGTGTTATTTATAAATATAGCCTTGCTGCTGCCGCCTTCAAAATGAATAATCCCATGCGCAGGGGTTGTGGCCGTATTGTTAACTATTATATTATTAATAAATATTGAAGCGGAATTAACGCCGATATTGATCGTTCCATGTCCGTAATTATCATGGAAAAGATTGCTGTATACCAAAGCATTGGAGGAGTAATAAATTGCCATAGCTGAACCATAAACGCCGTTGTTTGCTTTAAATTCACAATTGGAAATTGTCGGTGAAGCTGTCCATAATGCAATACCCCCGCCACCTGTGGTCGCTATGTTACCACTGTTTACATTGTAGGCAATGAGGCAGTGGGAGATCAATACTTTACTAAAATTTTTAATTGAGAATGCCCCGCCGCATCTATCAAGATCATTCCCTGTATTCGCTTTACCATATTTCAGTGAACAATAGATAATTTTTGAGGTATCGTTATGGACTGGAGTGTTAATGAACCGTATACTATGCCAGCCGGCTGCCTGGTCCTGGGCAGTAAAGTAAATCGAATCCTGTTCCGTACCCACTGCAAGCAGTCTTCCCTGAACATTGAATTTGTAGTGACCGGTAAAAATAACATTAACGCCAGGTTCAATAGTCAGTGTTGCACTATCAGGAATGGTAATCTCGCCATTAATCATGTATGGTGAGTTTGTCAGAGTCCATGTACCGCTCACATTCGCGCCGGGAATATCTGTTTGGGCGTTAGTAGTGGAAATCATAGCAAACAAGGCTAGGCCGAATGTTAAAGTTGCAATTCGGATAGTGATAATGCTGTTAGTCATGATCGTCATCCTTTAAATACAGAGTGATAATATTTATCAATTTAGAAGCCTGACATGATAATTATTTTAAAGCATCATCTTAAAAATTGTTTTTATTGAAAATATGTTCAAGTTTTAAGACCGGAAGATCATTAATGCAAAGCATGAATGATTTCTGAACTCCATAAAAAAAACTGTTGCCTTTTATGAACCAGTGATTTAAAATATTTTTGTTTACATTGAAAAATTAAAGTCTTCGCCCGGGGAATATAAACCATTTCCTGTAGGGCAGAAATTAACTAAATTTTGTAGAGATATGCAAGAGATATTTTGTATTTAATCTGTGAAATTCTTAGATTATCCCGGTTCAATAAATGTTCCGGGATGATATAACCCCATTACAAACTATATTTTAGTAAAAGTAAAGAATTTCTCCCCGCGGTCGAAATGAACAATCCTGGCGCTTTATCTGTTTACGGGGTACCGGCCCGGAGCAAAGCAAGCGCGTCATATTTTTTATTATGATTTTACGCCAAACAATTCGGCAGCATGCTCAAAAACGGCAAGCACAAATCATAATCCAATTCATAATAGTTAACTCCGAGATGAATATTTTCATAATACTCGTCCCGATGGTCTTTATAATATTGCTCAGAAGAAAGATTCCATAAATGCTTGCCCAGGAGTTGAGCGATAAACCATTTTTCCAGCAACCGCGCGCCCCGGCCGTTGCCGTCCATAAAAGGATGAATATGGACAAACAGTAAATGCAGAAGGGCAGCGTGATAAAAAACCTCAGCCGCGTCCAGTTTTGAGTTTAATAATTGCTCTATCCCATTATATAATTCCCGCATTTTTCCCGCTACATATTCCGGCTCTATCGCCAGGTAAACCAGTCCTTTGGCGCTAAAAATCCCAACTTTTTCATCCCTGTACCTGCCCCGTTTGCTTTTAATGAGCAAGGTTTTGGAAAATAAAGTATGACATTTTAAAAAGGCTGGTTCATTCAGGTCATGGCTCTGCGCGTATTGATATGCCTGAACAAGATTATCAATTTCCGCCACTTCTTTTTGCGGTTTGAATTTTTGTTCAACTAGTTTAAAATTCATATACGAGTTGAGATCGAGCGGATTCCCTTCGATATTGGCGGAATAGACTGCAAAAGTCCGAGTCGTGTAACCTATATCTGGCATTGGGGCATTGAAATTATATCTCTGCAACAAGTCGGGTATTTTATAACCGATGAGTTTGTGATAATTGGTGTAATATTTTTTTTCAGTAATGTGCATTTTTATAACGGTTTTTTCAAAACAGGTCAAGTGTGAATTTACAAAAATTATAATTAATTCTGTAGAATCGTCAAGTTGAAAATAAGTAACTTTAGCACAGATAAGCAAGAAAAATTTTTCAACATGAAAATTGTGCCAACAGCGAAGGAACACGATGTGCTACGCGCCTGGGATTTGCTACTTTGGGAAAGCATGAAAATCCTTGTACCTTACATATTTTTCAGCCGGAGACTGGGAATATACGCTCCAGGCCGGGAGGCGTAGAGCGAGAAAAAATGTTGGGAATGTCCCCAAAATAGTACCTGGTTTTTCAATTTTACAGGACAATATGTCCTGCTTTATTATGCGCCCTGGGGAAACATCCCCAGGGCGAGCCTGAGTTGCCGGCAATCCCATCATTGCCACGACCTTCAGGTCGTGGAACAAATAAAGCAAAAACATGGCTTTAGCCACATTCAGTATTTGACAAAGTCAATTATAGCGATTTAATAAAACCACGTTATAAATGACGTGGTAATGAGTAAAAAGATTCCTCGTCGCTTCACTCCTCGGAATGACATGAATGGTTTTTTTGCACAAATTTGTAACTTATTCTACTTCTTTTGGGCATTTGACACAGCCCCGGAGAAGCCTATATTCCTGGAAGCCTGACATCCCCAGGACGAGCCTGGTAATATCCCTATTCCCCGGACGGAGGCTGGGAATATACTCTCCAGGCCGGGCAGCCTGGAGCAAGGGTTTAACGAACAGTTAACGTCGTATGCAACACCGCCGGAACCGGACCGATACTCGGGCCGCCCCAGTCCGTTTCGTCGCCATTGCGGATACGCAGGCGCTTGAATACGCCGTTATCATAAGCGCCTTCTTCAACCTGTAAATACTGCCAGGCTTTGCCGGCGTTGGCGCCCTGCGGTTCAAACGTAAAGTGACAGAAGGTACCCATCAGCAGGAATTCGCTTTCGCCGAGCTTTACGATCATAGCTTTACCGAGCGGGCGATCCTGGTTGGCGTCCGGCCCTCTGCGCGAGGCGCGGAATGAGACGATGGCTTTCCAGGCGCCCAGATCGATGCTCTGCGGGGCATGATCTTCGCATTCCATAACCGCATGTATTTTACCGTCAAATGCCCACTGCGCCATCTCGCGCATCATTGGCGTAACCATGGCGTACTCTTGTCCCACTGCACCCAGCCTGGTTACAGTTTCTTGCACGGTTTCGCCACGGCCGTTATCGTCTATACCAAAGGGCGAGAAACCAATACCGCTTTTTGCCAGCACAGAATAGAAATAGCGGGCATTTTCCGCCCCGATGCCGATTTCCGGCACGAACAAGGCATTGTCCGGCCTGGCGTACAGGTCGATAACCTTTAACACGCTCTCGCAGCCGCGCAGGTAAATATCCGGCGCCAGCAGATCAAGGACCGGGGCGGCTGCTTTCCATATCGCCAGCACGTTATCCGTTGGCCCGCCGCTTTCATAAGTGGTAGCCGGGGGATTGGTGAGCGGATCACGCAATGATGCGTTGGTGAATAACGGCAAAGGATTGACCGCTTTGCCCGCCGCTGCAACATAGCCGATATAACCGGCAATCGACCAGGCTTGAAAATATTCATCGGCGTCGTCGCCGAACACCTGCCGCCATGTGCCTTTTGAGTTTACCGGCCGGTTCAACTCTTTGAGGATTTCCGGTTTAAGCAACTCCGGCGGCACGGGGCCGGCTATCAGCTTTTCCGCGACTGGAGAAAAATCGCGCACGCTGCCCCACGAGCCGGGCTCGTTTTCCACCTGCACCATGATCACCGTATGCTGCCGATCGGCTTTTTTCAAATACTCCATTACCTTAACAAAGGCTTGTGTATCGAGTTCCATCGCTGCCCTGGTATGCGGCGAAGGCGAATCGACCGGATTACCGTCCTTGCCGGTAATATTGGGGTATTTTACAGCTTGTTTTTTCATCCATTCCGGCATATAATGGTTGCTGCCGTTTTTCCAGGTGGCAAACCATAACAACACCAGGCGCACGTTGCGCTGCCGCGCATGCACCAGCAGGGTGTCGATAAGAGAAAAATCGAATTTTCCCGGCTGCGCTTCGATCTGCTCCCAGTAGATCGGGACTTCGAGGGTATTGGCGTGCAGCGCATCGATAGCCTGCCACACTGTCGGCAACATGCCGGGCCAGGCGCTGGAATTGTGTGCCTGCCCGCCCAGGATCAGGAACGGTTTACCGTCCACCAGCAGGGCATGGCGGCCGTCTTTTTCTACTATATTAGGGATCAGGTCTTCGCCGGAATTGGCAAATACAGTTACTGCAGAAGCAAAAATGACCACAGCCAGAATTGCTGCTAACGTGCAAAGCCTCTTGTTTTTGTTCATGTGACTTGCCTTTTATTTATGGTTCCGGTTAATTTTCCCCGGTCGTGTCGATTCGTCCCGTCCGGGGGACGAATCGATGACCGGTATGGCGCTTGTGGGAGAGTAAAAATGTATTCCTTGTGCTTGATAAACGCATTCAGGGTTATACATGAGCGCCTCTTATCTTTATAGAATTGAAATTTGTTTCATCTTTAAATCTTTGGTATATGAACTGTTACCATACCAGATTTCGTACTCGCCGGCAGTCACCGCCATTTTATTGGTCGCCCGGTCGTAAAACTCGAATGATGTAAAAGGCAGGGTAATAGCCGCCTGGGCGGTTTTACCGGCGGCAACATCCACCCGTTGAAAGCCCCGCAAGGTTTTCAGCGGCCCTTCGTCATCGCCCACTTTACGCACATATACTTGCACGATTTCAGTGCCGTTGCGTTTACCGGTATTGGTTACAGGTATGGTAATATCAACGCTTTCACTGTTTTGAATTTCAGTCTTGCTGATTTTAGCCTCACCGATGGAGAAGGTGGTATAGCTCAACCCAAAACCAAACGGAAACAGCGCATCGTCCATGAAGCGATACGTGCGGCCTTTCATCGAGTAATCTTCAAAATCGGGTAATTGTTGCATGTTTTTGTAAAAAGTAACCGGTAATTTCCCGGCGGGGTTGTAATCGCCAAACAGCACATCGGCAACAGCCTGCCCGCCGGATTCGCCGCCGTACCAGGCCTGCAATATGGCGTCGCAGCTTGCGGTTTCGGGAACCAGGGCAATGGCGGAGCCGGAGCAGTTCACATACACCACTTTTTTCCCGGCATGTTGCAATGCCTTTAAACAATTACGCTGCACCGCCGGCAGTTCAATATCGGTGCGATCGCCGCCTTTAAAACCGGGATACGATACCGGCATTTCTTCACCTTCAAGTTGCGTTGAAAGACCGCCGACAAAAACGACAACGTCGATACCGGCAAGTTTGTTTAACAGTCCGGTAAAATCAACATCTACTTCTTTGCCAAAATTAAACTCGATATTGGCCTGCCAATTGTTCAACTGGGCATAGAGAATTTCAATTTTATATTTTTTGCCGCTTTCAACTTTTAAGGGAATCCGGGACGGCAAGGTACGCCAATTGGAATACCTTGAAAGAGATTGACCATTGACCAGCAATTCAAAGTACCCGGTTGCCCCGCATTTAAAGACAATTTCTTCAGTTACCGACGGCGTGAACTCGGTTTCATATTTTGCGGAAAAGCCTTCCAGCCGCACCCCGGAGGCAAACTCGTGCTGCCCGGCAGTAGTTAATTTTAGAGGATTTTCAATTTGTTGTGTGGCTACAATTTCACCTTCACGGTTTATGTTGTTCCAGTATGTGGCTTTAAAGCCTTTTTTACCGTCTATGGAACACTGCGAAAAGTAGCTTTCGGTCACTTTATCTTCAACCAGGTCGCAGGCCCGGTCATAAACAATTTTGTTTGCCGCTAGTTTGGAGGTGATGCCGTCCAGTATTGTTATTGTACGAATGGGCTTGCCGTTATAATTGCCCCACAGCATCGGTTCATCATCGGCATTGGGGCCAATAACCGCCAGCTTTTTGATTGACTTGTTCAGGGGCAGAATATTATTTTTATTCTGCAAAAGAGTCATTGTTTCACGGGCCATATCCAGGGCCAGTTTTCTATGCTCTTCATTATTTATTATTGACGCCGGGATTTTCGTCCAGGGGACCACAGCGTCATCGTCCATGTCGCCCAACTCAAAACGGCCGATTAGTGCGCGCAGCACATGTTCATTTATTTCTTCTTCGGTAATCAAACCTTTTTTTACCGCTGCCGGTAAATTTTTAAAGGCATAACCTTCCCACACGCATTCGACATCGGTCCCCGCCCAAACTCCTTTGGCCGCCGCATGAGTGGGAGTGGACGACACTTTATGGCTGGTGAAAAAATCTGTTATCGCGCCACAATCGGAGACCACCAGGTGTTTGAATCCCCACTCATCGCGCAAAATTTTCTCCAGCAGGCGGGAATTGCCGCAGCAGGGATCGTCATCCAGACGCTGATAGGCGCACATCACCTGGCGGACATCGGCTTGCTGTACGAGCGCTTTAAAGGCAGGGAGGTAGGTCTCCCGCAAATCGCGTGGATCGACATTGTTCAGGTTCAGCGTGTGGCGGCTCCATTCCGGCCCGGAATGGACGGCATAGTGTTTGGCGCAGGCCAACAGTTTTCGGTATTTGGCGTCGGCCGGCCCTTGCAATCCTTTTACTACTGAAACACCCATACGTGACATCAGGTAAGGATCTTCGCCGTAGGTTTCCTGGCCGCGTCCCCAGCGGGGATCGCGAAAAATATTGATATTGGGCGTCCACACGGACAGGCTGAGGAAACGGCGGTTCTCCTGGCCCATTCGCATTGTTTCATGATACCTGGCGCGGGTTTCGTCGGATACCGCATTGAATATACGATAGACCAGTTCATCATCGAACGACGCCGCCATGCCGACCGGTTCCGGGAAAACTGTAACATTATCATTATTTGCCAAACCGTGCAGGGCTTCACTCCACCAGTTGAATTTTTTAATGCCCAGACGCGGAATGGCATCGGATTGGTCGCACATTAAAATTGCTTTTTCTTCCAGGGTTAACCGGGCAAGTAAATCCTGAGCTCGTTCTTCCGAACCAAGATTCGGATTCTGCCAGGGATTTTGCTGGCCCCAGGCGCTTATTGTAAAAAAGATGATTGAAATTAGAATCAATCCTTGTTTAATATGGTGATGTAATAATGGTTTCATAACTAATTTGCCTTTCTTTTGATATACTCAATCACGCTCTATCTATTTTCCGGGAAATTTAAGGCGCTATTTGAGCAATAAAAATTTCCGGGTATCGTGAAAAGAACCGGCTTTTAATTTGTAAAAATATACTCCACTAGGTAGATCGGCGGCAGTAAACTGTACAGAGTGATTTCCGGCATGCTGTTGTTCGTTGACCAGGGTTTTTATTTCCTTGCCTGTAACATCATAAACCTTTAATGCAACTTGCGCATTAACCGGCAGGTAATAACTAATGTGCGTAGTTGGATTAAATGGATTCGGATAGTTTTGAAATAAACAATATGATTGATTGAGCGCCGGATTCGCTTCATCCCCGACCGAGAGATGGTTATCACCTTTATCGATCATAATCATTTGCACCGATCTGGCCGGCGAGGATAATTTTATTTCGTTCCCTATCAGGTACTTTTCTGCTTTAATATCACCTAATTCCTCAAAAGGTCCCCAGTGGTTAACGCTTGGGCCATGTTCGTTTATATAAACATATTGTGATAATTCGACATTGTCCGTTCCACCTGTAAATGAGTAAAGATAATAATTTTGCCCGACACCGAGCGCTTTGGTATCGATATTAATTACCTGGTCATCGCTTCCTTTGTTCACAATAATCACCCCGGTTTCGCCGGATGAGTATTTTGACGCATAACAAAGTATATCGGTATTCGATGAAGATGTGGCAATGGCGTGGTCGCCATAAAATTGCTGCAGGTAGTATAAATAATAAAAATCCGGCCGTGGATGGTTTAAATAATTGGCATCTGAGCCGCCATAAAACATGGTTCCTTCACCGGAAATGAGCAGCCATCTGGCTCCTAACCCGTAATTATTCTTGATCATTTCACAAATCAACACCACCGCCTGCATACCATTGGCGTAAGTAGTTGCAGCAGGATTATTCATGCCAATATTATACTCTGTCAATGCCAGCGGCTTTAAAGAGGCGTTTTTTTTAAGAATATCCTGATTTATATAATCAATATCTCTTTTAATTTCTGTCGCCGCAAAACTTGTAACCGTTTTTACATTGGTAGCGGAACTGAAATAGTTATGGATAACATAAAAATCCGCATAATCGCCCACTTCTTTAAAGAACCCTTCATTCCAGGTTCTGTCGACAAAATTCCAGCTTCCGGGGCCATCAATAACAACCTGCCCGCCGATATAGATTGTCACGCCAATTTCTTCGGCGGCAGCTTTCATCGAGTCGACAAAGACTTTAAAATGTTTGCCATATAATTCACCGGTAATAATTTGCGGCTGCCCGTCTTTATTCAGAGTGGTATCGATCATCCACCCATATTCCCAGGGGCCGCCATTCTCATTGCCGATTTCCCAGAATTTGGTGCGTCCGTCATCGTACCGTACCCAGTCGGCTGCGAGATGGGCAGCCTGGGCGACCGGGTCGTCGCTGGTTCCATAACGCGCATAACCGTAATTAATGGTGATTAATCCTTCTGAAACATATGTATTATCACGAAGCTCATAATACTGGTCGGTGGTGGTTTGCCAACCGCCTTTGCCGGTTTGTCCCCAAAATTTATTTTTTTTAGCAATTTTCGTTACACTGCTATATGTTGTACCATCATATATAGAGTCCGGCACATCGAATGGCACTCCATCCCAAAAATAGCCGTTCGACCAACTGCCGCCGGGGAAACGGATCAGCGTAGGCGCAAGCAGTCCAATGCCTTCAATCAGTTCGGGATCATTATGAGCGCCGGCCCAGGCGGCAATGGCATTGCCGAATACATAGGGGGAAACCTTGCCGAGAGTATCGTTTTTTATGGTTACGGTAACCGTTGCCGGGGCGCCGGGTTTTATAGCGAAATTAGACCGGGGTATACTTGCTGTTTTTAATTGAAAATCTTCCAGGAAACAATTTTCTGTATTCTGACCGTATGTGTTCAGATTGATTAAAAATAATATCACCAGTAAAGAGATATACTTGATTCTGTTCATAACTTTATCTTTCTTTTTTATATATACAAAGAATACTGCCTTGTAATAATCCATCAAGACAATCGACACTATTATTGCACCAATAAAACACTTTATAACCTGGTCAAAGTGACCAGGAATACATCGTTCTCACGAATGTCCAGTTCCTTCACAAATGGCTCGCCGCTTTTTATTTTTATTTTTTGACAAAGGATGGCCGACCCATCATGTAGTTTTTTTATATGCTCAACCTGTTCTTTGGTAAGCTGATTGGGTCTGCCCAGGTCGTAATAGGTCGTGTACGCATCGTTTTCACGGTAACCAACCTGAAATACTTGCATCGTGTAAGCGCCGGCCGGAATTCCCGCAAGATTGATTACAACCTGGCCTTTTGATTTTGCCGGTAAATCCTGGATATAATATTCCTGATTATTTACAGAATCAGTGGGAAGGGTGTAGGTAAAATCCCATAGCAGCGCCTGGAAGTTGCCCTGGTCATCTTTGCATGCCCAGGACGATTTGTCGCTGTTTTTCAACTCGGTATTGCCCAGTTTATTCATGAACTGGTAGGCGTAAAAAGCGGATTTGTTAATGCCCTGGTAATTCAATAACCCAAAACCGCCATGAAACGGGGTAAAACGCGGGCCGGGTTCCTCGAAAATATCTGTAAAGACCCAATACGACATGGATTGCGCCGCAGACCCGACCTGTTTGAGTTTTTCCAGTATATAGGCCGCCTCATGATAGCTATCATGTATCGGATCGGCGGGAGTATAGGAAGCGCTCCACTCGGTATAATGCAACTCCAGGTTCGGCATATTTGTGCCGGCAATTTCCTGCCGAGACGTTAAAACATCGCCGCTAACGCTCATGGGATTGCTATCCAGAACCGTGCCGGAGTTGCCGAACTCGTCGAGATACCCCTGCCGCACGCCATAGGAATGGGTGCTGATAAAGTCAATCGGCAGATTATTCTTGCTGCAAAAGTCAATCATATCCACTTCCCAGGCGGCGCCGGCCGTAGCGGGTCCGCCCACCCGGTACTCTTTGTTGACGCTTTTTATGGCGTTGACGGCATATTGATACAATTTAAAATATTCTTCCTGCGTACCGGTCCAGAAACCCGGCGTCAGGTTGGGTTCATTCCACACTTCAAAATACCAGGTTTTTACCTCATCCGCGCCGTAGCGTTCGGTAAAGTGCAGGGTGAGATTGCGAATGAGTTCTCCCCACTTGTCGTAATCTTTGGGTGGAGTAACATTACCGCGCCACCAGAAAATGGTCTGCTTGCCGCTTGCCAGGGCTTCCGGCATAAAGCCCAGTTCAATGAACGGTTTCATGCCGATGCTGAGAATATAATCGTGCAACACGTCGACATACTGGTAATTATATTCCGGTTTGCCGTTCCGGTCTTCTTTATATACGCCCATATCATCGGTCAGCAGCCCGTGCATGCGGATATATTTAAAGCCACATTCTTGCTTTACAAAAGCCAGTTGCTGCTGCCAGTCCGCCCGCAAACCCTCGTTGGCCCGGCCGGCGCCGATACATTCTTTAAACATGGTATTCAAAGGGCCCTGCGCCTGGTTGAAATCAAGGGTGATAAGCCGCACAGGTTGAACGGATTTAGCATTGGTTTTACTTTTTGCGGATGCGTTGCAAATAAATAAACCGGTAAAAATGGCAAACATTATCATAGCGGTTTTTAAATACTTGAGCATATTCTTGTCCTTTCAGATATTATTAAAATCAACAGCAAAATTATCAAGTTTGATTATTTTATTGTTATTTATTGTCTTCCGTTAAAAGTAATCTGACAGCATACACAGCGCCGGCCGTACTTGCCTGATCTGCCTGGAATTTTATCCTGATATGGCTTTTTCCTGTTAACATGGAATCCGGTATTACATAAACCACATTTTTGAACAGGGACTGATTCCATTTATTAGTATTGTCTTCGGTCAGTAATTTTTCATCATCGATGTAAATAGCAAATTTTCTGTTACCCCATTCTGCGCCCCAATAACGAACCAACAAGCTCAGGCTGGTTTTGTTTTGTGTAGCCATATCATAACTAAAATAACCGCCATTGCGGGCTTCGCGCCAGAATTCATTCAGGTTGTTGCCTGTAACAGAGTTTTCCTTTTGCAGGGCATGATCCGTTTCCGGCTGTTGTTCACCTGGAGATACATAATCAATTGTCCGCTTTTCCAGAGCCAGCTTTTCTTTTTCAATGTCGGCCAGTGAATCTATATAGGCCCGGTAACCGGCATTGGTTAGGGCCAACCAGTATATCATGTACCTGGTGTCATGGATTTGGTTAAAAGGTTCCAGGGTTAGTTCCAGCGGATTGATCATTTTAACGTCGAGTTTAAAATGTAATGGTGCACCCTTAACCGGCGCCAGTTTATTGCCGATATTCAAAAGATCGTCCTCGATCAGGATGGGTGCTTTATCAACAGGCAAATATTCTCCTCCCGCATATTGTGACCAGCGGCCATCATCGGCAATGAGGCCTTTTAAATCTTCAGTTCCGGTTTTGGCGCCAAGTAAAATGGGTCCATGCATAAATGCAATGTATTCGGGGACATTTGGCAAGTGTTCTATGGTATTGCGCATCGGCAAAGATATTTGCACCACATCACCCTTTTGCCATTTTCTGTCAATACATATAAAAGATGAAAGTTGAACTAAATAAGGAAACGCCTTGCCATTGACTTTTATTTTTAGAGCGTTTTTACTCACCCAACCCGGATAGCGTACCAACAATTTAAAACCGGCAGAACCTTCGATTACTGTCAGCTTGGTTTGTTCCTCATAAGGGAAGGTTGTTTCCTGTTTGATTTTCACCCCTTTGGCTTTCCAGTTGAGTTCGGAGGCAATAAAAAGGTTCAGGAACAAGCTGTTATTGACATGGGTATAGATAAACTGGTTATATTTGCCGTGGTTTTCCATGCCGGTGCCGACACAACACCACATAGCCTCATTCGGAGCGGAATAGACCCGGTAATGCCGGGGACGCGCCGGGGTAAAATAGACATAGCCGCCATGTTCAGGATGCTGGGTTGAAAGGATATGATTATACAAAGTCCGTTCATAATAATCAATATATTTGGCATCAGGATGTACCCTGAACAAATCTTCCGTCAGCTTGAGCATATTATAGGAATTACAGGATTCCGGCCCATCATTTACGTTAACAAAATCGATGCAGGCGTCTTTAGAGGGGAAATGCTCCCGTCTGCTGTTGCCGCCAAAAGCCAGGGAGCGATTGGCTGTAACAGTTTCCCAGAAATAGCCGGCAGCTTGCTCATATTTTTCGTCATAGCCAAGTTCCGCGATTCTTTCGAAACCGGTAAATTTGGGTATTTGGGTATTGGCGTGTTTGTTGTCGAGATTATCGATCCCTGCCGATAGCGGCTCGAGAACCTGCCGGTGCGAGTATCGTTTTGCGGCTGCAAGATATTTCTCGTCGCCGGTCATTTGATAAGCGTCGGCAAATACTTCATTCATGCCGCCGTGTTCCATGTTGAGCATGGTTTGCATTTGTTCATCGGACAGGGCGGAAGTAATGTAAATTCCCCAATCGCAGAATTGTAAAAACATTGCTTTGGCGTCCTGGTTGTCGCAGTATAACCAGGCATCTCGCAGCCCCGCATACATTTTGTGCAAGTTGTAAAACGGCGCCCAGGAGGAATTATATATGGTAAAATCACCATGTTTAAAAGTCGACCATAATTTGGCGCTGTTGGGAAACCCGCCGACATAACCGATACCCCAATCCGCATTATTGACAGCGTTTGCCGCCAGGCACGCTTGCAGTTCTGACAGCATATAATCCATACGCTTTTTGCACTCGGCGTTGCCGGTGGCGGCGTAATTCATAGCCATAGCCGACAAATAGTGACCGCCAACATGCCCATCCAGACCGATCCAATTGGGATAACTTGCAGCTTTTGCCGGCAACCCGGCTTCCTGGCGGTACGGCGCCAGCAAACGGTCAACATCATACTTGAGAAGCACCTCAATGTTAAGGTCGCGTGCCTGTTTGAATGGCCCATCCAGCAAAGTTACATCTCCCAACGGGAACTCATTGGGGTACAGCTTTTCCTGGGCTGCAAGGTTGGCGCTTGTGAAAATAATGCAAAGCAATGAACAGTATATTGAACAAAATTTTTTCATTAACAAGTATCCTTGTTTTCATTTTATATTAATATATTAAAAGACTGTTAAACCTGACAGCTGTAAATTTTTACATTTTTATTGTCCGGCTTAATTAGTAATCACATCCACTTCAGCATATCCTGTTTTATTATTACCTTCTGTATTTTTTAATGCCCGCAGTTTGATATAACGGGCTTTTTCCGGCGCAAAATTTTTAATTTGCCAAAAGGGATTGTTTTTGATATTGGCAAATTCACCCTCATCTACCAGTTTCCAGTGTTTATTGTTAGCGGAAACATAAAACTGGTAATTGGTAATAATGCCTGGGCCCCAATAGGTCTGTTCCGGAAAGTATCTGAAACCGCAAAGATTTTGTTCCTTGCCCAAATCGATGACCAGGTCGATGGGCATTGTTTTATCATTACTGTGATACCATGCCGTAGACGGGTTGCCGTCCAGGATAGCGCCGGCGTGTTCATCTTTGATGCCGATAATTTTCCACGCCGTGCGGGGCAGGTCGAATTTCTCCCGGCTTTCCGGGCTGCTTTTATCCCTGGCAGGATCATAAGCAATAGCTCTTACTTCCAGTTTACCATCTGTTTGCACCGGACCGGTATAGAGTTTTGCATTAGTGGTGGGTGCGCTGCCGTCCAATGTATAATATACAACCGATTCGGCGTCGACCGGGTTGATGATTATTTCACCCGCTTGATTGCGAATAATAACAGGAGGATTAAGGATTTGCGGTGCATTGTAAATACCGATATTGGAAATTAACAGGCAGCTTTTCGAATCGGTTATGTTTAAACGAACCTGAGTAGCCTGGACAGTCGGAAATCGCAGGATACGTTTGTACCCGATAGTCGTTGCTTTTGCTATTTCTTGCCAGTTTCCATCGATAAAAGCTTCAACTGAAAATGCTTTCACCCGTTGTCCCAAACGGATATATTCCTGAACCAGAAAACGGTTAAATATAACCGGTTCGCCAAAATCTATGGTTAATGAAGCAGTTGTTACCTCATCGTCGGTAGCCCAATAGGACTCTTTATTACCGTCAAGCGCCCTGGCTGCCGCAAACTTGTTTGCATTTCCACGAACATTAGTCGCCGTTGCGTTGGTTTTTTCGACCAGGTTTACCGCAAACGCCTCTTTCACCGCCCGGGCAAATTCCAATGCCGCTTTTTCGTCATTCGGGTGGATCAAACCGTTTGGCATGATCGGAAAGTTGAGCAGTAATGTGCCGTTTCGCCCAATGGAGTTATAATAGGTATCCAAAAGTTTGGGTACTGATTTTACCATGGCATCTTCAACGGGATGATAGAACCATTCCGGCCTGATAGAAGTATTCACCTCGCCCGGCACCCACGAATCGCCGTTTTCCACCCCATAATGCAGCATATTAAAGGGCACATCTCCTGTTGCGTTAAGCAAACTCCAGTTTGTTTCACCAACCCAACCCCCTTCGGTGCCAACCCAGCGCAGATCGGCACGGTCGCCGCCATCGTTCCAAATTACAATATTGGGTTGAAGGGAGCGTACGAGTTTGTAGGTATTACTCCAGTCATAATAGGTTGTCCGGTCAATTGTGCGGGTTTCGTTGGCGCCGCCGTAATAGCCCGAACCGCCGTTGGCGCCATCAAACCACACTTCGAAAATTGGACCATAATTGGTGAGGAGTTCAGTGAGTTGATTGCGAAAGTAGGTTATATACTCCGGTTTTCCATAATCCGCATAATTTCTGTCCCAGGGGGATAAATAAATTCCTAATTTCAAGCCGTATTCTTTACAGGCATCGGCCATATCACGAACCACATCGCCCTTGCCGTTACGCCAGGGAGCATTTTTTACCGAGTACTCGGTATATTGTGAAGGCCAAAGGCAAAAACCACAGTGATGCTTGGCCGTCAGAATGATCCCTTTCATACCGGCTTCTTTACATATACGAGCCCATTGACGACAATCCAATTCCACCGGATTAAACAAATTAACATCTTCATTTCCATACCCCCACGATTGATCGGTATAGGTGTTGAGTGAGAAATGAATAAAAGCATAATATTCCATTTCCTGCCATCGCAGCTGGTTTTCCGATGGAATCGGACCGTAAGGTGCGGGAGCATTTGTCCGGGCGCAGTTAAAACTAATTACACATAAACAAAGAATGACACCGATAAATAAAGACATCTTCATACCGATTCTCACTTTTTAATTTAAAGATATTGCATTAAATACCGTTAATTATAAATTTTTATTTTCTTGTCAATATGCCTATTTCAACTCGATAAATTCCGGTTCATAAGGCGCAATTGTAAAAGTATTGTTATACTCTTTATCATAAAGAATACTGCGTGATTTGCCCTGCATTTTTATAATTTGGGGTTCACCGCTAATATTCATGTATAGAAAATGGGTTTTGTCTATTTGTCTGGCCATTACCCCCGAAGGCACATCCGGCCCTTTTTTAATGCCCAGTTCATTAATCAGGTTGTCGAGTAAACTGCCGAGTATTTCTCCTTTGGCAGGCAAGCCAACATAAATAGCCCTGCCTTTACCAAATTTGTTGGCGGTCATTACCGGGTAATCCTTGTCCAGGCTGGTTATGCTGCCAATAATTTCAGCGCCTTGCGGCTCTATAATGTCAAACCGGGCAGCTTCCGCATTTATGGCTTTACCTCTGTAGGTTAACTCGATCTTTTTACCAGTGTAAGATTTCCGTGATATTTCATTCAGCGCTTCGGTCTCTTCATAACTTCCCAGGCGTATGCCAAACACATCGCTTAACAGGCCAGGGCGGGTGGTCGCAAATACCTGGCCGCATTCATCAACAATAGCTGAATTTGTGGTCATGATGACCGTGCCGCCATTTTTTACATAGTCGCGGATTTTGGCGGCTGTTACTTCATCCATTACAGCCACGCCGGGGACAAACAATAGTTTATAATTTAACGGACTGCGGCTTATTTCCACTATGCGGGCGTCCATATTGCGCCAGTAAAAGAGATCCCAGCAGGCTTGTAACTGGTTATCATGTTGTTCGGGAAAGTATTTACTGGCAATCTGGCTGGAGAATGAAAAGGCCAGTCCTACTTCCGCCTGAAGCCGGTACGGAAAGTATTTTTCAATCTTTTTAAATTCTGCGGCAATTTTTTTATATTCATCGTATTTACGGTTTGGAATGCCATCCCAGTCGATCATACCTTCCAGATACTGTTCCTCTCCGGCCCACATGCTTTGCCAGGTCCAGCCGCATACCATCTGGTTGCCATACATTAATGAAGCATAGGCCGATTTTCTGATCGAATTTGGCACAGCCGTCATGGTGGTAAATTCATTACACCAGAAAGGATTTGTACTTTCGAATTGAATTCGGGAGATGCCAAACGCGGCATTCATCACGCCCCAATTGGTTGTTAACGAAAGTCCCGGATAAAAACCGCAGCCTTCATGAGTCATTTTTCCTGAATAAGCTATCAGTGAGTAATCGAAATACTTTAACTGGCTGTAATACCAGGCATTTGTATTGGTCAGGGCATTGGGCGCGTTAGTATTAACGACATCTAACACTTTGAAAAGAATCTGGTTGATTTCATCGGAAACAAAACGCCTGAAATCGAGCATTCTTTCCGGCACATCGGTCGTATGGGTTGCCACCGGAAAGCCGATTTCTTCCCATTGGTTGATCCTGCGCGACCAGCGTTGGCTGGCCCACGCTTTGTTCAAATTGTCGAGGTTCGAATATTTGTCCTTTAACCAGGCGATGAATCGTTGCCTGGCGGATTCGGAATAGGAAATCTGGCCGTCTCCGGATTCGTTGTCAATTCCAAATGCCAGTAATGCGGGATGACTGGCATACTGCCTGGTAATTGCATCGGTGAACCGCAGGGCATACTGTTGGTACATGGGATCGCCAACATCATCCATATAACGGTGGTTGGGGTACAAAACATTGCCGTTAATATCGGTTATATCAATAGAAGGATATTTATGATGCAGCCAGATTGGCGCAGGTCGGATGGCAATATCCAAAATAACTTTAATGCCCGCTTCATTCATCATATCCATTACTTTATCGAACCAGGCAAAATCGAATTCTCCATCGGCTGGTTCGTAACTGTCCCAGGCCAAATGCCCCATGCGGACGACATTAAATCCCGCGGCTTGCATCAACAGAATATCATTTTTTATTTTTTCAGTGTTTTTGTCGTCATGCGGATGGTAATTGGCGCCGACGTAAAGGACCTGGCAATTCCCTTTTAAAACTGTAAGGAAAAGAATGCAAATCGTTATCACTAGGTAAGAGATTCTTTTGCTGTTGTTTAATATGTTAATCATTAAATATTCTCTGAATTATATTTTTAGAATTGACAATTGTTATTTATTCGGATCTTTCATGGTAACTTTGATTTTCTTTCCAGTATAGTTTACAGTTTTAACTTTATTCGAAATAGTATTACCCGCTTCCTGGGCCTTCGATACAATAATAACCTGGAAGGTACGAGTCGATAACATTCCGGGGAAAGAACCTTTACGCTCGCCCATAGTTAAAATTTGTTTTGCATCATCCCAGGTAAAAGTTATTGTTGAATAGATACCTTGCTCATAATTATAATTATCGTTTTCATCTTCGTACAATGTGAATTCGCCATTAGCGCCGGGGTATACACGTATTGCCAGGTTGTCCCATTTTTTCTCTTCGGCATATTGCACTTCCGGCCCGATGGGGAGGATAGAACCCGCTTTAACATACAAGGGCATAATATCGATGGGCGTTTCCCTTGTTATTGTCTGTCCGCCGGGAAACTTTTCTCCATTCCAAAAGTCATACCAGTCGGCTCCTTTAGGCAGGTACAGTTCTTTGGTCTTAACCGTACTGAAATCGGCTTGCATGTCTTTAGAATACATCGGTTGAGTAACCGGACAAACCAGGATTTCTTTGCCGAACATATATTCATCGTTAATATCCAGGGTGTTTTTATCGGCGGCAAAATCCATCACCAGGGCGCGCATCATTGTCCCATTATTGGCGGTAACATCCCACGAGGTGGAATAGATGTAAGGTAATAATTTGTAGCGCAGGGTGATGAATTTGGCAATCGAATCATAAATCTTGTCGCCTTTATTGCCGAACTGGTATATTTCCCGCGGGGCATCGGCGCCGTGCGAGCGCATCATTGGGCAAAAAGCGCCAAACTGAACCCATCGCGCATAGAGCTCCCGATAATCGGCGTCAGCCAGTTTATTCTTGAAATTCCATAAAAAGAAACCGCCTATATCGCTGTTCCAATGCGGTATACCGCACAATGAAAAATTCAAACCTGCCGAGATCTGGTTTTTAAGGGCATCCCACGATGATACCGTATCGCCTGTCCAGGTGTTGGCGCCGTAGCGTTGCTGACCGGCAAACGCCGAGCGGGTGAGGATAAACACCCGTTTGTCTGAAGTGACGGCGCGTTGGTGTTGGTATAAGCCGCCCACAGTCATTAGTGGAAAGGCATTACGCACTCGTCGGAATGATCCAAGATACGTTTTATTGTCGAAATCGGCGGGCTTGAATTCCAAATGATCCGGTTCGGATGAATCCATCCACCAGCCGTCTATGCCAAGTGAAAAGAGACCTTTATTCAGGTATTTCCAGTAAATGTCACGCGCTTGTGGATTGTAAGCATCATAAACCCGAACCCCTGAAGGATAATCCATTCTTGGCGGCCATTTTTCGGAACCGGATTGCGGCCAGGTTTGGAAATCCATCAAGGCGCCAATTTTTTCCAATTCTTTGTATTGTTTTGTTTGGGGGCCAAACGAATTCCAGATGGAAATGATAATGTGCGCATTCAGGTTGTGGATATCGTCTATCATCTCTTGCGGATTATCAAATTCGGGATTGAGGAATTCCATGGCATTCCACAGGTAATTGTTGCCCCAATATTGCCAGTCCTGAATAATACCATCGAGCGGCACACCCAGTTCGCGGTATTTTTTAACCACTCCTACGGTTTCATTCTGGCTTTTGTACCGTTCTTTGCTTTGCCAGAAACCATAGGTCCATAATGGGAACATCGGCGCCTGCCCGGTGAGGTCGCGCATGAGAGCGATAACGCCATCGGCATTACCACCATTCATAAAATAATAGTCGATACAGTCGCCAACATCCGATTTAAACGATGTGCCCGCCGGGCTGTCTTCAAAAAGGGTTGGTGAATAATTATCCCAGAACAGTCCGTAACCTTTTACTGAAACAAAAAATGGGATATAATCATCCGTATTGCCCTGTACCATATTGAGTTTCAGGTTACGCTGCACCATTTTACCCTGCTGTTGCTGACCCAGGCCATAAATAGCTTCATCCTGATCTAAAATAAAGGATTGATAAACACTCCAGGTCTTTACCCCGGCGTCGTCGAACTCGGTAAAAGCTGCGCCGGCTTCTTTCTCATTTAGTAAAGCCTTTTTCTCCGGCGTTGAAAATGAAATTTTTCCATTTTTCATGTTCAGGCTTACCACGACCTTTTTACTTTTCAGGTACAGTTCATCTCCCGCCTGCTTGATATTAAAATCCGTTTTTTGCGGGGTTTTAATTACAGACAAGCTTTGTTTATCCACAGTTGTACCCGCAGGGGATTTCAATATTCTCACTATGGATGGTGAGTAGAACTGAATTTCAACATCGCAAGAGTTTATTGATGTTTTGATTCCAGTTTCAACCTTTTTATACGATTGCGCATTTGCTGTAACAACCATCAAGCCCAATAGTAACGAGATGGCAAGTATACTTTTTTTCATTTTGTCATTCCAATTTTGTAATATTGCAGTTATTATCTGTACTAGTTTTAAAATGCTCACTTTATTTATTCTCTCACATACGGACTTTCATCCATTTTTAGAAAAGTCGGTTCATAACCGCCGTTATCAAGAATCGCTTTATGGAAAACAATTCCCGGATCTAACGGTTTGATCGTTAATACATGAATATTATCTGCTGTAGCGGTTACGGGAAGCGATACTTCCGTCTCGATGATCCGCGCTGCGGCGGTTGGATACATGATCGTGTAATTGTTTTGCCAGGTCAATTTGTCATTAATCGGCCAAACCTTTTCAGCGCCGCCGTCGAGCGCAGCGGCTACAGAATGGCCGCCCTTTTTGAACGGCAGAACGCTGTCAAAAATTATGCGCAGCCTGATACTGTCCGGCGCCGATTGCAGCTTAACTTTGTAAACCACGGATGCCCCGTCGGTACTTTGTGTATAGGGCATTAATGCCAGGCCGGAGAGGGTTCTGCCCAGATCGGGTATAACAGTCCATTTCGTTTGTTCATTAGCTTGAACCGTAAAATAGTGTTCGGCTTCTATCACCACAACGCCGTTCTTTTCACTGAATATATAGCCGCCTTGTCTGGTTTCTTCCGGGGTAATGCGTGTAACTTTGGGCATGATATTGCCATGAATTGGCTCGGTCCAGGTAAAATACCCGATATGGGTTTGATCCATGATATGGTTCCATTTGCCGTTGGCAACATTCAGGTTATAATCTTTTGAAAGTTCCGCATCGCGTTTAAAACAATATTCCGCCCGGTCGGCCCAGTAATTGGCTTGCAAATCCTTTTCCGCGGCATATTTCCCGTTCATGGCTACGGCATAGTGCATATCGTACAGGTTGGCCATAGCCCGCACCGGATGCAGGATCAATTCCATATAAGCATCCTTGTACGCATCCGCTACTTCCATATACTGCCGGAGCGCCCTGGCTTCCAGCGCCATGTAGGCGTCTTTGACCTGCAGGAACTCGCCGCTTGCCAGGTTGTAGGTTTTGTGGTCCATCATTTCGGCCGTAACGCGACTGTTATATTTACAGTACAAACTCAATATCTCTGCCGCCTCACCAGCCGACGCGACGCCAAACTGTTCTGCGCAGAAATTACGGGCATAATCATCCAGGTTGTTTTCGTTGAACGAGGTGGGATTCCATGCCATAGTCAGGAAAAAATCCAGCGGGTATTCATTGGGCTTTAAATCGCCTACATTTACGACCCAGATTTTGTCGACGCCATAACTATAGGCAAGCTGAAGCTGCTCCCACATATGCGGTATCTGGTTCATGTTCAGCCATTGGTAAGAACGCGGCGCGCCATGATAATCGACATGGTAATAGATGCCATAGCCACCCGGATGCTTTTTAGCGTCAAGCTCCGGAAGACGGCGAATATCACCCCAATCATCGTCGCATAATAGAATGATCATGTCATCGGGTACTTGCATGCCCTGGTCGTAATAATCTAAAACTTCCTTGTACAGCGCCCACACCTGGGGTGTTTTTGCCGCGGGTTTACCAGTCACTTGTTCAATAATTTCGCGCTGATCTTTTATGACCCGTTCCATTAACCTGAAATTGGCTTCCGCACTACCCAGGTCTTTCATCGGCAGGTCGCCGTCGCCGCGCATGGCCATGGTAACAAGGTGTTCATAATTTTTAACACTCTCCAGGCCATCTTGCCAGAATTTTTTTAGTCCCGCTTCATTGGTTTGGTAGTTCCATTGACCATTGCCATACTCTTTACGGTGGGTAGTCCATTCCTGCTGGGCGCGCATCATCGGTTCGTGATGTGATGTGCCCATAACGATACCGTATTCATCGGCAAGGCGGGGATTCTCGGGATCGTCTTCATTAAATGCTTTGCCCCACATGGCCGGCCATAAATAGTTGCCCCTAAGCCGGAGGATCAACTCAAACATGTGGGTGTACATTTTACTGTTCACGCCGCCGAATTTTTCCAGGGTCCAGCCGGAAAAGCACGGCGCTTCATCATTAATGAAAATACCACGGTAGCGAACCCTGGGTTCGCCGGAGGCATAGCGCCCCGGCAGCACATAGGCGGCAGGGCGCTGCCTGGCCGGAACATCCGCCCACCAGTACCAGGGTGATACTCCTAATTGTCTCGATAGCTCATAAATGCCATATATTGTACCCCGCTTGTCACTGCCGGCAATAACCAGGTATTGCTTTGCAGCATATTTGGAATCCTGAATGGTAGTGATAACAAAACTTTCCCATTTCCCTTTCAGGTCTTTTATATCCAGCTTTTTCGAGGATGCCAGTTTGTCGATCAGGGCGCTGTGTCCCAGGGTACCGATGACGATTTCATATTCCACCGCCGGTGCGGAGGTAAGCAATTCGGGTTTGACGCCGGTAACGCTTTGTATATCCGTTTGCAGATCGCCAATGGCGCGAATAACTCCTTTGTAATCGTTTGTATCATAACGGAGCGCCGCCGCTTTATGCTCGCCGGAAACGACCGGGAAAGCATTGCCCGGCTCTGCTTGTTCCGTAATGATAGTTTCCGTCAGCCCGGTTATTTGCTGCGCGACTACAGGCATTTGCAGGAGTAAAATCAGCATAATTATTTTGAGCAGATTTTTGCTCAAGATGATTAATGAATAATTGCTTTTTGTTTTCATACCCAAACTCTCCATTCTTGAATAGTTCCTCAATCGACTATTTAGCAGCAATATCGAATGATTCCGGAGTTCTGTATCTTTTACCCGGTACTCGTTTCCAGGTAAAATTAAGGTATTTTTATCAACCATGCAATTATTCTTTCAGATATCCCATTTCCCGGTAATACCTGGCAGCGCCGGGGTGCAGGGGAACGCCAAAATTACTCCACACAGTTTTGTTATCATAAGTATAGACTCTGATAAACCATTTAAGCGCGCCGTGATGTTCATCGATAGCTTTAGCAAGATCATAACCCGCCTGTTCGGGGGTATCGTCGCGCACAAACACCGCCTCTCCCGATCTGCCCAGGGTTTTTATACGGCGATTAACGCCCCTGAGCAAACTATTATGTGCTATGACAATTTCAGCATCTACATTCTGTTGGGCAACCAGTTTCAGCAAATCATCAGGCAGTTCCAGAAAATAGAGATCAAATTTCTGGCTTATAGTTGTCCAGTATGCCGATTCGGGATTCATTGCCGGGCTGGCCAGGAACCCGGCGATAATATCGAATTCGCCCTTTACTGCTTCTTCAACCGAAACGCCGAGTTTACCGCCCCATAATTTAATATCATCGGCGGTCACGCCGTAATATTTCAGAATGGTTATCATGTTACCATCGGCGCCCATAATTCTTACCGGCAAGTGTTTTTGTTTTATAACCGCCATGTCGGTAATTCCCGTTTCTTTTTTAACGGCTATTAAATAATAGAAAGGATCTTCAATTTTAGCGATGAGGCGCAAATTGCGGTAAGGCCCTTTACCGGCCAGCGACCCATTATAAGCTGAACTCAACATGGCGCTGGAGGTGACGCCGAAATCAACCCGCGCATCGATCCGTACATTCACGCCGTCGGCAAGGTTGACCTCATCGAGCGGTGGGGGATAATCATGTTCGGAGACCAGCCGCGGCCCATACCAACGGTTGCAGTTACGGCACAGAATAACGGAATAACCGAAAGGCTGCATTGCTGCTTTGACGAAATCGCCCAGTTCTCCCCACGGGCAGCCGCATTCACATGCTGCCGCCATTACCGGTCTTTTCACATCCCAACCGGTTACGCCGACATCGATGGTTTCCTGGGCCGGAACCAGGGTTACCGGCCCAATCAACATGAAAAATATGAGTACCCAAAATGTGTATTTTTGAGTTCGTTTCATTACTAAGGTTTTCATGGTCATTTTGCCCAGGCATCGCCTTCAGGAGTACGCCGCCATTGGAAATAGGTATCCAATACCTTGAGAGATGCTTCACTCGGCACCGGCCCGGTATGCGGTGTTTGCGCAAAAACCATCACCACAGGATTGGCGTCGCTAAAAGCCGGCCATTCGGGAAGTCCCTGGCCGTTGGGGTCGCCGTATTTGGCAAAGTTGGTCCAATAAGTGGCCATTGCTTCAGAAATTACGGAATCAGACTTGGCGATTGCCGGATTTGATGCATCGAGATGCTGGAATACATAAGCCACATCTTGTCCATGCGGCGAACCGAATCCTGCGCGTGGCGAGTCTTCCGGATAGTCCGGATGTTGGTCAAAATAATAATAGAATGCTTGAGATTTTCCTTTTTGGGATTGCAATCTGGCCCAACTCCAGGTCTGCCAGCCGAAAGCGGCATCGCGGGCCAGGTCGCGCGCGGTTTTGGGAACCGTGGTTTCTCCGGCGGGATAGGCTTTAACAAGTTCATCGGCGAACTTGCCATAACGCGCTTTGACGCCGGCGATATATTCAGCCGGGGTTTTTTCCCGCGAAAAGCTCGCTCCTTCATCGGAATTGTAACCCACCAGAATCGGCGTATCATTGAATTGTCCCGCTTCGTAGAGTTTGTATTGATCGTCAGGAATGACCAATCCATCAACTATCGGCCAAGCCATGCCTTTACCGAAACCGCCTTTGGGTAAACTATCGGTGGGGAGATTACGCAATTCGGCAATTGTTGTTACACCGGCGCTGGCGGCATACGCCAGGCCGTCGCGTTCCGCATCGGCCAGGCGTTTCATGTTCTCGCCGGGGAAGGTGGTGGGACGGGAAGGGCCAAACGAACCGCCGCTTTGCGAAATAGCGCCGTGAAATAATCCTTTTGCCAGGGGGGAGGCGCACAACATGCTTACGGCTATCCCGCCGGCCGATTCACCAAATATCGTCACCTTGTTGGGGTCGCCGCCGAATCCAGCAATGTTCTTTTGTATCCATTGCAGACCGGCGATCATATCGAGCAGACCATAATTACCGGAAACATGATCCGGATTCTCGGCACTCAGCTCCGGGTGCGCTAAAAAGCCAAGATGGCCAACACGGTAAGCGATGCTGACCAACACCACGCCTTTTTTTGCCAGGTTCTCGCCGCTATAAGTCGGTTCAGAGGTGGAACCGCCGTTAAAGCCGCCGCCATAAATCCAGACTAGCACGGGAATGCGTTCTTTGGCGGATTTGGCCGGCGTCCAGACATTCAAATACAGGCAATCTTCGCTGGTTCCCGCGGGAGCATTCCAACCCTGAATCGGACCGGGAGCGAACTTGACCGCCTGAAGCACGGTATCCCACTGGGCAGCCGGTTGTGGAGCGCGCCAACGCAAATCGCCTACCGGCGGCGCGGCGAACGGAATACCGCGATAGACCGACAAACCGTCTTCAAACGTTCCCTGTACCTTACCCTGTTCTACTTTAACGATTGAAAGCTGTTGTGGCGTATTACAGCCGATTGTAAATAATAACAAAAGTGTTAAAAAAATGACTAGTCGCTTCATGGGAATGAGTCCTTTCAGAAATTTATTCATTTTTTAATTTGCCATTTACCCAATGAACTATCCTTTATATTAATATCCCAATTCCTTTTTAAGGAATTGCCGTTGTTCAATAAATGTCTTGTCGTTAATGTGCCCAAGGTCGGGATAAATCTTGAAACTCTTGGGCGCCGAAATCCTGTTATACGCGGAAAAACCTAAATGTGGCGGAGCATCGTCATCAAATAATGAAGTGACGTAAAGAGTCGGGCATTTTATCCATTCGGCAAATCCCTTGGTATCGAGCAAATCCTGTATATAAAGCGCATCTTCAAATGTGCATGGGTCGTTATAGTACCTTAAATAATTTTTAATCTCGAAATTACACATGGTACGGATCTTTAAATGATCGCGTGTATCGCACGGGAATGGATCAAAGAACGAACAGGCTTTGATGTGATCCCTGCATAATCCGGCTGTGACCAACGTGAGTCCGCCGCCCTGGCTGCCGCCCATCACGCCGAGCCTGGCGCTATCAACTTCAGGACGGCTCAGTAAAAACTCTACCGCTCTTACACAATCCATATAAATTGCCCGGTAGGCGTTATCGGTTTCGCTGCACAGGCTGTATCCCCATACTCCGGGTACTCCAAATCCGGGATTGAATACATCGGCGCTGATGCCATGACCACGTACACATAACGCCAGTTCCACAACATCGTCATGATTTTCTAAAAAAGCACCGTGATCCTGCCAACCGTAACCATAACCCGGCACATGCAGTATGGCGGCGTGCCGGCCCGGGGTTTTGGGAACAAAATAATAACCGCGAATCGTCAACCCGCCAAACGATTTCATTTCAGCAATATAACCATCACGGCTACCAGAACACAAATTTTCTTTTTTTATCAATTTAAACTCTTGTGGCGTTTTGCCCAGTTCGTCTAACGCCGCATCCCAATACTCCTTAAAGCGGGGGACGGTGTTGTTCGTGCAGGCAATTTTTTCGGGCGAAAGGGTGAACCATTGCACATCGGAACTATAGCCGCCATCGTACATGATTACCGTACATTCATAAAATCCCGGTGTGGTAATGGCTGCGCCAAGCTCACATTGTATCTGTCCGGTTCCTTTTTTAACATTATAGTCTTTTTGAATAAAAGACTGGTGAAAATCGTTAACGACCGACAATTTGATTTTCCCTTTGCGCACAGCATTATATTTTAAAGTGAGGGAATTCTTGTTTTCCAGGGAATAGAGATGATCCTGCACCGGGATGTCGATTTTAATTGCAGATTTCGATTCGCTGCCTTTTGGCGCAAGACTGCACGAATTCCAGCTTATGCCGCCGGTGTAGGAGAGATCGGCAACAAATATAGCTATTCTGTTTTTCTTCCCTTTTACCAGGCAATTATCGGCAATATTAAATTCGTTCCTGGCGCCGCGATTGGACCAATATTGATTACGTAAATTTCCACCGATAAACTTGTTGTTTATGTAAATGCTTTTAACTTCACATTGCAAACTAATTGTAAGAACGAATTGTGAGCCGGTTAATTCGTCCGGCACAGTAAAATCATTAACAATGCAGCCGCTGCCGTCATTCCAGAAATAGCCTTGCCGTTCCCAGGATAATAACAGGTTAACCTTCTGCCAGTTGGCTGTGTTTAATTTATCCAGGTTCGTTTCGGCAATATCGCCGAAACTGATTTTCCACTCCGGCGATAATAAATTTTGCGCCAACAGGCCGGTGGATAAAAGGAATATAAGGATAATTAATAAAATAAATTTTTTCATAAAGCGCTGCCTTGTTAACCTTGGAATAATTGTCTACCTGTATTCAAAATGAATTATGGATTATATCTCGGTCCAAGTATCAGTTTATCGCCCGAATCATCGATCTCATAGAATTGCGGTTTGCGAGGTCCGTCTGCTTCTGCATGATGTATAACCAGCAGTCGTTTTCCTTCAAACGTGGTGAACATCATGCCATGGCCGGAATTATCGTCTTTTAATGGTTTTTCATCCTGTATCCAGGGCCCGTCAATCGTGCCGGACTCAGAATAAGCCACGCCTTGTAAATACCTGTGCGCGCCCCAGGTTGCCCATAGCATACCAAGTTTGCCGGTTTTAGTCCTGAAAAGTTGGGGTCCGTCGGTTACCCAGCCGGGTAATTTCATACCAAAAGTCATTTCGCCGTTGCCAACCATTTCAAGCGCCCAGGGAGCCTCGCTGGCGCGGAAAAGACATACCGGTTCTGAAATTCTTTCACTCAAATCAGGGGAGAGTTTAACATATTCCATTGTACCGTCAACAAGTTGTGTCCATTCATGCACAAACACAAAATAGGGGATACCGTCTTCATACCAGATAGTACCGTCGATAACGTCCCAATTGTGGTACAGGTAATCATAATTAGGATCGGAGTTGATATGTTTATAAGGGCCTTCCGGTTTATCGGAAACGAGTATCTGAGTTTGATTACGGTAAACGTTGTATCTGCGCGGAATAACATCGACAAGCTCTTTCCTGTCCGTCCAGGTAGCGGCATAATAATATTTATCATTCACTTGATGAATCTCGGCGGCGGCAACAAACATTAATCCTTCCATCCATGTGCCGGTAACGTCAATTGCGCCATAAGGACCTGTCCAGGTTTTTAAATCTTTGCTTTTATAAATACTCCCGCCACTGCTGGTTAGATAATAGGTTTTGGTGTTTATATCCGGGAAAATAAAGGGGTCGCTCATACTTAACTCATCAAATGTCATAGTAACAATTTCACGGGATTCCGTTACACTTGGGCCTACCCAGCGCCTTCTTGGGGGATTTGGGTTGGTGTTGCCGGTTGCCGGCATTCCAAATCCTTTGGCGCCCTCCGGGGCGGGAATTGTTACTGTTGGAACAAGCTGTTTTTTGGTTTCCGGCTGAGCTGTAGCTGGTTGTATCAAAGCTAGAAATATCAAAATTACACATACGAATGTTATTTTTTTCATGTGACTAGTTCCTTGTAAAGACTATTACATACAATTTACCGGGCAATTATATTAAATAGACTAAAGAAAGGGTTTGCCTGGCAAAGCAAAAATCTGTCTTTAGCTTTTCAAAATTTATAACCGGTTCTAGTAATAAATAACCCAGGAATCCCCGTATTTAAAATGCGGGGATTCCTGAGAATGGAAGAATGAGCTTATTTAAAGATACGCGGCGCAAAATCATAAAGGCTTCTACGCCAGGTCAGCCATTCATGGGCTGTGCCTTGTGATTCGAAATAAACAATGTTTTTAATGCCGTGATTTATCAACTGGTCGGCAGCTTCTTTGGCGCCCATTCTTTCTTCGGTGCCGATGCTCATGTAAAAGAGTTTAATCTGTTTGTTAAAGACCTCGGGGTCTTTAAAAGCGCCATTGTATGCCGTTTCGATGGTGTTATTGCCGCGGAAACCGAAAAAACCGCTGAATGTGCCCATCCAGGCAAATTTATCGAGATTGGGTAAAACTGTCATACAAGTCTGGAAACCGCCCCTGGACAGCCCGGCCATGGCGCGGTGTTCTTTATCGGTATAGGTACGGAAGGTTTTATCAATGAAGGGGATCAGATCGTTGATATATATCTGGGAAATGTCGCCCGATGCGGTACGGACATCGGAATTGGTTTTTATGTCGCCGCTGGGCATGACAATGATCATGGGAACCGCTTTACCGGCGGCTATCAGGCCGTCCATAATGTTGGCTGTATGACCCTGAATCGACCAGCCGTTTTCGTCTTCGCCCCAACCATGGACAAGGTACAGAACCGGGTATTTCTTTTTGGTTTCTTTTTCATAGTCGGCAGGAACATACACATTGATATGCCGTTCCTTGCCGTTTATTTCAGACCAGTAATCAATCGAGCGTATTTGTCCGTGCGGGATGTTTTTGTTAAAGCGGTAATAATCGCCTTCCGGGCCTTCGGGGATTTCAATACCCGCCGATTCCCAGTTGCTGCCGAAATAAGCTTCGCTGCCGCGATCCATTACGGCCACGCTGTCGATGAGAATGGCATAGTAGTGAAAACCCACTATCTGCGGATCGGAAACGCATGTCCATACGCCTTTTTCATCTTTGGTCATATTGTATTTCTTGCCGCACAGGTCGACCTGGACTATTTGCGCGGCGGGGGCTACAACCCTGAACATGGCCTGCCGGGTGGCGGCGTTGACCGCCGGATATTGCGATATAAACGTATTGGTTGAGGCCGGTTTAAAACCTTCCGGCAACGGTTCTTCTTTTTGGCCGCGCATCACGCCGGCAAACTGGGCTAAAGCTAGATTGCAAATCAAAAACAACGCGATAATTATAATGGCTTTTTTCATAATTTTAATCCTTAATGATTAAATTAAATAGTTTATGTTTTTTATTGATTATGGATTATATCTCGGTCCGAGGATCAGCTTGTCGCCCGAATCGTCGATTTCATAAAGCTGCGGTTTGCGGGGGCCGTCGCCTTCGGCATGATGAATGGAAAGCAGCCGTTTGCCCTCAAAGGTGGTGAACATCATACCATGACCGGTGTTGTTGCCAACCAATGGTTTTTCTTCCTGAATCCACGGCCCGTCAATCGTACCGGATTCGGAATACGCTACACCTTGTAAGTACCGTCCTGCACCCCAACTTGACCATAACATGCCTAATTTGCCTGTCCCGGTGCGGAAAAGTTCCGGCCCATCGGTAACCCAGCCCGGCAATTTCAGGCCAAAGGTCATCTCTTCATTGCCGACCATTTCCAGCGCCCAGGCCGCTTCACTACCGCGGAACAGGCATATCGGGTCGGTGATGGTCTTGCTCAAATCGGGAGACAGCTTGACATATTCCATTGTGCCGTCAACCGTTTGCATCCATTCATGCACAAAAACAAAATAGGGAACGCCGTTTTCGTACCAGATCGTACCGTCGATTATATCCCAGGTGTGTGGCAGGTAATCGTATTGCGGATCGGGGTTCAACGGTTTATACGGGCCTTCGGCTATATCCGCTACCAGGATCATAGTCTGGTTGCGGTGCACGTTATAGCGGCGGGGTACTACATCGACAAGATCATTTCTGTCGCCAAAGGTTGCGGCATAATAATATTTGCTGTTAACGTGGTGGATTTCGGCGGCAGCGACAAATTTGCATCCTTCCATCCAAGTACCGGTAACATCGTAAGCGCCATAAGGGCCTTCCCAGTTTTTCAGGTCTTTGCTTTTGTAAATACACCCGCCGCTGCTGGTTAAATAGTAGGTTTTTGTCGCCTCATCTGCCAGAATGAACGGATCGCTCATACTCAACTCATCGAGGGTGATGGTAACGATTTCGCGGGGATCGGTAACGCTGGCGCTTGCAAAGGGCCTTCTGGGCGCCGGGGTCGCGCCGCTTGGCCTGGTGGTGGAAGGCATACCAAAACCTTTGGAGCCGGGTGGGGCGGGAATGGTAACGGTTGGCACCAGCTGCTTTTTTTCTGTGGTTTGAGCAGTGCTTAGTGGTATTGAACTGAAAACCACCAGCATTGCGATTAGAATACTGATTTTCTTCATATAACAGTTCCTTATGTTTGGTTTAATTTTTACGCCACAAATTCGGCAAAAAACGGTAATAAAGCAAGTGACGCCAGGTTGACCAGTCATGGCCGCCATAGCCGCCGACATAATATTCATGGGTGATATTGTGGTTTAACAACGCTTTGTGCAGAGCAACGCAGCGCTCGCCCATCCGGCCGTTGGCTTCTTCCGTGCCTTGTCCCACAAACAGGTAATCGATCTTTTTATTGACATCAGGGTCGTTGAGGAATTTTGCTATGGACTCTTCACTATTGACATCACCGGCGCTAAGCACGCCGAATGAAGCGAACAGATCGAGAGAATTAAAACCGACGAACTGTGTATGCCGCCCACCCATAGATAAACCCGAAAGCGCGCGGCCTTGCGGATTACGGCGAACGCTATACTCGCTTTCAACCAACGGAATGACATGTTGGCGCATTTCCGCCTCGAACAGCTTGAACGTCAACTCGGTATGCTTGGGATGATTGCGGTGGATGACCTGGTTATTGGGGATCGCTATGAGCATCGGCACAGCTTTGCCCTCGGCCAGCAGGTTGTCCATTATGAAATTCACGCGCCCGTCGTACACCCAGTTCGAGGGCAGTTCGCCGCTGCCGCCCAACAGGTAAAGGACCGGATAGCTCTTGCTGCGGTCGTAACCGGGAGGGGTATACACATATAATTCCCGCTCGCCATTAGTTACATCCGAATGATAAACGTGACGTGTAACTGTGCCGTGTGGAACATTGCGGGCGTCATAGTATGCCGGGCCGTTGCCGTGTACCACCAACTCGCTGTAGGGCGGCATGGCAGTGAACGCGGCAATGGTGTTGCTGGGGTCGGCAATTTGCACTCCATCCACATTGAAAAAATAGACGTACATATCCGGACGGAGCGGGCCAACCGTCAATGTCCATATCCCGTCTTCACCTTTAGTAAAGGGCACAGGCTGGCCGGTTTTACCCAGCGCGGTGAGAATGGCGACTCCCGTCAGCCGCACATCCTGCGCGGCGGGCGCTTTTAGCCGGAATGTAACGGTGCCGTCATCATGCACATCCGGTGAATTGAGCGGCGCGCTGAATGGGATGAGATTCTCGGTGTTTTTTTGCGGATTGTAATCCAGGTTAACATTGGCCTGCTGCGCCCAGGCTAATGTTCCAGTTAGAAAATATATAATTACCAGACAGATGCGAAGCTTCATTCCGTCCTCCTTTGCTGCGATTTTTGATTTACATATTATCATTAGAGTTTACTGATCTTTACTAACCGCGCGCCATGTTTTTTCACATTTAAAGATATTGTGTTTGTGTATTCGCCAAGATCCTGTTTTGCCCAAAGATCGCGTACCCGGCATTGACCTGGTATTCCCAATTGCGCCAGGTCAACAGCGACGTCGAGCGAATCCTGCGGCGGGCAACCGGTTGGATATTGGGTAAAAATATGGAATTTGACTGTTGCTCCTTCGGGATGCATAATACATTCGCCGTCAAGACCAACTAGTGAAGAAAATGTATCATAACCTGCCGGTATATCATACTCGATGATCGAGCTTGCATGAGTCCCTATCCCATTGTCATATTCTTTGCCGTCAACGACTAGTTTGTTGCCGGCGACGCTGTGGTTAATTTTTACCGTTTCCCAGCCGGAGGCAGCATTAACCCATTGTAAATCTGTCAAACGCAGGTTGCCCTTTGGGCCGGTCAATTGCGGCTCGATCCAGTCCGCATGGTCCCAATGATTGCCGTTGCCGCCATCGGTAACTACCAGGTACAGCTTTTTGGCGCCGGCGATATTGGCAATTACTTTTGTCATTTGCTCGTCGGGTTTGGTTGAAAGTAACTTGCTGCTGTAAATGGCATTTTCTTCCAAAACCGGTTTTTGATCTGATGAATAGAACAACGCCACATATTTATCGCCGCTATCCGGAGCATCGGCAGCCCAGGCAATTTTTTCGCCGTCGTTAAACAGCAGGCGATTATTTGTACTGTTCTGTAAAACGGCCAGCGCTTCCTGGTTAGTAAGCAATTGATTGGTAAACTCGTCATTGTCCGGTAAATTACCGCCAAACATCAACGGTGAACGGCAGATGATAAACAGCGACATCAAGGTGTATTGCTCGTCCCTGGTTAACATGCTCATGCGATTGTCGCCGCGCTCGGCGCGGATGCCGATTCTGCCCAAGGGCAGCATGTCACCGTCGGGCCAATGTCCCGGTCCCATATAGGGTATCCATTTTTCGAACAATGCAAAGTGAACGTTCAATTGCGACCAGTTGTCCCAAAAGTCATCGATAATGCGCCACATATTGGCATGGGTACTGACATGCGCTGCGGATGCGATAGGCGTTTCGCCGGGAGAGGTACTCAACACTATCGGTCTGCCGCATTGGTCAATGGCTTTGCGGATAAGCTCGATTTCATCCTGGTGATAGGGACGGGAGAGATCGTCGATTTTAATAAAATCAACGCCCCACGCCGCATACAAGGCAAACAGGGAATTGTAATATTCCTGTGCGCCCGGTTTGGCGGCATCCACTGTATACATGTCGCCAAGCCATAAGCAAAGCTGTTTGGTATTATAAATATCTTGTGCTGTTACATCGCTGCCCAAAACCGGCGTGTTTTTTTCTACCGCCAGTTTGGGAATACCTCGCATGATATGAATGCCGAATTTCAATCCCTGGCTGTGAATATAGTCCGCCAGGGGCTTGAAACCTTTGCCCCCGGCAGCGGAGGGGAACCTGTTCACCGCAGGCGTCAATCGCCCGTATTCATCCATATCTATAATCGGATCTTTTTGGTTATAGCCATGCGCCTTATCGTTCTGTACATACCAGCGAATATCGACGACAATGTACTGCCAGCCGTATTCTTTTAAATAAATTGACATATAATCGGCATTGGCTTTAACCTCGTCTTCCGTTACCGTGGGGCCGAAACAATCCCAGCTATTCCAGCCCATCGGCGGGGTTTGCGCCCATTGGTAAAAGGACAAATGACTATTGTCCGGTGCCTGGGAGCAGGCAAAAACTACAAAGAGACAGACACATATCAATAAACAGATATAACGTTTCGACATTGATCACTCCGTTTTACGACTACAGGATTGTTTAATTTTATAAAATCGTTATCCTGGTTGTTTTTAAATCTTTATCACGGGAACTGTTGCCGTATAAAATTTCATATTCTCCGGCGGCAACAACCATTTTATTGGCGGCGCGGTCGAAAAATTCGAATGAGGTACACGGCAAAGTGATAACAGTCTGGCCGGTTTTACCGGCGGCAACATCTACACGTTTGAACCCGCGCAGGGTTTTGAGCGGCCCTTCGCTATCGCCAACCTGACGTATGTATACTTGCACGATTTCCGTGCCGTTGCGTTTTCCGGTATTGGTTACGGGTATGGTTATAGCGACGCTTTCATCGTTTTTGATCTCGGTTTTGCTGAGCTTTGCTTCACCAATTGCAAAGGTGGTATAGCTTAGTCCAAATCCAAACTGGAATAAAGCATCATCCATAAAACGGTAGGTGCGGCCTTTCATTGAATAATCTTCAAAATCCGGGTACTGTTTGATGTCCTTGTAGAATGTAACCGGCAATTTCCCTGATGGATTGTAATCGCCAAACAACACATCGGCCACCGCCTGACCGCCGGCCTCTCCGCCGTACCATGCCTGTAATATGGCATCGCAGCTTTCTGTTTCAGGGACCAAACCCATAGCCGAACCGGAGCAATTCACAAAAATAACCTTTTTACCGGCCTGTTTTAAGGCTTTTAAACATTCCCGCTGTATTTCCGGCAGTTCAATATCGGTGCGGTCACCGCCCTTGAAACCGGGTAGTTCAACCGGCATTTGTTCGCCTTCCAGTTGCGAGGAGATGCCGCCCACATAAACAACAACATCGATGCCTTTCAGCTTGTCAACCAGTTTGTCAAATGTAACCGGCACTTGCTTGCCGAAATTCAGGTTGAGACTGGCGGGCCAGTTGCCGATTTGCGAAAAACGACCTTCAATTTTATATTCTTTGCCTTGTTCAACCGGCAAGGTTATGCTGTTCACCCGTGGAAAACCAAAACGACGCGGTTTGTAAAGTGTATCGCCATTGACGATAAACTCAAATCTGCCCCTGGCTTCCAATTTGAAAACCAGTTCTCCCGTTTCCTTTGCTTTATATACTGTTTCATATAGCCCGGAGAAATCGATCAAATTCACACCTGTACCGAACTGATGCTGCCCGTCGGTGGTCAGTTGTATGGGATTGACGATCTGTTCGGTGGTAACGGCTTCGCCTTTGTATTCGCGGTTATTCCAGTACGTGGCTTTTATACCGGCTTTGCCGTCGATAGAACAGTCGCCGATGGCGGATTCGATATATGTTTTGTCAACCAGATCACAGGCGCGGTCATAAACGATCTTTTTTTCAGGGACCTTTGTCTCTATTCCAGCCAGAATAGTAATAGTTTGAATTGGTGTGCCGTTATAATTTCCCCACAACAGCCGTTTTTCATTGGCGTTGGGGCCAATGACGGCAATCTTTTTAACGGATTTGGATAACGGCAGGATATTGTCTTTATTTTGCAGCAGGGTCATGGTTTCCCGCGCCATATCCAAAGCCAGCTTTTTGTGGGCATCGCAATTGATAACTGTTTTGGGGATTTTAGTCCATGGCACCAGGGCGTTGTCGTCCATTTCACCCAAATCGAAACGGCCGACCAGAATCCGCATTATACTTTTATCCAGGTCCGCTTCGTCAATTAATCCATTGGCAACAGCTTTGGGTAATTGTTTATAAGACGGGCCGGCACATTCAACATCGGTTCCGGCCAGCACCCCTTTGGCGGCGGCATGGACTTGATCTGAAGACACTTTATGGCTGGTATAGAAATCGGATATGGCACCGCAATCGGAAACTACCAGGTATTTAAAGCCCCAGTCCTCACGCAGAATTCTTTCCAGCAAGCGCGTACTGCCGCAGCAGGGCTCGTCATCCAAACGCTGGTACGCGCACATTACTTCGCGCACATCGGCTTGCTGCACCAGGGCTTTGAATGCCGGCATGTAGGTCTCCCATAAATCGCGCGGATCGACATTGTTCACATTAAGGGTATGGCGACTCCATTCCGGGCCGGAATGGACTGCATAGTGTTTGGCGCAGGCGAGCAGCTTTTTGTACCGGGAATCTTCCGGGCCCTGCAAGCCTTTGACAACGGAAATACCCATGCGGGTCATTAAATAAGGGTCTTCGCCGTAGGTTTCCTGGCCGCGTCCCCAGCGCGGGTCGCGGAAGATATTGATATTGGGCGTCCACACGGACAGACTAAGAAAACGGCGGTTCGGCAGGCCTCTTCTTTGCGCTTCGTTGTATTTGGCGCGCACTTCATCCGATGCGGCCGTAAAAATTTTGAATACCAGTTCATCGTCAAACGATGCCGCCATGCCGATTGGCTGCGGGAATACTGTAACGCTGTCGTTATTGGCCAGACCATGCAGAGCTTCGCTCCACCAGTTGAAGTTTTTGATATTGAGCCGAGGAATGGCGTCCGATATATCGTTCATTAAGATAGCTTTTTCTTCCAGCGTCAAGCGGGAAAGCAGGTCCTGAGCTCTTTCTTCCGAACTGAGCATCGGGTTCTGCCAGGGCAGGGTTTCGGCCCACAAGGTTACCGAACATAACAAGATAAACAAAAACAACCAGGTTTTTTTCATAACGCCTCCTTTAGGCTATTGAAATAAAAGCGGAGCAAAATTTAAAAGATTATTCCTCCACACCGGCCAGGTATGGCCGCCGGGATATTCACTATATGTATACTTTATTTTCATTTCATCCAACTTTGCTATTAAAAGCTGACAATTATTCCAGGCAATATCTTCTTTGCCGCCCATGGCGAGCCAGAATTGTTTTAAATTACTGTTTATTGTATCAGTATTTTTCTGCATAAGCACATATTGCGCATCGGCAAGCTCTTTTTGCATGGGCTGAATCCAGCCGGAACTGAACACTCCCAGGTAGGCAAACAGATCGATATTATTAATTCCTGCATACAGGGTTTGCAATCCGCCCATCGAAAGCCCGGCCAGAGCCCGGTTTTGGGCATCGGTTTTAGCACGATAATTTTTTTCAACAAACGGGATCAGGCTTTGTTTCAACTCCTCGGCAAACAATTGCAAGGTGTTTTCGCCAAATCCCGATGCCTTGACATTGCCGTCCGGCATGACGATAAGCATCGGCGCAGCCTTTTTAGCGGCAATGAGATTGTCGAGTATCAAATCGGTTTTACCCTGGGTGGCCCAGCCTCTTTCATCCTCGCCGCCGCCATGCAATATGTATAGTACCGGGTACTTTTCGTTAATATTGGTATTATAGCCGGGCGGGGTATAGATATAAAATTGTCGCCACTCCTTTAACACTGTAGAGTAATAGCGTTTTATCCTTATTTCCCCATGTGGAACGTCTTTAACTGCATAGTAATCGTCGCCGGCAAATGGCACCTCGATGCCGCTGGCCATGCGTCCCATACCATAAAAAGTTTCGCTGGCGGGGTCGGCCACGGCAACGCCGTCGATAATCAAAGAATAGTAATGAAATCCTTCTGTTAACGAATCGGTGGTTACCTGCCATACTCCTTCGCTGTCTTTGACCATATCATATTTCTTTGCCAAATCGAGCTGCACCTTTTGCGCCTCCGGCGCTTTAATGCGAAAGATAGCCCGGCTATCCGGTGTTATTTGCGGGTATTGGGCACCCCGTACGTTGGAAGGGGCCGGAACAGCATTTCCCGGGGTTTGCGCCGGTGAATGATCGACGAATAAAAATCCGCCGATGATTACAAAGAACATTATGAATACCAGTTTATTTGATATTATTTTCATAATTACTGTGCTCCATCTAAAGATCGTTGTTTACTATTATGATAAAGACAAATACTCGGTAAAAAACAATGGCATTAATATGTGCTCGCTGCTTCGCCAACTCTGCCACTCATAAACATTTTATGATAAAGCGTCGCCTTTATTCGTCCCGTCCAAAGCCAATCATTTACCTTAAATTAGCAAAACATTCGCATTGATCTCATTTGTAATATTGGTTAGGCGCTCCGGGTGTGGCTATGTTGGCTGCCACCGGGACGCCACTATCATGTTTTAGCTTTAATGGAGAAGCGAGAGTTATGCCGCTGCCACAGACCGGGACACCCACCGCATGAGCAATTGCGAGCGGTTTTGTAACGGTAATCGTAGGACTGCCGGGGCCGCCAAAACCTCTGCGGCCAAAGCTGATGGCAGCAATAACCGCTGTTTCCTGGTTTTCACCATTATCAATGATAACGCTCTGCCCGACGCTAAAGCTCATTGGGTTGGTAACATGGATAATGGTAGCGCCCGCGCACGCGGCGGAATCTACCGCAGTAGCGCCCGGCGTACCAACTTGAGTAATGATGGCGGTTTCAAGTTCTGCGCCACTGCCAATTATAATTTTTTGTCCGGCGGTAAAACCTGCCACGCCGGATACTTTAATATTATTGGTGTTGGCAACTGCAGGAACCGACAGGGAAGCAACCGGCTGTACCATGAAATCGGAACAGTTGCTGTCATTATCAAGACCATCAGGAAAACGGCCTGTACTTCTATCAGGCATAATGACGGTCGAACTAGCCAACCTGCCAAAACCGAATCCTCTTTCTGCGACCGGCGCGGGCGCGAAACACCCACTTGCATTTTCTCCGGAGGTGCCCTGGTAACCCTCGGCCGCCCATGGGTCTACTAGACCGCCATAATTGAGGCCATCGGCAACATTACCGGCAGCGTCGCGTAGCACCATGTTACCGGCGCTGGAAGAGAGGGCCGGGCCGCCGAACCACTGGTTGGGGGTGGAAGTTCCCTGGTAACCTGCGTTTGTTACCTTGACATCTCGTACGACCGCGTCGATCTCGTGGTGTTTGGTAAGCGGTTGCTCTAATGTAATACCGGTACCGAGAGGGAGGACGGGTTCATTGCTTGAATGGGCAAAGGCTGTCGCCGGTTCAAAACTGATCCCCGTTCCCCGCACACTGAAAGGCATGTTGGAAGCATGGTTGAATTTTAACGGTTCGGCCAGGTCCAGTCCTGTACCTGGGTCTTCCGTTTCAGAGAGGGGACCATCAAATGTGCTACGCGCAGATTGGGTGCCGACGCGCGTTACCGTAACGGTTTCTATTCCATGCCCCTCACTATCGATGTCCAATCTTATCTTGTCGCCAACTGAAATATTGGCTACTGATGATACTTTAATATTCGTGTCGCCGGCTTGAGCATCCATAGACAACCAGGCTTGTGTACCCGGCTTGCCTACTTGAGTAACCGTGACTACTTCATACTTTTCAATAGCCTGGGCGACGGTAGGATAGGTCGCGCCATAGCCGATGCCGATTTTTTGGCCAACCACAAAATCGTCCACACTCGTAACTGGTATATTGGTTGAACCGGCAGGGATCGTGATCACCGGGCCGTCGGGGATGGGCTGCCAAATTGTCGTCGGGCCGCGTGAACCGCCGGGACGGCCTCCGCCAAATGGAAACCTGGGAGGCATAACTCCCGCCGGGGTTCCAACACTAACGATTTTGCGGCTTTCCATAGCGGAACCAGCGCCGATTTCGATTATATCGCCGGTTGACATACCATCTGTACTTCTGACATAGATGGTGGATTCGCCCTTTTCCGCTTGTACCGCCAATCCGGAATTTGCCAAACCGAGCAAGTAAAAGCTCCGTGGTGTGAGTTTTACGCCGGACGGGATTTTTACCGACGAGAAAATGGGTTGTTGGGTCTGGTGCTGGGTCAGGCTCCAACCGGAGATATCGATAACATCATTGCTTGCGTTGTAAAGTTCGATAAACGAGTTTGTCGGGTTTGTGCCGGCGCTAATGCGGAACTCGTTGATTTTAACCGGGGCGACGTTGCGCACTTTTTCTACCGCTGTTTCCGATAGAGTCTTGCCGTTGATCGAATTTATCCATGTAGCCTTGCCAACCAGGTCGCCGTTAAAGGATTCCGAGCCGGAGGTAATGGTAAAGGTTGCGCTTACACTCGCTCCCGGAGTAATTGAACCGGCAAACTTTTTCAAGGGTTCAGTGGAATTAATGACTAGAGATTTCCAGCCGTTTGGCGCTGAAATGCTTAATGTAAGGTCCTTTACAGCCGCACCTGTGGTGTTTGTAAACGTTACGGTGGTGTTCTGTACAGACCGGGGTGTGAAAGTTTGGAGTCCCGGCGGAGCGGTGACGGCATTCGCCGGCGCTATGCTCAGGCGCGGCACGTCGTACGCGGCAGCCACGATATTGGCCTGAACTCTCTGGTTGGTTTCCTCGGTTGGAAAAGTACCCGCAGCCGTCATCGCGCCTTCGTAAAAGGTGCCCTGCGAACCGTTACTGTTGTCGCCGCCATTGCCTAAAAGAATGGCGCCTTGCTTGCGCATAGGATCGTAACTGTTCCTGTCATTTATAATGCGAGGCCCGTCGAACATCACATCCAGGCTGCCCTGTTGTGCATCGCCGCCCATAGAGCGCCAGTGGTGCGGTTCGCCATCGGCCGTGGCGGTTACAAATCGCCAGGGGATGTTTGGCAGATCCGGGCAGAGCTTGTCATCGGGAGACTGGTTGACGCAGCCCACCAGGTTGTTCTCCTGGTCGGTCATAATCCATGGACCGGGAGGATTCCCGTGATACCACCAGGAGGCGTTGCCATAATAGGTGGTTTCCATCGTGCCGTCGCCGTCATCGCGGCTGTCGGTTTCGGCGTTGCCGTAATCAAAGCAGCAGCCGGAATTGTAATGATGACCGCTTATGACCCAGTATTGCCCTTCAGCCTGGTCATCGACTGCTGTGCCTTTGGCGTCGTTCCAGCGCAGCCCCATACCCGGTTCAATAAAAACGCCATAGACCTTGTGGCCCATGATCGTAACCGGCGCCATATCGGCGATGGGAATATTGTTAAAACCGCCCATAGCCGGACCGCTGAAACCACCGCGGGGCGCCTGGACAAGGTGGTTGCCATTGCCGGATTGGTCATAGATTATGGTGATCCAGCCTGTTGTATTGGCGCAGAATTCATCCTGCGCGGCTGCGTCGGCATAGCCGCCGGCATCCCCTTCGGATGGTTGTACTATACCAATGTCCAGGGTTTTGCCGTCCGACTGGCGCATGACCTGGTAAAGCGGGCTGTTGTAAGAAGCATAGAGCGCGCGTGTCGTGCTGTGAGCGGCTACACAAGGACAGCCCATAGCCGTGTAAATATCACAAGGCCCTGTTGGTCTGGGTGGAACCGCATTGGTAGCTGCCACGGACCTGGCTACAACCAGGTTGGTGGCAATATACAGTATGACCGCTAGTGCGAGTAATGCCACTAGACTCTTTTTCTTTTTCATTTTTATCTCCAATATGATTTATCCGATTTAATATTTCGCTCTCGACACGATCACCACAGACAATTGAGAAACAGTATAATCATTATTCTAAAGTCCGATATTGTTGAATTAACTCAACTACGCCAGCGCAGGCTGATTTTTTGCTGGTCGCCAACAATTTTACAGATGGCTTTGCTATTGATTACTGTAAAACCGGTTCAGCGAACCGGGTGTAGGAACTCCATTTACAATTGGAACTCCGCTGTTATGCGACCGGCTTAAAGGAGTGGCAAGGGTAATGCCGCTGCCTGAAATCTTTACGCCCATTGCATGAGCAAACTTGAGCGGTGTGTTTACTGTTATTGTAGCATCATAGCCTTTAAACTCACCAAAAGCCATGCGGCCACGATTGATAGAGGCAATAACTGCCGTTTCATAATTTGCGCCACTGTCAATGGTGATGGTCTGACCAACGCTAAAGCCGGCTGTGCTGTTAACCGTGACAAGGGTAGCGTCCACATCGGTAGCGGCTTTCATAATAGCGCCCCCGGCCGTACCCACCGTTGCAATAACGGCAGTCTCCTGGTTTGGCCCACCATCGATCACAATTTCCTGATTGACATCCAAACCTTCCACACCGGCGACTTTGATATTATCTGCGCCAACAGCCGATGCAACTGCCAGTGTAGTGGATGACTGTACCAGGAAATCGATGCAGTTGTTGTCGGTATCTAAACCGTCCGGGAATCGACCCACGCTTAAGTTAAGATCGCCAACAACCGAATTACCCGAACCATAGAAATTGAAGCGTCTGCCCGAACTGGGGGCCGTCACAATACACCCACCCTGGCTTTGATTACCCTCAAGAATTGCTATTTCGGGACTGGTAATTGTCCCGTTGGCGCTTGAATTGCTCTGCTGTGATCCGTAAACCAGGGCGTCAACGACTAGCTCATTGTTTTCATCCAGCAGCGCTATTGACCCTGCATATATAGAGAGGGGACCTCCATACCAAAGGTTGGGTTCAACTGATCCCTGATACCCTGCGGTTGTAACCTGGGGATTGAGAACTGCCGCGCCGTATTCATGATTCTTGTCCAGAGCTTTATCGAGTGTGATACCGCTTCCCAGCGCTTGTACTGCGTCGCCGCTTTTATGCTGAAATTGTGTAGCCGGTAAAAAGTTTATTCCTGTACCCACATCTGATACGTCAACGCCCGATAAATGGTCGAACTTGAGCGGCGCCATTAATTCGAGAACCCCTCCTTCGCCAGGAGCCTCAAAGCCGCTACGTCCGCCCGGAGCCGAAACTACATTAATAATATTTTTAATCGTAGCATGTTCTGCAAATTTACCTGTACCCACTGTTAATGTATCACCAATCGTCATGTTGGAATTGACCGCGACTTTAATAATTTTCGAACCTGCATCAACAGCCTCAGTCAAGGATGTTTGCGTGGCTGCTTTACCCACAGAGGTGACTGTTGCCACCTCATTATTGCCGCCAATATCGATGCTGATTTTTTGGCCGATCTCAAAACCGGCCGCACTTGTCACCGGCAGGTTGGTTGAGCCGGCAGGAATTGTTAGCCATGGCCCTGTGGATACGGGGACAAATACTGTCGTCATGGCTGTAGCAGCCGTACCAACACTTGTAATGGCGCGAATCTCGCCGTCAATATTGATTTGTTGACCGGCTACAAAGCCGGTACTATTAAATACATTAATGGTGGTTTCGCCCGGACCTGCGGATACCGCCAAGCCCGAAGCGGCAAGGCCCAAAAGGTAATAACCCCCGGCCTTGATCTTTGTCCCGGCCGGGATTGTTGCCAGTTTGACGGGCGCCCACTCGCTTATAGTATTGACCAGAGACCAGCCGGAAATATCCACATCACCGCCGGAACTGTTATAGAGCTCGATGAACTGATTAGTCGGGTTGGCGCTTGTGCTAAAGCGAACTTCGTTTATCTTAACCGGGTAACTATTTCTAATGCTACTGATAATTGTGTCGGATTGCTTTAGAGCGGTCGCTGGATCTATCCATTCAACCTTGCCGATCAGGAAACCGGCGCCTGTTGTTACCGGCGCGGTGATCTTAAAAGTCACTTTTACGCAGGCGCCCGGTTTGACAGGTTCTACAAATGTCTTTGAGGAATTTTTGGAGCCTGAGACCAGGGCTGTCCATTGAGCGGGGACGGAAATGCTCAAGGTGACACCCGTAACGGTAGCCCCGGTAGTATTGGTAAACGTTTCGGTGATGTCTTGGGTCGATCCCGGTGTAAATGTGGTAACCCGCGTCAAGTTCACCAGCTGCACATCGTACCTGGCAGCCACAATATTGGCTTGTACCGCCTTGATGATTGCGTCCGCGGGGTATCCGGTCGTCACCACCCCTTCGTAGAATGTGCCGGATGAACCGTTGCCATTGTCGCCGCCATTACCCATTTGCACGGCTCCCTTTCTGTGCATAGGGTAATAGTTGTTGTCTTCAAGTGAACCGGGACGAACTCCTTCGTAAAAAATCGCAAGCTCTCCTGCTTGTGCGTTACCGCCGCGGATCTGCCACCGATTTTCACCGCCGCCGCTAACAAAGCCGGTCACAAATCGCCATGTATCAATAGTCGGATTCGCAACATTCTGTTTCGAATCGTATCCGGAGAACAGTCCTGCTTCCATATCGGACATGATCCAGGGACCTGAACCGCTGCCGCTTCCCCAGGCTGTGGCCGTGCCAAAATAGACTGTTTCCATTGTGCCTCTTCCCACTGCGCGGCTGTTTGTTGAAGTGTTACCATAGTTAAAGCAACAACCGCTATCAAAATGCGTGCCGTCGAACACCATATAGATGCTTTGTGGTTCGTCGTTAACTGCGAGACCGCTGGCATTGTTGTTACGTAACCCCATACCCGGTATAATGTATACACCGTAAACCTTTTGGCCGCTAATTGTAATCGGCGCCATATCGGCAATCGGCAGGGTGTTGAATCCACCCTTGGCCGGGCCCTTGAATGTTCCCGGGGGCGCCTGGACAAGATGGTTACCATTACCGGATTGGTCATAGATTTTAGTGATCCAGCAAACCGTATTGGCGCTGAACGCATCCTGGGCAGCCGCATCGGCATAACCGCCGGCATCCCCTTCGGATGGTTGAACTATACCAATGTCCAGGGTCTTGCCGTCCGACCGGCGCATGACCTGGTAGAGCGGGCCGTTGTAGGAGGCGAATAAAGCGCGCGTAGTACTGTGGGCGGCCACACAGGGGTAGCCGCCGGTAGTATATATATCACTAGGGCCTGCGGGTCTGGGTGGAATCGCATTGGCAGTTGCTACAATCTTTGCGTCTGCCATCTTTGTAACGGCAGGCAGTATGATCGCCATTGCGAGTAATACCACAAAACTGATTCTCTTTTTCATAGTTTCTCTCTACAAGTTCTTATGGCTTTTCAAAGCCCACGTATCCACCTTTTCCCTGAATGGGTTGCGTTTAAAGCATAGATTTCTGTCACTTGCATCGCAATCGTAAGTCCGTCATGTCAGCATCGGTTGTATATTACCGACTGCATAGAGGTTGTTGATGACATTAACCGCTTGGCGCCATTCTGTCCGTAGACCGTTATCCTAACCGAGGAAGGCCGGTTAAGCAACCGGCCCCGGTTCTATCGATTCGTCGAATCCTTCTTTGCGAGCGTCATTTACAGAATCTTATTTGGCATTATCCTGGAACAATAACGGCGCGAATTCATGCAGGCTGCGCCGCCAACTCTGCCACTCATGGGCGGTATTGGGGGATACATAAAAATGCGTTTTAATTCCGGCTTCTTTCAGTGCGTCGGTGTTCGCCTGGGGATCGCCGCCAAAACCCATGCGGCGGTTTTCCAGTTCACGGCTGCCATAGCTTATGAACACGAGTTTGTTTTTTTCTTTGAACCCGGGTGCATTATTAATATCTTCCACACTGATGCTGCCGCCGCTGAACATGCCGACATAAGCAAACACATCGGGATTAGCCAGGGTGATCACCCGCGTCTGCATACCACCCATCGAAAGTCCGGCCATAGCGCGGTGTTGTTGGTCCGCCTGGGTGCGGTAATTGGCGTCGATCATGGGGATAATGTCTTCCAGCAGGGTCTTTTTAAAGCCATCCGCCCAACCCGTTGGCGGCCAGGGGCCGGCGGGGCGTTCGCCCGGTTTGGGACGAGGGGTATTGGCAGGCATAGCCCAGGTGCCGTTGTCCATGACAATAATAAATGGCTTGGCTTTGCCCGCTGCAATCAGGTTATCCATAATGAGATTGGTTTTGCCCTGGCCAGGCCAGCCGGTTTCGTCTTCGCCGCCGCCATGTTGCAGGTACAGAACGGGATAGCGTTTTGTCGTATCTTTATCATAATCGGGAGGGGTATAAACGAAACAACGGCGCATGCTGTTGTTGTTTTTCGAAAAATAGATCTGTTCGCGGATCTGGCCGTGAGGAACATTCTTGAGCGCATAAAAATCCTGATCCTGAGCAGGGATTTCAATACCGCTGCCCCACCGGCTGGCGCCGTAAAAGTACATACTGCCGGGATCGGGAACCGCAGCGCCGTCAATCCAAAGCTGGTAGTAATGAAATCCTTCGTCCTGGGGGCCGGAATCGCCGGTCCAGACGCCATTTGCATCTTTGGTCAGGTCGTATTTTACAGCGCTGATATCCAACTGCACTTTTAGCGCTTCCGGCGCCGATATACTGGCGCGCACCCGGCCTTCGGAATTGACCTGGGGATATTCTCTGCCCGGCTGGTTGGTTGATGCCGGTTTAAAATCTTCAACTGCCGCTGTCTGGGCGAAACAGAAACCACCGATCGAAAGAACGATCAGTAAGAGGATTGATTTTAAATGTCTCATCTTTCTTCTCTCCATCTGGTAAATGTTAGTTTAATTACGTTTCTATTACTTGAAATAACTACAAAATAGAGTTACCTGAATACCTCGTAACTTGCTGCGAGGCGGTTTATTTAAATATAATTGGCGCGAACTGATAAAGACACCTGCGCCAGGTCAGCCATTCATGGGCAGTTCCCTGCGATTCATAATAGGTATTATGAATGCCCGCCTTTTTTAAAGCATCACTCAGCCCTTTCATGCGTTGTCCTTCCTGCGAACCGATACCTAAAAAGAATGTATGTACCTTTTTATTAAAAGCAGTTGTATCGCTGAACGCGCCATTGTAAGCGGTACCAAGATCGGTTTCGGGATTGAACATGCCGGCGCCGCTAAAACCGCCGAGATAAGAAAATTTATCCAGATTAGTCAAACCGATCTGGAAGGTCTGGAACCCGCCCCATGACAGACCGGCCATCGCCCGGTGATCTCTATCGGCAATAACCCGGAAATTCTTTTCGACATAAGGAATGATCTCATTCAATAGTATGGGGGTAAAATCCGCGCCAAATTGCATTCTGGCTTTATTCACATCTTCACCCTGTTTGGGCCGGAACATGGCGGCGATTTCACCATCGCTCACCACAATAAGCATAGGTTTGCAGCGTCCTTCCGCAAGCAAATTATCCATGATGATGTTCAATTTACCCTGGGTCACCCAGCCTCGTTCATCTTCGCCCATGCCGTGCTGAAGATAAAGCACCGGGTAACGGTTTTTATTGTTTTTATCATAATCCGGAGGAGTGTAGACAAAAAACCGGTTATAGCCTTTTTTCACTTCTGAAATATAATAGCATTCCCGGATTTGCCCATGTGGTACATTTTTGGGCGTATAAAAATCCTGGTCGGGCGCGGGAATATCGATGCCGCTCATCATTCGGCCAATGCCGAAAAACGATTCGCTGGCCGGATCGGAGAAGCGAAAGCCGTCAATAATCAAATAATAATAGTGAAAGCCGATGCTGATAGGATCGGTCGTTGCCGTCCAAATGCCGTCTTCACCCTTGACCATATCATAGACTTTTAAAAGATCGACCTGTACCTTTTGGGCATTGGGAGCTTCAACTCGGAAATGGACTCTGGATTGCGAATCTATTTGCGGGTATTCCACTCCCGGCACATTGGTGGGTGAGGGTTTGGCGTCAATTTTTACATCATTGACCGGCGCGGGAGTTATTGCGCCGGATGGTGTTGAAACCGGCTCCGGCTTTTGTTCATACAGAGGAAAAGTGGCGATGTCCACGGGTTTGAAAATGAGCTGTGAAAACATGTACAAGCCGTTTTTCCACACTTTGAAATCATGCACGCCCGGTTCAATATAATAGATATGCGGCACGTTGTTTTTTTGTAAATACTCGTGGGTGCGTTTGCTGAATGTGATCAGGTTATCACTGTCACCGCATGAAATCCACAGTAATTTCAGTTTCTTTTTGGTTTCATCGGGATTCGGAACCAGCAATTCAGGGGCTTTGGTGTTGGGCGCGGATGAAAACCCGCCAACCCAGGCAAATACATCCAGGTTGCCCAGGCCAAAATTCAACGATTGCCCGCCGCCCATCGACAGACCGGCTATGGCGCGGTGTTCCCGATCATTAATAACAGGGTATTGCTTTTCGATAAAGGGTATCAGGTCGTTGAGCAGGTCTTGTTCAAAAGTTGCAAACGCCTGCACCTTGTCCGGAGCCATGATGTTACCGCCGGCGCGGTCGTCTTTCATAGCCCGTCCGTTGGGCATGACCACGATCATTGGCTCTAGCTTTTTTTCTGCGTACAGGTTGTCTAAAATCACCTGGGGCTGGCCGCCGTTGAGCCATTCCTTCTCATCGCCGCCAATACCATGCAGCAGGTACAGCACGGGATATTTTTGGGTTTTTGTAAATCCGGGGGGAGTGTAAATTAAAGCTTTGCGGGTGGCGCCCACAGTTTTGGATTCGTATTTCACAGTGTCGATTTGCCCATGTGAAATGTCCGGACGAATGGAATCGAATCCCTGGGGCGCCTGTTTCACAATATTCTGTGCAACGGCGCACAAACTAAAACTCAATACTCCTAAAATTGTTGTAAACAGGTGTCTCATCTTTTTCTCCTTTTACTCATGTTTGCCTGGCGATCCCGGTCATTTTTCTACTGTAACCTTGATCTGGGTAAATGAATGTGCCGGGAACGAACAGGACATTTTATTGCCTTTGATGGCAATTTCTTTGCTAACCGGAATATACTCTTTTTGCTTGTCGAAAACAAATGGCTCGTTGAGCGATACGGAATTGATCAACGTCGCTATCGCTTTGCCGCTCAATGTGCCGGACGTGTTGACAATGTCGGCTGTGATAGCGTTGTCTTTGTGCCTGTTGAGGACATTTATATAAACTGTATTGGTTTCTTTAGAATACGTTGAGGTAACGTCAAGGAAGGGAATGCCCTGACATTTTTCGGTATTAAAAGTATCACATTCAACATACGTATCAATCGAATTACCGAGACAGTTATTGGAGAATAACTGGAAGGAATAGAATAACGGGGACTTGAAACTCCCTTTGCCGGGTTCAGTAGCTAACAGGGAGGTCATCATGGTAAAGTTGGCCATTTTCACCACATCCGCATGGCGGACAAAAGAATTCAGGCACTGTATGACCGGCAGCACCGATAAAAGATCTCTGCCCCTGACGCCCCACTCATCAAAGGAAATGTAGATGGGATTGGTAAAGCCCATCATGGTTTTTGCCGTTTTTATCGCCGCAGCGGGGATTATGATCTTTTCTTCAAAATCCATAGCGCTCTGGCCCATGTATGTATAATAATCCGGTGAATTTTCCCAGTAACGGTGAATGGAAAGGTAATCGATCTTGTCGCCCAGCCCGGTCAATACTTTGCGATTCCATTCCACCCATTGACCGGTCGCTTCATAGTACGATGAACCGGAAGCCACCAGTTTAATGGTGTTGTCCACCGATTTCATCGCTTTGGCCGCTTCACGGGCGATTTTCACATAGTCATCGGCGTTTTTATGACCCAGTTCCCAGGGCGCGCCGTCTACTTCATTGCCAAGGTCCCATATTTTTATGCCGTACGGTTTGGGATGCCCGTTTTGGGCGCGCAAATCGGAATAGTAAGTGCCTTTCTTATAATTGCAATACTCAACCCAGTACACAGCATCCTGGATGGTGGCCAGGCCGAGGTTGACGCAAATTATATTTTCGCTGCCGATAGATTTGTTTAACGCAATCCATTCATCCGTACCGACGTGATTATTGTCCACGCCGCTCCAGGCCAGGTTAATGCGCACCGGGCGCTGTTCCTTTGGACCAATGCCGTCCTGCCAGTTATAAGCCATAACAAAATTACCGCCCGGCCAGCGCATATTGGTGATTTTGAGTTCCCGCATGGCGTCGATATAATCTTTTCTGAACCCGTTCTCATCGGCAAGGGGAGAGGAGGGATCGTACAACGTTCCATACAGGGTATTAAAGGTAACAGAATCCGCGGCGCCCATTCTTCTGCCGCTAAAGCCGATGGGTTCCATAAAGACGCCGTAAATTTTAGGATCGATCTCGCCGATCGTCCGGTCCACATCAATTTTTATTTTTGCTTGCTGAGCAAACAACACAAGTGGAAGAGCAAGCAGTACAACAACCAAATATCTTTTCATAACGACTCCCGATAAATGAATGACTCCAAAAAAATATTACTCAACTGTTATTAGTGTTCAAAAACTAATTATCTGCTTGCTTAAACGGTTCGGCGGTGGTTCTGAACCAGTCGAAATCAACGTATCCGCCGGTGGTTTGAGTGGCGTAATTAAACAGGCAGAATTTATTGCCGGTAAATATTTTCAAATTAAAGCGCATTTTGAGATCATTGCCGATCTTTACAAAAGTTTTATTATCCGGACTGTATGAGAAGAAAGCAGTGCCGGTGCCCGGCGCCTTCTTGCCATCAGGATATTGTGCGGCGCCGGAGCCATAAATGGCGCTGGTGCGCAAATAGATGGTTGAGCCTTGCACCGCCGTCGAGTCGATGGTTACGCCGTTATTGACCATGATGATAAAGTTTTTGCCATGCTCTTTTTTAATACCAATATAGGCATAGGGGTCCTGAAATACCGCCAGCCCGGCAATGTCTCCATCCTGCATTTTGCTAAAATTAATTTTGGTTGTGGCAATTGAAGCCAGGGTATCGGAATGCCAGGCAAACATCCGTTGCGTCAGGGTATTGCGGGCATCGGGTAAGCTTGCAACAACTTTAACCGTTTCAAGCCGTAAAAATCCCGGTTTCTTCGTCAACGACCATTTATCGTCATCAGGATTGTGGTTCCAGCCCCATTGCATTCCTAACTTTGCGTTACCGGTACCGCTTGCATAACTGAATTCGTCCGCAGTCGGTAAAACTGTAACCGGATACTCTTTGCCAACATCAGGCTTTTTGTATGTTACCACCGCCTTGCCGTCCACGCCCACCATCGGCCAGCCGTCCACCCAGGTAACCGGTTGTAACGAGGGAAATCGTCCGAATGGGCCGCTATCGACAAACAGTATGGTCCACCATTCGCCGGTTTGGGTTTGTATCAGCGCGCCCTGGTGGATGCCAAAATTCGGCCCGGCGGTTTTTTCACTTATCACTACTTTTTGTTCATAAGGACCATAAATATTTTTGGAACGGAGCGCTACCTGGATGCCGTCCAACCCGCCATACGTGCTGTATAAATAATAATAGCCGTTAATTTTATACACATGCGAGCCTTCCAGACCCTTACGAATGTCGCCGACATAAACCAGGGAGTCTTTGCTGATCGGCGCAAAATTTTCATCTATTTCGGTTATGCGTATTTCACTATACCCTTGCGCGACATAGATTCTGCCGTCATCGTCAAAGAATAATCCGGGATCATAAAATCCTTTGGGCAGTTTTTTTATTTCCCAGGGACCTTCGGCTTTATCCGCCGTACACAGGAAACCGCCTTCATCCAGGGTAATAAATAAAAGATAAAATTTCCCGTTATGATATTTTATGCTGGTTGCCCATTGCCCGTGACCGTAGCGGTTACACCCATCAAGGTTGTAGCAGGGACTAAAATCGAAACGCGGCACGGCGTTACTGCAAAACTCCCAATTGACGAGGTCGTAGGATTTCAGCACCGTTACGCCGGGGAAAATAAACATGGTTGTCGACACAAAATAATAAACGCCGTCCACCATAATCACATCCGGGTCCGGGAAATCGGCAGGGATGACCGGGTTGGTATACGTTCCGTCGCCGTTATCGCTTGGTATTTGCTGTGCAAATATATTGGCAGATATACTAGACATGAATATAATTAAAAAAATTACTTTAACCTTTTGCATAAATAACTCCTGATAATAACACACATTTATAAATATCCTTAGTATAGCTCGCAGGTGCGGAACGGCGACGCAGGCAAGCCTTCCTGGTTATATAAATTAGCTCCTTCGGGATTATTGGCCCAGGCATAGCGCGCCGCAACCGGCCGGGCAACATTATCACACCAAACGATTACCTTATCTTTTTCAATTTGTGCTTGTGCGGGATAGTACTTGTTATCGCTGCCGCATATTTCAAAACGCTTTAACTCGTTACCGTTTTTGGCGACTAGCCCGCCGCCCACATTAGTGAATGCGAGGATTACTTTATTACCCTTGATTTTTATTGCTTTGTAAATCGGCCCTGAATAGACAATTTGTTTTTCACTATAGGCCACTTTATGCGCGGCTAAAGCTAAACGGTAACCGACGTCTTTTTTGTTTGCAGGGTGAATATCATTGTATTCACCAATATCTATCGTGACTGCCATGCCGGTATTGGGTATAGCCAAGGCCTTTAGCTGGCTCTCCCGAAAGTATGCCCAGTCGTATCGGGTGAGTTCGGTATTCACTTCGACAAAGTTCGGCAGTTGCACATACAGGAACGGGAAATTGCCTTGCCGCCAGTTGGTACGCCAGTCCTGAATGAGCAGCTTGAACAGATCGTAATGCTCGAAGGCCCGGCTGGTATTGGATTCGCCCTGGTACCACACCGCGCCTTTAATGCTATAATTGAGCATTGGCGCCAGCATCCCGTTGAATAACCCGGTGGGAATTTTGCCGGTGAACAAGCGGTCTTGCAGAGGTTCCATGATTGTCCCGACCCGGTATTGCCATTCACCTGCCAGGTTAATGGTTGTTTCGCCTGCCGCTAGTTCGTATTGCTTGCCGGGCACGAATCCGCCATGCCGGATGTAATTGATGACGCGGATAACAAGGGTATTGTCGCCTTCTGTTAATAAATTATCGGGGATTTTATAAGCTCTTGGCGCATATTGTGAGCCAGTGGTACCAATAAACTTGCCGTTTATAAAAACTGAATCACAATCGACAATCCTGCCCAATTTAAGCAGCGCCTGTTTGCCGGTCATTTCGGCGGGAACAGCGATTTGCTTTCTGAACCAGTACACCCCGTTGACCGGAGCCGGTTTGGATTCATCCCAATAGCCGGGGAGGGACATGTTTTCCCAGGCTGAGGTGTCCAGTTCCGGGTCATACCAGGTAGTGTGCGGATCTTTTAATCCTGCATCATTTTGTCGCAATAACTGGTTCCAGCTTTTCACCCGGGCGTCGTCTTGTTTATTGATCCTTTCAATATAACCGGGAGTTTTAAAACTCTGTGCATCCTCGTAATATTTGGGGAATTCCTTGAGCGACTCTTCGCTGATCCACGCCTCTGCCGATGAACCGCCCAGGGAAGCGTGAATAATGCCGATGGGTATTTTGTATGTTTCATATAACTTTTGGGCAAAAAAGTAACCAACCGCTGTAAAGCTGCGCAGATTTTTGGGATTGGCGGACTGCCATTGTCCGTACTTGAAATCTTTTTCCCTCTCCTGGAAATTCATAGTTACCGGGACATTGAACTGCCTGATAAATTTATTTTCCGAATTTGCTATCTCTTTAGGATAAACAGTCGTCAGCCAGCCCATAGCCACACCCATATTGGACTGCCCGGAACAGACCCACACATCGCCAATTAAAATATCATCTATGGTTATGGAATTACTTGCCTCAATTTGCATGGTGTACGGCCCGCCAGCCGGCTTTTCCGCAAGTAGTACTTGCCAATCGCCATTCTGGTCCGCAGTAGTTTGAAGTGTCGATTCGATAAAATGTACTGTAATCTTTTCTCCGGCGGTAGCCCAACCCCAAATTTTAACTTTGGCATCCCGTTGCAAAACCATTCCGTCGCCGACCAGCTTTGGTAGCCGCACTGCGCTGTAACTGGTCGCTGTCAGTAAAAGAATGGAGAAAAACAAACTTTTCAGTTTTATACCCGTCCTCATAAAATTGATCCCTTATTTTTTTGTTTTGATCCGTATGATGGAAAGAGACATTGCCGGGGTAATATAAGCAAAATTCTTTTTCACTTTCAATACTGATTCTTCCGGAATCACGGTGCGGGGATTTGCAAAGGTGTTTTCTGCGTCGGCCTTGCCGGATAATACGGTAAGGATCGCTGCGGGCATGATGTTTTTGAAACCGGTCAGATTGATCTGCATGGATTTGGGTTCGTTGCCGGCATTGACCAGTTTTAAAATAACATCGCCGCTCTTGCCGTCCTGAACGCACGAGGCGGCTAATGTGGTATCTTTTTCATCTTTGGTTATTACATTATCAAAGTAGCAATCGCCCTGGTTGGTCATAAACATTTTTTGCACATAAAAATTGACTGTCGGAATTATTTGTGTGTTGTCAAAAAAGATCAAATCGGTTGTCCACTGGGTAAAATCTTTTTTTGCCAACAGGGGCGCATACGAAGCCAGCCACACCACATCGCCGTTGCGTTCCAGACCGGTCATATAAGCGGCTTCGGCAATAGCATTGCGCATTTTATTGCCCCATGAAGCGTACTCGCCAAGATAGACCTTGCTTGCCTTGCGGTCATAGGAATCGTAACGGCGCTGGTTGGCAAGGAACCAGCCGGGTTCGGTGTAATAGTGTTCATCGACTATTTTTACATTCAATTCATTGGCCAGTTTCCAGCCTTTGTCAAAGTCGTCGCCGCTGTGAAACGGGCCGGATGTACCGATAACTGTTATTTCAGGATGCTTTTCTTTAACTGCATTATAAATCATCCTGAAACGTTCTGTAAATTCCGGAGTGATTTTATCTTCATTGCCGATACCGAGGTATTCGAGGTTGAATGGCGCCGGATGCCCGGCTGCAGCGCGTTTGGCGCCCCAGGTCGAGGTAACCGGGCTGTTCGCCCACTCGATCAGGTCCAGTACTTCCTGAATGTACTCTTGCATCTCTGCTATCGGCAGCGCTTTTTGTCCTGTGCCGCCAATGCGCCAGGTGCCGCCGGAATTCTGGCAGGAAACTGCCGCCGGTAACACCGGTAAGGGCTTTGCCCCAATATCTTCACAAAACTGAAAATATTCGAAATACCCCAATCCCCCGGTCTGATGGTAGCCCCACAAATTGCGTTGTTCTTTGCGCGTTTCAATTGGCCCGATGGTGTTTTTCCAGCGATACATGTTTCCCAGACCATCGCCATGGGCAAGGCAGCCGCCGGGAAAGCGTATGAATTTGGGGTGCATGTCTGCTAACACCTGCGCCAGGTCGGCCCGTAAGCCATTCGGCCGGTTCATAAAAGTCTTTTCAGGGAACAGGGAAATGACATCCAGCGCCAGTTTGCCTTTGGTAGTTGCCAGGATAAGTAATGTTGCACTATCGCTGCTAGTGGAAGCGGTCAATTCGGTTGTATATTTCGTCCAGTCTTGGGAGGATGTGGTCAGGGTATTTTCGGCATATTTTATGTTACCGGAAGGACTGGTTAAACTAACAGTCAGGTTGATCGGCTCCTGTGATAACTGCCGCGCAAAAAGCGACAAGTTATATTTATCACCCGCTTTAACAACCATTCCGGCAAAGCCGCTGTTTTTTATGCCCACGCCGCTATCGCCCGTATATCCGGCTTCATGGCCAACATGTTCAACATCCAGAACAATATAATGGGGATTATTGGTATTGATGGGGGAGGTAGTCTCCACACTAATTCTGCCGATGGAAAAGCCGGGACTTGAATATTGCCAATAGGAGAGGGGATGCCAACCGCCCTGTTCGGTGGGAGAATATTCAAAGGAACGGTTTTGCACCAGTTCGGCGTACAGTCCGCCATCGGCCGCATAGTTAATATCCTCGATAAAGAGGCCGAATAAATCGGGGCTTATCTTTTTGCTACCGGGTAGTGATTTTACAGTTGCTGCCTGCGCAGTTACAAAAAGAAACAAACAAACGATGCCTGCTGCTTTTAACGTGTTATTCATGAACCTGCGCTTAAAAACGCTTTTAACCTTTATTATCATAAAACTCCAAAAATCATTAGAATGACCAGGCGCTGAACATTTGTGATCAATATAAAAAACAAAAGTAATTGTGATTGGACAATAATTCCGTATCTCGATTTACAATTTAAAACGAGTTACTATTCCATTTATTTTCCAGTTATCCGTTAGACTCGGACCAGGTTATTTTATTTTGTAAATTTTTTAGTGCAGGTTTTACTCTTCTTTATTCCTTCAAAAACAATCTTGTCAATATTAAAGAAATTACCTTCCACGACCATTTTAAGTACATGCTGGCCGGCATCGAGTGTTACTGTCTTTGTTACTTCTTGCCAGTTTTGAAATCCCGCAGTATTGGGAACAGCAATGCTGCCGGTAATATCCTTGCCGTCACATTCCAGATGCAGTTTGCCGCTATCATAAGACGAAGCCACAGTGAAGGTAACCTGGTACGCGGCGGTTTTACTTACTGTCGTTGTATACGCCAGCCATTCCCCGGCGTGAGTCCAGCCGATTGCATAGTTATCCTCAGGCAATCTTTCAATATCCACACCTTCGGCTGTACGATAGTGCCCGCCTTCATTGATTTCGTTTCTATCATAGTAAGCATCGCCCGGACAGCCGGTATCAAAATCTTCTGCTTCAATAATTCCGGGAATTACATGCGGTTTGAAAGCTGCCTGCTCTGCTTTGCAAACCTCCAGGAGTTGCCAAAAATGAGTTGAGCCCTTTTCAGAGTGTAATAATTCTGCTTTACTTCCTTCTGTTAAAGCGCTAATGGACAAAACCATCTCCGGGAACTGTAGATTGGTAATTTTTAACAAACCATTATGAGCATCTTCAATTTTCCACAATTGATTATCCTCACCGTTAAATATTGCATTGTTAAGGACACTCCCGTTAGAATTGCATTCGATAACTTTATTTTCATGGTTTAAAATCTTATAAATGCCTTTATCGGTTGTTTCCAGCTTCCATTGGTTGGTTTTTTTATTACCGGTCAGCGTTAAATCTGCGCCTAGTACCAAACCGCCCGAGGTATTTCCAGGAACGAGGTAGTAATTTGGGGCGCAATCAAGGTCAGCATATTTATTCAGCGGCGGTATTTTACCATTAAAATCAAGTACAAGTGCGTAAGCGAGTTCTTCTAAAGTACGTTCCGGCAGAGTGATATGCAACCCTTGTGCATCCTGCCTGTAAACTAACGGCAGGTAATTCCCCGCCTGACCATTGATTAGTCTGATAGATTTCAAATTTTTACAGTTGATCCTGTCGGCAGACAGTGTTTCAAGGCATACTTCTTTTTGGCCTTTATCCCAACCGAGCAAGATTGCATATAATATCGTGTTATCTTTCGACCTGGTATAGCGAACGTCCCGGGCTGTTCCTGCTGCCGGCGCCATAAAAACGCCATGGGCGGCGCCCATTTTCGTGGGACCTTCGCCGTATTTTACCCAGGTCCGCGTGGCATATACCGCTTCACCATATTTTTTCAACCAATCGCCCATGGCAAGCAACACGTCCTTTTGTTCCTGGGGTATAGTTCCATCCGCTTTGGGGGAAATGTTGAGGAGCAGATTCCCGTTTTTACTTATTCTGTCGAAAAAGCCATGCAGTACCTGTTTCTTTGTATAGTATCCAATTCCCTCGGTATAGCACCAGCTTGAGGAACTGATAGCGTCATCGGTAAGCCAGTAATTCTCGGTTATATCAACCGGGCCGCCGCGTTCATAATCCAGTACGGCGCATTTGGTATTCAGGCCATCTTTGTATGTAGCTACTACTTCTTTGTCCCATGCTGTTGCCTGGTTGTAATAATAAGACAAAAATTCCAGCAGCACAGGCCTGGAGATAATATGTAAATTGAAATCCTGCCAAATGATATCCGGTTTATAGTTGTCGATAATTTCCTTATGCTTGTTTAACCAAAAGGCTTCATTCTTTTCTTTGCCTTGCTGGCCATAAAGCATTTGCAGTTTTGGATCGGTTGTTGGCGGCACAGCATCATAAAATCCGGTGATATTATAGGCATGATGCATGGAAAGAATGATTTTCAGGTCTTTTTTGCGGATGGCCTCGGTCAATAATCCCACCAAATCCAGTTTTGGGCCTAGATCTTGCGCGTTCCAGGGATTGACTTTACTGGCCCACATGGAGAACCCATCATGATGTTCCGCAACCGGGCCGGCAAATTTGGCCCCGGCATCGGCAAATAACTGCGCCCATTCTTCCGGGTCAAATTGGCCGCCCGCTGATTTTAACTTGGGCGCGAACTGGACAAAATTGCCTTGCTTGTCCTTTGCCCCGGTAAAAAAGAAATTATAAGGCCACTGTGATGCATTGCCATAAACCTCTTCATGGTGTTTATTTTCTATAGAGCCTTTAATGTACATGTTACGGGGATACCATTCGTTGGAAAATGCCGGAACGGTGTAAACACCCCAGTGAAAATAAATACCAAACTTGGCGTCTTTGAACCATTCGGGGACGGGGTTTGTTTTTTCCAAAGAGGCAAATGTTGGCTCAAATTTTTGTAGTTGTGTTTGTGGTATTACTTTGCCGGTTATTCCTGCGATTACAAGAATAAAAACCAGAAAAAGTGCAGTTTTATATTTCATCACTCGTCACCAATTTTTGATTTATTTGGAGGTGTGAATTAATTAAAGTAGTAATAATTCATTTCAATACGTAATAAGGCAAATTTATATGGCATCACTTGAAAAATAGTTGTAATGTTTCGGTCAAATACAACCTGGCGTTCATCCAGGTATGACCGCCGGAGGTAATCAGGTTCTGTTGTTCAATATGCTTTTCTTTCAGCAATTCGTTAAAAGTAATGGCCTGTTTGTACAAAAAGTCCTCATTGCCCACTCCCAGCCATAAGAGTTTTAAGCGGTTGTTGGTTGCTTGCGGGTCGCTATATATATTGCTAAAATATTTCTCAAATACTTCGGGAGAAAGATAGGCGCTGTAAGAACAGATCCAGGCAAATTTATCAATATTAGTAAAACCGGCAAACAAGGACTGGCCGCCGCCCCTGGAGAATCCGGCAATGGCGCGGCTTTCCCGTTTGGGAATGGCGCGGAAATTTTCTTCAACATAAGGAATGATACTGCCGACCAGATCGTCGTTAAATATTTTATACATATCGGCAGCCTGTAACGAGGACGGATCGGGCGTGCCGGTAAAAGTGTTCCCGTACGGCATGACGATGAGCATCGGTACAGCTTTGTTTTGGGCGATGAGGTTATCGAGGATCACATTGGCCCGGCCGACTTTGAACCAGGTCTCTTCGGTATCGGTGGTGCCGCTGATTAAATAAAAAACCGGGTATTTTTGGTTGTTTTTATTGTATCCCGGCGGAGTATAAACGATCAGCGGACGGGTAACCTGCATAGATTTAGAAAAATAGTAACAATAGGTCATTTGCCCGTGCGGGACATTCTGTAAGGAATATATCGCCGGTTTGTCGGCAGGAATTTCCACCAGGCTGCTTTTGAAACGCTCGTTGGGAAAGATATTCACATTATTGGGATCGGCAACCGATATGCCGTCAACAATAAAATTGTAGGGATAGATATCGGGTTCAACCGGGCCCAGTGTTATAGTCCATAATCCTGTGCTGTCTTTTGTGAGAGCCTGGGGACCTTTGATAAACTGGGTTGATAGTTCGACCTGGTTAGCTTGAGGAGCTTTAAAATTAAATGTTACTGTACGGTCGGCATGTACCTGGGGTGATTCGATGGCTTGCATTCTGGGCCGCTGCGCAATGAGCAGGGGGACAAATAAAAACAAGGACGCGATAATAATATTTATTATCTTTTTCATTCGGCTCTCCATTAAATTTTTAGGGTTAGTAGAAATATTAAAAATTTTTTTGCCGCATCATTTACAGGTTTAATTTCGAAATTAATAAACAGGGGATAGCCGGAAATTATACCGTAATACGGTACAATACAAGGATTAATGGCGAACAGTCGACAATTATAGAGTTGTAATATTGCCAGATATTTTATCATAAACATTTGAGCCATTCATCCGCATTGTATCCCTGGTCTGCATCGTATTGCATTATTCCTATAATAACTGGCTGTCCCCTCGGAAAAATCAAGTATTAAATTATGGGTAACGGGAGCTATAACCTGGGTGATCAGGCTTGTGAACAGCAAAACAAATGATTTCACCGGAATCAATTTTTTATACACAAAATAGCTCCCGTTAGTATGAAGAGAAAAGTTATGATATTACTATCCAAGAATATTACAAAATTTTCAATGATAATAAAAGCCAATTTCAGTTTTTTTCTAACCAGTTTGCGCAATGGCAATGTTCCCCGAAGACTTGTATGGCCTGTAAAACTTTAATACAACTCGTCAGTAAAAATTAATTAGTGGCAGGTAATAAATCATCATTGATTTATTACTTGCCGGTCTTTCATCGCTGAAATGCAATTGAATCCTGCATGACCTGATCTAGAATATCATACTCTATTCATAGTGGGTAACGCGGGTTTTGTATTTTTTCTGCTTCCGACTTGGCCGTTTGTTATTATATCATCTCCGGCATGACCAAAATACCAGGGCACTTTATTTCCTTCAGCCGGGATAATGATCAGGTTAGATATTTATGCAGGGTTTAAAAATTAACCCGGCCGGAAAACAGCACTATTTCATAAGACAGCAGGGGGGATAAAGGCAAAAAGACCCTCCTGTTATTTGATTAAAACCAGTTTTTGGGTTTCAGTAAAATCGCTGCCGGACTGCAACTTGCAAAAATAAATACCACTTGTCATGTTATCGGCATATAAAACCACAGAGTATACGCCAGGTTGTTGAAACTCGTTCACCAGGGTTTGTATTTCCCGACCAAGCAGGTCATAAATCTTCACAGTAACAAGTCCTGCTGTGGGTATGGAATAGGTAATATTTGTCAATGGATTAAACGGATTAGGGTAGTTTTGCAGCAGGGTAAAATTTTTTGCCTTTTGTGCAACAGCCGGTTCATCATAACCGGTTACGGCGTATTCATCCAGCCGCAACAATGTCGATACCGCCGCTTTTGTTATGAGTTCAGCGAGAATTTTACTGTTTGCGGACAATCCAAGTGTATCTTCTATTGTATGAATAAAGTGATTAAACCCGGCATCTTCCATATCATATTCATCCATAAAGGTTATCGCCGGATAGCCCTGATCCCAGAATGATTTATGATCGCCCAAATCGTCCATGGCAAATTCATATTCCAGTTCGGGCACAAAAGTGTCGATTGCATTTGCACATAATGCTGCAAGGGCTGTGGATTGCTCATCTCTTTTGATGCTTGCATTAATATTGTCACCCTCCCTGGAATAGGCGATCATATCCAAATTGACAAACGCAGAAAGAGCCCACTTTTCCCGCTTTGCCTGTCTTGCCACCGCCTCGCTGCCGTGCAGTCCGATCTCTTCACCGGAAAACAGGATGAACAACATAGTGGTTTTAAATTCGTAATCTGCCAGAACCCTGGCTGCTTCCAAAACACCGGCTGTACCCGAAGCATTGTCGTCTGCTGCCGGGCAAACAGAAACGATGATACTGTCGCCACTAGGAGTAAAAGCCCAGGGCGCGTCATAATGCGCTCCGATGATATGGATTTTTTCAGGCGCCGACACACCGTTCTTGACAGCAATGATGTTGGGGAGATATTTTCCGGAATCGGCCGGGAAATCATCGGCAAAGTCCTTAAAATAACACGTATCAAAGTTACACTTTTTCAGATAATTCAGCAGGTACTCTTTGCATTCCCGGTTGTGATGGTAGTTAACACGATCCATCTTTTCGAGAACTGCAATTTGCGCAAATATTGAATCACCGCTCACCTGGTCGACCAGCGCCTGAATACTCTGGTCCTGGGCGTTTCCCCAAAAGGGGACAAGCATGACTAGACTGGTGAAAAGAATGATCATTACTACATATTTCATTTTTCCCTCCGCTGCAATTCCTGAACGATAGCCAACGTCATTATTTGTGATAACTTTTTCTTTTGCAGAAAAGTATGCGTTTAATTCCATATTGTGATCATTAACAAACGCCAGGTTTTAAAAAACCATCTTTAAATTGATCTGTTAATTTATTACCTTATTTGGGCTCAAGTGTATTGAATTCGGATTTTCCGTTATTCGCAACCGTTAATCGTATTGTACAATTATGATTATTTATCATGGGTGACCCGATATATAACCTCAATTGATAATATCGATCAATAAAAAATTTGTCCTTTTATCTCTTGCCATGCTTTGGTATTTCCGTAATAATTAAAAGAATTTCGTGGAGATAACCAAGAAAAATCTGCTTGAAATTGTAACTGATACAATAAAAGTGTTATGATTTATGATGGCAGTTAACTCATTGACCTCTGCAATGCAGGGCGAGGCGTGAGGGATAAAATTGTGTAACAAACTGTGTTATCCTGCGTATGCTTATCATTATTGGAATAATGGTTATAAGGGTTATCGCAACGTATTAAATCATCTCATTCCAGAATAAAATTAAAGTTTATTTTAAGCAAAACTGGACCTTGCTGTATATACAGATTGATCCGGAATCGCAAGTTAACTGTTCTTTATGGAGTCGTTATGAAAAAAGCGGTTATTATTTACAATAGTAAAACCGGTATTACCAGGAAATATGCCGAAGAAATGCATAATTATTTAAAAAGCAAAGCAATAGACTTGCATATTTCATCAATCCAGGATTATAAACCTGAATTGCTGGTTAATGTCGATTATGTGTTATTAGGGTGCTGGACAAGCGGACTGTTCGTCGTCATGCAGCATCCCCAAAAAGAGTGGAACGAATTCGCAGCCACACTGCCAAACTTGCCAAACGCAAAAATGGTTTTGTTCACAACCTATAAATTGCTTACCGGTACTATGTTCAAAAATATGGCAAAACAATTAGGCGGCAGATACACTATTTCTGCTACGGAATTCAAGTCGCGTAATGGTTTATTATCCGAGAATGATAAAAAATCATTAGACGTTTTGATTAGTTAAATACTGTTTTTAACCGCCCTGAATTAACGCCCCGACGCCAGGAGATGTTCATTCAGGGCGATTTTTGAATTGGGGTATTACTTTAAGTTTCGGTCTTTTCACAGGAGCAGAAAAATAATAAATTTCGCATTATTGTGTAAACCAACAACAGCTTGGAAGAATAATTTAGGTTATTACAAGCCAGGCATATTTTCCTCTTGACTAGTAATTATAAAAATCGTATGCTTTTATGGAGGTTAATTGCCTGAAATTAAATTATTGATCTGGATTGAAAATCTCGGTAACTGTTTAGCTGCCGGGGTTAAGAAATTGGCATAATAGTGCAAAATAATTTTTCCTGTTTTGACTGCAACACGATCCAGGAAATACTTGTTCAAGAACAACTTTTATCAGGGAGACGCCATGAAAGTATTGTATTATGTAGTCCTGTCTTTAGCTCTTATTCTCACACTGTTTTCACTTGCATGTTCGGACAAAGATTCCAATCCTGTAAAAGATAAAGTGACCAACGGCGTTATCGATGCCGATAATGCGAATATTCAGTATGTCGGGCGATTTGATCGCACCGACCCCAAGAAGGCTGTTTTTGACTGGTCCGGCGTTTATATCCGCGCCAAATTCGAGGGGACGAGTTGTTCCCTCCGGCTGGTCGACGGCAATAATTACTATGCCGTGACCATCGATAACGGCAATCCCCAGGTGTTGAAAACGGATACTGCGACGGTCTATTCCGTAGCGACCGGCCTGGCGGATACGATCCATACCATTTTAATTGAAAAGCGCACTGAAGCGTTTGTCGGCCAGGGTGAATTCCTCGGCTTTATTCTGGATAAAGGCAAAGATTTACTGTCGCCCAATCCGGCTCCGGAGCGGCGCATTGAAATCATTGGTAATTCCATGACCTGCGGTTACGGAGTGGAAGGGTTAAGCGCCAGCGAGCCTTTTAAAAATGAAACCGAGAACGCCGCCTTGTCCTATGCCGCGCTGGTTGGCAAGGCTCTGAACGCCGATTATCAAATGGTTGCCTATTCGGGCAAGGGCGTGGTGCGCAACTATGGCGACGCCAACAAGACCTCGGCAGAGCCAATGCCCTCTGTTTATGACCGCACCTGCTATAACAACGCAACACGGGTTTGGGATTTTACGAAATGGATTCCCCAGGTGGTAATTATCAATCTCGGCACCAATGATTTTTCCACGCAGCCATATCCGGATAAAGCGGTGTTTCAGGACGCCTATACGCAACTCATCAATCGCGTGCAGTCCAACTATGCCGGGGTGACGATTTTCTGCGTGTGCGGGCCGATGATCGGTTCGCCTTGTTCAACGTATATACAGGAAGTCGTGACGCAATGCCAGGCCAACAATACGAATAAAGCGGTTTATTATATCGGCATGAGCACCAGCCTGCTGACCGGGACAGACCGGGGCTCGGACTGGCATCCCAATATCAGCGGCCAACAGAAAATTGCCAATGCAATACTGCCGGTGATTAAGGACAGGATGGGGTGGTAAGCTCCTGGCTTCTGGTTCCAATCTGAGCTTGGAAAGAAACGGTAGAAGGATTTAAGTAGTTGACTTTTAATTGATTGAGAAGCACAGCTTCACTCACTAGTTCCCTCCCAATTCCAACTTGGGAGGGAGAATTGCTAGTTCTCGGACAGCCTGATGTTGTCCAGGGCGCATAATATCTGGTTCCGGGTCTCTGGCCCGGAATCATTGCTACCCGGCTCTGCCGGAGTAACGAAAAAATCTCCTAGCTTTTTTATACCACCCGCCAGAGGCAGTGAATTTGCCTCCCAAGCCGGGTGGCTTGGGACGAGGTAAGGCTCCCCTGGATATGCTGTCCGGGGCGCATAATAACAACGCAGTATCAAAAGGTATAAATATGGAAAGTATAGTACACTATCAAACACACTAAATATTATTTCAGGTTCTTACACCTATTGGAGAAATACTATTGAAAGCGATTGTCTATAAAAAATACGGAACACCGGATGTTCTTCACCTTGAGGATGTAAAAAATCCAATTCCAAAGGACAATGAAGTGCTGATACGAGTCTATGCGACATCAGTGACAACCGCGGATACAATGATGCGCCGAGGGGATACATTATTGAGCAGGATACTGCTTGGATTTACAAAACCCGGAAAAAAGTTTCAGATCCTGGGAACAGAGTTCGCCGGGAAAATAGAATCCATCGGTAAAAATGTCCGCCGGTTTAAGAAGGGCGATGAGGTGTATGGATTTCGCGGTTTTGGAACGGGTGTTTACGCCGAATATAAATGTATGCCCGAAAAAGGGTCGTTGGCAATAAAATCGGCCAATACAACCTACGAGGAAGCCGCTGCCCTTGTTGACGGAGCAACGACCGCATTGTTTTTTCTTAGGGACAAGGCGCATATTCAGAACGGCGATAAAGTCCTGGTTATTGGCGCTTCCGGAAGTATCGGGGCTTTTTCTGTGCAACTCGCCAGGTATTTTGGGGCAATAGTAACCGGGGTATGCAGTACCGCTAATTTGGAATTAGTGAAATCACTTGGGGCAGATAAGGTAATTGACTATACTCAGGAAGATTTTACCCAAAACGGCGAGACATATAATCTTATTTTTGATACAGTAGGCAAGAGCTCGTTTTCACGTTGCAAGGGCTCGTTAAAGAAAAACGGTTGCTATCTCTTGACTACAGGTAACATGCTGAAAAACTTTGTTCTAACGCTATGGACTTCTCTAACAGGCGGCAAGAGATTTATCTGGGGGATGTCTGTTGAAAAGACTGAAGCGTTAATGTTCCTCAAAGAGTTGGTTGAGGCCGGAAAGGTAAAACCGGTTATTGATAAATGTTATCCGTTGGAAAAAATTGCCGAAGCTCACCAGTATGTCGAAAAAGGCCACAAAAAGGGCAATGTTGTCATCACTGTTTAACTTGGCAACAGAACCTGGTAAATTACCTGGCTAACGGCAACCAGGGTGTGCCGGGCTCGCCCTGGATATGTTGTTCGGAGGGCACAATAAAGCCGGACATTTGTCCGGCAATTTGCATTGTTTGAATCACTTTTAACCCCTAAGGAGATTTTCTGTATGGATATTCCCCGGATATTTAACATCAGCGAAAGCGCTCACCGCATCCATAACCCGTTTACACCCGAAAAATTTGCCACGCTTGGCGCGGCGCTGCGTTTGCAATCCGGGGCCCGAATTCTCGACCTCGGCAGCGGTTCGGGAGAGATGCTGTGCACCTGGGCGCGCGATTACGGCATTAGCGGCGTCGGCATCGACATGAGCCAGTTGTTCACCGGGCAGGCGCAACATCGCGCTCAAGAACTCGGCGTCGCCGCTCAGGTCAAATTCATCCATGACGATGCTGCCGGCTATGTTTCTGCCGAAAAGGTCGATGTTGCCGCCTGCGTCGGCGCCACGTGGATCGCCGGGGGCGTCGCCGGTACAATCGAGCTTTTAGCGCAGAGCCTTCGCCCCGGCGGGATCATTCTTATCGGCGAGCCCTACTGGCGGCAGTTACCGCCGACGGAAGATGTTGCCAGGGAGTGTCATGCCAACGCAATCTCCGACTATCTCCTGCTTCCGGAATTTGTCGCGTCTTTCGGCCGGCTTGGATATGACGTGGTTGAAATGGTTCTGGCTAACCAGGACGGCTGGGACAGGTACGAGGCGGCCAAATGGCTTACCATGCGCCGCTGGCTTGAAGCCAATCCCGGCGATGAGTTCGCGCCGGAGGTACGCGCCGAACTCACCACGGCGCCTGTGCACTATGCCGCTTACACGCGTGAATACCTGGGTTGGGGTGTATTCGCGCTGATGCCGCGGTGAGGCGTTGGCGCACCCGGCTGGTCGTCAACGGTGCGCCGCGCAACAACTGGTGGCTCTGCCGGGGACGTAAGTTTGTAACTTTACCTTTTTGTACATTTTCAAGCTGGAGGCTTTGAATATGCGTCCCAAGCCGGGAGACTTGGGACGAGGTAACAAATCACCACAGAACCCGCGCGCTATGCCGCTTACACGAGGGAATACCTGGGACGTGATTGCTGTTGAAATTACCTGGTTCCGGGTCTCTGGCCCGGTACTACCATCACCCGGCTCCGCCTGAAAGTCAAGTTTGTAAATTTGACTTTTACATTTTCCCTGCCGGAAGCAGTGAATTTCCATCCCAAGCCGGGAGACTTGACGAGCTAACAAAGAACTGAAAAGTTAGAAATATATTTGGAATAAAGTCATGGAAGAATCTCAAAAACAAGAATTACTGCGGGTAGTGCAGTCCAGGTTTGAAAAGAACCTGCGCCGCCATGCAGGACTTGATTGGGTTAAAGTACAAGCCAGGCTGGAAGCGAATCCCGAAAAATTGTGGTCGCTTAACGAAATGGAACGGACCGGCGGCGAGCCGGATGTGGTTGGTTATGATGACAAGACGGACGAATATATCTTTTGTGATTGTGCTGCGCAAAGTCCGCAAGGCCGCAGATCTGTTTGTTATGACCGTGAAGCGTTTGAATCAAGGAAAACCGTCAGGCCGGACAATAACGCTAACGATATAGCCGCCGCTATGGGCATCGAGCTTTTGACGGAAGAACAATACAGGGAGTTGCAGAAACTGGGAGATTTTGATACGAAAACCTCGAGTTGGCTGAAAACCCCTGCCGATATACGTAAACTCGGTGGCGCTATTTTTGGCGACCGCCGCTACAACCAGGTTTTTATCTATCACAACGGCGCAGAATCTTACTATGCTGTCAGAGGATTTCGGGGTATACTGCGGGTATGAGTATATTGAGAGTCCTGTACGCAGAACAGGCATAAGAGGATTCACATTTTACCTGGTTTCGTGTCTCCGGGTTGGTACTGCCACTGCCCGGTTCTGCCGGTGAGGAAAGTATGTAAATTTGTCATTTGTACATTTTCCATTCCGAGGCCGGGAGGCTTGGGTCGAGGTAATCTGAAAAACGGAGAGTATATGCAGTTAAAGTTCATAAGCGTATCAGTAAAAGACCAGGAGCAAGCCCTGGAGTTTTATACAAAGGTTCTCGGCTTTACAAAGATGGCGGACATCCCGATGGGCGAATACCGCTGGCTGACGGTCGTCTCGCCGGATGGCCTGGAAGGTGTCGAATTGGTTCTTGAACCTATGGCGTTCGAACCGGCGCGTGTTTACCAGGCGGCGCTTTTCAAGGCCGGTATCCCTGCAACGGCATTCATCACTAAAGATATTGCCGCAGAGTACCAACGCCTCAGGGCGCTGGGAGTGAAATTCCGCAGCGAGCCAACGCCAATGGGGCCGATCATCGCTGCCGTATTCGAGGATACCTGCGGCAACCTGATAAACCTGGTGCAGCCATTGGTGTAATGCGGGTTTTAATTCGCGTTTTTCTCCGCTCCAGAATCAGTATTGATGATGGAATAGGTTATAAAACTAGGTTTCGCCCCTAACGGGGCTTGATTGGGTAGTTGATGGGATTGCTATAGACATTTCGCCCCTGATGGGGCTTTTGTTTCTGGTTCCAATCTCCTGATTGGAACCCGTTTGTTCAAAATCTCTGATTTGAAAAATCTGTGCAGGTATTTCAATCTTTAGGAATCGGAGATTACCTGACTAGCCGTTTCTAATCAGGAGATTATCAACGAGTAAACTTGCCAATATTTTCAATTTCTCTTTTTTCAAATATGAGCGATATCTGGACCGTAGTACCTGGTTCCGGGTCTCCGGCCCGGAATCACAACCGCCCGGCTCTGTCGGGGTAACGAGAAATTTAATCATTTCCCAGCCAGAGGCTGTGAGTGTGCGTCCCAAGCCGGGAGACTTGGGATGAGGTATACGGAACGAAAAAATATACAAGTTTTGTTTTACGTCTAGTTTTTGTATTTTAGGGTAAGAAAAAAAAATAGTCCAGATTATAGTAAAGTTCTCCGGAGGTTAACGTGAGCGCTAAATCAATTTTGAATAGCATAAACAAGCAAATCATATTCGCACTCGTATTTATATTAACAGGACTTTTCATGGCAACAACCAACAGTTACGCGCAGGACCCGAATTTTTACATTTACCTGTGCTTTGGCCAGTCCAATATGGAAGGGCAGGGAACTATCGAACAACAAGACCGGACAGTCGACAGCCGTTTCAAAGTGTTGCAGGCGGTGGCCTGTTCAAACCTGGGCAGGATCAAGGGCAAATGGTACACCGCGGTTCCGCCGCTGTGCCGATGCTGGAATGGACTTTCCCCGGCTGATTATTTTGGCAGAACCATGGTCGAAAACCTGCCGGACAGCATTAAAATCGGCGTGATCAATGTCTCCATCGGCGGCTGCCGCATCGAGTTGTTCGACAAGGATATTTATATGGATTATGATTCCACCTACACCGAGCAGTGGTTTCAGGATATTATCAAAGAATATAAGGGCAATCCTTACCAGTATATGGTGGACTTGGCCAAACAGGCCCAGCAGGACGGCGTCATTAAGGGCATTCTTTTGCACCAGGGCGAGTCCAATACCGGCGACAACCAATGGCCGGCCAAAGTAAAAAAAATCTATGATGATCTGATGACCGACCTGAATCTCGATCCGCAATCAATACCCCTTCTGGCCGGTGAGGTCGTTCATGCCGATCAGGGCGGTATTTGCGCCAGCATGAATTCGATCATTGCTAAACTGCCTAAAACCCTGCCCAATTCTTACGTCATTCCTTCAAGCGGCTGCACCGACAAGGAAGATAACGTGCATTTCGATTCCGAAGGGTATCGTGAGTTCGGCAATCGTTACGCCGCACAGATGCTTTCCATAATGGGCATTGAACCCGCAGGAGTAAAAAAAAACTCTAGACTGATCGACGGTTATGGATTGGAACAAAATTATCCCAATCCGTTTAATCCCGAAACAGCGATAAAATTTTTTTACCGCAAACGGATCAGGTTACTTTGGAGGTTTTGGATATTACCGGCCGCACGGTAAAAGTATTGGTGGATAATGTTACCGGCATAGGTGAACATTCCCTTACCTTTGACGGTTCCAAACTACCCAGCGGTATTTACTTTTACCGCTTGAGAACTGCAACAGGTTTTATGCAGAGTAAAAAGATGCTGTTGGTCAAGTAGCTCTTTTTGGGAATTGACTTGGAATATTTTGAAAGAAACAATGCCTGAACGACTGTTTTCAGACAACCGCTATAAAAAGAAATTTACTTTACCGGAACTTTATACGGCGTTAATTTTTGCGCCGGGAGCATTATTGTTACTGCTTAGGAATAAGATTTATAAAGTAGTCGATGAGAATTTCCGGGAACGTATTATGCTGGCGGTTACGCAAGTCAACGGCTGCGCTGCCTGTTCTTGGGCTCATACCCGGATGGCATTAAGTCAGGGAATGAGTTCGGAAGAGATCAGTAGTTTTCTAAGCGGGGGAGAGCAATATATAAAACCTGAAGAAGCCAAAGCCATTTTATTTGCCCAGCATTTTGCTGATACCCGGGGACTGCCGCAGCAGGACGCTTACCGGGCTATCGAAAAAGAGTACGGCCCAGCCAAAACCAAAATAATTTTAGCGGCTGCGCAAGTGATGATCGTGGGGAATATGTATGGCATTCCTCTAAGCGCTTTACACTCCCGTCTGTCTGGAAGGCCGTATACAGATAGTACTTTGGTTTACGAGTTGTGTTTTTTAATTGCCGGTTTGGCGCTCATTCCCTTTGCCGTTCTGCACGCATGCGCCCGGTGGATTTTCGGGTTGCCAAAAGTTAAGTTCGATAAAGCATAACGGGATGCAAACTAGTGGTCCTTGCTCATTGCATTCGCAGGAATGAGTAGATGTGGTGTGTTGGGGTAATTTCCAAAACCTGTATTAAAATAATTCTTAAATAAAGTATCTTTGCCAGAAACCTAAAGATATCAGGGCATTATCGTTCCTGATTGAGCAATTAAGGACAGAAAGAATAAACAGGCGAGTGCCGTTTTTTTCTGCGGCATAACAGGTGACCATTTTTCTGGGGAATTTTATTTTGAAATATAAATTTATAAGACGATGTTTTATATATACCAGGAACTTGAATAGGTAGTTAAAATTCTCCGGTACAGAAAACAAAATTTTAAAAAAGTGTTTGCAATAAAAGTATTCAATATACAAGCTTTGAGCGAAAAATGTATAATTAAAGAGCATGATAAGCATCTTGATGCATTTTGAAAAGTTTGTGTTTGGGGGAGTTTGCTGGACTAGAAATTTAGTTGTTTATGTCAATTCATGCTTTTGCGTTTCAAATAAGTCAGGTTGTTGATTTGATAATTATTAAATACCACGTGATTATTTGATATAAAAAGAACCTTCAATTGTATCTTACTTTTACAAACGCAAGGAGGAAAATTGCCATGAAATATTTGACATTAAAAAGTGTGCTGTTTTTTATCCTGGTTGTGATTTTTTTGGAAAACCTTTGTCTGGGACAGATTCCACAAACAATAAGTTACCAGGGTATATTATCGAATGCTGACGGTTCTCTTGTTTCTGATGGTAACTATACTCTTACTTTTAAATTATACGACAACGCCACAGGTGGTACGATTCTCTGGTCAGAAACACAAAATATTTCGATAAATAATGGAATTTTTAATGTGATTCTGGGAAGTATTGATCCATTGAGTATTTCATTTAATGATCCTTATTGGCTTGGAATTACTGTAGGTGAAGGATCAGAATTTATTCCCCGGGTAGAGCTGACTTCTTCAGCATATAGTTTAAATACACGTTCGGTAGCAAACAGTGCAGTAACAGGTGAAAGTATTGCAAATGGTTATGTCGTAAGAAGCCTTAACTCACTTACCGACGATGTAATAATTAATGCCGGAGAGAATGTGACGGTTACAACGAGTGATAATACTTTAACCATTTCAGCAACAGGTGGTAGTTCAGGCGGCGGCTGGACTGTTTCGGGAGATAACGTGTATACTACTGTATCCGGAAATGTTGGTATAAGTACATCAACCCCGGCCCATCTGCTCAGTTTTCCCGATGTATATGGAGATAAAATATCATTATGGGGTCAAACCCCTGGCGCCAACTGTCTTGGTTTTGGTAATCAATATCGCGTATTCCAAATGTATACGGATCAAAGTTATGCCGATATTGTATTCGGATGGGGTAAGAGTGATAGTCTTAACGAGACTATGCGTATACAAGGTAACGGCAAGGTCGGAATTGGAACCAATAACCCACAATCTTTATTGCATTTGAATACCACCGGCAAGAATGGTATTACAATTGATGGTGACGATACCAATGACACGTTTATATTGATGAGAAACGGAGATAATGCGCATTGGATTTTTGATGATAAAAGTGTCAATCATAAATTTACCATGGAATCAGGTACCGGTTGTGATCTGAGTTTCAATACCAATGGACCGACCGAACGAATGAGAATTACCAGTGTTGGAGATGTGGGCATCGGAACAAAGAATCCCCAGGGGAAACTGGATGTCAACGGTACGATTTATCAACGGGGAAGTGTATTGCACGCCGATTATGTTTTTGCAACTGATTATCAATTGGAATCCATTAAAGAACATGCGGGATTCATGTGGGAAAATAAACATCTCAAAGCCATTCCTAAAGCTATTGTCGATGAAAATGGGCTGGAAATCGTTGAATATGGGGCTCATCAAAAAGGCATTGTCGAGGAATTGGAAAAAGCACATATTTATATTGAACAACTCCATGAAAGGATAAACGCTCTAGAGGAAAAAATTGAAAAATTATCAGCAGCGCAATCCGTTGAATAGATAATAAAGAGACAGGATTGCATTTTTATTCTAAAAGAATAAAGGAGTGCTGCTATGAAATTATTAAAATCATTTTTGATTTTGAACCTTTTGGGGTTTGGTTTAAGTGGGATAAACAGCGTTGACGCCCAGTCAATTATCCAGACTAGTGTGTTGGGAAATGGGGGAGTTGTTGTTTCGGATGGTAATTATAATATCGGTTTAACGCTCGGTCAACCGATTATCGGTCAAGTTACCAGCCCGATCTTCCAAAATAAAATAGGTTTTTGGTATTTATCAACAAGGTTTATCACAGGCATTAACCAAAAAATTATAACTCTGCCAAAAACTTATTGGCTGGGACAAAATTATCCTAATCCTTTCAATTTAGTAACTCTAATTCCATACAATTTACCGGAAAAAGCATTTGTTGAATTGAAAATTTATGATACCCTTGGACGGGAAGTAAGAACATTAATAAATGAATATAAAGATGCCGGGCAACATCAGGTTAAACTTGAACTACAAAATTTTTCTTCCGGCCCATATTTTTTCCAGTTGAAAACGAAAGCTTTTATTAATACCAAAAGATTAATGTTGGTAAAATAACGTTTATATCCCCGTTTATTAACAAAATATTGAGATAGATTTTGCACGTAACGACATCCGAACCGCTGTTCTCTGCAAACCGTTATAAAAGAAAATTTACCTCACCCGAGCTTTATGCGGCGTTACTCTTTGCACCGGGTGCGTTCCTGATACTCATCGGCAACCAGATACATAAACTTTTAGATGAGAATTTCCGGGAACGTATTATGCTGGCGGTTACGCAAGTCAACGGCTGCGCTGCCTGTTCTTGGGCTCATACCCGGATGGCATTAAGTCAGGGAATGAGTTCGGAAGAGATCAGTAGTTTTCTAAGCGGGGGAGAGCAATATATAAAACCTGAAGAAGCCAAAGCCATTTTATTTGCCCAGCATTTTGCTGATACCCGGGGACTGCCGCAGCAGGACGCTTACCGGGCTATCGAAAAAGAGTACGGCCCAGCCAAAACCAAAATAATTTTAGCGGCTGCGCAAGTGATGATCGTGGGGAATATGTATGGCATTCCTCTAAGCGCTTTACACTCCCGTCTGTCTGGAAGGCCGTATACAGATAGTACTTTGGTTTACGAGTTGTGTTTTTTAATTGCCGGTTTGGCGCTCATTCCCTTTGCCGTTTTGCACGCATGCGCCCGGTGGATTTTGGGACTGCCGAATGTAAGGTTCGGGAAAATAAGTCAAGAGTGATTATCGGGATTTTTTCTTTATTAAAACCTGCATGTTAGTTTTATCAATCCCTCAGTCGGAGTGGGTTAAATCGCTATCCGGGCAGTGATTCATCGGAAAAAATCTCCAGAAAACAAAAGTAATGAAAAATCGCTTGCTTTTTTCCGTAAATTATTTATCTTAAACTGTATACTACGCGAACGTCGACCGGGGCGGAATGGATAGACCGGATTTAATTGATAATAACTTGTTTTAGAAACCAACTCATAATCGGGAGGAAAGTGAGATGAAAAAATACCTGTTTACAGTAGCCTGCTTTGCTTTATTATCCTTGTTTTTGGCGTGTCAGCGCAATATAAATGATGCAACGGTTGCCGATGATTTTAACTATCCCGATTATGCGGGGAGAACCACCGCGATTGATTCAAAAATAAACATTTCCATCGTTGTCGAAAGTGAAAAAGCCGATGCGGATATTGCGCTGGCTTTTTTCACTGAAAAGGTTTATCCGAGCGCCGGTTATCAGATCATCGGCGGCATAACCAGAACCGAAAACGTGTATAAAATATATTTAAAAGATATAGGCATACCGGAAGGCCCGGCTGCGGCCGTTCTGAGTTACGCTTATGCAAAATTTACTTTGTCAAAACCTGCGCCGGGTAACTATGGTATGGATATTTATGTTGACGGTCATCTTGTAAAGGGAGTTTTTACCGTTACCCGGGATTCCTATACCCTGACCATCCGCTCTAATGATTATATCGGTACGGCTAATGAAACCATCAATCGTATTCCGCAAAACCTGATCTGGGGACAAGCGGAATCGATCAAACCGGCGCCATATCAGGCATTTCTGGATTCCCTGACAATCCTTGGAGCACAGCAACATAATTTACAAACCGGCGATTACTATTTTTTCAAAATTGATCCACAGCGAAATATACATACCAATTCCGCTCTAGGAATGACAAACGGCGGTTATTTTATTTATACATTTCCCGGCGATACAATTCTAATCCGTAACCTGGTGAAGAGATTTGCCAAAAGATATGCGGATTCAATTTTTATTCAACTGGTCGGCAGCAGAGGCGAGAGGTATTACAGCACGGTTTTAAAAAAAGAACCGTGATGATAATAAAAAATATATTCACCGATAATTTCCCTCGGTGAAAGCAGCCTTTCCACTTCTTTAGCCTCTTTTGCATATATAATCAAGTTCGAGTAGTCAAGTTGTAAAAGCTTTATTAATTGTCAGGGAAAATACTCCCGTACCTCTCACCGGAATTGAGCATTCATAACCTGGTGAGAATTAATTTTGCTGAAGGGATTTTGTATGAAAAGTGTTAAACTAATACTGGTTTTACTTTTTTTAATACTACTCCTGAACAGATGTGGTGACAAGAGTAGTCCGACGAACTCGGCAAATAAACCGCCGGCCTGTGATGTTACCGGAAGATGGCTCCTGTCTGTTATTGTTACCGGCGGGGTGCAACTGCCAGTCGGCACACAATTCTATGCAGACATAGTAATCAGACAAGCGGATGATGGCACAGCAACCGGATCGATAGTTACCGAAGGCGGAGCAGCTTCGCAATTAACCGGACGTATGTCAGGCACTACGCTGAGTTTTACTATACAACAAAGTACGCCATGTAACGGCACATTTAACGGTTCCGGTACAATCACTGAAAATTGCACCAAATTAACCGGCAAGTATTCAGGATCGGATTGCAATGGCACTTTGAGAGCAAACATTACTTCTTTAGATTTTGAACCATTACTTACCGGTACAATGTCCGATTACGATGGTAATACCTACCAGACCGTTAAAATCGGGGAACAATGGTGGATGGCTGAAAACCTGCAAGTAACGCATTACCGGGATGGCACAGAGATTCCCAATGTCACCGACAACAGCGCCTGGGCCAATTTAACAACCGGCGCTTATTGCGATTATAATAACAATCCTGCAAATTCTTCCACGTACGGAAGATTGTATAATTTGTACGCACTTTTAAATAATAGTAATATTGCCCCTGAAGGGTGGCATATTCCAAGTACAACAGAATGGGAAACATTAGCCGATAACCTTGGCGGTATGTTGGGCGCCGGCGACAAATTGAAAGAAGCAGGTACAGCACACTGGTCATGTACAAATTCTACCGCTACTAATGAAAGCGGCTTTACAGCATTACCGGCAGGTATGCGTAATTCCAATGGCGTTTTTGAAAAGTTGGGAGAATATACTGTTTATGGGTCAGTAATACGGATTGGGCCTTTGCCGCCGATGGTGTCAAATTATAAACTATCATGTGCCGATAACGATCTCTTTCCGACAGGTAGTAGTGGCTCATCAGGCATTTCCGTTCGGCTGGTAAAAGACTCTACCAACAGTAATTAAAGTATTATTGTGCCCGGTTTTTCAAATCGGGCACAAGCTGCTTTTACCTTTGGTCATTTTAACAATGGCCAGGTCAAACATCAATTACAAGCAAAACAGTGGGGCTTTATCACACTTTAATAACTTATTTTCCATAAGGATAAAAGAGTAAGATATTTTTTGAATAAAAAAATATGATTTAACACACCAGGCAAAATCTGTGTTTGGGGTTACTGTTTTTTACCCGGGTTAACCAAGAATACTCTGCATTATTTAAATATTAAACAAAAACTACTTGTGCATCTTGAATAAAATTCATTACATTAAAGAAATAATTTATCTTAAAATCAAAAATGATTAACTTTGTAAAGTCACAAGGAAAACAATTTGAAGTATAGCAAGATATATTGTATACTACTGCTGTTAGTTTTTTTATTTTCTACTCCCTCTAATTCCCAGTCTCACCAGTCCTGGAGCTATAACAAGATCATCTATGAAGTCAACGTCAGGCAATATACTGAAGAGGGCACCTTTGCCGCTTTTGCTGCGCACTTGCCGCGACTGCGGGATATGGGAGTCGGTATTCTCTGGTTCATGCCTATTCATCCTATTGGCGAACAAAACCGCCTGGGCAGCCTGGGAAGCTATTATTCGGTGCAAAATTACCTCGATGTCAACCAAGAGTTCGGTACACTGGAAGATTTTAAAGACCTGGTCGATACTGCCCATAGCATGGGTATGTATGTCATCATCGACTGGGTCGCCAATCATACCGCCTGGGATAATACCCTGACCACAACCCATCCGGACTGGTACACAAAAGACAGCTATGGCAATTTCGTGCCGCCGGCCGGAACCAACTGGACGGATGTGATCGATTTGAATTATAGTCAACAAGGACTACGTGATTACATGATCGACGCCATGCAGTACTGGGTAGAACAGGCAGATATTGACGGCTTTCGCTGCGACGCCGTAAGCTGGGTGCCCCTGGATTTTTGGCAAACGGCTATTACAGAGTTAAAAACCCTCAAACCCGGTTTGTTTATGCTGGCGGAAGATGATGGTGAACAATACCAGGATGCAGGATTTGATATAAGCTATTCCTGGGGGTATCATGGTTTTGGCGACGGCCTGTTAAATAAAGTCTATAAAGATATTAACACGGCTAACGATTTATGGAATTACCTGGGCAATGAACAAAACGCTTTTTCGCAAAATCATTACCGCCTGCACTTTACCGCCAATCACGATGAAAATTCATGGTATGGCACCGTATTTGAACAGTTCGGCAACGCGGCTGAAGCTTTTGCGGCGCTGACCTCGGTCATCAACGGTATGCCGCTGCTTTATAGCGGCGAGGAAGCGGGTCTCGATAAACGGCTGGCTTTTTTTGATAAAGACCTCATCGACTGGCAGCCGCATCCTTTTGCGGATATGTACAAAACATTGTTCACATTAAAAAAAGATAACCAGGCCCTGTGGAATGGCGGCAATGGCGGAAAATTAACACGGATAGGGACAACTAACAATTATGATATTTTTGCATTTATCCGCGAAAAAGAGAATGATAAAATTTTCGCTGTTTTCAATCTTTGTCCCAATACTATAAATATTACATTTAGCGGTTCGAAACATTTTGACCGGTATGCCGATGCCTTGGCAATGGACTCGGTCTCTTTTGCCAAGGGTTCGTCTCTTACTTTAGCCGGCTGGAAATACAAAATTTATCACAAAGAAGCGGCGACTACCGGAATTATTGATGAGAGCGGGACGCCGGCAAGTCTGGTCTGCCAAAATTATCCGAATCCTTTTAATATGTCGACTGCAATACTGTTTAATGTAACGGATGTGCAAAAAGTATCTCTGGAAATATATAATTCACTGGGGGAAAAAGTGAAAACGCTTTATAGCGGTTATACCGCGCCGGGCGCGCATTCGTTTGCCTGGGATAGTAAAAATGATGCCGGATACGCTGTAACCAGCGGTGTATATTTTTTCAAGCTCACATCCGGGGGCGAAAGCCAGGTACAAAAAATGATGCTGCTGCGTTAAACATTGTTCTTTATCCTGAAAACTGCATAATTATATGGAACCATATTCATGTTTTGTTTATATTGTTTAGTGAATCTTGTTCATTTATAGCAGGTGATTATATATAGAGTGGCGATCCTTTTAAGTGCGGAAATCAATTACACTATAATAAAGCAGGAAAGATATGGAACTAGTCCCGGTTGCCCAAAAACATGATCTGCAAGCCTTTATCAATTTTCCATACAAGCATTACCAAAACGATCCCGTTTGGGTGCCACCTTTACGACAAGAGCAGCGCAATCTTTTTGCTCCCCAAACTAATCCTTTTCTTGAGCACTGCGACCGGCAACTCTTTTTATTAAAAGACCAGGGCAAGGTCATTGGCCGCATTGCCGCATTTATCGATCATATCGCCATGGATTTCTGGGGGGAACGCATCGGCTTTTTGGGTTATTTTGAATGTATACAGGATAAAACAGCCACCAGGCTGCTGCTGAGCGCGGCCAAAAGTTGGCTGCTGGAAAAGCGCTGTACGAAAATGCGCGGCCCGTGGAGTTTTACCTCGCAGGAGTGGGGCATGGTTGTAGAAGGATTCACGCCGTCGCCGGTGGTTATGGCGCCTTATAATCCCCCGTATTACAACGAGTTGCTGACAGATTTTGGTCTGCTCAAAGTTAAAGATCTGTTATGCTGGTATATCGATATTGCCGAAGGCTATCAAGTGCCGCCACGGGTAATTGAACATACCCAGGCGATAGCAAAACGCTATGGGATTCGCGTTCGCCGGTTAGATATGAAAAATTATGATGCGGAAGTACAGACCCTGATTGAACTGTCCAATGCTACTATTATCAGTAATTGGGGCTATACCCCGGTAACGGATGCCGAAGCCAAAGCGATGGCCCGCGACATGAAACCGGTCATACAACCCAAATGTGTGTTGTTTGCCGAGAATCAGGACGGCCGTCCGGTCGGTTTTGCTATTACCCTGCCGGATGTTAATTCCCTGCTAAAGGGATTGAACGGACGCTTGTACCCGTTTGGCTTTATAAAACTACTATGGGGACTGCCGCGCCTGCATCGTTACCGTATGTTTGCCCTGGGAGTAATTCCGGAATACCAGGGCAAAGCGGTGGACAGTCTTATTTATTGTATGCTAAATGATTCGCTGTACAGTAAGGATTTGTGGGTCGAGATCAATTATGTGCTCGAAGACAATATGCCGATGATCAATGCCATTAATAAACTGGGCGCCAAACCGTTGCGAAGATACCGGGTGTATGAGATGGATATTTCTTCCCAATGAGTCCATTATTAGTGGGAAATTTAATATCCACCTTTTGTAACAAATAAATATTTCAAACCGTAAGATGATACGGATACAAAATATTTTTCTAGTGCAGCAAATCAAAACCGAGTCATCGCCGGTTATTATCAACAAAATTCAATGTAAATAATAATTTTATGTCACCTGACCAAATATAAAAAAGGACTTGTTATGTTCAAACGCAAACCCCGTAAACCAAAACAGCAGAAACCGGTGCGATTGTGGCCGGGACTAGTGATGGCAATACTGATTGTACTTTTCAAAATTCTCGCTCCTATAGTAATACCGGACGCCTTGCCGATTGCCGTATTAGGCGGAGCTTTGTTCGGTTTATTAATAATTATCTGGTGGGCGTTTTTCAGCCGGGCGCCCCACCTGGAACGCTGGAGCGCTGTTGGGTTGATAATTGTTGCTATTATCGGCACAATTCCGCTGCTCCATCAGTCAATTGCCCGGGGCGGCATGGGAATGTTGTTCCCCATCCTCGCCTTGCCGATAATTTGCGTGGCTTTTGTGGTTTGGGCGGTTGTCAGTCGACGTTTTACTAAACGGCTTCGTTTAATTACCATGGCGGCCACTATTATTATTGCCACCGGCGCCTGGACTTTATTACGCACCGCCGGCATAACCAATAACGGGCAATCGGATTTTTCCTGGCGCTGGACTGCAAGTCCGGAAGAACGGCTATTGGCAGAATCCGGTCAAGAACAGATACAAAGCGCCGTTGTTGCGTTGCAGGATACTACACAGGCGGTTTGGCCGGGATTCCGCGGCCCCAGGCGCGACGGTATTGTTTACGGCAGCAAAATTTCAACCGATTGGGCTACCAATCCCCCGCAGGAACTCTGGCGGCAGCCGGTCGGCCCGGGTTGGTCTTCCTTTACCGTGTGTGGAGAGTTGTTCTATACCCAAGAGCAACGCGGCGATGATGAAGTGGTTTCCTGTTATCACCTGCTCACCGGCGAACCGGTATGGATACACAGCGACAAAGCCCGCTTCTGGGAATCGAACGGCGGGCCTGGCCCACGCGCCACACCGACTTTTAGTAATGGACGCATATACTCACAAGGCGCAACCGGCATACTCAACGCACTTGATGCAAGCACCGGCAACGTGATCTGGTCGCGCAATGCCGCTACCGATACCGATACCAAAACCCCAATATGGGGATTTTCAGGATCGCCCCTGGTTGTAGATAGCCTGGTCATCGCCGCCGCTGCCGGATCACTCATTGCGTATGATCTGGCTAACGGCAATCCCTGTTGGAGCAAACCGGATTCCGGTATTGAAAGTTACAGTTCCCCGCACCTGGCAACAGTTAACGGTGTGCGGCAGGTTCTTTTTCAATATCAGCCCGGCGTCATCAGCGTTAATCCCGCCGACGGCGCTCTGCTTTGGGAATATGCCTGGAAAGGCACTCCTATAGTTCAACCAACCATTACTCCGGATAATGATATTCTCATCAGCATCAATGAGCGGGACGGTATCCGTCGTATTAAAGCAACTGCGGGAGACAGTGGATGGAGCACGACCGATGTTTGGGCCTCTGCGCGCATCAAACCCTACTTTAACGATTCCGTTATTCACAAAGGCCATGTTTATGGCTTTGACGGCCCGATGCTGGCTTGCATTTCGCTTGATAATGGCGAGCGGAAATGGCGCGGCGGGCGCTATGGCCGCGGTCAGTTCGTATTGTTGGCCGATCAGGATGTGTTGCTGGTGATCTCGGAAAAAGGCGAACTGGCGCTGGTTAATGCAGTCCCGGAGCAATTTACGGAACTGGTGCGTATACCGGCCATAACCGGCAAAACCTGGAACCATCCGGTCCTGGCCAATGATATTCTGCTGGTGCGCAATGATCAGGAAATGGCGGCGTTCAGGTTGGCGTCAAACGAATAAATTTTATTGTGCGCACCGGGAGTGTTCCTGGTGCGCTGATGATCATAAACCGGACAACTATGAGCAGAAAACGACAAGATCATGAAGCGCCGCAGGCGGAAAATAAATGGGGCTGGCGGTATCATCATCTCGGCATCCCGACGACCGGGCCTATACAAAATGAAAAGTATCTGCCGCAATTCAAATTTTACGTGGGCGGATTCGATAGCAGTCCCTTTGGCATCGAATGGATGCGCTTTGATGTGGACAGTCCCATTCACGAATTGATCAAAACAGTTCCGCATCTTGCCTTTGAGGTCGATGATCTGGATGAGGAACTGCGCAAACATAACCTGCAAATATTAACACCACCGAACTCGCCCGGCGAAGGCACGCGGGTCGCCATGATTGTACACAATGGCGCGCCGGTTGAATTGATAGAATTTGAAAAAAAGCGAAAAAACAAGATTTTATGACTTGATTAAAACTTGTATCAAATTTTAATAAAAGGAAATGATAAATGGTAGCTTTTTTTGCCGCACTTTTTCCCCTGGGTGCTTTAGAAATTATGATTATCCTGTTGGTGATATTTTTTCCACCAATACTTGTGCTGGTTTCAAAACGTGCAAACGGCAGCAAAAAATATGGCTGGCTGCTCATCACCTTATTTTTATCATGGCTGGGTTATTTACTATTCCTGTTAATTACAAACAAGCCGGTTGAAAATGGGAATGCAAATTTGCCAGAAAAATAAATTTGTCCTTTGTAACTCATCGCTCGGACCTTCGGGTATCTATAAAAGCACCGATCTGTTCACCTGGGATTGTACTTTTCTGCCTCCGGCCGAAAAAGGTGTTATGAGTATTACATCATAAACATGAGACAGGGAATTAATTATATAACAAAAAGAATATTATTATGAACACCGAAAAACGCAATTTTGATAAAGACGCAGCACTGTGGGACGAAAATCCCGTCCGGCTGAAAATGACCCAGGACATTGCTAACACCATCATTACCCACATCCCTTTGTCATCCGCATTGGATGTGCTGGATTTTGGCTGCGGCACGGGACTCGTCACTTTCCAATTGCAACCGCTGGTGCGCTCCATCACCGGCGTCGATAGCTCGCAGGGTATGCTCGAAATGTACAAAGCCAAGATCGACAAGCTGAAATTGTCCAACGTTAAAGCAGCCCTTATCGATCTGGATAAGGGAGACAAATTGTCCGGAGAATATGATGTGATCGTCAGCAGTATGACCCTGCATCATATCCCGAATATTGAGGAGCTTTTCAAACAATTCCACGCCATCCTCAAACCCGGCGGCTGGTTGGGTATTGCCGATCTGGACCAGGATAGCGGCCTGTTCCATAAAGACAATACCGGGGTCTTTCATTATGGCTTTAACCGCGCGCAACTACGCCAGTCTTTAATGGATGCAGGTTTTGTACATGTCAGCGCTGTTGACGCCGCCAAAACGGAACGAACGGGTAAAGATGGCATAACCAGGCAGTTCAGCATATTTTTAATGAGCGGGCAAAAGGACAGTGCGGGATATTAATAAAGTTAAATAGCAGAGTTGGAATTATCTACCTGGTTATGATAATTTCCTGGGAATTGAAAAAATTAATGTGAAAAATATATTCTGTTTCCCAGCAGAACCGGCTATGGTTACGCTTAAAGATGTTAAAACAAAAAAAAACTTGCATCTTTCCTTTTAATTGAATAAATAATAATTGTAAAAAAATCTTGCTGTTTTTTATCCACAGTAAAAAGTAAAAATGTGTAAAGTCGTTACCAAAAAAAATCTGACTGATTTCAATGAGATCAAAGAAAACCTGGCATTTTGGCTGACCAAATCCCGGGCGGAAAGAATCTCAGCCGTTGAACACCTCAGAAAGCAATATCATGGAGATACAATCAGACTACAAAGAGTTGTTCGAGTGTTTCAACGCTCATAAAGTACAATATATGATCGTCGGATCTTACGCTCTGGCATTCCACGGCGCACCCAGATACACCGGGGATATTGATGTCTATGTAAAACCGGATCAAAAGAATGCCGTTAGCATTATTAAAGCCCTGGACGATTTCGGTTTCGCATCGCTTGGCCTTGTCACAGCCGATTTTGAATGGCCGGATAAAGTGGTGCAATTAGGCGTATCTCCTATACGAATTGACCTGATGACATCCATCTCCGGAATGGACTGGGAAACAGCCTTTAAGGGTAGTGAAAATGGTTATTATGGAGATGTTCCGGTAAAATATATCGGCCGCCGGGAATTTGTTGCCAATAAACGCGCTTCCGGCAGACAAAAAGATTTAGCCGATATTGAAGCCCTGGATGAGTTATAAATAATAATTAAAGCAATGAACAGTTCCCGGCGCGAGCAGGTAACCTGCCGGATAACAAATGAAGGCCGAGATTAATAACAAAGGCTGTGACCTGTTCTGTAAATATAACCATTTTGGGGGCGTACAAATTACACACCTGGTTTCCACAGAATAATAAAAATGAATATCAACTAACCTTGCAGAAAGAACATGTCATGAACAGGGTCACCGGTAAAAGTATTATTCTTCTCCTCCTTTTAACATGCAGTAATTTACTTGCGGCGGCTGATAGGACAAAACTACTGTCGCAATTCACCACCGATTCCGTGATAATCGACGGCCAGACCGAACCGGTCTGGGATATTGCCGAATCTTTACCTGTCGCCATCAGCATGACCGCCAACTTGTCCGCCCCAGCGCCAGAATGCAAAACCAGCGGCACAGTCCGCTCGCTGTGGGACGGCGCAATACTGTACCTGTTGATCGACGTGAACGATACCGACATCACTACCACCGCTAAACTGCCGGGCGATCAGGACGGCGTGGAAATATATGGCGATTTCTATAATGACAAGATGCCCAAAAATGAAGAAGACGACTGGCTGATCCGTATTAACTGTGTGGGAGATGTGACCGGCAGCGGCGCATACCAGGAGCGCCTGCAAGGCTCGGCTGTATTTGCTAAAACCGACAGTCAGGGTAAGCCATGCGGTTATGTCGTTGAACTGGCGATTTACATCGGCGGCATACCCATGCAAAACGGCTCGAAAATGGGATTCGAGTTTTGCATTAATGATGCTGTAACTCTTACACAAAAATGCCAGTATCGTATTTTCTGGAGCGACGGCAATAACAAGGGACTGGACGACAACAGCCGCTGGGGCGTCGTTAAATTAAGCGGCTGGGACGGCAAGACTGCCAAAGCTCTCGATACTTTTCTGCTGCGCGCCGCCATCTATAAAGCGGAAAAGCTGCCGCGCGGTATCTGGGTGAGCGAAACAGAACTGGATAACGCTCTAGCCGCTGCCAAACAAACGCCGGCAGCGACCAAACAAAAGCAAATCGACCACACCGCCGCCCAATTGGATAACGCGCTTCAAGCTCTGCGCCGTAGCGGTAAATATCCCGATCCCTTTGCTCTGAAAACGGTAAACTCGCTGCCGGATCCTTTCACATTTTTCAACGGCAAAAAGGTTGTTTCTGTGGCGGACTGGACTGCCCGCCGCGCGGAAATATTGGACCTGGCGCAGTATTACGAATATGGATACCTGCCCAAACCGCCGCAATCAGTAACTGCGGTGGTGAATGACGACAAGATGACCATTACCGTTCAGGATAAGGGCGTTACCGCCGCTTTCGAGGCGGTCCTCACCATTCCAACCGTCCGGCAATGCGGTAAGTCCGGCCCGTATCCGGTGATTGTCAGTATCGATTTCTGGCCGCAGAAAGCCAATCCCGTTTTTCTAAAGGCAGGTTACGCCGTGCTGAGCATTATTTATACCAGCGTCGCAAGCGACAACTATGACCGCCAGGGTGCGTTTTACGAACTGTATCCCTACAATGTGACGACCGGTCACGACGCCGGAACCTTGCTGGCCTGGGCCTGGGGCGCGAGCCGCGCTGTGGATGCGCTGACCTGGCTGACGCAAAACGACGCCGCTTATAAAAACAAGTTCGCCCTGGACAAGCTGGTCGTTACCGGGTTTTCGCGCTGCGGCAAAGCGGCGCTGGCGGCGGGGCTGTTTGACGAGCGCTTTGGCGTGGTCAATCCCGGCGCGTCCGGCTGCGGCGGCTGCGCGGTGTATCGTTACGATTCCTTCGGCAACACGCCGCATCGTTCAGCGCCGTTCGGTAATGTATATGACTGGGGCGTCTCCACCGGCTGCGAGGTACTGGGCGATAAAACCCGCCACCAGGGACATAACGCCAACGAGATGCTGCCGCGCTTTTTGAATCCCCCGCGCATTTACAAGACTGATACCCACGGCTATGCGGAACGGCTGCCGTACGACCATCACGAGATCATTGCCGCCATTGCGCCGCGCGCCGTACTCATCACCACCGCCAATAACGATTACGCCAACGGCGCCGAGGGCGATTGCATCGGACTGGAAGGCGCCAAACCGGTGTACCAGTTTTTAGGCGTCCCGGCCAACCTGGCGCTGAACATCCGCACCAGTGGCGAAAACAGTCCCTGGGGCGGCGGCCATTTTCAGGATGATGCGCAAATCGCCAACCTGGTGCATTTTGCCGATATGGTCTTTTTCGGTGTTCCGCTAACAGAAGAACTGCAAAGTAAATTCTATACCAATCCCTACCTGTCCACGTTTGATAAATACTATGGCGAACTGGAAAAGATGATGCCGTGGCTGAAGGATGTGGCGGGGGGAAAATAGCAAAACCGGCGTTTACCCGGCTTTTTTCTCGTCCCAAGCCTCCCGGCTTGAAACGCAACTTGGCAGCCTCAGGCTGGAATACGTAAAAAGAACTAAACTATAAATTACATACAGTTTTCCGGCAGAACCGGGCGATTGTAATAAAAGGCCCGGGATTGGGAAACCTCGGGCATCTTGATTACCTTAATAAAATTAATTTCCTTGTTTGAACAAATTCTCCTGCATTCAACTGATAAAAATAAACTCCACCCGGAACATTCCCGGCATTCCATTCCGTCTGATGTGAGCCGGCTAAAAGATCAATCGAAACCAGCGTGGCAATCCTTTCTCCCAAAAGGTTGAAAATCTCCAACGTCACAAACTCATCATAAGGAATTGAAAATTCTATTTTTGTGCATGCATTAAATGGATTGGGATAGTTTTGCTCAAGCAGGAAGGAACGAGGTAAAGACCTTACTTGTTCTTGCGTTTCCGAAGGAATATCTGACAGTAAAATCCTCACTATATCTAAATACCTGGTCCCGTAACCTTCGTAAGTAAACCCCAGAGTATAATCCTGGCCACTTGAGCTTATATCGGTATTTGTAGGAGCAGCGACAATTGTAGGTTCAATTTGGCTTCCTTCGTGCCACTCGTTGAAAGAAGTTATATCAATAGCATTGATTGAGGAATCGACGTGATTTATTGCCATCTTTGTAAATTGGTAAAACGTGGAGACATTATTTGAGTCAGGGTGAATCTGGGTGGGAATAATATAATGATTCACGTTCAACCTTACTGCCCGGTCATTAAAACCAGGCGTGGTATTCGGAATAAAGTCAACGCCTAAATTATTTGCAATGGCAGAATATTGACTAAAAATTTCGGAAACATCATCAATAAAATTTGTATTTGCAGGGTAACCTGCATACTGCCATGGTCCGTGCATATTATATGCAGTGATGGCATCAAAAGCCGCAATACGGGTCTGATCGGGAGAATCCCAATAAACCTCATCACCAACGATATAGATATCGTATCCGCGTGCAATCATGTCTTGCCTTAGTAACTGAAGTGCATGGGCATATTCCCCGGTAAATACCCTTGTCAGGTAAAAATATACCACCGGTCTGTTGTTAATCCGATAATAGCTTGGATTTGAGAAATAAGTTGTTGCAATATAGTCAAAGTCAGACCGCAATTTGGCAATATCCTCATCATCAAATACAATTCGATCATTTTGAAACTTTAACAAATTACCTGATTCATATAATAGACAAAAGGTAGTATTATATTCCTTCACGTTGGTAGCGATCTGTGAACGAATAATAGTATCAATTTCGTTCCATGGTCCCCACCCCCACCAGCTACATATCCAGTTATCAATACCATACGATTGTGACCATTCCAAATGCTTTTTTACCAAAACATCGGAATTACTATTGTATTCGTCAAGATAGGGTGGCTGCGGCGGGAGAAGTTTTTCCCCCAGGTATCCATCCGGCCAATGGGTATAACCGGTGTTCCCCCACCAGGAATAGTAATATACGCTTACCACTTTATCTGAAGCGATTGTATTTTCGTATATACAAAAGAATAATGTTACAAAAGCGACAAAGGGAAGCACCAGTCTGTTTATAGATATTTTCTCTTTTTTACACAACAGTTTCACAATATGCCTGATCAAATTCAATCTATCCCTACTCATCTCAGACCTCACTCTCATTCATTTAATAGTACCTTGCAAGATAGAGCAATTTTTTATTTATTCCTGATGAAATCCTGGACTAGTTCTGATACCGGATTAACTCATATATATAGTAAACATCATAATTTTATTAGCAATATACATGCCGCAATACTGTCCAGATATTGCTCTCTTCTCGTCCCAGGCCTCCCGGCTTGGGACGTACATTCACAGCTTCTTGCTGTGGAAAGACAAAGCGAAAGTTGCAAGTTTTTTCCGCTATCCCGGCAGAGTTGGGCGATTGTGATTACGGGCTGGAGATACCGGAACCAGAGAATAAAGAAAAGCCCCTTTAGGGGCGTTATGTCTCTAGCCAACCAATCTCCCACCCAATCAAACCCCTTTAGGGGTGGAACAAAGTAGTTTAGTTACTGGAACCAGGCAATCAAATATACAAAGGATTTAAATTCAAGAAATTATTAATGAAGAGATGCAAAGAACGGGGAGGTAAAGGAATAGTGTTTCTTCTCTTTTCCAGCCTCCCGGCTTGGGACGTATTTTACAGCTTCATGTTGGAAACCGGGTAAATTTTTAAGTTGTCTTTTCCCCCGGCAGAACCTGCCCACACAGGGGTCAGCGACCCGGAGTCAGGTAAAAATTAATACAACATTCCCGTATAATTACTTTTTAATGCTTCAGTTATTTTTACCAGTCTCTTTTTCCGCGTTTCCCCGGTTTTGGCTTCACAATAGAAACCGGCAAATTGCTTTTGTCTTGACGGCGGTTTTGCTGCAAATAAACTCAATATCTCTTTATCTTGTTTCAATTCCTCTGTAAGGATTGCTATTTTTTCATTCATATCAATGACTTTATTATTATCATTCGTTTCTGCTTTGAATACATCGATTCCGGCGTTTGTCATCAAGCCATTCTTTAACAGTTTTTCATAGATGGATTTATTTTTTTCCGACCACTTTTTGGTATCTTTTCTTTTTGAAAAATATTTTTTATAGGTTTTATCATCGATGGATTTCATCAAGCCGTCAATCCAGCCAAAACAGAGTGATTCTTCCAATGCGTCATTGGCGGTAAAGTTTTTATCCCCCTTGACAAATATGATCCATATTCCGTCTGCTTGATTATGATTATTCAAAAGCCAGGCTCTAAAGTCATTTCGATTTTCAAAGAGTAATGTTTCATTATTATCGTTCATGCTCACAACCTTTCTCTCCACACTATTTCGATTATAAAATAATATTGATTTTCAGGGCCCGCAATATTCCATAACAGTTTTTGAGACGTTTAAAATAATACAAATACACAAACATTTGCAAGAGAAAATATACTCATCAAGTATAACAGGTTATAAGTTTATTAACAATATCAGGATTTGGATGAAAAAGGAAATATAACGAACCCTGAATATCATTTTCCAGGGCCATCATTAGTGCAGAGTTGTACTCGCCCTTTATTTCCCAATCCAGGGCGCAGGTTGAGAGGGGATTTCCAATCCCATTTCATTTCATAAAACCCGGTGAACAACAACACAGCCCACTGCTTTGCCGAAAGAAATATGCAGACTGAAACCTGCTTTGCTGCTCAAAAAGCACGGGATGGAATCCCGCTTCTACTTTGGGCCCTGGATAATGATGTCCAGGGCTATCGGATGAAATGAATGGCATTTTGACTTTTACTTGTAACCTGTTCTACATTTTTTGGGTTTTTGATACAGCCCCGATCAGCCTCATAGTATTCGTTGGAATAACAAAAGCGCACCGATCATCGAGTAGGACGGTCATGCGCCGCGAGCTTGTGCAGCGCATAAAAGCGCTGCACTCCGAGAGTCGTCGGGCAAAAAGCCCCGGTCATCGGGTAAGCTCATTCCTTACCTTATCATACAACCCCCGACCTGTTTTTTACTTGACCAGGGCAATCTTTTTTACAAACCGGCCTTCTTTGGTATTTAATACCATGTAATACACACCGGCAGCTACCGGCAATTCCTGGTTATTGATGCCTTCCCAAACACAACTATGATAACCGGGATTGATAACCGCATTGATTAGAGTCTTGACCTCGCGTCCCAATATATCAAACACTACCAGGGAAATGTGAGAAGGCTCCGGCAATTCGTACCGAATAGTCGTGGTTGGATTGAACGGATTGGGATAATTCTGCTGCAGGGCGAACCGTTTCGGCAGTTCAGGCTGGACACGAATGGCTTCGTGTTCGGTCATAAATCCGCTATTTTGCACGTCCACCAGCCGGTAATAACAAGCGTGGCCCGCTTCTGCTTCAGAATCGGTATAATTATATTCGCCCTTTTGATTTGCCGGGATCAGGCTGCTGATCTGGGTGTATGGGCCTTTTTCCAGCAAGGCGCGCTGCACATAAAATCCCAGGTTATCCGATTCAGAGCGGGTTTTCCAGTTCAGTTCAATACCGGTGTAGGCTTTAAAAGCGCCGCTGAAACTCTGCAATTCAATCGCAGTGGTGATATCGCCCGTCCACACGAAAGAAACGCTATCTTCCAGGTCATACACCAGGGCAGTAACGGTAACCCTGCCGAGATTGAAATTTTGCGATTCAAAGCGGTAATTGGCCGCCGCCGCTTTGGGAGCCTGGTTTACAAACCACAGGTAATTGATAGTATCATCGGTATCATCATCGACCGCTTTAACAAAGAAATTAATTGCCTGGCCTTTTTTCAACGCGCCCAGGTTGCGGTTTGCCGGCAAACATTCTTCGGTAATTATACGCGGCGGACGGTTAACATTAAGTACAGTTAACTGGGCATACTTTTCACTTTTCGCGCCCACATGATCCGTTGCCGTAAATTTTACCACATACTCGCCTGCCTGGTTGAATCCCGGTCGCCATGAAAACACATTCCCGTTCAGGGTTGCGCCGCCCGGCAGATTTAAGGCGGAGAGGGTGACGGTGTCGTTTTCCGCATCAGTAATTGTTATCGTAAAAGACAGCGAATCATTTTCGTTTACAGCATAATTATCAGATACCAGGGTAATGACCGGGGCATTGTTTTTGAGCGCCGTGGCCTGGAATTGTAAAGGTGAATTTTGTAATGTACTGTTTGTGGCCGTAACATACTGGGTCTGTTTAACCGAGCCAAGCTGCCAGAAAGCCCGGGCCATTCCCAGGGAATCACTGGTTATCGTTCCCGCCGGAACAATATGACCATGGCCGGTCTGCGGAGTAAAGAGTATTGCAATACCCGGAACGCCGTTGCCAAATTGATCCTCTACTTTAACCAACAAAGGATTGTTAAGCAGGTGGTCGGTAACACCGGTTTGGTTGTTGCCGCCGGTAATACCCATGCTGAACGCCGTATCCGGAGTGGCGGTGAGGGTGAACAATAATGTATCACCCGGCAGGGAGGCGCTGGTAACCCGAACCAGGTTCCTGCCGCTGGTCATACCGAAGCGGTAGTTGACCGAGGCCAGACCGGCAACATTGGTATTTTGCAAAGCATTGCCGATAATTGTTCCGGCGCCTGAATGAATAGCAAATTGCAGCGCAACGTTTGCGACAGCATTGTTATTATTATCGCTCACTTTAACCACCAGTGGTTCGGGAACCTGCTGACCAATTTGGGCGCTCTGCTTGTTGCCGGAGTGGATCGCCATTTTTTGCGCCTGTTCGGCAAAAGAAAATACCCGGAAAGTGACGCTTTTTTGAGTACCGATTATTTTTGCCGTAATGGTGGTTTCACCGGCTGTTGCACCCATGGTAACCGTGGTTTGCGCAAGGCCGTTGGCATTGGTTTTCACCGTACCGCTATCTGCAACCGCCAGCAGGGTGTTGGCAACCGAAAACAAAACGCCAATATTCCTGGCCGGGCGGCCGTCATTATCGTGAATGGATACAACTAACGGCAGCGGTATTTTACCGTTGATCACAGTCTTTTGGCTGTCGCCGCTTACTTTTTCAATGAGCAGGTTTTCCGGCTGCATTATGTAGATTGTAAATTGCACTGGGTTGCCCTGCAAGCCGGGAGCATTGGCATTGACCAGTAATTCGCCGGCTTGTTCAGGTACCTGAATATTGGTAGATGCACGGCCGTCACTGTTGGTATATACCGGCTGTGCAGCGGAGAAAAGAGCCTCTGTATTATTACAGGTGAACGTTACCGGATAACTATATACCGGTAAATTCTGCGCATCGGTTATGCGTACCATCATGGGTTCCGCTAAACTTGAACCCGGATAGGCGATGATGTTTTCATCGCTGATGCGTTGAATTTTTGTCGCAGTGGTGGAGAAAAAGGTGATTTTCGCCGAATCTGCCAGCCAGATATTATCATCCGTATCCTTTGCCGTTATATACAAATCTCCGGGTTGGGCTGAACGAGCCTGGGCCAGGAATTGCCCCAGGACATTTGTCGCTCCCGCAAGGGGAGATACCGTAGCAGCGAGTCCATGAGTATAAATCTGCAATCTGCATCCCGGCACCGGATTATCATATTTATCTTTCAAGGTAACAGTAATTTGCGCATTATTGGCGCCGGAAGCGGGAACCGGCGATTCGGTAATAATAGAGGAATGGGCCGGGTCGGTTTTACCCGGTTCGCCATGTGCATGAAAAAGAACCGGTGAGCCCTGTAATTCCACACCTTTGTTCAAAGAACGGGCATGAATGAGATGGGCATTATTGCCGATCGCATTGCCTAAAGTATAGACAATATCGGCAACACCATTTTGTTTAGTGAGCACCAGGGTATCGGTGGAAGCGCTGAATTGACCGCCGCCGGAAATAACTGAAAACTGCACCGGCTGGTTTGCTACCGGGAAACCCAGTTCATCGTGAACAATTACCGCAAAGGGCTCCGGCAACGGTTCACCGACCGGGCCGGATTGCTCGGATCCGGATAACAGGGCTATGGTTTTAGCATTGGAAACAACCGCCCAGGCGCTGAAATAAAGCGGAGAATTGAGCAAGTGCTGTTGATTATACAGCGCTGAAACCGCCACCCGTTGTTCATTGGCCTGGTTCCCCAAACGCCATTGCGTTCCGGCAATGCCGCGGGAATTGGTTAAAACCGATAAGGTATCTTTGTTGTTGGCGGTAAATTTACCGCCGCCGCTGCTGATTTGAAACATTACTTTAAAATCAGGGATCGGCAAATTATCGGCGTCGCATACTTTGACGAACAATGAATCGGGCAGGATTTGTCCCGGCGCTCCCAGTAAACCGCTGGTACTGGTAATGGGAATGATCTTGTTGGCCACCCCGGTTTTGGTTGAGGCGTAGAACGTGACCGGGCTGCCGTTGAGCGGAGCGCTATTGTAAAAACTTTTAGCCACTACAACATGGTTGTTCGTACCCAGTTCCTGTCCCAGTGTTAAATAAGCTTCAGCAACCCCGTTGGTATCGGTATTGCTGGTTATGGTTTTAAGACCATTAAAAGTGCCCTGGATTGTTTCCACATCGAATTGGACAGGGTGATTTTTTATGTTATTTTCAAAGATATCGGTAATTCTAACCTGGAATGGCCGGTTGAGCGTCATGCCCCGCACTCCGCTTTGATTATTTCCCGATATATAGGTCATTTCGTGAGGCGCTTCGGGCAGGCCGGTCGCAGTAAACGTAATGGTTTCCGGATTCAGGCCGGCAAACACGGCTTGAATTTCGTTTGCCCCGCTTTTTTGTCCCAACTTGTAAACTGCGCTAGCTAACCCCGATGGGTTTGTGGATTTTGTTACCAGAGTTTGGTTATCAACCAGACCATTGCCTTTTGCTGCCCAAAATTGCACGGCAAAATTGGTTACCGCGTTACGGAATTGATCCATTACTTTCACTTGCAGGGGCTGGGGTAATTCCCGGTTGACAATTTCGGTTTGTTTGTCGCCGGAGATCATTTCGGCAATAGCCGCCGGGCCCGGGGTCGCTGAGGCATTGAAGGTAAGTGGCGAACCGGGCAGGGGATTGCCGCCAAAAGTTGCGGTAACCTGGATGACATAGTAATCCGTCCCGGCAACCTGACCAGTGGTGAATCCGGCTTTGGCGTTTCCGTTCTTTTTGGTTTGCGATAGAATTTGTGTGCTGCCGTTAAATCGACCGCCGTTAGTCGCTGTGAAAATGACTTGCTGACCGGCGATGGGATTTCCCCAGGCATCGATAACGCGGACCGTCAGAGAATCGGCCAGCTTTTGTGTAACCTGGGCGGTTTGATGATTACCGGAAATCGGCAACAACAGCGCCGGGTTGTCGGCAGTCGCCGTTGCTGTGAAATTCATTGGCGAGCCATTGATTGCGCCGCCATCCACCTTTAAAATTTGTGCGCCGGTATTTTTGCCGAGCAGCCAGTAACCTTCGGCAATACCTTCAGCATTGGTTAATAATTGTGACAGCGATTCCGTAGCTACCGGTGTCCCCGACAGGTAAGCGGAATATGCCGCAGCGCTGATAACGCCGCCGGAATCGGACGTTACCGAGAACCACACCGGAAAGCTGACCGCCGGGCTGCCATTCTCTTCAAGAACTTTAACCTTGATCGGGGTGGGTAAAAAATGCACTACTTTGCCGGTTTGATTGTTGCCGGAAACATATTGCATATCGCTGGCAACTCCGCGTATAGCGGCGGTAAATACTACCGGGGAACCCGCTAATCCGTCGGCAGCGGCATTGACCTGTTGAATGCTGCTGCTCTTACCGGGCGTCAGGACTGTGCTTGCTTGTCCCTGGGAATTTGTAAGTTGCGAACCGGCGGGATTGATGACGCCGCCGCCGCTTACAACAGTAAATACCACCGGAATGCCGGCTATGGGATTGTTAAAAGCATCGTTAATTTTTACCACCAGGGGCTGGGGCAGGGGAACATTAACATCACCCGTCTGGCCGTTGCCGGATACCGCTTTAATAACCACAGCCGGACCGGGTTGAGCAGTCAAACTGAATTGCACCGGGCTGCCTGAAACCGGAGCGCTATTGTGCTCCAGGCTTGCCCGTACTGTAACCGTACCCGCAGTCTGGTTCAACTGCACAAAACGCCGCGCCAAACCTTCGCGATCCGTCAGGCCGGGTGAGGTATTACCATTTTCTTCCGCGCCGGTTGGTATATAATTTACATCCTTTGTTATTAACAATTTGTCGATATGCGGGCGCCCACTTGCTATGTTAATTGTAATGGTGTGAATTCCCGTATTCAACGTATAGAGTATGGCATTACCGTCAGTTCCATTTATTCGTACCCAGCGCCATCCTTCACCGGCGGACAAGGTCGGCTTGCGTTGTGGATTATTATCAATAGTTATCCCCAAATTGTCGGCAGAGCCGGCATTGGCATAACGCAGCCAGACAATATACTGGTTGCTTTCAGCTATTTCCTGTTGAAATACTGCATTACCGTTGCTGCCAAGAAATGCCGGCAGGGAGATAAAGCCGTTACCCGAAGCGGAAGCATCATAATACCATTGCATTGCGCCGGTCAATTGCCCGGTTTCGGCTTCGAGTGAAATGGCGTCATGGGTTACTTCCGGCAGAAATAATTGGGCATCGCCGCCGGTAACCTGAAATACCACATTTGCTCCGGGCACCGGACGTCCGGATGCATCCGTTACTTTTACGACTAGCGGGTCATCCAGTGTTTCACCAACGCTGCCGGATTGGTGATTACCGCTGTATTCACTAAGCAAAGCCGGTTCGGTGCCGGTATTTTCCGGTAGTTCCGGTTTTATGGTTATCAACTGGTTGGCCGCAACCGATCGGACAACCACCAGGGTGCCGTCGGTAAAACGGGCTAACACGTCACAAGTTGTATTGGCCCCCAGGCCAAAATGTTGGATGGGTGAATACTGTGAATTGTGCCCGGTTCCGGAAATGACTTGTTTATAACCCAGCAAATTTTCGCTGCTGCCCAGATAACCTGCCTTATATAACCAGATCTTGGTGCCATAGCCGCCGATATTATTATCCGGGCCGTAGGTTTGCACCCGCAGGTAACTGTTGCTGTTTTTCAGGTTATTGCGCATACAAATATTAAAAGCGTCGGAACGGGTGACGAGGAAATCCATGTCGCCGTCATTATCGTAATCAAAAGCAGCGCCGCCGCGACTATCACCGGCATAGAATTCCGCGCCGGTATCGGTTTGCTTTTCGAACAGCCAGTTGCCTTTGTTCAGGTACAATTCCGAGTACGAAGCATAATTGGTTGCCAGAATATCTTGCCGGCCGTCATTGTCATAATCAGCTACAACTGCGGAATAGCCGTCAAGGCTCATGTTTACCTGGGTTGAAATATCTTCAAACACACCGTTGCCGTTGTTTTTGAAAACCCGCAGCGTTGGGTAACGAACCTGCCCGGTATGCGTGGATGTGACAATCAAATCCAGATCGCCGTCATTATCCAGGTCGGCCCAGTTGGCGCCGTTTGGGTCATATTTTGTATAGTCAATGGATATGCCGGCAGCGGCAGCGCCGTCGGTAAAATGGCCGGAACCGTTATTTACCCATAGTTTACTGGGAGTGTCTCTTTTCACCGCAAATACATCAACATCGCCATCGTTATCAAAATCGGCTGCTGTAGCGGACATACTGTATTTGCCGTTTTCCGCAACATCTTCCAGGCCCCGCGTGGCGAGAGTGAACTTGCCGGTGCCATCATTCAGGTAAAATTCATTAATGTCTTCTGAATTCAGGGCGAACAGATCCATATCCCCGTCGTTTTCACAATCAAAAGCCAGCGTTGCTGTGGTGGTTCTGTAAACGTCGAGAATTCCGGCAGATTGAGTGATCTCTTCAAAATCCTGGTTATTAATATTTCTGTACAATTTGTTGCTGCCCGGTGAGTTACCATTAAACAGATCATAATCACCATCATTATCGATATCGGCAAAAACTGTTCCCCAGCTTTTGTTGGCATCTTCTATGTGAAATGTTGCCGCGCTTTCGGTAAACGGGAGTTGGTCATTGTTGACATAAAAGCCTTCCCGCGGTGCAGCGAGAGCGCTGGCTGTGCGGCTGATATACAAGTCGTCGTGGCCGTCGCCGGTAATATCGGCAACCGATATTCCTTTATAGGCAAAATAGCGATCCGGGAATCCGGCGACATTGGCTTCCCAGGTAATTTCCCGAAACCATTTCTGTGTGCCGTTTAAAAGATAGCTGATGGTTTTATAATATTCTTTGCCCATCATAAACAACCCGGCTTTTTTGGGATGCATAGTATCCCACATTGGGTTGCTGGTGGATTCCGACCAAAGATATGGATTCTCCTGAAAGCGGGAAAATTGATCACAAGTATATACCGGTTCAGGTTGACCGGTTCTTCTGCCGCTCTGAAAATCCAGTACCAGGCGGTTGAATTCCATATTCAATTCAAGCACTTTGGCCCTGGTCATGTTATCGGTAGTATCTTCCATAGGGACGATAAGACTGACAATGATGTAATTCAGATCAGAACCATTTTCGCCATTATGCCATTTTAACAAATAATCGACCAGAACCGCCATTTCACCGGCCTGGGTATTTTGGACTATATTGTCGATCTCGTAAGGACTGGTTTTTTTGTACTGGGTATTGATATTATTGGTGCCCAGGTGAATGGCGACAATGTTCGGGCGATAAGTATTCATGGGATTGGTCACGTCCATATTACCGGTGTCTCCGCCTAGTAAACTGGCAGGATAAAAGTCGCAAATTTTTCGGGAGGGACGCATGTGCGCTTCATACGGCGCATCACCCCAGCCGCCGACAAAATCAAAGTTGTAACCGTTATTGGTCAGTTCCTGGTAGAGAGATTTACGCACTCCTTCAGCCGCGCCATCATACTGACCCCAAAAAATCGAATCGCCTATGAGCATGATGCGGGTTTTGTCGCTCAGGATTATATCCTCCACCTGCATGACCCCAAGGGGATTACCGCTGCTCTCCACATTAGCTACCAGCACTTTGACCTGGTCTGTATATCTGCCGGGAAAAGTGATTTGCAGTGTGCCGTCCGCATTGAATTCACCTGTTGCCGCTAACTGAAAGTCCTTGTTGTCTTTAAACTGTTTCGTAAATATCCAGGCAACGGCCGGGCTACCCGGTTTAATTTGGGTGTTCTCAGCCAGGGTTAAATTGATTTTTCCGGTTAACTTTTGCCCGTATTTCATATCTATTTCCACATCATAGACGACCTCCGCATCGAGCCGGGGGGCTTGAAGCTGATCGGTATTGGCGGAATTGAGAAATTTGGCGGCCTCGGAACCGCTTACTTTATGATAGCGTATGCTGCCGGGTTCTGCAATCCTGTAGGTCAGGTTGTCATTTTCAAAAGGCTCAACGTCAAAACGGGGCAGGTTAATATCTGCGCGGGTCATTTCTGCAAGACTAATGAGAACCACCAGGGCGACAAGGTTCCTGATTTTCAATTTTCACTCCATTTTATAACACTTTTAATTCATTAGCGATATGATACCAGATCACTTGAATTGTTTAATAAATTTTTTACTTTATGCTAATATTTAGGGCTAACCTGTTAATTGTTCCATGTTTGTGTATTGATAAAATTTACTAAAATATTTGCTCAATTCATATCATAAAGGTATTACTAGAGTTATATTATTTCCTGTCCCTTTAATACAGAAATTTATATCCAATGCGTAAATTCCGGGCGCTGTCGCTTGCGCTTGTAGTAAAAACAGAAATAAGGAAATTTTTTCTTGTGATTTTTATTGAACTAAGTGTTTTTATTTCTTATTTTTAAGAGCTTTTGTTCAAGGGAATTTCGCTTGACAATAGCGGGTTATTTTAATATATTCATTTTTATTAAGCATGGAATAGAAAGGTCGATGAAGGGCGATAAACTGAGAATTCTGGGCATGACGTTCCATGCCTATCACGGACTGGATGACAGCGAGCAAAGAAACGGACAACGCTTTGAAATAGATATTGAATTATCCTATGATAGTTCCAAAGCTGCGCAATCCGATAAATTAAAAGATACCATAGATGTACGAGAAGTTTACCGGGTTGTGTATGATATTGTCATAAACAAACGTTTTTATTTGATTGAATCGCTCAGCCAGGCAATTGCCGATGCAATTTTAGCGCAGTTTGCCGCCGATCTGGTAACTGTGCGTGTGAAAAAACCGGTAGCCCCGTTGGGCGGTCTGGCGAATGGTACGGAAATCGAAATTACCCGCAGCAGAACCTGACCCCGGATTGCCGCAGGTCTTTATCGGAGTGGGCGCCAATATCGGCGACCGCGCCGGTTATATGCTCCAGGCGTTGCGGCAAATACAATTGTTACCGGATACGGAAATTATGCAGGTATCCGGGTTTTACAATACGGAACCGGTGGGTTTAAAGGAGCAAAATGATTTTTTAAATGCAGTGGTGCAAGTGCGAACCCTGCTTTCACCGGAAGACCTGTTACGCGCACTGCAAAAAATTGAACAAAACCTGGGCCGGGTGCGTACTATTCACCGGGGCCCGCGTACCATCGACCTGGATATTTTATGCGCCGGCGATATAACAAGTAATACGGAATATTTAACTTTGCCGCACCCGGAGATGGTCAAGCGTCGGTTTGTGCTGACGCCTTTATGTGAACTGGCTCCCGATTTCCGGGTTCCCGGTTATGAGCAAACCGTGCAGCAGTTGTTAAAAATAACGCCGGATACCAGTAAAGTGGAATTAATGATGACCTCCTGTCAAGTTTTAAAAAAGCTTAATGAGGTTGACTAGTGACCAAACCAAGATATATAACCATTGAAGGCGTGATTGGCGCCGGAAAAACCAGTCTGGCGAAAAAACTGGGCGAATACCTGGATGCCCTGATCATTTATGAACAGCCGGAAGAAAATCCTTTTTTAAAGGATTTTTACCAGGATCCGCAGCGCTATGCTTTCCAGGCACAGATCTTTTTCCTGCTCAGCCGATACCGGCAGCAACAGGAAAATGTGCAGCCGGATCTGTTCCACGAAGTGATGATCGCCGACTATTTATTCGCCAAAGACCGTATCTTTGCCCACTTGAACCTGGATGACCGTGAGTTGTTCCTGTATGATAAAGTAGCCAGCATGCTGGAACAGACCGTACAAAAACCGGACCTGGTAGTTTACCTGCAATCTTCACCCGAACGCCTGATGTACAATATCCGCCAGCGCGGACGCTCTTATGAAAGAAATATATCCCTTGAATATATTACATCACTTAATGAGGCATACAACAAGTTCTTTTTCCATTATACCGATACGCCCTTGCTGGTCATTAACAGCACCCAGATCGATTTTGTAAACAATGCTGAAGAATTCAAAGATTTAGCTGAACAAATAATGCGCCCGCACTATGGCCTTGAATACTATTCCCCGGCGCATCAGGATAGTAAATTAAAAAAGAAATAACTATAACCAGCCTATTTTGCTGTTTTAAAATGGGGACTGATCCCCGGCTGTTTTTTTAGAAAAGGTTTTTCCTCCATGTTGTTATTTTATATCATAATGGGGATCCTGATCTACTGGATATTAAAAATTATCATCAGATCTTTATTTGGCATTAAACCCAAGGTAGAAGTTAAAGGATCATCACAAAAAAAACCGCTCGATTTAACCAATCAGGAAGTGGAAGACATCGATTTTAAAGAAATTAAAGAATAATCTGAATATATGAAAATCTTTTTCCGTATTATAAAATATCTGAAACCGTATTGGTTTCGGCTGTCATGTTCTATACTTTGTATCATTTTCTTTACCATAACCAGCAGCGCTTCCCTGATGTCGATCATTCCGTTTTTGAATACCATCTTTAAAGCGCCCGTTGAAACGCAAACGATCAGCAACCCGGTTACAGATTCTGCAAATGGACTGTTAGAGTCGGCGGTTCCCAAATCGATGAACAGTTTGTGGAAATCGCTCAAGTCCAGGCTTTACGGCTATTTTGCCACCGAAAACCGCCATCTTGCCCTGCAGCGGGTATGCGTGGTTATTATTATCCTGATTCTTTTCAAAAACCTGTTTTCTTATTTACAGGCTTATTTCATGGCTTTTGTGGAACAGGGGGTGATCAAGGATATTCGCGACGACTTGTACCGGCATATAAACAAGCTGTCCCTTAGTTATTATCATAAAACCCGCACCGGGCACATCATTTCCCGGATCACCAACGACGTTACGCTCATCAACAATGGTATATCCGCCAGTTTTGTAACCCTGGTTAAAAATCCTTTGTTGATCTTTGTTTCTTTGGGGCTTGCTTTTATTGTCAGTTGGCAGTTATCGTTGATCGCTTTGATTGTAGCGCCGTTCAGTCTGGGTATTATCGGCTGGATCAGCTTGAAACTACGCAAGCAGACCATTGATTCCCAGGAAAAACTGGCCAATGTGACCAATGTATTGCAGGAGACCATTACCGGGGTGCGCATCGTCAAAGCTTTTGCTATGGAAGATTTTGAGATCAAAAAGTTCATGAATGAAACCCGGCAATATTTTAATACCCTCATAAAAATTAATATTACCCGCAATCTTGCTTCACCGCTCACCGAATTCCTGGGCATCTGTGTAGGTGTAGGCATTCTATGGTTCGGCGGCGATATGGTTTTAAGAGGAAAGCTGATCACACCCGATGAATTTATCTTTTTTTTGCTGCTGATCTTTTCGATCATGCAGCCGGTAAAAGAACTGACCAGTGTGAATAACCGCATTCAGGAAGCTCTGGCTGCCGGTTCACGGGTTTTCAGTGTCCTCGACCTGGAACCGACCGTTAAAAACGCGGATAATCCGATAAGTAAAGATCAATTTAATGATGCCATTCGCTTTGATAATGTCAGTTTCTATTATAATAAAGGCGCACTAGTTCTGCAAAACCTCAATGTTAATGTTAATAAAGGTGAAATTTTGGCCATCGTCGGCCCCAGCGGCTCGGGAAAATCTACAATGGTTGACTTGTTACCCCGTTTTTATGATCCTGTGCAGGGCGCAATTTATATGGATGATATCAATATCCGGGACATCGAAATTGCCGGGCTGCGCCGCCTGATGGGGTTTGTAACCCAGGAGACCATTCTGTTTAACGACTCGGTGCGCAATAATATTGCCTACGGTCTGGAGGAAAAATCTCTGGATGATGTGATCGGTGCGGCGAAAATTGCCAATGCCCACGAATTTATTGAAAAACTGCCCCAGGCATACGATACCAATATTGGTGAAAGGGGAGTTACCCTTTCGGGCGGCCAGCGGCAGCGGTTAGCAATTGCCAGGGCAATATTAAAGAATCCACCGGTATTGATCCTCGATGAGGCAACTTCAGCGCTGGATACCGAATCCGAAGTACTAGTGCAGCAAGCCATTGAAAGACTCATGAAAAACCGCACTACTTTTGTTATTGCCCATCGTTTATCGACAATTTTAAATGCCGACCGTATTATTGTGCTGGAGCAGGGAAAAATTGTGGAGCTTGGCACACATTCGGAACTGGTTAATCAACCGGGATTATATCAAAAACTGTATAATATGCAGTTCAGGTTATAATTTAGCTGGCAGCATCAGGTATTGGTTTTTTCAGGATGATTATCCCGGCTAAAACTGTTTTAATTTACTACCTGTATGAATAAGAAAGTGTTTTAAATTTGCCGGAACCGGTGTCCCGGGAATTTTTTACATTCAAATTATTAATAACTGGCTATGGAAAAAAATCCTAAAATCACTGCAAACGACCTGGAAGAACATATCAGGGAGCATGATAAACTTAGACTGCTGCTGAGTGTTACCAGGAATATTTCCCGCGAACTGGAGATCGATCGTTTGTTAATGCTGATTATGGATGAAGTAAAAAATGCGCTGAATTGCGACCGCTGTTCCGTTTTTCTGGTGGACCGTGAAAAAGGTGAGTTGTGGTCCAAAGTCGCGCATGGCGAAAAGGAGATCCGCTTTCCCAGTCATCTCGGCATTGCCGGTTATGTGGCATCCTCAGGTGAGATTCTCAATATCAAAGACGCGTATGCTGATTACCGTTTTAATCCCGATATCGACCGGAAAACCGGTTATAAAACTTTTAATATGCTCAATGCGCCGCTGCGCAACCAAAAAGGGGAGATCATCGGCGTTTTTCAAACTCTTAATAAAAAAGGCGGGGCGTTCACCGTTGATGATGAAGAATTATTGTCCGCTATTGCCGTTCTCTCCGCCAGCCAGATTGAAAACGCCCAACTCTATGAAGAGCAACGTAAGACCTTTGACAGCTTTGTCGAAACCCTGGCCAGCACCATCGACGCCCGCGACCCGTTAACCTCCGGGCATTCGCAGCGCATAACCATGTATGCCGAAGAAATTGGCAAGCTGGTGGACCTCGATGATCAGGAACAACGGGTGTTACGTATTTCCTCATTATTACACGACTATGGTAAAATTGCCATCCGGGAATCTATTTTGACTAAAGCAAGTGAACTGACCCAACAGGAATATGAACACATCAAGGAACACCCCAATTTTACCAAAAGTATCCTCGAACGCATCAATTTTTCCCGCGATCTGGCGGATGTGCCGTTGATCGCTTCATCGCATCACGAAAAACTGGACGGCAGCGGCTATCCAAAAGGATTAAAAGGCGACGACATCCCCAAATTAAGCAGGATCATTGCGGTAGCCGATATTTTTGATGCGCTCTCTTCCCGCCGCCATTACCGTGATCGTATGCCGCTTGCGGATATTTTTGCTTTGTTACATAAAGAGGCCGGTTCCAAGTATGACGCCGTCTTCATCGAGGCGTTGCAACGTATGCGACTCGATAAACTGGTGTTGATCCTTGAACAGGACGATATTGGTCAGCCTGATCAACAAAACTTGCAATATCTGGAAAAGTTTACCATTAATGATTTGCTCGATGCTATTAAAACCCATGTCGATTCTGAACTTGTAACCGGTTTTGAAAAGTACTATCTGCGTAATTATCTGGAGCGCCCTGGCTCTAAACTATAATAACTTGAATATTAAAAATATAAAGGGATATGCTATGAGCAGAAAAACAGTAAAAACCACCAAAGCGCCGGGCGCTATTGGCCCTTACAATCAGGCAGTGATCTGGCAGGGTAATGCTGTGGTATTTACAGCGGGACAATTAGGCATTAATCCCGGCAGCGGCGATCTGGTTACCGGAGGTATTGAAGAACAAACCCGCCAGGCGTTGGTTAATGTTCAGGCTGTGCTCGAGGCTGCCGGGTCTTCACTTTCACGGGTATTAAAAACTACAGTGTTTTTGCAAAACATGCAGGATTTTACTGCCATGAATCGGGTATATGAGGCATTTTTCCCCTCCGATCCTCCGGCCCGTTCCGCGGTGCAGGTTGCCCGGCTGCCCAAAGACGCGCTGATTGAAATTGAAGCCATAGCCGGATTGGATCAATAAGGAATGGGATATAAAAGATATTTATACCCGGTGATCTTGATTATATTGCTGACAACTATATGCCGGGCGCAAACCGCAGTTCAGGACAGTACGCTTGCAGTTATCCCGGTTGATTCGGTAAACGCCGATACTGCACTACTCGCGTTGCCGTCGGCGACCGATACCACAGCAACTGCAACAATTGCCGATACCACTGCCGCCGGCTTGCAAGTTAACGGCGAACCGGTTGCTGTTACACCGGTAAAAAAATCACCCAAAGGGGCAATGATCCGTTCACTGATCCTGCCCGGCTGGGGGCAGTTTTATAACGGTAAATGGTTCAAGGGCATTGTCATCGGCGGTACGGAAATCGGCCTGGTGATCGATGCGGTTATCCAAAACCAGATGGCGGTAAGGGCCACCGAGCAACTGGAAAGAGAGTTCTACCAGGAAAACCGCAGCCTTGCTATCTGGTGGCTGGGCGCCGCCATTCTTTATAGTATAACCGATGCATTCGTCGATGCGCATCTCTATGATTTTGACGCCAGCCCGGAATTAAGTATGACCATTAAAAAAGCCAATGAATCCTTTGAACATACAGGTTATTCAGTTTTTGCAATGAATCTGGCAATACCGTTAAGTAAAAAGAAATAACAGTACTAAAAGCAGGGAGGTTAGAGTGCAGGAAAAGACACAAGGTCGGGGAGTGTGGAGTACCAAGGCGGGGTTCATTCTGGCGGCAGCCGGCTCGGCCATTGGTTTGGGCAATATCTGGCGTTTTCCTTATGTCACTGGTCAAAACGGCGGTGCGGCTTTTGTTTTAATTTATATCCTATGTGTTATCTGTATCGGCTTGCCGGTAATGATCGCCGAACTGAGCATTGGCAGACGCTCGCAGTTAAACCCGGTCGGCGCATTTCGCAAACTTGCTCCCGGCAGTCCCTGGGTGGCGGTGGGTATGATAGGTGTCGCTACCGGAATTGGTATTTTATCTTATTACTCGGTAGTTGCCGGATGGACAGTTGGTTATTTTTTCAAAACCGTTGCCGGTGATTTCTCCCGGTTCATAACCAGTGATACTTCAGGACAAATTTTTAACAGTTTTGTCCGTAATCCCACTGCTGCAATCGGATTTCTGTTCCTGTTTTTAGTATTAACTGCTGCTGTTGTTATGGGGGGAGTGGCCAAAGGCATCGAACGCTGGTCGAGAATTCTGATGCCGGCATTGTTCATATTATTAATTTTGTTAACGATTCGTTCCGTAACCTTGCCAAATGCCGGGGAAGGTTTGTCATTCTATTTAAAACCGGATTTTTCAAAAATAACCGCCGGTACTATCGGTAAAGCGCTGGGGCAAGCCTTGTTCTCGCTCAGTCTCGGCATGGGCGCCATGATCACCTATGGCAGTTATATTGCCAGAAAAGAAAATATTCCAGTTGCGGCAGGCTATGTATGCCTTTTTGATACCCTCATTGCCATCATTGCCGGGTTGATGACTTTTCCGGCGTTATTTGCCATGGGATTACGCCCTGATGCCAGCGGCCCCGGCCTGGTTTTTGTTTTATTACCGACAATATTTGCCAAAATGCCGGGCGGATTTATTTTTGGCGCTGGTTTTTTCCTGTTATTAACCCTGGCGGCGCTTACCTCGACGATCTCTTTGCTTGAAGTTGCGGTCTCTTATATGGTGGATGAATGGAAGTGGAAGAGGTTACGTGCGGTTGTGTTGATGAGCGGACTCGCTTTTATAATCGGTATTCCTTCAGCATTATCACAGGGCGCTTCACAGTGGCTTTCCTCCCTGCCCCTGGTACATCTCAGTTTTCTGGATTTGGCTAATGTATTACTGGGCAACTATTCGCTTACAGTCGGCGCATTTTTGATCGCTATATTTGTCGCTTACAAATGGGGTATCAAATCGACGCGGCAAGAGATAGAAGCGGAAGGCAACGTTTTTCACTTTGGCCGGATATGGTCTTTTTTAATTCGCTTTATATGTCCCGTTGCAATTCTGATTATTTTTATTTATATTATTATAACAGGAGATTTCTTTTAATTTATTTATGCGAATAATTAGTATCTTCTTGTTTATATTGATTTTTTCTGTTTGTTTACCGGCCGCCGAAACCGGAAATATCAGCGCCGATTCCCTGGCGGAACGCCGAAACATAACGAGTCAGGATCGCTGGATCGCCAAAGATAAAGTGCATCACCTGGCTGCCAGCGCATTTTTGACGGGATTCGGTTATTATGCAGCAAATAAGGAAATGCAGTTCTCCTGTAAAGCGGCGCAAAATTTTTCCGTAACATTTTCATTCTCTTTCGGACTTTTAAAAGAATGTTACGATGGCACATACGGAAAAAGCGCTCCCAGTTATAAAGATATTGTCGCCGATCTGGCGGGTATCGGCATTGGATTAATGCTATTAAAAGTTGAGACAAATAATTGAACAAAAAAAATAAACGAATACTGGATAAACCGGAATCGAATTGTGGAATTGTAGGCGTTTATGGCGACCCGGAAGCCGCCCATTCAAGTTATCTTGCATTATATGCTTTGCAGCATCGCGGCCAGGAAAGCTCCGGTATTGCTGCCAGCGACGGCAAGCAAATTCGTCGTCACACCGGGCAGGGTTTGGTTGCCGATGTTTATGCAAATCCAAATGTTCTAAGTTATTTACAAGGTCCCATCGCTATTGGTCATAACCGCTATTCTACTACCGGTTCTACACATCTCGTCAATGCCCAACCCTTGTTATTGACCGGCAAGGATGGCGTCCTGGCGATCAGTCATAATGGTAATTTCACCAATTCCGGCACATTACGCCATGAACTTGAGGACAAGGGTTCCATATTCCAAACCACTACCGATACTGAAGTTGTTGCTCATCTTATCGCCCGGTCGAAGGAAAAAGAGTTCTCAGCCAAAATTATTGATGCCCTGCGCCAGATAACCGGCGCTTATTCATTGTTGCTCATGACCACCGACTGCATTTATGCCATACGTGATCCGCATGGCGTGCGCCCCTTGTGCCTTGGCAAAAAAGACAACGCCTGGTTTGTTGTCTCGGAAACCTGCGCTCTCGATATTATCCATGCCGAATATGTGCGGGATATTGAACCCGGCGAATTGTTGGAAATCAGCAAGGACGGTCTGAAAAGTTATGTTATAGGAAAGCAGGATTGTCAGCATGCCTGTATTTTTGAGTATATTTATTTTGCCCGTCCGGACAGCAAGATATTTAATGAAAATGTCGACAAGGTGCGGCGCAAGCTGGGTAAAAATTTAGCTTTGGAATGTGAAACCGACGGCGATATTGTCATCTCCGTGCCCGATTCCAGCAATACCGCGGCCGTCGGGTTTTCGCGCCGCTCTAATATCAAGTTCGATCTTGGCCTGATCCGCAATCATTATATTGGCAGAACCTTTATTCATCCCCAGCAAAATATGCGCGATTTTAGCGTCCGCATCAAGTTTAATACGGTAAATGGCATACTCAATGGCCGTAAAGTGGTAGTTGTTGAAGATTCGATTGTACGCGGCACGACTCTCAAGCAACTGGTCAAACTGATCCGTCAGGCCGGGGCGGTAGAAGTCCATGTGCGCGTCAGTTCACCACCGATCATTTCGCCCTGTTATTATGGTATGGATTTCCCCAGTAAAAAGGAGTTAATTGCCAATAACCGGTCGGTAGATGAAATTTGCAAATTTTTGGGATGCGATAGTTTGCATTATCTCTCCCTCGAAGGGTTGTTAAATTCTGTCGAACCCGGTAACGGTGGTTTTTGTACCGCCTGTTTTACCGGTGAATATCCTATTCCTGTTGAACAAAAAATCGGCAAGTTTCAACATGAAAAAGAGGATAAAAGTAGATAAATAATAATTAATGGAGTCTGTTGATAAAATGGGGGAAAACTGCGCCGGCGCAAATTATGAAAAAAATGATCAAGTATCTGGACTATTTTTTTGTTCTCCGACCTACCTTGTTTTTCCCGGTATGGACCATGTCCCTGGCGGGATTATGGGCGCAGACTCGTTTTACCGCTTCTTCCCGGCAGCCTTCCTGGTTCGGTATCGGCAGCTTTGAACTTGAAATCCTGTTTTATGAATTGTTATTAACGCTGTTGATGGGTTCGGTTTTTCTGCTCAACCAGATCGAGGATGTGGAAAGCGACAAGCTAAATAATAAATTGTTCCTCATAGCCAATGGCGATATTTCCATTGGCAAAGCTTATCTGGAAACAATTATTCTGGCCGCAGCTCCGGTTATTTACCTGTTGCTGACCCGTTTTGAACTGGGAATCACCCTGATCATCGCCTATTTTGTAATGGGTTGGTTATATAGCAGCCGGCCTTTTGTGCTTAAAAACAAGCCGGTAGGCGGTATAATACCCAATGTTTTCGGTTTCTATATAGTCTTTTCGTATGGCTGGATGATAAACGGGGAGCCGGGCATGGACATGTTATACCATGCAACTCCTTATGTGTTGGGCCTGCTGGGCGTTTATTTCTTTACCACCATCCCCGATATCGAAGGCGACCGCGGCGCTAATAAAATTACGGTGGCGGTGAAATATGGCGCCAATAAAATAATCATCACCGGTTTGATTGTAATAATCCTGGCTCTTAATGCCGCCGCTATCATGCGCGACCTGGTTATTGTCATTCCCATTTTTTTAATATTTCCTTTTTTTGTAAAAACCGCCATAACCAAATCGGTCGCTGATGTTTTGCAAACCAATAAATTTGCCGCTTTATTTCTTTCTTTGGTTATTTGTTATCGGTTTCCATATTACCTGGTTATTATGATTGTGTTGTATTTTTTCTCAAAATGGTATTATAAAGCAAGATTCAATATTAACTATCCCAGTTTACACAAGCAGGAAACAGCGAATGAAAAAAATTAATTACAATCGGGAGTTGTGTGATTTTTGCGGCACCTGTGTCAGTGTCTGTCCCCAGGATGCCATTGAATTGTCGGAGAATAACCTGGAAATAACGGACAAGTGTACAGTATGTATGAATTGTGTATATATATGCCCCCTGCGCGCCCTGGAGGTGAAGAATGAAGGATAGATATGATGTTATTGTAGTCGGCGGCGGGCCGTCCGGGTCGATGGCGGCTATGTTTGCTGCCCGGGCCGGTGTATCGGTGCTCATGCTGGAAAAAGACCGGGAAATCGGTTTGCCGGTTCGCTGTGCGGAAGGTGTTGGCGATAAAGGCTTGCGCTCAGTCGTCGATATAAATCCCAACTGGATTGCACAAAAAATTACCACTGTCAAGTTAATTTCCCCTGCCGGAATGGAAGTTGTTATCGGGACTGATGAAGTTGGTTATATTCTGAACCGGAAAATGTTCGATCCCGGCCTGGCGGAACTAGCTGCACAGGCAGGTTCGGAAATTATTACCAAAGCCTATGTTAATGGTTTGTTATTGGACAACAACAAGGTAACTGGCGTTCGGGTGAGGACTTTGGGCAGGGAATTCCAGGTTAAAGCCTCTATTGTCATCGGCGCCGACGGCGTCGAATCGCGGGTTGGCCGCTGGGCCGGTATAAAAACCTGGGAAAAACTGAACGATATGGAAACCTGTGCCCAGGTTACTGCTCAAAATATTAATGTGCAGCAGGATGCTATTCATTTATATTTTTCAAATACCCGCGCCCCCAAAGGATATTTATGGGTTTTTCCCAAAGGGAATGGTTTGGCCAATGTCGGCATCGGCATCTCCGGCGAGGCCTCGCGCCATAAAAGCCCGTTTGCTTATTTGTTTGAATTCCTGCAAACTAATTTCCCTCAAGCAGCCATCATTACAACGGTAGCCGGAGGCGTCCCCTGCGCCCGTGAACCGGAAAAGATCGTTGCCAATGGCTTGATGCTGGTTGGCGACGCTGCTCGTCAGGTCAATCCTGTTTCCGGCGGCGGTATTGTTACCGGCATGATCGCCGGAAAGATCGCCGGTCAGGTTGCCGGCCAGGCTATTATCGATGGCAAAACCGATGAGAAACGTCTGGCGGAATATGCCCGGCTTTGGCAAAAAGCCGAAGGCAAAAAGCATAAAGTGTTTTACAAATTGAAAGAATTTGTGTATAATATGAGCGATAAGGATTTGGACGATACGGCTAAAATTGCATTACAAATCCCCCAGGATAAACGGACAATCCTTCAGCTTTTTAAAACCGCCCTGGTGCAAAAGCCGGCTTTAATATTGGAAGCGATCAAAGTCCTTACCTAGAGGCTAGAATGAAAACTGGCGTTGCAGAATTACTGAAAAAAGATCAACATTTATTTGGCTTGCCCAATATTATCACATTGTCCCGGCTGCTGTTTTTGCCGTTTATTATTTATTTTCTAACCCTGGGAAATACCACTGGCGATAAACTGGCAGTCCTGTTTATGTTCCTGTCCTGTGTTTCGGATTATATGGATGGCTATTTTGCCCGAAAACTGGATATGAAATCTTCATTCGGTTGTATGCTTGACCCGTTCATCGACAAGATCATGGTTGGCTCGGTCATGCTGGTGCTGGCTTGTCAAAAAGGCTTGCCAGCCTGGTTTGTGATAATTGTAATTCTCAGGGACTTGTTTATTCTGACGGCCAGTTTGTATGTTATTAAACGGAAAAGATATGTCGCTCAATCAAATATGCTGGGTAAATACACCACAGGTTCTTTTGCCATTGTCATTATTTTGTTTACTATCAATGTGCCGGTGGTGAAATATATTGCCATGTGGATTGCAATAATTCTGGCGCCGCTATCATTAATTAAATATTTTATGTCGCATAAAGAAACGATCATTGTAAAGAAAAGTACCAGGGAAAAGTTAGATTCTGCCGAATAGGCAGCTACAGGTACAAAAGAATATTCTATACGGCAGGTGTCTCGCGTGTTATCTATCACTGCAAAATTAAAAAACGGCCTGGCAAAAACCAAAGCCGGCTTGCTCGGTAACCTCAACCAGATCATCAGTAAAACCCGCAGGATCGATGAAAATACCCTGGCGGAACTGGAAGAAATGTTAATTTTAAGCGATCTTGGCGCTGATACGGCAGAGCAGATCATTGCGCAGTTACGGGAAAAATGCAAGCTGGAAGCCATGCTGGAACCGGATGAGATCATCCGGGTTTTGAAGGAACTTTTGATAAAATTTTTATCAAGCAGTCCACAAGCCAGGACTGATTTTTCGCAATATAAACCATTCGTCATAAGCATAGTTGGTGTAAACGGCACCGGTAAAACGACCACCATCGGTAAACTGGCGCATAAATTTTCCGGCCAGGGTCACAAGGTAATGCTGGCCGCCGCCGATACCTTTCGGGCTGCGGCAATTGACCAGTTAGGAGAATGGGCGGCGCGCAGCGGCGTGGATATGATCAAACCCCAGATCGGCGCCGACCCCGCGTCGGTTGCTTTTGACGCCGTCAATGCGGCTATTGCCCGCAATGTCGATATACTGCTGGTGGATACCGCCGGGCGTTTGCACACCAAAGTCAACCTGATGGCTGAACTGGAAAAGATCAACCGTGTACTTGGCCGGCAGCTTACCAATGCGCCGCACGAAACCTTGCTGGTTATGGACGCCACCACCGGGCAAAACGGTTTAACGCAGGCCAAACAGTTTGCCCGGGCTGTTAAAGTATCGGGCATCGTATTGACCAAACTGGACGGCACCGCCAAAGGCGGCATTGTCTTTTCTATTTTTCGCGAGTTGGGTATACCGGTAAAATATATCGGGCTGGGTGAGAAACTGGATGACCTGGAAGAGTTTGACGCCGGATTGTTTGTTGAGGCATTGTTACAGTGAAGATCGGTTATATCAGTCTGGGGTGTCCTAAAAATGAAATTGACCTCGAATATATTCTTGGCTGTTTTGATGATCGCTTTTCTATTGTGCATGACCCGGCTGAAGCCGATTGTATTATTATAAATACCTGTGCTTTCATAGAACCCGCCAGGCAGGAATCTATTGAGCAGATTTTATATGTTACGCAATATAAAAAAAATAATCCGGCCCTTAAAGTAATTGTCACCGGCTGTATGCCGCAGCGTTATAAAGATGCCCTGCAACGGGAAATCCCCGAGGTTGATAAATATTTTTGCAGTAACGATATTGCAGAAACCCGCCGGCACATAATGGATTATTTTCAGACGCGGCCTGTGCCACCGGCAAGAGGACGGATCACTGCGTCTCATTTCGCCTGTTTAAAGATTGCCGATGGCTGCGATAACCGTTGCAGCTATTGCGCTATTCCCCTTATTAAAGGGCCGTATAAAAGCCGGCCTTTTTCAGAAATTCTGGATGAAGCTGAAGCGCTGACTGCGAATGGAGTGAAAGAACTGATCCTGGTCGCCCAGGATACCACCCGCTATGGCGCCGATTTCAATTATAAAAAAACTCTTGCCGATGTCCTGATCGCACTGAATGATATAAAAGGTCTGGAGTGGATACGCCTGATGTATACACACCCGGCGCACTGGAATGACCGGCTAATTGAAACGATGGCGGGCCTGGACAAGGTTGTGCGCTATATCGACCTGCCGATTCAGCATATTTCGGATACTATTCTGGAAAAAATGGGCCGCAAAGTAACCCGTAAACAGATAACCGCTCTTGTTGAAAAACTGCGTATGAATATCCCCGGCGTGGCGTTGCGGACAAGTATCATCACCGGCTTTCCCGGTGAGACCGTTAAGGAATTCCGTGAACTGCTGCAGTATCTGGCGGAGGTCCGATTTGAACGGCTCGGTGTTTTTACCTACTCGCATGAAGAAGATACACGGGCATTTTCCCTGGCCGATAATGTCTCGGCCAAAGTGAAAAAACAACGGCAGGAAAAAATTATGGATCAGCAGGCGGAAATTTCGGCAGCCAATAATGAAAAGCTGATCGGTCAAATTATGGATGTAATAATCGATGAAGAGTATCCAGATAATAACCTGTCTTTTGGCAGAACCCGTCAGGATGCTCCAGAGATTGATAATTCGGTAATCGTCAAACCCGCCGTCCCGGTTGGCGATATCCGTTCCGTAAAGATTATTGCCGCCAATGAATACGAGTTGTATGCCGATTTAATTTAAGGTCTTGAATTGGTAGAAATTTTTATAATTCTGAATTTCCCTGAAACCGGGAATTGACAAGTTGCGTTAAAGGAATGATTATTGTTAAATATAATGTTTTATTTATTAAATGAATATCGTAACTTGTTTTTGTAAAGAAATTCTGTTGTTATGTAAAAATACAATATGGGACTATCTTTACAGGCAATTTCTCAATTATAAAGGGCGAAAAGATGCAAAAATTAACATTGTTAACCGTGTTTTTACTCTGTTGGGTTGTTGCCACTGGAACCCTGGCCCAGGTGGATATGAACCAGAGCGGGGATAACAAAGGGCCTGAATTTCATATCGATGTTGCCAATATGGCTGTGCCGACCAATAATGAATTAAGCAGGTTATTTATTTATATCGAAGTAGTATATGACGAATTGCAATTCATTAAAATTCAGGATGGCTATGAAGCCAATTATGAAATAACCGCAGTGGTTTTTGATAAAGATAATTTCCAGGTAGATGGTAAAATATGGCGTGAAACTGTTACGGTGAACAGTTATGATCAAACCAACGACAGGAATATATTTCACCAGACGCATACCAGGTTTGACCTGGAGTCGAAAAAGTATAAAATTGTAGTTTCCGTTTTGGATGTGGATACGGAAAAAAGCCGCGCCATCCGTTTTAACACCGAGTTGCGCGAGTTCCCGACAGCAAAAACATCCATCAGCGATATCTTGTTCCTGCGCGAATATACCACCGATTCTCTTGGAATCAAGTCCATCAACCCGGTATTGACCAACAGTCATAAAGGGTTGATAACACCGGCATTCGCCTACCTGGAAATTTACAATCCCACCGGTGAAACTGAAGCACAGATAGAGTATAAAATTAAGGGGATAAATACCAAGTTTGAAAAAAGCGGAACCGACACCACTGCCCTTGCCGGGCAACGTACTTTGTACGCTTTCAGGCTGCCGGTCGACAGCTTGCGCCATGATACCTATAACCTGAATATGACCGTCAAAACCGGGAAAAAGAAAGTTTCCATCAGCAAGTCTTTATATATACGATTTCAGGGTATTCCGTTTACTGCGGATGATATTGAAACAGCAATCAAACAGTGTATGTATATTGCCACGGTCGATGAGTGGAAACAGATGAAAAATGCTCCTGATGAAAAAAAACTGGAAGAGTTTAAAAAATTCTGGAAACGGCACGATCCAACACCCGGAACCGAGGTGAATGAAGCTATGGACTCGCATTATAACCGGGTGGAATATGCCAACCAGCAATTCTCGGTGATGCAGCGTGAGGGCTGGCAAACCGACCGCGGTATGGTCTATATTGTACTTGGCCCACCGGATGATGTGGTACGCGATCCCTATCCCAGCGATTCCCGGCCCTGGCAGGTATGGAATTACTATCGCATCAATCGCCAGTTCGAATTTCTCGATTTTACCGGTTTTGGCGATTACCGGTTTTATCAACCCTATTCCATGTACGAATTGCAGCTCTATTTACGATAAATGAACCATTTCTGCAAGCCCGGCCTTTTGACCGGGCTTTTGTATATTGTTAACCTCAACCGAATTATGGATCTATTGTGAAAATCGTCATTCCAGCCCGCCTGAGCCAGGGTGATGTGATCGGGATAATTTCGCCGGCCGGCGCATTAACCGGCGAAAAACTGGTCAATTATCAAAAAGGTCTGGATTATTTACAGGCGCGGGGATTTAAAGTTGTTGAAGGGGAAAATGTAAAAAACCAATTTGGATATCTCGCCGGGGAAGATGAATTGCGCCTTGCCGATTTAAACGCCATGCTTCGCAATGCCGAGATCAGGGCGATTTTTTGTAGCCGCGGCGGCTATGGCGCTCCACGTATTCTGGAAGGAATTGATTACCGCGCCGCCCGCAAACACCCCAAAATTTTGCTCGGTTACAGCGATATTACCGCCCTGCAGTTGGCTTTATACCACCGCGCCGGACTGGTTTCTTTCTCCGGGCCAATGGTTGCTATTGATATAAATGATAAAATTCCTTATTTTACGGAAAACCGGTTATGGAATATATTGTCCGGCAACCACGAGACTGTAATTAATTTTACGGATTTTGCCGCGCCGGTGAAAATATATCATCACGGCGTTGCTGTCGGCAGGCTACTGGGTGGGTGTTTATCCGTTATTAGCGGTATGCTCGGCGCACCTTATCTGCCGGATTTTAAAAATGCCGTGCTTTTACTCGAAGACGTGGGCGAGGATTTGTATAAAATTGATCGTTACTTTTCACAACTCTACCACGCCGGAATATTGCAGCAGGTGCAGGGCGTGATTTTAGGCGATTTTGTTGATTGCCAAAACCGCAAGCCGGGCGATCCCGGTCCTGATTTCGATGACATTGTTTATTATTATACTCAAAAAACCGGCGTTCCGGTTGTCGGCAACATTCCTTATGGTCACGGCCAGGTTAAGCTGACCTTGCCAATCGGCAGCCGGGTGCGTCTGAATACTTTCAGGGGAGTACTTGAATTTTTGGAGCCGGTAGTGCATGAAAACAAGTGATGAACCTTTACGAGTTACAGTATTTGCTTCCGGCAGGGGGTCGAACCTGGAAGCAATCCTGAAAAATATTAATGCAGGAAAAGTGAATGCCCGTATTGTTGCGGTGATCAGTAATAATTCTAAAGCCGGCGCGCTGGAACTGGCCGGGAAAAATAATATTCCGGCATACCATATATCGCAAAAACAATACACCGACGAACACTTGTTCAGCGATGCCTTGTTAAAAGTATTACAACAGCACAATACTCAATTGATCGCCCTGGCCGGGTATATGAAGAAAATTCCCCTGCCGGTCATACGCGCTTTCAAAGACCGCATTTTAAATATTCATCCGGCTTTGCTGCCTTCTTTTGGCGGTCATGGCCTGTATGGTCATTTTGTTCACGAAGCAGTATTGAACTATGGCTGCAAAATATCGGGCGCCACCGTTCATATTGTCGATGAGGACTATGATACCGGTCCACCGGTGTGCCAGCAATGTGTGCCGGTGCTGGAAAATGATACCCCGGATACCCTGGCAGCCCGGGTTTTGGCTGTGGAGCATGAAATCTTTTCACAGGCCATTCAGTTGTTTGCCCAGGGCCGCGTTCAGGTAAAAGGGCGCAGGGTAATTATTGCGGATCGGTAAAAACCATATCTGCAAGATAAGTGTTTGTGCGGTATTGATTAACGCTTGAAAATTTAGTATATTACTTTTAAAACAGTATTTAATTTATAAGCTAATGTAAAAAAATAATGGCAGATAAATGTATTGAAACTTTGTCTGACAAGTCTGATTAAAAAAACGACAACAAAAGGAATTCCTGTGGAAAACAGAATAATTGTCAAACGCGCATTGATCAGTGTTTATGAAAAAAACGGACTGGCCGAATTTGCCAAAATTCTGGCCGGGTTAAATATTGAAATCCTTTCCACCGGCGGCACCGCCGCGTTTTTACAAGAACAGGGAATACCGGTAACCTCGGTTTCGGATGTTACCGGTTTTCCGGAAATCCTCGGCGGACGGGTTAAAACTCTGCATCCATTTATTCATGGCGGTATATTAGCCAAACGTTACAAAAGCGAACAAATGCAGGAACTGCAAGATCATAATATCAAACCCATAGATATGGTTGTGGTTAACTTGTACCCGTTTGAAAAAACCGTCGCCAACCCGGATGTAACTTTGGACGTAGCGCTGGAAAACATTGATATTGGCGGACCCTGTATGATCCGCGCAGCGGCAAAAAATTTCAAAGGTGTTGCCGTATTGACCGACCCGACGCAATATGCACGGGTAGGAGAGGAACTGGCTGCTAATAACGGCTCCATATCCCAGGAATTGAGCAAAGCTCTCTCCGCCGCTGCTTTTACCCGCACCATGCAGTACGACAGCGCTATTTCGGCATATATGAACGTCGGTATAGCAGTGGAAGAGATGCCCGCCACCCTATCGGTCAATTTACATAAAGTTCAGGACTTACGCTATGGCGAAAATCCGCATCAACAAGCGGGTTTTTACGCTAACACTGCGCTGCCGGCTTTTGGCATAGTTGCCGCCAAACAATTACAGGGCAAGGAATTATCTTATAATAATATTCTCGATTTAAATGCCGCAGTTGGCCTGATTCACGAGTTTGTAAAGCCGGCGGTAGTAATTTTAAAACATAACAATCCCTGCGGCGCGGCGGTCGATAAAGATATTGCCTCAGCTTTTGAAAATGCTTTAAAAACCGACCCGGCTTCGGCTTACGGGGGCATTGTTGCCGCCAACGCGGAGATAGACGAACAAGCTGCGGAAAAAATGGGTAAATTATTTTTAGAAGTAGTTGTCGCCCCCGGTTTTTCGGAACAAGCGCGGCACATTTTTGCGGCCAAAAAGAATTTGCGCCTGATCGAATGGCCAAAGGATACGGCGTTGTTCAAAGGGTATGATATGAAAGCCGTCTCCGGTGGTTTTCTGTTGCAAAATTTTGATATTGGTTTCGATGATAGTCTGGATTATAAAGTAGTAACCAAACGCCAACCCACTGAAGCTGAACTAAAAGCCATGCAATTTGGCTGGCGGGTGTGTAAATGGGTCAAGAGCAATGCGGTCATTTTTGTAAATGAGAAACAGACTTTGGGAATCGGCGCCGGGCAAATGTCGCGCGTGGATTCCTCACGTTTTGCCGTGCAAAAGGCAGCCAATGCCGGTTTAAGTTTGCAGGGTTCGGTGGTTATTTCCGATGCTTATTTCCCGTTCCGTGACGGCGTCGACGCCGCCGCGGCTGCCGGCGCTACTGCCATTATCCAACCCGGCGGTTCTATCCGTGATGAAGAAGTCATCCTGGCCGCCAATGAGCGTGAAATGGCTATGGTTATGACCGGTATCCGGCATTTCCGGCATTAATAAGGTTAATTTGCCAACAGTCGGGTTAATATATAACTGAAAAAGAAAAGCTTATGAAGCTGTCAACAATCCTGTCCAATGATTTAGCAATCGATCTTGGCACCGCCTATACGCTGGTTTATGTAAAGAACCGCGATATAGTTTTGAATGAGCCGTCGGTGGTTGCGCTGCGCAAACGCACCCAGGAAATACTGGCGTTTGGTAACGAGGCTAAAGAAATGGTTGGCCGCACGCCGGGAGAGATCATCACCGTCCGGCCGCTCAAAGATGGGGTGATCGCCGATTTTGACCTGGCGGAGCAGATGATCCGCTATTTTATCAAAAAATCTGCCCCGTCGCTTTTACCCCGGCCACGGGTGGCTATTTGCATTCCTTCCGGAATTACCGAAGTGGAAAAACGCGCTGTTCGCGATGCCGCCGAACATGCCGGCGCCAAAGAAGTGTATCTCATTCTCGAACCCATGGCGGCGGCTATCGGCCTGGGTTTGCCAATCGACCAGCCTGTCGGCAGTATGGTGATCAATATCGGCGGCGGCACTACGGAAATTGCGGTCATTTCCATGTACGGTATTGTCAACGCCAAATCGATTCGCATTGGCGGCGATGAAATGAACGAGGCAATCATCCAATATTTTAAAAAGGAATTCAACTTGCTGATCGGCGAAAATACCGCCGAACTATTAAAATGTGAATATGGCTCGACTGCGCCGGTAGTGGCCAGGGGGGAGACAACCGTCAAGGGCCGTGATTTGATAGAAGGAATACCCAAGAACGTAACCATCACCGCGGTGCAGGTGCAGGAAGCATTATCTGAAACCGTGAATACCATAGTCGAAGCGGTCAAACAATGCCTTGAAGCTACCCCGCCGGAACTCTCCGCCGATATTCTGGATCGCGGTATATTAATGTCCGGCGGTGTATCGTTGCTGCGCGGCCTGGATATTCGTTTACGCCAGGAAACCAACCTGCCGGTCATTGTTGCCGAAGAACCAAAACTGGCTGTGGTGCGTGGCACGGGTATGGTTTTGGAAAACCTGAATATTTATAGAAAGATCCTTACTCATATTAAACATTACTAATCCGCATTATAATATCTTTTATTCATACAAAACAGAAACGGTTACAACTTGAAAAGAATTTTTAAAAAAACCACAGATAACAGTCCCCAGCCGGACTCTTTAAAAAAACCTGGCAAAAGAATCGCACTTTTATTACTGGTATTGGGTATACCGATCGCAGCTCTGGCCGGATTTTATATTTATATCTCTGCAAATTTGCCATCTTCCGAAGTGCTTGAAGTTACCACACCCAATCTGCCTTCCCGGGTTTATTCTGCCGATGGTGTGCTGCTCAAGGAATTTTTTACCGAAAAACGAGTTTATAAACCATTATCCGCAATTCCAGATATGGTCAAGAATGCCATTCTTGCCACTGAAGACCATCGTTTTTTTCATCATTGGGGCATAGTGCCGTCGCGCTTTTTTAAAGTGACAATCGCTTATCTGACCACCGGCAGCAAGCAGCAGGGGGCCAGCACGCTTACCCAGCAACTGGCGCGTACCCTGTTTTTAACCCGTGAAAAGACAGTTATCCGCAAGTTAAAAGAAGCGATTTTATCCATAAAACTGGAACGTATGTATACCAAGACCGAATTACTTGAAATGTATATCAATCACATGTCTTTCGGTTATGGAACTTATGGAATAGAGGCGGCGGCGGAAAAATATTTTAATAAAACTGTCGATCAAATCTCGGTTGCCGAATGCGCGGTGCTGATCGGCGTTTTGCAGCGTCCAGCCAATATTAATCCGGAAATGTATGATAAAGATCAACGTTATCGTGATTATGTGCTGGAGCGTCGCAATACCGTACTCTCGCGTATGCAGGAAAATGGTTTTTTAAGCAGCGAAGAATATCAACAAGCGGTCAATTCCCCGATTGAATTTTCCAGAGAAAAAGATATTATATCAGTAGACATCGCCCCTTACTTTACCGAAGAAATCCGTCGGACGCTATATGAAGAATATGGCATGTCAATATATACCAGCGGTATGGAAATATATTCAACGTTGGACAGCCGTGTTCAGGCATGTGCGGAAAAGGCGGTGCGTAACTGGCTGCCCCAAATTCAAAAAGTTGTGAGTAATAATATGCACAAGCGCAAGAATTTCATTCGCCTGGTGCCCCCCAGTATGCTGCGTAAAAGGACCATCCAGCAGCTTATGGAAGACAAGGCTCTGGTCGATTCCCTGGTCAATGTTAAATGCGCAGTGCAGGTGGGTTTTATTGCCATCGACCCTGCAAACGGTCATATTTTGGCTATGATTGGCGGCAGGGATTTTGAAGAAAGTGAATTTAACCGAGTAACCCAGGCGGTGCGGCAGCCGGGTTCGGTGTTTAAACCTTTTGTATTTACTGCGGCCGTCGATAACGGTTATATGCCCTATTATGAAAAGCTCAATCAACCCATTGTTGTGCACATGGTTGACGGCACCCGCTGGACGCCGCATAATTATGACGGTTCGCTGGGCGGGTTGACGACACTGCGAGAGGCTTTGAAAAAATCGTTGAATCTGGTAACGGCGCGACTGGTGCAGGAAGATGTGCCGCCCAGCCAGGTTATCCGTTATGCCCGTAACCTCGGCATTACGACTCCACTTGAAGCTGTTGACGCTATTGCCCTTGGCGCTATCGGAGTGCGGCCGATTGAAATCATTTCTGCATTTGGTGTCTTTGCCAATAAAGGAGTGCTTGTAGAACCAAACTATTTGGTACGCTTGGAAGACAAGTACAATAATATACTCGATAAACCGCATCCGCAAAGCAAGGGGGTGCTGCGTGAAGAAACAGCATATATAATGGCCAGTTTACTGGGATCAGCAGCTACATCAGGTACCGGGGCGGCTATGCGCTCCGTCTACCAGTTTTATCGTCCGGTAGGGGCTAAAACCGGCACCACCAATGGCTTTACCGACGCCTGGTTTATTGCTTTTACTCCGCAAATCGTAGCCGGAGTGTGGATCGGCCTTGACGATCCTTCTTTAACACTTGGCGAAAAACAGTCCGGCGCCCGTGTTGCCTTGCCCATTACCGCGCCGTTTATGAAAGCCGCTCACGATACCCTGGGCCTGCCGATTGTTGATTTTGAACGTCCGGCAGGGATAGTTGATGTGGAAATTTGCGCCGAAACTAAACTACTGGCCACCGATAATTGCCCGGATGTATTAAAAGAGATATGCGATGTTCGCTTTTTGCCGCAAAAGCATTGCGATGTTCATACCGGCGACAAGGGAAATCGTCCACCCGCGCAAAAACGCCTGAGTTATTAAAAAGGAGAGAGCCGGATTGCATATTAAAGCAACCCGATCCGGTAAAACAACAGTGGGCGGGATAGTTTTACTATCCCGCTTTTGTTTGTTCAAGACTATTGTTGTTTCCCGGCTTTTGAACCGATTGCCCTTTGGCAGTGTATAACAAGTGAAAACCGGAATATTAACTTGAAAATGTTATTAATTATTGATAAATTATTTACTTGATAATGTATGAGGCTTGAAATGAAAGATGCAAATGATATAAAATTAAAGATCGGCCTGGCAGAGATGCTCAAAGGCGGCGTGATCATGGATGTTACCACTCCTGAACAGGCTAAAATTGCCCAGGATGCCGGCGCTGTAGCCGTGATGGCCCTGGAGCGTATTCCTGCGGATATTCGCGCTCACGGCGGTGTAGCGCGTATGTCGGACCCGACGGTAATCAAAGCCATCCAGAAAGTAGTATCCATACCCGTCATGGCGAAATGCCGGATCGGCCATTTTGCAGAAGCACAGGTATTACAGGCATTGGGAATCGATTTTATCGACGAAAGCGAAGTTCTGACCCCGGCGGATGAAGAATTCCACGTTGATAAATGGAAATTCAAAGTACCTTTTGTCTGCGGTTGTCGTGACCTGGGCGAAGCCCTGCGCCGTATTGCCGAAGGCGCCGCTATGATCCGCACCAAAGGTGAAGCAGGCAGCGGTAACATAGTTGAAGCCGTGCGCCACATGCGTAAAGTACAAAGCGGTATTAAAAAGATCACCGTGTTGGGTGACGAAGAACTGGTAACCGAAGCGAAAAACCTGGGTGCGCCGGTGGAACTGGTTCGCGAAGTGAAAAAGCTGGGCAAATTACCGGTGCCGAATTTCTCCGCCGGTGGCGTTGCTACCCCTGCCGATGCCTCTCTGATGATGCAGCTTGGCGCTGAAACCGTATTTGTAGGCAGCGGTATTTTTAAATCATCCGACCCGGCCTTACGCGCCAAAGCAATTGTTGATGCTACCACACATTACATGGATTTTGACTTGATCGCCCGCGTTTCCGAGGGCTTGGGTGAAGCTATGCCAGGTCTGGAGATCGCCGCAATCCCGGAAGCGGAACGTATGGCCAATCGTGGCTGGTAATACCGATTGCCGATTGACAGAATGGAATAACATGTACATTGGAATATTGGCATTGCAGGGGGATTTTGCCAAACATCAGGAAATGCTTGCCATGCTGGGTCAGGATACCATGCTGGTACGTACCCGCCAGGAACTGGAATTATGCGCAGGCCTTATCATCCCCGGTGGAGAATCCACCACATTGTCCCTGTTACTTAACAAACACACCTTGCGTGACGCGATTATCCGGTTTGCCGGTGAGAAACCGGTTTTCGGTACTTGCGCCGGGTCTATCCTTTTATCGCGCTCGGTGGTAAAAGACCCTGTCGAATCCCTGGGATTGATTGATGCTGTTATTGAACGCAATGCTTATGGCCGGCAAATTGATTCCTTTATTGACGACATTGATGTTCGCCTCAACGGCAATGTTCAAAAAGTAGAGGGCTTTTTTATTCGCGCCCCCAAAATCATTTCTATCGGCAAGGGTGTTGTCCCCCTGGCCTGGCATCAGGGTAATATTGTAATGGCCGAACAAAATAATATACTCATTGCCACTTTTCATCCGGAATTGACTAAAAATCCAGCTGTTCATAACTATTTCCTGAAAAAAATCAAACCATAATCCGGCTGCAACCAGGAGCACAATGTTTCTATACGACGTCAAAGGGATTAAACTCAATAAAACCAACCTGTGGCTCGATGCCCATCGCAATACCGATTTTTCGTTCGTTTCCCATGGTCACAGCGATCACCTAAAGAACCACAAAAAGATCCTGGCCACGCCTGCCACTATCCGGTTTCATGCCATGCGCGCCCGCCAGAAAGAGATCATTCCTCTGGATTATGAGACGGCTTACGAACTGGATGATATGAGAATATGTTTGTACCCGGCCGGACATATTTTGGGTTCCGCGATGATATATGTGGAGCGCCGCAACATATCGCTGCTTTATACAGGGGATTTTAAATTACAACCCAGCGCTACCTGTGAAGCCATTACCATTCCCCGCGCCGATTACCTGATCATGGAATCTACCTTTGGGCATCCGGAATATGTTGTGAACAAAAGCCGGGAAACGCTTATTGACGAGATTGTTTTTTTTATTCATGATTGTGTTAAAAAGAATTTTACCCCGGTCATAATGGGGTACAGCCTCGGTAAGGCCCAGGAAGCTATGAAAATTTTAGGAGACCTGGGCTACCATGTTTTGGTGCATCAGTCCGCCTGGCGGTTTGCAAGCGTGTATAATGAGTATGGTATTCAGTTCCCAAATTGCGAACCCTGGGGGGAACAGAGTGTAGAGCCGGGCGACGTGTTGATCATTCCGCCGCATTTAATGGGCTTGCGCAAACTGAAAAACCTGCCGTCGCGGTTTAAAAGCGTGTTCCTGTCCGGCTGGGCCAATTCCGCTACCGGCGCCCGTTTCGGTTGCGACCATTGTATTGCCCTCAGCGATCATGCTGATTTTCAGGAATTATTACATTTTATTAAAGCTGTCAACCCGCAAAAGGTTTTCACCACACATGGGGATATCAATTTCCCAGATTATATACGCGATATCGGTTATGAGGCGGAATTGTTGCAGTTACAGAGCCAGGTAATTCTGGAATAAGCGGCGCAGAGTGTGCAATTAAACAGATCCGGCTTTTATTACAGGTATGGAAAGTGCAGGGTAAAAAGACAATCGGATCATAATAAAAAGGAAAAGCCAGTTGTCAAACATCAAAAAATACTTTTCCCAAACCGCTGCGGCGACAATGAAAAATGCCATTCAGGAAGCCGGCGGCAATGAAGTATTTTTTGTTGGTTATACGGAAGAAGATCTGATCGTCCACAAGGTCGATGTGGTTGCACGGGGCAACAAGTCCGCAGTACCGGCGGTTCTGCAAAAAGCACGCGAAGCGGATGTTGTTATACATAATCACCCATCCGGATTTTTAAAGCCATCCGACGCCGATCTGGCCATTGCCGCCAGTCTCGATGCGTTTAGTGTAGCCTTTTACATAATTAATAATCAAGCCGACGATGTTTATGTGGTGGTCGAGCCTTTTAAAAAGAAAAAGCACATTCCGGTTGCTGCCGATAAATTAAAACAATTGCTGGCGCCGGGCGGGCCCATATCCGGGGTATTATCGGGATTTGAGGTCAGGCCGCCGCAGTTGGAAATGATCGACACGGTGAGCCGGGCATTTAATGAAAGCAAGATCGCGCTCATTGAGGCCGGTACCGGTACCGGCAAAACTATGGCTTATTTGTTACCGGCAATCCACTGGGCTGTGCAAAATAAAGACCGGGTTGTAATTTCGACCAATACCATAAATTTGCAGGAACAACTGGTTAAAAAAGATATTCCCCTGTTGAAAAAAATTTTGGGATTTGAGTTTGAGGCTATACTGGTCAAAGGCCGGTCCAATTATGTGTGCCTGCGCAAAGTAGATGAACTGGAAGCGGATTTTGCATCGCTGGCCGATGAAGAAGAGACTGAAGAGTTGAAAACCCTTATCCGCTGGGCGCGGCAGTCCAAAGACGGTAGCAAAGCAGATTTAACTTTTATTCCGGGATTGTCGGTATGGGAAAAACTGGCTTCCGAAAGCGATACCTGCACACGCAGCAAGTGCCGCCATTTCAGGGAGTGTTTTGTCAATAAAGCGCGGCGTAATGCAGTGCGCGCACAAATCCTTATCGTCAATCACCACCTGTTGTTTGCCGATCTGGCAATTCGCCAGCAAACCGGCAGCTTTGAAGACGCTGCAATTTTACCGCCTTATGAATGCATTATCTTTGATGAAGCGCACCATTTGGAAAATGTCGCTACCAGTTACTTTGGCAGCCGAATTACCCGCGCCGGGATCATCCGTATATTACGCCGTTTGCACCGCCAAAAACGAGCTATCGCAAAAGGGTATTTGCTAAACGTCAGTAATAAACTGCAATCTTCCGATAACATCATTCCCGGTGATATTCAGCAAAAATTACTGGACAAGATTTTTAATGCCATTATTCCTAACATTGAAAATTTATCGGATATGACCGATGAATTGATGGATTTTTTATACGAAGTACTGCAACGTGTTGATAACAATGAAGAAAGCCGGGAGAAAAAAGTTCGCCTGCTGCCCCCGGTTGTAGATAAGGTCTTTAACCAGACCGTGTTGGGCGAACAGTTTCGCGATTATATCCAGGCCATGAAAACCCTGGCTACCGATTTGAACAGCCTGGTAAGCCAGATCAAAAAACTGGTGCAAGAAAGCGAAGAAGATACCTGGGACAGCCTGTTCATCAACATCGAAGCCAGCGCCGAACGGGTCGCCGCAGTTGCCGATATTTTACATGAAGTGATTTTCAAACAGGATGAAGAAAATATCCGCTGGATCGAAGCCAAACCCGGATATAAAAACCAAAATTTATTGCATTTTCAGGTATCGCCGCTGCATGTTAAAGATATGATGAAAAAAGCGGTGCTTGATGTTTTCGATACTATTGTTATGACCTCGGCAACGCTGACTACGGAAAACAGTTTTGATTTCATTTCCGGCCGGTTGGGGTTGACGGAACTGAGCAACGACAAAAAAATCTTTTTGCAGCTGCAATCGCCGTTCGATTACGCCAAACAGGTGGTTATTGCTATACCTACCGATATTCCTGATCCGCGTCACCCTGCCTTTGCATCCGAACTCGCCGACGCCATTTACCGGGCGTTGATCATTTCCAGGGGCAGGGCGTTTGTGTTGTTTACTTCTTATGGTTTATTGCAAATGATCTACCGGCAGTTGGAAGGGCAGCTTGGCGCCGCCGGTATCCGTTGTCTTAAACAGGGTACGCTCAATCGCCACGATTTGTTGAATTTGTTCAAGCAGGATACCGGTTCGGTTCTGTTCGCTACCGACAGTTTTTGGGAAGGAGTAGATGTGGAAGGCGAAGCGCTGGAATCGGTCATCATTACCAAATTACCGTTCCGGGTGCCCAGCGAACCAGTCATAGAAGCCCGCTACGAAGCGATTGAAAAAAATGGCGGCAACGCCTTTTTAGAATACGCAGTACCGATGGCAGTGTTAAAATTCAAACAAGGTTTTGGCCGCCTGATCCGTCGTAAAACCGACCGCGGCTGTGTAATTATTTTTGATAACCGGGTAGTCAGTAAAAATTATGGCAAACGGTTCCTGGGGTCGTTGCCGGAATGTCACCAAGTCATTGCTCCCAGGCAGCAGGTCTATTCCGAACTGGACAAGTTTTTTACCGGGTGAGAAAATATGTCAATCGGGTTGTACCTGCAAGTACATCGCCCTGTACCCTGGTGTACAATGAACGGGTCTTTTATTTAAGGGGAGTAGATTATGGTGATTTAACATGCGGTTTTTAAATGACTTGCAAAGTGTTGGTCTTGAGGTGCACTTTGGCATACCGGTTGCAAAAAATCCTCAAAAAGAAGGTTGTATGAAAAGTTATTTTAAAATACTTTTGGTTGTTTTATTGTTGGCGCTACCGGCATTTTCGCAGCGACGCTTGATTGAACTGGACAATTTAAACAAACAAATTAAAACCGTACAGGAATTATTACGTACCTCTCCAAATGCTGATGCCGAACAATATGTGCGACAAGCTGAAAAAATACGCGATGAAGCCGTGCAATTGCTCAGCCGCCAACGCAATGGTTTGGCTATGAATAAAATCAGGGTTGCCGGCGACCTGGTTAGTAAAGCTGTCAACCTTTTATCCGAAACGCGAGCCGGAGAAATGCGCGACCAGGTTGATGAATTGATCCGTACTGCGGAGCAGTTACTTGCCGGCAAGAGCAATACCGAGGCGGAACGTTTACTGGGCAATGCCAGGGAAAGCCGCACTGCTGCCGGTGATTATCTAACCAGGAATGATAATCAGAACGCCAAACAAGAATTTCGGCTGGCCAAATTATATGCCGAACGATGCATTAACCTGTTGCAAGGCTTGACACCAGTTCCCGGTACAAATCTTCAGGATGAACAAGCCCGTTTCGAGGAGCTGCTGCAACGGGCTGAAAAGGCTGTAGCAAATTGTGCTAATGAACGGGCCCGGAATTTAGTTGGTAGTGTCCGAGAGCAACGGCAAAATATTGAGCAGGCCCGGCAAACTGGCAATGAACAAGTAGTAAGAAAGCTCTATAACAGTAACACCCGCTTGTTGTTGCGAGCTATCGATCTGTGCCAGGGACGAGATAGCTCGTTACGGGAACAGGCAATTGAGGAAGTTGAATTACTGGGCGACCTTTTAAAATCTGTTCAGGAGCAACAAAATAATGGACAGGCGCCCTCAGAACATACATTCGTACAACGGGCCGGGCAGTTTTACCGGCAGGCCCTTGCCGCTTTGGACAACAAAAACTATAACCGGGCTTCGCGTCAGGCCGCACAGGGACGGATTATGCTAAGCCGGTTGTGGAGCGGCAACAACCGGGAAAGTATGGAGCAAAAAGCCAGGGGTGAGTTGGAACAACTTGCTTACAATGTGGAGCAGAGCAAAACTGATCCTGCCATTACAGCCGATCCTCAAAAATCTGCTCTTTTACAAGCTGCCCGGATTAGTGTGGATGACGCCGGGCAATTTTTGCAAAAAGGCAGAATCCGGCTGGCCCTGGAAGCCATATATGCCGGCAATCGTTACCTGTCGGCAATTACTGTTTCTGGTCAGGCTGCAACTGACCAGGATGCGGAAATACTGCAAAATGAATTAAAAACGCTCCGCGATTCGATAGAGCTTTTCCAAAAAGATAAAACACTGAATGAAACAGCAGCCGCTATGCTGGCGGAAGCGCACAACAAAGCGCAAGCAGCCGCCCTGGCCCTGGAACAACATTACCTGCAACTGGCCCGGGAGAACATTGATTTGGGGTCAGCCCTGGTTGAAAAGATAAAAAGCCAATAGACCAATTAGCTAAAAAAATCATCTCCTCTTAAATAGATACCCGCATAACTTTGTTCTTTTTTACCAGGATAAAATTTTGTATTTTTAGCAGTGTAAAATCAGCTTTTACTTTTTCAGGTCGTTACAGGTACGTATTATGACAGAAAAAAAACGTTCTTTTATCCCCGGCCTGGTGATAATCTTGCTGGGTATTGTATTGTTATTACATAATTTGCACATTATAAGCCAGTTGGAAGAATTTATCGGCGGTTTATTTTTCCTGACCATTGCCTATTTCTGCCTTCAGGTAGTAAAACGTAATCCCCGGCACGTATGGTCTCTGCTTGTCGGCATTTTCTGCTTTATATTCGGCATTGCATTATTGTGCAAGGCCATCAATCTTTTACGGGGCGATTTGATCGGCGCCGCCTTTTTTTGGGGAATTGCTGTTGCCTTGAGTTATATTTATTACCGCGACCAGCAAAAATGGTGGAGTATAATTCCGGCGGGGACCTGTGTTACCCTGGGAGCAATTGCGCTGCTGGATGCCCTGGATATAACCCCTGCTGATTATAATGGGGTCGTGTTTTTCTTGGGTATGGGGTTGACTTTTGTTTTTTTATGGACCCTGGCGAATGACGCCAACAAATTAAAATGGGCGCGGTTCCCGGCAATAAGCTGTTTACTGTTATCCCTCTATATCTATATTGACCAGGTCATTACAATCGGCATTGATAGTCTTGCCGCCGGTCTGTTGATTCTGGCCGGTGTTTTCATTGTTTTCCGGGCCTGCAAACGCCGATGACACTGATCCGTTCCCGTTTCATTCCCTTACCCCGTTCATTACAGGAACCAATGCAGGCCGACCGGGTTGCGCTCTTGTCCGCCGGGCATTTTATAAACGATTTATATCCGGGATTTGTGGCGCCGTTGCTGCCATTACTGATGAACAAGATCGGCTTTGGCCTGACGGCTGCCGGCGTGCTGGTATCGGTAATGACCATATTTAATTCTCTTACCCAGCCCCTGTTCGGCCATCTTGCCGACAAGACCCGCCGCCCGGTATTTATCATTCTGGGCCCACTGGTTACCGCCGTGTTTTTAGGCTGTATCGGCCTGGTTAATTCCTTTACCGGAATAATGATTCTATGTATCCTGTCCGGGTTGAGTATCTCGGCATTTCATCCGCAGGCCGCAGTCTATTCGGGGCGGGCTGGCGGTAATAAAGCCGGGCTGGGAATGTCGATCTTTGTCACCGGCGGCAGCGCTGGCCATTCCCTTGGTCCGGTGGTCATTATTCCTATTGTTACCTTGTGGGGGTTAAAGTACAGCCCGGTTACGATCATCCTGGCAGTAATAATTACAACGTTGTTATATTATTCCATGCCGGTATTTTCCCATGCACCGGTGGAATCTTATAGTGCTGATGCAGTAAAACCCCGCCGGCATCTCAAAAAGATCATTGCCTTTTTATGGGTTATTATCACCATCAGGGCTTTCATTATTTCATCGTTTACCACTTTTTTACCCGTTTATTTACATGATAAAAATTTATCCCTCTTCCTGGCCGGCTCGTCATTGACTATTTTTGAAATGGCTGGAGCAGCCGGTTCATTACTGGGCGGTGGTATTTCTGATCTTTTAGGGCGAAAAAAAGTGATTGTCTTGTCACTCTGGCTGTCGCTGCCATTTTTTTACCTGTTTTTACACTCCACTGGTGTTTGGGCTTTTATCTTTCTGGCAGTAGCGGGATTATTTATTTTTGCATCCATACCGGTCGTCATTGTTATGGCCCAGGAATTGTTTCCTCACAGGGTAAATATGGTAACCTCATTTATGATGGGCGTATCCTGGGGCGTTGGTGGATTGATGGTGACGCCGGTAGGTTACCTGGCCGAGCGCATCGGTCTCGGTTCCGCATTAATGTATTTATTGGGTTTTGGTGTGTTAGCCGCAATCGCCACAATGTTTTTACCTGAAACCAGGAAACAAATTTGAGCCTGGCAGTGTTTCAGTGGTACCGATTCGTAAAAGTGGTGCGCAGTGTAGACAAGTGAATTAAGGAATAAAGCATGAACAGTAAAAACATTCTGCAATTATTACCCTCCATAGATTCATTGTTGAATGATGCCAAGGCCCGTTTACTGGCTGATAAATTCTCACGTAAAGTTGTCAAGTCAACCTGCCATACGATATTGCAGGAACTCCGCGAAAAGTTGATCCATGATGACAATGCGGTAAAGCAAACCCGCCGGGAGTTTAGTGAGTTTATATTGGCCCGGGCAGAATCCCTTTTAACCGGCGAATTCAGTTCCAGCCTTGTGCCGGTGATTAATGCAACCGGCGTTATTTTGCATACCGGACTGGGGCGGGCACCGCTTTCATCTGCGGCGCGTAAAAATGTTGCCAGGGTTATGCGGGATTATTGCAGCCTGGAGATTGATCTGACCGACGGCAAACGGGGAGAAAGAACTGAGCATGTGCGCAGCCTGCTCTGCCGCCTCACCGGCGCCGAATCAGCCCTGGTAGTCAACAACAATGCCGCGGCGGTTTTTATTACCCTCAACTCCCTGAGTTTCGGCAGGGAGGCGGTTATATCGCGGGGACAACTGGTAGAGATCGGCGGCTCGTTTCGCATTCCGGATGTGATGGAAAAAAGCGGCGCGATAATGCGCGAGGTGGGAACCACCAACAAAACCAAAGCTGGCGACTATGTTAAAGCTATCAATTCGCAGACCGGAGCGCTTGTCGCTGCGCATACTTCCAATTACCGCATAATGGGTTTTACCGAAGAGGTTGGCCTTGAGGAACTGGTGCGGATTGCCGCGCCGCATAATATTCCGGTCATCCACGACCTGGGCGGCGGTGTGCTGGTTGATTTGCAGCAATTTGGTTTGCCTTATGAGCCCCTGGTGCAGGATAGCATCACTGCCGGGGCGGATGTGGTTACTTTTAGCGGCGATAAAGTGCTGGGCGGCCCGCAATGCGGTATTATCGTCGGCAAAAAATCATTGCTCGATCGTATCCACGCCAACCCGATTATGCGCATCGTCCGCTGCGATAAATTGACCTATGCCGCCCTGGAAGCGACCCTGAAAAGTTATTTTCAACCGCACAAAATCATCAAGACCAATAAAACCCTGAAATTGCTCACTGCATCCCCGGCATCGGTACGCAATAAAGCGGAAAAGTTGGTAGAGGCTTTACCGGCGGCTGTCCGGGATCGTTATAAAATAATGATAGAAGAGAGTCAGGCGCAAACCGGCAGCGGGGCGCTGCCGTTGGAACAAATTGCCAGTTATGCTGTAACATTACAGGAGGCCGGCGCCGGAATCGATGATATGGCGGCGCAGTTACGTAACAATAATCCCCCTGTTTTGGGTTATATCAAAAACGGGCGACTGTACCTGGATCTGCGTACGGTAGGAAAGCAGCAAATCAATCAAGTCGCTATGGCGATAGAGCGGTTAAAATGATTATTCATATACAACCTGGGCGTTTTTTACTTTACCCATTATTTTACTACCTTCCCGCAGGGTGACCATTACTTTTATATCCTTCGCTCGAACAATTACATCCCCCTCAATGATGGAACCGCCGGAAAGTGTGAGCTTTAAAATCCAGTTATCATAAGAATTATTTTTGTTATGGCTGTGTTTTACAACCAGATCCCTTTCCACTATACTGCCGTTTTGTAAATAAATATTTCCTGTATAAGTGGTTATATTCCTTTTCACCCGAACGCTGTCCAATTCGATCATCGCATTCACCGTTTTGATACTGCCCAAAATCTCTACACCGGGATTACAGGTAACAAAACCATTGACGGTCTCTATATGGGTTAATATCCTCGAATTCCGTCCTATAGTTACGCCGCCATTAACAGTTTGCAGTTTTTTAACTGTGGTGTTATCGCCAATATCAATATTGCCGTTAACGGTTCTGCATGCGCCGGTAACCCGGCAATCATCGCCAATGTTCAGGTTGCCGTTTATTGTAGTCATTCCACCATTTTTCTTTTTACCATCTCTAATGGTTGTACTTTTATTTATACTGATATCCATTGCTGACGCGACCGTAACCAGGGCGAGAATGAATATAAAGCTAATGATGTATCTGTTCATGGTTGTTTCCTTTCCTGTTTATTTTTTTATTCAGGAATTCCTGTAAAACGATATTAATAAATGTAACGTCTTTATGGGATCGGGAGAAATTCTGTTTTAAAAAAATCTCTGGTTGTAACCTGTTAAAATCAATTACAATCAGAGATAATAAACTTTACCCTAGTTGAGACGAAAATTTTAGTAATATGTTTCATCACCCGGTTATTATAAAGTTATTGTGTTACGACCTGCCGGTCAATATCAAAATATTTATTAAAAAACCGGTTTCAGCTTATAAACCAGCCTTGAAAACTGTATTCGAGGCAGCAAAACTTAATTTTTAATTGACTTTTATACCGAAAAAATAGTATATTAGCTGGCTATTCATGTTTGTAGATAATTTCTTTTGGGAGGTTGTTAATTTATGCAAAAAGAGCACGTGTTCAGACTGGTACTCATTCTGGCTTTGGTTGTTTTATCAGTTGTTTCATTATTTCCAACTTTGCAGTTAGGCGGATTGCAGAAAACCGAAACTGCAATGGTGGATGAAATAAAAACATTGACCGGATTGACCAGGGCGGAAATTGAATCCGGTTTGACTTCCGGGAACCTGGAATCCCTGGTTCGCAGAACTATATCCGGCGATACTCTGGAAAAAGCCCTGGAATTAAGCGACAAATTAATAAAGCATAATTCTAAAATTACCCGGGTGGAAGGCAAATCTATTCGTCAGGGTTTGGATTTACAAGGCGGTACCTACCTTGTTTATGAAGTCGATCTGCCGCAATTATTGCGCGATAAAGCCAAAAATAAAGATAGCCGACTGGAAGATATCATCACCGCGACTATAAAACAAAGTGAAGAAGGAATAGATTTCTTTACATCGCTGCAGGAAAACTTTACCAGCCGCCAAATCGGTTTAAATCGTTATTTTGGCAGCAAAGGGCAGACTGATGAAAAAATAATTGAAGAATTACAAAATGAGGCGACCGACGCCATCGACCGCACCCTGGAAAATATCCGTAACCGTATTGACCAGTTTGGCGTGTCCGAACCTTCAATTCAAAAAGAAGGCAACCGCCGGATTGTCGTACAATTGGCAGGTATTCAAAATATCCAGCGCGCCAAAGCGGTCATTGGTAAAACTGCCTTGCTGGAATTTAAACTCGTAAAAGACGCCGATATTGTCATTTCTGTTATAAATGATATCGACCGGGTTATGCGCAAAATGCGTATGGGTGAGGACATAATTACCGATCAACAACCTGGAACTGACGCAACTCAGGATACTACCCTGGGTGAAAAAGCGGAAGATAAACAAGTATCGCTTAGTGAATTGTTTGGCGACCAGGCTGATACTACTGTTGAAGCGGATACGACCGGCGGTGTTGTTGTCGATCAAAAAACCTTTTCCGAAAAGCCGTTCTCTTCATTATTAAGGCAATTGTCCGGTCGCAGTGAAATATTTGTTCCTCTTAAAAATGAACAGGTTGTGCAAAGAATATTACAAATACCCGAAGTTGTGGATGTATTACCTGGCGACGCGGAATTTTTATGGGGACGGGAAACGACCACATTGGGTGAAGAACAGTTCCTGGAATTACACCTGGTTAAACAGGAACCGGAATTGCTTGGTTCAATGCTGACCGATGCCCAGGTGCAAATTGGCGGAGGCGGTGATCAAAGCATGCGCGCCGGCGCTGCCGAAGTTCACATGGAATTGAACAACGAAGGCAGCAAAAAATTTGCAGTATTTACCGGTATGAATGTCGGTAAATTTTTAGCAATAGTACTTGATAATAAAGTCGCTACCGCGCCGCGCATTAAGGAAAAGATTCCCAGCGGCAGCGCACGCATCGAGGTGGGCAATATGGATGAAGCCAAAGACCTGGCGCTGGTTCTGCGCGCCGGCGCTTTACCGGCCCCGATCCATGCTATTACTGAAAACACAGTTGGGCCTTCTTTGGGAAGGGATTCTATTGATAAAGGCAAAAATTCCGCAATCATTGGTTTGGCTTTAGTAGTGCTGTTTATGATTTTTTATTATCGCGGTTCAGGCGTTATTGCCGATTTTGCCCTGTTTTTAAATATTATATTTGTTTTAGCATTTATGGCCGGATTCCATGCCACACTTACCATGCCCGGAATTGCCGGTATTATTTTAACGGTTGGTATGGCGGTTGACGCTAATGTTTTAATTTTTGAAAGAATCCGCGAAGAACTGCGTACCGGAAAAACCATTCGCGCCGCGATTGACAGTGGTTACAGCCAGGCATTCCGAACCATTCTGGATGCCAACGTTACCACGTTGATTACAGCCGTAGTACTCTATAGCTTCGGCACCGGCCCGATCAAAGGCTTTGCATTAACATTATCAATCGGTATCATTGCCAGTATGTTTACGGCAATTGTTGTTACCCGTTTGATATTTGATATGATCACAGCACGTTTTGCAATAAAGAAATTAAGTATCTAAGATACAATGACCGGTTGTTAAATAACCATTTTCTGAGGAGACAGAATCAGAATGCAATTTTTTAAAAACCTGAATGTGGATTTTATCGGTAAGCGCAAACTCGCTTACCTGTTTTCCGCAACCCTAATCCTGTTAAGCCTGGTGTCTTTAATACTGCACCGGGGACCTAAATATGGTATCGATTTTACCGGCGGTACATCGCTGCAGGTAAAGTTTGAAAAGCAAATAAATGTTGGTGATGTCCGTAATTCCGTGAGCAAGATTGGTTTTGGTAATGCGGAAATAAAAAGAATAGGTCTTGCGGAGGATAATGAATTTATCATCCGTGTCGAGCAAATGAGTGAAGGTTCGGATGCAGCGGTAATGATGGAAGATCAGCTGACCAAAGATTTCCCGGAAAATCCGTATGATATTCGCGCCGTTACCGAGATTGGCCCAACCATCGGTAGTGAATTACGCCGTGCGGCTATTTTTGCAGTTTTATTCTCAATGATTGGTATCCTCATTTATATCAGTTGGCGGTTTGAATTCAAATTCGCGGTTGCCGCCGTACTGGCATTATTTCATGATGTTATTATTACTCTGGGATTCTTTTCCGTTTTAAATTATGAAATTACCCTGGTCGTTATCGCCGCCTTTTTAACAATTGTTGGTTATTCGCTGAATGATACGATTGTAGTATTCGACCGAATTCGTGAGAACATGAAGGTATTACGCCGCGAACCGTTTGCCAGTATGGTAAATATCAGCATCAATCAAACTTTGAGCCGCACGATCATCACCTCGTTCACTACTCTGATTGTGGTTATTGTGCTTCTCATTATGGGCGGAGAAGTAACATTTAGTTTTGCTTTTGCCATGTTTGTCGGTATTATCATAGGAACATATTCATCCATCTATGTTGCCAGCCCGATTGTTATCGAATGGCATAAACGAGCGGAATTGAAAAAGAGATAATAAATCTTTTTTTTGTGGAGAAAAATCATGGAAATGAAAGAACACATAGAAAATGGTGTTGTGGTCATAGAGTTATCGGGAAAGATTATGGGCGGCCCGGATGCGACTACTCTTAATGACAAATTACATGATTTAATTGAAGCTGGAAATACCCAGGTCGTAGCCGATCTGGCCAATGTTAACTGGATGAACAGTTCCGGCCTGGGTATATTGATCAGCGCCCTGACAACCATTCGCAATGCCGGCGGCGACCTGAAACTGGCGGCGGTTACTGAAAAAATTCTCAGTCTTTTAAAAATTACCAAACTCCTGGCAATTTTTAACACTTATGACAATACCGAAGCGGCAGTAAAAAGTTTTTTAGATTGAAAAGCGCCGCTGTATATACCATGTTCACAGGGGGTGTGTATTTTAATTTGCCTTTATTTAAATTCAATGTGATCATGATAAATTGAGTATAGCGCCGGATGACCGGCTATAGCGTTTAATATGTTCAGAACTTAACACCGGTAACTAAGATATTTAATATAACAGGTATTATTATGGCAGTAACTATTATTGTAGGGTCTCAATGGGGAGATGAGGGCAAGGGAAAGATTGTCGACCTGCTAAGCGAAAATGTTGACATTGTCGCTCGTTACCAGGGTGGACCGAATGCCGGGCATACCGTGGTTTTTGACGGTCAGGAAATTGTTTTACATCAAATTCCCTCCGGTATTTTACGACCACATACCGTATGTATTATCGGTAATGGCGTTGTGGTTGACCCGGTTGCGCTGCTCGAAGAAATTAAATTTGTTACCGGCAAAGGCATAGATATAACCGGTCGTCTTTTCATCAGCGAAAGAACCCACATTATTACCTCCTATCATCGTTTGCTCGATAAACTACAGGAAGCTGCCGATGGCGCGCAAAAGATCGGTACTACCGGGCGCGGCATAGGCCCCGCTTATGTCGACAAAGTCGATCGTTGCGGTATCCGTTTTATTGATTTATTGGATTTTTCTGTATTAAAAGAAAAACTGACCAAAAATATTACCGAGATCAACACTATTCTGGACGCAGTTTATAAAGTTGACAAATTCAATATCGACCAGGTAGTGCAGGAATTGTATGACTTGGGAACTTATTATAAACAATTCCTCGCCGAAACCTCAGTATATCTATACCGGGCGATCAAAACGGGCAAAGAGATCGTTTTTGAAGGCGCACAGGGAACATTACTGGATGTCGATTTCGGCACCTATCCCTATGTCACCTCTTCCAGCCCCATTGCCGGCGGCGCCTGCTGCGGCCTGGGTGTTGGCCCCAAGTCAATCGACAAAGTGATTGGCATCGTCAAGGCTTATTCAACCCGCGTCGGTATGGGGCCGTTCCCCACCGAATTTGATGAGGATTTCTCCACACGGGTGCGGTCTCTGGGCAAGGAATTTGGCGCTACAACCGGTCGGCCGCGCCGTTGCGGCTGGTTCGACGCTGTTGTGGTCAACCACTCGGTGCGAGTCAACGGTTTGACCCATTTTGCCGTAACTAAACTGGATGTGCTGGATACCCTGGATGAGTTGAAAATTTGTACGGCCTATAAAAAAGGCGACCAGGTGATTGATTATTTCCCGGCCGACCTGAAGACTCTGGGCGCCATTGAACCTGTCTACGAAACCTTGCCGGGATGGAAAACTGCTACATCCTCTATAAAAAATTACCGGGATTTACCGGAAAATGCGATCAGGTACCTCAACCGCATCAGTGAATTGACCGACGTCGGTATAGAAATTGTCTCAGTAGGCCAGGATAGAAAACAAACAATCATCCTCTCCTGAGCAAAGTCATACCAGGCGCAATTTATTGCTTACCAGTAGTTTGATGATTGAGTAGCTCCGTTTACGCGAACGCAGGATCTAGTCATTCAATAATGATTTGACCATATTGAGAAATAAATTCAAATCAAAGGGTTTGGCAATCGTCATATTCGCCCCCATTTTTTCTGCCATATCAAGATAAACAGTTGAAGCGGAATGACCGCCCCCGGAAATGGCGATTATTTTCAGGCGCGTATTTTTCTTACGCAATTCCTGAATCGTTTGAATTCCTTCCTTCCCAGGCATGATGATATCGGTGACCACCAAATCGAAAATATGTTTTTGATTCAGCTTTAATGCTTCTTCACCGTTTGCAGCTTCTTCTACCTGGTAACCGTTTTGTTCCAGCAAATCACGCAGCAGATGCAAAATTTGTGGTTCGTCGTCTACAACAAGTATGCGATTCATAATTCCCCTGTTTACCTTTCATCCAGTAAATTACGAATTACAAAAGCAATTTCTTTCATAAATATTGGTTTCATAATAAATTCTCGTATACCGATCGCTTTGGCTTTCTCTTCGGAAATGACCTCGCTGAATCCGGTACAAAGTACGATTGGAATATCAGGACGCATAGCAACTATTTTTTGCGCCAGTTCCGCACCAGTCATTACAGGCATAGTTTGGTCGGTCACTACCAGATCGAACTTTTGCGGCGCTTTAATAAATTCTTCCAGTGCTTCAATACTATCGGTTTTGGCAATAACCGTATAACCCAATTGCTCCAGCATTTCTTTGCCAATCGTTACCAACGAGCTTTCATCATCGACAAAAAGGATTGTGCCCTCGCCGTGCGGCATGGGTGACGACTCGTTTTTTTCGTTATCCGTTTCACTTTCGATACAGGGCAATAAAACATGAAAACTTGTACCCCGGCCCGGCTCGCTATATACAGTAATATCTCCGTCATGACTTTTGACAATTCCATGCACTACAGAAAGCCCCATACCTGTGCCTTCACCGGGCTTCTTAGTGGTAAAGTACGGTTCGAAAATTCGCTCTATAATTTCCGGCGTCATCCCGTGACCGGTATCGCTTACGGATAATTTTAAATGAACCCCGGGTTTAATACCATGATAATGGGCAATCTCTTCCGGTGAGATCACCACTTCGCGCAAACTGACATCAAGGATACCGCCTTTTTCCAACATGGCATGAGCGGCATTGGTACATAAATTCATCAGCACCTGGTGCATCTGGGTTGGATCGGCCATAACCAGGTTGTTTTTAGCGGTAATATTTTGACGCATTTCTATAGTAGCCGGCAATGAAGCCCGCAATAATTTCAATGCTTCCTTGATGATCAAACTGATTTGTAACGGCTTTTTTTCCTGCTGGTTGAGCCGGCTAAAGGCGAGGATCTGTTTGATAAGGTCTTTGGCGCGGTACCCGGCCTGTAGTACTTGTTCCAGGTTACGATGCAGACGGGCGCCTTCTTTTACCTCCCGCAGCGAAAGTTCGGTATAGCCCAAAATTGCGGCGAGGATATTATTAAAGTCATGAGCAATACCCCCGGCCAGGGTACCGATAGCTTCCATTTTTTGCGCCTGGTGCAATTGTCTTTCCAAACGGGTTTCTTCGGTAATATCCTTTTTTACCGCTACAAAATTAATGATCATACCGTTTTTATCGCGGATGGGGGAGATGGTGACTTTTTCTTCATAGATAGTGCCATCTTTTTTGCGGTTGAATAACCGACCGGTCCATATTTTACCGCTAAGAATTACTTTCCACAAGTTTTTGTAAAACAGCGTATCATGTCTGCCGCTTTTAAATATCCGGCAGTTCTGGTTGAGTAACTCTTCGGTTGTAAACCCGGTTATCTGTTCTACCGCTTTATTCACATAAATAATATTCGCATAAGTATCAGTTATTATTATGCATTCGGCAACCTGTTCAAAGGCTGTGGAAAGTTGGGTGCGGTCTACCTCTGCTCTTTTGCGGTTGGTAATATCCAGTAAAAACCCAACTACTCCAATGATCTCCCCGGCGGGGTTTTTCATCGGTGTAAGGGAGGTATCATGCCAGTACGAACCATTTGGAAAACGGGTGAGGTTTTCTTCGCGTATCGCCATGCCGGTGCTAAAGATCTTTTTAATATCGTTGATCCGTTTGATGGCGTCTGCCGGTGAATAAAGTTTGGAAACAGATTGTCCAAGAAGTTGACTGTATGTTATACCATAGCGTTCATCGAGTTCGGGACTGGCCCAGACAAATTTATGAATACCCTCGGCGTCGTAAACAACAATCAGCGTTTCACGGAGAGAACCGAGAATACCTTGCAGTTGAGTGATATTTTCTATCAGGGCGCTTTCGGCATGTTCTTTTTTTTCTTTTTCTTCTTTTAAAAGCAGGGCATTGGTAACGGCTTTGCCCAGGCGGGTGATGTGCTGCTTTAAGATATAATCCCAGGCGCCGGCTTTGATACATTCTGCTGCCGTTTCTTCATCTATCGAACCGGTAACGATCAGGATCGGGGTTTTGGGCGCCATTTCTTTTACTATATGCAGTGCCTCGAGGCCGGAAAATTGCGGCATGCGGAAATCGGATAAGATCAGGTCCGGTGCAAAGGAAGATATTGCATCAATAAAATCTTGCCGGTTATCCACTTTTTTGATATTGAATTCAATATTCTCATTTTTTAATTCATGTACCATTAATTCCGCATCGGACGGAACATCATCTAAAATTAACACACGAACGTGATTTGCCATCTATTCCTCAAAGTAAGACCGGGATTGTACAGGAAGCCCGGTGTTCAAGTAAAAAATTTTCCTGGTTTTTCCGGTTACGTCTTTCATTGCATCAGTCTCATTAATTCGCGGCAAGTATTAACCTTTATAACGGTTAATCTTGCCGGAAAATATCGGCAGTAGTTTTTAAATTTTTGATGACTCTTTACAGATTATTTTGTATTTTCTTTTATGCAATTTTTTGTAAGAACTGAAACGTTTGAGACCTTAATGTGAAAATAATATATAAAATATTATATAAAAAGAAAAGGATTATTCGTTATTACTAAAACAATTTTAATTTCGTATAGATAATTACAATATTTTAATTACAGATAATTTAAAAATAATTTTAAAAATATCAAGTTATAAATACCGGTATTTAATTTTGTAATGGACGTTTTTTAAACTGAGGGTTTTACATACCGGCACGTTTAAAAGGTGAGGTTTAAACAGTAAAGTTATTATAAAGGGAAAATATGGCAAAGATACTTCCATTTCGTGGGTTGCGGCCCGCACAGGATATTATTCACCGCGTCGCCTCGTTACCTTATGATGTTATCGATTCAGAAGAAGCCAGGGTATTGGCGCAAGACAATCCATGCTCTTTTTTACATATCAGCAAACCGGAAATTGATGTCGAGCCGGGCATATCCCAGTATGATCCCATTGTTTATGCCAAAGGCAGGGAAAACCTGGACAAGTTCAGGCGGGAAAAAATCCTGCTTCAGGATGAGAAACCATGTTTTTATGTTTATAAACAAATTATGGGCAATCATCAGCAAGTGGGACTGGTCGCCTGCACCTCGGTTGATGAATATTTGCAGAACAAGATTAAAAAGCATGAACATACCCGTCCCGAAAAAGTGCAAGACCGGCTGAACCTGATGAATTCGCTGGCAGCGCAAACCGGGCCGATCTTTATTGCTTATCGCCAGCCTGACGCATTAAAAACATTAATCGCAAAGGTATTGCAGCAGGAACCGGTTTGTGATTTTGTCAGCTTTAATGATATCCGGCATATCTTTTATGTGGTGAAAAATGAAAGTATTATTAAAGAAATACAAACCGCTTTTGCAAAAGTGGATGCCATGTATATTGCCGACGGGCATCACCGCTCCGAGTGCGCAGCGCAGTATTGCCTGCAACAACGCCAAAAACTGGGGAATTGGACCGGCGATGAAGAGTTTAATTACTTTTTATCCGTCATTTTCCCTTATGATGAACTGTTGATCCTGGCTTATAACCGGGCAGTCAAAGATCTGTATGGTCTTTCAGTGGAGCAGTTTTTAATCAGGGTCAATGAAAAATTTGTTGTGGAAGAGGTTAAAGGCGCTTTTAACGGGCCGACTTCCGGCAATCAGTTTGGCTTGTATATTGATGGAAAATGGTATACTCTCACCGCTCCGGCATCATTGAGCAAAACCGGCGATGCCGTTGCCCGGCTCGATGTATCGTTGTTACAGAACAATATTCTCGATCCATTACTGGGCATTAAAGACCCGCGTACCGATACCCGCATTAAATTTGTCGGCGGCATTGGCGGTATAAAAGCATTGGAAAACCTGGTCAACAACGGCAATTACGCGGCAGCGTTTGCCCTGTATCCCACCGCAATGCAACAGGTCATGGATGTCGCCGACGCCGGTAAGGTGATGCCGCCCAAATCGACCTGGTTCGAACCGAAATTGCTGAGCGGCATGGTCATCCATACACTCGACTGAGCATTATGATCCAGGTTTACCCGCTGATTATGCACATGCCCGAATTCGGGGGCAATCGTAAAATAAAGATGCCGCTCACCGCTGCTGTGGTTGTCGCCGGTGACCAGCGCATTATTATCGACACCGGTTATGCCGGTTATACGGAAATTTTCGATCTTTTAGCCGGGCTTGATTTTTCCCCGCCAAGTTTTGACCTGGTCATCAATACCCACGTGCATCCCGACCACGCCGGCAACAACCTGGCGTTCAGCAATGCGCATATCGTTGTCAGCAAAATGGATTATGAATTTGCGCGGGATTTTGCCCATGCCATGCAGAAAGCAGTTGATCCCATGCAGGTTTTTGAGCGATTTTACCAGGAATACCAACTCAAGCAGGCGCAGCGCCATGCCCTTTCTTCACAACGGACTGTGCAAAGATTCTGGCAGGATGGACAGATTGGCCGGCCGGAGCAGCTTTGCTGGATTGAAGATAATCCTGAATTACCGGAATTTATTGAATTGTGGCCCACACCCGGCCATACACCCGGCCATTATTCCGTAGAGGTGACCGGCGCTTCACGCTCCATGTTAATTGCCGGGGATGCCATGCCCAGTCGTTTGTTCTGGAAAAAGAACCTGCGAGAAACCACGCCGCGCTTTGATTCGCTGCAAACCGAAACCAGCCGCAACAGAATTGAGCAGTTCAAGGGGATTATCCTTACCGGGCACGATCGGCCCTTTGATACGCAGAGCGGGGAATATGTACAGGATAGAGTTATCGAGTTGTGATATTTTGATCGCACTGGATTTCGTAATCCAGGGCGATCAAAATAGAATGTATGTAGTATCGCCTTCAGGCGGTTTTTTATTTAACCGCCTAAAGCCGGGACTACAAACTACTCATTTTATCTGGTTCCGGGTCTCCGGCCCGGAATCACAACCGTCCGGCTCTGCCGGGGTAACGGAAAAAGTATGCAAATTTCTCCCTTTGCACAATTTCCCAGCCGGAGGCTGGCAACTTGCGTCCCAAGCCGGGAGACTTGGGACGAGGAAATATTGGAATTTCCAATCCCATAACGGATAGAATCCCGTTTCTAAATTTGGCCCTGGCTGGCAAGTCCGGGGCTATCAAGTTTTTGCTTTGGCACATCGTCTCGATACGTCCTGTCTCGCATCGCTCGACAGGCCTACTCGACGACCGGTTTTGTTTTTTTCCTCATCCAGCCGGGCCACAGGCCCGACCTACATGCAAATATTATTTTCTTTAAAAGTTCGGTTCTAATGCTTATATTGAAACGCCGGTTGTTACCACAGCCGCCCCGATTGCATTGCCTGTGAATAAGAGAATAATACAAAGGAGATACACCGTGAATGCCCGTCCTTACATACTGCGTGAAATAAACTGGAAAACTGTTAAAGATACGGAATACCAGGTCGCCGTTCTGCCCTGGGGCGCTACCGAAGCGCATAATTATCATTTACCCTATGGAACTGATGTTATTGAAAGCGAATACATTGCCGCCGAATCCGCGCGCCTGGCCTGGGAAGCAGGGGCAAAAGTGATTGTTTTGCCAACCATACCCTTTGGCGTCAATACCGGGCAACTTGATATTAAACTGGATATAAATATGAATCCCTCTACCCAGGCGGCGGTATTGCAGGATGTTATCGTCTCCCTGGCGCATCAAAATATTGGCAAACTGGTCATCTTGAACGGTCATGGCGGTAATGATTTCCGGCAGATGGTGCGCGAACTGCAACCCCAACACCCGGATATATTTATTTCCACAATGGAATGGTATAGAATCCTGGACATAAAATCCTATTTTGACGATCCCGGCGACCACGGCGCCGAGATGGAAACCAGCATCATGCTGCATATTGCGCCGGAGTTGGTATTACCGCTGGAAGAGGCCGGTTCCGGCAAAGCCAAAAAATCCCGGCTGCGGGCAATCCGTGAAGGTATTGCCTGGGCGCCGCGTGAATGGCCGCTGGTAACGGAAGACACCGGCATCGGTAATCCGGCCAAAGCCACTGCCCGTAAAGGCGCTGCCTATTTAAAAGATATGCTGGTAAAAATAGCCGATTACTATATAGAACTGGCTGCTTGCGATATTAATGATCTGTATGAATGACCCATGTTTCATGTCTGACTGATATTTTGTCCGTTTAATTTTTGGTTGCGGCAGGGAAAGAAACAAAATCAAAACCAAATTATTTTAGCGAACAATCACATCACAGACACACAGGAGGTAAGATATGAAAAAGGTGATCTTGTTATTACTGGGTTTATTGACTGGTATGGGTTTGGCCGGAGACGCGGTCAAACCTGCCATCAACCCCGTGTTGCTACAATGGCGCTGGCAGGCGAACTGGATTGCGCCGTCGAATGTTTCATTGTATGAATATGGCATTTATCATTTCCGGCGTACTTTTGATCTGCAGGAAAAACCGCAATCATTTATCATCCATGTTTCTGCAGATAACCGCTACCGGTTATTTGTGAACGGCGCCCCGGTGAGCGTCGGCCCGGCGCGCGGCGATTTGCCGCACTGGCGTTTTGAAACTGTGGACATTGCCCCCCAGTTAAAAGCGGGTAAAAACGTGTTAGCCGCCCAGGTCTGGAATTTTGCCGAATATGCGCCGGTAGCGCAAATGACCTACAAAACTGCCTTTATCCTGCAGGGCGATACCGAACGCGAGGCTGTGGTCAACACCAATAAAAGCTGGAAGGTGTTGGTCAACTGCGCATATTCACCGACCTGGAAAGAACGCTCGGAACCTGGCCAGTACCAGGTGGTGGGCCCGGGCGACCGGGTGGACGGCGCATTGTACCCGTGGGGATGGACTGACGCTGATTATAATGATGATACATGGGGCGCCCCCATCGGACTGGGAAACGGAACGCCGCGCGGCTTTCACGACGCCGGCATGAAGTGGCTGCTGGTACCGCGCAGTATTCCGCCCATGGAAGAGAAAAAGCAGCGGATTCCGGTCATCAGGCGAAGCGAAGGATTGACAGCCAATGATGGATTTCTTAAAGGAGAAAAGGATCTGGTCGTTCCGGCTAACACCAGTGGCGTATTTTTACTGGATCAATCCTTTTTGACAATCGGCTATCCGGAACTTTTGGTCAGTAAAGGTCAGGGAAGCAAGCTGACCATACTTTATGCCGAAGCCTTGTTCGATAAGAATAATAACAAGGCTAATCGTAATGACATCGACAATCGTAAAATTTATGGCTTTTACGATGTGTTTGTACCGGATGGCGGGGAAAATCGCTTGTTCCGGCCATTGTGGCTGCGCACCTGGCGCTATATGCAGGTGGAAATAGAAACCGCCGCAGAACCGCTGGTCATTCATGACCTGTATGGAATATTTACGGCCTATCCGTTTATCGAAAAAGCCGCATTTACCGGCAACGATCCGTCGCTTGAAAAAATATGGGAAACCGGCTGGCGCACGGCGCGGCTTTGCGCCGGGGAAAATTATTTTGATTGTCCCTATTATGAACAATTGCAATACGTTGGCGATACCCGCATTCAGGCGCTTATATCCCTGTATGTAACCGGCGACGACCGGCTGATGCGCAATGCCATAAGGCATTTTGATGATTCGCGCATTCCCGACGGGTTAACTGCCAGCCGCTATCCTTCGGAAACGCCGCAGATCATTCCACCATTCTCCCTGTTCTGGGTCGCCATGATTCACGATTACTGGATGCACCGGCCGGATACGGAATTTGTCGGTGAGTTTTTAATGGGCATTCAGGGTGTGCTGGACTGGTATGAAAAACATATCGACAATACCGGGATGCTCGGCCCCATGCCGTTCTGGAATTTTGTGGACTGGCCGGATCAATGGGCCTGGGATACTGAAAAAGGGATTGGCGGCATTCCCGCCGGCGCCGAGGACGGCAATTCTTCAATACTCACTTTGCAGTTTGCCTATACACTGAATTTAGCCGCCGAATTGTTCGATGCTTATCAAAAACCTGCGGTTGCAGTGCATTATCGTCAATTATCCGCATCGGTAATTGCAGCTACCCGCAACCTGTGTCGCGATGAAAACCGCGCTATTTACGCCGATACTCCGGAGAAAAAAGAGTTCAGTCAGCATGCCAATATAATGGTCGTTTTATCCGGATCGGAGTCAGGCGAGCCGGCCAAAAAGCTGTTACAAAATATCATGCAGGACAAAAGCCTGATTCCGTGCACCTTGTATTATCGTTTTTACATGATCAGGGCGATGAAAAAAGCCGGACTGGCCGATCTTTATGTCGATCAGTTACAATACTGGCGCGATATGATCAATATCGGGCTGACCACTTTTGCGGAACGCCCGGAGCCGAGCCGTTCGGACTGCCATGCCTGGAGCGCCAGTCCAAACTATGACCTGCTGGCTACTGTCTGCGGTATAATGCCGGATACACCGGGTTTTAAAACAGTTCTTATCGAACCCCATTTGGGTTCGCTGCAATGGATCAAGGGCGCAATGCCGCACCCGCAGGGCATGATAAATGTTGACCTGCAGCGCAAGAGCAATAACGGAATAACCGGTCAAGTGACATTACCGGCAGGCGTGCAGGGTCGGTTTGTATGGAATGGTAAGGAAATTCCTCTTAAAGCAGGAAACCAGGACATCAGCTTGTAATTCGTGTTAAAACCAAAAAGGCCGTAATTCCAGTTAGTTTTAATTACGGCCTCTGAGGAGAGATGAAATTTGCCAGGTTGTTATACCTTAATGGGGGTATCCGTATCCGGTTTGATGGGGGAGTAGATACGGGTATCAATTTTATGTTTATTAATTTTCAAATACAAATTCTGGCGCGGCATTTTGGCAATTTCCGCAGCACGGGTCATATTGCCGCCGGCGCTTTGCAATAACTGGTCGAGATAATTCAATTCAAACAGCTTTTTCGCTTCCGGGTAGGGCAGGGGCGGTACATTTTCTGTAATGATGTGACGGTGATTGACGGTACTGTATTCCTGCGGTAGTTCAGTCGGCCCGATCCAATCCGTATCGGTGAGCGCTACAAGCCGCTCGATAACATGTTCCAGTTCACGCACATTGCCGGGCCAGGTATAGCGCGTCAATAACTCGATGGTCTCCGGTTTCAGATACACGCCCAGATGGTTGTGTTTTTTGGAATAGAGTTGCACAAAATGCCGGATCAATAGCTGAATATCTTCGGGGCGTTCGCGCAGCGGCGGGATGTGCAGAGAAATGACATTGAGACGGTAATATAAATCCCTGCGGAATTTATTTTTCTCTACCATCTTGAGAAGGTTGCGATGCGTAGCGGCAATTACCCGCGCCCCGGATTTCAGGGTATCGTTGCCGCCAACCCGGCGAAAGGTTTTATCCTGTAAAATACGTAATAGTTTGATCTGCATGGCCGGCGACGTATCGCCTATTTCATCGAGAAAGATCGTGCCCTGACCGGCAATCTCAAAATACCCCTTATGTTCTTTACATGCGCCGGTAAAGGCGCCCTTTTCATGTCCAAACAATGCACTTTCAAGCAGGGTATCCGGTATGCCGCCGCAATGTACGGCAATAAATTCATGGTATTTGACGGGACTCCCGGCGTGGATCATCCGGGCCAACACTTCTTTGCCGGTACCGGTTTCGCCGGTTATGAGTATTGTCGCATCGATGGGCGCCGCTTTAATGGCCAGTTTTTTCAAATCGAGCACGGCAGCGCTGTTGCCAAGAAAGGAACCGGTTTCCCGGCCTAACGGATTGATCTCTTTGTGATAGACTACCGCCCGTTCATTTTCTTTTCTCTGGTGCAGGGAGTGGATCGTATTTCGCAACTCTTCCGGGTTTGCCGCGGGATTGTCGAAATAATCATCCACGCCAAATTTTATATATTGAATCAATGTATCGGTCGGCAGGGGGCCGGTGACGATGATGATAATATCTGAGCGAATAGCTTTGATGTGCGATACTATACTGTCCCGGGCATTTTGCAGGCTGTTGGAATTGAGCAGCACACATTCAATTTCCGGGTTTTCTGTGATGAGTTCTGGAATTCTGTTAATATCATTCTGGATGGAGATATTGGCGCAATCGTTCTGGAACAGGTTAATATAGAGATCTTTAACAGCGGGGTTGTCTTCAATTATAAGTATAGAGTCGAGCATGGGAATCCTATGATCAGACTAGGTGCCGTTAATTATTTATACCTGGTATTGCGCAAAGATTGTGCCTGATTTTTCAAACGATCTATGAAATATTTAAATTGTTTTAATACCTTGAATTTTAGTGAGTTATATTGATGCGATAGTGGGTTGTATTTCCCTGATTATAATATTATGTTCGGTGAATCTGTATAAAAGGTAATTTTGTGTGGCATGGCTGCCACAATTCCGCAAATTCTCCATACTTGACTAGGAAAAACAATCTTGTTATATTGCATAGTATTTTTCAGGTTCAGCTTCTTGCGCAAAAGTAAGGTAATGCAGTGGTCAAGTTATTACATTTTTCCGATACCCATCTTGGTTACGCCGAATACAATCGCATCGATCCGGTAACCGGCATTAATCAGCGCGAACAGGATTTCTATAATGCCTGGCAACAGGTTATCGACGCCATTTTTATCCATCATCCCGATATTGTTGTACATACCGGCGACCTGTTCCACACGCCGCGCCCCAGCAACCGGGCGATCCGTATCGCCCTGGAGAGCATCCAGAAGATTAGCGAGGCCGGCATTCCCCTGGTGATCATTTCCGGCAACCACGAAACCCCGCGCATCAAAGCTACAGGCTCCATTTTTGAGTCCATTGCGCTTTTTAATAATGTATATACCGCTTACAATAGCGTCTATGAACGGTTTCGGGTTAAAGGATGTGATTTTCACTGCGTTCCGCATTGTTCGCTCAGCGAAGAACTGGAAGCGGCATTTGCCGCAGTCACACTAGCGCCGGATGCCGCTAAAAATGTTTTTTTAACTCATGGCGCCTGGAGCGGCAAGCAGGTATATGAAATGGGTGAATTTAATGAACAGCGTATTCCGGATGTCGAAGGCGCGCTGGGCATTCATTTTGATTATGTCGCCCTGGGCCATTATCATAAGCGTCTGGAGGTAACGCCGAATGCCTGTTATTGCGGCTCTACCGAGCGTACCAGCATGAACGAGGCCGGTAATACGTGCGGCTACCTGCTGGTCGACCTGGAAAACGGCGCAAGAACCTACCATGAAATAAATACCCGGCCCATGTTCCGTCTTCCGGCGGTGAATTGCCAGGGCAAAACCGCAGCGCTGATCTATGCAGAATTACAACAACTGATGCGGCCGGAGATGGAACAGGCAATGGTCAGCCTGACGCTGGAGAATATCGAAAGCAGCGCTTTTTTAAAACTGGATATGCGCGAGATCGATGCAATCTTTGCCCCGGTATTTTATTTACAGAAAACAATCCTGCGGGAAACCACCGGGAATGAGCAGTTGGTGACCGGTTCCCGCATCGAGTCCCTGGCGGTTGAATTTGACCGTTACCTTGACAGTATTGAAATGCCCGATTTGAATAAAAAACGGCTGCGCGAACTGGGTTTGAGATATTTAACCGGTTCCGGCCAGGTTTGATAATTAATTTGAATTAATGAACTGAACCCTGATGACGATTGTATTCGATCTGTTTGGCGTGCTGCTTTCATCCAGCTTTAGCTCGGCGCAGGAAAAGTTAGGTCTATTGCTGAACCGTCCGATTGCTGAAATTGCCCCGGTGTACCGCAAGTGGGAAGCGGATTTCGATCTTGGCCGCATCGATGCCCGCGAGTTCTGGCAGCGTGTTAATACCGATCTGGGCACTAATATCGATTGGCAGGAACTGGATAGCGCGGTTTTGAACGCTATCAAACCGCTGCCGGGCAGCTTTGCATTGCTGCAAGAGTTGCAGGCACACCCTTTGGCGCTGTTGAGCAATACCCGGCGGGAATGGTATGAACAACTCGACGGCCGTTATCATTTTTCGCAGTTTTTCAATGCCATTTTTTTGTCGTATCAACTGCGCCTGTGCAAGCCCGATCCGCGCATCTATGCGAGGGTGCAACAAGAATTATCCTTACCCCCGCAGCAGATACTCTGCATAGATGACAGCGCGCAGAATATAGCTGCGGCTGCGGCGCTGGGAATGCCCGGAATTCTGTTCACAAGCGCAACCAAAATCCGCAGAGAGTTATTAAAATATATTTCGTTTGATCAATGTGTTAAACTGGAGACGCAATGAAAGATAAATCAATGACCAACCTGCTGTCCCGCATCCGTGTGCAACTGGGCGATACTTACCGGTTAGTCAAAGAAAACCTGCAAGTGCCGCTGGATTTCCTTTATGATGCCGCTATATACAGTCGCTGGTCCGGCACTTTTAGTTGGTCCCGCACACAGCGCACGCTGCAAGCCTATATCATCCGTATGTATCACGGCATTGAAGTCGGATTGTCTTATCCCGATCCCAAGCCGGGATTCGGCATGAAGACCGTGAACCGGCTGGTGAGCGCGTTGGAAAAATACGCAAAAAAATATCAACTCGATTTTTTCTGTAAAATTGCCCTGAATGTCTTGCAGAGTTATGTTGAATTTAACCACAAGCTGGGCATTGAATTCGAGAATTTAAATCGACGGCTGCAGGCGCTGCACAAGCAAGTGCCGGCCGCATTACAGGGCGAGACCGGCGGCGGTTATATCAATATTAAATCGACAGATATTTTCCTTCCCGGCGAACCGGGATTTGCCCATGTCATCGCCACCCGGCACAGCTTTCGCCAATATACTTCCGCACCTGTGGATATGGCGATCATTGAAAAGGCAGTGCAAATGGCTATCCAGTCGCCTTCGGCATGTAATCGCCAGCCGGTGCGGGTGCATGTTTTGCAGGACAAGGTGGTGCGCGACAAGATATTAAAATTACAGAATAACCAGCGCGGCTGGCGCGATCAGCCCGATAAAATGCTGCTGGTCACCTCCAGCGTTGAGTTTTACCGCGAGAGCCGTGAGCGGTACGCCCCGTTTATCGACGGGGGGTTGTTCGCCATGACCCTGGTGTGGGCGCTGCACGCCCAGGGGGTGGGCACCTGCTGTCTTAACCTCAACCTGGATCGCGCGGGTATTCGCCGCTTAAAGAAAGCGGCGGGACTGCACCAGGCCGATGTGCCGATTATGCTGATTGCCGCGGGTATGCTGCCGGAGGAAAACACTGTCGCCGTTTCCACCCGCCGTAGTGTGGACCAGGTAATGCGAATTTTATAACCCTAAAAGATATTCAAGATAGAGTAAAGAAAGGAAAAGCATGAAACGATATTTTCAAATTCCACTGATGGTTTGCATGGGCTTGTCGATTTTGTTTTCGGGATGTTCTCAAGATGAACCAACCAAACCCAAAACTGTCAAGCCTGTTACTGCCGATTACACCGCCCCGCTGGCGGCTACCGCGCCGGTCATCGACGGCAATGGCAATGACGCCTGCTGGGCAGATGCAGAATGGGCCGATCTTGACCAACTCTGGCTGGGCGTTGCGCCTGCGGCGGCAGATTTTACAGGTCGCTATAAATTTGTGTGGACGGCGGATAAACTATACCTGCTGGCGGAAATTACCGATGATGTGTTGATGGACAGCCGCACCAATCCGCTCAGTTCCTATTGGGAAGACGATTGCCTGGAATTTTTTATCGACGAAAATAATTCGGACGGCGATCATCAGAACAATTATAACGCCTTTGCATACCATGTGTCCGTATTATACGATGCCGTGGATCTTGGCGCCGATGGCCAACCGCATTTATTCAATGATCATGTTTCCGTGATCCGTACGAAATCCAATACCCGTTATACCTGGGAATTCGCTTTTACAGTTTACAATGATACTTTTGTGTATGGGGCGACTAATAATCCTACAGTTACTTTGACACAGGGCAAGAAACTCGGTTATGCCCTCGCTTATTGTGACAGTGACAACAGCAAAACCAGGGAAAGTTTTATCGGGTCAATAGCTATTGCCGGTGTGGACAAAAACCGCGCCTATATTGACGCCGGAATATTCGGTACTATGGAACTGGTAGAATAAATATTTAAAAAAGGAGAGAACACAATGAAAAGTACTAAAAAAGCCGTTTTATTAATTACAATATTACTGTTAACCCTATTCGCCATGTCTTTTGCCGGGCCAAAATGGCGGATTCATGACCTGAACCGTCCAAACCCGGTGATCATTAACCCCGGTACGTCTAGTACCCAGGATAAACCCGGCCTGCCGCCTTCCGATGCTATAGTATTGTTTGACGGCAAGGACTTGTCCCAATGGCGCAGCATGGACGGCTCGGCGGCCAAATGGATTGTTAAAGAAGGCCGGATGGAATGTGTGCGCGGCAGCGGCTATATCCGCACGGCGCGTAATTTTGGCGATTGCCAGTTACATGTGGAATTTGCCACGCCAACCCCGCCGGAAGGCAGCAGCCAGGGGCGCGGCAATAGCGGCGTGTTCCTGATGGGTATTTATGAAGTGCAGGTGCTGGATAACTATGACAATGTTACTTATGCCGACGGTCAATGCTCCGCCCTGTACGGCCAGTATCCGCCGCAGGTGAACGCCTGCCGGAAACCGGGCGAATGGCAGAGCTATGATATTATTTTCCACGCCCCGGTGTTCAATGTTAACAAAGAACTGGTGAAACCGGCAATTATCACAGTCTTCCAAAATGGCGTTCTGACCCAGGATCATGTGGAACTGATGGGCCCGACCAACTGGCTGCGCCGTGACGCTTATACCTATCATGCTGAAAAGCTGCCGTTATCGTTGCAGGATCATGGCAACCCGGTGTTGTACCGCAATATCTGGGTACGGGAATTACCGGCGCCCGGCCCCGGAGAAAAAGCGCCGCGCGCTACCTATACCCTGTCCCCGGAAACCTTAAAGAGCTATACCGGCTCTTATAGCATGGGCGGGCCGAATGCGTTTTTAAAAGTCAAGCTGGAAAATGATGAATTGCTGGCCGCGGTAAGCAGCGATGATTTTAATCCCATTTACGCCGAAACCGACACGAAATTCTTTTCCCAAAAGATTAACCTGGAATTTGAATTTATTGTAAGTAATGGCAAGGTGACCGGCGCTGATATTTGGGTTGCCGGCGGTAAAATGTCGGTTAAAAAAATGGAATAGAATTAAAACAAATCTATTCAAGATAGTATTTTGCTAAAAACCCCGCTGGTTGTGAAAAACGGGCGGGGTTTTTGTTTGGTTGGTTATTTTAAGTTATTGGTAAGATTTACGGAGGAGCAGATGCGTTACTTTTTGATGATATTATGTATTGCCTGTTTGTGCGGATGTGACCGGTTTTCGCAACAGCCGGTACGGATAGTTGCAATCGGCGATTCGATTACCCAGGGACGGGCCGCAGAGCCGGCAACCCAGAGTTTTCGTTACCCGTTATGGAAAAAACTGGTCGACGCCGGGGTTAAGTTTGATTTTGTCGGCTCGCTGAGCGGCGGATTTGAAGGCGACCCGGACTGGCCGGATTATAAAGGGCTGTCTTTCGACCGCGACCATGAAGGTCACTGGGGCTGGAAAGCGGATAATATTCTGGAAAAATTACCGGGTTGGTTAGCAGGCTATACGCCGGATATGGCGTTGCTGCTGCTCGGTTCCAACGACCTGGATAATACCGAAAGTGTTGCGCAAACAGGTGAAGAAATGAGCCAAATCATCGACCTGCTGCGCGCCGATAATCCTGATGTCATTATCTTTTTAGGATTGTCTATCAGTGAATGGAAAGCGTACCCGGCGCTGAGCGAGGCGTATATTGAACTGACGCGGCTAAAGACCACGGACAAATCGCCTGTCATCCCGGTGCGGCATCATACCGGCTGGATTAGTGACCCGCAACAGCCGGGCACGCATACGGTGGACTGGGTGCATCCCAACCAGGCCGGGGATTTGAAACTGGCGCAGAACTGGTTCCGGGCGATGGCGCCGTATTTAAAAGTAAAAATTACCAATCATCCGCCTGTAGCGCAAATTATGACCAATACGATCAAGGGCCCGGCGCCGTTGGCGGTGGAATTTAATGCTTCGGGTTCCGCCGATCCCGATGGAAACATCACTTCATTCGGCTGGCAGTTTGGCGACGGCAGCAACCACGCCGGCGGAGAAAGTGTAAGTTATACATACAACACCCCCGGCGTCTATCAGGTCGAGTTAGGCGTTACCGATAACGTCGGCGATGAGGGTTTGGCGCGGGTGACAATAACGGTGAGCGAGTCGAAAGAAACATTATCCGTAGATTAAACAGGTGAAAATATCAGCTTACCTGATGAGTAGCATTTTTTTTATATCTGATTGTCCCTGGGTTGCCAGGTGATAAAAATACAATCCGGCGGGCAGAGAACGGGCATCGAGTTGGATGGAGTACATGCCGGGATGATAATAATGCCTGTTCAATAAACAAACTGTTTGCCTGCCGGATATATCTATAATAGACAGGGTAACCTCGCCGGGGTCAATTACTTCAAAGGGAATTAATGTTGCTGCATTAAAGGGATTGGGATAGTTTTGCAGCAATTTAAAAGTCTTGCACTTAAAAGTCCGTTCAGAAATACCTGTCGATATTTTTTCACCATATTCTTTGCCATTAACTCTGGCATAAACCATTTCAAACCTTCTGGAACTAATTTCTCCCCAATTTGTTAGTTGATATAACCCTAAATTTTCAGCCAGTTGATAACTGTACCCCGGAATAAAACTTTCCTGGTAAAAATGTTTCACTTTTGTCTGTTGATTAAATATAAATTCTACTTCTATCGCACCGAAAACATTCAACGGTGTAGACTCACAAACTGACGAACGCTGCGCCGCGCTGGAATCGCCAATCTCTGATTTCAAGCTGTCGATCAGGTATTCGTCTTTATAATACTTGGGATATTTATCGTTGTATCTGTAAACATTTCCGGTCAGCGAATCCACTCTTTCGAATGTTAAAGTGATTTCGGGGTTATGCAGGTATTGTTTGGCAAGGATTTGATAGCTCTTACCGTTGGTCAGCAGCGTATCCCCGGTAATGGTAACAGTAAAAGAATCTCTGTCAAATATATATGACATTTCAAATGTCGTTTCCACGTATTCCCAATAATTACCTGTGTGTAAGGGGTAAAAGGATAGGGCAGTGGTATCGATCTGAGCCAAACAGTTGGTGGTTAGAATTGCTAATAACACGATGATTTTTTTCATTATTTCCCTCCGTTACCAGCTTTAACCTGAAAGATGTATTTGTCTCGATTCAATGTCTATCACTTTCCACCCGGCGTGGCTGCAGTGAAATGCAAGTCTGTATTCTCAGTTCTGTATCTAGTTTATATGATTTTTTTGTAATTTTCAAGTGAAAACTAATAAAGGAGTAATATTAGTGAAAAATTGGCATCAGCATGATAAAAAATTGCAGATTGGATTTTAACCCATCATTCAGTTAATAAATAAATAATATTTTCGTAAAGAGCAAAGCAGCTGATCCCGGATTAATTTTATTTTTAAAAATACTTGTGCAAAAAGGCATACTCCGGTCAGAAATTATCATTATCCCGCTTTGCAACCCTCGGTGGAATTATTGTAAAAATTTCGCTATCAGTTCATTTCACGCAAAAACCAACCTTTGAAAACCTCGTTAGCTCCATAATGGACAATATCTTTTTTTTATAACAATACCAACATACAATTACAACTTGCTCATCCTGAATAAGGTTAGCAATTGTATGTGTTGCGCAATATGGTTATTAAAATGTAAAAAATGGCTTTTAACCTGTTAATAAAATTATTATTATTAAATGATAAAATTTATCAAGGACTAAAGGAAAAGTATTTGGAGTAACATACAATCCTGATATATCCTTGATGTAAAAACAAACTCCTTATCATTACTTGATTTTTTTTTAATAAATCCAAACCCTGAATTGAAGAGATGAATCGCAAGCTGGCAAATATATATTGATATCGACATTTTTCACCGTAAATAGAGTAATCTTTAAATACCTGTTTTCATTTCGTTAAATATTAATCAAAAAGGAGAAACCAAATGAAATTTTTACAAACAGTTTTTGTCTTTGTATTAATGACAGCTTTTGCTGTTACGGCACAGGTCGATCCGGGGTCGGAAAATTTAAAACATTGGTGGCCGTTTGATGACGGCACCGCCAACGATCAAGCAGGTGAAGCCGATGGATATGTAAACGGCGACGCCGTCATCTCCGGTGGTTCTCTTCATATCACTGATCTTGATGACTGGGTAGAAGTTTCCGGTGATGAAGTAGCCGTTAATAGTTTTATCGGTATTACTGTAGCTACCTGGTTTACAAGCATGGCCGACTCTAATAACGGTTACCACATGATTGTCTATTTTGGCGATTCTGTGAACGATTTGGGCTCCAATGGCTTGTTTATTTCACCCTGCAGAGGTAATGATGTCAGCCGTGCTGCTATTTCTTGCGGTAATGTATCCGCTCCCTATAATGCTGAAACTGGCGTGGATGGCCCGGAGACCAATGATGGACTATTGCATCATATGGCTATGAGAATAAACGAAACGCAACTCTCATTTTTTGTTGATGGTGAATGGTTGGGCACTGCTGACCTGTCCGCTGCTAATACACTGGCAAGTATAAGTCCCAATTTCGGTTATATCGGACGGGGCGGTTATAATGGCGACCCTGTATTCCGCAGCGTCGTTCATGACGTCCGGGTATACGACAGAGCGCTGGACGATGAAGAAATCCTTTTTCTTTTTGAAAGCGGCCCTGGTGATTTAACCCAAATCGAAAATAACCCGGGTGAACAGCCGCAGGATTTTAACCTGGCTCAAAATTATCCCAATCCCTTTAATCCAACTACTACGATAGAGTACTCGCTACCGGTTGCATCGAAAGCTACGCTGTCTGTTTATAATATGAGCGGCCAAAAAGTAGCCACATTGTCAAACGGTCTGCAGCAAGCAGGAACCTACAGCGTAACCTGGAACGGCGCCGATGATTTTGGCCGCCAGGTAAGCAGCGGGCTTTATATCTACAAGTTGGAAACAGAAACCTTTAGCCGCTCGGAAAAGATGTTATTAATGAAGTAAAGCGCAAAAGTGCTGTTTTGGATGTAAATATAGTTTGGAGTTAAGATAATTCGGGTTTGAAACCTACCTGAATTAAGAAAAATATTCGCAGGGAATAATACAAGGGCGGCTTTTCAGTCGCCCTTGTATTTTGTTTATATAAACAACCGACCTGAGCTTGACAAGATCAGCAGGGTGGGTTAACTTTTTATGCATCAATAATCAACCACAGTGGTAATGGGGAACTGGCAGATATTTGTAAATATCAGTTAATGCTATTATTTACAATATTTTAAAAGCAATTAACCATTTCACGACGATAATTAGCTATCAATTTTTACTCAGCAAAGCGGAATATTTTTAAAAAATCACTTGACAGGAGAGAAGAATTTTTGTAAATTAACTTTGTGATGCAAAGTACTTTAATATAAAAATAACTTTACAAGGAGTTAATTATGGATCATCAACAAGTTCAGCAGGACCTTGCGATCATCAAGGATATGATCGAGAAAACCAAAAAAGAAACTGCCGATTCCGGGTACTTTTTTATTGGGCTGGGGCTTTTGTCCATTTTATGTGTTATTGTCATCAGTTTTCTGGAATACAAAAGCATGGAACATCTGGTAGTCCCTATGTTTTTAGTAATGTTTTTTGCTTCCGGCGCTATCGGTTATTTTACTGTTAACCGGCGTGAACAAAAGGATAAAGTAAAATCATACCCGAAAACAATATGTTACAGTGTGTGGTTTGCCTGTTCAGTACCGGTCGTAATAACCGGTTTTCTGTTACCGATGCTCAAAGTAATTCCCTATAGCCTGGTACCGGTTCTTACTACGTTAATTTTAGGTATAGGTGTATTTGCTACCGGAGTAATCTTTGAATCTCGTTATATTTACTGGAGCAGCGCTTTTTGGTGGGGCGGTGCAGTTGCAATTGCGTTAGTTCCTGGTTACGGGCGGGCGTTTATCATGGTAGGCATACTTTTATTTGGCTGGGTTTTACCCGGTATAATTTTAAACCGCCAATATAAAAAATATGGAGCGCGTTGACATGAGCCATGAAGAATTACTGCAATTGGACCCATTAATACATGCTCCGATCCGGCTGGCGATCCTGTCGATTCTGTGCACCGTAGATAACGCCAATTTCACTTTTTTAAAAGATTCTATAAACGTAACTGATGGGAATTTGAGCGCTCATTTAACAAAACTGCAAGAAGCGGGTTATATCGACATTCAAAAAACCTTTCGCGATAAAAAACCGCTTACCCTGTGCAGCGTTACCGGCGCCGGGCGCAAAGCTTTCCAAAACTATCTTGAACATATTCAACGTTTTGTGGAATCGCAAAAGCATGATGTTAAATAAGATGGCCGATCAATTATCAAGAGGACAGATTTTGTAAACCTGTCCTCTTTTTTAAAATTTATCAAGGGGAAATGGATTTAAACCATTAAATTATTGCTAAAATTCAGCGCTTTATAAAAAAGTGGTTTATTGTGAATAAAATTTTTATATTAAAAAAATAGAGAGAGGATTACTATGCGCACGATGGGTGTTTTTGTACTTTTTCTGATTATTGTATTATTTTACGGTTGTAAAGAACCCGCCGGTACTGAAAAAAAAGCTCCTCCGGTGGACAAAGACGGCTGGAAACTGGTGTGGTACGATGAATTCGACGGCAGCGGCGCGCCGAATTCCAAAAAGTGGGATCGCCCGGAATATAATCGCCGCAGCAATGATAACGGGCCTGATGGCTGGTGGCTCAAAGAAGACAGCTACCTGGACGGCGCCGGTAACCTGGTACTGCGCGCTAAAAAAATCAATAATCGCAATAGCGATAAGGATAGCTTTGATTATTCTACCGGCGCTATTCGTTCGTTCGGCAAGTTTGAACAGCAATTCGGCAAGTTCGAGATCCGCTGCCAGTTGCCCACCCAGCCGGGTTGGTGGGTAGCGTTCTGGCTCATGTCCGAATCTGTAACAAATGTGGATAACAGCGGCCGTGATGGCACCGAGATTGACATTATGGAAGGATTCGGCTGGACCGACAAGATCAATTTTGCGCTGCATTGGGATGGCTATGGCGATGCCCATAAAACCGATGGCAAAATGCTGCCCTTTGCGGGAATTCGCACCGGATTTCACACCTTTACCCTGGAATGGAGCGATTCGTTGTATGTGTTCTATGTCGATAGCCTGGAAGCGTGGCGCAGTAACGCCGGCGGAGTTTCCCAGGTGCCCGCGTATGTGAAAATTACCGGCGAGCTTTCCACAGAATCATGGGCCATCGGCCAATACTGGTCTAACAATCCGGCTCAGGCGGTGTTCCCGGATTCCTTTCTGGTCGATTATGTGCGGGTGTACAAAAAGTAGTTGAGACGATTACCTGGTAATATCAGCTTTTTACGGCAGTGAACATCAGAATTTATTTGAAAAAAAATGTCATATTGTAGACCGGTGGTACAAATTTTAAGGATAGACTATGAAGATTGCCAATAATTTCCGGCGCGTTTGTGTGTTCCTCTGCGGACTAGTTTGTTTTACTACAGCATCCTTTGCCGATGACGGCTACGACCTGTGGCTCAAGTACACACCGATTACCAATACAGCGAAACTGCACCAATACCGGCAGTTCCTTAAATATATTGTAACGGGCGCCAGGACCTCAACTACTAACATTGCCATAAATGAACTGGAAAATGCACTGCAAGCTATGCTGGGTGTGAAAATCAAATCGGTAGGTTCCGTTAAAAAGGACGGCGCCCTGGTTATCGGCACACCGGCCAGTTCTTCAATTATAAAAAATCTCAATTACGGCACACGACTGGATTCGCTAGGCGCTGAAGGCTATATCCTGGCTGCGGAGAAAATCAACGGCAAGCGAACCCTGGCGCTCGCAGCCAACAGTGATATTGGTTTACTGTATGGTGTATTTAATTTATTGCGGCTTATTCAGACCGGCGCGGATATAACCAATATCAATATTACTTCGAAACCGAAAATTCAGTTCCGCTTGCTCAACCACTGGGATAACCTGAACGGCAGCGTGGAACGCGGTTATGCCGGGAAATCCCTGTGGAACTGGAACGACCTGCCGGGCAAGCTTGATCCGCGCTATACCGATTATGCGCGCGCTAACGCCTCGCTGGGCATAAACGGTACGGTTATCAATAATGTTAACGCCACGCCGCGTATCCTCACCGCCGAATATATTGAAAAGGTTGCCGCCCTGGCTAAGGTGTTTCGTCCGTACGGCATAAAAATGTTCCTTTCCATTAATTTTTCCTCGCCGCTAAAGCCGGCATCCGGCCCGAATCAGCGCGGTGGCGTCGGCAATCTGGAGACTTCCGATCCGCTCGACCCGCAGGTGCGGCAGTGGTGGAAAGAAAAAGCGCACGAGCTGTACGCTGCGATACCGGATTTCGGTGGTTTTTTGGTCAAGGCCAATTCCGAAGGCCAGCCCGGCCCGAATGATTACGGCCGCACCCAGGTGGATGGCGCCAATATGCTGGCCGAAGCGCTGGCTCCTTACAATGGCATTGTCATGTGGCGCTCGTTTGTGTACGACGCCGAAGTCGATCCCGACCGCGCCAAACGCGCTTACCTGGAATTTCAACCCAAAGACGGATTGTTCATGGAAAATGTATTTGTGCAGTCTAAAAATGGGCCGATAGATTTTCAACCGCGCGAACCGGTGAGCCCCCTGTTCGGCGCCATGCCCAAAACTCCGTTGATGCTGGAACTGCAAATTACTCAGGAATACCTCGGTCATTCCAAGCACCTGGTTTACCTGGCGCCCATGTGGAAGGAATATTTAGAGTTCGATACTTTTGCGAACGGCAAAGGCTCGACCCTCGCCGGGATTGTGGACGGCTCGGTGCAGCATCAACACATGACAGGCATCGCCGGGGTGACCAACATCGGCAACGACCGCAACTGGTGCGGGCATTTGTTTGCCCAGGCGAACTGGTACGCTTTCGGACGGCTGGCCTGGGATCATTCGCTTCCGGCAGATCAGATCGCCGATGAGTGGATTCCCATGACCCTGAGTAAAGACGACCAGGTCATAGCCGCCATTAAAGCGATGATGCTTGGTTCGTGGGAGGCGTGCATAAATTATATGACTCCGCTGGGACTGCATCATATCATGCAGGAAGGTTTTCACTATGGCCCGCAGCCGGATTTTGCTAACAGCCGCGAAGACTGGACGTCGGTATATTATCACAAAGCGGACAGCATTGGCATTGGCTATGACCGCAGTTCTACAGGCAGCGCCTTTACCGCGCAGTACTTGCCGCCGGTGCGCGATCTGTTTGATAATATCGATACTTGTCCCGAAAAATACCTGCTGTGGTTCCATCATACGCCCTGGGATCATCAAATGTCCTCCGGCCGGACCCTGTGGCATGAAATGTGTTTCCGCTATTACGCCGGTGTGGATTATGTATACAAAATGCAGCGGGACTGGCAATCGCTGGAAAAGCGCATTGACCCGGAAATCTTTGCCCATGTGCAAAAGAAATTGCAGGTTCAGGCCCAGGATGCCGCAATTTGGCGGGATACCTGTATTAACTATTTTCAAAAATTTAGTAAAAGGCCGGTTACTGAGTTTAAATGATCAAGTTGTTGGAGCGCATCCCTTTTATAGGATGCTATAAAAGCATCGCATAAAGGCGATGCACTCCGGAAAGTGTTGGGTGGGTCTTGACCTACCACTTGAACATATTATCACCCTGGAAAGAAAAAATGAAAAACAGCGCAAGCTGGGCTCCCAGTAAATTCATCTATAAAAAAGGCCGGCTGACAGCTTCTAAAAATAAGAAGGAGGTCAACGTCGGCTCGAGACTAAACGCCAATCTCCTGGCCGGTTTTTACGACGCCAACATCAAAAAACATGTGCGCGGCCGGCTGGTCGATCTCGGCTGCGGCAAGGTACCGCTCTACGCCGCCTACAAGGATTACATCACCGAAAACATCTGCGTGGATTGGGGGCATTCGCCACACGAAACCAGTTACCTGGACTATGAATGCGACCTTTCCAAACCTCTGCCGTTTAAAGATGGGGAATTCAACACCATCATTCTTTCCGATGTGCTTGAACACATTCCCGAACCGCAATTGCTGTGGGCGGAAATGGGCCGCATACTGGACAAGGGCGGCCGGTTATTAATGAGCGCGCCATTCTGTTACCAGTTGCATGAACCGCCGTATGATTTCTATCGTTATACCGAATTTGCTTTGCGCCGCCTGGCCGAATCTAATGGATTCAAAATTCTGCTACTGGAACCTCTCGGCGGCTCGGTGGAAGTGTTGACCGATTTTTGCGCCAAGCATTTGCAATACCTGCCGGTATTGGGCAAGCCGCTGGCATTGTGCATTCAATCCACAACCCTGTGGTTCGGCAAAACCCGGCTGGGAAAACGCATTGCCAGGCGCACCAGCAAATTCTTCCCGCTCGGTTATTTTTTGGTGGCGGAAAAGCAATAAAATTTTTGTATTGATATGTTTATTTAATACTTGTTCATTTCGACTTAACCAATTCGTAATAAAAGTGTTCATTTTTCATTTATCGTTTGAAAGAATAATCTTGTCCACACAGTCTATTATGTCAATAAAACAACAGACACAGAGAACTATTTTGTGCCTGTTGCTTTTTACTTGCCTGACGGCAGCCCAGGAAAAATCTTACTATTTTTATCACCCGGAAATTCAATCCGGCACGGAATTGGCCTTTAATCCGTTATCGGTGTTGGTCAGCGGCAGCTTTGATATTCTCCGCAACGGTACGGACAGCAGAGATGTATTCGACCAGCCTTACCGTACCGGCATGAGCAATCTGTGGGAGAATCTCACCCACCCGGTGAGCAGTGTTAAAGCCTATGGCAGCAAGGATTTTTTTGCCAACGAGGTCCTGAACTTAAAACTTGATCCCAATTCCAGCCAGTTTCTGGCTAATTATACCCTGCATGTGCTCGGCAACGGTATGCAGTACGTGAAAATGGCGGAATGGTACGATCATCACCGCTACCCATACCCCAAATTGTGGTCGTTGGCCACCACCCTCAGTTACCAGTATATGAACGAAGTTTTGGAGAACGGCGCATATACCGGCGCCAATGTAGACCCGATTGCGGATATGTGGATTTTCAATCCCATCGGGTTTACTTTGTTTTCTACTGCTTGGGGCAAACATTTTTTTTCGCAAACCGTACCGTTGTACGACTGGTCCCCGCCGGCGTATTACAATCCCGCCAACCGGGAAATCCTGAACACGGGACAACAATATGCCACCAAAGTAAAATTAGGTTCCAGTCGTTATGCGTTTTTTGCGTACTGGGGCGTGCAAACATTGTTCGGCGGCTGTTATCGACTGGATGATGAACGCTCCCTGTCCCTCGGAGTGGGGAGTATGGTTTACCATGTTGAAGAGCATATCATGGGTAACGGCAGGGCCAGAAAAATGACCCCGGATACTATACAAGCCATCGGCCTGTTCTATGACGTCAACAACTCATTGCTGGCTTCGCTGTATCTCAGCGGCAAACGATACGAACACATCCGTCTCGATGTTTATACGGGAATGTTTAAGTCAGGCCGCTTTTCACCGGGCATCTTTGCCGGGTATGGGGAATGGGATAAATTACAGTTAGGCATTACCGCCTCATGGTCGCCCATTGGGGTGGTTGGGAATTTAAAATAATTATGCGACTTGTTTCTTACAGCAGGGTGTTTAATGAATGTTGAAAAACTATTAACGCACGCCCAAAAGCCGGCGCTATATGCACCCGGCACGGCGGTAATGTGGACCGATCCTTATATCGCGCAGCAATTACTAGCCTGTCATATCAATCCCGATCACGACATTGCCAGTCGTAGTAATACAAAAATCGAGCTGGTGGTGAACTGGATGCTGACGCAAACCCCAAAGGAGCGGATGAGTATCCTCGATCTGGGCTGCGGGCCGGGGTTGTATGCGGAAAAACTGGCCCGTCTCGGCCATCGCGTCACCGGGGTGGACTTTTCGCAAACCTCGATTGACCATGCCTGTCAACAGACTGCCGCCAATCAGTCCGGTATTACTTATTATTGCAATAATTATCTGAACATTACATTCGAAAACGAGTTTGACCTGGTGATTCTCATCTATATGGATTTTTGCGTGCTCAAACCGGCGGAACGAAAAATTGTGCTGGACAATGTGTACAGAGCCTTAAAGCCAGGCGGCACGTTCATTTTTGATGTGGTGAACAGTAAAAATATTGCCGAAAAGACTTTAAAGCCCTCCTGGGAAGTCTGTGAGCAGAGTTTTTGGAGTAACAAACCCTACCTGGCGCTTAATACCGGCTATTATTATGCCGAACACAAGGTATTGCTGAATCAGCATATTGTCATAAACGAACAGGATGAGATCAAAACCTACCTGTTCTGGAGTACCTGTTATGATGACGGTGATTTACAGCCGCTTCTTGCCGCCAGTCATTTTAAAACAGTCGGCCATTTTGACAATGTCCTGCCGGCCGGCGATGTCTGGAATGGCGACAATGTGACGTTTTATGTGGCGGAGAAATAATTACTAGTCGGAGCGCTTTGCTTTTCTTCTGGTTCCAATCTCCTGATTGGAACCTGCTTGTATAAAATCTCTGATTTGCAAGAGCCGGACAGTCAATTTTATCATGATTATAAGGAATCAGAGATTCCTGGCCAATTGCGTTCCTAATCAGGAGATTAAGAACGAGATATACAGCTCGCTCTAAGCATTCCCAGGCGAGTCATGCGTGCAAAGGCTGTTTCAAGTTGTATTATTCTAAAATGCTGCTTATATTTACATCGGTCAGCAAATCATTAATTTACCCCAGCGGAGAATCCATGAAACCCATCCCTATTTTTTTACTCTTCGTTTTAACATTATTCACAGCACTCCCGCTTTTCCCGCAAACCCCCGGTGTTGAAAAACAAGTATTTACCTACAAAACCGTCGACGGCCATGCGGTTAAAGCCAATATATTTATCCCAAAAACAGAAGGTCTGCATCCCGTGGTCATTTACTTTCATGGCGGATTCTTTTTCGGCAACCGCGACCAGGGACTGCATAGCAGTCTGCGAGAGAAATTACCGGCTGCCGGGTATGCGCTGGTGTCGGCAGATTATCGATTGGCTCCGGAAACCAAACTCGCCGGCATGCTGCAAGATGTTCAAAATGTAACAACCTGGCTGCGGGTTAACGGCAAGCGGGAATTCAACATCGATCCCGATAAAATCGTGGTATCCGGCGGTTCGGCCGGCGGCTACCTGGCGCTGACCAGCGGCTTTGATGCCAAAACTGCACCGAATGCCATCGTTGCCATTTCTGCGCCAACCGGATTCACTACCGTTACGCCGATGGGGGATTTGTCCGTACTCAACCAACCCGGCCCTTACGATGTAGTGCAGGATTCGACAGTTTCGTATGGCGATTATGATACCCGTATTACCTTATGGCGATTTCTGGCCCGCAGCGGTCTGGGGAATTATGAACTGTTCGGCTTTGATCCGGCTGTGCATCCGGAAAAACTGCCGCAATACACCTTGACGGATAATGTCACCGCCGCTTATCCACCCGTGTTGTTGATCCATGCCCGCTATGATAACCTGGTCAATTTACAACAGGCGGTTGATTTCAAAGCCTTGTTGGATGAAAAGCAAGTAGTAAATGAATTGGTGGTTGTGGATAACGGCCATAACGATGAACTGCTTAACCAGAATCCTCAAGTTGTTGATAAAATAATTGCATTTATAAATAGCCGGTTTGGCAGATAAAAATCAATAAACATAAAACAAATTACTACCATGCCCCCAACCACAGAATCAATCTGGCAAGCGTGCAGCCAAACCCTGAAAGTTTTTATTCAGCGTCGCACTAATGATCCCACGCTGGCGGATGATATTTTGCAGGATGTGTTCATCAAGGTGCACAATAATATTGCCGGTGTAAAGGATGAGCAGAAAATATGCAGTTGGCTCTACCAGATCACCCGCAATACCATCATCGATTATTACCGCAAACATAAAAAGCTAGAAGGGGAACCCTTGCCTGAAATACCCGATTGCGAAGAGCCGGATACCGGCGCTGCAGATGAGGTGGCGAACGGCCTGAAGGATATGGTAATGGACTTGCCGGAAATGTATGCGCAGGCGTTGTTACAGGTCGAGTTTGCCGGTTTGACGCAAAAGGAATATGCGCTAAAGACCGGCATCAGCGTCTCCGGGGCTAAATCGCGTGTGCAGCGCGCCCGGCAGATGTTAAAGGACAACCTCATGCGCTGTTGCCATTTTGAATTCGACCACTATGGCACGATCATCGACAGTTGTCCCGCCTGTTGTTGTTGTAAAAATTAAACTCACCCCAATTCGCAATTCACATTATGCGTCCTTTTTGTGGTTTCCTCGTCTCCAGATATGACAGGAAACCATATTTTATTACAAAAAGGAGTAGGCAAAATGATGGATCAAATCACCCTGGTACTAAACTCTATAATTGCCAGTTTTATACACATCTGGCCTTATTTGTTGATAACCATACCGCTGGCAGTAGCCGTGCAAATGTCCGGGGCTGCCCGTTATATTAGGCAAGTGTTTCAGGCCAAACCGGTCATCGCAATTTTTCTGGCGACGGCTATAGGAGCATTCAGTCCGTTCTGTTCCTGCGGAGTCATACCGGTCATTGCCGCTTTGCTCATCAGCGGAGTGCCTCTGGCGCCGGTCATGTCCTTCTGGATTGCATCACCGTCGATGGACCCGGAAATGTTCTTTTTGAGCGTCTCCACCCTGGGCTGGAACCTGGCGTTGTGGCGGCTGGGAGCAACCCTGGGTATGAGTCTCGCCGCCGGGTTCATCGCCCACTTTGCCGTAAAATATAACTGGCTGGGCGATAATATACTAAGAACACAACAAACTCCGCAGGTAAAAAGTTATTCCAAGATGGTAAAGCAATGGTTCGTCGCCCGTTTAAACAGCATTCAACAGTATACCGGTAACCGGATTTTATTTACACAGCAACAAATATCTGTTGCCGGACCCGATGGCTGCGGCAATAATATTTGCTGTACTGCCGCTGTGAGTTGTGAGTATTTGAATGACTCCCGGTCGGCAGTGAATACGGAACCGGTTCAGGATCAAGCAACGCAGTGCGGCTGTAATACTATTTCGCATAATGAATCTTTTATACAACGATTGATACCGGAAATTATTAAATCCACTACGATGGTCATCAGATTCATGACGTTGGCTTTTTTCATACAGGCGCTCATAACATTGTATGTCCCTGCTAATTTGGTAGTTCGGGTGCTGGGCTCCGGCAATGCGTTTTCAATTGTTATCGCCGCTTTGGTCGGCATCCCGATGTACACCGGCAATATGACGGCCTTACCCATGATGAGCGGCTTGTTGGCGCAGGGAATGAGTCCCGCCGCTGTGCTGGCATTTCTCATCGCCGGGCCGACCACTACCTTACCGGCAATGGCGGCTGTGTGGGGAATTGCCCATCGCCGGGTGTTCATTCTTTATTTGGGTATCGCCCTGTTCAACGCTTTGTTTTTTGGTTTTTTATATTATTTTGTAGTGTTGTTGTAAACCATCCCCCGGTTATCTTTTGATAGCACCCGGGCTGTTGTATTTTTCACAGCCCGGGAAATGCCTTTATTTCGCTGGTTTTACTTTGATTTCATTTTTCATATCCGCATAACTCACCAGTTTGATGCCACGTTTCGCAACAGCTTCTTTAACGAGCGGACTGGTAAAAATATCGGTCACCGCCTGGCGGTCTTTGCCGACGTTATCATATCCGATATGTCCGTACCCATCCATTTCCTGCACATCCAGAGCCGGGTGTTCCACAAACAACCAGATGCCCGGTTGTAAATTATTGAGCATGTCGATGAAATTATTGATTTTATCGCCAGTCGTTTCTGTCTTTTTTGTCCCATACTCGCCGGCGTACTGCACGCCATATTCTTCCAGGTCGATATCCAGGTTATATTCAATGGCCAGTCTTTTAGTCATAGCCGCAACTTCCGGCGTGATATTGGCGCAGCCCATGTGGTCGGAAAGATGCGACACGGCGGGGATTTTGCTTTTCACCAGTTCAATTTGCGCGCGAAATTCTTTTTCCACATCTGCCACTTTCCAGTCTGCTTCCAGTAAAGCATTACCGGGGGGATAGTTCTTATTGGTCCACAGAAACGGGAAAAAGTAGCCTTCCTTGCCGGTGAGACTGGGTGTGCAGGCAACCGGCCGCCATTTAATGTACGACCATTCGCTGGTTATAGTTAAATGTACGCCGACATCGAGGCCGGGAGTATCATTCAGCATGAGTACAGCCTCTTCAAACCAGGCGCAGGGTACCATGATCTCTGTAGATCTCACGATCCCTTCGTTAAACGACTTGATACAGGCAATATTTGCAGCATGCGCCGAACCAATGTCATCGGCGCGAATGATGAGTTTAATATCGTTATTTTCTGCCATTACCACCCAGGGTAATAAAAGCAGTAATACAACAAACAACCGGGTTCTCTTTTTCATCAATATCCTCCATTTATCGTTTGTTATTTTTCTATCAAGTTTATGAATAATATTGATATAATGCTACATTTTTTTATCGGGGTAGAGCGCCCATATTAAGCTCCAGATAAGAAAAATTCAATTCTTCGGTCTTAATTGTCAAATTTTCTTTGAAAAAACAACAAAAACCTGTACCTTTTATAAAATTCAACTATCAAGGTCAATTTTTACAGAAAAATAACATTTGACATTAATACTACGAAATATGTCGGCGGATGACTGGCCGGCAGTAAAAGAAATTTATGAGCAGGGTATTGCTACCCATAATGCCACTTTTGAGAAACATGCGCCGGACTGGGAGCACTGGAACCGTGAACATCTGGCAGTCTGCCGCCTGGTTTGTACAAACAATCACAAATTGGTTGGGTGGGCAGCGCTTTGCCCGGTATCCAGCCGGTGTGTCTATGAAGGGGTTGCGGAGTTGAGCGTGTATGTCGCTCATGATTACCGTGGACAGGGTGTGGGTAAAATGTTATTGCAAAATTTGATTATCGAATCGGAAAAATGCGGGATATGGACGTTGCAGGCCGGCATATTTCCGGAAAATATCGTCAGCATCGAGTTACATAGAAAATCAGGATTTCGGGTGGTCGGTTATCGCGATAAAATTGGTAAAATGGGAAAATATTGGCGGGATGTGGTACTGCTGGAACGCCGCAGTAAAACTGTCGGAATTCTCAATCAAAATCGGGAATAAAGTATTTTGTTTTTATGTATTTGATTATTATATTATTACAGAAAATAGACGATGTGATGGGATACCGGGGTGTGTGGTCTGTAGAATTTTTATCTAACTCAAAAGTTTGTGATATAACCATAAATGTTGAATAATTAATATTTTAACTGATGCGCATTATCGCCTTGGAATACAAGATTGAACTGATAATATTTTGGTTTTTTTTGTTTAAATAGTAAGAAATATTTATTATATTGCAAGACTTGATTTGTTCTGCAGTTTTTGTAATTTAAATGTATGAATAATTCAAGATTTTGAAATGTTGAATTAGTATTGAAATATAAAAACTATCCGGTTACGATCTAAAATTGTCTAGTTAATAAAAGTAAAATTGAAAATTTAAAGGCGTCTTTGATGAAGAAATTTTTTTGCTGTATAATCATTATGTTACTTTCAGTATACCATGTCTCGGCCCAGGTGCCCAATGCCTCATCATCATCCCAGGCAGGCGCTGCGCAATATGTGTTGGGCAGCAAAGACCAGGTATTAATGGCTGTTAATGTGTGGGGATTTGTTGCCAAACCGGGTCAGTACCTGGTGCCTTATGGTACGGATTTAATTTCTTTATTATCGTATGCCGGCGGCCCCAGAGAAGAGGCAAAAATTCAAAGCATCAAAGTTGTACGTGGCGGCGATGGTGATAAAAAAGAGGGTGAAGTTATTGATGTGAATGTTAAAGAGTATATTGAATTAGGCAACAACAAAACAATACCGGTGTTAAAACCTGGCGATACGGTCGTTGTTACCGGTACGACTTTTAATTATGTCCGCAACAGCCTGGAATTTATTAGCCGGCTGGCCGCTTTAGTACAAATATATGCTCTGGTAGATTACTATACTTCGCCAAAAAAATAATAGTCACTGTTTTTAAATTGGGATTATAAAAATGATGCAAAATATGAAACCTGTAAATCCCCAAAACGGAAATGGAGCATTTCCCGGCCATTCAATTACTGACCAGAACTCTCAATTCAAGTTGAATGATTATATCCGGGTTTTTTATAAAGGTCGTTGGGTCATCCTTATCTCATTTTTGTTGGTTATGATAGCGACGGTCTACTATACCTTTACAACCGAACCGGTTTATGAAGCCGGCGCCAAGATCATGATCGAACAACAAGCCGGTGTTGGCGAATCATTGTTTGATATTACATCCATGATGAAAAAAGAAACCATGATCAATAACCAGGTAGAAATATTAAAAAGCCGTACCCTGGCCGAACAGGTGATAGAAAAATTACGTTCGTCAGAGTATGCGGGCGAATTAAGGATATTGGGTAATCTACCGGAGGGGGTTAAAGCTAAAAAAGATATTTTGGGATCAATAAAAAGTTTTATTAAAAACATCATCAATAAAGAACAAAATACAGGAATTACTGAAGAGGATACCTTTAATAGTCAGGTACAGGAATTACGAAATGTTATTAGTATTACTCCAATTCGTAATACCGATATGATAGAAATTAAAATGAGCGCTTTTTCTCCCAAAGAAGCCGCTTATTTAACCAATGCGGTTGCATCTGTGTATGAAAGCACCAATCAAACTCAAAGTCAGGCTGAAGTAAGGCAGGTAAAAGATTTTTTAGAAACGCAGTTAAAAGAATATGAACGCGACCTCACCCAGTCCGAAGAAGATTTAAAAGACTATCGTGAAACCGCCAAAGTCGTGGCGCTGGATCAGGAAACCCAGGAGTTGATTTCCAAACTGGCTGAATTTGAAACTTTATATAATGAAGCCAAAACCGACATGGAAGCCGCCAGACAGAGGCTGACTTATATTGACGGTCAACTGGATAAACAACAGGTGAACCTGGATATGGAGGCAATTTCCTCCCGGCCTTACCTGGAAGAATTGCGTCGTCAGATTGCTGAAAAGGAAGTAACTTTACAATCATTAACTGCATCGATGATCATGGTGGGTGTTAATGAAAAAGAAAATATAGATATCCAGTTACAACAAAAGCAAATTGATGCTTTAAAGCAAAAGTTCAAAGAGGAAGCGACTAAAATTGCCGCTACTGAATTTGTTGATCCTTCCATTTTATCGGGTTCGCTGGTTACCAGTAAAATAGAAGTGGAAACGGAATTGCAGGCTTTAAAGCCCAAGGTTACTGAACTGGAAAAAATTTTGAAAAGGTATAACAAGCAGCTTGATTCTTTACCTGAGAAAAGCCTTAAATTGGCACGACTTGTACGCTCAGCCCAGGTGCAGGAAAAAATTTATATCATGTTGCAGGAAAAGTACCAGGAATCGCGTATCACCGAAGTCGGCCAGCTTGGAAATGTTCGCATTATAGATTGGGCCAAGGAACCGGAAGAACCGGTAAAACCCAAGAAAAAAGTGAATCTTATCTTAGGATTCTTTTTAGGACTTGGTTTGGGTATTGGTATTGCCTTTGTAATGGATTACCTGGATAACTCTATTAATACTATGGAAGATGTTGAGCGACTACGCTTACCGCTCATGGCAACTATTCCATTTATCAAGCCTGAACAGTCTAATGGCGTTCTTGATAAGATCCTTACGGCCGAAGATGAGGAAGCGCAGGATATTAACGAACGGCTAATTACTCATCTGAAACCCAAATCTCCAATATCCGAAGCCTACCGGACACTGCGCACCAATATAACATTCACAGCGCCGGATAATCCTAAACAGGTTATAATGGTTACCAGTAGCGGACCCAAAGAAGGGAAATCCACTTCAATATCAAATTTGGCTATTACCTTTGCGCAAATGGGAACCAGAACATTGCTGATCGATTCGGATCTGCGTCGCCCAATGTTGCATAAATTGTTTGGTATGGAAAAGCAATCCGGCCTTACCAACATTCTGGTAGGTAAAGATACTCTTGATAAAGCAGTCAAGGAAGTAAAACATCTGCCAAATCTTGATATATTGACATGCGGAATTTTACCCCCGAATCCTGCTGAGTTACTTGGCTCCGAGCAGATGAAACAATTATTGATTGAAACCAAAGCAAAATATGGAATGGTGTTGATTGATACGCCGCCAATTATCGCAGTAACCGATTCTTCTGTGCTTTCTACTATGGTAGATGGCGTCATTCTGGTCATTCGTTCCGGTCAAAGCAAACAGGATACTGTAATTCATGCCCTGGAACAACTTCACCGGGTTGAGGCCCCCTTACTTGGTGTTTTATTGAATGGTATCCAGGTTTCGAATGTATATGGTTCATATTATTATTATAATTATTACCATTACTATTATGGCGCTGATGGAGAAAAGAAAAAGAAAAAAGTCGAACGGCGTAAACGGAAAAAGAATGCTTATTAATAGAAATTCATATCAATTTTTATTATGAAAAGTGAAGAAAGGGTAAAGTATTAAAAATTTTGCATTAATTGGCGCCGCCGGTTATATAGCCCCACGCCATCTGAAAGCGATCAAGGAGACCGGTAATCGTCTCGTATGTGCGGTTGATAAAAGCGATTCGGTTGGGATACTGGACAAGTATTTTGATGATGTTGATTTTTTTACTGAATTTGAACGATTTGATCGTCACATTGAAATGTTACGGCGACTGGATTCTAATAAAAAAATTGATTATGTAAGCATTTGCTCTCCCAATTATTTACATGATGCGCATATTCGCTTTGCCCTGCGCGCCGATGCCGATGCAATTTGTGAAAAACCGCTCATGTTAAATCCCTGGAACTGCGACGCTCTTGAAGAAGTTGAAAATCATTTTGGGCATAAAGTCTATAACATACTACAGTTACGTGTGCATCCGGTTATTTTGCAGCTAAAAAATAAAATTGACCGGCAGAAAGAAAAACGCTATTCTATTGATTTGTCATATATTACTTCACGAGGTAACTGGTATCATTATTCCTGGAAAGGCGATGAAAGTAAATCCGGCGGTGTAGCGACCAATATCGGTATCCATTTCTTTGATATGCTGATCTGGATATTCGGTAAGGTTGTCAAGTCGGACGTCCATTATACGGATGAGAATAAAGCCGGTGGTTTTATAGAACTTGAAAAAGCCGATGTACGCTGGTTTTTGTCGATTGATAAACATGATCTGCCGGCCGAGGTCCGTAATGCCGGGAAAACCACTTTTCGCTCTATTACAATGGATAAAGAAGAAATAGAGTTTTCCGATGGTTTTACAGATTTACATACCGTTGTCTATAAAGACATTCTGGATGGCAAGGGCTATGGTGTATCTGCAGCCCGGCCATCAATAGAACTGGCTTATAATATTCGTCATGCGCAAATAGTTCAATTACACAATAATGAAATTCATCCGTTTTTAAAAGGCATTATTAAAAATAATTAATATATTGGAACAGGGAATTTCTGGAAGGTAAAGAGTATGGCACTGTACCTGGTAACCGGTGGCGCCGGATTTATCGGTTCAAATATTGTAGAAGAGCTTGTAAGAAGAGGAGAAAAAGTCCGGGTTTTGGATAATTTTGCCACTGGTAAACGTGAGAACCTTGTTCCTTTCATGGAAAAAATTGAATTGATCGAAGGTGATATTCGCAGTTATCACATTGTCCGTGAAGCCGTGCAGGGTGTTGATTTTATCTTACACCAGGCCGCCTTACCCTCGGTACCGCGCTCGATCAAAGACCCCATCACCACCAATGAAGTGAACGTTACCGGCGTTCTGCACATACTCGACGCCGCTAAAGACGCCAAAGTAAAACGCGTGGTATTTGCCTCTTCATCATCCATTTACGGCGATGTCGATGTGCTGCCCAAAACCGAGGATATGCTGCCCAGACCGTTGTCTCCCTATGCAGTTTCCAAGTATTCTGGCGAAAGATATTGCCAGGTATTTAACAAATTATATGGACTCGAAACGGTTTGTTTACGTTATTTTAATGTATTTGGCCCGCGCCAGGACCCATCTTCCCAATATTCCGCGGTCATTCCCAAGTTTATTAAAACCATCAAATCAGGAGAATCGCCGGTTATTTTTGGCGATGGCGAGCAGTCCCGCGATTTTACCTTTATTGAAAATGTGGTGCAGGCAAACCTACTGGCCTGTGAAAAGAGCGATGAAGATATTACCGGCGAAGTTTTTAACATTGCCTGCGGCAAGCGGGTAACTGTGAATGAAATGGTTAAATCGATAAAAAAATTACTCAACTCGGATGTGGAGATTAAATACAATAAACAGCGTATGGGCGATGTAAAACATTCACTGGCCAACATTGGCAAAGCGCAGCAATTCCTCGGTTACCGTGTCCTGGTCGATTTTAATGAAGGTTTGAAACGACTTATTCAATCATTTAAATTTTAAAAAATTATGAAAAGATATAAATATATTACAATAGCGTTTTTTCTACTTTGTGGAATGATTACACTTTTTTCATGCACAAAAAACCTGACCGATGCTGAAACATTCATCATTTCCGGCCTAGTTACCCTGGATGCGGAAAGCGATTTCAGCGATATAACAGTAGCATTATACGCCCCGGTTACTCCCGATACGGCTATTGCCAATACCTATAAGCGTTTTCCTGCTGTGGGTTTTGAATTGACACAAGCCGTATTGTTTGATCACCGCCAGGCTAACCCGGTTTACACCACCAAAACCGATAAAGAAGGCAAATACAATTTTTCGGGTTTACCTGGCGGAGAATACAACCTGGTTGCATTGAAAGAAGGATTTGGTTGGCGGTATTTATATAATATCAACAATAATACTCAACCTGAAGCGATCAAGTTATTACCCGAAATTGAAGTGCAGGGCACTCTTGATCTGTACACAATTTGGGATGCGTACCAACATGTGATCGTAAAAGGTGATGTGATAGTACCTGACGGCGGACTGCTGATGATCGACAAAGGTGTTGTGGTGAGATTCTTTGGCTATTATGGGTTCGAGGTGCGTGGTCAGATTAAGACAAATGGCGATGCCGTGAGTTTTATTGTCTTTACCGGTAGTACACTGATGAATGAAACTCTTGTCTGGAACGGCATCAGATTTTCCGGAACCGATAATTTGACTTTTAATTACATCAAGCTGGGTAACAGCACCACCGGTATATCGTTTAAAGACGCCAAGAATATACAATTTAATAATAGTTACCTGTTCAAAAATAAATATGAAGCCTTTTCTGCATCGCAATGTAACAATGTTAATTTTACAAACAATATTTGTGTGGACAATGAAAAAGGATTATTCATACAAAGTTGCGAATCAGTACTGGTAGAAAAGAATATTTTTATTGACAACAAAGAAGGTTTTGAAAATGAAGCAACTGCTGCACAGATAAAAAATAATTACTTGGCGAATAGTGAAGTCGGGTTACATGTGCAGTTCCGGCCGAGTCCGATAATACAAAATAATCAATTTAGCAATAATGGGAAAGGGATGTTTTGTGCTGGCTCCGATCCGGAGGTTGTAAATAACAATTTTTACAAAAATATACAGGCCATTAATCTCGGTATTGAGTATAATAGTACAGATTCACAACCTCCAGTAAATCATAACAATTTCCTGGCAAATGACTATACTTTTTTTATTAACGGATATCCCGGTAGTACTAATATTAAGGATATTGATGGTAAAAATAATTATTGGGGAACTGTAATTATTGAAGATATTACAAGATTGATTTGGGATAAATATGATATTACTACCCTTCCATTATATATTGGTGAGGTGTTTTATCAACCATTTGAAAATCTTTTATTTCTTCTGCTGGTATTCAAAGTTATCGTTGAAATTATTACGGTTATAATTCCATAAAGTAAAATTTTTTGATTTTTTTGTAAACCACTTTATAATAATATCATGTAAATACAGGGAATATGATACAAGCGATTATTAAAAAGGGGCAGGTTATTTCAGAAACTATTCCGGCGCCGATGGTTTCCCCCAATTCGGTTTTAATTAAAGTTGTTAATAGTTGTATTTCCGCAGGGACCGAAGTAAGTGGTATGATGGCTGCACGCCAATCTTTCATTCAAAAGACCCTCATGCAACCGGAGAAGATTCAAAAAGCTGTTAATAAAATCAAATCTGATGGCTTTAATTATGTTTATAGACAAGTCAGAGGGATGGCGGTTCAGGAAAAGCAAAAAGCAGAAACAGGCGCACCAACGGGTTATTCTATCGCCGGAATTGTATTAGCCGTCGGCGAAGCGGTCACCAAATTTAAACCGGGTGATCATGTGGCTGCTGCTGGCGCCGGTTTTGCCAATCATGCAGAATATGTCGATGTCCCGGAAAACCTGGTCATTCCAATGCCTGTCGATATGAGTTTTGTAGATGCATCTACAGTAACTTTGGGCGGAATAGCCATGCAAGGAGTGCGGCGGGCAGATCTTAAATTGGGGGAATTTTGTGTTGTTATCGGCGCGGGAATTCTGGGTTTATTAGCTATTCAAATACTGCGCATTTCCGGTATACGTGTAATTGCTCTTGATTTTAGTAATAACAGATTGTCGGTTGCCCAAAGTTTCGGGGTTGAAAATACTATTAATCCCGCTAACGAGAATCCGGTTAAAGCTGTGGAAAATATTACGGGGGGATATGGTACCGATGCTGTTTTATTTACAGCTGCAACCTCTGATAATAATGCTTTGTCTCAGGCTTTCAAGATGTGTAAAAAGAAAGGAAAAGTCATTCTTGTTGGTGTAGCCGGTAATGAAGTTAAAAGAGATGATATGTATCAAAAGGAATTAGATTTTTTAATATCCACTTCTTATGGTCCTGGACGGTATGATAAAAATTATGAGGAAAAAGGTCTTGATTATCCTTACGCTTATATCAGATGGACTGAAAATCGAAACATGCAGGAATATCTCCGTTTAGTTAATTCCAGACAAATTGTTTTAGACAAGATGATCAATGCTATTTATCCAATTGAAAAAGTTACAGACGCTTTTGCAGCTTTGAGCGCCCCAGACAACAAACCATTGATGGTTATATTGGATTATGGAAAAATTGAACAGGAACTGATTAATTATAAAAACCATACCCGGAAAATATCAATTAATTCTGAACCGGTTAATAAGGATGTTATTAATGTTGCACTCATCGGCGCCGGTGGTTTTGCTTCCACTTTTCATTTGCCCAATATTGAAAAATTAAATAAAAAATTCCGGTTACAAGCAGTGATGGATCAATCGGGATTAAAAGCGAAAAATATTGCAGAAAAATTTAATGCCGGATATGCCACTACCAATATTGAAGAGATATTATCGGATAGTGATGTGGATTTGGTCATGATCTGTACACGGCATGACAGTCATGCACCCTTGACACTCCAGGCTCTACATGCCGGAAAACATGTTTTTGTTGAAAAACCCCTTGCTACTAATCAAAACGAACTGGATGGTATTGTCACTTATTATCAATCCCTGCAAAATACTTTAATCAAACCGAACCTGATGGTAGGATTTAACCGGCGTTTCAGTAAATATGCCCTTGAAATAAAAAAACATGTCGATAAACGGATTAATCCACTATTTATTCATTACCGAATGAATGCCGGGTATTTACCATTGGATCATTGGGTTCATGAAAACGGCGGGCGCATGGTTGGTGAAATGTGCCATATCATCGATCTAATGTCTTTTCTAACCAATTCCGTCGTTGAAAGTATCAATTGTGAATCATTGTATCCTGTTAATAACAAGTTCAGTGATAAAGACAATAAATCAATTACCCTAAAATACAAAGACGGTTCAATTTGTAGTATAGACTATTTTGCCGTTGGCAGTACGAAATTCCCCAAAGAGTACATGGAAGTACACTTTGATGAAAAAACAATCATTATGGATGATTACAAATCATTGCAATCCTTTGGTTTTCAGATTAATAATATTACGTCCAGGACCAGTGAAAAAGGCCATTTTGAAGAACTGGAAGCTCTTTATCAGATTTTAAAAACCGGCAATATGATAACTTTTATTGATTTTCAGGATATGGTCAGAACAACTGAAATTACTTTTTTGATTAGTTGATTAATGAAAAATACCCTTTTAAAAAATAATTTTTCACGTTACTTGTATTCCCGATTACCGCAGCAATTTTATCCTGGTTATTATACATATAAAAAGTTCAGGTCGTTAATTTCTGCTACCGAAAAAAGTTCAGATGCACAAATTAATGAATTTCAATATTTTCATTTAAAAAAAATTATTAATTACACATGGAGCCATGTTTGTGGTTATCGTGAATTATGGGAAGAAAATAATTTTAATCCGGAAAAGTTAAAATCCATCGAGGATATCCAGCTAATTCCCTTTATAACTAAAGAACTGTTGCGCGATAATCTGGACAAGTTTACAAATAAAAATTTAAAAAGTATCAAGTATTGCACTACCGGTGGTTCTACCGCCATACCATTTGGTTTTTATGAACAAAGAGACAATCAGTATATTGAAAATGCTTTTATATTTGATATCTGGAACCGCAAGAATAATAAATTAAAGTTAAATACATTGACGACTATTTTACGAGGGGCAAAAATTGATAATGGTTACCATTATAATCCCAGGTCCGGGTTAATTTTATCAAGTTATGATCTAAACCCAGATAATGTAAAACTATATATACAACAAATTGAAAAATATAAAACTCTTTTTTTTCAGGCGTACCCCTCTGCCATTTATTTACTTGCTAAAATAATGCAGGATAACAATCTAAAATTAAAACATAAATTCAAATCATTAATGCTTGGCTCAGAACCGCTCTATGAGTTTCAAAGGGAACTCTTGAATAAAATTTTTAATACTGCAATTTCTCATTGGTACGGTCATGCTGAAAAAGTTGTATTGGCCGGTAATTGTGAGTATAATGATTATTTTCACATTTTCCCTCAGTATGGGATAACAGAAATTTTAGGCAGTGAAAATCAACCGGTTACTGATGGTAATGTAGGCGAACTAGTTGGAACCGGATTTTGGAATTTTGCTACCCCATTCATACGCTATAGAACTAAAGATTTTGCTGAATTGGCGGGGAAAAAATGCCCGCAATGTCACAGGAATTACCGGCTTTTAAAAAAGGTAGATGGTAGAGCACAGGAATTTATTATTAGCAAGTCCGGCAAATTGATCTCTATGACCGCGATCAATATGCATGATGATATTTTTGATGATCTGTTACAGTTTCGTTTTTACCAGGATACCAGGGGCGTAGTAGCTTTTCAGTATGTTCCCAAACACCCTGGAAAAGTGCGGGTTGAACGAATTTATAACGGATTAAAAGCCAAGCTGACTGATTTTGATTTATCATTAAATCAAGTTACGGAAATTCCCAGAACTGGAAATGGCAAATTACGTTTTCTCGATCAAAAACTTTCATTACAAAATTGGGGTTTCCCTTTAGGTTGATATGAAAACAGAAAATCATCATAAAGAGTTACTGAATAGCTCTGAGGTTGCAATATTCTCTGATGAAAATTGTCATTATTCAACAATTCCGCCTTTTCATCCCGGGACGATGTACCCTGAGTATATGTTTGGTGATGCTAATACTGCTATAAACCAACACAAAGTCGATGCTTATCATGCTGTAAGAGAGATATTCCGGTTATTGGAATATGATAAAAAACATTATAACACCAAAACCTGGAATCCATTAAGTGAAATTATAGAGCCCGGGCAAACGGTGGTAATAAAACCGAACTTTGTTTTGCATTTGAATTACGCCGGGCATGATATTTTTTCAAGTCTTACCCATCCCTCGATCATCCGGGCTGTTGCCGATTATTGTTATATTGCTTTAAAAGGAACTGGCTCCGTTTCAATTGTTGAAAATCCGCAAATGGATTGTGATTTTAATGAAATTGAGCGCCTGATGTCATTAAGATCTTTGACACAATTTTATAAACAAACGGCCGGACTGGATTTTAAAATATATGATACCCGACGCTTACAATGTAAAATGGCTCTTAATAAAGGGTATTACCCTGCTGAAAGTTTTATTTATAATGATAAAGCAGATCCGGCTGGTTATGTGACCATTGATCTGGGCATGGATAGTTTCCTTGACAGGCTGTCGGGTATTGAAAATCTGTATGGCGCCGATTATGACCGAAAATTTACAGTAGAAAACCATACCAATGGTGTGCACAAGTATTGTGTTTCCAGATCGATATTGAAGGCCGATACCGTAATATGTATACCCAAAATGAAAACCCATAAAAAGGTTGGAGTTACCCTGAATATTAAATTACTGGTCGGAATAAATGGTGATAAAAATTACCTGGCCCATTATCGTGTTGGTTCACCCAATAATAAAGGTGATGAGTATCCCGATCAGTTGCAAAACACCACAAAAGCCAGGCGTAAAATATACAGGTGGATGTACGATCATTTATTGACCAAGCGGCGCCCATTTTTTGACAAATTATTCTTATCAATAAAATTCATTGAAACACAAGTAATAAATTTCCTGCGCCTAGTTACCTTTCGTAAAAAGAAAGCGATAGCAGAAAAAATCGGTGGCGGTAACTGGTATGGTAATGATACGGCGTGGCGCATGTCTGCAGATTTATCGAAAATACTATTATATGCAAACAGTGAGGGAATAATGCAGGAAAAACCACAACGTAAGGTTTTTTCTATTATTGATGGTATTGTTGCCGGGGAGGGCGACGGCCCAATGTCACCGGAACCAAAGCATGTTGGTACACTTGTCGCCGGAAAAAATATTTTAGCGGTCGATACTGCTGCTGTAACATTTATGGGTTTTGATTATAAAAAAATTAAAATGCTGGCTTTATTGTGGGATAATAAAAAATATCCGATCACCCGTTTCCCTGTTTCCGACACTTACATTTACTCCAATGATGAATCATTAGCCGGGAAGAGAAGCGACACTTGTGAAAAGTATCAATTCAAACCGCACAAGAATTGGGTAGGGCATATTGAAATCCGGCAATGAATAATAACCAGGAGTGATTAGTGATATCAATTTCCAAACTTTCAGCTATTAAAAAGACACCCTGGATATTTAATATTGTCAAAGTATTTTCCGGAGATATAATTACAAAATTATTAGGCGTTATCATTTCTCTGATTTTGATCCGTACTTTAACAATTGACGATTACGCCTATTTTACAACCTTTGATGTTATGTCCCTCTGGCTGCCCAGTTTGTTTGGCGGGGGAATAAATACGGTCATGATTCGTTATTCGGCCGAACAATATTCTGTAACCAAACAGCGAACTGTAAATCTGTTTTTATTCAATTTTCTATTCCAGATTTTTTTATATGTGATTTTTGCTTTAATCTTTGTTATGTTTTTAGATAAGTTTATGATGTTACTCTTTAAAAGTCTGCAATATAAAAATTCTTTTTTTTATGGTATAATCGGAGGATTTGCAATATTGCTTTCTAACGCCAGCCTGGCAATTTTCCAGGCTGAAGAAAAATTTTCCAAATTAATATTCAGGAACTGGCTAAAGCAGCTTTTAAATATTATATTTATCGGTACATTATTCTGGTTAGGTTATCTGAACTTTAGCCTGGCCGCGGTATCTGTTATATCTGTAAATTTTCTTATATCTTTTTTAATTATATATTATGTTTTCCGGGATTATAATTTTTTTGAGTTATTAGCTCATCTCAAAGAGTTTTCCAATATTTTTAAAAAATTTGTCACATCATCGGGCTGGTTGATATTATATTTTTTTACACTCAGTTTGATGTCTAGAATTGACGTTCTCATGTTAACCAAATTTTCTCCCAAAGAGGAATTGGCTAATTATGGCGTAGCTTTAAAATATTATTCTTTAGCTTTGCTGATATTGAACTCGATTAATATAGTCTTGCTCCCCAGGTTTGCCAATATCAGTATGCAGGAAGAATCCAGGCAAGTTCAATTTGTCCGCAACTGGATAAAACATACACTATGGATAATTATCCCCGTATTAATTTTTGCTTTTTTTGGTAAAGGACTTTATGTATTTATTAATGGCGCTCAATATGCAAAATCATTTAATATATTTCTAATATTCACTTTTGGAGTATATTTAAGCCTTATGTTTAGTCCTATTGTAAATGTATTAATTGCAAGAAAATTATATAGCTTTTTATTCTTTGTTTCACTTGTTGCTCTTGTATCAAGTTATTCATTGTGTTATTTTTTAATACCTCATTGGGCAAGTTATGCCGCTGCTACAATAGCTATTGGTGGGCATGCCCTAATAAATATAACAGCTTTTATTAAGATAGTTAAAGAAAAGATATAATAATTGTAAAAATATTTTTATTCAATTATCCGGTAATTTTTTATTATATGAAAATAAAAAAAGTATTTATAATTAGTTCCTATTTGAATTTTATAAAAAAATTATCTCTTCAAATTCGTATTTCAATATTAAAAATCAGCATGTATCAATCTGTACCGGTAACCATGATTTGGAATGTAAAAATTGAAAGAAGAGAGCCTGGTTTTTTATATAATGAAATAGGAAAAATTTTCAACGTCTCTATTGATATGTCTGATATCTCTTGGCATAAAGATTATATTTCAGATTTTGAATACCCACACAAACGTTTTGATAAAATATCAATTAGCGATTGGTTTGATCAAGGTATTGATGTCAAATTTCCCTGGGAAGTATCCCGTTTTTATTTTGCCATCCCTTTGGCGCAAAATTATTTGACAACACATGATAAAATATTTTATTTAAAGTTCAAAAAGTTAGTATTGGATTGGATAGATAAAAATCCTTTTCTTTATGGTGTTAATTGGCTATGTACCATGGAAGTGGCAATACGGGCTATAAACTGGATTGTGGCAGTTAATTTATTTAAAGAGTTGTTCAGCCGGGATAAACAATTTCAGCAAATTTTATCCAAATCACTGGTTCAGCATACCGAATATATTGCGCATTTCCCTGAACGGGGACAAAACGGTTTTACAAATAATCATACAACTGCCGATTATACCGGGCTGTTATTTCTGGCCTTAACATTAAAGGCTCATCCTAAATCAGGTAAATGGCTGCAACAAGCACAAAACGGCTTGATCGAGTGTATGGATAAGCAGGTTTATGGAGATGGCGTTAATTTCGAAAATTCAATTCCTTATCACCGCCTGGTTGCGGAATTGTTCGGTTTTAGCGCTGTACTTTGTTTAGCGAATGATATTAAATTACCCGCAAAATATTACTCCAGTTTGTTCAAAATGTTTGAATTCACCGCTGCTTATATTGATAGCAACGGCAACGCTCCACAAGTTGGCGATAATGATAGCGGACGGGTATTGATTTTTCATAATGCGAATGAACAGGATCATTCCTGCCTGCTGGATTTGGGGGAACATATTTTCGATTATCATTTTTTATCGCAGTGTAATAAAAGAAATACTCATTTTATAAGCTGCCTGCCCTCTATTACCTGGATCAAACCGGAATCAATTCAGGTTATGCCCCGTCCAACCGATACCAGCATGCAATTTACTGAAGGTGGATATATAATTTTAAAAGCCAGACCATTCCAGGTTTTTTTCTGCTCTTTTCCCAATGGTAGGTATGGTAAAACCGGACACAGTCATCTGGATATTGGCAGTGTATGTATGTCGATACTGGGGCAGCCTGTTCTGGTCGATCCCGGTACTTTAACTTACACCCGTTCTAAAAAAGACCGGGATCAATTCCGCGCTTTTAACTATCATAATGTATCTATAACTAAAGAGTATCAAAATTTCTCAAGTAATGGTTTTTTTGCATTAAAGATCGATAATAATTCTCAGTTATATCATTTTTCAAACCATGAAATAAATTTTGGATACAATTATTTTAATTCAAATATTAAAAGAAGAATTACAATCGAAAATGATGCTATGAATATTATTGACAGGTGTGATCATGAATTTATAACGTTATTCCATTTGCACCCTGACATAAAAATTATCAAATCGTCTGAAAATGATATAGTAGTTGATTTGAATTTGTCGAAAATGATTCTTATATTGCATTCCATGAATGCGATGGCAATTGAAAAATATCTCTATTCTCCGGCTTATGGAGCCGCGATACCCGGTTCAAAAATAATTATATCCGGGCAAAGCGAGATAGCCCTTGAATTTAAAGTTATGGTAAACAAAGATAAAGGTGTATAAATGCTTGCCGTTAACCGAAATGCTGTGGTATATCCATTTTTATTTTTAATTATACTCATTTTTGCATTATTTTTAAGTTATTTGTCTGTAAATCTCAATTTAAATGTTATGGTTAGCATCAGTTTTTTGGTGCTATTTGGGATATTATTTTTATTTTACGAGCCCAATGTTTACATCTATCCCTTAATTTTTTATGTTATAACTGCCCCTTATAGTGTTATGCTGATTGATGCTATATCGCCAATTACCGGCAGAAACCTGATTAATGGTTCACTTGGCCTGATAATTTTTCTCATGTGGTTTGTTGTAATTATTAAAGATAAGCAGCTTTTTACAAAAATGGGCAATATCGGCAAGTTGATGCTCGGTTATTTTTTATTGAACGTTCTGTTTCTATTCGTGTTAACGAAAGAACTTGATGCCGGCAGGAAAGCCATACAAAGCGAACAGCTTTTATTGTCCTTTTATTTTTTGGGGTTGGTATATTTTACCAGTGAAAAACGGGTGGTAACTTTTTTTAAGATTGTTTTGATATTTTATATTTTTAATATTTTGTTCGCTCTCTATCAGCAAATTATAGGCCTGCCCGAGTTTCATAAAGAATACTTGTATAAAACCGCCGGCACGATTGCTTTTTATGATGAACTGGATTATTGGACCGGACAGATTTATTATAAAGTTTCCGGGTTTAGTAGTTGTAATTACGATCTGTTTTATATACTCACCATGTTGTCAATTATAATACTGTCCGGTTGGCATTATTTTAAAGAAAAGCTTGGTAAGGCTATAATTGTGATCTTTATGGTATCTTATGCTTTATTATTATTTTTGACCCTGGAACGGGGCCCCATCATGATGTTTGCGGCATTACCCCTGGCTTTTATCAACCGAAAACGTAAATTGGCATTATACTTGTTTTTGTTGATATTTTTTGTTTTATTCATTTCCTACCTGGAACCGATCCTGACTTCCTATGGTTCAATGCGGCTAACACGACTTGCTGAAATCACTCATCCCCTGGAAGATACCACCATGAACTATCGTATGGAAAACCGTTATGCCTTTTCAATACCATTGATCTTTAAAAGCCCTTTCGGTGTAGGTTTGGATCATGAACTGGCTTTAACCGCCCACAACAGTTATATCAAAGTATTTTTACAATTGGGCTGGTTAGGCGGAATTTTATTTCTCTATATTATCTATTCTTCTCTCCGCCTGTGTTTTAAGAATGCCAAACTAGTGGACAGCCTGGAACATAAAAATTTAATCTATGGTATCGCGGCGGCTCTTGTATCCATGCTGCTTATCGGTATTCCCAATATCCCATTTTCAAATGATTCCGGTATTTTTTACTGGCTGTTTTTGGCAATGGTGGTCAAAATGCCCGTTATTACCCGGGATAAGCCATATCTTGATAGAGTTATGCAATGAAAAAGGTATTAATTATAGCCTACCATTTTCCCCCGTCCAATGAAGTGGCCATTCACCGGGTTCTACGCATGGGCAAGTGGCTGCCGAACTATAACTGGATACCTGTGATCCTGACAACTGAGAGTGGTTTTTTTTACCGCAATGACGAAACAAACCGGAATATGAGCAATAAATATTTCAAGCATATTTATAAGGTCTCATCCCTGCTTGAAAAAATGATCGTCAAAAATGGTCATTTGGTTAAAAAAAACCGGTTTGCCAAAGCTATCCGTTTTTTTTTAAATAATATCCTCATCCCCGACCGCTATGCTTTATGGTATAACCCGGCAGTAAAAAAAGGCCTGGAAATTATTGAAAAAGAAAAAATTGATGCAATCTGGGCTACTCTTAACCCATATACATCCGGTCTGGTCGGCGCTGCCCTGCATAGAAAAACCGGTGTTCCTTTGCTGATCGATTACCGTGATCCATGGACTTTGAGTGAATTTCACCGGCAGCATTTTATTAAACAAAAAATTAATACTTTTTTTGAAAAACACATGCTCAAAGCCACATCGGCAATTAGCGCCACTTCTGAACCGATGCGACAACTTTTTATTAAAAGTGATTACTTTCCTGAAGAGAGCTCATTTGTTTTAACCAATTGTTATGATGAAGAGCTGCAATATGTTAAAAATAATAATGAAATAATTTCGTTGCCTAATGATAAAATAAATATTACCTATACAGGTACTTTTTACAAGGATAGACAACCATTTACTTTTATCGAAGGAATTAAAGAATTATTTTTTGAAAATCCGGAATATGTAAATAAGATCAGGATTAATTTTGTTGGAAATATAAATAATGATGAAATAATCTCATTTTGTAAAAAACATGACATTATCAGTAATTGTTATTTTGAATCAGTACTACCCTATACTAAAGCAATTAAATTTCTTCTGGAATCTGATATCTTGTTATTATTAAATGGAGTCGCAGATTTCAATGAAATTTTTATTCCCGGTAAACTTTTTGATTACCTTGCAGTTAAAAAACCAATTTTATTTATTGGTGGTAATGGCGCGCCGGCAGAAATTATTAAAAAATGCAATATTGGAGAATGTTGCACACATGATAAGACTGCAATAAAGAATAGTCTTTTGAAAATTTTGGAAAGAATAAACAAGTATGATAATTATCATACAAACAATTCTGAGCTTAACAAATATAACGCTAGCGCAACTACCTTAAAATTAGTTAATATTTTTGACTCTATTATATAAAATATATCTTTATAAAAGCCAAGTTAAGGTCTGTTTTTCATTATGAAAATACTTTATATTATTAATGGTTTGGATATTGGCGGTTCTGAGAATTATGCCATTTCTTTATTAAATGGTTTTTATAATAAAGGGATTAAAGTCGCTTTAATTATTCTCTCGAATAAAACAGCATTGAAACATAGACTGAATCCAAATATTCCTGTATATATCTACCCCAGGCAAAAAAAGCTAGATTTCTCAGTAATTAAAAGGATTCGCCAGGTAATTATTGCAGGAGAATATAATGTTATTATTTCCTCTTATATTTTATATACGAGGTTAGCTCTTTTAAATACCCAAATCTTAACATTATATCCGGTGCATATAACACAAGAATTAAATATAAAAGAATTTATCCTAAATTATATTGATTTTCATCTAAAGCGGAAAAATGAGATTTTCCTTACTACAATAAATAAACAAACCGAGTATCTTGTTAAGCATTATTATTTGAATAAAGATTTTTTTACAATGATATTTAATGGAGTTGATACTGATAAATTTACTTATTCCCCAAATGATTTTGACAGGAAAAGTTTTTTAATAAAAGCCGGAATAAACCCTGAACATATTATAATATTAAAAGTAGCAGGTTTTAGAAAAGAAAAGCGTCATATAGACGCAATCAATGCTTTTAGCAAATTGTCAATACTATATAATAATATCTCCTTGGTGATAGTTGGTGATAATAGAATTGAATTATATAACCAACTCAAGAGTTATATTAGTGATAGTAAAATAAAAAATGTGCATCTCTTCCCCAATCAACTTGTTCAAGATATTCGCTTTTTTTATTGGGCTTCCGATTTTTTTGTGTTAACTTCCAATAAAGTTGAAACTTTTTCTATTTCTGCACTTGAGGCAATGTCTACCGGTCTTCCATGCGTTCTCACGGATATTGGAGGCGCTGCAGATATTATTCATGAGGGAATTAATGGTTACTTGGTCAAACCGGACAATATTGAATCAATTCAGAATGGTTGGACCAGAATGATAAATAATTTGCAAAACATTGATAAATCAACAATTAGAAAATATATTATTGATAATTATTCTATCGAAAGATCACGAAAAGCTTTTTTAAATGTAATAAATAATCATCTGTAAATTTAATATTTTTGATATTTAAATAAAATTACATTTTATAAGTGAAAATAGTATGAAAGTTTTGATTCTTGCCGGCGGTTTTGGCACCCGGTTGAGTGAAGAAACGCAAAATATTCCCAAACCGATGGTGACTATCGGGAATAAACCCATACTGTGGCATATTTTAAAAGGTTATTCTTTTTATGGTTTTAATGAATTTATCATTTTACTGGGTTACAAAGGATACGTGATAAAGGAATATTTTGCCAATTATTTATTACATCAGAGCGATGTAACGATTGATTTGCAAAACAATAAAATTCAGGTTTTGAACAACCAGAGCGAATCATGGCAGGTTACTTTAATCGACACCGGTCTCGATACAATGACCGGGGGAAGAATAAAGCGGGTTGAAAATTTGCTTGACAATGAACCCTTTATGTTGACCTATGGCGATGGTGTGGCGGATATAAATATTAAACAGTTAGTAGAGTTTCATAAAAACCACAAGAAAATTCTGACCATGACCACAGTACAACCGGAAGGACGCTTTGGTTCAGTACAAATTTCTGAAAACGAAATTGTGACTCAATTTAATGAAAAACCAAAAGGGGATAATGCCTGGATTAATGGCGGCTTTTTTGTCTGTGAGCCGCGGGTGCTCGATTACATTACCGAAGGTGATAAAACCGTCTTTGAACGCAAGCCGCTGGAAGATTTGGCGCTAGCCGGAGAATTGGTCGCCTTTAAACATTATGGCTTTTGGCGTCCAATGGATACTTTGAGAGATAATATCTTGTTAAATGATCTTTGGAACAAAAATCAGGCAAAATGGAAAGTATGGGCATGAAACCATTATTTGGCAATATTTATAAAGATAAAGTCTGTCTGGTTACCGGGCATACCGGTTTTAAAGGTTCATGGCTGGCATTCTGGTTGACCACCCTGGGGGCAAAAGTTATTGGCTTTTCTTTACAGCCACCCACCCGGCCTAATCATTTTGAATTATTAAATACAGACTATATATCCATAATCGGCGATATCCGTAATAAAGTGGCAATCGATAATGCTGTTATTAAAAACCAGCCGGATATTGTCTTTCATCTCGCCGCCCAGCCCCTGGTAAGAAGATCATATCAGGACCCGGTTGAGACTTTTGAGACCAATGTTCTGGGGGTATTGAATGTTTTTGAAGCGTGTAAAAAGGCTCAGTGTGTTAAGGCAATAATAAATATTACCAGCGATAAATGCTATGAGAATAAAGAATGGATTTGGGGCTACCGGGAAACCGACCCTATGGGTGGGCATGATCCATACAGCGCCTCTAAAGGATGTTCAGAAATTTTAACTTCATCTTACCGGCGGTCTTTTTTTAACCCGGAGTATTATGGTTCACGTCATAATACCCTGCTGGCCAGCGTGCGGGCGGGGAATGTTATCGGTGGTGGCGATTGGGCTGAAGATAGAATAGTGCCGGATATTATCAGGGCAGCATCCCAAAAAGCCTGTGTTTCCATCCGCAACCCCAAAGCAGTACGACCCTGGCAGCATGTGCTTGAACCCTTGAGCGGTTATTTAACTTTGGGGTGGAAATTACTTGAAGGTCAAAAGGAATACGCTGCCGAATGGAATTTCGGACCGGATTCTAAAAGTAATTCAAGTGTTAAAGAGTTGGTAAAATTGGCGCAAACCTATTGGCCGGTGATTAATTATAGTGAAGCACATGAGGCGCAGGCAGTGCATGAAGCCAATCTTTTGATGCTGGATTGTACCAAAGCCGCGAAAATTTTACATTGGCAGCCTGTTTGGGATTTTCAGCAAACGATACAAAAGACGATTGTTTGGTATAAAGAATATTATGATTCACATGTCGTTAATTCGGAAAAGGATTTGCAGGCTTTTATTAACGATGCCCGGGAAAAAGGTATTTCATGGAGTCTTTAAAAAATTCGCAAATACTGATCACCGGAGGTTTGGGATACCTGGGAAAATTTTTAACCGGGAAATTGCTGGAACTCGGCGCCAACGTGGCTATATTTGATCTGGCAGTTCCTGTAAATAAAATTAACGGTGTAAAATATTACCAGGTGAATCTGTTGAATTATGAGAAAACCTGTGAATATATTCAAGAAATTAAACCGCATAAAATTTTTCATTTGGCCGCTTCTATCAACAGAACCAGAGATTATCAATACATTGATGAAATATTGGATAGCAATCTTAAAGGGACCAACAATCTTTTGCGCGCTCTGACATGTATTGATTTTACTTCATTTATTTATGCCAGCACCGGTGAAGTGTATGGCAATCAGCCAAGCGTTCCGTTTGATGAAGATATGGCATTAAAGCCAATTTCTCCATATTCGGTATCCAAAGCTGCTGCTGAATTATCCATTCAAACTTTTGCCGATATTTATAAAAAGCCTTTTACCATATTGAGAATATTTAATATATTAGGTCCCGGCTTGCCGGCAAGTTTCTTTTTTTCGCAACTTGTATCTGCATTAAAAGAAAACAAACCTTTCGATATGACCGGAGGAGAACAAAAACGGGATTTTGTTTTTAGCGATGATACTATCAATGCGATGATCCTTGCCGCATCCAATAATAAAGCCAATAAACAAATATTTAATGTTTGCAGTGGTCAAAGCATTACCTTGCGTGAGGTGACGGAAATATGCAAACACGCTTTAAAGTCAGATTCGAAAATTAATTTTGGCGCTATTCCTTATCGGGATACGGAAATCTGGAATATGCTGGGTAGTAATGAAAAAATTAGGAAACTTTTATTTTATAATAATACAATAGATATTACCAAAGGCATACAGAGTATAATTTTAAATAATGTTTACTAGATGAGTATTTTGTATAAATAGTAAAATATCTTTAGAAATGGAATAAACCTGAAATGAAAATATCTCTCAATTGTAAACTAGATACCGCCGGTTCTTTTGGCTTTATCAAGCCTATTGCCGACAGCGTTCTGGTTGATTCAATAGAGGTGTTCCGGGATAGCAGGTCTTTGGCATATCCCAAAATCAGATATCAATTACCCTTAATTAAAACAGGGGGTATAACCGGTCAATTTTCAAAGTTTTTACTAATGTTGGCAAAAGTAAAACCGGATTTTGATTTAGCTATAGGGATATATGAAATTCCTCATGGTTTATTAGCATTTTTAATTGGTAAAATTAAAAGAATACCTGTAATAATTTCTATTATTGGCAATCCCGGTTATGAAAAAATCCGCAAGGGGCTGTGGAAAAAGTTGTCTCATTATATGTATCAACGAATTGCTGCAGTGACTGTCACAGGAACAAATTCCAGGCAATTTCTGATAACTAACGGCATTAGCCCGGAACGTATTTATATTTTACCCAATTCTATAGATATTGATTATTTTAAACCAAATCCAATTGTGCAAAAACAATATGATTTAATTAATCTGGGCAGGTTATGTAGTGAAAAGGAATTAGATATTTTATTATATATTGTTTCAGAAATTAAAAAAAGCATACCTTTTATTAAAGTTGGTATAGCTGGTAAAGGGCCAGATAAAAATAAACTGGAATTATTAATAAAAGCACTTGATTTGCAGCATAATGTAGAATTACTTGGTTTTGTGGAAAACAGTGCGGACTTTAATAATGCCGGAAAGATATTTGTAATAACATCCTCTACTGAAGGTTTGCCAAGAAGTGTTATTGAGGCAATGGCTTGTGGTGTCCCCGCGATTGGTTCCAATGTAGGGGATATGGCAGATATTATTGTTGATGGAGAAAATGGGTATATAATTAATGATTATCATGATATTGATGATTATACAAAAAAAATTTCCAGGTTATTAACAGATAAAGAATTATACGAGTCATTCTCTGATCGCGCTATAAAGTATAGCCGGGAAAGATTTTCACACCAGGCAGCTACGCGAGTATGGGAAATGATTTTCAAAAATATTTATGGAGATAAAAAACTTGGATAAAATTTTAATTACAGGCGCTGCAGGTTTTATTGGTTCGCATTTAACTGAATTGCTTGTACAAAAAGGCTATCAGGTAAAAGCCTTTGTTCATTATAATTCCCGCAATAGCTGGGGATGGCTCGAAAATTCAGCAGTTAAAGATGATGTTGAGGTTATTGCCGGTGATATCCGTGATTTTGATTCTGTATCAATGGCAATTAAAGGATGTAAAACAGTTTATCATTTAGCTGCCCTCATAGGTATACCCTATTCTTATATATCCCCTTTGGCATATATAAAAACAAATATTGAGGGTACTTATAATATTTTACAGACATGCCGATATGAAGATGTTGATAATGTTTTAATCACTTCCACAAGCGAAACTTTTGGTACTGCTCAATATATCCCTATTGATGAGAAGCATCCACTGGCAGGTCAATCGCCATATTCCGCAACTAAAATAGGTGCTGACCAACTTGCATTTAGTTATTATAGTTCTTTTAATTTACCAGTAAAAATCGTGAGGCCATTTAATACCTATGGGCCAAGACAATCTGCCCGGGCTATTATACCAACAGTTATATCTCAAATTCTTGAAGGAAACCGGGAAATTAAACTCGGGAATTTAGCACCAACCCGTGATTTGACTTTTGTTAAAGATACGGTAAAAGGTTTTTATGAAATATCCTTATCAACTAAATTATTTGGTGAAATTACAAATATTGGCATGAATAATGAAATATCGATTGGCGATTTGGTGCAATTAATTGCCAAATTAATGGATGTTGAAATTAAAGTCCTTGCCGATACGCAAAGAGTGCGACCAGGAAAAAGCGAAGTGGAAAGGTTATATTGTGATAATTCAAAGATATTAAACAACACCAACTGGAAGCCGGATTATAATTTAAAAAAAGGGCTTTTAGAAACAATTCCATGGATTAAAGACAATTTAAGCTATTATAAATCAGAGATTTACAATGTCTAAGAGAGCTATCATTCTTGCCGGTGGTAAAGGAACCAGGTTGAAACCCTTTACTATTGCTTTACCCAAACCTCTTGTTCCGATCGGTGAAAAACCAGTTTTGGGAATAATCATCGAACAATTGGTAAATAATGATTTTGATCATATAACTCTTGCTATTAATCATTTAGCCGATATTATCAAGGCTGTTTTTGGTACGGGAGAAAAATGGGGTGTAAAAATTGATTATTCACTAGAAAATAAAGCCTTGTCCACAATGGGCCCATTAAGCCTCATTAATGATCTTCCGGAAAATTTTTTAATTATGAATGGCGATGTATTGTCTGATATTAATTATAAAGAATTTTATAATAGTCATGTTAGCGAGCAAAATATTTTTACGATATCTTCTTATAAAAGAATCCAGTTAACCGATTATGGCGTTTTAGAGATTGGCGGAGATGATTTACTAACAGGGTTTAAAGAAAAACCCAAGGTTGAATATGAGGTTAGCATGGGTATTTACATGGCTAATAAAGAAATATTAAAATATATTCCCAAAAACCAACCTTATGGTTTTGATAATTTAATGATCGACTTGATTAAAAACAGGAAACCAGCCAAAGTTAAACGGCATAATGGTTATTGGTTAGATATCGGGCGACCTGATGATTATGAAAAAGCGTGCGACGACATTGAACAATTATTTACTGGTGTTAAATGAAGATCATTGTTACCGGCAGTAAAGGATTTATTGGTTCTTATCTGGTTCCAAAGCTCATCAGTGCCGGGCATAAAGTTATAGAAATAGATTTACAATATGGTATTGATATTACTAACTGGCAGGATATAAAAAATATAAAAGAGTTTGATTGGATTATACATTTAGCCGCTGTTACTTTTGTGCCATCATCCTGGGAAAAAGCTAGGGAGATGTATCAAGTAAACATACAGGGTACGCTGAATATATTAGAACTTTGTAGAATAAATAATGCAAAATTCATTTTTACTAGTTCATATGTTTATGGTGTTCCACAATATTTGCCGATTGATGAAAAGCATCCGGTATTTCCATTCAATCCATATTGTCGTTCGAAATTGATTGGCGAAGAATTGTGCAGGGGATATAATAGTGATTTCCAGGTTCCGGTGATTATTTTTAGGCCTTTTAATATTTATGGTAAAGGACAGGCAGATTCTTTTTTAATTTCCACAATATTTAAACAAATATCCGAAAATGGCAAGATAACTCTAAAAGATCCTAATCCAAAACGTGATTTTGTTCATGTAACAGATGTTGTAGAGGCATATTGTAATGTATTGAATTTATCGAAATTTGATTTTGAAATTTTTAATTTAGGCTGTGGAAAAAGTTATTCTGTTCAGGAAATTGTACAATTAATAAAACAAAATTCTATTAAAGATTTTGACGTTGTATATGCTAATGAAAAAAGACATAATGAAGTGGCAGATACTATTGCAGATATTTCTTACGCGCAAAAAATATTAAATTGGGAACCTAAAGTAGACATAGTTAAGGGACTTTGTTCTTTATTATAATTTTTTTGACATGAGATTAGAAAAACATGAGTGTTTACAATACATTTTCAGAAAAGATAATTTTACCCACAAGTGATTTCCTGTTAGGAAATTCAATAGCTAAAAATTTTAAATTTCTTGAAGAGTCTCAATGGTGGTCTCGTGAAGAAATAGATAATTGGCAGAATATAAATTTACAAAAGTTAATCAAGCATGCATATACAAATGTGCCCTATTATCACAATTTATTTAAAAAATTGAAATTAATGCCTGATGATATTCTCACCAAGGACGATTTATATAAATTACCAATATTAACTAAAAAGGATATCAGAGTCAATTTCCCCGAATTTATTGTAGCAAAGAATATTCCTAAATCCCAGCTGATTTTTCAAAGTTCAAGTGGTTCAACTGGTGAACCTCTTCAATTTTATATTACAAAAGCAGCAGAATCTTTTCATAAAGCTTGTGCAATTCGTGCCTGGTACTGGATGGGATATAGGTTAGGGGATAAATATGTAAAAATTAGCCAAAATCCCAGGGATTCTTTGATCAAAAGAATTCAAGATAGGAGTAATAATTGCAGATATGTTTTTTTTCAGCAGCACACTCATAATAATTTAAAAAAAATTGTAGAAGTGATTTTAGCTTTCAAACCAAAAATATTGAGAGGATATCCTGATCCGTTATTTTTTTTGGCACAATATTTAAAAAAAAATAATATTTTCATAAATTCAATATTTGCAATTAATAGCACTGGCAATGTTTTATTTGAAAATAACAGGAATCTCATTGAAGAACAATTTAATTGCAAGATTTATGATTCTTATAGTTGTGAAGGAGGAGCAAATGTCGCTCAATGTGAAAATCTGGCCAGCTATCATTCTGCTGAAGAATATGCTATTTCTGAATTCATCAGAAATGAAAATGATGATAACGCAGTGGCCGGTGAGCGGTTAATTGTAACAGATTTATTTAATTATGCGGTTCCTTTTATTCGATATGATAGCCAGGATTATATTATTCGAAAAAATAAAATCTGTTCTTGTGGTCGCTCATTGCATAATTTCGAAAAAATAAATGGCAGAGATAGTGATATTTTAATAACTCCTAGTGGAAAATATTTAATAGTACATAATTTTACCGGATATTTTGAATGGATTGAATCAATTGAACAATTTCAGGTTTGGCAGAATCAGATTGATGATATTGTGATTAAAATAAAAGTAAATAAAAAGTTTACAGACAAAGAATTTAAAAAAGTTTTAAATTATTGGAAAAATTACATTGGTAATGATGTAAATGTTAACCTTCAAATAGTTGATGAAATACCTTTGACTGCTTCTGGTAAACGCAGGTTCTTAATACGGAATGATAACCTGCAATTATTTGATTTTTGAAAATATAATTATATCCCAAGTTTCATTGTTTTCTAGACAAAAGTAGTATTTGTAATTATCTTTAAAAAATATTATGTTATCATAGTTTTTTATGATTTTTATTTTGAACAACAGGATGAATACATGAAAAGTATGCAAATTTGTACCCGCTGTGTTTCCGATACCACGATGCAGGATATTGTATTCGATGAAAACGGGATGTGTAATTTTTGCAAATTACATGATAAATTTATTGATATGCACCCTTTGGGCGAGAAAGGTGAGAGCATTATCAATAACCTCGTCGAAAAAATAAAAAGAGCAGGAAAGAATAAAAAGTATGACTGTATCATCGGTTTAAGCGGCGGTTCGGACAGTACCTATTTGCTGTATTGGGCTTGTAAACAGGGTCTGCGGCCCCTGGCGGTAACTTTTGATAACGGCTGGAACACTGAAATATCTGTAAAAAATATTAAAAACGCCACCGATAAACTTGGTGTTGATTTACATACGGTGGTAGCGGATTGGGAAGAAATGAAAGACCTGCAGCGCAGCTTTTTGGAGGCTTCCGTTTCCGACGCCGACGCGCCAAGCGATTATGCCATTTATTCGGTTCTCTATACCGAAGCCATTAAAGCCGGTGTTCGATATTCCCTGAATGGCCATTCTTTCCGCGCAGAAGGAACGGTGCCCAAAAGCTGGTCCTATTTTGACGGGCGCTATGTTAAAAGTGTGTTAAAATTATATGGCACCCGAAAGAAAATTAAAAGCTTTCCGATCATGTCGTTGTTACAGTTTGTCTATTATGTGCTGGTAAAACGGATCAAAGATGTGCGTGTTTTTGATTATATTGAATACAACAAGGCAAAAGCCAAAGAGATCATTACCCGTGAACTGGACTGGAAAGATTATAGCGGTCATCACCATGAAAATGTTTTTACCCGATTCTTTCAATCCTATTTTTTGCCGGTCAAATTTAATATTGATAAACGTAAAGTGGAATATAGCGCCCTGATCCGGTCGAATCAACTAGATCGCAACAAAGCCTTGCAGGAATTGGCAAGCGCTTATCCTTATGATGTTAATGATGTTGAATATGTTATCAAAAAACTGGGTTATACTGAACAAGAGTTTGAGCGCATATTGCATTTACCGAAAAGAACTTTTCATGATTATCCAACATATCATTCCATGATGAAAAAATTGAAATTCCCTATAAAAATTGCCGCACAATTGAACCTGATCCCTAAAATCCTCTACGAAAAATATGCGGAAATGTAACTGCGATGATAGTTATTATTGATTATGGAATGGGTAATCTACATTCGATCCAGTATAAATTAAAAAAATTGGGCGTAGAAACAATTGTTACCGCCGACAGCGATATTATTTCTCAGGCCGATAAAATTGTATTGCCGGGGGTTGGGCATTTTGCCAAAGGAATGCAGAATTTACACACCCTCGGTTTGATCGATATTTTAAATTATAAAGTAATTAAAGAGAATACCCCGGTGTTAGGAATTTGTCTGGGAATGCAATTGTTAACAGATTTTAGTGAAGAAGGGAATGCAAAGGGTTTGGGGTGGATTAAAGGGAAAACAGTACGTTTCAACTTTAATCATTATCCTGAGCAACTCAAAGTCCCGCATATCGGTTGGAATACTCTTAATTTAAAAAAAACGAACCCGTTGATAAATAAAATTGATGAAGAAAATTTGTTTTATTTTGTTCATAGCTATTATGTGCAATGTGAAAATGCAAAAGATATAGTTGCAACGACGACGTATGGCATTGAATTTCATTCTGTGATTCATAGTAACAATATTTTTGGCACTCAATTTCATCCGGAAAAAAGTCACGATTGTGGAATGGTAATGCTTAAAAATTTTATTATGCTGGATTAATATGTTTAGACCCAGAGTAATACCTTGTTTATTATTAAAAAATTCCGGTCTGGTAAAATCAATTCAATTTAAAAATCATCGTTATATAGGCGATCCGATAAATGCGGTAAAACTATTTAACGACCACAAAGCAGATGAACTGGTTTTTCTGGATATTACCGCCACTAATGAGAAAAAGCATATACCCCTTGACCTGGTGCAAAAACTGGGCGAGGAGTGTAATATGCCATTTACGGTAGGCGGGGGTATACAAAGTATTGAAGAAATAAAAGCGATATTGAGCGCCGGAGCCGAGAAGGTCTGTATAAACACCCAGGCTATAAAAAATCCGGATTTTATCCGGCAGGCCGCCGATACATTTGGCAGTTCCACGATTGTTGTTTCTATTGATGTTAAAAAAAATATGTGGGGCAAGTATGAAATATACAGTAATAGTGGAACTAAAAAGACTGGGTTGGAGCCTCTCGCTTTTGCTTTGAATATGGAAAAAATGGGCGCAGGAGAGATATTGATAAATTCAATTGACTTGGATGGCACAATGTCGGGATATGATTTGAATATAATATACAAAATATGTAAAAATTTATCCGTACCGGTCATAGCCTGCGGCGGCGCCGGAAAACTTGCGGATTTACGGGATGCTAATAAAATCGGCAAAGCATCGGCTGTTGCTGCCGGAAGTTTATTTGTTTATCATGGCCCCCGTAAAGCCGTGTTGATCAGTTTCCCGTCGCGACAAGAATTAATTGAACTTTTTAAATAGTATTATCTCTATCCCTGGAAATTTTGAGAAATTAAATGAAAACAAATCTATGAGAGTATTATTTTTTTTAGGACATCCGGCACATTATCATCTGTTCAAATATATAATAAAAGAACTGAACAGAAAAAACAACCAATGTTTAATTGTAATTAAAGAAAAAGAGATGCTGGAGAGTTTGTTAATTAATGACAATTTGAAATATTCAAATGTTTTACCTGCTGCTAATAAAAGAAGGAAACACAGTAAACTTGCTATATTATATGCAAGCGGCAGAGATTTACTAATCAAAGATTTCAAATTATTCAATTTTGTTAAAAATAATAAACCCGATATAATGATAGGCACAGAAACATCCATCACCCATATTGGTCGTTTGTTAAATGTTCCCTCCTTGGTTCTGAATGAAGATGATGCCGTCAGTCAACCGGAGTTCTGTTACCCGACTTATACTTTTGTGAATCATATTATCACGCCCCATATCTGTAATAATGGCAAGTGGAAAAACAAACAAATTCTATATAACGGCTATCACGAGTTGGCTTATCTTGCGCCTAATTATTTTACTCCGGATAAAGAAAAGATTAAAGAGTTTAATCCTTCTCAAAAACCTTATTTTATTTTACGGTTTGTCAGTTTAAACGCTTCACATGATATTGGCAAGAAAGGTCTTACCCTGGAATTGTCTTTGAAATTGATAGAGTTGCTAAAACCCTATGGCGAAATTTTCATCACTTCCGAGCGAAAACTGGAAAAAGAACTGGAACAATATCGGATAAAAATTAATCCCAATAATATACATAATGCTATATATTACAGTCAATTATTGATAGCAGACAGCCAAACCATGGCCGCAGAAGCTGCGGTTTTGGGAACGCCTTCAATACGTTTTAATGATTTTGTCGGCAAGCTGGGATATTTGGAAGAATTGGAACATAAATATTGTTTGACATTTGGAATAAAGACGTCTGAACCGGAAAAATTACTAAATAAAGTTCAGGAATTACTGACGACTCCGGAATTGAAAAAGGCCTGGCAAATGCGTAAAGATAAAATGTTTTCCGAAACAATTGATGTTACAGCTTTTATGGTCTGGTTTATTGAAAATTATCCACAGAGTTTTCAAATAATGAAGAACGACCCAAATTATCAAAATAGGTTTGCATTTTCGAAAAAAAATATGTAAATTGCATTTTAATAAAGCGGGGTAATATATGAACCAAAATACGTTGCAAAATCAGTTATCATTGCTTGAATTTCAAAGTAATGCAAAAACTGATCAGGTTATTGAAATATATTCAACGGATATTGAAGAACTGACTAGAGTTCAGGATAATAATCTGGATCTTGTATATATCCGTCCTAAAATCAATGATTTTCGCAGGATCAATCAATATTTTATTACAGTTAACCAAAAGTTGAAAAATAAAGGTTATCTGGTTTGTCAATGCGAGACTCTGACACAGCGCAATAACCGGCTGAAAATTAAATATGGAAAATTTTATGTGGTATACAAACCATTAGATTTTGTCTATAAACGAGTTATCCCGAAACTAACAGGGATAAAAAAGATATATTTTGAAATATCGGACGGTAAAAATCGTGTTTTATCAAAAGCAGAGGTGTTGGGCCGGTTATATTATTGCGGTTTTGAACTTGTAAAAATGGATGAAATCGATAATCGTTTGCATTTGATAATGAAAAAGACCAAACCGCCTTGCAATGATCCACAGCCTTCGTATGGGCCATTGTTTAAAATGAAACGGGTTGGTAAAGATGGTAATATTATTCATACTTTCAAGTTTCGCACCATGCACCCATATTCCGAGTATTTACGCGATTATATGCTGCAGCAAAACGGGTATTCATTAACCGGCGATGGCATAGGAAAAATAGATAATGATTTCAGGGTTACCGAATGGGGTAAATTCCTCAGGAAAAACTGGCTTGATGAATTACCTCAGTTTATAAATATTTTTCGAGGAGAATTGAAACTGGTTGGCGTTCGCCCGATAAGTAGTTCCTTTGTTAAAGAATACCCTGAAGATTTTTTAAAAGATCGGTTGCAATATAAACCTGGCTTGTTTCCTCCTTATGCGGCGCATATCCACAAGTCAGTGGCGGAATATATCGAGTCTGAAAAGAAATACCTTGCTGCCTATAAGAAAAGCCCGATTGTGACCGATATCAAGTATTTTTTGTGGATAGTTTTTAATATTCTGAGCCACAAAATTCGTAGTCAATAAGTTGTCAGATATTTAATAATATACTAAATGTGATGCTAACAAGATAATATGATAGATATGGAAAATATTCGAGTGAATTTTGGTGTTATCGGGCTCGGTGCTATCGGGCCGCGTCATGTCGACAGGATAAGGCAATTCAAGTCGGCAAAACTTGCAGGTATTTGTGATATTAAAGAACATCGTTTAGCTAAATATGACAGTGGGGAATTTCTAAAATATACCGATTATCATGACCTGTTGGCAAATGAAAATATTGATGTTATATCGATTTGTACCCCTAATTACCTGCATGCAGAAATGGCTGTCGATGCCTTATCAGCACGAAAACATGTCGTATGTGAAAAACCGATGGGGCTGACTTCCAAAGAATGTAAATTAATGGTACATGCCGCATTGACCAATAACAAGACTTTATTTGTGGTTAAACAAAACCGCTATAATCCGCCGATCGTGGCAGTTAAAAAGTTGATTGATGAGGGGCAACTCGGCAAAATCTTTATGATCGTTGTCAATTGTTACTGGAACCGGAATAAAGAATATTATGCCCAATCGGACTGGCGCGGCAAAAAACAACTGGACGGCGGCGCCCTGTTTACCCAGTTCAGCCATTTTGTCGATCTTATGTTAATGTTTGCCGGCAGTGTTGAATCTATTTACGCCGTGGGCGGAAATTATCATCACCCGGAAATCGAAATTGAGGATACGGGTGTATTATCAATAAAGTTTGATAACGGTATCGTTGGCTCGCTTAATTTTACCAACAATTCTTTTGATAGCAATATGGAAGGCTCAATTACCATATTTGCAGAAAACGGCACAGTGAAAATCGGCGGCCAGTATCTTAATAAACTGGAATATCAAAATATTGCGGGAGATGCTATTCACGTAGCCGAATCAGTCAACGGCCCGAATGATTATGGAAAATACCAGGGTTCGATGTCAAATCACGATAAAGTGTATGAAAATGTCATCGATTCTTTAACCAACGGCGGCAAAGTCGCTGTCAGCGGCATTGAAGGAATGTGGACAACCGAAGTGATAGAAGCCGCATACAAATCGATGGAAACAGGTGAACGTATTTTTATATAATTGATTTCTCGGAATGGATGAATATAAAATTTACCAACAGGTGTTTCTGGGGATAAATCCTGAAATCGGACTATATGTAATTCTCGGTATTCCTCCAGGTGGGAAAAATGATGGTGAGTTAGCAACCAGAATTGGTAATCATGCAATCATCCGCTCGCATACGGTCATATATGCCGGCAATATAATCGGCGATAATTTCAACACGGGACACGGCGCTTTTCTGCGCGAATGTAACACTATCGGTTCACATGTCAGCATCGGCACCAAATCAATTGTTGAACATCATGTACAAATTGGCGATCATGTTCGTATCCATTCCCAGGTTTTTGTGCCGGAATTTTCGGAATTGAAAACCGGCTGCTGGCTGGGGCCAAATGTGGTATTGACAAATGCAAAATATCCCTTGTCGCCGGGCGTTAAGGAGAATTTACAGGGCCCCGTAATTGAGGAACATGCTATAATTGGCGCGAATGCTACCATCCTCCCCGGAGTTCGTATTGGTAAAAATGCAATCGTCGGCGCCGGTAGTGTGGTCACCCGCGATGTGCCGGACAATGCCGTTGTCGCTGGAAATCCTGCAAAATTTATTAAATCACGAAACGATTTACCTTATTGATTAGCAGATATGAAAATACCTCTTGTAAACCTGCAAGTCCAGTATGAAACACTACACCAGGAAATTGATCAAGCTATAAACCAGGTCATCCGGGAAACTGCTTTTATAGGCGGTGAATTTTGCATTGCTTTTGAACGCGAATTTGCTGCTTTTTGTCATGCTGAATATTGCATTGGCGTCGGCAACGGCACCGATGCGCTTTTCCTTGTTCTTAAAGCAAAAGAAATTGGCCCCGGCGATGAAGTAATAACTGTCGCTAATTCATTTATTGCCACCTCGGAAGCGATAACCGCCACCGGCGCCCGTCCGGTTTTTGTAGATTGTGATCCGGGTACGTTTACAATTGCAGTATCAAAAATAGAAGCAAAAATAACCCTCAGAACCAGGGCAATAATTCCGGTACATCTGTATGGGCAGCCGGCAGATATGGATGAAATAAATACTATTGCCCGCAAGCATGGACTGTTTGTCCTTGAAGACGCAGCGCAGGCGCATGGCGCTTATTATAAAAACAGGAGGGTGGGAACATTGGGTAATGCCGCCTGTTTTAGTTTTTATCCCGGTAAAAATCTTGGCGCTTATGGCGATGGCGGCGCAATTGTTACCAATGACCCCGAATTGGCTGAAAAGTGCCGGATGCTGGCTAACCACGGCCGGCTGGAAAAATATACCCATAAAATTGAAGGCTATAATTCGCGATTGGACGGATTGCAGGCGGCTATTCTATCGGTTAAACTCCGGCGTCTCGACGATTGGAACCGGGCCAGAAACCGGGTGGCGGATTACTATCAGCAAAGGTTGATCAATACCCCGGTATCCCTGCCATTTAAAAGCAGCTTTGTGCAGCATGTTTATCATCTTTACGTAATTTGTGTTGACGAACGGAATGAGTTACAAAAAAAATTAAAAGATGACGGAATAAGCACCGGTATCCACTATCCCATTCCATTACCCCATCAACCCGCTTATCAGTATCTTGAGCATAAAAAAGGTGATTTCCCGGTTTGTGAACAACTGGCAGGCAAAATACTATCCTTACCAATGTACCCGGAATTGACTAACCAGGAACTTGATTATATTATTGAAAAAATCAGGGAATTTTATCAATGAAATCAGGAATTATTTCTTACTTTTTTATTTTGGGGCTATGTATTTCGCCCGCCCTTGCCGAAACCCTGCCGCCGTACCATCCGGCGTATGTATACATTGATGAATTGCAAGCGCGCGGTTATTGTCTTGACCTGCCGGTAATGAACCGGCCGTATACACGCGAACAAATTAAGCGCAGCTTGTTGGCATTACAAGCCAAATCCTCAAGCGAATCCCTTGTTGCTATTGATAATTTCCTCTCCCCGTTATTAAAAGAATTTGCGCGGGAGATAACTGTAGCGAAAGGGTTGGGGGAGGAGAGCGATGCTATTTTTGCCCGCTCGTTTGTGCAGGGCAACCTGGATATGGATAAAGATGAAACCCGTTATAAAGGAATCTACCGGGCCGGCGTCGGCACAACGATCATGTCGAATTTAACCCTCTATAGCGGCGTCAATTTTAATCAGTATGATGTGAATAATGAGGATTACCAGGGTTATGAATGGCGCGGCGTTACCGGCTATATGGAACAAGCCTATACCGCATACCAAACTCGGCGTTATACTGTCAAGTTTGGCAGGGATTTCATGATCTGGGGCCCGGCGCAAAACGGTTCGCTGGTCATGTCCGGCATTGCCCGGCCGTTAGACCATCTGTATGCCGCTCTGAATTTTGGCCCGTTCCGGTTCTCGTGGTTTGCCGCGGAACTTGATGATCATAGCAGAAAGAAAACCAATTCTGCAATAATTACAGTAAAACGATATTTAGCCGGTCACCGCCTGGATGCGCGCTTTTGGCGCAACCGCCTGCAGATCGGGATTTCCGAATTGATGCTCTATGGCGGCGATGCGGAGAAATTCAATATCGTCTACCTCAATCCGGTAATGTTCTATCATGGCGAACACAAAAATAACGCCAGTCATCTGGGCAATGTACTGCCCACAATGGATATTCTGATCTATCCCCGGCCCAACTGGAATATCTATACCTCCCTTTTGATCGATGATTACCAGGTTGAAAAAGTGGTTGTAACCGACCTGGAACCTAACGAGATCGGTTTTATCATTGGCACCACCTTCGCTGATCCATTCAATATTCAGGGTTCGGCAATCAACCTGGAATATACCCGTATCACTAACCGTACCTATAAAACCGAAGACGCGCTGGAAACATTTATCCACCGGGGAGTGACCCTGGGTCATCCGCTGGGCAATGATTTTGATCGCATACTGGTCGGACTTGCACATTGGGTACGGTCTGATTTACAGGTAAAAGCTAATTATTCACATATTCGTCATGGCGAAGGCAGCATTTACACCCCCTGGGATATGCCGTGGATGAATTTTACCCTGGAAGAAGGTTACTCCGAACCGTTTCCTTTCGGTACTGTTGAAAGCAGAGACATCTTTGAAATACAGGCTCGCTGGTACTATAACGACTGGCTGCGTTTTAACCTGCAATTCCAGTCATACAACTTTAGCAACCAGGGTAATATCGAGGGACAAAGCGATTCTTACCTGCAAGGGAAAATAAATATAGAACTGAATCCGGGCTATCTGTGGAAAATAAATAACCCGGACTGACAGTAGCCTGATGTTCCAAGAGTAAACCGGGGGAGAGATTTATCATCATTACTTTAGGGGAAAGAAAAACTATTTGAGTATTGGTCAAGTTTTGTTAATTTATCTGCACTGAATACTGGAATTTTTTTTACGAGAATAAATGCTGATACCATCCAGAACCGTTAAAAACAGGCATAATATTATCATTGCCGGTGATGCCCAGGCGATCTCCGATTTAAGTCGATTTTTCATTCAAAAGCGAATCCGGTATCATGTTCATGGAGTTGTATTATTGCCGGGTGAGGAAGGACTGCCCGTCAACCCGGAAGCGCCATTGCAATTCCGGAATTTGGGAGCGATCGTTGAAATACCGGCGCTGCTTGAAAAAAACAGTATTGATGAACTGTTTATCGTCCTGCCAGCGCCTTGTTTTAATGCTGCAATCCGTGAATTGGTAGAATGTTGCCTGGGAATGGGGGTGGTTTGTCATATACCGGTTACAATAAGCGGTTATGAAAAGTATAAATCTATCTTACAAGAGTGGCCGCCATTTTCTTTACGAACTTTATATACCGGTTCACTTTATCAAAATCCATCTCTTAAAGTGAAATATTGTTTTGATTTTTATATGTCGTTATTATTATTGTTATTGTTGATCCCGGTTTTTATGATCATTGCACTTTTAATAGTAATATCATCAGGATGGCCGGTGATTTTTGTGCATCGGCGGGTTGGTTATAACCGGCGTATCTTTAATATGATCAAATTCCGCACAATGGTAAAAAACGCTGAAGCTATGCAGGCAGAATTGGAAAGCCTGAATGAAGCCGACGGCGCGGCGTTTAAAATTGCCGGGGACCCGCGCATAACCCGTTTTGGCAAATGGCTGCGCAAAATGAGCCTGGACGAACTACCGCAGCTTGTCAATGTGCTGCTGGGTGATATGAGCCTGGTCGGGCCGCGGCCACTGCCGGTTCGCGATGTGAGTAAAATCGAACATCGCTGGCAATACCGCCGATTCAGCGCACTGCCCGGCATGACCTGCACCTGGCAGACCAGCCGTCGTTACGAGATGCCTTTTGATGAATGGGCAAAACTCGATCTTGAATATATTGATAACTGGTCCATTGGTATAGACTTGAAAATACTGCTCCGAACCATTCCCGCTGTACTGATTGGCAAGGGACGATAATTACCATAACGATCAAGTATAAAATAGTACCGGAAAAGGTATGCTGGGAAAAATCAATGAAATAGTTTTATTTATCACCGTGTTTTTATTTTTTCTGTTCACAATTTTTCTATTGACCAGAACTGAAAATAAAACCACTAACAGGTTATTGGCCGCTTTTTTACTGGCAAAGCTGATCTGTATAATCAACATCCTGCTGTATTTTTTTTATAATTATTTCTTTTCCCATTTTCCCAATTTATTCTATATTTTATGGCCATTCCTGTTTGTCTATATTCCATTATTATATTTATATACCCGTTCAATTGTTTATCCTGAAATAAAAATTACGGTTGCAGACCTTAAATATTTTGCTGTTTTTGTCATTGCAGTTTTGTTTTTCAGTATCCGTTTTTATTTCCTGGATGCAAATGCCAAACGTTTACTTTTAGAGGACAGTAATTTTCATCAGCAGATTGGGTATTTATTTTTAATTTTATATTATCCGCAATCTTTCTTTTTCCTGGTTGCGTCTCTTGTCATGCTCTACAGATACCGGCAGCGGATCAGGCAATATTACTCTTCCCTTGAAAAAATTAACCTCTCCTGGCTGAGCATTGTACTGTGGTCGTTTATTATCATGTATTCAATTGCCCTGCTGGATGACTTGAGCCGTTTTACCGGGATCAAAATATCACTACTTGAATTATTATTGAATTGCAGTTTTCTTGTCTTTCCTTCAATTCTCATATTCAAGGGCCTCTCCTTGTCGAGTGAACCGACAAAAATAAACCTGGAAGAGAAAACCAAACCGGTAGGGCTGGATGATACGCTGTTAACTGCTTATACCAATCGTTTGCAACATTATATGCAGCATGAAAAACCATACCTGTATTCTACAATTACCCTGCAGGACCTGGCGGATAAATTATCTGTCCCCCCGCGTAATTTATCCTACCTGTTGAATAATTACATCAAGCAGAATTTTTTCGATTATATCAATTCTTACCGTATTGAAGAAGCCAAGCAGATTATGCAAAAGCACAACCGGCCCAAAACGATCCTCGAAGTTTTGTACAGCGTTGGTTTTAACAGCAAATCGGTTTTCAATACCGCATTCAAAAAAAATACCGGTATGACCCCCTCCGAATTTATCAAATACCTGGAAAAAGCCTGATAAAATGGTTCGACTTTATGTTTTTGCTTAAAGCAGGTCGAATTATCCCCTGTCAAATTTTATATTGTACCTGTAATAATCAATTAATTATTTACAGGGAGTTGATATGAACAAAATACCTTTTTCTTTAGCGGGGATAGTAGTGTTACTATTCTGCGCCTTCCGGCTTTTAGCCGTTGAAGGCCAGCAATTAAGTTTAACCATTGACGCGCCGTCGCTTGCCGGAAATCTGATCGGCGAAGCGACTACACAATCGATCATAGTATACCTGCCGCCCTCTTATAGTGAATCGACGGCAAGATACCCGGTTGTCTATTTTTTACCCGGCTGGACCGATTATGTAACCAATTGGACCAACGGCGCATACCAGGGCTTTCGCCTCAAAACCTCGATGGACAAGTTGATAACCGACGGGGTGTGCAGGGAAATGATCGTGGTCATTGTGAGCGGTCGTAATTTCATGGGCGGTGGCTTTTATGTCAACTCGCCGGTAACCGGCAACTGGGAAGATTTTGTTACACAAGATGTGATTGAATATATGGACGCGAATTACCGAACCCTGGCCGTTGCACAATCGCGCGGCATTACCGGGCATTCTATGGGCGGATTCGGGGCTCTTAACCTGGCAATGCTACATCCCGAGCTGTTTTCGGTTGTTTATGCGCTATCTCCGGGTTTGTATGATACCCTCGGTCTGAAAGAAGCACAGGTTTTCAAAAGTACGACTTTGATTAAAACTTTTATTCAAAAGCTGGATGAATGGGCGCAACTGGACAAGGAATCCGCCCTGCAAGCCTTTAAAACTTTTGTCGCCGGCCGGTTTAGCAGCGGTGACTGGGACGGAGCTTTTGGCTGGGCGTATGGAACCGCTTTTTCAACCAATATAGCCAAACCTTTTCCGCATCTAGATTACCCCTACACCCTGGTTAATGATGAATTGCAAGTGGATTCTACCTTGTGGTATAAATATGAAAGCGGTTTTGGCGGCGTGGCTCAAGAAGTGGAATTGTACAAGAACAACCTGGCCGGTTTACGGGGACTGGGAATCGATGTCGGCACAAATGATGAATACCGCTGGATCAGCAAAGGGTGCAAATATATGCACGATTTACTGACTGCTGCCGGTATTGCTCATGATTATAACACATTTAACGGCGGCCATGAAAATAAAGTACGGGAAAGAATTGAAACCATGATGATCCCCTTTATGTCCGGGCATTTGCAGTTTGAAGCCGAAAACTCGATAGAGAGTAAATCTGTGGAGGAGTATGACCTGCGTCTTGTTAACTATCCCAATCCGTTTAACAATGCCACTGTTTTTCAGGTCGAATTATCAAAACCCGGCCAGGTCAGCCTGGTGGTGTATAACTTGTCCGGTCAGGTTGTTGATACTTTGGCGAATAATTATTACTCACAGGGATACTATTCGTTCCCATGGGCAGCTGGCGCTAATGCCAGCGGACTCTATATTGCAGTATTGACAAACAGGGGAGAACGGGTCATCCGCAAAGTTGTTTTAAGCAAGTGAGCGCTGGAATTATAAAGCGCCCACTGAAATACGTGTTAATCACTAGGTAAACTGATGCCGGGAGTAAACCCGGCATCAGTGTCAAGTTTATTCAGCCAGGGGCAATAATTCCACTTTACGAAATTCTATAGGGTGACTTTCTGCCTGTAATGAGATATAACCTTTTGATATAAGCAGGTCTCCACCCTGGAACAGTTTTCTGGCATCCGCATCGGTTGTATCGTACTGGGCCTGTTCGTATTGCATTACCAGTTCGCCGTTAATAAAGTGTTTGATTATTCCACTGCCGTGTACTTCAGCTTCCATGGTTACCCATTGATCACCATGAAATGTGGGAGATGTGGAATTGTTGCAATGGGTAGTAACCAGTTCACCATTGATCACAACATTCGTTCCCGGAGTGCACAGATTAGCGGTCGACCGCTCATCCGTGCCGTTGCCGCCCAAAAACTGCGCCTCGATAGAGACCGGGAAGCTTTGCTCTTTGCTCATGGTTTCTGGAGCCTGGCAATGCAGCATTACGCCGCTGTTACGGAACGCCCAACCCTCGCCGCCGGGAGCCTGCTCGCCGACAAAGCGATATTCAATGCGTATCCTGTAATTTGAAAAGGGTTCCTTGTAAAAAATATGGCCATATTGATTGGTAAATTTTTCATATTGGTCATAACTCACTTTTAATACCCCATCTTCAACCCGGAAAGTGTTGTTATAATTATCACCCAGTTCATAACCGGCGATCTTGATTTTCCAGTCGTTCAAGTCCTTGCCGTTAAACAAGCTGAGCCACTCTTCGGCAGCCGGTTTTTCTTTTGATTTACCGCATTGATTCATGATTACGAACGCAAGCAGGGTGATGAAAATGACCAGGCTTGTTGTAATTGGATGTTGACCGGGTACAAGTTTTTTCATTGATCGTTACTCCATTTTGATTATTACTGTTGATTATTAATTATTTCGGTATATTGCCGGACATGGAACTGTTATTAATCGCACAAAAAGCGGGAATTGATTTTTTACAATGTCTGTGACCAGGTTCTGCCTGTTAAACCGGTTTGAAAAAATTACCGACTGCCGGTCATTTTTGAAAATATAACTTCAGGGCTCTGCGCATGTTTTATAAATGCTTCGGCGTATTTGCAGCCGTATTCCATGCCGCGAAAAACCTGCACCCGTTCAACATCAGTTTCGTACCAGGCCTGCACATCCTGGCTGACATGACTGAAACTGGCGTCATGTTTTTCCGTTACGGTAGTAGTTATGTCTATGTAATGGGTGGGATAAAAATTCTGTGACTGCGAACCGGTCATCACTTCATAATAATAAAAAGGACATTGGCGTCCCAGTCTCAGCCAGGCGTCATAAACCAGCAGGGAACAGACGCGGTGATCACGATGACTATCGATTGGCCAATGAGTGAACAGCAGGTCGGGTTTTTCTTTTTGTAGAAAATTATAAATATCCTGGTAACGTTTTTGATTGATTTCACAATTGCCGTCAATCTGGCCGAGGAATTCAGGCCGCGCCCCCAGTATTTTACACGCTTCAAGCGCTTCCCTGGTGCGTATATTCGCCGCCTCGGCGAATGATTTTCCTTCGATGCCGGCTTCACCGCGGGTTAAATATGCTGAAATCACTTCATGACCGGCGCGTGAAAACAACAGCATAGCGCCGCCGCAGCCCGTTTCAGGGTCGTCCGGGTGAGCGCCGAAAACAATGATCTTTAAGCGTTTTACCGGATCGGTTGCATCTTTTGTCGCTGCGCCGGCAAAAACTCCGGCGCCCATCACCGAACCGATTGCCGCTGGGCCGGAAAGACTCAATAATTCTCTTCTGCTCATTTTACCCATTCCAGGCTCCTTCCCGTAAATAACAACAATACCTGCCGGATTGTTGTTTTTTCTCCGGCTTTATTTATCTGTTTTGTGGTTATGTAATTTTTCAAGACTAGTATTTATTATAATGTGAATTTCTATAAAATACAATTGTTTTTTAGGGGTTCCCCGGATTAGGTAAAAAATATTTACAACATAAAAATTCAAATAGGCTCTATATTTTTTGTAGTTGATAATTCTCATCCTGTTTTTGAACCAAAATTTTATCATATCGACTTTTAGTCCTGATTAATATTACTCCTCGTCGATTCAATTACATTACATTATCCTAAAGTCTGAAGAAAAATATATCCTGCAATTCATAGTAACAAATTTTTATACTAGAAATTTATAAATAACCAACAGCTATAAATAGTCGCTATAATAATTGTTTAACGTTTTCTCTGCGTTCCCGACGTCCTCTGCGGTAAAATGAAAAGAATGAAACCGTAGAGTTCGCTGAGGTCGCAGAGGAAAAAAGAGTATATTGATTCCACGTCTTTATTGTTAAAAATTTGTACTAATAAAATTTTTCGATTCTTTGACACTTTTAAATTAATTGGGCACTCGGTAAATTACTACTGAAAGGCATATAGAGCCACAAAAAATTGAGTATTGCTGCATAGATTTTTTTCAATTCTGTCGGGAATATACAAAAGCCTCTTGCCGTTTAAATTAATTAAAATCAATTACAGGAATCCATTATGGTAAAAACAAATTTAGATAACGGTATGAATGTCTGGCGAACGCCGGAAAAGCTGGCTTTGGTAACCGGGGTGGATAATGTTGGCAAGCCGCATATAATCACAGTCGGCTGGATCATGCGCGTGTCTTTCAGTCCGCCAATTTTTGCTGTAGCAATTAATAACAGCCGGTATTTACATCAATGTATCAATGAGACGAATGAGTTTAATATCGCGATTCCCGGCGCACCATTAGCTGAAGCGGTGCTCGGTTGCGGCGAAAGAAATCCGCAAAGGGAAGACAGGTTTGCAAAGTATGGCTTGAAAACCGGTAAGGGGGAATATGTTAAAAGTCCGATCATTACCAACGCTGAGGCTAATTTTGAGTGTATGGTAATTGGCAGTATACCGGCCGGCGATCACACGGTTTTCCTTGGCAAAGTAATGGAAACCTGGGTGAGTGAAAAGCCCGACCAGAACCTGATGATTGTTGGCGACCAGGCCGGTTACCAGGTATTAATGGAAAAGAGTCCCTACAAACTGGGGATTATTAAAGATTAACAAGTCTTAACGGAATTTGAAATTTTCTGTGTCAAGGGGGAGTTGTTTAGCCTGGTTAATTGTTATATTATTTTATTTGTATGTTTTATTGCCTTTTTTTAGTATCTTAATCATCATAAATTGATTTTCAAGCAGGACAACAAAGCCCGGATATTAACCGGGCTTAATTAATACCCGCCTGCCCGATTTACCGGTAACCCGGATTCACAATTTTTAATGAGTGCTTCTCCGAGCATGAAAAAAGGTGTTATTTACGCTTTTGGCGCTTATTTATTATGGGGCCTGTTGCCAATTTACTGGAAACAGATCCAGTCAGTATTGCCTTATGAAATTGTCTTGCATCGTATGGCATGGTCATTTGTTTTTTGCGTGCTGCTGGTCAGCATCAGGCATAACTGGCAATGGCTGGGCAAATTGCGTAAACCATTGACCCTGGCGACTTTTTTCACTACCGCTTCAATTATTGGTATTAACTGGTTCACCTATATCTGGGCAGTTAACTCCGGATTTATAGTTGAAACTAGTCTTGGCTATTTTATCAATCCCCTGGTGAATGTTTTGTTCGGGGTGACTTTTTTAAAGGAAAAATTACGGATCGGCCAGTTGTTGTCTATATTGCTGACTGCTGCCGGAGTGCTGTATTTAACTGTTCATTACGGCCGGTTTCCGTGGATAGCCCTGATTTTAGCGTTTTCGTTTGCTATTTACGGTTTATTGCGCAAAACCGCGGCGCTCGGTTCGCTGGAAGGCTTGACGACTGAATCGGGTATTTATTTTATTCCGGCATTGGCATTCTTGATCTATATGCAATTCCACGGCAGCGGCGCCTTTGGGCATTGCGGACTTTTACAAACCCTGTTATTGCTGTTGACCGGTCTGGTAACGGCGCTGCCGCTCTTGTTATTTGCCGCCGGCGCCCGTAGAATAACTATGACTTCACTGGGAATATTACAATATATAGCGCCGACCTGTCAATTTCTTATTGGAGTATTTATCTATCATGAAAATTTCCCGGCCAGCCGCTTTACCGGTTTTCTGATCATCTGGTTTGCCCTGGTAGTTTATACCCTTGAATCCCTGTGGTCGCGGCGCAAGCAGGATGTGATTCCGGATTTGTAAGCGGTAAAAGACGCTGCTCTTTATGAAATAATTGGGTCAACCGAAATGGAATTTTTTAACCGACTTTTCTGTGGCAATTTGTTCCATAATTATTTCAGTGTTCACATTGTAGGTAACTGCCATAAAATTCAATCTCTTATCTTCAAAATACGGCACTGCCGCATTTCTCTTTATAAACAAATTTGCTTGACATTAATTTTTTTTTTTGTATTTTCATATTTGTTAAAACGGTTAACTTAATAATTGCAGTTTTTAGCTCCTCTCGTTAACAATTTTTGATTACACATTGTGTACATCCAAGCAATCCTGTTTTGCAGTGTTTTAATTTTTCGAATGAGCGTGTTTATACTATGGAAGCAGGGAAAATAAAACTACTAATAAATTATTTAATCCACACATTTAAAAAGGAGTAAAGTGCATGAAAAAAATGACAGCCGTTGTAGCGCTGATGTCGGTATTTACCCTGGCGATCTGTTTCAATGTTATCGGGGCTATATCGGTAGAGTTGATGGCCAAGCTGGGTATTACGACAGCCAATATTGGCAGTATGGTATTTGCCCTGTTCTTATCGGCATGTATTGTGCAATTTTTTATCGGCCCGCTGGTTGACAAGTTTGGTTACAAGTTGTTTGCCATAATCGGTTTCATTGTTACCAGCGCCAGCATGTTTTTCCTGGCTTATGCCCCCAGTTTTTCCCTGGCAATGGTCGCTTCCGTTTTTCTGGGAATCGGCGCAATGTGTTTGAACACTGTCGGTAATACCCTGATCCCGGTGGTATTATTCGAAGGTAAAGACCCGGCCCGCGCCGGCAATTTCGGCAATGGTTTCTTTGGTCTTGGTTTAGTGGTTACCCCCTGGCTGGTCGCATTCGGTAAAAGCGCCGGTTTAACCGCAACAATGGCAATAACCATTCTTGGCGTACTTGTACTGGTATTCCTGGTATTTGCCCTGCTCAGTTCCTATCCGCAAAGCTCTTCCGGTTTCAAATTTTCAGATGCTTTTAAAATGTTAGGCAAAACCGCAGTTATTCTAGCCGCCCTGGCATTGTTCTGTTATATTGCCCTGGAAAGCACAATGAATACCTGGGTAAAACCGTTTATGACCGAAATATTTGGCGGTACGGAAAGCGCCGCCACCAATGCCGGTTTAGTGCTCGGCTTTTTCGGCTTTGCCATGATGGTTGGCCGGTTTATTGTATCCGCCATTAAAAACCTGACCGCAATCGGAATTCAGGTCATTACCGGCGCTGCGATAATTTCCGTAATTACTATTGTGTTAATGATCGTTACCAAGAGTCCTGTGGTTGCCGTGATTGCTGTGGTGGTAACCGGTCTGGCTTTTGCGCCGATTTTCCCCACGGTTGTTGGTGTTACCTTTGCCAAATTTGAACCCAAATTCTATGGCAGTATATTTGGTATCATTTTCGCTATCGGTTTATTGGGCGGGACCTTTGTTCCTAACTTTATCGGTACCCTGGCCGAAGGCAAATCCGTTCAACAAAGCTTACCGATTGCCGCTGTAATGGCAGGAATTCTGATCATCATCGCCCTGATCATGGGCCTGACCGGCAAAAAAGCCAAGTAATATATAATGATAAAAGCGGCGCCGCAAGCGCCGTTTTTATTATTAAGCGGTTTTTCCCACAAACAGTGCAACCGGTTCATTACCGGTAAGCATTTTTCTAACCGCAGTTAAGAACTATAACGGGTTTGGCTATTGTAAACGGAGGATCGTTTTATGGGCAAAAAAATTCAACTCGTTGTGATGATGTTTTTGCAATATGCTGTTTGGGGTGCCTGGTACCCGGTGTTATCCGATTATATGCTCAATACTTTGGGTTTCAACGGCATCCAGGTTGGCGTTATCTATAGTTTGCTGCCCCTGGCGACAATTATTTCACCGTTCATCGGCGGGCAAATAGCAGATCGTTATTTTGCCACTCAAAAGGTTATTGGCTTTTTACAGTTATTGGGTGGTGTATTCCTCATCGGCTTGTCGTTAGTTAGTGATTACAAGCTGATGATCCTGATGATGTTCCTGTATACCTTGATGTATGCTCCCACTATGGCGCTCACCAATTCCATTACCTTTCACCATCTTACCGATTCGGAACGCGAGTTCGGCTGGATACGCGTTGGCGGCACCATCGGCTGGATCGTAATCGGCTTGTTACTTGCCGGCTGGCGGGTACTGGCCGGTAAAGGCGTTGTCCCCGGTATGGCCGGCGACGCCCTGATGCTGGCCGGAATCGCTTCAATAATTTTAGGATTTTATGCTTTTACCTTGCCAAACACGCCGCCCAACAAGGAAGCTAAAAATCCCCTGGCGTTTGTCGAAGCATTTAAAATGCTGAAAAACCCCAATTTTGCGGTGTTTATTGTCATCTGTTTTGTGGTTTCCACAGAACTAATGTTTTATTACCAGTTGACCGGCCCGTTTCTGACCTCGCCCAAAATCGGCGTCAGTTCAACCGGGTTATCGGGAGTTATGACCATTGCCCAGGCTGCAGAAATATTTGTGCTGGCTTTGTTGCTGCCGTACTTTTTGCCAAAATACGGTATGCGTAAAACCCTCACCTTGGGCATTCTGGCCTGGCCGATCCGCTATATCATATTCTCCATCGGGTCACCGGCATGGCTGGTTATCGCTTCGTTGACTTTGCATGGTTTCTGCTTTGTATTCTTTTTTGCCGCCGCGCAAATTTATGTCGATACTGTAGCGCCCAAAGATATCCGCGCTTCAGCGCAAAGTATGATTTCATTTGTAACTTATGGATTAGGATTATATACCGGCAGTATTTTTGCCGGCTGGATACAGAACCTGTTCTCTGAATTCGACGCCAACGGCGCCATTATCAGCACTAACTGGACTCATGTATTCCTTATCCCCACAGCGTTAACAGTTATTTGTGCCATTGTCTTTGTAACGACCTTTAGAGAAAAATTGGGGTCGGCAGAAAAGTAGAGTTTTACAGGAACGAACAAGGGGCAACCGCCCCTTGTTCAAGTCTCTCCTGGTTGTTGTTATTCCCTGATATATAATTTACACGCTTCCGTCAGCATATCCTGAATGTTGGCCGCCATTTCATGCGGATCCTGCAGCGATCCGTCCAGTAGTGAAACGCTGTAAAACAGGTTGAACGCCAGTTTGGATAACATCGGGTCATTGACGTCTTTTTGATAGATTTTATGCATCTGTACGATCATGGGGTGTTTTTTGTTAATTTCCATCACCTTGGCCGGCAATTTAGCATTCTGGTTATACAGATGCATGATCTTTTCCATCTGGCCTGACATGCCTTTATGCGAACTGACCAGCACCGCCGGATTATCGACCAGCCGTTCCGAAAGTTTCACATCCTCAACCCGGTCGCCCAGAATATCTTTGATACGCCGGGCCAGTTTGTCCAGTTCACGGGTTTCTTCCGGCTGTGATTCCGCTGCGGGTTCAGCCCCGCTTGTTGACGGTATAGCGGCAAGTTTGCTCAAATCCGCCTGATCGGCAGAGACAAACTGCTTTTTATTATAATCCAGCATCCCACTGAGCACAAATTCATCGATGGGATCAAAGCAATATAGCACTTCAATATTTTTCGATTTGAAAATATCCATTACCGGGTTCTTTTCCACGGCTTCCCGTGAGGTACCGGAGAGGTAATAGATCTCTTCCTGCTTTTCAACCATGCCTTCAACATATTTCTTTAATGTAGTCAATTCGTCCGCATTGGCGCAGCGGGAAGAATTAAAGCGGAACAACTCGGCGATTTTTTCCCGGTTGGTATAATCGTTGTATCCTTCTTTAAGGGTGCGGCCGTGTTGCTGCCAAAATTCTTTATACTTGACCTCATCCTGGGCAAATTCCTGTAAATGCGTGAGGAACTTGCTTACCAGGGTGCTTTTAATTTTAAATAAATAAGGATTCTCCTGTAATGTCTCCCGCGAAATGTTCAGGGGCAGATCATCGCTTTCAACAATACCCCGAACAAACCGTAAATAGGTGGGCATAATGTCTTTGGCATGAGCATCGATCAGCACCCGCTTGACAAACAGGTGAACGCCTTCGTCTTCGCGGCCAAAACCGAATAGCTCCAGGTTGGTCCTGGGTACATAAAGCAATGCATGGAATTGTAATGGCACATCTGCGGACAGATGAAAGCGGGTGAGCGGCTCATCCTGCTGCCGGGCGATGAATTTGAAAAATTCATTGTACTGTTCATCTTTGAGATTGTTTTTCGGTTCCCGCCAGATCGCGGTGATCTTGTTAATTTGCTCGCCATCCACCATGATGGGGAAGGGGACAAAGTTGGAATACTTTTCGATGGCGGACTGGATGGTGAATTTTTCAGCAAACTCTTCCGCGTCCTGCCGCAGATGAACTACAATCGTCGTGCCCCGTTTTACCGGTTCCGTTACCGGTTGAATTTCAAATGAACCGCGGCCGTCGCTTATCCACAACCAGGCCGGCTCATCTTTTTGGGCAGCTTTAGTGGTTATTTCCACTTTTTCACCAGCCATAAAAACGGAGTAAAAGCCTACTCCAAACCTGCCGATAAGATTCAGCTCGCCCTGCTTATCCTTATCCGCCGCCAGTTGTTTTATAAATTCCGAGGTGCCGGAGCGGGCAATAGTGCCGATATTGGCGATAAGTTCACTGCGGCTCATGCCGATCCCCGTATCGGTTATAGTAAACATCTTTTTGTCTTTATCTAATGTTATCCTGATTTCCAGGTTTGCATCGGGGTCAACGATTTCCTCGCCCTTGAGCGATAGAAATCGCACTTTATCCAATGCATCGGCGGCATTTGAAATGAGTTCGCGGATAAAGACATCGCGATGGGTATAAAGCGAATGGGTTAATATATCCAGCAGTTGGTTTACTTCTGCTTTGAATTTATAGCTGGTGTGGTCTTGCTCACTCATTTTTTCCCTTTCCTGTAAATTTATTCAGCGCCAATTGTTTATTGCGCACCAGGCCGCACCGGACATGTAGCCAGGTATTCTGAAACACATTGAACTTGATTCGTTTGCTTAAAATATAAATTTGAAAAATTAAGTCTGCATTAATAATAACCCCATGCAGCAATTTTCGTGCAAAAATATTAATAAATACCCAATATATTGAAAAACAAATAGTTATGCAATGCTGATCTGGACAGGATGAAACAGTAAAGCAAGAATGTCTGCCAATATCTGACAAATTGTCATAATATTTTTAAATTACATTGCCGCAATACTTCCAGCAGGTTCTCCAATTTAATTGGTTTACTGATATAGTCGTCCATGCCGGCTTGCAGGCATTTTTCCCGGTCGCCTTCCATAGCATTGGCCGTCATTGCCACGATGAGCTGTTTTTTTTCCGGCCATTTTTGCCGAATTATTGCGGTGGTTTCAAATCCATCCATTTCCGGCATTTGTACATCCATAAAAACTACATCGAATTTTTTATATTCCAAAATATGCAGCGTTTCAAGTCCATTATTTACAATCTCCGGATGGTATCCCAGTTTACCCAGCAGTTTCTCCGCCAGTTTTTGATTAACCAGGTTATCTTCCGCAACCAGAATTTGTAAAGGATACTGCCTGGCAAAGCTACTGTCAATGCTGGTCAATACCGGTTCTTTTTTCCGGTGCGATACCTCACCCATGAAGATATGTAAAATTATATTATAAAGATTGGACTGTTTCACCGGTTTGTTAATATAGCTGGCAAATTTGATCGCTTTGACCCGTTCGCTGTCATCCCGGAAGCCGATAGAAGTGAGCATGATAATTGGCAGTTCTTCAGCAGACTTGAATTTTCTGATCTCTTCAGCCAGGGTTATGCCGTCCATTTCCGGCATTTGCATATCGAGAATAACCAGATCGAATGCGACATTTCTTTTTATAAGATCAATAACTTCTGCCGGAGAATTGGTGTCGTGAGCGATCATATTCCATGATTTTGCCTGCAACGATAATATGCGCCGGTTCGTATCGTTATCGTCAACTATCAAAACCATTTTCCCTGATAATTGAGGCAGACTATCCTCGCCGTTTTCCCGGGATTGCTTGTGCTCTGCCTCGGTAATGATCGTAAAGAAAAAGGTTGAGCCTTTACCTTCTTCACTTTTGGCCCACATTTTACCGCCCATTTTTTCACACAGGCTTTTACTGATCGATAAACCCAGTCCGGTACCGCCATATTTACGGGTGGTTGAAGCATCCGCCTGGGTAAAGGATTGAAACATACTGCTGATTTTATTTTTAGGAATTCCTATGCCGGTATCTTTGACGCTGAACAATAACTCATATTTACCATTTTCCTGTAAACGTGATTTCACCAATATAGAAATATCCCCTTCATGAGTGAATTTTACCGCATTACTTAACAGGTTATTAAAAATTTGCCGCAGACGATTCATGTCGCCATATATAATTTGGGGAACAGCGGGCTCGATGAGATAAGCCAGATCAAGCATCTTTTTAGCGGCGTTTGGCGCGTGAAAATCAAGGCATTCTTCGATCACATCCCGCAATACAAATGGCTGATGTTCAAGGTTCAGTTTACCGGATTCGATTTTAGAGTAATCGAGAATATCGTTGATAACCGACATGAGCGCATCGCCGCTGGTTTTAATGGTTTCCACATATTCGCGTTGTTCACCATTTAATTCAGTTTCCAGCAACAGGCCGGTCAAACCAATAACCGCATTCATTGGTGTGCGAATTTCATGGCTCATATTCGCCAAAAAATCGCTCTTGGTACGGGTGGCCTGTTCGGCTATTTCTTTTGCCTCTTTCAGGGCTTTTTGTGCCTTTAGAGACAGCTCTTTTTCCTTGTGCTCAATTTCTTTTTCCCGGATCGCTTTTTCTTTTTCCAACTCCATGATCTTTTTTTCATGTTCAGCGATTTTTTGTTTCTTTTCGGCTTCATCCTTTTCTATTTGCATACGCTTTTTTTCTCGACCGATGATTATCATCCGGGTCAATGTATAAATTAGGACCAGCGCAGCTAAAAACAGGATCACTGCCACAATCGGCAAAGGTTTGGCAACCCGGAATTTATATACTGCAGGCGTAACATCGGCATCGAGTTCCGGAGATTTAGCCCGAACCTGGATAATGTGAATGCCGTTTTTTAAATCATTTAATTCCAGGTTTGTATTATGAGTAAATTCACTCCATTCATTCTCATCCAGTTTCCAGGAATACCAAAAATCATCTTCAGGAATATTGTGCCATTTTTTTACCGCGGAAAATTTTATACGAAAAGAATCTGTTTTATAAACCGGCGTTATTTTTTCACCGGATAATTTTGTGAATGCGCGTTGTGCGACAGTTGTAATATTCAGGCTATCTGCCGAGCCGTTTTTATGATATATTTTTAAAGTATCACTATTGATATCCGAATCGGTCCACAACAACCAGGTCTGATCTGCCAGGATATAGGTCTCGGGGATTTCCGGAATCGGCGGGGTATAAATGGAAACACCTTTATCTTTTGTGCCAATCCATACCGAGCCGTCCTGCCAGGGCTTTACGCACCATACCAGGTCACTGGAAAGGCCATTTTGACGGGATAAATACATAAAGTTTTCTCCGTCAAATACATTTACGCCATTACCTTCAAGCCCAAGCCAGATGCGCCCGTCCGGGGTTTCGGCAATGTCTTTGACAAATAATCCGGCCAGTCCGTTTGATTTGTTATAGGTATGCCATTTCCCGTCACGGTATACTGAAGCGCCGGCATCGAGGCTGCCAACCCATATATCGCCGTTGGATGCCTGTAACAGGGAACCGATTTTATTACTGCACAATCCATCCTTGACCGTGATATGCGACCATTGTTCATCTTTGAAAACTGCAATACCATCTATATTTGAACCGATCCATACGGAGCCGTCGGCAAATTCGCCGGCAACAAAGGCTGATGTTATCGGCAAACCGTTGTCGGGATTATATACTGTTTTCTTGCCGTCTTTAATACGCAGTACAACATCAGCTCTGGCGGCAAATTCAATTTTATTGCCGGCCCAAATAGAGCCGTCGCCAGCGCTCATTACGAACATTTGATAATCATCAAGAATTGTAAAATTTTTGTTACCATTGCGTAACACTCCCAGCCCACTGCGTATGGTGCGCCAGTTGGTACAAGCCAGCCATAAATTATTATTATTATCCTCAACCAGGTCATTGCAATAAGCGCCGGGCACGCCGTCATCCATACCAAAATATTGCCACTTTCCATTTTTTAGCACGGAACAGCCGTCCGTTGTGGCAAACCAGATGCTCCCATCCCGGCGCGGTAAGATATCCCTGACGCCATTGGTAGACAAGCCATCGGTAACATTGAGGTATTTCCAGTTGCTTGGATAGAACAGGGTTATTCCACTCATTGTTCCGATTACCAGGTCGTTATTATAGTTTTGTGACAAGCAAAAGGTAACATCATCACCAAGACCGTCTTCGGTTGTATAATTTGTCCAGAAATTGTTTTTTAAAACTCCAATACCGCCAAATTCTGTGGAAATATGAATTGTATTGGGTGAGAATATTTCCAAATCGGTAACATGATTGCCGGGCATTACATCCTGGAGAGAGAGCTGTTGATATGAATTGTTGGCAAATTTAAAAATCCCTTTATAAGTTCCCAGGTAGAGATTATTTTGCGAATCCCAGGCAAAGGGGTATTGAAAAATACTCCGGTACAACATCTCCGAAGAGTCTAAAACCCAGTTTGTAATGTGATTATTTTTAACCCTGACCACCTTGGCCGGACTTATTGCAAACCATAAGCTGCCGTCCGGCCCTTCGGAAATCGCCCGCACATTATTATTGAACACCTGGTGATTATCAACTTTGATGATTTTTTCTCCATCATAGCGACACACGCCATAGTAGGTACCAATCCATATTGTGCCTTTTGAATCCTGAAAAAGGGAATAGATAAAATTATTATCAAGCCCGTTTGCGGTGGTATAATAAGTCCAGTTACCTTCTTTAAAGACCGCCAGTCCGTTATTCTGACTGCCTATCCATACATTACCGTTTTTATCTTCCAGCATTGTGGTAATTTTGTCCGAATGAAGGCCGTTAGCTGTGGTGATACGGGTGAATTTAAAACCATCCCAGACCGTTATACCGGTGCCATCGGCGCCTTCCATACCATGTGCAAACCAGAAGGTACCGTCCTTTTTTTTCAATATAAAACCAACATTGCCTGAGCCCAGGCCGTCGACAACAAAAAATTTACCCCAGCGGTGTTGATTTAATGGACGTTGTTCCAGTTGAACATTTCGTAACCGCAAATGCTCGATCTTTATGTTTGAAGTTGCCGGCTGCGACAGGGACAAGCCTGGTATGATAAATGCCAGCAAAAGAAATTTCAAAACCAATAAAACTTTGTACATTCGGGCGCTCCGCAATCAGGTCAGTTGCGTTTTTAAGCAATTTTTAAGAGTAGATGTGTTCTTTAATTCCAGAATCAGATCATCGATTTGAATGGGTTTACTGATATATTCATCCATACCGGCTTGTAAACATTTTTCACGATCACCCTCCATAGCATTGGCCGTCATGGCAATTATACGCGGGCGTTTTTTGGCGGACCATTTTTCACAAATGTTCCTTGTCGCTTCAAAACCATCCATTTCCGGCATTTGAATATCCATCAGAATCAGATCATAATGCTTCTTTTTCAAAGCTTTGATTGCTTCCAGACCATTAACTGCAATATCCGCATTATATCCCAGCTTACTTAATATGCGCAACGCCAGCTTTTGATTAATAACATTATCTTCAGCAATTAATATTTCCAGAGGTATGGTTTGTGCCATATTGGGATCTAAAACCGGGCCTTTGGGGTCTTTTTCAAGAATCGGCGCAGAGCCGTTGAATATCTTTAACAGGGCGTTGAGTAGTTGCGACTGCTTGATTGGTTTGGTCATTACCGTAGAAAAGTTTAATTCTTTAATTCTTTTGTTATCTTCATCTTTTCTAACCATTGAGGTCAGCATAATCATGGGAATTGAACATTTATTATATTGTTCACGTATCTGGGCAGCCAGGGTGAGGCCGTCCATTTCTGGCATCATCATATCCAATATTATTGCATCATACCGTTTACCGCATTTGATCCATTCCAGCGCCTGCAGACTTGAACCTGTATGCTCCGTTATCATATTCCATGATTTTGCCTGTAAATCAAGGATTCTACGGTTGGTGTCGTTATCATCCACTATCAACAGATGTTTGTTATAAAGAATTTTGGTTGAAAAATGTGCATCCATAACGTTATCATGCCCGTCGACATGAATAGTAAAATAAAAAATTGAACCCTTGCCCAATGTGCTTTCAACCCACATTGTGCCGCCCATCAATTCACAAAGTTTTTTGCTAATTGCCAGCCCTAACCCGGTGCCGCCGTATTTACGGGTAATTGAGGCGTCGACCTGGGTAAAAGCTTCAAACAGGTATTTAATCCTGTCTTTGGGAATGCCGATCCCGGAATCTTTGACGGAGAATAATATTTCAAAGCTGTTATCGGCAATTTTTTTTGCGCTTACCATCAACACCACTTCACCCTTTTCAGTGAATTTAATGGCATTATTCAGCAGGTTATTTAATACCTGGCGAATACGGGTTACGTCGCCCAAAAAGTCATCCGGCGATTGTGGATCGACCAGGCAGGTCAATTCAATACCCTTATTAGCAGCATTGGCCGATTGAATATCAACAGATTCTTCAACACATTCCCGCAGTTTGAAAGGATGCTTTTCAATATCCAGTTTCCCTGATTCGATTTTGGAAAAATCGAGTATATCGTTAATGATCACCATCAGGCTATCGCCGCTGGTACGAATAGTTTCAACATATTCCCGCTGCTCATCGGAAAGTTGGGTGTTGAGAAGCAGTCCGGTCATACCGATCACGCCATTCATTGGAGTTCTGATTTCATGACTCATATTGGCAAGAAATTCCGATTTGGCTTTAGTACCTTCGCGCGCAGCTAATAAAGCCTTGTCCAACTGTTCATTCTTTTTTAATAACCGGTCTTCTGCTTTTTTAATTTTTGTCATATCTCTTGAAATACCGACAATACCGGTAATTTCACCCAGATGATTTTTTACCGGCACCTTGGTTGACGACACCCAGCGATGAAAGCCATCAGGACGTATATCCAGTTCAATTTTGCCAATCAGTGGCCGGCCTGTATTTATAATATTTTGTTCATCGGCAAAAGCTTCTTTGGCATGCTTTTCATCAAAAAAATCAAAATCAGTATGCCCAACTGCTTTTGAGGGTGAAAAAATTCCCAGGGTGTGCGCCAATGAGATATTGATGCGGGTAAAGCGGCTCTCCCGGTCTTTGAAGTAAATTGAATCGGGAATATTATCCATTAATGTTCGTAACAGGGTTTTTTCCGTAGATAGTTCTTCACGGGTTTTATTTAATTCAAAGATCTCATCTGTCAATTTTAAATTATTATAAATAAATGTAGAAATGTTTTGTGATAAAATATTGAGAAAGTTTAATATATTTTCAAAATGTTCTGCTGAAATGACCGGCACTTTTTTATAAGCGTCGACAAGTTCATCCGGCTCGGTTCCAATGGATCGGGCATAAGCCCGAATTTTATTGCAGCTTTCTTTTTTAACAATTCTTTGTCCAATCAACCAGGTAGCAACATGTTTTCCGGCAACTATAATTGGCGCCGCTGCATTGATGAATCCGCAAGACTTGCACTCTCTGCTCACCGTTTGATGCAATTGTTTGGCAGCATCTCCCAGAGATTTGTCTGAATCTATACAATCCTGGTACCCTTTTTCAGTACAGCGAATGATGCTGCACACCTTGCTGAAATTACAGCCGTTCGTTAATGGAACGCCGTCAACGCCGGTAATAACCGAAGCGACATCCGCCACCTGGGAAAATGAATCCTGAATCTTTTGCAGAATTTCCAGGGGTATCAATTCATCCAGTTTAACTTTTCTATTCTGAAATTCGCTTATGGTTAACTGACCGCCTGATGTTTCATGTTCGTAACCCTTTACACCATGTTCATTTACATGCTCATGGCTTTTGGCAATACTTTTTTTTATAATAATGAGTCCTGTAATTGTGTCGGTATTATTTTTTTTTGGTAATATGGTTACCTGCCAATAATTTATGTTGGTATCCCCGTTAGTATGCGATGTAGTTGTAAATGAAAATTTTTCCTGTTGACCCGACAGAATTGCCAATATTTTATCTTGCATTAATTCCAGATCCGGTTCCACTTCAAGAATAGATCTGCTGATAAACGATTCCTCAAGACCATGTGTTGCGTTTAATCCGAATTCTTCCTCTATTTTTAAATCTTTATCTGTTATTGCAAATGCGGCATTCTGTTCTGTGAGTATAATTTTTACAGCACTAGCGTCCATTATTTCCTCCGGATAGGAATAGTTTTAGACACAACGATAGATTGTAATTGTTTTAAACAATTAAAATACAAATATTTGCAATAATTACTGCAAGTTAAACTTTTATTGAAATGCAAATATTGTTCCATTTACAAAAAAAATAGCTGTAAAATGAGTAAAGGCTGGTAAAGTTTAATGTGAGGATAGGTAGAGTTGCAAACGGTAATGAGTTTTCAGAATTTTTACCTCGACGCCACCTGTATTCGCAACGATAACATTCCCTTTATATAACCCCGGGAATGTCAAAACCGGGATTATGTCAAAGGATCTTTTTTATCAAGTCATTTAATACGCCAAGCATACAAAACAAGTTTGTCATTTGGAGCGAAGTGAGAAATTCTCCTCGTTCCTAATCTCCTGAGACTGTGTGAAAACGCCTGCAAAAGCCAGGTTGTCAGTGCCTGGAAGTAGCTCGGATTCTCCCGAATCCGGAGTACAGTCCCTTTATGGACTGTGGGCCGCCGCAGGCGGCCTCGAATTGTTTTATCGCTTCAATAAAAACATATAGTTACCTAAGACAAAGTTTATCTGTAATAATCGGTAAGCATTTCTTATTACAGATAATATTAGGACCTGCGGTCCGAAGCATCGCATAAAGGCGATGCACTCCACTTTTTACAGTATTATTTTCGTTTTCACACAGTCTCTCCTGATTAGGAACGAGAGTGGTCAGGAATCTCCGATTCCTTTCAAGCAGTTATTTTATTTTAAATATGATCATTGCCTTTCAAATCAGAGATTTTGTACAAGCAGGTTCCCAATCGGGAGATTGGGAACCAGAAGCGATTTTTCTTTGCTTCGCTCCTCGGAATGACATGAATGGAATTTTTTACTCAAACTTGTACCTGTTCCATATTTTTTCAGGCTTTTGAGCAGCTACGATGAAACCCAGGTTGCCGCACAGCCTGTATAACGATAATCAGAGTGGCTGGCGCCTGGCTGTCATTTTTGTATAATATCAAGATATTCGAATTTACTAGGCAATTACTTTTATTTTTTATCAAGTCAGTTTAGTGTTATTTTGAATTTTTTACTACATTTCTTATATAGCTACCTGCCGGCCGGCATAATTGATGAATTCCATTTGCTTAAAGTATCGTTCCAATACAGCGGCGCCAGCCAGGTACCGCCTGACATGGAATTGTTGTGAGTAATGTACCAGGCGCCATCGGTATCACGAACGATTGATCCGCCTTGGGCAAATATCCGTTTATTCGCATTGGTAATGTCCCACTGTTGTGGAGAATCGGATGTAAAGATGTGCAGGCATTGATCACCGGACAAGTTGTTATCATTGATTGGCCCGGCCAACAAATACCAGGTATTGCCCCGCGAAAAAACCTGCGGCTGCATAATAAAGGACTGTTCCGGCCAGGGCGATGCGCCCTGGTCATTATCGAGTAAGGCAATAGAACGACCGCTCCAGTGTAACAAGTCTTGTGATGTTGCAAAGACAATTGCATGTTTGCCTGTAATGGCGGCGGGTTCGGCGCCGGCATAATACATGAACCATTGATCTTTTACCTGGTGAATATATGGAGTAAAGGCGAATGGACTGTCCTTTATCACCTGGCCATGCTGCGTCCAGGTCAAACCGTCTTTAGATGTTGCACAATATATGGAATAGGGGCCCTGCTCGCCGCATTTTCCGCCACTCCAGGGCATTTGTGTGCCCGCCGGGCAGTCCTGCCAGCCGCTCCAGGTTTTCCCGGAACCGACATAGTACATATAATATGTTTTATTGTTATAGATAACAAATGGCTGCCAGGTAAAGGTCTCTTGTGTGTTTTCATCGGCATACAAAACGACCCCCCTGAAATCCCATTTTTCAGCGTTCAGACTGGAGGCTTCCGCTAATACAATATATTTTACTTCCTGTGGATTCTTGGCGGCTTTTTCCGGGGCTGCCGCAGCATACAGGCGCCATTTATGATCGTGACCATATACGAGCGAACTGCCGAAAATTTGCCAGTTTTTATTCACTGTATTACTGTTGAATATTAATTTAAACTCACCGACCGATACCAGCGGTGAACGTTCCCGATCCGCTAATTTCACCCAGTTATGCGGCGCCGGGGCCGGTGTATCCGATAAATAGATATAATCTACCCTTAAAAGTGTTTTCCCGGAGCTTATGTCTTCAATACCAAACTGTGCTTCCTGCCCTTTAAATTCAGAGACATCCCAGCCCCGTAACTGCAAATCATAAAAATTATTACCAAACGCTTCACGCACAATGGCCTTGTTAATTAACAAATATATGCGAACCCGCGGGTAGAGTTCTCCTGCCAGGTGAAAATTAAGATAATTACGGTTGATCCGAAACGGCTTGCTGATTATTCCACCATCTCTATTGCTGTTGTGGCGGCCCTGGCTATCGCCGGTCGCGAGCAGATATTTGCCCTGGTAACCCACCGGGCTGTGTTGCCAGGTTTTTATAGTATCCTCGCTAACCGGGCCACCGTTATAAAATGGATTTTGACCAACAAATTGCCATTTGTCCAAATTCCCGGATTCAAAATCATCGATAATAATATCCTGTTTACTACAGGATAAAGCGGTGAGCATTACTGCAAAAAATAAAAATATGCTTCTATTAATCATAATCTCCTCATTGTAATTCACGTGTATTGTTTGAATAGTCGACTTGTTTTATCCGGGTTTACGCCGGTCGGCGCGGAAACCTTTATCCCTGCGCAGGGGAATCATCATGCCCTTGCTGGTTTCCAGCCAATCGAATAGCTTTTGGTTGAGACTTTTAACCAGATCCTGGTATTGTGGTTCATTTATCAGGTTATGCATTTCCTGCGGATCGTTTTCAAGATCATATAGTTCATCGCAATCCCAAATGCCATGATAATGAATATATTTATGTTTATCAGTGCGAACGCCATGCACTGTTGGGGTATGTGGAAAATTCCGTTCCCAGTAATATTCATAAAAAATCTCGCTTCGCCAGGTGGTTGCGACATTCTGTAACAAGGGCATTAATAATTTACCATCCATGTTGGCTGGAGTTTCCAGGCCTGCAAGTTCCAGCAGGGTGGGGGCAATATCAATATTTTGCACCAGACCGCTGACCCGCTGCGGCTTGATAAGCTCCGGGCAGTACGCCAGGAATGGGACCCGCATGGATTCTTCGTACATCGACCGTTTATCGATCAGGCCATGTTCGCCAAACATAAAGCCGTTATCGCCCATGTACATGACCACGGTATTTTCCAATTCATTACAGCTTTGTAAATAATCCAGAATTTTGCCGATGCTTTCGTCAACCGCCAGCAGGGTTTCGCAATACCTTTTGTAAAAAGTATCATAATCCATATCGCCGTGATACATATAATCGACGCCATGCCAGCTATTGCGTTGTTCTTTAACCCAGCGGGGTTTGCCGGCATAGTTTTCGGGAGTATCGGCCATGCTGGCGGGATATTCCGGGATTTCGTTTTCATAAACCCCCAGGTGCCGTTTCGCCGGCTCGAACATGGCATGTACAGCTTTGTGAGAAAGATATAAAAAATAAGGCTTTTGTTGATCGCGCTCTTTTTGCAACCAGTCCAGGGCATAATCAGTTAACATATCGGTAATATAACCGGTCGTTTGCACAGTTTTACCGTCAATGTTAAGGGTTGGATCGTAATAATCACCCTGACCGCGAAAACTGATCCATTTATCAAAGCCTTTACGCGGCGCATCGGAATCGTCGCCCATGTGCCATTTACCGATAAAAGCGGTTTGGTAACCTGCCTGTTGCAGGTATTGGGGAAAGAACACAGTGTTTTCCGGGATCATGGTATTATTATCGACAACTCCATGCTTGTGAGAAAACTGCCCGGTCAATAGAGAAGCACGGCTTGGCGAACACAAAGCCGTAGTAACGAACGCCTTTTCAAACCATGCGCCTTCGCTGGCCATGCGATCCATATTAGGGGTTTTTAAAAAAGCTGGTTTACCAATAAAACTCATAAAATCATAGCGGTGATCATCGGCAAGAATAATGATAATATTCCGGGGTTTAATTCCTTTAATGCGGGCCGGTTGTTTTATAGTTTCCGCTTTGACCTGCGCCAACGGCAGCGCGGCTGCCAACGCGCCCATTGTACCAATAAAATGCCGACGGGATGTTGATTGCTTTTTGCCCATAAGGACCTTAATTTTACCAGGTAATGGAATTATTAACAGGAAAGGGTAATTGTAATTATAAAAATTTTACAACATCAATTCCCCGTTTTTCCTGAAAATTTGGAATTTAATAATTTGTTATTTTAAAATACCGGGATGTTTTTTTACAACATCCCGGTCAAGTTAAAAAGAGTTGGAATTTTACAATTCACTGGTCTTTTGACGCAAATTCATGGGATCATTGAAATTGGGGCGTAATTTTTCCAGTTGCATAAGTGCATCTCTAGCTTGAGATTTATTACTAGTTAAAATATACGCATGACATAAATTATAAAGAACTTCAAAATCATCCGGTTTTTGCTTTATGGCAATTTCCAGGTGTTTAATTGCATCATTATAATTTTTTTGGGGAATACTGAGCAACCCCAACCATTTACGTGTAAAAAAGTTATCTTCAAATTCCAGAGCTTTATGCAAAAGTATATAGGCGCTGTTATACTCCTCCGCCTTGAGCAACTCTACAATTTTTCGCATCATTGAATCATAACCAATTTTATTAATAATACCAATATTTTCCATGATCAATTTTTGCGCTGCCTGCTCTTTGGCTATAGAGTCTGGCGTTGATGATACTGTTTGCTGTTGTAAATGTTGTTTCACCTTTTCATAATTTGTTGACAGTTGTTTATCATCAGGCGTATCTGTTAATGCTTTTTCCAGGAAGGGCAAGGCTTGTTTCAACATTCCTTTGGTTATTAGCAATTGTCCGGTCCATTTATTGGTAAACGCATTGCTGCCATATTTATGAGATTCTAACAATAGCGCCAGGGCATGATCATAATTATTGACCTTGATGAGAATTTTAGCGGCCCGTTCATAAAACATAATTTCCCAGGGAATTGTAAAGATCAGAGCCTGGTATTCTGCATAAGCTTTTTGTAACTGATCATGGATTTCATAATATTCAGCCAGATACAAATGGGCAGACTGAAGACTGAACGATTTATCGACCAGTACCCGGTAAGCCAGGGAATCGACAATTGTTTGCATTTTAAAATGATCGAGCGAATGGTTGGGCGTGTTTTTCGGCTGGAATGGCCAGCCACCCTTGAGATATTGAATTCCCAACCCGGCGCTGACACTGTCCAGTTCGGTATATCCCCATATTTTTTCATAGAAAGATGATGGTTTGATTTTACTGGAATCCCATTGGGCTGCTATCCATTGATTGGTTTTGAGTGTATTAAAAAAACCGTCTGCCAGAATAAAGTTTCCATGTACATTGGGATGCAAATGCTCCACAAACAGGTTGTTGCCCATCAAGCCATTGGGCGAATTGGCGGCAAATAATGTTTGCATCGGCACAACCGGTGCATTGAATTTAGCGGCGGTTTCATTAATGATGGTATTAAACTCCTCCGCAGCCCGAAAACGGAGAGCATCGAGGTCTTTAGCTAACAGATAAGCGATTTTAGCGTCGCCGTAATTTTTTTGCCGTTCCAGTTCCTGCGCAACCTGAAAGGCATGCTGCGCCGTGGGAAATGAATCGATCTTGACGGATTCAAACGGCGCCTGGTCGCGAATGTTGCTGACCAGGTCGCTCAGCATGACCGGAACCCCGGCAGAGGCGGCTTTATGCATTATTCTGGTTAAATTTTCGCGGAACTGGATTTTGCCCTTTTCATAAATGTCGCTTTTATAAGCAATTTTTTGATCGGCGACGATGCGCGCCATTAACGTTGCGGTGGGGTCCTGAACATTTTTATTCACGTTTTTACCGGTTACTTTCCGTATCGATCCGACGATATTGCGTACCAGCACAAAGGTTTTGCAACGCGTTAATTTCATATAAGTACGTATAAAGTCAGGATTTTTACCCAGCGATTCCATGGAAGAAACACCAAGTGCGCCATAATACTCATTATGGCCGGCGTATATAAGAATGGCGTCCGGCTGCATTTTCAGAATTTCATCCATAAAATCGAGCAGGGTGTAGCTGTTAATTGCCGACATGGCCGTGTTGACCACTTCAATGTACTTTTCAGGAAAGGCATCGGCGAGCCGGCGATGCAGTATACGGGAAAACATGATATTATTACCATACGGGAAACCTGCGGTAGTAGAACCGCCCAAAACAAAGATGCGGTAACCGTTGGCCGGTTTTTGTTTTAAAAACAAGTCTTTGGAGGGGGTGGGTATGGTTTGCTGCATAAAGAAATAGCGCCGCGCCACTTCGGGATTACACATCCAGTACCCGGAAATATCATCCGTACCGGATATGAACAAACGGGTGTTACCGCCATAGCTGAAAATTCGTAAACCGGTTTCCAGTAACACAAAAAACAGCACCGGGATGAGGATGACGATCAATGTGAACACTCTTTTTTTACGCGGATTCAGTTCGGGTTGCAGGGATTTTTTGCTGCCTTTCACGTGAGCGCTGCCTTCCTGTTAAAAATTTTTATGTTGATGGTCCATTAATAATAAAACCCCGGAAAGTAATATTCCGGGGTTTTATTATACAAAAATTTCAGAAAAAGTGCAATATTAAAGCATATTATCCAAAGGATAATTACTTGATCAGCATCATCTTCTGGGTTAATACCTGGGAACCGTTGTTCAGTTTGTAGAAGTATACACCACTCGGCAGGTTGCCGGCGTTAAAGTTGACGGTATATTCACCGGCAGCTTTTACTTCGTTGACCAGGTTAGCAACTTCTTTACCCAGCATATCATATACAGTCAGGGTAACATTGCCTCTGGAAGCAACAGAGTAAGCAATGGTGGTGGAGGGGTTGAACGGGTTCGGGTAGTTCTGCGCCAGTTTGTAAGTGGTGGCAACGGCATCGTTTTCTTTTACGCCAACTGGTCCACCTAATACCATGGTACCGAACATAGAGGCGTCTAACCACGAATTGTTGTCAGAGCCCCACCATCTTGCCATACCACTGCGAACCAGAGCCGGATCATCCTGATCGTTGAACTGAATGTCAAAACCGATTACCAAACCTTCTTCCGGGACCCAGCCGAGGTCGGCGTACGGAATTTGCCATTCCATCGTCCAACCCATATCGGTTACGTCACAAGCATAGTTTGCATCTGTCGGAGCATCGGTGTAAACGCGACGCAACTGTTTGTCGTTGGAGTCATAGCCAACGCCATCGTTGGTATAATCGTTTTTGCTGTTGTCGCCGTCAAAATACAATTCAAAGCTGTCTTTTTCCCAATCGCCGCCAACTTCGATTCCGATCATATCGTCGCGTACATTGGCAAAGAAATAGAAGAAATCAGTGTCCCACATAACGCGGAAATCGAAATCCATATCGTTCCAGTCGTCAACTCTTTCGTATACACTCCAGGTTTCATCAGGAACATAGGCATTCGAAGTAACGTAGGTATTGCTGGAATAATCGGGAGCTACTTCCCATGCTGCATCCAATATACCGTCAATTTCCGGAGCGGCCTGAGCTTTTGCAACTACTGTGGCTTCGCCAGTTACAAATCCACTCATAGCGACATTACCAAACAGGCTGGGGTTTTGCCAGGAATTGCCGCTGGTGCTCCACCATTTCCATTCAGCTGTACGGGCAGCATCATCATTGTCGTTCATCTGAATATCAAAACCGAAATCCCAACCGGGAACGCCTTCCATCTGTAAATTAACTAACGGGATGCAGATTTCCAACTGATAGCCAAGATCGGTCATCAAAAATGCCCAGTTGATACCGGTTCTGTCAAAGGGAGCAGACGGCCATTCACCGGTTGTGCCAAAGCCAGTTTCCGGTTTTACACCGTCCGGTACCCAATCGGTATTGAAACGAATCTGGATATCATCGAGGGTGTCATAAGTTTCCATTTTGCTGTTGTCGGCGTCAAAATAAAATTCAGCGCCGTCTTGTTCGTAGGTATTGGTAGCTTCGGGTTGATTGACATCATCATGGGTGGTCAGGAAAATGTACAGATTTGCATCGTCCCACAATAATTTGCAAGAACCCCAAATATCGAACCAATCGTCTACTGTATAACCGGTTACTAATTTGGTCATAGTCAGATTGTGTACGCCGTACCAAACCGGGTCCAATTCGCCGTCAATTACCGGAGCAATGTCGGTTTTCGGGAACCAGTATGTTGAATCGGCATCAAAAGTTGCCGATACGGTGTTGAACAGACCAAAAAATGCAACTGCAAGAATTGTAACAACAAACCCAATTGTAGTCCTCTTCATAATAAATTCTCCTCGTTAAAAAATTGCTTACCAGCTGTAACTTTACTAATAAACATTTGCATCATCCCTTATCCTGGTTTGAAATTTCAAATTTCGGCAAGGGGGTTAATAGTAAAAGTGTATCTTTTGGTGAATAATTTTTTTAAACCAGGCACCTCCTTTTATTTTTGTAGTTCAGAACAATATAATGAATTATATAATAAATGCAATATTTTTCTGCATTGTATTCAAATAAATACAAAACAATTGCCCGTCGCTTTTACAAGAAATTTTCACATTTGTTTTTGCTGCTTGTTTCATTTTTGATTTTCAACCTGACAAGCCGGTGTTATTAATGCCGGAACAATGATGGATTTAAAAACCACTTTACATATTAAAAAAAAAAATATTATGAAGCAATAAAAATTTTACAATTCCATGACAATTTTTTACAATTTATTTTTACTAACGAGATTCAGCTTTCTGCCTTAAAATTTCAAAATTCATCCTTTTTTACGGTTATCGGTAAACCGTCATCGGGTACACAAATTGTAAAATATTTTACTGCCGTACTCGGAAATTGTAACTGTTTTTTACTGCCGCGACTCGCAAATCTGATTGAAACACTTGATTATTAATGATATAATATAACTTGTCCGCAAACGATTTCATAAATATATTCTTTTTTCCAATTCCTGTCAAACCGGAGGTAAATTAATTATGGAATTTATCTAATCTTTCGTTATGTAAATTTTGAGAAAAAATATCGCCCGTGATACAGGAATAGAATATATGGTGATCCATATTAGTTATCATCTTTTGTAATAATTCCATTTTTATCAAGTACATACTCGATATTCCTGTAAATTATTTTTCCGTTTATAAGATGTATAAAAAAAATTAAAATATCAACAAAAAAATTAATTTTCCCAAAATTATTTTCATTCACTATAAATTATTTAAAATTAATAAATTAAACATATTTTCAATATAACTTGTCCAGGTATTCCGGCTGTGTTTGCACAGGATTTTTGCGTTGTGCGGCAATTTCATATAAAACACTGTGCGTTTGCCGGGCTGCGCTTACCAGTTCAACGTATGGATTATTGCATACATCCAGAAAACCGATATTATAATTTTCACCATCGCCTCGCCCTAATGCCGATTGATCATACAGGGTAAACCAGTGGGCGCCAACACACCAGGGGTTGGCCGCGGCATCTTCAATATAATAACGATACGCCTGGCCCCGCGCCGCCTGGTTTTGCACATGACCGATGCCGGTTGCCGGCAGACCGGCATCCAGCGCCCCAAAATGAAATTCACCGATCAACGTCGGCAAACCGAGTTGCCGGTTGATTTCCTGAATTTGCGCAGCGGGAATTTTTTCGTGGTAACAATTCATACTAAAAATATCAAAACACTTCATACCTTTTAATGCCCATACAGGAGGAATAGTGTGATAGCGGGCGCCAAGATTCAAATGGTTCGGATCGACCCGGCGACAGGCATCGGACAGGGTTTGAAAGAATTTGACCACCATGGTCTCGCTGAAACGTGCCAGGTCTTGCAGAGCAGCCGGGGTTAGCTGAAATTGCCAATCGCCTTCGGCAACCTGCGCCAGCGTGGCAGGGATTTGCCATGCTGCGGACAGCGCGGCATCGCTGCCGTAGCGTTTTTGCAACTCTCTGGCCAGTTCCCTGCGGGTTTCACAAAAAGGGGTATTGTAAAGCATACCGGCAGCCGGCAATTCTGTAGAAAAACCCCAGGTCGGTTCGTTCATTAAAAAATAACCGATCATTGCCGGATCGTTCACCGTCTCTTCCAGTTGTTTTGCATAACCATCCGCTTCACCCGCAAAAGCGACGCTGTAGACATCCGGAAAATTGCGGTAGATTTGTTTGGTTTCTTCGAGGCGTAAATTCAAGGGGCGCATATAAGGAATTTGCGCCTGACTGGCAATCTTCCAGTCCGACCAGTTTGCAACAGTATTAAACCCGATTCTTTTCAATTCGGACAAGGCAATGGCCGACCAGTTTTTGTACCAGTTAGCGGCGCCAAAAGCGCGAATAAAGTTACCGGCCAGGTAATTAATGGTGTTACCATTATTGGAATACATGTCTTTAAACGGGCCGTCTTGTTCAGGCAGCCAGGAAAGCGCGGATGTAAGACCTTCGCAATTGGCGGCGGTATCGACGCGCACGCAATTCACTCCTGATGACCAAAAGGCATAGCCATCGGGATCAACCAGCCACCAGCGCTGTCCGTCCCAATGTTTGCCAAAGTAGCCCGAAGAACGGAATTTCTTATGCAGCCATCCGCCCCAGCGGGAAAATTGTTCCGGCCACCGGGCTTGTGACGCTCCGGCAAGCTGCACCTGCAAGCGTTCGGTAACCTGGGCAACAGAGGCGCTTTTACCCGGCCAGTTGTGCAGGGTACTTTGCCCCATCTCGTCCAGTAGTTTGCCTTTGGGTAATAAGGGTTTTGACAACCGGGGTGGTTCTGTTTTTACGGCCAGCAGGTCGGCCAGGCAAAATCGTACCGGTTGACCGCCGTTGCGGAGGATGGTCAGGGATAGCCTGTCCACCTGATGTAAATCAACCCGGTCGTCGCCGCAGAGTGGTTTAAGCCAGGCGCCTTCGCGGGGCAACTGCCATTTGTTTTGATCGACAACCGTGGCGGGAATTCTGGCCCGGGCTGAGCATTGATTGAGTAATTTAAAATTTAAAGTAAATACCCGGCCGTATTCACCCTCCTGTAACGATACTATAAATGCGCACATATATTTACCGTCAAGCAGCATATCAAAGGTCAGGTAGGCGTAATCGGCCAGCGCGCCTTGCGGGAACAGATAAAGCAGACCGTCTCCCGGCGCGGCACCATGATACCAGGCGGCATTTTCCAGGGGCGCTGCTCCTGATTCTTTGCTCAGATTGCCAAGCAGCGACGGCGGCCCTAATTTGAGAGTGGTTGAATTTTTAACGCAATCAGGATTTAATAAAAGGGCCGCAGAAGACCAGGCCCCTATTTTTATAAAAGTGCGCCGGTTACAGGATAGTTTATTGTTCATTATTACCCTCTGTTTACTGGATTTCATCGAGTAAAAGATAATAACTCCGGCCGACTTTTGACCGGTTAGAAAACTTTTCCGGAAAAACCGGATACTAGTTAATGGCTGTTGAGTTGATATATAAATATACTTTTTTTTTAAGAATATTCAAGTAAAATTTTCTGCAAAACCGGGTTAACCAGTTGGATGAAGGAACGAAAATTTTGCTCTTGTTTTCCTGCAAATTATTGTTTATTGTTTATTGTTCACACCCGTTTTTCACCGGGTAATGCTGTTTTGACTCAACCGGAGTGTCGTTGTTATGCATCTCTTTTTAAGAATATTATTCTTAAATTTTTTTAGAAATCCAGGTAATATAATTATCAGAAATAAATAATGTAACCAGGAGCTAGTATGAAAAGAAGAGACTTTATCGCCGCGACTGTGGCTTTGGGCGCCGCACCGGTTCTGGCTGTGCAACAGGAAGCCAATAATAAGGAACAACGCGAATACATTGAATTGATCAAATACCGGCTGCCGGTAGGGGATAAAAAGGGGTTGGTGGCAGATTTTTATAAAAATGCTGCGATTCCGGCAATGAACCGGAACGGTATCGACCGGGTGGGAGTATTCAGTGTTATGTACGGCCCTAACGACCCGTCGTTGTGGGTACTCATCCCGCACAAGAGCTTGGAATCGGTAATAACATTGCAGGACAGGCTGCTGGATGATAAGGACTATGTGCAGGCCGGCGCGGAATTTCTGAATACGCCGCTGTCCGCTCCTGCTTTTATTCGTATGGAAAGCTCGCTGCTGCGCGCCTTTACCGCTTTGCCGCAGGTGGAAGCGCCGGTCAATTTACTGGAGAACAAAGGCCGGATTTATGAACTGCGGATTTATGAAAGCCACAGTCGTAAATATGCGCAAAAGAAAATTGACATGTTCAATGATGGTGAAATTGCGGTGTTTAAAAAGACCGGTTTGCAGCCGGTTTTCTTTGGCGAAACCATAATCGGCCCCATGATGCCTAATCTTACCTATATGCTGGTATTCGACAGTATGACTGGCCGCGATCAGAACTGGGCCGGGTTTGTCAAACACCCGGAGTGGATAGCGATGCGCGATGATCCGCAGTATAAAGATACGGTGAGCAATATTACCGATATAATTTTACGCCCCGAACCGTTTTCACAGTTATAAACGGCGCCTGCCATCGGTACTGAAAGGCATACCTGATAATGTCAACATTTATCAAGCATCGATCACTTTACACGGCTATTGCCTAACCGGATACTTTTGTTATCATAATCCGGTTTTATCAATATGATCTTGCCGGTTTGCATTACTTTTAAACGTATGAATCTGACAGAACAAGGGGTTACAACCCCTTGTTCCGGTAGGGTAGATGAAGGTTCTTTTTAATGTAACAAGGTAAATGGATTTTCATTGTAACAGGGATAACCTGTTATATAGCAGTTTACTGAGACACTTTATTTCTTTGCTAAAAATATCATGTAGCAATTGGATTAAAATAAATGTAAATTTATTCGACTTGCTCAGGTGGTTATTATAATGATGGATTCAACAGAACGGAAAACAGAACCCGATAGTGAAGCGGCGCTGTACCGGGATCGAAACCTGCAAATCATTTTTTTGATTACCCTTATGGCGGTGCTGGGTGTCGCCAGTATTACCCCGGTATTTCCCAAAATCGCCCGGGAATTGCATATATCGGCGCAATCTATCGGTTTACTGGTGACGTCTTTTACCTTACCGGGGATATTTTTAACCCCGGCGCTCGGAGTTCTTTCCGACCGGCTGGGGCGTAAGAAAATACTGATACCCTCGCTGTTTCTGTTTGCCCTGGGAGGCGGCGCCTGTAGTCTGGCGCGCGATTTTGAAATTCTGTTGCTTTTGCGCTTTGTACAGGGAATTGGCGCGGCTGCCATTGGTTCTCTTAACGCCACTTTGATCGGTGATTTGTACTCTGGTAAAAAACGCATGATCGCCATGGGGTATAATGCCAGTGTGTTGAGCATCGGCACGGCAACATATCCTACCATCGGGGGCATGATTGCCCTGTTTGGCTGGCGTTACCCGTTTTTGTTGCCGCTGCTGGCGATTCCGGTCGGTTTGGTGGTTTTGTTCGCCCTTAAAAATCCGGAACCGGAGAATACCGAGGATTTTTTCCCCTACCTGCGCGCTGCCTGGAAAAGTATGAAAAACCTGCGGGTATTGACCTATTTTACTGCCAACCTGTTTACATTTATTATATTATACGGAGCGTTTTTAACTTTTATCCCCATTTTTATTAATGAGCGCTTTGGCGCTTCGCCGGCGTTGATCGGCCTGGTCATGTCCGCCATGTCACTGGTTACTGCCGCGACCTCATCGCAGCTCGGCAGGCTGATAAAAAAATTTTCCGACCGGAAGCTGCTCAAGGTTTCTTTTTTTCTGTATGCCGCCGGATTATTGCTGATTCCCTTTGTACATAACCTGTGGCTGATGGTGTTGCCAATTATCCTGTTCGGTTTGGCGCATGGCGCCAATATTCCCATTATTCAGGCATTGATTGCCGGTGAAGCGCCGATGCAATACCGCGGCACTTTTATGTCCCTTAACGGCATGGTGCTGCGTCTTGGGCAAACCTTGGGGCCGCTGCTGATGGGCGCTGTTTTTGTATTATGGGGGATTACAGGAATTTTTTATGCCGGGGCGATTTTGGCAGCCGGTATTGCTTTGTTCTTGATGCTCATGTTATAAAGTGAAAATCTACTGGAGGTATTTATGAATTTTTCCACATTTTGGCAACAGCCGGTTACCCTTCGTCTGGTGCAAATTATCAGCGTATTGATACTGGCGTCTATGATCGTTATGACGGTTATACAATTAAGCTCTCCATTTCAGCCCGGGAGCGTGAAAACTACCGGAGGAGTGGCTTTAAAAATTCTACCTCTTTTAATCTGGGCCGTAGCCACAATTGGTGTATTCAAGGTGGAAAAATGGGGCTGGGCCATGACCTGCGGTATAGTAACCTTTTCATTTTTAGGTTCGGTAAATTTTCTTCTGTCACAGTATGGGGGGATAGCTCCGGCGCCCATAGTTTCCCTGGTGTGTTCGGCTGGTTTCATTGTTTTACTGCATCGTCGTGATGTTTTACAGGAATTCAAAACACATTTATTTAAAGAAAATGAACACCCCCTTGAATTAACCCCTTTTGCGGTAGTGTGTTTAGCCGGCGGCCTGTTCCTTTTCATGGAGTTTTTTACAGCTTCCCGCATTGGCCCGGGGTCTTTAATTCCCAAATTATTTATAACCGGGCTTGGATGTGTTTTTATTCTACTGGGATACGGGTTGTACCGGGTCAATAAAACCGCATTGCAGTCTGCACTAGCAATATTTATTTTTACTTTTATGTCGGCTATCATAATATTCACACGGGATTTTTTCAGCAAAAGGCATTATTTCCCGATATACAAATCACTTTATTATATCGCTCTGGCTGCCGCTTTGCTTTTTTTCTGGCGGCGGATTTTACGCAATAAACTTGCTGGTGTTAACCATGATGTTGAAGAATAATAATGGCTGACTCTTCTTTTAAAATGTTAATGTAAAATCTATTGACATCCATGCGGTTTTTATTTATTTTGTCTTTTAAAATTAATCTGATATCTGGTCTAACAATAATCGGGAGTTGTTATGAAATTCGGAAAAATGCTGTTAATAACACTGCTGTTATTATTGGGGATTTCCCGAACCTGGGCGCAGGAACCGGCCAAGCCCCTGGTTCAACCGTTGAGCCCGGCGCGCACTCTGACCGTCGGTGGTGAGGGCGCCGATATACATGGTTTTACCGATATGGCAATACAAACCGCCATAGATGCATTACAGCCATGTAATGGCGGCATTGTCAAATTAACCGCCGGGACTTTTACAATCAATGCGCCGGTACAGCTTTTCTCGCATATCACTCTTGACGGCACCGGTGCAGAGACCATTCTGCAAAAAGGCCCTGGCTTTAAAAGCGCTTTTACAAGTGATGCGGATTATGGGGAACTCTTTATTACCGTACAGGATCCGTCCGGCTTTAAACCGGGCATGGGGGTACAAATCTTTGACGACGACCACAACAGCGCCTGGGACGTGACCACCGCCCGCATTACCGCAATAAACGGCAATATTATTTATATTGACAGCTATTTATTGCGTGATTATCGCGCCGACCGCGGCGGTATAATTTCGGCTAACTGCTCGCTCATTGCCGCTGTTGAAGCGGATAATGTAGTGATCACCAACCTGGTTGTGGACGGCAATAAAAAGAATAATGATTATTTAAATGGCTGCCGCGGCGGGGCAATTTATTTACATAAATGCCGTAATTCTCAGGTCGATCATGTAATAGTGCAAAATTTTAATGGCGACGGCATTAGCTGGCAAATCACTGAGGATATTAAGATCAGCAGTTGCGAAATAACCGGCTGCACCAATTCCGGTTTGCATCCCGGCACCGGGTCGTTGCGTTCCCTGATAGAGGGAAACAACTCGCATCATAATGAACAGGAGGGCCTGTTTATTTGCTGGCGCGTGCAGGATGGCGCGGTGAAGAACAACAAGTTCCATCATAATGGCCGGTTTGGAATATGCACCGGTCACAAGGATACCGATATGTTGTTTGCTGAAAATTACATCTATGAAAACGGCAGCGACGGCGTCAATTTCAGGATAGAAAGCGCCGCCAATGCCCCGCATAACAATGTCTTTCGTAATAACATCATTGAAAACAATAATGGTTATGGATTTTCCTTCAACAGTCCTGCCCGGAATGTAACGCTGGAATACAACATCATCCGCGATACCGGTAAAGGAGTGCAAAAAGCAGCGGTTTATATGTATAAAAATGCCCTGCCGGTGATGCTAAAGGAAAACACTCTAACTGGCCACAGTGCAGGTGAAATGATACAGGAAAATGCTGAACAGACTCTGGATAATTAACGGAAAGGGTGACGTGTTCCAGTTCTGTTAAAATTGTATACCGAACCGGCGGCTTTGGAGGGGGCTGCCGGTTTGGCCGAGTGGATAATAGAAAGTAATGTTATTTGTAACCAGAATGATATTCCTCATTTTACTTGACCGGTTTCCTTATGTTTTGACCGAACAGGTATAAATGAATTGGTAATATATATCCGAATGGCGGTTTTACTATTTGTTTCTTGATTTTTTTATAATTATCATTTATATTGCTGTCTATATATGGGGATATATAATACAAAAATACCGGACTGGCCGCAGGATGAACGTCCGCGCGAGCGGATGCTGAACCATGGCCCGGAAGCTCTGTCCGAAGCGGAATTGCTGGCAATTTTACTACGGACCGGCAGCGGCAAAAAAACGTCTGTCGATTTGGCGCGAAACCTGCTAAAATCACACGAAGGGTTACGCGGTCTGGATCAGCAGCCGATAAGTGTTCTTTGTGAAGAAAAAGGAATTGGATTGGCCAAAGCCTGTCAGATTAAAGCGGCTTTGGAAATTGCCAAAAGACTGGTGCAGCAAAAAGTACGGGTAAAGGAGCAGCTCAGCAGTTCGGAAGATGCGTATCATTATGTGCATTTGCGGATGCGCGACCTGACGCATGAAGAATTCCGGGTAGTGTTCCTGACCAATCATAATGATGTTATTGCTGAAAGAATGCTGTTCTCCGGCAGTGTAACTGAAAGTGTTGTCTCGGCTCGTAATATCGTGCAGTTGGCTATCGAATTATCCGCAGTCAAAGTGATTTTATTGCATAACCATCCCAGTGGCAATCCCAACCCGTCCGCCGAGGATAAAATGGTTACACAAAAGATCATCAAGGCTTGTAGTTTTTTTGATGTCATTGTCCTCGATCATATCGTTATCGGTAATGATAGCTATTACAGTTTTGCCGATCACGGATTAATATCATCATCGTAATTTTAATCATAGGAGTCCGAGTGGAATTAGGCAAGGTTGTCGGTACGGTTGTAGCGACCGTTAAAGATAAAAAATTATCCGGCAGCAAACTGTTGGTGGTAAACCTGGTTTCGGCCGATGGCAAACCCACTGCCGGACATGTGGTTGCCATCGATACGGTTGGCGCCGGCGTCGGTGAACTGGTGTTGATCGTGCGCGGCAGTTCCGCCCGCCAGGCGCTGAATATGGAAACAGTGCCGACAGATACTGCAATTATTGCTATTATCGATACCCTTGAATATGAAGGGAAAATTGTCTTTCAGAAATATGCTGCGGATTAATAATTTAAATATATAAAGGTATTTACAGGTGGATGAAAAACAAATAAGCGCCATTGTACAGCGGGTTGTTAACGAGTTACAAAAGACCGGCGCTGTGGCGGCCAGGTCAACCTGCACAACGTGCTCGACCGGGGTATTTGATAAAATTGAAGACGCTATCGATGCGGCGCAAATAGCCCAGTTACAACTGGTGAGCGATACTATTGAAAAACGCAAAGATATTATTGCGGCAATCCGCAAAACCGGCCAGGATTATGCGGAAGAAATTGCCCGCCGTACCGTTGAAGAAACCAAAATGGGCCGGGTTGATCATAAAATCCTTAAATGCCAGTTTGCCTCGCGGCTCACTCCGGGGGTTGAAGACCTGGAAACCACTGCCTGGTCCGGCGATCATGGTTTAACTATTGAAGAACTGGCTCCATTTGGCGTGATTGGCGCCATTATGCCCTCGACGCATCCGGTGCCGACCATGCTGAATAATGCCATCAGTATGATCTCCGCCGGCAATTCGGTGGTTATCAATGCGCACCCGGCAGCCAAAGATGTCTCGGCTTACGCCGTAGGTTTACTGAACAAAGCAATAATCGGGGTTGGCGGCCCGGCCAATCTCATTACGTGCTGCAAGGTTCCTACTATGGAGACCGGGCAGATCTTGTTCACCCATCCTAAAGTGAATATTTTGGTTATTACCGGCGGGCCCGGCGTGGTTAAGGCCGCTATGAAAGCGGGCAAACGGGCGATCTGCGCCGGACCCGGTAATCCCCCGGTGGTTATCGATGAAACCGCCGACCTGACCAATGCTGCCAAGTCGATTGTGGCCGGAGCGACATTTGACAATAACCTGCTGTGTATAGCCGAAAAGACCATAATAGTGGTCGCAAGTGTTGCCGAAGAATTTAAACGGCAGTTAAAATTACATAAATCGTTCGAATTGACCCTGAAACAAATGGATGACCTGGCCAATATCGTGTTCAAGGACGGCGGTCGCGGTAGCGAAGAACCGATTGTCAACCGCGATTATGTCGGCAGGGACGCTCATGTGCTGGCCAAAGCGCTGGGTATTACCATTCCGCCGGATACGGAAATGTTATTCGGCGAAACCCCGGTTGATCATCCGTTTGTGAATGCCGAGCAGATGATGTGTTGTCTGCCCATGCTGCGCAGTCCCAATGTGGATGCAGCGATTATACTGGCGCAAAAAGTGGAACACGGTTTCAGACACACTGCCATCATGCATTCCAAAAATGTCGAAAATATGACCAAAATGGGGCGGATCATGAATTGCACGCTGTTTGTCAAGAATGGGCCCTCCTCGGCAGGGCTCGGCGTGGGCGGTGAAGGTTACCTGACGCACAGCATCGCCAGCCCCACCGGTGAAGGCATCACATCGGCGCGCACCTTTACCCGTCGTCGCCGCTGTTCCATGGTTGATTACCTGCGGATCATCTAGGCGGAGATTATGAAACTGGGTATTATTGTCGGCAAGGTATGGGCCACACAAAAAGATTCGCAATTGACCGGAGTAAAGCTGTATGTTTTGCAGCCCGTCAATGAAAAGCGCGAGAATATGGGCAAACCCATTATAGCTGCGGATGCCGTTGGCGCCGGACAGGGCGATTTGGTATACTGGGTCGGTTCCCGCGAAGCGACCTATGCCATTCCGGGCAAAAAAATCCCCTGCGACGCTTCCATAGTCGGTATTGTCGATAATACCTTTGCTGAGAATCAAACCACCCTGGAGAACAGACTGCAAGACTGGAGAGCCAAAAATATTCATGAAAGCCGGGAGTAGCGCATGGAACTGGCGGTTGTCATTGGCAATATTACTTCTACGGTAAATCACCCGGCCTATAACAGGTGTAAACTTTTACTGATAGAAAACGTGGATATAAATTTATGTAAAACCGGCAATGTTACTGTGGCTGTGGATACTGTAGATGCCGGATGCGGCGATATTGTGCTGGTGGCGCGGGAGGGCAAGACCGCCAGCGATATTTTGGGCATCAAGCAGGCGCCGGTGCGTAGTATGATCATCGGTTATGTTGATAGTCTTGGTATTATGAAACAATCGAAAACGGAAGGATAACAAGGAAATATGGCTTCTTCAATTTTTACTTTGAAAAAAGAAATCGTTGAGATTTGCCGCCGCATTTATGAGCGGGGCTATGTCGCCGCCAATGACGGCAATGTCAGCGCCCGTATGGATAACGGCCATTTTTTAATGACCCCGACCGGCATGAGTAAAGGCTTTTTACTGCCGTCCGACCTGGTGGTGGTGGACGCCGAGGGCAACAAAGTATCGGGCACCCGTAAAGCCTCTTCTGAAGCGAAAATGCACCTGACTATATATAAAACCAGGCCGGATGTTAATGCCGTTGTGCATGCCCACCCGCCAACAGCCACCGGTTTTGCCGTGGCCGGAATACCTTTGACAAAATGTGTGCTGCCGGAAGTGGTCGTTTCAGTGGGCGCTATTCCTATCGCCGAATATGCCACCCCCGGCACCCAGGAACTTGCCGATGTGATGGTGAAATACCTGAAAACCTACGACGCGGTGCTGCTGGAAAATCACGGCGCCATTACCATTGGCGACAGCGTAACTAACGCGCATTACAAAATGGAAACCATCGAGCATTTTGCCAAGATCATGTTTGTCGCTCACCAGCTTGGCAATGTGCAATCCTTAAAGGGTGAAGCGGTATCGCAACTGATCGATCTGCGCAAGAAATTCGGCATCCGCCCGGACGCCCCGGTGTGCGAATCCGATGAATGCCGTATTCCAACTGCCGCCACCAGTCAGAACGAATTGACCGATGTTTCCCCGGAACTGGTGGAGCAGATCACCAGGCAGGTCATAAATAAGTTAAAGTAATTTGTTTTTAAAATGCTCTGTCCATTCCGAAGCGGTGAATGGGCAGAGTATTTTTGAGTTGTGAAGAGTAAAAGTCCCCATCATCCCGGCAGATCAATTGTATATCCATAGTTTTTTCAACTCTAACCATTTATTGCGGCAAGTGAATTTGGACGATTTATTTTAAACGATATGCAGTATGGAATTGAATGCATTAAAACCGCCTTTATCCGATATTGAGTTAACCGAATTAATCCGTTCCCAGCTTTTGGAACAGGTCGATATTGCTCATGATTTACTTTTATCCCCCGGTATGGATTTTAACCTGATCGTGCACGATGTACGCACCAGCTTTAAACAAATCCGCGCCCTGATCCGCCTGTTAAAGTACGAACTGGGTGAAGAAATTTACCGCATCGAGAATAACAGCTTTCGCGATGCCGGACAGGAAATTGCCGATTTACGGGACAGCTTTATTGTGGTGTTCACCCTGAATCAGTTACTGATTACCTGTCCGCAATTAATGAACAATTTTGCCGTTACCGCCATGCTGCAAACTCTATCGGCATGGTACGAAGGCAAAAAAAATACAGCAATAGCCGGACAGGATTTGAAGAATCTTGCCGCCCGGCTGGGGGAGATAAAGATGCGGTTCGCTAATCGGAAATTGTTGCATACCGGCGACGCGGGCATCTTTTCGCGACTGCTGACCTGCTTTGCTGAAGGCGCGGGACAAATGGCGGCGGCAAGCGCCTCTCCAACAGTTACCAACCTGCATGAATGGCGCAAGAGCGTCAAACATCTCTGGTACCAGGCGCGCGTATTTGAACCCTGCCGGCCGGAAGAAATTTTGCCATATAGCGAAAGGTTACATACGTTATCCGATCATCTTGGCAGTGATCATGATCTGGCGGTGCTGAACCAGGTTGTGCAGATGCAATACGCGGAAGAAATTCCTTCCGAACTGAATGAATTACTGGCTTGTATCGATAGTGAGCGCAAACACTGCCAGTCCGGCGCATTTGCATTGGGGTCACAGATCTATAGCGAAGCGCCGCTGGATTTTGCCGCCCGGTTTGCGGGGTATTGGCGGAAGCGGGCGGAGTAATGAATCCGGAGTGCTGTCCCTTTATGGACAGCATTTTAAAACAGGGGATATACAGTTTTTTTTCATTCCCAAACGCAAGATCGAACCGGGTTTCATAACCCGGTTCGCGTTATGATAAGGGATTTCCAATCCCGGTGCGATCACTAAATGGGGGGATAGAATCCCACTACACGCTAAAAGCAAGGTCACGTAATTTTTTAGCTTGCCTTCAATAAATAAAAACAATATCTTTGTTTTAATTATCAATACCAATTTTCATTTATCGGACTACCGGTTATGAAACGATTTCTTTTACAACCATTTGTCGCCGTTTTCCTGCCCTGTTTGCTATTATGCGCCTGCCACCCGGTCGATCCCGTTTTAAAATTGCAAGCCGCTTTTCCTCCTTTTGCAGCGACTCGTAGCTATTCATTGCTGGATTCCCTGGCCGTCGGCGCGGGGTTTGAAATGACCGGAATATATGAACGCCTGGCCGCCGGGGGCAAAGAGTATCCGGTTCTGCGGGTATTTGACAACCGATACGGCGCCGGTTATGCTTTTTTGCAGGAACCTGTACGCGTTCCTTTTGGAACTCTGATCGCTATTTCCGGGTATATTATTCAGGAACCGTTGTCAATAAAACCGCAACAGGTAAAAGTGAATAAAGTGTCCAGCCGAAATGTGCAGGTACTGACCGGGAATGAAGGATATCTTGATGTCAGCCGCAGGGTGTACAAGCGTTATCTGCCGCAGCTGCAGCAGTTCAATATTGAAAACAACATCGCCCTGCGTTTACAGGAAGAACCGGAATGGCGGTTTTTGTATGATGGCAAGAAACACAGTATGATATCATATATGGTTCACGATAATGGAATTTATGGGTGCCGGCTGGAACTGGTATTCAGCGCCCGGAACACGCAGGTAACAGCTATAGATTATTACACATTTTTCAAAGGTGAATGATGCGGCTTTTGACGAGAATTATTTTAGTGATACCGGTGTTGTTGGCTGTATCTCCGGTTATTGGCGGACAGGATAACCTGTCGTTTGTGAGTATCAGGGTTGCCCCAATGGAACGGGAACCGCTCAAACGTTTTCCAGGGATGGACATTACCGCTTTTGACGACCGTAACGGTATCATCGAGGGAATAGCCCGGCATGATGAAATTGAACAGTACCGCAGCGCCGGTTACCAGGTTGAAACCCTGATAACCGATATGGATGCTTTTTACCGGCAGTTACGGGATTCCCAATACTTTGCCCGTTTTCACAGCTACCCGCAAATGCTGGCCGAGATGCAGCAGCTTGCCGAAAGCCATCCTGAAATTGTCATGCTGCAGGATATTGGCGATAGCTATGATAAAATCAAAGGCCGCGGCGGCTATGATATTTGGGCGTTAAAAATATCCGACCAGGTGGAAACAGAAGATTCCACCGAGGCGGATGTGTTGTTCGGCGCCAACATCCATGCGCGCGAGATCATTACCCCTGAGATCATCATGACTTTTATACATTACCTGGTGGATAATTACTATGATGATCCTTGGGTACACCATCTTGTTGATAACCGGGAAATTTGGCTTATTCCTTCGATCAATCCGGACGGGCATGAATTTGTGCTGACCGGCAATTATTATGGCGATCTTGTACCGGAAAATCCGCTGATCTGGCGCAAGAACATGAGCGATAATGATGAAGACAGCCTGTTTAATCCCTTGTTCGATGGCGTTGATCTGAACCGAAATTTTGGTTATGAATGGGGTTATGATAATATAGGTTCTTCTGCAGAATATTATGAAGATACCTTTCGCGGCTTTGCCCCGTTTTCCGAACCGGAGACCCAGGTAATCCGTGATTTTGTCAATCAGCATCAGTTTGTCACTTCGCTGATTTATCACAGTTACAGTCGGGTGTGGCTGTATCCTTGGGAGCATGCTGCGCTCGATCCTCCGGAGCCGGATTTGTCCGCTTTTAAAGCCCTGGCCGATAGCTGCGTGGCCTATAACGGTTATGCCCCGGGCAATACCGCTTCCGGTACAATTTACCCGGTTAACGGCGGTGCCGATGACTGGCTGTATGGCGAGAAGCATATTTTTTCTTTTACCCCCGAAGTCGGTTCGCGTGACCAGGGCATGTTCTGGCCGGACACCTCGTTCATCGCCATCCAGATCGCCGAAAATCTCGGTCCCAATCTCTACATGACGTACGCCGCCGGCGAGGAACCCATTATCAAAGACCGGACTTTTAAAGATTATAAACAGCCCGGCGATCAGTACACGATCATTGCCGCTATCAAACCGCCAATCCGCCTGACCGGCCCGGCGCCGCTGGATACCGCTTCGTTCCGGGTCTGCTATCGGTATAATAACAGTACGCATATTGATACGCTGCCTTTGCTCAAAGAGCCGGCGCTCGATCTGTTCACTGCGGATATTCCCGGCGCCGATTCGATCTATGTTATCCATTATTATATTCAGGCGCAAGATTCCCTGGGCAGAAGCGGTTTTTACCCGCGCGGCGCTCCGGCGGCTATGGATACCCTAACCATTGAAATTAGCAATGTCATTCAGGATTATTCCGCTAAAATGGCGCAGGAGTATTCCCTTATACAGAATTATCCCAATCCCTTTAACGCGCAAACGAAAATTACTTTTTCTGTAGCGCAATCAAGTCCGGTTAAAATTGTGATATACAATCACCTTGGCCAGCAGGTGCGGGAGCTTGCCAACGATACTTACCCCGCCGGGACGCACCGGGTGGTTTGGAACGGTACGGATGCGGCAAACCACGCGGTTGCTTCCGGCATTTATTTTTGCGTGCTGCAAAGTGGAGAGCAGCGGCTGGTACAAAAAATGACCTTGCTCCGCTAGGCAGAATATGATGACATTATTTCGCGCCAAAATATTGCTAATTATGCTGCTGCTTTGGGCTTGTTTTCTCCCGGCGCAGGGACAGGATATCTTGCGTCTGGCAGATGTGGCGCTGCTGCCCGGCGCCCGGGCGGTCGATATTCCGCTGCTGCTCAGCAACAAAGCGCCGGTAGCGGGACTGGAATTCTCCCTCTGCGATGACTCTACCCTGGTACACATCGACACGGTGATTTGCACCGGCAGGGCCGCCGGTTTCACAGCCCTGCACTATAATAACAAAGTACTGCTGTTTCACCTCTCCGGCGGCGTTATCGACAGCGGGGCAGGGGCAATTGCCCAAATCAAGGTTAGCCTGGGTTCGGCATTTGTCTGGGACAAGGATTCGCTGCATTTTGCCGAACCGGTCATTCTCGCCAATCAGCAGGGCGTCAAGGTGGAGGAGGTGCGTACCATCGGCGGCGAACTGACGACCACCCAAACCGGTATTGCGGAAGCCGACAGTCGCTTGCCTCACGACTATGCCCTGCAACAGAACTATCCCAATCCCTTTAATCCCGCTACGACCATTCGCTTTAGCGTGGCGGATAAGGGCCTGGTAACCCTGGCGCTCTATAACCTGCGCGGCGAACTGGCCGCGACGATTGTCGCTAAAGAATATGCGCCCGGTTCATATAGTGTGCCATTCAGCGCCGGGTCGTTACCCTCCGGCCTGTATTTTTGCCAAATGACGGCGCGCGGGTACATCGGGATGATCAAGATGGCGGTGGTGAGGTGAGGTTTATTAGGATATAATTCATCTCTCCATTTTTTTACTTATCCGCAGATTAACGCAGATAATGAAATTGGGTAAATAGGTGGTGGGAAGATGGCAAGTCGTAGCCCGGGTGGAAAAACTGTTTGATTTGCAAAAATAAGTTTTACTAGCTTGAACAAATCGTGTTGGGATTTCTTACCCTGGAACAAGGGGCTTTTGCCCCTTGTTTTTAACGAGCCTGGGAAAGTGTAGCCAAAAGTGCTACGCACCTCGGCGCTGTTCGATACCCAAAATAGGCTGAATAACAAAAGTACGCTGTTATATGAAAATAACAAGTTCAAGGTGCGTAGCACATCTCCGCAACAAAGTGTTGTCCACCTCGCCGCAGATTTGAAAAATATCTAGTCCTTTTCGAATTCATAGAATTTTTTTTGTAGCAACCCGTGCCCCAGGTGGACTCCACTGAATTGCCACCGGGCCACAGGCCCGACCTACCACCACTCAACCTGCCTGTTTTTTTTTACGATTTATAGTATTTTCTTGATAATAAAGCAAAACATGCTTATAATAAGACATGGGAAAGACTGCATGTAATAATATATAGTAATACACCGGGCAATTGAAATTAATACAATTACAAAGTACGGATTAATAAACTAATTTGTATTGATATTTTAATATTCATACACATTATCTTATCTATCCAATTGCATATTGTTTCAGAACAACAATTATTAAATTTACACTGTTAAAATAAAATGATCTGGTTTGGCTTTGTTGATTTGTTTGCAAACCTACCATGCAAATTTTGCACAACCCTGAAAATTTTGCATGGTCCATTTTTCATATTTACATTTTTATTTTAAGTAAAGCCATAGAAAACAAATATTTGGAATGGTATATGGTTTATATTTTTATCATGTTATTTCCGGTATGGCTTTTGTATTAGTGTAAACAGATTATGGGATGTTTTAAACACTGTTTAGATAAAGTACTATTTGAATATTTATTAGATACTCAAAACAATAATTAAAGTTATTTAACTAAGGAGGCATTATGGAAAAGAATAGATCGCCAGCATTTTTTATTTCAATACTAATTTACACTCTAACTCATATATTAAATAATTTTTTGGAGAATGAAAATGAAAACCAAGTCAATTATTTTAAACTTTTTCCTATTATTATTTTTATTATCCCAAGCCTTTTGTTTGGAAGAAACCATATATTTTGACCCTACTGGCACCCCAACACATACAGAAGCAGGTAGTGATACAGATCCATTTAGAGATTTTAGAGATGTACTTTGGAAAATGAAAAAAGTTAATTTTAAGCCAGCAAGTCGGTATCAAACTGATTTTACTATAGAACTTCAAAACGATTGGAATGATGTTACTAATCTTACTTATTGGTCCAATAGAGAAGAATTAGATACATTAAGTCTTGAAATGGATGGAGGTAAAATATATCATGGTTTAATTGATGCTTTTTTTTATGGACGGTTTACTTTTGATGGTAATGGTCATAAAGTCAGTACTAATAGTGATGGTTGGGCATATTCATTATTAATAAAAGCTTCTTTAGATATTTGTGATTATCTACATCCTTCTGTATATTTACATGATATTAATATTGAAAGAACTAACACTAAAACAGGTCTAAGTGATGCAGGTCATTGGGGAGGTGGGATTAGGTTTTATGATTGTTATCGCTTTAAAGTAGAAAATTGTAGTATTACAATAAATGGGTTAGGTTTTGGGGCTGCTATTTCAGTGCAGGTAGATGAAACAACCACAAATAATGAATTAAATAGCTCAATTGTTAATTGTACGATAACTATGGATGGTGATCGTTGGCTTCATGCTTTTTATTTTATAAACAGTTCTCGGATCAATGTAATGAATTGTAATACAGAACATCATGAAAAATTAAGTCTTAAACCAGGTGTACCTATTGCCCTTAAAAGTAATAGTAATAATAATAATTTTATTAATTGCTCAATTTCAACTGATGATGTTGCTTCTGAAATACCTGATGAAGGTTTTTGTTCTGGTTGGCATGAAAGTTCTGGTTCTCAATCAAGTCACAATGGCATAAAATCTTGTACATTTTCAGGAATAGCTAAACATCAAGTCCATCTAAATACAACTGGAGACCCATGGACACCCCCTGCTAATGATTTTACAGGTACTTTTTATGAAACATGGGAAATATATGATCCTGTATCTGGTGCCGATCCTGCCATAATTAAAACTACAAATACATACCCAAGTACGACAAATGAATTTGTACAATTGCTAACAATTAATACGTTACCACCAGATTTCACATATTATTTTGATGCTACAAAAAATTTATATAAAATTGAACCAGAAGATCCTGAAAATTACAACAGACCTGCTTCTAATTTAGAGTTTGAAGATGTTCAAGATCTTAGAGGTAATAATATTAATGGTGTTTCAGGAAGTTCATCAGGTACATTTGATTATTGGGTGGTGAAGGATAGTGATGTTGAAGGGACTGAATCTAAAATTTATGATATTATAGGTAATAATGAGAAAATTGAATTTACTCTTAATCACAAACCACATGGTAATTATGACATATTCTTAATATCATCAGTATCTTTTAGTAAAGGATTTGTCTTAGGGAGAATTTCTGAAAAGGATTATGATTGGTTCGGGTGTAACTGTCTTAATGGAAGTATTAGGTCAGGTAATCTTGCAGAGCGGTTTGTATCCAATCTTGAAAATAATGTGCTTTATTATTTTGTTGTATATGCAAAAAGCAAAACAGTAAGCGGTTATACTTTTACTGCAAAACCGACACAAAGTGGAATTACTAATCCACCTTCTATTTTATGTGATGATATAACAACTGCCAGTTCATTGCCATTAGAAAATAGTCCTTTCTATATTAACCATAATATTGAATTAAAAGATGGCGCAACATTAAATGTTGAAGACGGCGTCGAACTTGTTCTTTTACAAGGCGAAGAAGAACCAACTGAATTCAGAATTTCCGGGCAACTGGTTGCGTCGGGTTTAAATATTTCCGGGGATAGTGGTTCCAAATTAACCTTTAACTCTCCTTTTATAGCAGGTTCAACCACTGATTTTAATTTAGGAGACAGCTTGTGTGTTGCATTTAATGACCCACTAACCATGATGAACGGTTCGAACATGGACTTTGGCAGCGGGGCAACTGTAAATTATTGTGACAATGTCGTTTTTAACTCCGGTTCAAACTGTTCCTACGGCACCAATTCCCAGGTTAATTTTGAAGGACAGGCGATATTTGCCGGCGACGGTGAATTTAAGAGTTATTCGGAAATCAATTTTGCCGATAATGTCGCTTATAACCTTGGCGCCAGCTATATGTTCAGAACTGGAACCTATTCAACTTTTGAGAAGAAATGTGCCATTGACAGCGCGGCAACCGTCAATTTCGATCACGCCAACCTGTTTGTCAACGACAGCTTGCTTGTCTACGGCCAGTTATGGGTCGATAATACTGTTTTGGATTTTGGCGATGATTCTACCAAAGCCCAGGGTATTGTATACGAGGGCGCGGGCGCTTCCCTGTCCCGTATTACAGATAGTATTGTACAGGATTGTATAGACGGCATGACCATCATCAATTCCAGTCCCCTCATTAAAACCAGTGAACTATTAAATATGTACAAACGCGGCTTTAACATTATCGGCATCGATGCGGAACCTGAGGTACGGGAATGCTTGATTCATCTGACCGGCACCTACCCGTTACAATTATTAAGCGAGGCAAATCCCACTTTTGTCGATAACAAAATTTATGGCGTCGATAAAACCGCCGCGCGCATCTGGGGCGCTGACGGGATATTTACCCGCAATGAATTCCGCTCAATAGAAGAATCGGGCGTGTTTACCTTCTCCTCTACTGCTGCGCCGCAGTTTTATAGTTTTGCTGATTCCGGCGGTAATATATTCGATATGTCCAATATCGGTTCTCATGCTATATTTGTCGGCGGTGGTAATCCTTTGTTGGGCGATTATCCCAACATTACCGGCAATAACATTATTAAAAATCGCGGCAGTGACTATTATATTTATAATGATACTCCCGGAACTCTGCTCGCCGAATTGAACTGGTGGCCGGGCGGTACCGGCACAGGCTCGTTCTACAATGCCGATGGCGGCAGCGTCGATACTTCACCTAAACTGGATGTTGAACCGCCGGCTGGGCCGCTACTGTTAAAAGCCGCAACCTCGCCATTTAATTCCGGTTTACAAAAATATCAGCAAAAGGATTACGCCGGGGCCATGGAAGAATTGAAACAATCCTTACAGCGGGATAAAACCTCAATCAAAGCCGACCAGGCGGTGTTCCGCATGGGCAAAGCTGCCCGCAAGATCGGCAGACTCGGTGAACTGGAATCGTTCCTTGGTGATTTGAAGAAAGAAAGCGATCCGCAAATTCAATACCATAGCCGCAACTGGTTGTGTTACCTGTATGCCAGTCAAAATAAAATGAAAAAAGCGGAAAAAATGCTCGATGAAGTGCCCAAAGGTTCTTCCCTGGAACGTACCATGTTGTTGGATTTATGCTCTTATTATGCCTCGTGGAAGGATATGAAAAACGCTGAACGTATTGCCGGTATTCTTAAAGAACGGCATAACAATGATGTATTGGATATGGAATTGGAAGCGGCCCTGGAAGGCTGGGTTAATTTCTCCCAGGTAAAAGGAAAAACCAGAGTTAAACACGCTTTCAAACAACCAATCCCTGCTCCGGATGTTACCGAAGAGACAGAATCTGTAGCGTCGGCGGGTACAGTTTTATTACAGTCCGGTACATATCCGAATCCGTTCAATTCATCAACCACTATTAATTTTAAAGTAGAAAAAGACGGCCCGGTTCAAATCGCCATCTATGACCTGCTCGGTCGCCACGTGCAAACCCTGGTGGATGAGCATCGCGTTGCCGGTTCGTACCATACCATCTGGAACGGCTGCGACAACACCGGCCGCAGCGTGGCTTCGGGCGTCTATTTTGTGCGTATGCAAGCCGGCGGTCAAGTGCATTCGTTCAAGATTTCGTATTTGAAATAATTCTGTGCCCAGGGGCGGTTTACGAACTGCCCCTGCCAGTATTCCCTTCTCCGTTCATCTGCGGTTAGTTATTTTTTACAAGAACCCCCGCATATTATCATGTTTTTCATTTATTACGGGACAAGATGTCCCGCCTTATTTAGCGCCCTGGATTATGAAATCCAGGGCGATCAGAAACTCAACCTTGCAAATTTTCATACGTGTTTCATCCGTGTCTATCCGTGGCTAAAATACTTTTTTCAGCGCCCCCTTTACAAATTCCTGTACATCCACCTTGTTATAATAAATTTACTATTGATAAACCTGATCGCTTTTTCCAGTTCATATTGGCAGATCGTTTCATGGCGGTTACAGCGTTTATCCTTTATTCCGGTATACATGCTTTCCAGCAGCGGCAGGGCTTGTTTAGCGCCGATTTGTCCCAGCGCCCAGATGGCGTCGTTTTTATCCTTGTCAGTGAATTTATCTGAAATAACTACCGCCATTAACGACGTTACATGATCCTGCTTAAATTCCCGTTCCGCTTTTGTGCAAATCGTTTTGACCGAGGTAAAGATGAACAAGCAGGCAATGGCGTACAATATTGCCATGGCCAATGCGCCGCCCGGAATAGCATAAAGCAATGCTTTTTTCAGCCAGGCAGTCGGTTTTGAATTTTGAGAAGACATTTTAAACTCCTTTCGGCTTAACTTTTATAGTTATAATAAAGTGTGCACCCGGAAAACAGCAGCAGGATCATAAACAGGTAAAAAGGAAACATGACCAAAACATGCCCGGCGCCAGGCGAAAAATAATTAACCAGGCAGAGGATCGCCATGCCTGGAATGGAAAGCCGCAATGTCAGCAAACTTGCCCGGCCAAGATCGAGCCATTGCTTTTCATCAAACCAGTCCGTTCCTTTGATGCCGCGCTGCATGATCAGCCAGTAAAACAGGATAAAACAATATGGAAAAATGATAAAGGGGCAATAAAAGGGGATGAGGTATTTCAGTATATGAGCCGGAATGTTCATAAACACCAGCAGCAGGGTAAAAACAAATCCCGCCAGGCCGCATATCAAACCGATAAAGTGGGCAAGATTAAAGATCACCTCGTCTTTGACCACGTTAGCGGGTTGGGCCCCTGCGCGCAATTCCCGGAGAAATAAAAGCGTTATCGGGATAAACAGTCCCATGTAAACAACATGCACCGCCAGGGACAAGCACAGAAATGTCCATTCCATAGTGCAATCCAGGCCAGCGGGGTACTGTTTGCCGATGTCGCTGAGCGCCGCCCAGTCCCCGGTTATGCAAATAAATGAGGCAATTCCGGCAAACACGGTGACCAGGTTTCTAATAGTGATCTTTTTATCATAGCGAAATTGCAGCAAAAGCGCAGCGATGGATATAATATGAAAAAGCAGGGAAAAGAAAAAACCGATAAAAACAAAATTGGCCGTTTCTTGTAGTGGTTCGAGCGGTAGGGCGGCGTTTATCCTGGTTATGAGTTTTATATAAAACAGGGCGTTGTACGCTAACAGGCATAAAGTAACAATACCCGTAACCAGCGCAGCAAAGTTGAATAATTTTAACCGGTTGAGCATAGTTGTCTCCTTGATAAAATTCGTAATTCACTCATTCTTCAGTGAGATAAAAAATTTCTTCCACTCTTTTCCCAAAAAACTGCGCCAGTTTTAAAGCCAGCAGGGTAGAGGGAACGAATTTGCCCTTTTCAATCGAGTGGATAGTCAGCCTGGTAACGCCGACAGCGTTTGCCAGGTCTTGCTGCGATATTTCGTTGTGATCGAAACGGCAGCGGCGGAGTGTGTTAGCCAGTTTCAAGAGGCGCCTCCTTTGCATGATGTATGCAAAGCTGTGTTGTTTATTCTATACTGAATGTATATTAAACTATACATAATATATAATATAGTATACAAAAAGTCAAGGATTTTTTTTGTAACTGGTATAGATTTAATTGGTGAAAAAAACGTCCCCTTGATATTTACCGGTAAATTGTTATTAGCTGCCCGGTGTTTGCATTGATCGAAATAAGAAAATGACTATCCTGAAAGCAAATTATCAAACAGTCTTTACAATCCTGCCCGTCCAGCTATTATGGACTTTTTCAGCGATTATCAAGCCCTCGCCGCCACTACCGAGTGTGGCGAGTAATTCTCCCCGGTTATTCCAGACCGCGCTTTGCCCGCCCGAGGCCCGGTTATCCCAGGTTGGGCCGCCGTAATTAGACATCAATACTGCCATGTGGTATTTTTTCGCATAGTCGCTGAGCAGGGTGTGGGCTTGACCAATGCCGGCGGGTGAATAAAAGATCATGGGCAGATAGATGGTACTGTTACGCTTGGCGGCATCGCGCGCATGGCGGGGATTGGTAATATCGGCGCAAATAGCCAGGGTAATTGTTTCATCCTCCAGTTGCAGCATAGGATTGTAAGCAAAGCTGGAAGCATAACAAATTTCCTCGCCGGTGTGCAGGTATTGTTTGGTATAAATACCCATGGACATGTCCGGCATGAATATAAAAGCGCCGATATATAACAATGAATTCATTTGTACTGGTGCGCCGGCGATGATGATCATGTTGTGCATTGCAGCCAGGCCACGCAGCTTGTCCAGGCGGGGATCGTCCGGTGTAAAGGCTAATTGCCGGGCACGTTCCCGTTCATAACCGGTAAGGGATAATTCCGGAAATGCCAGCAGTTGGGCGCCATGTTGTGCGGCAAGAACAGTCAGGCGGCAATGGTCCGCCAGGTTTTTTACAATATCCTGTTGATGCGGTACGGTTTGCGCTGCGGCGACGATCATTTTTCCTTCTGCCTTTTCCAATGAATTGATAATAATGTGTTAGAGTCAATGCTGAACAATACCATGAAAGAGGATCAATAGCAATAACAAGAAAAATGACGCCAGGGAGATGACCAGTTCTTTACGATAGCCTGTCAGACTGGTTTTTTTGTCCCGGAAATACTGGGTTATTGGTTTCCAGTTATACTTTACATGTAAAATACTAAATATCGTGAAAACAAGCGCGGCAAGATTGTGTACACCCATCGCTGTAAAATATAAACTTCCTGTTGCACCCTCCTGGGTATGTAAAATGATCCCGGAAAACGGTAATAATACTCCGGAAAAAATCATAAAGAAAACCGTCAGAACACGTTTGTTTACCTTTTTTTCTTCCATATACCTGATCCTTTCGTTGGCTAGTTTTTGTTAATCAACCTGGGAAAAAACCGTCCGGTTTTACCGGCATAGTCGATGTAATCCTGGCCGAAAATGCCAATCATCAGCTTTTCTTCATAGCCGATAACCCAATGCCATACCGGGTGCAGCGCTATGGCCCAGACAATGTAGACAATACTGTTGAGGTAAATGGCCAGGCCAAAATCGAATACCGATAAAAAAGCGGCATAGAGGGGGTGACGAAAATATTTGAACGCCCCGCCGGTACAGAGCTTGTTGCCACGGTCCAATGCGGGCAGGGACTTGACGCTCCACGCGATGATAACCACCGCCAGCACACAGGAAGCGAGGAATATGCCGAGCCGTAAGGCATGATTGGCAATGAGCGGGGGAGGAGCAAGCAGCTTGTTGAGCCATATAGCAATAAAGAGTAAAATCAGACTGGCTACCACCCCGGTCGGCCCGCTGCCAAACAGTTTGTTAAAAGTTGAGAGGGGTTTTTGCATGGATGCTCGTTCCTGATTGAGAATGCCTGGGTTGTTTGTTTTTGATGCAAATTATTATTTGCTGGTTGTGTACGAATTTACAGGGGGATTGTTACATACAATAATAAGTTGTTCGGGATAATTAACTTTCTACCAGTTTTGTTGTAAGATATATCTCGATTGCGGGGAGTAATAAAGCAAAAAGTTCATTATTTGAAGTGATTAGAATTTTGTTTTACTTTTGAATAAATTTATGACTGATTGTAAGTAGAATACGTGATAAAAACTTTACGCTTACTTTAAAAACATTGGGACTTTCACTTTTGAGTTTATTCGCAATTATTTGTCCAAATTTTAAGTAGCCTGCTTTTTTATAATAATAATCTATAGTTTTGAAAATTACACCATAGCCTGGCTGTAAAGTTAAATAATTTCTAAAAGCTCGCATTTTTATTACATCAGGATGAAATGAGCTACCATAATAAGCAGTAAATATCCAGCAACTACTAGAAGAAGGAATTTCTTTTTTTGCTTCTTGTAACTTACTTTTTGCACGATCAATACACCCTGAATCACTATTATCATAAGAGACGGAGTTTAAGTCAAAAAGAGCTTCATCAATTTTTTTGCCAACTTTTAGTAGGGTATTATTTAAATAATTAATTTCTTTATCTTTGGATTTTTGGTTTTTAGAACTTTTGCTTATCTCCTTTTCTAATTGCAGAATTTGTTTTATGTATTTTAATTCTGTCTCTTCTTTTATTTCTATAATTTTATTTTGGATATCCTGATTGATTTGTTCTTTTATATTATTATTTAGATGACTTTTTGAATTCTCATTTGCTTGATTCATTTTATACCCTATATGTATTGTATAAATAATAATTAATTCATTCTATTTTTTATAAACTTATATGATAGGAATTGATATTTTTTCATTATGATCTTGGGGGGAGCATTTCAACTTCTGACTAATGCTATATTTTTTAATTGCTTATTAATGTAATTTTTCATTCTCAATTCCACTGACCACCAATTACCCATATTTCTTGTTACTCAATCAGTTGGAAGGATTATCCGGGCTTTAATTCCTTGTTGTTCCAATAGATAGAGTAAGCCACTTCCATCAATCAATTCAATCGGTTTATCTTTTGAAAAATCATAAGCATCAGGGCCATAATGACTTGTAGCTACTAAAATACCTTTATTAGCACCTTCATTTATCATTGTACCATAAAGATCTCGCACGGCTGATACTCCAACAACGTTTTTATATCGTTTTGCTTGTATAACGACTTTACCTCCAAGTATTGGGCGGGGATCAAAAGCGACTGCATCTACACCACCATCTTTTGATGAACGTGTTAGCTTTGCCTGAAAACCTATTTGTTCAAAAAGATTGCTTACAAGGTTTTCAAATTCAAAGGGATTTAAATCCATCAAATTGGGGCGATTTTCTAAATCTGACAAGATATCACTTTGTTCGACAAATCGTTTATCCACCATATCAAATTCAACGAAGGGTTTAACTGCAAGCATCTCGTCAGGTCGTGGAGAGATTTGCGCTCCCAAGTTTCGTAAACAAGCTCGTTTATCTATTCGACTGAGGTTAATTTCACTGAATCTTTCTTTAGTCGTTCTGACTGATATTAAGCAAGGACGGATATCTTGTCCTGTAGATGGATCAATTGTTTGAACAAAACCATTAAATGCCACAATTAGTAAGTTGTTATTTTGATCTGCCTCGAATACTTCGTGGATAGTTCGAATGCAGATAGACGCAACGATATCTTGATATTGTTCTTTAATTTCTGTTGCTTTACGCAATTTTTCGTCTAGTGAATCTTTACTTTTGGTATAACGATATTCACTTACTTTAGGCAAAATATCCTTTGTTGGTAGCTCATATTCAATAACAAGTTCTTTTGGTTCAGGTAAATAAGCAATTCGAAATTCTTGTGGAAAACCCTCAGGATATTCTGAACGTTCTAATACCATTGTACAGTATGAACTTACAGCATCCGGGTCACCATTTCGATATGCTTTCTCAAATTCATCAACTTCAGAATTCCGTTGTTGTACTTTGAAATTAAAAGCTTGTTTTTCTTTATCATATGTATCATTAAGTTTTTGAATTTTGATTTTGCGATCTGCTATTATAATATCGTATTTATTCTTGTCTTCATTGAATTTGGTTTTAATTTCTAGGATTGCTCTTTGATAACGTCCTTCTGCGCCGGGAATTAACTTTTCTAAAGCAGTTGGTTTTTTTATTGTAGACAAATAATCTTCGAATTGAGGCGCTTTGGGAGGAATTTTTAAATCGGGTGGAATTTCAAAACTTTTAAAAATTTCTTTTATTCGTAAACTGTCGAATTGTATAGTGTCATCCACATGCAATGTATGTTCTAAAATTCTGCCAAGTTCACTATTCCGTTCTAAGAGTTCTTTGTTTTTTTCTTCCGTCTCCTCTATCCGAGACTCCAAATATCGTTGTTTTGCTTCCTTATCAGCAAGTGTTTTTAATCTTGCTGTTTCCCGCTGTGTTCGTTCATAGTTTCGCTGTATTTCTCGTTTTTGTGCTTCCTGAAGTCTTGCCATCCGTGCATGTTCTCTAGCAATCTGATTAATTAAACTACCGAAAGAACTACGACGTGCCATGCTTTTTTCCTCCCATTTTTGAAATTTTTAATTAATTGTTTTTAATTCATCAAATTTAATTAATATTACAAACTTGATATTTTTTCGATATTATTCTTTAATATTATTTTATAAGTAAATATGTAAAATTTATTTCCCAAAATTTGTTCAGGTTTTATTTTAATATTTATAAAATGTTAAACAGAAACACTTTCCGCCCAAGTCTCATCGTTCCGCTGTTATCATAACTATATAATAATAATTCCTGAAATAATCAATAATTTTTTATTTTTTCTGTAAATATTTTAGAAGTGTTTCAACAAACTATAGCGTTCCAGAACCGGGTATATAAATGCAAAAATAGACTTACGGCACAAGATACCCGCATTATCCCAAACCATGCACAGTAAAGTCCGGAGCGAGCAGAAAACCAAATTTCCTATTCGCGTTCATTGGCGTTCATTAGCGGTTAAAAGCATATAAACTCTTATAAAACCACGAATACACGCGAAAAGTTTTTACTTGTTTTGCCGCACGTTCCAGCGCAAGGGGCAAAAGCCCATTTTTCCAGGCTGACCAGGAATATTCAACACACCTGTCCGCTCTGTCCATCTCGTCCACACCGGTTTTATGCTGTAAGAATATATTACCACCATTGTTCAATGCTCCCCGGCAATTCCTGTCATAAAAATGAATTTCATTCAAATTGTGTTTGACTTTACTGTTACATCTTTTTATATTATTCACTCTGTTAGTTTTGTTAATGTATGTTTGTTACTATATGTGGAGGTAGTTGTGAAAATTATCGTTTGTGTGAAACAGGTTCCGGATACGGAAGCTAATATTAAAATCGGCGCGGATAATAAATCCATTGTGGAAGCCGGCATTAAATTTATCATCAATCCGTTCGATGAATTTGCTATTGAAGAAGCCATAAAAATTAAAGAAGCCGGTAAAGCCGAATCGGTTATTGCCATTGGCTGGGGACCGGAGCGCAGCCAGGAAGTGCTGCGCACCGCCGTAGCCATGGGTGTGGATGATGTGGTGCTGCTGAAAACCGACGCCGTTTCCATCGACAGCTATACTGCCGCGAAAATCCTGGCCGCTAAAATCAAAACCATGAGCTATGACCTGATCCTTACCGGCAAGGAAACCATCGACGACGGCAACATGCAAATCGGCCCGATGCTGGGCGAACTGTTGAACATCCCCTGCGTTACCCTGGTCACCAAACTGGATGTAGACGGCGCAAATCTGTCCGCCAAACGTGAGATCGAGGGCGGTTATGAAGTCGTCGAAACAGCTTGTCCCGCTATCGTCACCTGCCAAAAGGGTCTGAACGAGCCCCGCTATCCCTCAATTCGTGGCGTTATGCTGGCCAAGAAAAAAGTGGTCGCCGTTGAACCGGCTGCTGCTGAAGCCGACCAGATCACCGTTACGACTATGGCCTATCCCGCTGCCCGTTCCGGCGGCAAAGTGGTGGGACAAGGCGCCGAGGCCGTTCCTGCTTTGGTAAAGCTGCTGCACGAAGAAGCGCGGGTACTATAAACAAGCATTTTAAATGAAATAAGCGGAGGTTAATATACATGTCTACCATTCTTGTGATCACAGAAATTCAGAACAATGACTATAAAAAAGCATCCCTGGAAGCGGTATCGCAGGCCGGGAAACTGGCCGGCGCTTTGGGTCAACCGGTAACCGCGCTGATCATTGGCGCCGGGGTGCAAGCCAAATCGGCGCAACTGGGTGAATATGGCGCCACTACCGTACTGACGGCCGATGACGCCAAACTGGCCAATTACAATCCTGATTATTACAAAGCCGTTGTCGTTAAAGCGGTACAGGAAACCGGTGCCGCTACAGTGATTTTCAGCGCCACCACCCAGGGCAATGACCTGGCCCCGCGCGTTGCCGCCACTCTGCAAACCAGCCTGGCGGCCGATTGTATCGCTCTTGACGCAACCGGCGGCAAACTGCTGGCCGAACGCTCACTATTCGCCGGTAAGGTGTTTGCCAAAATTGAACTGGCCGCGCCGGTCAGAATCGTTTCTTTGCGCCCCGGAGTTTTCCCGGTCATTCAACAGTCCGGGAAAACTGCTACGGTCAAGCCATTGTCGTTGCCGGCGCTGGAGAGCAAACTGGTCGTTAAACAAGTCAGCAAGACCGGCGGCGATAAACTCGATGTAACCGATGCGGATATTATCGTTACCGGCGGGCGGGGTATGCGTTCCGCCGATGGTTTTAAACATATCGAAGACCTGGCCGGTAAGTTGGGCGCAGCGGTTGGCGCAACCCGCGCCGTAGTCGATTCCGGCTGGCGGCCGCATAGCGAGCAGGTGGGACAAACCGGCAAAGTGGTATCGCCAAAGCTGTATATTATGTGCGGCGCATCCGGATCCATTCAGCATTGGGCGGGCATGTCCGGTTCCAAATGTATCGTAGCCATCAACAAAGACCCCGAAGCGCCGATCATCAAACGCGCCGATTACAGTATCGTCGGTGATGTTTTCGAGGTTTTACCGGCATTGACCGCAGAAGTGGCAAAGATTAAAAGCTGAATTTTTTTCGAGTAGGGTGGGCTTTAACCCACCGTAAATATAACTTGTTGAATATTAATATATTATAGTTCAGAATAAAATCTGAAAAAATGGTGGGTCAAGACCCACCCTACGAACTGAAAAAATGGTGGGATAGAATCCCGCCTTGTATTTACAATAAATTTGAATGCAATGCATAAAGACATTGCACTCCGGGTAATTAATTAGTTGTGAAGGGAGTACCTGTTGTTAAATCTTGTCGGTCAAATTGTACTGGTGCTGTGCATTCTGGCAGCAACCGGTTTTTTTGCTTTCGAAGTGTGGAAACGGACGCGGCTGGTAAAAACCGGGCGCAGGGATGTTATACGCACTGATAAACCTATGCTGCGGCTTGGCTTTGTCATCTGCCGGGTAATTTCGCAATTATGCTCGATCAAGGATCGCCCGGTTGTCGGCGTTATGCACGCCTTTGTGTTCTGGGGATTTGTATTCTTTGCCGTCGCCACCATCAATCATGTGGCCGGGGCGTTCAGTCAGGGCTTTTCCCTGTGGGGACACGGAACGTTCAACGATCTGTGGTTCCTGGGTGTAGATATCGTCGCCGTGTTCTGTATTATCGGTACGATCTACCTGGCCGTGCGCCGCTTTATTGTCAAACCTGTAGCCATCACCAAACCCATGCCCATTTCCCGCTCGCCGCAAAGCGCAATCGTATTGTCGCTGATCTTTGGCCTGATGGTAACCTATTTGCTGAACCAGGGCGGTGAAATAGTGTTGAAAGGCGAAGCCTTTGCCCGGTGGATGCCGGTATCGCAAGCTGTGGCGCCGCTGCTGGCGGGTTTGTCGACCGGCGCTTTGGAACTGCTCAATTCCGTTATGTGGTGGGCGCATATATTAATGGTGCTGGTGTTCCTGGTATTCATTCCCCATTCCAAACATTTTCACCTGGTAGCGGGACCGGTCAACATGTTCCTGCGCAGCCATGAGCCTATCGGCACTTTGAAAAAGATCGATTTTGAAAAAACCGAAGAGTTTGGCGCGACCACGGTCAACCAGTTCCAGTGGAAAAGCATTATGGATTTCTTTTCCTGCGTGGATTGCGGCCGCTGCCAGGATGTGTGTCCTGCTTTTCAGAGCGATAAAGCCCTGTCCCCCAAAGTGATTATGATGAGCCTGCGTAAGCATATTCTGCACGAAAGTGGCAACCTGCTCAAAGGCGAGGCGCCCTCGGAGCCGATCATGGAAGCCTGGATCAAGGATGATGAGATTTGGGCCTGCACCACCTGCGGCGCCTGTATGGAAGCGTGTCCCGTTTGTAATGAGCATATTCCGACTATCATCGAAATGCGCCGCGCCCGCATGATGATGGAAAATAAATTCCCGCAGGAACTGAATCCGGCCTTCAAGGGACTGGAAACCAATTCCAATCCCTGGAACATGGGCAGCAGCGCCCGCGCGGAATGGGCGCAGGATCTGAACGTCCCGCGCATGGCGGAAAAACAGCAGGCCGAGTATCTGTGGTTCGTGGGTTGCGCCGGCTGTTTTGACGACCGCGGCAAGGATATTTCCCGCGCCTTTGCCAAAATACTCAATGCCGCCGGTGTAGACTATGCCATACTGGGCGAAGAGGAGGGCTGCTGCGGCGACCCGGCCCGGCGCGCCGGCAACGAGTACCTGTTCCAGATGAACGCTGAACAGAATGTTACAACCATGCAGCAATACAAATTCAAAAAAATCGTTACCTGCTGTCCGCATGGCATGCATATATTAAAAAACGAGTACGGCCAATTCGGCGGCAATTACGAGGTTATCCATCATAGCCAGCTAATTGCCGAACTGATTAGCGCCGGCAAGTTAAAAGTTGAGTCTAATGGTACCGGCAAAATTACCTATCATGATTCCTGCTACCTGGGCCGGTATAACCATATTTATAATGAGCCGCGTCAGGCTTTACAGGCAACAAGCAAGGACGGCCTGGTGGAAATGGCGCGCGCGAAAAATAAAAGTTTTTGCTGCGGCGCCGGCGGCGGACGCATGTTCATGGAAGAGACCGCCGGAACCCGCATTAACCACATCCGCGTGCAGGATGCCCTGAATACAGGAGCAGCGACGGTAGGTGTGGCGTGTCCCTTTTGTAAAAGCATGTTCGACGATGGTATAAAAGAAAAAGGTCTCGAAGATAAACTAAAAGTGCTGGATATTGCCCAGATCGTCGCCAATTCCTTGCGTTGATTATAAGCCGTAAAATCCGTATATTAATCCTTGTCCGTGTTAGTTATTTTTTTGGGCTGAAATGCAGCCCAAAGAAATACACGGCAAGGATTTTTTTATTATTATAGCAGCGAAAGATCAAGTATTGTATGACAACAGAAAATACCGCAATTATCCTCATCCATTATAGTGAAATCGGTTTAAAAGGTAAAAACCGCGGCTTTTTTGAAGACCGCCTGAAGCAAAACATCCGCCAGACTTTGGTGGATCTTGGCGAAGTGTATGTAAAAAATGATTACGGGCGTTTTATATTGGAATTTGACAATGCCGCGCACCTGCCTGTTATTGTCGAACGGCTGCAAAAAACCCCCGGCATCGCCTATTTTAATGTCGCCTGGGCCGGCAATACCGATGTTGACATATTGAAAGAGCAGGTACTGGAAAAGATCAGGGACTATACATTTTCAAGTTTTTGCATTAACACCCGGCGGGCGGACAAGCAGTATCCTTTGAATTCCGTGCAGGTGAACCAGATCGTCGGCGGGCATGTTTTTGATGCGCTACACAAAAAAGTGGACTTAACCAATCCCGATCTGACCTGCACAATTGAAATTTTTAACAAAAAGATCTATTATACTTTTGAAAAGATTCAGGGTCTACGCGGCTTGCCGGTAGGCAGTAGCGGCAAGGTGGTTGCCATGTTGTCTTCGGGAATCGATTCTCCCGTAGCCGCCTGGCGCATGATACTGCGCGGCTGCAAGGTTATCTTTGTGCATTTTCACAGTTTTCCATTCACCGAAAAGACTTCATATTACAACGCCCGCATTCTGGCGCAAAAACTTACAGTGTACCAAAACCACAGTCTGGTTTATTTTGTACCGCTGGCAAAAATACAGGAAGCAATCATATTAAAAGTACCCTCCAAACTGCGCATTATCATGTACCGGCGCATGATGTACCGGATTGCCGAACTGATCGCGCGGCGGGAAAGCGCCAAAGCGATTGTAACCGGGGAGAGTCTGGGCCAGGTTGCCAGTCAAACCCTGGAAAACATTACGGCGATAGCCGAGGTCGTGTCCATGCCGGTGTTGCGGCCGCTCATCGGCTTTGACAAGGAAGAGATTATTGCCCAGGCGCAAAAGCTGGGAACATTCCAGACTTCGATAGAACCGTATGATGATTGTTGCAGTTACCTGCTGCCCAAAAGTCCCGAAACCAAAGCCAAAATTGAAGAAGTGCATGAGGCCGAAGCGCGGATCGATAACTGGCAAGAACTGGTTAACGAGGCGCTTAAGGAAGTGGAAATTGAGACGCTGCGTTTTCCGGAACAAGGTTCTGCTGTAGTAATTTGAAATAGCAGGAGGGACTGTCAGACATAAAGAACAGCCTTTTCCCAAATTCATTGAAACAGAGTTTCTGTTGATAATTTTCGGGGCTGTATCAAAAGCTTGAATTTATAAAGGGTCATTTAAAACATAAAGCATACAAAAGATGCATGTCATTTCGAGCGAAGCGAGAAATCTTGTTTTTACAATACGTTAAACAAGAAAGATTCCTCGTCGCTTTGCTCCTCGGAATGACATGAATGGTTTTTTTTCTTAAACTTGCCATCAATTCTACTTTTTTAGGCTTTTGATACAGCCCCGGAGAAAAAGGAGAATATATAACATAAATATTCCATGGTAAATTTTTTATCGTTTTAAATTGACAAACAAGTTTGATTTCCCCATTTTTTTCAAGTGAAAAATACCAATAAATAATACTACCTGATCAAGATATACGCATTTTCTCATAACTGCCGTAATTAATAATAATGACGATTTTCTGTATAATAATTCTTGACAGATAGACATTTTATCCATACTTTTGTCTATATATTGAATACTTTTCGATTAGCAACTGTTATAAATAAATATAGTTTTAATTAAACCGGAGGTGTAAAAATGAAAAAACTTGTTACTATATGTGTACTATATTTTTTAACGGCCGGTTTTGCCTGGTCCCAGGGAGCGGGGAATGCCCTGGAATTTGATGCCTCAGATTATGTGAATTGCGGAAATAACAGCAGCCTAAAACCTTCAGATGTACTAACCATAGAAGCCTGGGTGCGGCCCGATAATGATGTGGTTTTCGGCGGCGGCACTGGTATTGTTTTTTCTGATGGTGATGAAACAACCACTGGAGTTAATCTTACAATCAGTACTGATTACATCCCACGTTGTTATGTCCTAACCGATGCCGGTGTAAAGACAATAAGCGGTCTAGCCGTAACTGTAGATCCGGTAACCTGGGTGCATCTTTGCCTTGTTTTCAATGGTTCTTCTTTAAAATTATATGTTGACGGCACAGAATACTCTACTACTTTTGCGGCCACAGATATTTCTACCAATTCCAATAATTTTATCATTGGTGGTAGGCCATCAGATTCAGACCGTCGGTTTTTGGGTGATATCGACGAAGTCCGTTTCTGGCACGCCGCGCTCAGCCAGGCTACTATCCAGGCATGGATGAATAAACCGGTTACCGCTTTGCATCCCAATTATGCCAGTATGGTTTCTTACTGGAAATTCGATGAAGATATGATTGGTGAAACTGAGGGCACCTGTGATGACAGCAAGGGTACTAATGACGGATCGAATCTGGGCGCTCTGTGGTTCGCGAATAACGATTTAACCCTGCCGGTGAAACTTGCCGGCCTGCAAGCCGTCCCGACGGCCGATAAAAAGTCTATTGAATTATCATGGACGACCCAAAGCGAAGAAAATAATGTGGGCTTTGCCGTTTTACGCCGTAACGCCAACGGGCAGTCCTGGCAAACTATTGCCGATTACCGCACCGCCCCGGAGCTCGCCGGTCAGGGCACAATTACACAGCAAACAACTTACAGGTATGCGGACACGAATGTTGATCTGAATACGCACTACCAGTACTGCGTCGCCGCCATCGATATCTACGGCGACCGCCAGTACAGTCAGGTTATCCATATCTCCCTGGCGGAGGTTTTAATCAGCAATTTTAAATTGCAGGCCGCGTATCCCAATCCGTTCAATCCTTCCACCACTATTGTTTTTGATGTGCTAAAGGAATCGCCGGTAGATATGAAAATTGTTGATGTTACCGGCCGGACTGTGCGGAACCTGTTGACCGGCGAAATTTATTATTCCGGGCAATATGAACTCTCCTGGAACGGCCTGACCGATCATGGCGTTCCGGCGGCGGCCGGCGTTTATTTTGTGGTCATGAACGCCGACAGCTATAGCGGCTCGCTTAAACTTTTACTGTTAAAGTGAGTGTGTTTAAAAAGTAATCTGCCTGTTTATAATCTATTAATGTGACGGAGAGTATAAATGATATGCTCTCCGTTTTTTTTAATACACCCATGGAAAAGAGAGTAGGTGAGGTAATGAATTTCTGGCTCTATTATTTTTAGTGGGTAATTCTCACATTATTTTTAGAACAAAAATACAGTCAAATCGGTTTTTAAAAACCTGGTCAAGGCAACTTTTCGTTTATTCGAATTGATTACATAAAAACTTGTTTTTGAAGAAAAATTTTGACTACCATCCATATAAATAAACTTTTCAAAAATTATTCAAGATAAGGGGTTGTTATTAAGTTAAAAAATAACAACTTTTTATATGTTTTTCTCTGCGATCTTGGCGTCCTCTGCGGTAAAATATAAAGAACGAAACCGCCGAGGACGCAGAGAAAAAGACCATCTTTATTAATTTTTTATAATTACTTTGTTCACAACACACTCTCTTTATTTTTTATACCTGTCAAAAAATTGGTAATCGGTAAAATTTCCCACTGAAAAGCATATAGAACCAAATTTCTTTTAGTTATTTTTAACGTGAGTCTATAAAATTTAATATTTTATTCAATATTTTATCGCCAAAATGTGGTTGTCAGGCAATTTAGTGCTTGCTTTGCAAAGTTTAAAGCAATAAATTAGCAGGTGCTTTTTGCAGGAATCGACATACAGAAACCATCGGCGTTAGCACCATTAGCCGGGTGGACAGACATTGCATTTCGCCGCTTATGTAAAGAAAAAGGCGCCGATATTTTATATACAGAAATGGCAAGCGCCGACGGCATAATCCGGGATCAGCATAAAACTCTGGACTATATAAAATTTTCCGAGCAGGAAAAACCGCTGGGTGTGCAGTTATTTGGCGCTGAAGCGGATGTGCTCGCCAAAGCGGCGGAAATCGTCAGCCGCAGCAATCCCACTTTTATAGATATTAATTTCGGCTGCCCGGCACGCAAGGTTGTCAAGCGCGGCGCCGGTTCCAGTTTGATGAAAGACCTGGCTGGTATTGCTGAAATTGCCCGGGCAGTATCCCGCGCTACCCATTTACCAGTTACTGCCAAAATCCGCAGCGGCTGGGATGAAATTGTCGCTGTAGAAACTGCCAAAGCGCTTCAAGATAACGGCATTGCCATGATCTGCGTCCATCCCCGCACACAAAAAATGCAGTTCAAAGGGCAGGCCGATTGGGAGTTGATCGCGCGGGTCAAACAGCAAGTTACTATTCCGGTTATCGGCAATGGTGATATTAAAACCGCTGCTGACGCCAAACGGATGTACGAGACCACCGGCTGTGATGGTATTATGATCGGCAGAGCGGCGCGCGGCAATCCCTGGATTTTTCAACAAGTGGCCAACCAGGTACATAACAAAGGAGATTCTGTAATCCCAGGGCTTGAGGAACGAATCGAAACTTGTACCAGGCATTTGCAACTGGCGCAAGAAATTTATGGTTCCGAAAGAGCTGCATTAATTATGCGAAAACATATTGCATTATACTTGAAAGGACTACCTAAAGCTACTGAACTGAGAGTTAAAATTTTTACTCTCACCAGCGTTCAGGAAGTGAATGAAACATTGATGCAATACTTATATACTTTTAGTACGAATTAAAAAATCAAGGCAGGAGCATAAAAAACCTGCCTTTTTTTATTTATCGGTAAATTACCGAACAAACAGGAAAGAGAAACTGAATTTTTAATGTTATTATATTTCAAGTATGACATGGATTAAAACCGGGAGTATTTTATGAGCAAACGTAAAGCAATCATCATGGGCGCCGCAGGCAGAGATTTTCATAATTTTAATTGCTATTTCAGGACCAATCAGGATTATGATGTGGTCGCCTTTACTGCTACGCAAATCCCCGATATTGACGACAGAAAATACCCTGCGGAACTGGCCGGTTCTCTTTATCCCCAGGGCATACCCATCTTTGCCGAGGATAATTTACCGGAATTGATTCGCAAGCATAATATTGATGAAGTATTCTTTTCATATAGCGATGTGCCGCATATAGTAGTAATGAATAAAGCTTCACTGGTAACCGCATTGGGTGCAAGTTTTACATTACTGGGCCCCAAATTCAGTATGCTGAAAGCGAAAAAACCGCTAGTGGCAGTATGTGCGGTACGTACCGGGTGCGGAAAAAGTCAAACCACACGACGGGTTGCCGAAGTATTAAAAGCGCAGGGCAAAAAAATTGTGGTTGTGCGTCATCCCATGCCTTATGGCGACCTGGTGGCGCAGCGGGTGCAGCGTTTTGCCACCCTTGCCGATCTGGAAAAGCAGCATTGCACTGTTGAAGAAATGGAAGAGTATGAACCGCATATTGTTAATGGCTCAATTGTTTATGCAGGTGTAGATTATGGCGCTATTCTGGCGGAAGCGGAAAAAGAAGCGGATGTGATCTTGTGGGACGGTGGTAATAATGATGTGCCGTTCTACAAGCCGGATGTCCATATTGTGGTTGCCGATCCGTTACGGCCAGGTCATGAAGTCAGTTATTATCCGGGTGAAACCAACCTGCGTATGGCGCATTATGTTATTATCAATAAAGAAGTGGAAGCCGATTTCGAAGCTATCGAAGCGGTGCGCTCTAATATCCGGTTGGTCAATCCTGCGGCGGTGATAATAGATGCCGCGTCGCCGGTATCGATAGAAAAACCGGAAATCATTCGCGGCAAAAAAGTACTGGTCGTCGAAGACGGCCCGACCTTGACGCATGGAGAAATGACCTTTGGCGCCGGTGTGGTAGCTGCCGAGCGCTGGGGCGCCGAGGAAATTGTCGATCCCCGACCGTTCCTGAAAGGCAAACTGGTCGATACTTTTGTCAAATACCCGGAAATTGGTCAGGTATTGCCGGCAATGGGCTATGGCAAGGAACAACTCAAAGACCTGGAAGCGACAATTAATGCCACAGAATGTGAAGCTGTGATTATAGGAACGCCAATTGACCTGAGACGTATAATTAATATTAAAAAACCGTCGGTGCGGGTCTTTTATGATTTACAGGAAATCGGAAAAATTACTCTGCAGGACGCATTAAAAAATATTTGATTTTGATAGGATTATATAATAGCACTATTTTATGAGTATGTCAGTACAAGGTAAAAAGGTGGTTGTGGCGCTGGGGGGCAATGCCATAACCCGAGAATTTGAGGAAGGCGATATTTACCAGCAGTTTGCCAATACCCGTAAAGCGCTTGCCGGGGTGGTTGAACTGGCGGCGCAGGGCTGTAAAATGGTGATCACTCACGGCAATGGCCCGCAGGTAGGCAATGCGCTCATCCGCGTAGAAGAATCGCGGCATTTAGTGCCGCCGGTGCCCCTGGGTGTCATCGTGGCCGACCTGGAGGGAGGCATGGGTTACATGATCGAGCAGACCATGCAGAATAAACTCATGGCCAGGAAAATAGACCGGCCGGTGGTTACAATTCTGAGCCAGGTCATTGTTGACAAAAACGATCCATCCATTCTCAATCCCACCAAGTTTGTTGGCCCGTTTTACAAGCAGGAAGATATTGCCAGGTTGCAAAAAACCCGTGGTTATAATATTAAAAAGGACGCTAACCGGGGATACCGTCGGGTGGTGCCTTCTCCGCGGCCGCGCCGTTTTGTCAATTCCGGCATTATCGGCCGGCTTGTTGATGAGGGTATAATTGTGCTTGCCGCCGGCGGTGGTGGAATTCCCGTATATATCGAAGAGGATGGCCGTTATGAAGGCGTGGATGGTGTGGTGGATAAGGACCTGGCATCAAGTGTGCTGGCGCAGGAAATTGGCGCTCAGATTTTGTTTATTCTTACGGCTGTAGAAAAAGTGGCGTTAAATTTCGGCGCCCCACAACAGCAATTCCTGGATGTTTTAACGCTCGAACAGGCCAGGAAATATTTGCTTGAAGGGCAGTTCCCGCAAGGCAGTATGGGACCGAAAATTGAAGCGGCAATTGATTTTTTAACCAAGGGCGGCGAGCAGGTAATTATTTGTGCGGTGGAAGGTTTGACTGCCGCCATAACCGGCGCTACCGGCACCCGCATCGTTCCCTGATGAATATTACTAGTAACCAGGATTATGACAATGTCAAAAAAAGCAGCGAAAAAGGAAATCAGAATCCACGAAAGCTGGTGCAAGGGATGTGAAATTTGTGTGCAGTTTTGCCCAAAGGAAGTATTGACCATGAAAGACGGCAAGGCCTGGGTTGCAAACCTGGAAAGCTGCACAGCCTGTGGTCTGTGCGAACTGTATTGCCCGGATTTTGCGATTGAAGTACTGGTATTGGACGAATCGACAAAGGAAAATTAGACAAAATATGAAAAATTCATCAAACACTATTGAGATCATTTCCGGCAATGAAGCATGCGCTATGGCCGCACTGGCGGCAGGAATGCGATTCTATGCCGGTTACCCGATCACGCCTTCTTCGGAAATAGCTGAATACCTCTCCAGCCGGCTGCCACAGTATGGCGGAGTGTTTATTCAAATGGAAGATGAAATCGCCTCTATCGGCGCTATTATCGGCGCTTCGCTGACCGGCGTTAAAGCGATGACCGCTACCAGCGGCCCCGGTTTTTCGCTGATGCAGGAGAACATTGGTTATGCTCTAATGGCGGAAATCCCCTGTGTAATTGTTAATGTTATGCGCGGCGGGCCAAGCACCGGGTTGCCTACTCTGCCGTCACAGGGAGACGTTATGCAGGCGCGCTGGGGCACACATGGCGATCATCAGATCATTGCTTTAACCCCCAACAGTGTGCGCGAATCCTATGATATGACCATTCGCGCATTTAATCTTTCTGAATTATACCGTACTCCGGTCATTTTATTGTTGGATGAGATCATCGGGCATGTTAATGAAAAAATGACAATTCCGGCGGCGGAAGAATATACAATCCACCAGCGACCGCGCCCGGCAAGTACCGAAAACTATCTGCCTTACAAGATAACTCCATCCGGGGTGCCGCCCATGGCGGATTTTGGCACCGGTTTGCGCTATCATGTCACCGGCCTGGCCCATGACGAAACCGGATTCCCGACTAATAATCCCGATAAAATTCAGGAACTGCTGCTGCGTCTGGACAGAAAGATAACGCAAAACAGCGATGATATTATCGAGGTAGAGGAATACCTGCTGGAGGATGCGGAAATTGCTTTTGTTGCTTATGGTTCAGCTGCCCGTTCTTCCCGGCATACGATCAAACTGTTGCGCGATAGCGGCATTAAAGCCGGAATGCTGCGACTGAAAACCCTGTGGCCCTTTGCCGAAAAGCAGATTGCTCATTATTCAGGGCACATCAAAACCTGGTTCGTGCCGGAACTGAATCTGGGTCAGATTGCCCATGAGGTCGAGTGGGCGGTGCGAGGCAGGGTTCCGGTCTTCAAGTTTAATAAAATTAATGGCGAGCCGATCAATCCTAATGAATTGCATCAATTTGTAAAGGAAACACTGCATGTTTGATTATAATTATTACTTACGGACCTCTAAAATGCCCCTCATTTGGTGCGCCGGCTGCGGCGACGGCATAGTATTAAAATCTTTGCTGCGGGCAATCCATAAAAACGGGTTTACCAAAGATAATGTAGTCATGGTTTCCGGTATCGGCTGTTCGAGCCGGTTGACCGGTTATGTAGATTTTAACACCCTGCACACAACTCATGGCCGGGCAATTACCTATGCCACCGGCATCAAAATGGCCCGCCCGGATTTAAAAGTGATCGTTGTTACCGGCGATGGCGACGCTACTTCGATTGGTGGCAACCATTATATTCACGCCGCGCGCCGGAATATAGATTTAACTGTGATCTTGTTCAATAATCAAATCTATGGTATGACCGGCGGTCAGGTATCGCCGACCACGCCGCGGGGTAAAAAGGCGAGTACCGCCCCATTTGGCAGTTTTGAAAATATATTTAATATCAGCGGTTTGGCAATTGCGGCCGGAGCGGCTTTTGTTGCCCGTACTACCGTTGCCAATCCGGTTCAGGTGGAAAATTATATCAATAAAGCCTTGCAAAAGAAAGGGTTTTCGGTAGTTGAAGTTATGACGCCGTGCCCCACAACATTTGGCCGCCGTAATAAAGCCGGCGACGGCGTTGATATGCTGAAATGGCAAAAGGAACACAGTGTAACCATAAAAAATGCCGAGACTATGGACCCGGCCGAATTGAACGACAGCATCATTACCGGAATATTTGTCGATATTGACAAACCGGAATGCCGCGCGGAATATCAAAAGGTAATTGATCAACTAAAAAAGTAAAAAGGAGTCATATCAATATGAGTTTTCGATACGAGGTACGCCTGAGCGGAGAAGGCGGGCAGGGTCTGGTGCTGGCAGGAAAAATCCTGGCCGAGGCGGCAGCAATTTATGACAACTTGAATGCCACCCAAAGCCAGTCGTATGGACCGGAAGCACGCGGCGGAGCCAGCCGTTCCGAAGTGATTATTTCCGATGATGATATTGATTACCCCAAAGCGGTAAACATTGATTTGTTATTGGCTTTGACCCAGGAATCCTTTGACCGGTATAGCACCGATGTAAAACCGGGTGGGATTGTTATTGTCGATGAGGAAGTGGTCAAGCAAGCCGTACCCGGCAATTTTCGCCTGCTTAAAATACCGGTAACCCAACTGGCCCGGGAAAAAGCCGGTCGTGCTCTTGTTGCCAATATTGTGGCATTGGGTATTATTGCCGGCATATCAAAAATTGTCTCGGAAAATGCCCTGAAAATGGCCATTGGCGCTCGTGTACCGCGCGGCACCGAAGAATTAAATAATAAAGCATTTCAAATCGGACTGGACGAAGCGAGACGGCTGATCAAAGATAAAATTATTGAAAAACCAGGCAAATAATCTCAAAAAAAGGAAGTGCAATGGAGAGAACACTGGCGATACTTAAACCAGATTGTTTACAAAAGAAATTGGTGGGCGCTGTTTTGAGCCGAATTGAACAGGCAGGGTTTTCCATTATTGCGGCAAGAATACTTCATTTAACCCCTACCCAGGCTGAGGCTTTTTATAGTGTGCACTTGGGCAAACCTTTTTATCCCGGATTGATTGAATTTATGACGCAAGGCCCATGTATGGTGGCAGTTTTGGAAAAAGATAATGCCATATCCGATTATCGCGCCCTGATGGGAAATACTGATCCGGCTTTGGCCGCGCCGGGGACTATACGCCATGAGTATGCTACAACTATAAGGTATAATATCGTTCATGGCTCCGATTCGCATGAAAATGCCGGGCGGGAGATTGCCTTTTTTTTCAGCGAATCTGAACTTTGCCTTACAAGCCCTGCTGCTGCAAAAAAATGAATTAAATTCAGAAAATGCTATTTTTTGGCTTGACTATTAGACGATTATTTGCTAAATTTTTAATCGTTTTGGAGATTTTAAAATGGTCAAGTTAAATATTGCAAATTACTCTGAAGGATCGCTGGTCGAATCACGAACTGTTATACCGGCTGAGATTAATTTGTCGGAATTTGAAGAATTTGCTGCCCCGATCGAGTTGGTTTTCAATATTAACAAAATTGGCTCTGAAATATATGTCAGGGCTCAAATCTCTGCCATTGCCAAACTGGTTTGCGATCGCTGCCTGGAGGACTATGAGTGGCCCTTACAGGAAGCTATCGACATTGTCTGCACCGCTGACCCTGGTTTGGCAAAGAATGATGAGGATGATGTCTATTTTATTACCGATGCCATGAAAGAGGTGGATATTACTGAATCCATCCGGCAATCATTGATAATAGCGCTTCCGCAAAAAAAAATATGTCAAAATAATTGTAAAGGCTTGTGCCCTCAATGTGGAACTAATTTAAACCTGGCAAGTTGCCAGTGTAAAACCGAAAAAACAGATCCACGCTGGGATGCACTTAATAAAATCAAGTTTAATTAAAGAAAACAGAGGAAAATATGCCACTACCCAAACGTAGACATTCGAAATCAAGAGGAAAAAAACGTTACGCTAACTGGAATACAACAGCTCCGGCCGTTGCTGAATGCGCAAATTGTCATCAGCCAAAACTGTCCCACCGGGCGTGTCCAAATTGCGGTTATTATAAAGGACGTTCAATATTTCTGCCAAGAGAATCCTAGTATTTATTTCCCCGCCGTTTTATAAATACAGGTATTAAATAACCAATATATGTAATTAACGATATTAGCGGAGCTAAAATTGATTAAAATTGCATTAGATGCAATGGGTGGGGATAACGCCCCTGTTGATGTAGTGCATGGCGGTATTGAGGCGGCCCGGTTGGCAAAAGACAAGTATGAAGTGATTCTGGTTGGCGACAAGGAGGCAATTGAAAAAGAAATTGCCAAACATTTTCACACCCAGAATTTACCTATTACTATTGTTCATTCCTCACAGGCTGTTGCTATGGATGAGCATCCTTCCAATGCATTAAAAATGAAGGATTCTTCCATTGCAGTTGCTATAGGATTGTTAAAGGACGGCAAAGCTGATGCGGTGGTCAGCGCCGGTAATACCGGCGCAGTAATGGCTACTGCGTTGTTCGGTTTAAAACGAATCAAAGGAATACGTCGACCGGCTATCGGTTCTATTTTACCGACGGAAAAGGGAACGACCTTGTTGATCGATGCCGGCGCTAATGTTGATTGCCGGCCCATGGACCTGGTGCAGTTTGGCATTATGGGACAAATTTATTATTCCCACGTTTTTGCCGTTCCCAATGCTTCGGTTGGTTTGTTAAGCATCGGCCATGAGGATACCAAAGGCAATGAAACAGTTTTGGCAGCTCATGAATTGTTTAAAAAAGCTCCGGTTAGTTTTATCGGTAATATTGAAGGCGGGGATATATTAAAAGGCAAAGCACATGTGGTAGCATGTGATGGTTTTGTCGGCAACATCGTTCTCAAATTTGCTGAAAGTTTGCATGGTTTGCTCAAGTTCAATTTGCGCCGGTTTATACGTAAATACTTTTTTTCGCAGATCGGCTATGTATTGATGAAAGCAACTTTTGATAATATTAAACGAGTATTCGATTACCAGGAATATGGCGGCGCACCTTTACTTGGCGTTGACGGTTGTTGTATAATAGCTCATGGTAAGTCTACCCCCAAAGCGATTAAAAATGCTATTTTAGCTGCTTATAAAATGGTTGATGAAGATGTTATTGACCATATTAAAGCATCCATGAGTGAATTTACTGAAGAGGGAGCCTGAAATCGTCTGCCGAACTGGATTTTTTAGAGTAGATTGGAGTTTATTTTGATTATACCAAAATCAATGATTGTGGGCACAGGTTCCGCTATACCGGATAAAGTATTAACCAATTCCGATCTGGAGAAAATTGTCGATACCAGTGACGAATGGATTCGCACCCGTTCCGGTATTGAAAAACGACATATAGCTGCCGATGATCAATTTTCCTCCGATTTAGGTGCTGAAGCCGCTAAAAAAGCTATGGTCAGCGCCGGTGTAGCCGCAGAAGAACTTGATTACATTATTGTGGCTACAATTACTCCCGATGTTGGTTTCCCCTCAACCGCTTGTTTTATCCAGGAAAAACTGGCGGCATATAACGCTACGGCTATGGATATTGCCGGCGCGTGCACCGGTTTTATCTATGCGCTGGAACTTGCCGACTCGCTGATCCAGGCACAAAAAGCAAAAACTATTCTGATCATCGGTGTGGAAACACTCTCAAAAGTAACCGATTATACTGATCGTACCACCTGCGTATTGTTTGGCGATGGCGCCGGAGCTGCAATTCTTAAACCGGCTGAAAATGGCCGCGGCGTGTTGGGAACGTATACCAAGAGCAACGGCAGTTTGCATTACCTGCTGCATATGCCGGGATACGGCACCAAAAATCCGCCAACTTTAGCAAGTATTGAGAAACGCTTAAATTATATCAAAATGGCAGGTAAAGAGGTTTTTAAATTTGCCGTTACCGCCATGGGCGATGCGGCAGTAAAAATTCTTGAAAATACCGGTTTGCATAATGACGATATCGACCTGTTAATACCGCATCAGGCTAATTTGCGGATTATTGATGCGACAGCCAAACGCATCAATATCCCGGCTGATAAAGTCTTTGTTAATGTTCAGAATTTTGGCAATACCTCCGCTGCTTCAATTCCGCTTGCCCTTGATGAGGCGATCAGCAGCGGACGTCTGCAGCAAGGTAATACAGTGGTGTTGGTTGCATTTGGCGCCGGCTTTACATGGGGCTCGGCAGCCGTAAAATTATAAAACTTTAGTAAACAGGTAGACCTATGAACACTCGCAGCTTGCTTTGCCCGATCATGATTTCGGTTGTAACATTGATGCTGGCCTGCGCTCCGACCATGGTACAAATGCCCGTACAAAAACCGGCCGAAATCGATGTTAAAGGTATTAAAAATATTGCTATTGTCGATTTTCAAGGTGTTAATAATTCCGGCGATCTTGCCGCCAGTTTGTTAACTACGGAACTGATGAGCAGTAATTTTTTCCAGATTTTTGAGCGCAGCAAGATTGATCTGGTACTGGAAGAACACGCCCTTGCTCAATCCGGCGTTGTTGATGAAAATACCGCGCGCGAGATCGGCCAAATGTTGGGTGTTGATGGCCTGATCTTTGGTGAAGTTGTTTCCTATTCCGTTGATCCCGATGAAAAAGGGGTACAAAAAGTTGAAAAAAAGGTCGGCACCGGACAATACCGCACGGTTACAAAAAATAAGAAAAAAGTACGCGAAGAAATAATGAAAACCACCTATATCGATCAACAATATATGATCCGCAGAGGTACGGTTGCAGTTACTTTTCGCGTTGTGAATATAGAGACCGGCCAACTGCTGGCGTCAAAAGCAAAAAGTAAATCTTATGATAGCGGCAAGGTGGTGGAAGGTAAAGGTACATTAAAATCCCGCGATGCAATTCTGAATGATCTAATGGCAGATATTGTCAAGGAATTTGCCCGGCAAATTGCCCCGTATGTGGTAACAGAAAAACATCCGCTGGAAAGCGGTTCCGGTTCGACCAAGGTTGGCGTTCAGTACGCTAAAAATGGTCTGTGGGATGAAGCGATAAGCGCTTTCCAACGTGCCGTAAGCGAACAGCCGAAAAATTCCAGCACCTGGTATAACCTTGGCATCGCCTGTATGGTTACTGGAGATTACGACGCCGCCGAAGAGAATTTTAACAAAGCGATTGCATTAAAAAATAAAAATCTCTATTTTCAGTCTCTGGCTCATATCCGTGAACTGCGGCTGCAAAGAGAAAAATTAAGGCAACAGGTAGGTAATTAGTGGGTAAACGAGCATTTTTATTTCCCGGTCAGGGTTCCCAGTTTGTGGGCATGGGTAAGGATCTTTATGAACAGTATCCACAAGCCAGGAAATTATATGAACGGGCTAATGATATATTAGGATTTGATATTGCCGGGCTTTGTTTTACAGGCCCGCAGGAAGAACTGAATCAGACTGTAAATACGCAACCGGCAATTTTTATACATAGTTATATTGTGTTTGATCTATTGCGCAGCCGGACTATTAAACCCGATGTTACAGCGGGACATAGCCTGGGCGAGTTTACCGCCCTGACCGCTGCCGGGAGTTTGAACTTTGAGCAAGGACTCACACTGGTAAAACAACGCGGTCAGCTTATGCAGCAAGCCTCGAATGTTCAAAAAGGCACTATGGCAGCAATTATCGGATTAGAGTTTCCGGTTATCGAAGCAATTTGCCGGGAAGCCGGACAGGAAGGAGTGGTCAACATTGCCAACTATAACTCGCCGGAACAGGTAGTCATTTCCGGTGTAGTGAACGCAGTTCAGAAAGCAATGGCTTTGGCTACTGAACGTGGCGCCAAAAGAGCTATCGAACTAAAAGTAACCGGCGCCTTTCATTCAAAACTCATGGAACCTGCTCTGATCGGTTTTACCCGTGAATTGCAAAACACCGGGTTTAAAAAACCGGAAACAGAGTTTTTTACCAATGTCACTGCCGGAAGAGTGAATGAGCCGGAAGAGATTAAAACATTATTAGCCAGGCAGTTATCCAGCCCGGTATTATGGACCCAAACGATTCAGGGAATGGTGAATGACCAGGTAACCCATTTTTATGAGACCGGTCCAGGAAGTGTATTAACAGGCCTGTTGCGTAAAACGGATCGGAATATTGATGTAACAACGATAGGTACGGTACAACAATTAACAAGTGTAGAGGAAGTAAATTGAAATTACTGGAAAATAAAACAGCAATCGTCACCGGCGGCGCAAGGGGAATCGGTGAAGCTATATGTTTAAAACTGGCCTCCGAGGGATGTAATATTGTGGTTTCAGATATCGACCTTGAAGGCGCTCAACAAACCGCAGAGAACTTGCAAAAAGCAGGAGTTGAAGCGATTGCGGTGAAAACCAATGTTGCCAGTTTGGAAGATGCAGAAACACTGATCCAGGCGGCAATGGATAAATTCGGCAAAATTGATATTCTGGTAAACAATGCCGGAATTACCCGTGATAATCTTGTTATGCGTATGAATGAAACGGAATGGGATGCGGTAATTGCAGTTAATTTAAAAGGTACTTTTAATTGTATAAAAGCAGCGAACCGGGTTTTTTTCAAACAAAGATTCGGCAAGATCATTAATATGGCTTCAGTTGTAGGAGTGATGGGAAATTTGGGACAGGCAAATTATTCTGCTTCCAAAGCCGGGGTGATCGGCCTGACAAAGTCTGTGGCTAAGGAATTCGGCAGCCGCAATATTCAGGTCAACGCCATTGCTCCGGGGTATATTGAAACCGAAATGACCAAAAAATTACCGGATTCAGCTAAAGAGGCATTTTTAAATGTGATACCGTTAAAACGTCCCGGAACACCGGAAGATGTGGCACAGGTAACTTTATTCCTGGCCAGCCCGCTTTCCGATTATATTACCGGTCAGGTAATTCAAGTCGATGGCGGTATGTTGATGTAGATAAATCAAAAAAACGAAAAACAAACATATTAACAATTAATTCAGGAGGTAACAATCATGGCTGTAGAAGATAAGGTAAAAGAGATAATTGTAGAGCAACTAGGTGTGGACGCCAGCGAAGTAACACCGGAAGCTTCTTTTATTGACGATTTAGGCGCCGATTCTTTGGATACTGTTGAACTGGTTATGGCTTTTGAAGAAGAATTCGGTTTGGAAATACCGGATGAAGAAGCTGAAAAACTCACTTCGGTTGGCGAAGCTCTTAAATATTTAAAAGAAAAACTAGGTAACGCGGAATAATATACATTATAAATGGCGGGATTCTCTCCCGCCATTTATAAATTTAAATCACATGGTTGTTTTCACCATTTTGGTGTTGCTTTACATTAATTGATACAAACTTGAGGTTAACATGGATTTGAAGAGAGTAGTAGTCACCGGAATGGGACTAGTCAGCCCGCTGGGAGATACCATTGATACATATTGGAATAATTTAATAAATGGCAGGAATGGCATTTCCAATATTACTCTTTTTGACACCAGCGATTATAAAACCAAGATTGCTGCAGAGATAAAAGATTTTAATCCGGAAAATTTTATTGATAAAAAAGAAGCCCGCCGTATGGATCGCTTTACACAATTTGCAATGGTTGCTGCCATTAAAGCGATAGAAGATTCGGCAATTGATCTCGAAGCAACAGACCGGGAAAGATTCGGGGTAATAGTATCGTCCGGTATTGGCGGTATGATCACGTATGAAGAAGAATGTCGCACCATGCTCGAACGTGGTCCTAAATGGATCAGCCCGTTCTTTATTCCCATGTTAATTTCCGATATTGCCCCTGGTCATATATCGATTCGCTTTGGCTTAAAAGGGGTTAATTATGCTACCATTTCGGCCTGTGCTTCATCTTCACATGCTATCGGTGAAGCTTTTAATCATATACGTTATGGCAAGGCAAATGCAGTTCTGGCCGGAGGCAGTGAAGCGCCAATCAACCGTATGGGAATTGCCGGTTTTAATGCCCTTAAAGCCTTATCTACCCGAAATGATGAGCCGGAAAAATCCAGCCGCCCCTTTGAATTGAACCGCGATGGTTTTGTAATGGGTGAAGGCGGCGGAATTCTGCTTTTGGAAGAATTGGAACATGCCAGAGCCAGAAAAGCAAAAATATATGGTGAAATTGTGGGTATTGGATTTACAGCCGATGCCTTCCATATCACCCAGCCTGTCCCCGGTGGCGAAGGCGCTGCCAGATCGATGAAACTTGCCATGCAAGATGCCGGAATCAAGCCGGAACAGGTGGAATATATTAACGCCCATGGCACATCCACACCATATAATGATAAAACTGAAACCGAAGCAATCAAGAGTGTGTTTGGAGAATATGCCCGCAAGCTGGATATCAGTTCAACAAAATCTATGATCGGCCATTTATTAGGCGCTTCGGGTGCGCTGGAAGCCATTGCTACTCTATTATGTATAAAAAATTCTATTATCCACCCGACGACCAATTATGAAACACCCGATCCTGATTGTGATTTAAATTATGTACCGAATAAAGCAAAAAATAGAAATGTAAACTATGCCCTCTCTAATTCGTTTGGATTTGGCGGTCATAATGTGACACTGGCATTTAAAAAATTTACCGCATAAGCTTATGAAATTGCTCAGGCAATTAGTCGATTTTTTTCGGTTCCGAAAATTTAGCAAAAATCCGCAAGACCGGTTGAACGAATTATCAAAACGCTTGCAATATCAATTTATTAACCAGAATTTGTTGTTTCAGGCGTTAAAACACCGTTCTTACCTTACCTGTACGGGTGAAAAACGAATCGAGTCCAATGAAAGATTGGAACTGTTAGGTGATTCCGTACTTGGTATGACGGTCACGGAATTCCTTTATAACCGTTTCCCGGACGAGGAAGAGGGGATACTGACCAATTACAAGTCGTTGCTGGTAAATCGCACGGTGCTTTCACAGGTTGCCAAAGATTTTGGCTTGGGTAAATTTTTGCTGCTCAATGAATCGGAGGAGCGCTCCGGTGGACGCAAACGGGAATCGATATTGTCGGACGGGGTGGAAGCGATCATCGGCGCCATTTACCTTGACGGCGGCCTGGAAAATGCCAGAAATTTTGTTCATCTGCATATCGCCAAAAGACTGGATGAAATTATTAAAAAAGGGCAATTAAAGAATTACAAGAGTTTATTACAGGAGCACTGCCAAAGTTGCAATTTACGCGGCCCCAAATATATCATTGAAGAAGAAAATGGCCCGGATCATCTCAAGGAATTTACCGTTGCGGTAATTATTGATGGAAAAAGACTCGGTTCCGGACATGGACATTCCAAAAAAGACGCCGAACAAAAAGCGGCCAGGGAATCGTTACAGCAATTAAATGTAATATGAAAATACAGGTGAGCTATGAATTATTTTTTAACTGAAGAACAAGAAGCATTTCGCCAGTTGGCGTATGAATTTGCCCAGGGTAAAATAGCGCCGGTAGCGGCAGAATATGATGTTAAAGCAGAATTCCCCTGGCCTATCGTTAAAGAAATGGCCAGAATGGATTTTTTCCGTCTGTGGATACCGGAAGAGTATGAAGGCCTCGGCGGCGGTATTACGGAAATGTGCTTGGTAACGGAAGAAATGTCCCGCGCTTGCGGTGGTATTGCTTTAGCTTTAGCCGGCACTGCGTTGGGTACTTTTCCCATCCTTATATCGGGCAACGACGAACAAAAGAAAAAGTATTTGCCTGCGCTGGCCAGCGGCGAAGCATTGGCGGCTTTTTGTTTAACCGAGCCTGAAGCCGGTTCCGACGCGGGAGCTATTCAAACCACGGCGAGGCTGGAAGGCGATCATTATATTCTTAACGGCACCAAACACTTTATCACCAATGGCGGAGTGGCAAAATATTATACCGTTATTGCCTCTACCGATCCGAAAAAAGGCAGCCGCGGCGCTTCCGCATTTATTGTTGAAGAAGGCACCGAGGGCTTGACATTTGGCAAAAAAGAGGATAAAATGGGTATCCGTGCTTCCGCTACCTGTGAAGTGGTCTTTCAGGATTGTAAAATACCCAAAGAAAACCTGTTGGCTAAAGAGGGGCATGGATTTATGGTGGCTATGAAAACCCTGGATAAATCCCGGCCGGGCGTAGCTTCCCAGGCGCTTGGCATTGCCCAGGGTGCGTTCGACCATGCAGTTCGGTATGCGCGGGAAAGAAAACAGTTTGGCCAGAGCATTTCTTCTTTCCAGGCGATTCAACATATGCTGGCCGATATGTCCACCCAAATCGAAGCTGCCCGTGCATTGATTTATGCAACTGCTAAAATGATCGACAACAGCAGCACGGATTACGGTAAAGAATCGGCAATATGCAAAGTGTTTGCCGGAGATACGGCCATGAAAGTAACCACCGACGCCATACAAATTTTCGGCGGTTATGGCTATATGAAAGATTACCCGATTGAAAAATATATGCGCGATGCCAAGATTACCCAGATCTATGAAGGTACCAACCAGATCCAGCGGAATGTAATAGCCGCCAAAGTAATTCGTGAATCGGCAATGCACAAATAAATTATCAACCCGGCTGCTGCCGGGTTTTTTATTTTTACAGGAAATAATACGAAAATTTGAAATTCTTCTTGACATTTTTAGTGAATTAGATTAATTTCACCTGTTCTATTACCTGTATCCGTCTAGTAAACATCTGTTCCATATTTTGTAAAATACTGTAATAACATACCGCTCCCTGCATACCGGGACAAAGTATAATATTACTGTACTCATGAAAAGCGATTTATTCACCAGGAAATGATACAGGCACAGCCTAGATCGGTGTGCCTTTTTTTATATCCTTAATGGCTTGTGGTTATAGAGCAAAACGATGGCGACAAAAAAAACCGGCATAGCCCTGGTTGGCAGCACAATTGTTGATGAACTGGCGCCTGTTCTCAGTCCGGGGCAGCTCTCTTATGTTGACGCGCAAAAGTTTGTCGACAAGGAAGAACTGGCCGGTGAAGAGGTGCGCTATAGTGTCGGCGGTATGGCGACAAATGTCGGCGTCGACCTGGCCAAAATTGACGGCGGCTATCCGGTTGCAGTGTTTGGCAAAATCGGCAATGACCATCGTGCAGATATTATCCGCCGTATTTTAACGGATAATCATATACCGGTTGATACATTGCTGGTATCTGCGGAATACGAAACCTCCTGCACCGAGGTATTACATATCAGGATAGATCAGGGCCGGACGGAGCGGATTTACCGGCAGACACTTGGCGCTATGGGCTCCTTTAATGTAGAGGATATCGATTTTAACCGCCTGGCGTATTTTAAAATAGCCATGTTTGGCTATGGTTTGTTACTGCCGCAACTGGACAAGCCGGACGCTGAATTCGGAACCGTCATGGGCCGGGTTCTGGCGCGGGTTCAGAAAAGCGGTGTTTTAACGGCGCTCGATTTCGTATCTCCCGGCCCGGAAAACAGCTTTAAATTTGCGCGCTATCGACGTACGCTAGCGTTTGTAGATATTTGTTGCATTAATGATGACCAGGCCAGCGCGTTAACAAATTATCCTGATCCACGTGAGGCTTGTGTAGCCCTGGTAGAAGAACTGGGCGCAGGCCTTGCGGTAGTCCACTGCGGCGCTCAAGGTCCCAGTTATGCATTTACGAAAAAAAACGGACTGGTAACACAGCCCAATTTTGTAGTTCCGGAAGATGAATATAAAGGCAATGCCGGAGCCGGTGATGCCTTTTCCGCCGGGTTTTTACACGGTATTCACCAGGATTGGGATATTGGCACATGTGTAAAATTTGCCGCTGCGGCCGCGGCCATAAGCCTTGGCGATGTCTCATGCACCGGCGCAATGCAAAAAGAAAAGTATATACTGGATTATATGCACAAATAATATTTTAGAATCTCTTACCGGTATAATAAGCCGTGCAAAGAATGTTTCGGCTAATCCGGTTGCTATGGAATATAGACGTAAACGACAGAGGAAAAAAATGTTAAGAGTATTAAAGTTTGGCGGTTCGTCGCTGGCTACGGCGGAGCGGGTTAACAATGTGGCCAATATTGTTACCGGCGATTATTCCGGTAAAGAGCCCTTGATCCTGGTGCTTTCTGCTGTTGGCGGAATAACCGACCAGTTGATCCTGGCGGCAAGAACGGCTGAAGCCCAGGGCGCCAAGGCTCTGGAAATTGTTTCAGCTATAAAACAGCGTCATAATAATGTGTTTGCCGCACAGCTTGAAGATGCTAAAATAAATACTGAAATTACCGCCACATTTACGGAACTGGAAGATATTATCAAAGGCGTCAGCCTGGTTCGCGAGTGTTCCTTGCGTACCCTGGACCTGGTGGAGAGTTTTGGCGAAAGACTCTGCAACCGGCTCATGTCGGTTTTGCTGGTTCAAAGAGGCTTTAAGGCCGAGTTTGTCGATTCCCGCGAACTGGTGCTTACAGATCGCCGACATGGCGGCGCTCGGGTTGATTTTGAAGAAACTTACAAGCGTATTAAAAAGCGCATCAAGGAAAATAAAATATATGTGGTAACCGGGTTTATCGGCGCAACCCAGGATAATGTTACCACCACCCTGGGCCGTGGCGGCTCGGATTATTCGGCCGCTATTTTCGGCGCGGCTATGGATGTGGACAAGATCGAGATTTGGACCGATGTTGATGGTTTTATGAGCGCCGATCCGCGTATGGTCACAAATGCCTTTGTGCTGCCGCGTGTCAGCTATGAAGAGGCTATGGAATTATCCTATTTCGGCGCGAAGGTCATTCATCCGCAAACGCTGGTTCCGGCTATAAAAAAGAACATCACAATTTTAATCAAAAACAGTTTTTCCCCGGCTAATCCCGGTACAATTATTTCTCCTGAAAAAGGTGATTTTGAGCATCCGGTTAAAGGGATAGCTTCATTTCATGGTATTTCCATGCTCAATATTCAGGGCAGCGGTATGGTTGGGGTGCCGGGCATCGCCGGTCGGCTGTTCAGCGCATTGGCAGCAAAAAGTATTAATGTTATTATGATCACCCAGGCGTCGTCGGAACATAGTATCAGTCTGGCGGTTTTATCCAGCGAAGCGGAAAGCGCCAAAGAAACAATTGAAACGGAATTCTCTACGGAAATATTGGCCGGTATTATCGACCAGGTTGAAACCACTAACAATCTTGCTATCATTGCCGCAGTCGGTGAAAATATGGCCGGCAAACCCGGTATCTCCGGCAAGTTGTTCGGCGCGCTGGGACAAAACTCTATCAATATCAAAGCGATTGCCCAAGGCTCCGGCGAGCGTAATGTATCACTGGTGGTTAACAGCAGCCAGGCCGATAAAGCCGTGAATGTCATGCACAGCGCTTTTTACCTGTCTAACCGGGTCGCCAATCTCTTTATTGTCGGCGTTGGCGGTATTGGCGCAACCCTGTTAAAACAGATTCAGAATAAACAAAAAGAACTCGCCGAACAGAATAATTTGATCATCAATATCTGTGGTATTGCCAACAGCAAGAAAATGATCTTTGCGGAAAAGGGACTGGATTTGACCCGGTGGCGCGACATGTTGACCACAGCTACCGAGACGTTTAAAATTTCCGAACTAATCGCCAAGATCAAGCAATTCGAACTAGCCAATACCATCTTGGTCGATGTGACCGCCAGTGATGAAATTGCCGGTTATTATGAAAAGATCATCTCCGCAGGCATCCATGTGGTTACGCCGAATAAAAAGGCCAATACCATGGGGCAGGATTATTACGACCGTATCAAAAACCTGATCCGCGATCACCGTCTGCATTATCTGTACGAAACTACTGTAGGCGCCGGCTTGCCGCTCATCGGCACCATCATCAACCTGAAGAATAGCGGCGATAATATTTATAAAATTGAAGGCATCCTTTCCGGTACCATGAGTTATCTTTTCAACACCATGAGTCACAACCGGCCGTTCAGTGCTGTGGTCAGGGAAGCGCATCAGAAAGGTTATACGGAACCGGATCCCCGCGATGACCTGTCCGGAATGGACGTTGGCCGCAAATTATTGATATTAGCCCGCGAGATCGGCCTGCGCATGGAACTGGCTGATATTAAGGTGCAGTCGCTCATTCCCGCGGCAATGGAACGCATTCCCCTGGAGGAGTTTTGGCAAAAACTGCCCTCGCTGGATGAGAATTTTGAAAACCAACGGCTCAAGGCTGAAAAACAAGGCCAGGTATTACGTTACATAGCCAAACTGGATGACAAAGGCTGTCGCGTCTCTGTAGAGAATGTGCCACAAGGCACTGCCCTGGCCTTGTCCGGAGCCACTGACAATATTATCCAGATCACCACCGAACGCTATTCGGAAAATCCCCTGATCATTCAGGGGCCGGGCGCGGGCCGTGAAGTGACCGCCGGTGGCGTGTTTGCCGATATAATTACATTATGTTTTCATTTGACTTGATGTTCACAAACAAACACAGGAATAGTATAGTTTATGAAGTTATATAGCACCAAAGATCATGCACATGTTGTAAATTTTCGCGACGCGCTGTTTAAAGGCCAGGCTGCTGACCGCGGCTTGTATATGCCGGCCGTTTTTCCGCGGATTCCATTAAATGAACTGGTTGAATTATCCCATTTGCCATTTGCCGGAATGGCGCGCGCCATTGCCGGTAAATACCTTGGCGACGAGATACCGGCGCAGGGTTTGGATCAGATCATCAACCGGGCGTATTCCTTTGCCCCGGCATTACAGAGCCTGGATGAATATACAGATGTTATGGAGTTGTTTCACGGCCCCACCTTGTCGTTTAAGGATTTCGGCGCGCAGTTCATGGCCCAGGCCATGCGCTATTTTATTCAGGATGAACGCCGGGAGATCACCATTCTGGTCGCCACCTCCGGTGATACCGGCAGCGCGGTTGCCCATGCCTATCATAAAGTGGAGGGCATCCGTATTGTGCTGCTGTACCCCTCTGGCAAGATAAGTCCCCTGCAGGAAAAACAGTTCACCACTCTGGGCGATAATATTATGGCGCTGGAAGTGGCGGGCACTTTTGACGACTGCCAGGCGTTGGTGAAACAAGCCTTTGCAGATACGGATTTGCGGGACAAGCAAAAGCTGACCTCCGCCAATTCTATCAACATCGGCCGCTTGATCCCGCAGTCTTTTTATTATTTCTGGAGCGTGATGCAGGTATACGCCCGCACTCAACAAAAGGTTATTGTCTGTGTGCCCAGCGGCAATTTCGGCAATTTGACGGCGGGACTCTTTGCCGCGCAGATGGGTCTGCCGGTACAGAAATTCATTGCCGCAGTCAACAGCAATCATGTCATTCCCGACTATTTCGATTCCGGTAAATTTACCCCCCGGCCTTCGGTGCTTACGCTGTCCAATGCTATGGATGTGGGCAATCCCAGCAACTGGGAGCGGATCTGCGACCTGTTCCATAATGATGTGCAGGCGATCAAACAACATATATGGACGACCTCGGTTGACGACAGCGCCACGGTTGCTGCCATGCAGCGCGTGTATAAAGATAATAATTATGTTATCGATCCGCACACCGCAGTCGGACTGGAAGCAGTGCGGCGCTATCGCGAAACGGTGGCTGCGGACAAAGCGTTACCGGTGATTAGCCTGTCCACCGCGCACCCCGGCAAATTCATCGATATTGTCAACGATGCCCTGCACATAGAGTATCAATTGCCGGACAAGCTGGAGCAGCTCAAACACCGCCAGAAACAGGCCACTGCCATCTCCGCCGCATTTAAGGATTTCAAGGAATTGTTGTGGGAGTTGTAGACCATTCCATTCAGGGGGAATAATGAAATTCTATCAATTCCTGGCGGATTGCGGTATTCACCTGGTCGATTATTCCGGCAAGATCGATTTGCAAACGGGATTGTCCCGTATGGAGAAACTGCAACACTATTTTGATAAACATGTTGAGCAAGGCTTGTCGTTAAAGATATTGTTTGATGTACGCAAGACGGTGTGGGCCGATGAACAAACGCATACTGAACTTGCCCAAATTGCCCGCTGTAAATTCGCAACGAGCAGACATAATTATCCCGCCTATATTGCTATTGTAAACAATCAATACAATGGCTCTGCTTTTGATAATGAACGCTGGTTTACCGGCAAAGATGAAGCCATGAATTGGTTGTTGAGCCAACCGGACTGACGGTATTTTACATTTGAAAATTCCTTTTTTTGTCATTCCGGGGAGCAAAGCAACGAAGAATCTTTATAATCGGTATATTGTAAAACAAGTTTCTCGCTTTGTTCGAAACAACAAACTTGTGGGGTGCGTTTTCTTCTCCCGGGGCTGTATAAAAAACCCCCTAAATATAAAATAAGTTACAAGTATGAGAAAAAAAGTCATTCTTGTCATTCCGAGGTGCGAAGCGACGAGGAATCTTACGTCTTTAATATATTGTAAAAACAAGATTTCTCGCTTCGCTCGAAATGACATGTTTATATTGAGCGCTTTAAATTTTTAATGACTATATGTAAATTAGGGCTTTTGATATAGCACCAGGAAATTGTCCTTGAAACTCTCAAATACTGTGGTGTTATACTAATATAGCACGAGGCTATTACCCCTTGTGCCGTTATAGATGGAAATAAATTTTTTATTAGCGTTCATTTGCGTGTATTTGCGGTTGTTTCTATTAAACCAATAATGAACGCGAATCCGCGGGAATGATAAATCCACACTTTCCAGGTTGAAGGAAAGATTGTTACCCTATCAAAACTACTAATGTGTTATCCGCAGATTACACAGATTAACGCAGATGAATTTATTATAATTTTAGTTCAGAGTTTCCCCAACTCTGTAAGGTAATAATTAACTAAACCCCTTTAGGGGTGAAATATTTCTAGCAAATCCATATTCTAACAAACAAGCCACGTTAGTGGCGGAACCTGTTTATTTATTATTAGCATTCATTAGCGTCCATTCGCGATTACATTTATTGAATCGCTAATGAACATGAATAAACGTTAATGATAAATCAATGTTACCCTGGTCTTGTATTATTGGCTCTTGTTCCATCAAAACTACACATAAATTGTCCGCATATTAGCCCAACTACACACAGATAGTATTAAATCGCGGCTCATCTTCTTCCAGCCAAACTCCGGCTTGAAAAGGACATTGTCTTTGAAACTCTTATAATTTAAAAGAATATCAACAACTGTGATTATTTAGCAACCCATTATTTTCTTCCGCTTTGTTTCTTTTGCAGTTTTTTTACTCTTTTGCCGATCTCTTTACTGATTTTGTCAAAAGAAGGCGGCGGCCCGGTGCGGATTTGCTTGTTGTCGATAAACAAGGCATCGCTGATACCCCATTCCAAAAAATTAGTGCGGTCGCAGGTATCTATTTTTTGCATCACTACATCATTGCCAAACCCGGTGACGGCTCTTTTCACCCGCTCGTAAACCAGGTTTTGCGCCGGGCACCAGCCATTCATAAACATGGTAACAGATACTTTACCCGGAATGAGCGCCGGTGGCTTTTGTTGGCGAATCCAGCGCGGCGGTTCGGCGTTATCCGTAAAACGTTTCCATAAAAGCTGTTGTAAACCGATATTATCGGCTTTTTTATATCCGTGTTTTTTGAACCATGACGCCTGCATGAATACCGGTATAGCCAGACCCCAGGCCGCCAACCCGCCGGCGCCCCGATTACGTACATCCTCTTCCGCTGCCTGGAGTAATGCTTTCCCCATGCCCTGCTTTTGCATGTTACCCTGGCCCTGTTTGTGGCCGTGCACCCAAATGCAATTGATGAAATACAGATTTTTACCCTCGGCGGGGGAATGCTCGATGGGTACGTACTGGATCATGCCGCCGACCCGGCCGTTATCATGCAAGGCCAGTTTCACGCCCAGCCCTTTATCTTGCATTTTTTCCAGCCAGTGCTCTTTGTGGTCGCCGGCTTCTTGCATTTCATCGGACCATTCCTCCAGGCACATGCAAAATGATTTTTTGTATTGATCCGTTAAATTGATAATATGCATGACAACCTCTACAATAAGATTGTAATGATTGTTTATTTCAAATAATAAGACAACCCAAAATTAATTAATATTTCAGTTTTTTTAACATCAAACCAGGACGTTGTGCTGATCATGGAACTGGGAGGCGCAAACAATTCATTATACACTTTTATTGTATATTGCTGCCAACCGCCGGCAAGGTGTAATCCAAATGATTTATAATAACAGTTTACACCCATCTGCACGCCAGCGTAAATCCGATACTCATCTTCAAGATAGACAGCCATATACCCCGGACTCGAATCATAAAAATCTTCATACCATAAACGCTGGTATGCTATATAAACAGGTATTGCCAGGTTTTGAAAATGAAAATTATACTCACCGCCAATTAAAAGTTTATGAGTATCTTTTTTCAGTTTATTATCTTGATAATAATCCCTGTTTAATGAAATTTTTAATTCTTTTTGATATTTGTAGTTAATTCCCAGTTTGGCATGGTTACCCAGCCGATAAGAGAGACCAATTGCCCCGGCGCCTTTGAACTGTTGTTCACAATCCAATACTTCCGCAAAATTCCACAACCTGTAGGTAATATCTTCCGCATGCATCAGCGTAAATGGTGATTGCAATACGAGGCCTAAGGCAAAGCGGTTCATCTGTTTGATCATGCCCAGCGAGAAGTAATTACCATCATAGATGAATTCCCCTTTACCGGCTTTGTTAGCCACCGGATGGGTTGGACTTGTGATCTCATTATCTTCCCATTTCCAACTACCCAGCCAGTGGGTGTAGCTCAGGCCGATGCTGAGGGTAGGCGTAATTTTCATGCTTACACCGATCGTAGCTGTTCCCACATTGCCGCTGCGGTTGTGGTTCATATCCGGGAAGGAATCGATTTTTGTAATATAACCGGCTTCAAACTCCGGGGCGGGTATTTTGGCCAGCGATACCGCCAGGGCCGCTTCACGGTGCAACAGGGTTAAGGGATAAGAAACTGCCACCATGCCGGGATTGAATTCCGATTTGTCCGATTCGGTTTCAGTGAAATTGTGATAGCGATATTCATGTACATATTTTGTGAATTCTAAATTCATCCCCGCAAACACCTGCGGCGCGCGCTGGAAAGCAAGTCCGGCGGGATTATCCAGCGGCGCGGGTATGGCATCCGGCTCGGCGATAATGACGCCGCCAAAACTACCGCCCAGTCCGCCATTGCGTTCATAGGGATTGATGATGCCCTGGTAAGGTGAAAGCTGGGCAAAGGCCGCTTCGCCGAATATCATAACGAAAAGTCCGATTAGAAGAAACAATTTGTGATTTTTCTGCATTTTAAACCCCTTTCCGACTGACCAATATTTATTGCTAGTTGGATAAATTATCTTCTATTTGATTAAATATGACAAACCGACATTGATCAAAATATTTGTTTTCTTTATGTCAAACCTTGACATTGGATAAGCCGCTCAGCTATATGGTGGTATTTGAGAATTTCTAATCTGTATATCATTTTGGTACTGCTGCCAGATTGCCGCCAGGTGTATGCCAAGTGATTTAAATGACCAATTCAATCCCAATTGTACGCTATTTTGAATTTGATCTTTTTTACCCGCAGTTGTAATTAAATAACCGAGGGCATTTTCGGAATTTTCTTTTAACCATGAGTGCTGCCAGGCCAGGTAAACCGGGATGGCAGTACTATTCCATTTCACGGTATACTCGCCGGCAACAGATAGTTTATGGATATCAATAGAATTTTCTATTTCAGTATCGTAAAAATTTTTTATTACCATTTTTAGTTTGTCCTGGTAACGATAACCGATGCCCAGTTTGGCATAGTCGGACAAACGATATGATACACCAATCGCGGCGGCGCCATTGACCTTTTGTTCCACAGCGATGGAGGTTTTATATTCCCATACTTGCAAAGTAATATCCCGGCCTTTCATCAGGGTAAAAGGTGATTGCACTAGTATGCCAATTGCAAACCTTTGTATTTGTTTATTCATACCGAAATTAAAACTATTACCATTGTACTGGAATTTACCTTTACCATGGTTGTACGAACCTTCAATAACAGGATCGGGCAAGCCATAGTCCTCCCATTCCCAATTACCTAACCAGCGGGTGTAACTCAGGCCGATACTTAGTGAAGGTGTTGTTTTTATACTGTAACCGATAGTTACGTTACCTACATTGCCGCTGCGGTTATGATGTATATCCGGCAGATCATCTTCTTTAATAGTATATCCCGTTTCAATTTCAGGTGCAGGAATATTCCCTGCTGATAAGGCCAGCGTTGTTTCTTTTTTTAGCATGGTAAACGGATATGATACGGCAAGCTGGATTGGCGCGAATTCCGCTTCCCAGGGACGCGATTCGGTGATTGTACTGTGCCAGTACTTGTAATCATATTTTGAAAGACGTGTGGTTGAACCGGCAAATACCTGCGGTGCGCGTTGGAAGGCAATGCCGGCCGGGTTGTCCAGTGGCGAAGGCACGACATCCGGTTCGGCAATGATGACGCCGCCAAAACTGCCGCCCAGTCCACCGTAGCGTTCATAAGGATTGATGATGCCCTGGTAGGGTGAAAGCTGGGCAAAAGTTGAACTGCCGATAAATAAAACCTCAATCAGCACAAACAGGATCAAAACATGTTTTGTTCGCATAGAGTACCCCTCTCTTCAAAATTAATGAATTGAGAAAATGAATATCCTGAATAACCTGGTTATTCAGAAATCGCCCGTGGTGTAAAATATAATATATTTAAATAAAAAAGCAAGTTAAAATTGTATTTAAAACAAAATTTTTACTATTTTAGGGAAAATATTCGGAGAAAGGCGGGTTATACTCAACCGGACAAGGGAATAGCTGCCCTTGTCCGGTTTGGAAATAATATCAATAAAATTTATTTGGCGCTGAATTTCATGATCGTAACTGTGGAATATGTTTTTCCAGGCTCCAATACTGTGGAGGGGAATTCCGGTTGATTCGGAGAATCCGGGTAATGCTGGGTTTCCAGGCACAGGGAGGTGCGTTTTTCATAAACGCGCCCATATTTACCGGTAATCGTACCGTCCAAAAAGTTACCGGAATAAAACTGAATGGCCGGTTCGGTAGTCCAGATTTCCATCATGCGACCGGTCTCCGGTTCGTAAAGGGTTGCCGCCAGGGTGGTGTCGGCCCCGCTCTTGTTCAGCACAAAATTGTGGTCATAACCACCGCCGTACAACATTTGCTGATCCTGACTGTCAATATCTTTACCGATCGCTTTAGCGGTTGTAAAATCGAACGGGGTATCTTTAACGCTTGCCAACTCACCGGTGGGGATCAGCCCGGCATCGACCGGGGTGGTGTTATCGGCATTGATATATAATACGTGGCCGAGGATATCTCCGGAATTTTTGAGATTATAGTAAGCATGGTTGGTTAAATTAACCACAGTCTTTTTATCGCTGGTAGCGGAATATTCAATTTTCAAACTATTGTCGGCAGTTATAGAGTAGGTAACAACCGCAGTCAGGTTGCCGGGATACCCCTCTTCGCCGTCTTTGCTGACATATGTCAATTTCACCGCCGGGCCGGCCGGGGTTTCCACTACCTGGCCTTCCCATACCACTTTATCAAAACCGATATTGCCGCCATGCAGGTGGTTGGCGCCATTATTTGTGGCCAGTGTATATTCAACGCCATCGAGCGAGAATTTGCCTTTGCCAATACGGTTGCCGTAACGACCGACGATTGCGCCAAAGAAAAAGCGCACATCTTCATATTGTTTTAAACTATCGAATCCTGTAATAATATCGTCGAGCTTGCCGTTTTTATCCGGGGTTTTCAACGCTACCAGTGAAGCGCCGTAGGTCATGATCTGCGCTTCCATGCCATTACTATTTACCAATGTGTATAAAGTTACCGGTTTGCCGTCCGCAGTAGTGCCGAATAATTTACTGTTGACGGAGATCAAACCTTTGTTCGCCGGGGCGCAACAGGCGATGAGACAAAAAGCTACAGCCACGATCATAAACAGAAAACGATAATCCATTTTTACCTCCTTGAAAGTTTGAAACATGATTTATTACTTTATAATAATGAATGTGCAGGTGAATAATTAATATACTGACAATTTTTTCATTATTCAATTATTAATTGAATTGTTGCGAAAAAAATTAGCTTGACATACCGGATACATGAATAAAAAAACCGGCGCGGGTTTAGAATCCTTGCCGGTTTAATCATTTTATTTAGGTTTGATTACTGAAACAGGCTGGCCGTGCGTTCTTCCAGGGTCGGGAATGTCGGCAGGGGTTGACTGGGAATTGGCTCGTACCAGAATGCCGCGGCGCACCAGTCATCCTGGCGTTCAAACAGGTGTTCGCCGGGGGCGTCCGGCACTTCCGGGGCCCAGCCGATCTGTTGAATGGTCATGCGGAATTCTTTTTCCCAGTAGATCGGATCCTGAATATGCCAGCGATACATGGAAATAAAACCGTTCTGATCCAGGCTGCACCCGTGATACAGGAATTGCGTTTGCTGAACCCCATAGGACTGGCAGATATAATCTTCGCTGCCGGTGCCGCAAATCGTCGGGAATTCGGTATCGCCATCTTTGTATATCTTGATTTCGCCTTCACCCCACCAGTTGCCGGAGAGGGTGCGAATGCCGATGACCGCGCCGATGAAGCGTCCCTTGCCGGTGCGTTTTGGCAGAATCTCGAAATCCTGATTCATGGTGGTGGGATTTTCGCGACGGAAGGAGACATGCAGGCGGCCAAAATCTACCGGGTGTTTATCGCCGATGGTGTAATCCACCTGGTAGAACAGCGTAATTCCTTCGCTATACTCATTAGTCAGGGTAATTTTCGCTTTGGTAGCAAACGGCATGGGCAGCCAGATATTCAGACCGGCATTAGAGCCGATGGAATGTGCGGCAGATTGGTAAGAAACTACCTTGGCATGTGCCAGGCCCATAAAATCGCCCAACGGGCATTCAATGCTGGGGGTTTCCTGGCCGTCCCAGTAGGCGCGCACTACTATACTGCGCAGTGCGGTGGTTTTGTCTTTAAAATCCCCGGTCATCCAGATGTGACGGATAGTACCTGGCCCGGTGACATCGCACAACACGACCGTTTCGCCGGCTTCAATCATCTTACAGGGAAAGCCTTTACGTCCCACACCCAGGTAGCTGGACGCCTGGCCGCCGCTGCCTTTTTCACCAGTGGAATTTTCAAAACAGATTGAACGCGATTCCAGTCCCGTATCTAGCCGGTACAAACCCGAATTTACCGCGGTTTGATTATCCGTTTGTTGCGAGCACCCGTTAAGCAAAATAAACAACCCAAGCAGGGCCATAATTGACATGTACTTGAATGATGTTTTCATTTTTCCCTCTGAATAATGGTTATAAATTGTGGTTGGTTTTATAATGAGAGTATAAAGAATTGTGATGTGAAAAACAACTATAAATATCAGTGTATCGGGATAGATTGAAGGTTTGATGCACTCCCTGTTTTCTGGCAGAGCCGGTTGGTCAGAGTGCGGAGTCGGAGACCCGGAACCAGGTAAAATAGTTCAGTATTTTCTAACAATACACCGAGCTTCTTAACAAGCGGCCGGAAAGAATCATCGAATTTATCTAAACTAGTAATGTCTATATAAACTTTATCTCGCAGGAAAGGAGGGATTTTAACTGGTTCCAGAAGAAATGTTATACAATACTCGAAAAAGGTTTAAATTAGAAAAGACATTTAGATTTATTAATTTTCTACTTTATCAATATTTTCACAAATAAATGGCTTTGGATTATCAGAAGGAATAAACTGGACGTTGTCCATAACTAGTCTGTTTCCATTTTTTGCCATAATAGCCGGATCATTACTATTGGTTGCGATTGTTACATTATGCAATTCGAGAATGTCAAACAAGTTTACATTAAAAAAAGCCGGTACTTTCTGCCTTCTCCCTTCAAAAGTGAATTCGGTAAAATCGGTATCTTTTCGTTCAGACATGGAAGAGTTTCGAACAATTAATCTTAAACTTCTGGCTGAATCCCCTAGCATATTAAATGCTTTCATAACATCTGTGACCGTCAGGTTTTCAAAGGTGATTTCGGTAGCTGGTTGACCGGTTTGCCAGAGTCCGTTTTTAAAATTATAATTAAAGACTTGGTCAACATGTTCTATCGTGACATCTTGTATCAGCCAGTTGCCATTTACCAGTTGCGGCTCCTCATCCGGGGGCGAAAAATGGGTAAAGGCAGATAAGGTATTATTCCGGTGCTGCGAGAGTTGCTGGTATTCTCCCGGGCCCCGGATGGAGCAATTTTTTACAACCAGATTAAAGCAACCGAAGCGGAATGCATTGCATGATGTATTTACATTGCAGTTTTCAATTAAAAAGTCCTGGTTATCATTGCCGGCAAAGGCATCATCACCAGTACGGATATCACAATCTCTTATTTGGAAATCCTGGCAGAAGCGGGTATGTACCCCATCATGGCCACCACGAATTGATACGTTTTCAATAATACCGTTGGTACATTTTCGACAGTTGATTGCCCAGTTAGCCGAACGCTTAATTGTTATGTCCCTGATGATAATGCTGTCACAATTGGTCAAGCGAATAGCATGCGGTCCCCGAAATCCTTCTTCTCCTTCAGGATTCTGGAGATCGATTCCATCGAAAAGCCCTTCACCAATTATAGTAATGTTTCTCAGGCTGTCCCCCATGATCAGAGCATTGGTCCACTTCCATCCTCCAAAATCTGTTAGGTTATTGCTGCTTTCCAGAATTGCGCCTTTTTCGAATCGAAGGATTACTTTATTTCTGAGATGCAGACCACCTGTTATATATTTCCCTTCGGGAAACAAAACCGTGCCACCACCTGCATTACCAACTGAATCTATAGCTTGCTGTATGCGCTCTGTGATGACAGTATTCGCATCAGGTGACATAAGAATGATTAGAGGGGCTTTGTTGTTTGTACAATGATCAAGTACTATTATAGAGAATAAAATAATGAACAGTACGTCTAATAACTTTTTCATAGTGGAATTCTTATTTTATTTTCAACAATTACTACCAATGATTCATTCAAGTTTTTTGCATAAAATAGGGTTAACCTGCAATCCGAGATTGGCGCGATTCGTGTATGAAGGAATTGCACGAATCGTGTCTGGCCGGGTTGTCAGGTTGAAACGTGTTTCAGTTCGTTCTTATTCGCAAAGGTCAATTATTTCATCCATACAACATTTTGAATTGACTCATGATCCATACCAAGTATGTTTTTATACAACTCTGGTTTTCTTGCCTGCTTGTACCGATTCCCACCAGAATCAATGATTTTACTAGGTATTATTGTACTTATAACATATTCATCATCGAAATTTTTGCATTCAGCTAAAATATCTCCAAATGGATCTATGATCATTGAACATCCGTTTTTAAGTTGATCATCATCCATCCCAATAGGATTGGAGAATACTACATATATACCATTATCGTATGCCCGTGCAGGTAGCCATTTCATTAGCCATGCACGTCCCTTCAATCCATCAAATTCTATTCTTAACGATGTTGGATCATTAACTCTATTTTCCCATAGTTTTTTATCAACAAATCCTGCTCCGGGTCGTGTTGATGGTGTACACATGGTTACATGAGGCATGAATATTACTTCAGCACCTAGTAGAGTTGTTGCTCGTACATTTTCAATTATATTATTGTCATAACAGATTAATATACTACACTTCCACCCCTTGATATCGAATACAACATACTCATTCCCGGGTTTAAGATACCTATTAATAAACGGATGGATTTTTCTATATTTTGCCTTGATTCCATCTTTATCTACACAAATGTAAGCTTTATACAAATCGTCATTGGTTTCCTTTTCAAATAATCCGGCAAGAATAGTGATTTTATTCCGGGTAGCAATTTCTATCAACTTTTGTGTACTTTCACCATTGGGTATAATTTCTGCTATATTGATCATTTGTTCTCTTGATAAGTTTCGTGCAAATGTATAGCCGGTAATTGAACATTCATGAAATGCGATAATGTCGGCACCTTCATCAGCTGCTTTTTTTGACAACCTGTCTATTACCCCTAGATTATATTCTTTATCTGCGCTTTTATTTTCAAATTGTGCTGTTGCTATTCGAAGGTTGTCCATTTGCTTTCCTCTCCAGTGTATTGTAAAATAACTTTGTTAATCGACCTAACATATTATTTTCTTCCGTTTGCGCTTATTAAAACGGTCTATTATAAATAGGGACTTTAATACAGTTCTAACTTGCACCAAGCCAGACGGTTTGGTTCGCATATTGCCAGTCTCCGGCTGGAGAATAAAAGCTTGTTACTCTCCCGGTTTCCAGGCAGAGCCGATTGTTCAGGTTTCCGGGCCGGAGACCCGGAACCATGTAAACAAGCTAATTCTTTGGTATCTCCTGAACTGGTGGCAAAGCAGATGAGTGCTGGTAAATAACCTTCCAATTATTGTCTATTTTCTCAAAAATAAAAGTAACCCCAAACTTGTCGATTTTCAATTGTTTTCCATCCTTAAGAGTCATGTTGAATTTGCCTTGCCAGGAGCAAATAACGATATTACCTGGCAGGAATCTAAACTCTTCTTTAGTGGTTGTAATCTTCATAGAAGAAAATGATTTGAACCACTCAGCATGCCCATATTTAGCCATTTGAAGATTGACCATCGATCCATCAGTTGTGAAGAGGTTGAATTTAAGCGAGTCTGAATACGGTTGAAAAAGAGATTCAACATCCATGCTCTCGAGGCTTTGGAAGATTCTGTTGACAACTTTTGTAATTTCTGTTTTCGCAGTCTCCTGCTCATGAGGAGTCATTTGTGCAGCTACTTGCTGAGTGTTTCCCAAAGCGAAAACCATGGCTAACATAATGATAATTTTCGTTTTCAAAGCAGTCTCCTGTAAATAATGTTTGAAAAGTGAATATTTAGTAGCATATATGATAATAAAAAAGCGATTCCCTTTAACTACTCACATAACATATTATTATCTTCCAATTGTCCGAATCCTTTTTTTTACACATAGAAAACTTTATTGTTTTAGAAGGAAAAGGTGGTTTTTCTTATATAAGAAAATTTTTTTCCATAAACAAAAAACAATTTATCCTTTCTTTTGCAATCGCACATACTATATGCAAATACTGTTATATTTTAAGCGATTAACTATCCAACCAATTCATACAATTTTGGTTATAATTGTTCAAGTCTCACCTCTTTAGAAACCAAACCTGTCAAATCCCACTTAACTCTTTATATCATATAATATACAATAAAATCCCGCCTCACCCATGTCATAAAAATCCATATCGAATGGCGATAAAAGTAATGAACTTTTGCAGAAATATGCAAGAATTATTTTGTGAAAAAAGCTATCAGTTGTCAGCTATCAGCCGTCAGAAGTGAAAAGTCAAACGTGAAAAGAAAGTTGTCGGTTGTGAAATATGAAACGCGAACAGTTGCTTGGGCCAGCGGCCCGAAAACATGTATCAATAATCACGAAACATAGTTTCGTGTCCAGGTTCCGCTCCAAACCGGAGTTTGGAGCGGAGAAAACCTCCGGTTTCCCGGCAGAGCCGAGTTGATTAAGATTCCGGTCAGAGACCCGGAACCAGGTAATAATCGTTCTTTGTAAGTCAAAAGAATTTTTTCGTTATTTTATTTCAATGGCCAGAGCAAAATCACACGGCTTTTCATCAGGGATTTTTATAAGCAATCCATCTGTTTCAAGATGCCATTCTAGTTCGCCAGAATAACCAAGCAGGCTCACAGACCGGATTGCTCTTTCCAACAAACCGGCATTCGTTCCGAGAGATTTAATTTTAACCGATTTTTCCGGCACGGCCAGGGTGATCGCAAACAGCGTTTCGCCTTTGGTTGTGAAACGAATATCTTCAGCGACATTATCCTTGTTTTCATGCTCATTTAAAAAGCCCTCAACCACTTGTGTCGGGCCTTCGCCGTATATTTTCCACGGGCGTGTTTTGTAAATCGCGTCGCCGTTAATGGCGAGCCATTTTCCGATTTCCAGCAAACGCTCCTGCACCGGCTGTGGAATTTCACCCTCAGCCGTCGGCGTGATGTTGAGCATGACGCAGCCGTTTTTCGAAACCACATCTACCAAATAATCAATGAGGCGATCCGTTGATTTATAATCCGGCTCCTTTACATTACACCAGGAATTCCAATCAATGGAATCATCGGTGAGCCATGGGAAATCCCTCTTTTCGCCCATGCGCGCGCGCTCCAAATCGAGGACGCCCGCGCCTTTGGCAAAATCTTCGGACTTGTAGGTGCAAACCACCTGCTTGCCCCACTGCCCGGCGCTATTATAATAATGCTGCAAAAAGGCGATCCGATATTTTTCTTTGATGATGAACAGCTTGCTGTCAAAATAGACAAGATCAGGGTGATATTTATCCACAACCTCGACGGCGCGGTTCAGCCAGCGCTGATTAAATTTATCATCTGGGCGAACAGTGGAATCGTTCCAGGCGGCATCGAATGCGCTGGTTGGCGCCGGCGGGCCATACAAATCTTCGTAAGACGGATTGGACGAGTCGGTATTTTTGTCCAGCGTCGGATACCAGGCATACAGCCATTGGTGATGAAAAGTCGTGACAAACTTTAAGTCCCTTTTGCGAATCGCCTTTTCAAGCTCACCGACGACATCGCGTTGCGGCCCCATATCCATGGCATCCCATGTCGTCAGCTTGCTGTCCCACATGGCGAATCCGTCTGCGTGTTCAGCCACCGGACCGGCAAAACGCGCGCCGGCTTGAACGAATAAATCCGCCCACTTTTCAGCATCGAATTTTTTCGCTGTGAACATGGGGATAAAATCCTTGTAGCCAAATTTATTTAGCGGCCCGTACTGCTCTGTGTGATAGGTGTTGATGTCATTGCCGGGGACGTACATCCAATGCGAGTACCACTCGGTTTTATATGCCGGCACGGAAAAGACGCCCCAATGAAAATAGATACCGAACTTGGCGTCGCGGAACCACTCGGGCGTCTTATATGTTTGCAGGGATTCCCAGGTGGATTCGTATTTTTTGTGGGTTGTGCACGATGTGAACACTGAAATGATGATAATGTTGAATATAATATTCAGAAATATCTTTTTCATTCTATTGTCTCCAAAATTGTATGAAAAAGCTTGGCTCGGGATGTTTTTTTATAGTCCGATATAATTTCCACACATATTAATCAACGTTGCTACATCGCCATGCGCAGCGCCCAACTGGTGAATCCATTACCTTGCTCCAGGTCTCCCGGCCCAAACATCTCGTACCAAGTCTCCCGGCTTGGGACGCAAATTGCCAGCCTCCGGCTGAAAATAGAAAGGTTGATAACTTTCCGGTTTCCCGACGGCGCCGGTTGGGCAGGATCCCGGGCCGGAATCCCGGAAGCAGGTAACAATCCCTTTTACAATAATGATATTTTCAACCTTGTAAAATTTTTCATCAAAGGATCATAATTTTAATCTTGGGCAAACCTGAGAACATGAATAAGATGATATTAAAGCAATAAATATAACACTCTAAATATTTCATATAAAATTTTCATTATTATGATGAAAGTTAACGCGAATGCTGTGCTGCCCACTGATATTTTAAACAAAACTTTATAAATACATTAGAACTTGACTTAACCATAGAACGTTTATAAAATCACCGCACTGAGGCGGGTCAGCACAAGCATAATGTTAACCACTCAGTGGTTTAATAATAATTAAGTTATTTATTGTTCACTTATTTTACATTGATTGATGAAATTTTATACAGCGCTGGAAAGAATCATGTATTCAGCATAACTTTCACTTTCAGGTATAGGAATTCCATCCTCTTTTAATCCTTCAAGATGAAAATTAATAGCTTCATACATCTTTTCTTCAACTTCATCGCGGGTTGCTCCTACGGCTACGCAGCCGGGTAGGTCCGGAGAATAAGATCCAAAACCATCTTTACTTTTTTCAATAACAATTAGAAATTTTCTGATAGCTTTCTTCATTTTAAACCTGCTTGCTTTAGTACACTGTTTAATGTCCCAGGGGGCATATCTCTGCCAAGATTTCCTGATATTGTAACTCTACCTGCTTTAAGGGGATGTTTATATTGTCGATGATCTCCTTTAGTTTTAACAAGGTACCATCCATCTTTCTCTATCATTATTATTACTTCTCGAACCTTCAATTATTTCTTTCCATATTGTACTATTACAACCAATTTATATTATGTGCGAAATAAAATCAATATAAAATTTTTAAATGTTTGATTTGATTAAATATTTTAACTTATATTTCTATTTACCTCACTCCAGCGCTCCCGGCCCTAAGATCTTGTTCCAAGCCTCCGGTTTGGGACGCAAATTGCCAGCCTCCGGCTGAGAGATGGTTAAAAAGAAATTTACATACCTTTTCCACTATTCCGGCAGAGCTGGTTGGTCCTGGTTCCGGGCCGGAGACCCGGAACCAGGTAAAGTGTAGCACACCTTTACGTAAATACTTTAATCACAAACCCATACTACAATTCATGGATAAGAAGCTTTTTGCGAATTGGTTTCATAGGTGTACTACACTTTCCCGATCAATTTTTCAGAATGCAAATCACACTTCCAGTTCCCAACCGGGACGGTATTTCCTGTATACCAGCTTTTGCGCGTCGTCGTCATTGGTGATCTGCATTTTTTCCGTATCCCACAGCAGTTTTTTCCCGGCGCGCAAGGCAATGGTTCCCAGGCACAGGGTTTCGTTGAATTCCCGCGCCACTTCAAAGCGGGCGCCGGCCGGTTCGCCGCCGCGACACGCCTGCACCCATTGGTCGATCTCATCTTTGGGCCGGGGCAATGTTTGCGGGGGACGAGTAAATGCTTTCATCGCCTTTTCCGGGATGATGCGGGGACTGTTACCGGAGAATCCGGCCAGAATTTTGCCCTTGTCGCCGACGAACAACAAGCCTTCTTCCGGCATGGCTCGCTTGTCCGATTCCAGTTCCTTAATTACCGGCGGACGAATACCGCCGTCGTACCAGTGCAGTGTAACCGGGGCCATGTCGCCGCGTTCCGGGAATTCCCAATGCACTGTTGCAGCCTGAGGCAGAGATACTTTGTTCACTTTTTTTACCCAGGCGCTGCCTTCAATGGCCCAGTACACACTGGCGCTGGCTTCTACTGTAACAGGCGCGCCCAGTTTCAAAATCTTCCAGATCTGGTAAAAACTGTAATGACCCATATCGCCCAGCGGTCCTGTGCCGAAATCATACCAGCCGCGGAAGGTGGCATGAGTATAAGCGCGGTGATAGGGCCGGTATTCCGCGGGACCCAGCCACAAGTCCCAGTTCAGACCATCCGGAACCGGCGGGGTATCTTGTGGATATTCATACATGCCCTGCGGCCAAAACGGACGGGTTGTCCAGTTGTGTACCTCGCGTACCTGGCCGATAGCGCCGGCCCAAATCCATTCGCACAGCAGGGGAGTGGTTTGCATCGAGGCGGAGCAGAACATGTGGGTAGCGACGCCGGTTTCAGCGGCGGTTTTAGTCGCTAGTCGCACTTCGGAAATCACGTTGGAGATCGGTTTGTGGGTAATGACATGCAGGCCCTTACGCATGGCGGCTATGGCAATGGTGGCATGCAGGTGTTCCGGGGTTAAAATGACCACGGCATCGAGCCCTTTTTCCTTTTCCAGCATGTCCCGGAAATCTTCATAGGCATTGCAGCCTTTATAATCAGCAACTCCTTGTACATTTTTATAAAAAGTTTCCACCACTTCCTTGCCGACCATACGTCCGGCGCGGCAGCCGGTATTGCTTTCGCCCCAGGCAGGTTCGTTGATGAACATTCTGATCTTGTCGCGGATTTCATTAGGGGACCATTCGACATAATCCTGGCTGTCGCGGTTGACATCGCAAACTGCGGCAATATGGACGTCTTCGTGCCGCAGGAATTCCATCAATACCCGCAGACCCTGGGTGCCGGTACCGATATAGCCGATGTTGACCTTGTCCGATGGCGCGACATGTTTGGCGCCGCCCAGCACATGTGCGGGTACAACCATCATACTCAGCGCCGCGGCGGACGAGGCGCTCATAAACGTGCGCCGGTCGATTGTATTTTCTTTGTCCATATTAAAATTCCTCATGTTCGGGTTGTTAATTTCCGGGTTTGCAACAGGCTATTATACAAGAATTAAATTCGAAAACCAAAATAAAATTTTTTGAACCGGTTCAAAATGACAATTTTTTACTTTGCATTTCCTTTAAAGATGGACAAGATGTCCTGCATTATTTTACGCCCTGGATTATGAAATCCGCCGATGTCGGATCTGCGAACCAGGGCGATCAGTATTCTTTTTACTCATTGCCACGTCATTTATGACGTGGGTAATATTATTATAATTAATTGACTTTAGTCAAAAACAGATTTTGGCTAAAGCCATATTTTTGTTTTATTTGTTCCACGACCTGAAGATCGTGGCAATGGTGGGGTTTTATAGAAAAGACCGGTCGTCGAGTCGGGCCGTAAATGGTTTAGGTAAACGGATTGTCCGGTAATATTACAGATTTTTAATAGCGGCAGATTCGGCCCATATCGAGACGACTTGACCTGGGGAGAGTTTGTAGTTTGTAGGTCGGGCCTTTGGCCCGGCAGGACAAGATGTCCTGCATTATTTTACACCCTGGATTATGAAATCCAGAGTGATCAGCTTATGTGCTACGCACCTCGGCCCAACGCAATTTTATAAATATGCAGGATAATCGGATTATTCCGGTATTTTGAGAGTAATGACTTGCAGGTGCGTAGCACATTTTTACGAGGTATTAATCCACCCGCCATAACCATATATTATTACCAGGGTTGGAACCCTGGATTATTATCCGCACCGGGATTGCACATAGATGGTTGGCATGGCATGATACCTGGGTTCGTTCTTTTCAGTAAACCATTATCGGCCCTACTCGACGACCGTTGCGTCACCCACCCGCTTGTCATTCCGACGAGCGGAGCGAGGATGAATCTATTTGTTCATTGCCACGTCATTTATGACGTGGGTTATATTATTATAATCAATTGACTTTAGTCAAAAACTGATTTAGGCTAAAGCCATGTTTTTGTTTTATTTACTCCACGACCTGAAGGTCGTGGCAATGGTGGGATTTTATGAAAAAAACCGGTTATCTGGTACCAAGTCTCCGGCTTGGTACCCAGCGACCCGGCTCCGCCGTAAAACTGAAAGAGTTGATGAATTTAAAAAGTAGCTTCAACAAATACTTGACCTTTTAAAATTATTGCTCTTGTCGGTTTTTCAGTCAGTGACTGAGTACTTCCGCACCAAGCCGGAGACTTGGTACGAGAGCAATTTTTACTATGGCGCACGTCTCGATACGTCCCGCCATGCGGGACTACTCGACGACCGGGGTACTCTTTAAATTAGGTCCCCGACTGTGTTTCTCTGCGTTCATCTGTGGTTAATTTATATCCAGCCGCGCTCTTTATAAAATTCTATTCCTTTGGCCAGCGCCGCGTCAATCTGCTCTGCCAGGGCGTCATCAAGGTGTTTGATATGAAAGCAGGTTTTACCCTTGAGAGTTTTGAAAAGTTCAGGAGAGAAAAATCTTTTCAGTGATTCATCTATATACAGTGGCATATAATAGAATCCCACATAACTGCTCTGGATGATAAGTCCGGCAAAATACACCTCGGTTCGCATTTTGCCGGCGAATTCAACATTTTTGAATGACCACAGATCGTACTTGCTTTCCATGTCGATCTTGGGTTGTAACGGATTTTCATATTTTTGCATGATCTGTTTCAACCGGTTGTAAATGGCTACCAGTTCATTTTGTTGCGGCATGACCGAATCTCCAATTATTTCATTTGATTTTGTACCGATTCCAGGTATTCTAATAATCCGAACAAGTTGCCTTCCGTATCTTGAGCATAAGCATGGAATCCCAAACCGGGAATGGGCGTTTTTTGCATAACGATCTTACCGCCGGCCTGAACGATTTTTTGCAACGCCGCGTCAATCGATGAGACGTGAACGGAATTGACCGTGCCCTGGTTGGCAACCACCCGGTGTTTGATAGCGCCGTTTATACCCGTTCCCTTTTCATCCCTGGTACCCACCAGCCAATAATCCATCGGGCCCGCCCATTTTTGAATATCCCAATCAAACACCTGTTTATAGAAAGATACCGCCCTCTCCGGATTTTCAGCGCTGATTTCGAAATGTATGACACGGTTCATGGTTTGCTCCCATATTGTTGATGATGATCAGATTATGTAATATAACTCTGCAAATCCATGTATTCTTCCCGGAAAATACAAGTATGGGATAAATGTCCGGTATTACCCTGCGCACCGGATGAATATCCGGCGCGATCAGATTTTTATAGAATAATTTGTAGGTCGGGCCTGTGGCCCGGCAGGACACTAGATTCTATCCTTTTATTAAAATAAATATTACATTTCATAATTTTCAGCCGGAGGCTGAGTTTATTCACACCAAGCCGGACAGACTGTGTGAAAACCAAAAAGATTGATGTGAAGAGTGGAGTGCATCGCCTTTATGCGATGCGTTGGCCGCAAGCCCAAATAACATCTGAAACAAGAAAACTTGACGATTATTACATATAAACTTTATGATATTCAAATAGATGTTTTTATTCAAACAATAAAGCTTTTCGAGGCCACCTGCGGCGGCCACAGTCCATAAAGGGACTGCACTCCGGTTCCGGTAGAATCCGAGCTACTTCCAAACTCTAACAACCTGGCATTTACATTCGTTTTCACACAGTCTGGGAGACTTGGTGCGAGATTGGTATGGTGGAACTAGTTAACCGGTAAACTTCTCCACCACCAGCTTGCCCACCCGTTTGGCCATAGCCATAATAGTGAAAATCGGCGGGTTGCCCAGGGATTCGGGGAACAGCGAGGCGTCGGCGACATAGACGTTTTCCGGCAATATGTCCGGATGAAAGGTTGCGGCTGAATTAATGGTCAGCGGCAGCATGCCGCCGGGATGACCGGCATTTATGGTTCCCAGGAAGATCTTTTCTTTATCCACGCCCAACCGCAGCAGGATTTCGGTACAGGTTTGCACGCCTTGCTGCAAGCGTTCTTTGTCCGTATCGGTCAGGGCTTTACGGATTTTATCCCCCTCGACGTGGCCGGTCGGCGTATCCGCCAGTTTGATCATCATACTGACAATGTCGCGGGCCGGGATGTTCCAGTGGCGGTTGAAAAAGTAGCTCAAGTAATCAAAATAGGGGGAGAGGATATAGTGCTCCTGCTGCACCAGGAAGGGCATGGAAATTTCCTTGTTTTGCAGGGCGTTCGGCCATGCCGCCGCCACGCATAACACGGGATCGACAAATAACCTGTTTTCACAATTAAAACCGGAATTGTTGAGGATGGCGGGTGTGCCAAAGCCGCCGGCCGCCACCAGCACCAGGTCGGCGTTGTATGTAACGGTGGACGAGCCCTGTTTTGCTTGAACGCCCACCGCCCGGCCGTTTTCGATAATGATTTGTGTAACCCGGCAGCCAGTAATCAGTTTTGCGCCATGACTAACCGCATTATCCAGGAACTTGCGGCTATCCCATTTCACGCCCTGCGGACAGCCAAGCACGCACCTGCCGCAATGCACGCATTTTTCATAATCGCCCATTTTGGTAGTCGGCTGCGGATGCAGGCCCATTTCTTCACAAATAGTGTAAAGTTGTTTTGTCGATTGCTTCCAGCGTTTTTGATGCGCGGTTGAAACGGGAATATCCCGATACAGTTCAGCGAATTCGGCGTCCAGGTTGATGCCGATTTTTTTGAGCGGCCCATCCATGCGCAGGGCATTTCCGGCGCTGAGGGTAGTGGTGCCGCCAATACCGCGACCGTTGACCAGTGTCATCTTGTCCGCAGTTTTACGGATGCGCATAGCTGGAAACAGCAGTTGAATCTCGCGCTCGTCGAACAGCAGTCCGGTTTTTTTTACGGCCTCAGGCAATGTCAGCGGGTATGAAAAAGGTTTGAATGCTCCGCCCGTTTCGAGTATAGTAACCTCGAACTTGTCCGCCAGGTCGCGGGCCAGCGCCGCGCCGCCGGCGCCGCTGCCGATGATGATGGCCTTTTTCACAATGGTTCCTCCGTTAACCTGAAATCCGCCCGGCAGCAGGAATGCCCTTCGGTGAGTCGCTCCCGGAAAACGAGCCTGCCGCCGTTCGAAAGCCCCGCCGCCACGCCTTCATCCAGCGCCGAAAAAATGCGGCATGCCTCGCCGTTAAAAAACTGACTGAAATAGCAGCGTTTTATGGTCACATCGCCCGCAGGGGTGCAGGAATAATCGATGCCGATGACCTTGTACAATATTCTGGTGAACTGAATAACCTCGGCTGTGGTTTTAATATGCAGTTGCCGGCGCAATTGTATGCCCATATCGCAGGCGTTTTTGTATAACCGGCTTTTTATACCCTGAATATCGGCGTTGGCTTGCAGGGCGCGCTGCGCTGTTTCCCCGGAAAAACGCGCAAAGACATGCAGACATTCATGGTAGGTGAGTGTCCCGGTATCGGGCGTTTCGACCTGGAAAGCCTGCGCTGTGATCTTTATTAATTGCCGGATTTTTTGTTTTTTGATAAAAGCGGGGATATATAGTCCGGCCGCTGTAACGAGAAGGTTCATTGCTGCGCTTTGATCTTGAAATAAAAGAACAGCACCACAATACCGATAAAACCATCCACCAGGCAGTTGGCCAGGTAGATGAGGCACGGCTGTACTAACAGGAAAAATCCCAGCGACAGCAGCGAACTGCACAATTTAGCGTTAGCCAGCAGTAGCGGATACTTGCGACTGCCCGGATGGCGGTACATGAAAAACGCCAGCAAGGTCACCATGTACATATAACCGGCGGCCAAAATCAGGTAAAAATTGACGCCATCGGGAGCGGTTTGCGCCATGCCGAACTGCGCGGCATAACCGTTAAAAAAGGCAAGAACGCCATTGGCGAAAAAAAGAAAAGTTAATCCCACAACCAGAAAAATAATTGCCAGTAACAGACTGATCGTCCGGTAGTATTTCATAGCTGTCCCTTTAATTGGTTTTTGGGAAAATGAGGGGTTTTATATAATATAAATAAAATAATTTTCATCTACTACTTTTTCTCTGCATCCGGCTGCCTTGTGGAAGAAAAGAGTGAACCCGCATGGGGATAAATAATTCAGGTATTAATGATAATAACACCGGTAGAATTTTGACAAATCGCCGAATTTTACCTGTTCAACCAGTTTCACCGAATCCTGCGGCGATACCGGGGCATTGCCGGTGATATATTGCTGAAACAGTTTATAATTTTTGTTGATAAAGCAGCTATCTTCCGAGGGGAAATGGCTCTGCATTTCATTATATATTGTCGCAACTGATTTTTCCCGGACATTGCCAAAGGTCATGGGGGTGAACACGCAGGGACTCACCTCACCAAAGGCATCGACATAGATCATTTTCTTGCCGGCGTTGCAGCCAAAGTGCTCACGGCCCTCGAAATGGCCCAGGTAATTGATGGTCATTTTGCCCTCTTTATTATAGCGATCCTGCAGGGCTACCAGGTTAAGACGTTCCTGTTCGGTAAAAAGCAGGGCATCGTCCCAGAACGCTGCCACCGAGGGCTTGGTTTCGCTCAGCCAGGCTTCATGTACATCGAGCCCCGCCAGGAATTGCAGAAATTCTTCAACCTGGCCTTTTTGCAGCATCTCTTTGGAGATCACCGAGGATACGCTGACATGCAGGCCGCGCACATTTTTAAACAGTTCGATGGCATCGAGCGCCGCCTTGAAAGCGCCGGGAAAACGGCGACCGCGGTCATGCACTTCCGGCAGCCAGTGATCGAGACTGACCGAAACGTAATCGAGTCCCGCGTTTTTCAAATCCTGCGCTTTTTGCGCGGTGAGGGTGCAGCCGGTGGTGAACAGCTTGCGCGTACAGTCGTCGCCCACGCTTTCAATGATGCGGCAAATATCTTTATTCAACAGCGGTTCGCCGCCGGTAAAGCCCAGCCACAATACGCCCATCCGTTTCAGGTCGCCTATGAGTTTAATGATGGTCTCGGTGTCCATACGCTCGCCCTGGCGGTGCTTGTTGTAGCAATATTCACAGTTCTGGGGACAAGCATTGGTGAGGCCTATCTGCGCATGGGCGGGACCGGGGATTTTGGCCAATAACTGCTCGTTGATAAAACGCCCGTAGGCTTTGCTGTTAAGCTGCGGCAAATGCGAGTGAATGATGAGGTCGCCGTCCAGGTTTTTTATTTTAAACTTGCCCATGTAATTGAGCAGGAACAAGAGCATCTGCGGTTTGGTTTTTACTATTTGTAAATTGGCGGCAAGGGATTTAAGTACATCCAATTGACTTGCGGGTTTGGCTGGCACGGCTTTATCCTTTAATTTTAGATTATCATTTTAACGCCATTGCATACGGAAGAAGAGAGGGAAGGGTTTCAAAATAAACTTGTCTTGATTAAGAGAAATATTAAAAACTTCCGTATATAACGCTTGAAATTTAGATTAGTAATTCTTTACAATTATTGCAACACTTTTTTTTCTGATGTAAACTTTTTCTTCTCCCAAAATTTTTTCTTGGCAAAGAATGCGCTTCTTTGTATATTCCCTGCAATATAATTCAGGTTACCCGAATCTAAAGGAACCGGCGCGACAGTTAAGGGGGGCAGCTTGGCCGGAGATTATACGAGGACAAGATCATGGTACAGATTACCCGCAGAGAGTTTATCCGCACATCATTGGCCGGTACGGCGCTGGTTACTTTGGGCCGGACGTTTGCAAAAGATGAAGCATCGCTGCAAACTATCGGCACAACCGTGCTGGGCAAAACCGGCATCGAGGTGTCGCGCCTGGCAATCGGCACCGGCACCAACGGCTGGGGATTTGAATCCAATCAGACCCGCATGGGCCAGGCCGCGTTTAGCGAAATTGCCCGGCACGCCTGGGAGTGCGGCATCAACTTTTTCGATACCGCCGACGCCTATGGCTCGCACACTATTGTTAAAAATGTAATCAAGGATTTACCGCGCGACCAGGTGGTGGTCATGTCGAAAATATGGACCAGCGATACCGATTTTATGACCTATCGCGGCGCAGCTGTAGAGTTGGACAAGATCCGCAAACAGTTGGGCATCGATCATATCGATATCGTGATGCTGCATTGTATGACCTCCGGGGACTGGCCCTCTGAAAAAGCTCAGGAATGTGAAGAACTGGAAACGGCCAAACAAAAGGGCATTATTCGCGCGCATGGGGTTTCCTGTCACAGTTTTGAAGCGTTGCATGCTGCCGCTGCGAGTCCCTGGGTGGATGTTGTGCTGGCGCGTATCAATCACACCGGCGCCATGATGGACGCCAAACCGGAACGGGTTATGCCGGTGCTGAAACAAGCCCACGAGCGCGGCGCCGGGGTGTTGGGCATGAAAATATTCGGCTGCGGCCGTCTCACTGCGCCGGAACAGCGCCGGGCCTCCATGCAGTATGTGTGGAGCAGCGGCAATGTCGACGCCATGACTATTGGCTACGAAACAGTGTCTCATGTCGACGACGCCATTGCTTTAACAAATGCTGTGTTAAAGGGATGAAATGATTTTAATTTTTATCGGGTGATGCTTTCAATTGTACCCCAAAATCTGTCATTGAACAAGGGGTTACAACCCCTTGTTCCCAAAACGGTACTATCTATTAGCTGATTCTCCCCCGGTGTATCTAACTATCAAGATCTTAAAAATTATATTTTACCCCCGCGCCCACTTCCAGGCCGGTTATACCGTCGCCATCTTTAATCGAGCCGAATAATAATTTAATATTCCCACGCAGCGTGGTTTTCGGGGATAACACATATTCCGGCTGCGCCCCGGCGCCGAGCATTAAAATTGAAGTGAAAATGCTCGATTCCGCATAATAACGGAGTTCGCCGGTGATGCCGATCCAGGTCTTTTGATTGTAACGCATACGATACAATGAATATAATTCGTACTGGTCGGGCGATGATTTCTCCGCCTCGGTAACCATAGACGAACCGGAGAGATAGCTGTTCTTGCCCTTGCTGCGGAACCTGCCGGTTATGGAAAAATAGTTATACCCCATATATTTTTGGTAACGGCTGTAAAAAACCAGTTTGGCGCCGGAACCGTAAAATTCCTCGCCATCGACTTGATCGCTGGCATAATGAGTGTAAATGATATCTGCGGAAATTGTGCTGGTGTTATCCAGGTTGTAATCCAGGCCGGTGTTCAAGGTGAGTTCATTGCCCGGTTTATAGTCGCTTTCCTCACCGCCCATGTCGATGGGCGAAAACCCGCCTTTGATCTGACCGGAAATGGACAAGCCGACCACCATCTTGTCGTTCAGTTTGTAAGCCCAGTTGACACCCGGCGAGATATTTAATCCCTGGCCAAAATTGGGCGTGGCAAGGTTATAATGATTGAAGCTGATGAGGTAGGAGGTATAATATTCTTCCAGGGTTAGTTCATTTTTGCCGCTGGGCAGGTTGATGCCGAGACTGAACACGGCATTGAGCGGCCGTTTATACCAGGTGAGGCCAAGCTGGGTATCGGTGAGACCGGACAAGGTCGTGAGGCCGTCGCCGGTCACCGATGCGCCCGAAGCGCGAAAGTTGACGCTCACTTCGGAATTGACCGGAATATAACCGGCAACCGGTATAGAGAGTTCGGAAAAACCGGAACCGTTGCTAAACCAGTTTTGCATGACCGGCATAAAGGTAACATACCGATCCTGGGAAATGATAAAAATATCTTCAGCCCGCGCTGCGCCGAACAAGAGTAACACTAGCCAGATTTTTTTTATAGTATTCATATTACAGTCCAGTTTTAAATTTATCGGATCAGGATCATTTTTTTGGTTACGGTTTGCTGCCCCGTTGCAAGGCGGTAAAAATAGACGCCGCCGGCCGCAGGAATTCCGGCGCCGGTGCGGCCGTCCCAAACCGCCACATGTTCACCGGTCGTTTGCGCACCGTCAACCAGGGTAGTGACTTTGCTGCCCAGGGTATTGAATATTTCCAGTTTCACCTGCTCCCGCTGCGCCAGTTGATAGCGGATAGTCGTTTCCGGGTTGAAGGGATTGGGATAATTTTGCTGCAGGGCAAAGCTGTAGGGAACCAGCGGAATACCGCCGTTATTGTTCTGTGCAAAAGCCGGCGTACCGATAATAACCATAAAATTACGGGTTTGTTGGTTGCCGGAAATAGTAACGGTCATAGTGTTATTATTGACCGGGATGACCGCGCCATTATCTTTATCCAAAACATACACTTGCATACTGTCCGGCAAGCTCCCGGTTTCACTGAGGGTGATGGCAACCTTTTTCATGGTAGTGAATGAGGTGTTGAGCGTCAAATCCCATTTCCCGCCCTCTGTGGCGCCGGGTTTGAAATTACCGGCATAGCGTCTGGCCTCGGCAATAATGGACAATTGCACATAATCGCCGACCGGCGGGGCTTCGCAGAAATCGGTTTTGTCGCTGCCATCCAGGGCGCCTTTGAGCAGGCCGAGATAATTTTGTGTATCGACAGCGTCCGTGCCGGGAATTTTCGCCGCCAGTTGTAATACATAGTCCGACCCAGCAACATCGACCGGCAGGGTGGAATGCTTTCTGGCTCCCTGGAATTCGTCCGGAGTTATACTGGCCAATACCGGGTATGGCGACCGATTATAGACAAAATATCCTTCCCAAGGATTAAGGATATATGTATTATATTCATAATCGTTGGTTGCAGAATTCCAATAAACCGGCGGGTCCAAATATTCCTGATAAGTTTGGGTCCCCTGAACATTAATGGGGAATGCAAACGGGTTGGCGATCTGGTTCCAGCCGGGTTGTAATTCGGACGAGTAAGTTTCATCGGTCGGTAACGAAGTAATATCTTCCACATCGAACATTTTACCGCTGCGGGTGATCAGCCAGAATACTTTGCCGGGATTTACTTCAAATTGATTCTGGGTCTTAAACGAATATTCGGCAAAACCTTTCTCTGCCGCTGCATCATAATAAGTGAGCCGCCACTGGGTATTGTCATAGGTACCATAATCATCAATAAAAGTCAATAACACAGAGGGATGATCTAAAATACCCGGCACGGAAACCATGCGGTATCTCAACGGCGCCAGCGACATGGGCGGGGTGTAATGGGATGCATAGACCTGGATAACAGCCGGAATAGAAGCGGCATTCATCGCCGGATAGGTTGTAGTTGTAGAACCGCCCGATATGCGGATATAGTATTCCAGTCCCCGCAGCGTAACATCTTGCGCCGGGATGACGCCGCTGATGGTGGTATTATTCAGCGTCATGTTGGTAGAATCGTATACTGATTTTCCACCCTGGCGGTAAAATAATTTCAGGTTTTCCGGCGTCCAGGTGGTTGCGGACAGAGTAGCGGTGAGAGTATAGGCGGTACTGTAATTGGCTGTTGGCGATGTAACGCTCAGAGTAATATTGGTCGCGGTTCCACTTATGGGTATGGAATGGGGAATGGCGGAATCATTAGCGTTGACGACCAGTGTGGCGGTTTTGCTGCCGGCGGTCTGTGGTGAAAAACTGATGAGAAAATCATGTGCTCCCAACGATGGCAATGAGTAGGTGGGCTGCAGCGGACCGACTACTGTAAACTCGGAGCTATTTAGCCCGGTTATACCAGGAGCATTAAAGATCAGGGTGCCGGAACCGGAATTGATAACGGTCAGGGTATCATATTTAGTAACACCCACATTGACCTGTCCAAACGCCAGCGCTTCCTTGTCTGTTGCAAAAACCGGCTGGCCCCCTAAACCGGTGAGTTCAACCGTATCCGGGCTGGAGGCAGCGCTGTTGATAAATATAACCCGCGCCGATTTTGTGCCGGCGCTTTGTGGAGAAAAGGTGACCGGAAAATCCAAAGATTCTGAAGCGAAAATTGGCGTATCACTATTATAATCCGGTATACTAAAATCGGCAGCATTCGTACCGCTGAGAATGGTTTCATAAATATACAATTCACCGCTACCGGTATTGGTGACAGTTATTGTATCGCTGCGGGATGTTGCAACAGCTACCGGACCGAAATTAATAGTATTTACATTTGTAGAAAACACCGGCGCTATACCGCTGCCGCTCAGAGAAACGGATGGATTACCGCCGTTGCTGGTAACGACAAGAGAAGCTGTAAATGTTCCTGTCGCAGTGGGAGAAAAGGTTACCGGGATTTTGCGGTTTTCTGCGGGAGCTAGGGAAAATGCAGCGGGAGTGGTAGAGAATTGCGTTGGATTGGCGCCGCCCAGAGCAATCGAATTTATGTTCAAAGTAACCGTGCCTATATTACTCACGGTTACCGAGTCTGTACTACTATTGCCAACCATTATAGCGCCAAAGGGTAGTGATGTGGGGGTCACCTGGATAGCCGCCTGCGAGCCGGTTCCAGCCAAAGCCACCTGGCCGATGCCGCCATCGCTTTGGATGGTTACCTGGGCGGTATACGAGCCGACAATAGTAGGTGAAAAAGCGACCACCAGTTTTACGGTTACTCCAACCTGAATATCAAACGGAGTTGGCATCGACATGTTAAAACTTGACGCATTGGCGCCGGCGATGTTAATTGCCGATACAGTCAGGATATCGGTGCCGGTGTTGCTAACATATATTGTATCATAGGATGTTGTGGTGATGCCGGTGGTAAAGTTCAGTGTGCCGGGCAATACCTGCAAAACCGGCACAACGCCGGTTCCGGTGACTGTGATCTGACCGGGGCCGCCGTCGCTTTCGATATTCAGAGTTGCGGTATGACTACCGGTGCGGGTGGGAGTAAATGAAACTGTAAATGTGCCATCCTCTGCCGGCGCTATTTTGGGCGGCAGCGCCGTTACTGTAAATGAAGCGGCGTCTGTACCGGAAAAGAACGCCGAGGTTACATTCAGTGAATCTGTGCCGCTGTTGGTTATTAAAGAATACCCGGAGAAACTATTGGTTGAATTTGTCCGTGTATTACCGAACGAAACCGTTGAGGAAAGCAGGGACAGGGACGGGGCGATACCGGTTCCAGTCAGGGTTATTGCTTCATTGCCGCCGTCGCTGTCGATCAATAACGAGGCGGTATGTCCGCCGGTTCGTGCGGGAAGAAATTCTATATAGATCTGCCTGCTGACTTCCTGGTCCAATGTAAAGGGTTGATTGGTAACAGTAAATGATGCCGCATCTGTGCCGGTGATATGCAGGGAGGTAACCTGCATACCGGCAGTGCCAATGTTGGTCACCGCTACCGAATCGGTTCTGACTACACCGACTCTTTGGTTGTTGAATGGTAAAGCCGACTTGTTGACCTGGATTACCGGTTCAATGCCGTTACCGACCAGGAGGACCGTGACCGGCTCTCCGGCTATCGTTGCGTCCAGGCTGGCTGATGAGGGCGCCGCCGCCGGTGGAGTATAGGTCATTACAATCCCTTTGGACTCGCCGGGATTCAGGACAAATTCAGTTGTAATAATGGTAAAATGAGCGGCATTGGTTCCTGACAGCGCAAAGGGGCCGACAGTCATTTCCTGGAAACCGGTATTGGTAACGACTACCGAATCGGTTTTAGTGGCGCCGGTGCGAACATTACCGAAATTGAGGTCAACAGGGGTAATGAAATAAATTGTATTATCATACCTGCTGCCGTACACACCCCGCGATTGGGTGCCGGCCAGGAAATAGCCTTCATTGTTCATCAACAGGGCGGCAATACGGTTAGGGCCCAAACCGGAGTTAATGGGCGTCCAGTTTTCACCCAGGTTGGTGGACTGGAAGACACCGCCGCCTTCCGTACCGGTAAAGATATGGCCTTTGCGGTTAATGTGAATGGAAATTGTAGAAGGTGTGGTAAGACCATTTATTTTGGGAGTCCAGGTTACGGCGTTATCGTCGGAACGATAGACGCCATCCAGCGAGGTAGCAAACATATAACCATCGCTGCGCCGGAATAAATGCCTGGCGCTGGTAAAGGCCATGGTTGGATTGGCCGGGTTCCAGGTAGCGCCGTAATCGATGGATACCTGAATACCGCTATAAGTAGCCGCATATAAATAATTATTGTCGTCGGTAATCAAGTCTGTAGCATCAAGGTAGCTTGAGGTTTTTTGCACCCAGTTATCGCCATTATCGACAGACTGATACACGCCATTATAAGTTATTGCATATAGTTCACCGGCTGAGTTCATCGTCAGAGCTTTCATCTCCAGCGAGATCAGACCGTTATTGGCCTGCGCCCAACTTGCGCCATTATCAGGCGACCGGTAGACGCCATTTTGTTCCGTACCGACAAATATGTAACCGTTACTTTTACTGAAAATTTTCCTAATATGATTACCGACCAGTTCTGGAACTTCAACCCAGTTGCTGCCGTTATCGGTGGAGCGGAACAAACCGGTCATGGAACCGGCATACAAGTTGCCGTTTATGTGTTCTTTCAGGGCGGTTATTATGGTGTTTCGGATGCCGTTATTCACTTTCAACCAGGAGGCTCCTTCGGTAGTGGACAGGAATACTCCGTCGTTGGTAGCCACGAACAGGTTACCGGCAGTGTTGAGCAATATATTACGAATATTACGGCCGTCGAGTCCATTACTGGCGGATGACCAGGTACCGCCGCTGTTGGTGGATACATAAAAGCCATCGGTCGTTGCGGCATATATAGTCGTACCGTTAGCAGCAATAGCCAAATCGGTTATATCGATAGTGGTCGGCAGCCCGGTATTGATATAATTCCAGGTCTGGCCGTTATCGTCCGAGCGCCGCACGCCTTCATAAGAGCCGATAAACATTACATTTGCCGAATTAACCGCAATAGCGTTTTTGGAAAACTGTGCGGCTGCCTGGGGGTAGACCGGACCCCAGGTTGCCCCGTCGTCTATTGAAACATAAACATCATTATAGTGAGCGGCAAAAATCCATCCCGCGGCAGTAATGTAAAGATCATCGATCCCCCCGGAGGGCAGGCCGGGCACTCCATCCCACGACTCGCCGTCATTGGTTGAGCGGTACAGGCTGTCGTCGCAGGCGGCAAAAATATAACCGTCCGAATTGACAAGCAGATCGGTCACTGAAAAGCTGGTTGGCAGCCCATTGTTCTTTAATATCCAGGTTGTGCCAAAATCATCGGAGCGGTACAAATAATTGTTGTAACTGCCGACAAATAAATGCCCATTGGTTGGACTGACGGCAATACATTGTAATTCCTGTCCGGGCAAGTTAGATGTTATATCGTTCCAGTTATTGCCGTCATCACCAGTGGCAAAGACGCCGGTTTGCGCGGCAGCATAAACGATCCCTGTATTGTTTACGCACAGCCCCTCGATATTACCGCCATACGGCCCGTTCATGGCCTGCCAGGATACCTGGGCATGTGCTACGATCATACCGGTCAATATAATTATCGGCACGGTGATTAATCCGAATCTGAAATATGCAAAACCCCGGAGCGCTCTATTTTTTAACATAAGTATATCCTTTTTCTCACTAACTGGTCACTGGATTATGGTAAAGTCGGCGGGGCCGGAGGATTGGGTAATACGTCAAATGTCTTTACCGGTATTGGCAAAGTGGGTGGGATATTTATGCCAATATCGCCGCCGGCTCCGGAGGTGATGGCTTCTTCGGTGCTCTTGCGGGTTTCCTGTCCCGGTATAAATTGTGCGCCGCTGTTATTGGCCATAGTTTGCAGCCGATCATTGAGCAGGTTTTGCGCGCCGGGCTGACCGGCATCGCTAACCTGGGTTGTCGAACCCGATCTATCCATTTTATCGATAGAAGCCAGCAACTCGTCGCGGCTTGAAGACTGGATCATACTGATGGTCTCGGTTTCCTCTATTTTTTCCCGGCCGGCTTCAAATTTGGGATCCAGTTCTACGGCTTGCCGGAAAAACGATTCCGCCTGGGCTGGTTGCCCGGCATCCTGCCTTTCCAAGCCATTGCAATAGGCCAGAAATGCCTGCAAATTTTTGGTGGGGATATAGAGTATCTTTTTCTTTTCTTCCGGCGTTAATTCTATACCCATTGTGGCGACAATACCCAACACCACCTTTTTTTCAAGAAGAAAAAGTTCTTTGAGGGTATTGGCGCTTCTGGCTTTGAGCGGCGGTTTCTGTTTAATATAGTCCCTGAACTCCAGGTTGACCTGCAAATTATCATTATCAAAAATGTCATAATACCCGGTCACTACTTTACCGGCGCCTAACAGTTTGCCATATTCCGGGGCTGTACCCTCTTTGACCATACCGGACTGCCCCAGGGCAACTTCTTCCATAAGAGAATTCAGGCGAATCCGTTCGACCAGGCTTATACCCGGAACCTGGCTCAGATCAGTGATCAGCATTTCACCCAGGCCGATGCCGAGGTTTTTATATTCTTCATTATCGCCGCGATATTGCAGCGGAAATACTGCCAGCATGTCCGGCGCAAGGTTCTCGGGGGCCATTAACTGTTCGTTTCCCAGAACCTGCCTGGCTTCCTGTTTGGCTAAATCCCTGCTGATAATATCATAATGGCTGCGCATGAGTTTCCGGTAGGGAGATAACCGGGATATATCCGTATAATGGCGATAAATAGTTAACGCCTCGTCAACCTTGCCGTTATATTCCAGGCTCAAGCCATAATAGTACTGGGTTTTGGCGTCGGTTGGATCATAATGATATGCTTTTTCAAGAAAGGTCTCAGCGTTACGGTATTTTTCTGTTTTAATACAGATAACACCCAGATCGCGCAACGCCCCGGCGTTTTTCGGATTCTGCTTTATTGCCTGGGATAATTTTACCATCTCTTTCCTGTAATCGGGAGCTGCGCTTTGCAAAGGGAGGGCGGTACTAAATATAAACAGCGCCAAACATCCGGTTAGCAAGAAATTTTTCACTGTTTTATCCATAATCTGATCCATTTATAATGGGTTATTATATTCCTGAATTATACACGCATATTTTTTTTCTGCATAAAAATACATTAAAATATAAGATGACTGGAATATTATAGCAAGTGTTTTCTGTTGTAAATTTAAAAAATTTAATGGCTTGGCATTTTAAACACAAATTTAAAACTTTTTACCGGCTCGTGCATCTAATTATTAATAATGAGCAAATACAATAACGACCAGGAGTACTATATGTCATTATCAAGATATAAATTTTTGTTTACAAAAGGGTTGATGCTAGTCACAGTCCTTGTTTTTACAAGCGGAGTGCTTGCCGCGGAAAAAAAATGGTATGCCTTTAACGAGGGCCTTGCCCTGGCGGAAAAACAGAATAAAAGCATAATGGTCGATTTTTATGCGGACTGGTGTCACTGGTGCAAGGTAATGGATAAAAATACTTTTCAGGATAAAGTTATCGCCAAAAAACTGGCTGACCGGTTCATTTCCATCAAACTCGATGCGGAAGACGCAGGGGCAAAGGTACAATATGAGCAAAAGAGCTATACCAATGTGCAACTCACCCAGGCTTTTGGCATAACCGGCTTTCCGTCACTGGCATTTCTGGACGCCAAGGGCAAAATCATTACGGTTTTACCCGGCTATGTGCCACCCGAAGAATTTATCAATGTACTGAATTATATCGACGGCAAATGCTGGGAGCAGAATGTTTCTTTTGAGGATTATTTAAAGAATAAGGACTGCGGTAAAAAGTCCTGATCGCCTCTGTTAACGTATTTCTAACTGGAACAAGGGGTTGTAACCCCTTGTTCTGTTGGCTGGGGTAGTTGCAATGCTGCTTGCAAATTATGATTGATATTAAAGAAATTGATGCTTAATTTCTTTTACAACCATCAATTATAATATATTCTGTCAATGATCTCTGCTAAAACTTTAAAATCTTTTGCCCTTTGCCTGGGTATTGCCGCCATTACTCTGCAAATAATATTAATGCGGGAATTTTTTGCCGTGTTTTATGGCAACGAGTTATGTATCGGCATTCTGCTGGCGGTTTGGCTGGTATGGGTGGCCGCCGGCAGTTGGGCCGGCGTTTACCTGGGACGTTTCAGGTTTTTTCGCCGGCCGCACTTATTTCCGGTCTTGCAAACTGCCAGCCTGGCCGCGGCTATCGGCGCGGTTATAATGATTCGATTGGTGCGCGTTCTTCTCGCTGTTCCCCAGGCAGAATATATATCTTTTGTTGAACTGTCAGGATTTTCAATTATTGTCTTTGCCGCACCTTGCTTGCTGGTTGGGTTGCAATTTGCCCATCTGGTGGGAGCGATGCGACCCGAAGGTGATACCGCCCATGACCACGGTTCCATGATCTATATTTACGAAGCGCTAGGCAGCGCAATCGGGGGACTGGCTGTCAGTTTAGCGGCGCTGCGCTTTTTCAGTAATATTCGGGTTTTATTGTTATTGGGGGCGCTCAGCGCCGGATTTTTTGTGTGCCACAGAATAAAGTGGTATCTGGCGCCGGCGCTTTTATTTGTATTGTTGCTGGCGCTGCCGCAAATCCGTTACACCGAATCTTTTCTGCTGCAAAAGTATTGGCATTCTTTTAATAAAGATATGCGGCTGGTGGACTGGCGGCAATCCCGATTCAGCGAATTATCTGTCATCGAGTGGGGCGGCGAAAAGACTCTGTACAGTAATAGCGTAAAACAAACCCAACTGCCCGACCCCCTCGGCGCGCAGGAACTGGCGGCGCTGACGCTGGTGCAGCATCCCCGGCCTGAAAATATCCTGCTGCTTGGCGGGGGACTGGGAGGCGCAGCCCCGGAACTGGCGCGCAATAAAAAGTCCCATGTTATTTATGTGGAACTGGATCGCGATGCCTACAACCTGGCGCAGGCGCATTATGACAGCGTTTGGCAGGCAAGCTTTAAACAAGGTAATCTGCGCCTGGAGTTTACTGATGGCCGCGCATATCTTGGCTCCAGTACACGATTGTTTGATATGATAATTATTAATATCGGTAAACCGGCCAATGCTGCCGCCAACCGCTATTATACCGATGAGTTTTTTCGGCTGGTGCGGTCAAAACTATCCCCTGGCGGCGTTCTGGCTATATGCGGCTACCCGGCGGCAGAAAATTATTTCGGTCCCGAATTGCTGCAATTGAATACCGGTTTGTATGCGCTGCTGCGGCCGCATTTTACTGATGTACTGGCGTTACCGGGCGATAATGCCTGGTATTTTGCCGCGACCGATACGGTTACCCTCACCCGCAGTCCCGAAGAAATGAGCGCCCGTTTTGTACAACAAGGGCTGTCTTTTGATTATTTTTATCCACAAATGTACTGGCAATACACCCTGCCGGAACGTCTTGCCCGGCTTGACACTCTATTGGCGCAAACCCCGGCGCTGCGGCTGAACAGGGATTTTTCCCCGGTAGCTTATTTTTATGATTTTGTATTGTGGAATAAACTGGTGCGCGGTCAAAGCGGATTTTTTACAGCGTTGGCGGCAATTAAATTTCGGTATGTGGTAATTTCTACTGTTATTATTACTTTTTTAGCTGCCATATTATCGGCAGGCAAGAAACGGGGTGTAACCCGCGGGGGTGTACTAACGCTTACTGTTTTTATAGGCCTTGCGGGCATTACTGTTAATATTATTCTGGTACTTGCATTCCAGGTCATATTTGGTTATATCTATGAATGGCTTGGGATTGTTGTGGGTTTGTACATGGCCGGGTTAGCTCTGGCTGCTTTATTGATGTATGACCTGTGTCAAAAGAATGAACCTGTCCGGTTACTTTTATTAATATTAGTGTTGGCAATCGTTCTATTACTAATATTGGTACCGGCTTTATTTATGATCCAGGCAAAACAGGCGTTGTTTGTGTATATGCTGCTGACAATTGTAGCCGGGGCCATCACCGGCGGGGCATTCCCCTTGTTGTCAATAATATATAAGCGACTGACCGGTCGTATATCTGCCGGAAAAATTTATGCCGCCGACCTGGCGGGCAGCGCCTGCGGCTCATGCCTGGTGAGCGGCTTTTTTATACCCTTGTATGGCTTTTATAATTCGCTGTTTTGCATTGCCGTTATTGGTTTAATCCTGTTGGCTTGTTGGCTTGACGCAAGCAGGGCGCATATTCCAAGGCGTGATTAAATCCTGATCTCGCAACTATTTTTTGCATCATTCTATTTTTAAACATAAATATAAATATAAATGTCTGTATAATATCCATGCAGTCATTTGGATTAAAATATCTTGGATATTTCTGATAAATCCACTACATTCGCCAATTCATTTAACCATAAGGAGCGTAATATGAAATTCAAAACCATCCCGATCTTTTTAGTGTTTTTATGTATGGGTTTCGGCGATGCGGTTGGCCCGTTTGTCAGCCTGGCTAAAGAATCTTTTAATCTATCCTACACTATGGCCCAGTTAATTCCTTTTGTCGGTTTTATTATGTTCGGCATTTTATCTATTCCAATGGGTATTTTGCAGGACAAGACCGGTAAAAAAATCATCCTGCTGCTTGGTCTGATCATTGCTTTGCTGGGCATGCTAATTCCTTCGTTGTTGGGTTTGTCGACGTATCCAATCTTTTTAATCACTATCATGTTGTTGGGCGCTGGAGCAACAATTTTGCAGGTGGCCGGCAACCCGATCATGCGGGATGTTTCTGAAGAGGGCAAGTATTCGCGCAATCTTTCTATGGCTCAGTTTGTTAAAGCCATCGGTTCCTTGTCCGGACCGTTGCTGCCGGCAGCCGCCGCCTATTTCTGGAAAGGCGACTGGCGTATTGTGTTCCCGGTTTACAGTGTGTGTTTGTTGATCACCCTGGCGCTGATCGCCCTGCTCAAAGTGGAAAAAAGCCGGGAAAAAAAGCAAACGGCCACTTTTGCCTCCTGTTTTGCGCTGTTAAAAAACGGCTACGTTTTCATGATGGTTCTGGCTATATTTGTGTATGTTGGCGCCGAAGTGTGCCTGAGCTCCGGTATTCCGTTATTTTTGAAATCGGCTTATAATGTCGACATCAGCACAGTCGGTGTGCTGGGCACGGGATTGTTTTTCCTGGCGTTGACCATCGGCCGGTTTATGGGCAGCGTGGTGTTGACCTGGATGTCCCCGAAAAAGTTCTTTATTGTAACTTCGGTAATTTCCCTGCTGGGAATTGCCGGCTTGTTCCTCGGCGTCAAGGCGGTAGCTATTGTCAGTATGTTTGTAATCGGGCTGGGGTTTGCTAATATTTTCCCGCTGGTATTTTCCATTGCTGTGGATGCCATGCCGGAACGTTCCAATGAATTATCGGGTTTGATGATTACGGCAATAGCCGGTGGCGCGCTGATCCCGCCGCTCATGGGGCTGGTGGCTGATAAAACCTCGGTGTTGATGGGATTCCTGGTTCCCCTGGCCGCCATATTATATATAACTTTTATTGCTCTGAAAAACGCTAAAAAAGCCTAATGACAGGAGCTCGCGCAATTATGAAATATGATCAGGATAAACGTATAGTAATGACCCTGGATGCCGGGGGTACGAATTTTGTGTTTTCGGCTATACAGGGTAACCATGAGATCGTCAAACCGATAACCCTGCCCTCCAATGCAAACGATCTTGAAGCCTGCCTTGAAACAATAGTTACAGGCTTTAAACGTATTAAAGAAGGCATAACCGGAGAACCGGTTGCTATCAGTTTTGCCTTTCCCGGACCCTCCGATTACCCCAACGGTATCATCGGCGATCTGGCCAACCTGCCGGCCTTTCGCGGCGGGGTAGCGCTTGGCCCCATGTTACAAAATATCTTTTCAATACCGGTTTATATCAACAATGACGGCGACCTGTTTGTGTATGGCGAAGCGATTGCCGGGTTGTTACCGGCGATCAATGCTGAATTGCAGCAAGCCGGCAGCCCCAAACAGTATAAAAATTTATTCGGTGTTACCCTTGGCACCGGTTTTGGCGGCGGCATTGTGCGCGATGGGAACCTGTTCATTGGCGATAACGCAGCCGCCGGGGAAATATGGGTGATGCGCAACAAGGTGAATCCCAAATCTTTTGCTGAAGAAGGCGCCAGCATCCGCGCAGTTAAAGGAGCTTATGCACGGGTAGCCGGAATCGCTTTTGATAAAAGCCCGGAACCGAAAGAGATATTCGAGATCGGCAGTGGTCTGAAACCGGGCAACCAACCGGCCGCCTTGGAGGCGTTCCGGGAACTCGGCGAAGTGGTTGGCGACGCCCTGGCCAATGCCACAACACTGATCGACGGCCTGGTGGTGATAGGTGGGGGACTGGCCGGCGCGTTTAGTTTATTTATGCCTGCCATTATTGCGGAAATGAACGGCGTTGTTGAAACCTACAAAGGCGCTTTAGTAAACCGGATGGAGTCGCGCGCTTTTAATCTTGAAGATGTTGATGATAAAGCTGCATTCCTGCGCGGCGAGGTGCATGAAATTACCGTGCCCCGCAGCGGGAAAAAGATTTTATACGATCCCCTGAAAAGGGTGGGGGTCGGCATTTCCCGGCTGGGCACCAGCAAAGCAGTCAGTGTGGGCGCGTATGCCTTTGCGCTGCACGAACTGGATAGCAAGTAATACTGTCCGCACCGGGATGGGGATCCCGGTGTGCTCTTTGATTAGAACTTCTGTTACAGGCGAAGCATCTTTGCCGGGACATCGATATGATTTATTAAACACCTGGAACAGATGCTTTGCCCCTACCAAAAATTTGTAATTTTGGAATACCCTGCAAAAATGGTGATGCGTAATATATTTCCTTTAAAACTTCTATCTGCGTCTATCTGTGTAATCTGCGGATAATATCATTCGCATCTGATCGCCCTTGATCTCATAATCCAGCGTGCAAAATAGAGCGGGACATCTGGTCCTGCCGGGCCACAGGCCCGACCTGGTTTATTTGTAGATAACACCGATTAATGCCGATGGGTTATTTAATCTGGAACCAAGTCTCCGGCTTGGCACCCCGCGACCCGGCTCCGCCGGAATATGTAAATAATTGGTGATATTCATTGTAACTCTAGCAAATATTTATTCCCCCTTTAAATCATTGTTCTTTTCGGTTTCTCAGTCAGAGACTGTGTGTTTCCGCACCAAGCCGGAGACTTGGTGCGAGATTGACTGCAACTTGTTTGTAGTCCTGCCTTCAGGCGGACTTGCAGCGGCTAAGCCGGGACTACAAGCTCTTCATTTTCATTACCAGGTCATTTATGATGAGAATCGTCTCGATATGGGCCGAAAGATTATCATACACAATTCCTCTGCTTGATGTAAGGGTTTGTTCTTTACAGTAAAATATTGTCGGCCCTGCTCGACGACCGTGTTTTCTGTTTGTAGTCCCGCCTTTAGGCGGTTTAGCGCCGGCTAAAGCCAGGACTAAAAACACTAGATCGTCCCAAAACAGGATGAGGCCTTGCCCCATCAATTTTATATTTTGATGAGGTAAGACCTCATCCTGCACCTGCTGGATAATAAATAATTGCAAAAGCGCCTGGATGGTGAAGCCGGTGTGATCTTTTAACCTGCTACGTGGCGCAAAATCGAACCGGATTTCATAACCCGTTTCGATTTATAATTCTTCAGTGTGACAGAAAAAATCCCCTGAATTAAATTCACGCCTGAATAAATAATTTAGAGATAAAATAACACAATTACCCGGAAGGCAAAATATCCCTCTCGAAAAGGATATTTTGTCCTTCCGGCATTGCTTGAACCGTGTAATAGTGGCATTTATAAACTAGTCAATGCCTCTTTCAGCAGGTCGATCTCTTTTTCCAGTTTGACATACGCTTCACTGCCGCCGGTAAAATCCTGGTGCCGTCCCATCATTTCGAGTTTCAGGGCCGCTTCGGTGGCGCTGCCGGCTGCAAATGTAGCTACCGCGCCTTTGAGGGTGTGGGCCGCGCGTACGAGTAATGTGGCATCTTTTTTGGAAAGCGCATCTTTAATGTTGAACAGGTGGTTTTTATGGTCTTCCATAAAAAGTTCAACAATTTCATGCAGCAATTCTTCGTCACCGGCAACTCGCGCGTACAGTTCCTCGTTGTTAATCACATTTGTCACTTGCATTCTGATGCTCCTGAATTGTATTTTGTTTTGTTTTCATTTTATAGTTTATTGTATGTAATTTTGTTAATTAACGGATATTTTTGATTTACATAAAACCTGTGTCAGTTCCGATACATTAATCGGTTTGCCAATATAATCGTCCATACCGGCTTCCAGGCATTTTTCCTTGTCGCCCTGCATGACGTTGGCAGTCATGGCAATAATTTGCGGGCGGTCGTCGGGAGGTATTTTATTGCATATAATTTTTGTGGCTTCAATACCATCCATTTCCGGCATTTGTACATCCATCAGCACCACATCATATTCTTTCTTTTCAATAGCTAACAAGGCTTCCAACCCATTATTGACAATATCCGGCTCGTAGCCCATCTTTTTTAGAATACGATAGATAAGTTTCTGGTTGATGGCATTGTCCTCAGCCACCAGGATATTGAGCGGCAGCCATTCGGACATATTGGGATCGATGCTGTTTTTATTGACCTCGGTAAGCGGTTTTTCTTTCGGCTCATGTTTCCCTTTAAAAATTGACAGCAGGGTATTATAATACTGGTTTTGCTTGACCGGTTTGGACAGTATACTAAAAAAGTTCAGACCTTCCGATTTAAAATGCGCTTCCTGCCAGCCAATCGAAGTTAACATGATCAGGGGTATGTCTTTCATCGACGGAATTTGCCGGATATTCTTTGCCAGTTCCAAACCGTCCATTTCCGGCATTTGCATATCGAGAACAATTAAATCCAGGGGAACACCCTTGTTTAATAAATCCAGCGCTTCGCGGGCAGAGCAGGCTTGCCGGGGCAGCATACCCCAGTTTTTAGCCATTATGGTCAATATCCGCCGGTTGGTTTCATTATCATCTACGATCAGTATGCGCTTGTCTTTTAATGAAGAGTTGGCGCTGCGTAAATATATTTTGGGCTTGGGCGGTACAGTTTGGGCTTTTATCGTAAAGAAAAATGTTGATCCGATCCCCGCTTCGCTTTCTACCCACATTTCTCCTTCCATCAACTCACACAGCCTTTTACTGATAGCTAAACCTAAACCGGTTCCACCATATTTACGGGTGGTTGAAGAATCGACCTGGCTGAACGATTTGAATAACCGATCCATACGATCTGGGGGAATACCGATGCCGGTATCCCTGATGGCAAAAGTAAATTGATAGAAACGGCTGGATAATTCTTTGGCAGCAACGTTGATCGTAACTTCACCTTCTTTGGTAAATTTAACGGCATTGCTGAGCAAGTTGTTGATAATTTGTCCCAGCCGCACCATATCACCGATAAGAGTGGTGGGAGTATTATCTTCAATCAAATACGCCAGTTCAATCCCTTTGTGGGCGGCGTTCACCGCCTGTAAATCCAGTGATTCTTCAATCCGGTCGCGCAGGTTAAATTCGTTATATTCAAGGTCCAGTTTACCGGATTCGATTTTGGAAAAATCGAGAATGTCATTGATCAATACCAGTAAAGCATTTCCACCATTGCGGATGGTTTCAAGATATTCGCGCTGCTCTTTTCCCAGCTCCGTCTCCAGCAGCAGGTTGGTCATGCCGATAACTCCGTTCATGGGGGTACGGATTTCATGGCTCATGTTGGCAAGGAAATTGGATTTGGCTACTGTAGCGCTTTCAGCTTTTGCCAGTGCAATATCGAGTTCCTCATTTTTCCGTTTTAATTCATCGCTGATTTCCGTAATTTCTGTGATATCCCTGGAAATACCGACGATACCGGATATCTTGCCGTTAATATTCAAAGGAATTTTAGTTGCCGATACCCAGCGAAATTCACCGCTGGCGGTGCGGATTTTTTCTATTTTACCAACCAGTGGTACGCCCTCTTCAATAATGCGCTGTTCATCCCTGGCGGCATCATGAGCATGATCGCTGGTAAAAAAGTCAAAGTCGGTTTTACCGACTGCGTGTTCCGGTTTTGCCAACCCTAGCACCCGGGCCTGGGCTTTATTAATTTTTATGAACCGGCCCTTCAAGTCTTTAAAATATATTGTGTCCGGAATATTGTCAATCAGCGCACTGATCATGTTTTGCTCAATGGCCAATGCTTCTTCCATGTTTTTGCGTTCGGTAATATCGGTCAGAATGATCATGATCTCGTTCTGATTGTGCATATTACTGGTCAATGTGGAAATAGATATAATAAAGGATTTTTGTTTGTTGTACTTGTTTTTTAAAATCAATTCTTTATAGTTGTTAAAATTTACAACATCGCCGTTTGTTACTTCTCCGGCAAGTTTAAATTCCTGAAAGTTCCGGCCTATAATCTCTTCCGGCTTGTAACTGAGAGATTTACATAAAGCATTATTGGCATAAGTAATCATTCCCTCACTTGTGATCAGCATAATGCCGGTGTTGTCCGAATTGACTACTGCATTATAAAGTTCTTCTCTGGCTTTGAGCGCTCTTTCGGTCTTTTTCATTTGTGTGATATTTAGCAACGATATCACTACCTGTTTGTTGCCGCAAATCTGTTCGGAGGTCAGGTACACAAAAATGTTGTGGTTATTTTTATCTATAAAGGTGAATTCATAATTGCCAGGTTTGATTTTTTTATTTCTGAAACATTTTTTTAAAAAGACTTGGACTTGTTTTCTTTCAGCTTTTAATACAAATTCGTCCCAGTTTTTGATATTTTCGATTTCCGATTTTTGATAGCCGGACAGTTTTTCAAATTCATTATTTACAAGTGTAATAATATTATTTTTATCAATGATCACCATGGCAGTACCGGTGGTATTGAATATTGTACGGTATTTTTCTTCTTTTTCTTTTAATATCTGTTCGTTGAGTTTTCGTTCGGTAATGTCACGTACTATGGATACAAATAAATACCGGCCCTTGTGCTCAACCGAGGCCAGGGTAATTTCTACAGGAACAATTCTGCCGTCATGGCGGGCAATTTCATCTTCAAACTTGAAACGGGAGTGCAGCTGCGGTTCGGAATAGATACGATGTTTGGGTCTTTTTTTGCCGGATATGGATTTCAGCTCTAGTGTTGTTTTCTGTAACAACTGTTCCCGGCTATATCCTGTTAACTGACAGGCTTTTTCATTGACCCGGATAATATTTTCATTTTCAGTTTCGATAAAGATCGCGTCATTTGCTTTTTCAAACAAAATGCTGCACAATCCCTCGAATTCATCTGCGCCGCGCCGGTTTTCGTTTTTTGTGACTGTTTCAGATTTAATTGTCATATCAAGATATCCTGTATATAATTATAAATTCATTACCCGCCGGTTCACACCGCCGGGATGAATTACCGGGGTCAACACTATTGACCCATCCAGGCAACACATTGACAATAAAACAAAGTAATGTTTTGTTTTACAAATTCTTTATTTATAATTATTTAACCTAAATTTCATTTTTTTATCACTAAAATTATGGATTTATTGTACACCTGTTTGAGCAACAATCAGACCACATGAAAGGGGTAAATAGTCCTTTAGGCGCTCTGATTCACAAAAGGCCTGAAATTTTTATGTTTTTACATGGTTTAAATTCAATAAAAACAAAGGTTGTTTTTCGATGGCAGTAAAAAAGGCGGGATATCTAACATTACACCAAACCTGGCTGCTTCATTTTACGGCAATACTGATAATTGCCCCATGAAAGGGACAACCTGGCTGAAATTTTACCACGATATTTAAAATAACCGGAAAATCCATTTATTGAATCTTTACTATGGTGAAATGAGTTTAATAATTATCAAGTTTTATAAAAAATTATTTTAAACTTGATTTTTCGAGATTGTTTAATTATAATAGGAAATATTAATGAAATAATAAATGATAGCAGGCAGCAAAGGAACCAGGTAATGGAAAGCGACGAAAATATTGACAATGAGAACAGGAATGAAACTGTATTTAAAAGAGCGGTAGTAGCAGCAGCTTTTTCTCCGCGTCTGTCGGCTGTTTTAAATGAAGCCTGTCGTCTGCTAACCTTGATGGGAGCTGTGCCGATTATCATTCATGTCGGGGAAGATACGCCCCTGGTACGCAGTAAACTGGAAGAGGCTATTGCCTGTTCCGATTTTAAGGATTATCCGACTGAATATTATATTCGTTCCGGCAATCCGGCCGATGTTTTGATAAACGCCGCCCGGGAATTCCAGGTAGATTTGATCATTGCCGGGGCTTTAAAAAAAGAGGGTTTGATCAAATACTATATTGGTTCGGTCGCCCGTAATATCGCCCGTTATGCGCCATGTTCGGTGTTGTTGATGACCGAGCCGCAGGTACGGCCACAGCCTTTTTACAAAATCCATTGCGCAGTGGAATACGACCAGGAAGCCGAGTTTGCCGTTAAAGTGGCCGTAAATATCTCCCGCGAGGTTAATACCAGGGATTTATATTTCACCCATACTTTTCAGGAACCGGAACTAGCGGAAAAAAAAGTTGCCAATGGCACTATCCAGCAGATAAAAGACATCTACAAAAGGGAAGATACCCGCCTTAAAAAGTTTCTCGCACGATTTGATTTTCGGGGAATGGTTTATAGTACCCGTTGTTTGTTTGAACGTTCACATTCAGTAACGCTTGATTTTACCCGGGAAATTGGCGCTGATTTGTTTATTGTTCATGGTCCCAGCAATCCTCACAGTCTCTGGGAAAGGATCTTTCCACAGCATCTGGAGCTTGCCCTGCAAAACCTGCCCTGTTCAATTCTTATGACCAGATAGCGTTACCGGTTTTTTTTTGTCCATTTGCTCAACCTGGTGGGGCCTTCACCTACAGATTCCAACACATACAAAGTTTTCCCGTCGGGAGCCAGACCGATATTTTGCGGTACATGTAATGGGGGATTCCCGCCGCTGAGGTGTTCAACAGGATACCCGGTGCGGTCGAATATCGTGACTATACCGCGCTGGTTATGGACTGTATAGACATATTTGGATTTAAAAGTCTTAATTCCCCCGGAACCGAAATCTACCGCGGGCAGGTCATCAGAACGCCAGAATCTGGCCCGGTTGACCTCTACAGCGCCGTTCCATTGCTGGATCGTGTTGGTACTCATATCATTAATAAACACTGAAGACCCGTCTTCGAGTACCGCTATATCAAAACCGGCATGACCACCGCCCAAAGGACTACCATAGAGTTCTGTTCCCGCAGCATCCAGAATGTGCCAGCGGGTGGAACGACGTTCCAGAATAAACAGGTTGCCCCTGGCGTCACAATCCAGCGCTGTAGCTGCAAAAGTTAGTTTTAAACCGGGTAATGCTGCGCCATCGGTGGTGTTGAACCTGTATATGTTAAAGGGGTATTGAGAATCAATAACGCATATTACCCCATCCGGTGTGCAAGTCATACTAGAGATCGAAGACAACTGTAATGAATTTCCCAATTCATCGATTCCGGCTCGGAGTGGGGAAAATTTTGTTTCCGTTCCATCCGGCGTCATAATGACCAGTGGATTTTGTCCAGCACAGCCTGCCCAGATTTGGTTGTTATGATCAACCAAGACATCGGCCGGTTGCCAGATAACCGGGCCGAATTTACCGGCCGAGAGATAATTTTCTTCCGGCAGCAGTATAGAAACCGACCAGACATCACTAAAGCCGAGATTGCGTTTCGGGTGCCCGGCGCTTTCATAGTAATTGTCCCAGGCAAATATGCGGTAACGAAAGTCCAACCCTGCTTTTTGCTGGGGTATTGCTTTATCGGTAATATACCAGTCCTGTGAATTTTTTATCCGGCTCATTTTAATTTGTGTGCCTTCGGTAGGCGGCCAGGTTCGGTCGTAGACGAGGTAAATGCCTTGTCCGTTTGAGCCGGTATTGTCATCGAAAACGCCGGAAGGATCAACGATATGTGCGGCAATTTTAAATTTCTTGTTTTGTCCGGTACGGTCGGGTATTGTTTTAACCTGGTCGATGGTTGGCCCCTGCGAATCGCCATAATATTTTTTCCAGGGTAGAGGCGCTGTGGCAGCAGGGTCTGTCCAAATTGTCTTGAGTGCGGCGCTGATGGCATAATCCGGACTATGATTGGGGCAAACCAGCGAATAAGAAAACAGAGCGCTGCCTTCGCTGGAAAGCTCCTGAGCCAGGGTGACCTGGCTGCGAATTTGGTCGCTGTTATCGCACATGATGCCGGGATATATATGGCGGTTATGAGCATTGACCAGGTGCTCCTGTAACATTCTTTGAAATTGCAGGTTATCGGTAGTATAGATCATGGGATAGATCACATCGACAATACCCTGCGCCAGCCAGTTATGACTGTCCTGCATAAAGACCTGCAATCCCCGGTTATAATCGCCCATTACGGAAGCGCTTAAAACCAGGTTCGGCTTGGCAGATTTCATATCATTATATAAATCGGCAATAAAAGAACTGACCGCATCGCGGCGCCACTGGTTCCAGGTAAAAGGCCGGTCCGCCGGGGTTGTGCCGGTTTTAAGATTAAACAGCTTGACGGATTCCGGATCATAAGAATAGGCATTGCCCGGAAAACGGACGTAATCCAGGTGCAGGCCATCTATATCATAATTTGTATACAGTTCACGGCATATTTTCAACAGGTATTCTTTTACCTGCGGGTGGGTTGGCGAAAGCCAAATATAATGAGAATTTAACTGTTGCGGATTGCCAAATTCATCGATCATAAACCAGTCGCGATGGGTGTAATAGAGATGACTGGCGGGCGGCAGGTCAACGCCGCCCCAGCCGGGATAGACATTTATCCAGGCATGGCATTCTATATTACGTTCATGGGCTAGTTTTACGGCCAGTTGTAACGGATCCCATCCCGGATTCCGGAAATCGAATTCTTTTGACCAGCCTTCATAGTGCGAAGGATAAGCAACGGTAGCATTACCGCGCACCTGCAGCAAAATGACGTTAAAATTCAGATTACCGGCATTTTCAACAATTTTTTTAATATCATCAGGAGTTTTATAATCCCAGCGGGTTACCCACAAGGTACGGGTTTGGGCATCTGCACGGGGAAAAAGATTCCCGGTGAATACGAAAAATGTAATAACAAAAAGGAATAGAGTATTAATAATCCGGGTCGTTTTCGGCATACATGCTATGGTTATGTAAGGTACAGTTTTTTTATACTTTATGTATATAAAAAACCATTATTCAAAGTCAATCACTATTTAATTTTAACATATTTTTGTACATCTGTGCAGGTGTAACAGCAATGAATATGCCAAATACAATTTCGGCATGTGCTGGGCTTGTTTATCAGGATCAGTAATACTTTTTTTCAGTATAATCGACCTGAAAGAGAATATAATATTCTATCATTATTGTAGCAAGATATTTTTCTATTGATAGACAATATATTATAAATTTATGGATAATTCCCCGTAGCTTTTATAAAATGTTTTCACTCTTGACAAATTGGCATATCTCTCGTATATTGTGTCACAAATTCCACTCGGTGATTACAATTAATTATATCGGAAAGTATCTGGATTCATGAGTGTATTCAAACTAGTATCCGATTTTACCATGCTGGGCGACCAGGCTGACGCCGTTGAGCAATTAAGCAAAGAATTGGCGCGCGGAACCCGCCACCAGACATTGCTGGGCATTACCGGCAGCGGCAAAACTTTTACAATGGCTAATGTTATAGCTCGCTATGGTCGGCCGGCTCTGGTCATTTCTCACAATAAAACCCTGGCAGCGCAGTTGTATGGCGAATTTCGCGGTTTTTTCCCGGAAAATGCGGTTGAATATTTTATCAGTTATTATGATTATTACCAGCCTGAAGCGTATGTCGCCTCTACCGATACTTATATAGAAAAAGATACTTCCATTAATGACGAAATCGACCGGCTGCGGTTAAAAGCCACCAGTTCGCTGCTTTCCCGCCAGGATGTGATCATCATTGCTTCGGTTTCCTGCATTTATGGCCTGGGCTCGCCGGAAATATGGAAAGATATGTTGTTGTTCCTGCATACCGGCCAGCATATAGATCGTAATACTATATTACAAAAACTGGTGGAAATTCATTATACGCGCAATGATATTGCTTTTGAACGCAGCACCTTTCGGGTGCGGGGCGATGTGATCGAACTGATCCCGGCTTATGAAAAAGAGGCGATCCGTATCGAGATGTTTGGCGATGAAATTGAACAGTTGAGTATTGTCGATGTGGTCTCCGGTCAGGTTATTAATAGGCTGCCCGGTGTGGCAATCTATCCCGCCAAGCATTTCATCACCCCATATCCCCGGTTACAGGCCGCTATAGATAATATCAAAGTGGAACTGGAAGAGCAACTGGCAAAATTCCGCAGCCAGGGCAAATTGCTGGAGGCGCAGCGTCTGGAATCGCGTACCAATTATGATTTGGAAATGATGATTGAAATTGGTTATTGCTCGGGCATTGAGAATTATTCGCGGCATCTGTCCGGCCGACAGCCCGGTGAACGGCCATCGACGCTGATCGACTATTTCCCGGAAGATTTTTTAATGATCATCGACGAATCGCACGCCACGGTACCGCAATTGCAAGCCATGTATCACGGCGACCGGTCGCGCAAGGAGAATCTTATTGAATACGGTTTCCGGCTGCCCTCGGCGTTGGATAACCGTCCCCTCACTTTTAAAGAATTTGAAGCTATTCCCAAAAAGCTGGTTTATGTATCGGCTACACCGGCGGAATATGAATTACAGCAATCGCAGGGCGTTGTGGTTGAACAGATCATCCGCCCCACCGGGCTGATGGATCCGGAAATAGTCGTCCGCCCGGTCAAAGGCCAGATAGACGATCTCATCAATGAAATAAATATCCGCGCCGGGCGCCAGGAGCGTGTATTAGTTACTACCTTGACCAAGAGAATGTCTGAGGATTTGACCGATTACCTGGCTGGCATCGGCATCCGGGTGCGTTACCTGCATTCCGAAATCGAGGCGCTGGATCGGGTCGTGTTGCTGCGCGATCTGCGGCTTGGTGAATTTGATGTGCTGGTCGGCATTAATCTGCTGCGCGAGGGCCTTGACCTGCCCGAGGTATCGCTGGTTGCCATTCTGGATGCGGACAAGGAAGGCTTTTTACGATCTGAACGTTCTCTGATTCAAACCGCCGGCCGGGCGGCCCGCAATGTATCGGGACAGGTGATTTTTTATGCGGACAAGATCACCGATTCCATGCGCCGCGCGATTGATGAAACCAAACGCCGACGACTTATTCAGGCGGAGTATAATGAAAAGCATAATATTACCCCGACTACTATTTACAAATCCATTGAAGCGGTGATGGGCGCCACCAGGGTCGCCGATTCAAGGCCGGAACCTTATGGAACAAAGAAAAAGAGCGCCGACGAGGATTATCTGGAACAATGGAAGAAATTGACCCTGGAAGAAAAGCAGGAATTTTTAATGCAGCTTGAGCAGCAAATGTTCCAGGCGGCGGCGGAAATGGAGTTTGAGAAAGCGGCGGAATTCCGCGACCGTATCGAGCTGCTGGACGGCAATAACGGGCCGGTTAAACAAAAATATGCCCGCAAAGGCCGGTATGATAAAAAGTAAAATGATATTTGAACTTTTAAGGTGGTTGGGAATATAAATATTTTATTGGATGAGTTATACCCCCAATAATTATTAGAGTTAAAATGATAAATTTTTGAATTATTGCCGGAGTTGCTGGCAGAGTTACCATGTGATTATCAAGTAAAAAGGATAAAAATGAACGTTCTGGTTATAGGAAGCGGCGGCCGCGAACATGCGCTGGTATGGAAACTGAAACAAAGCAAGCTGGTCACCACAGTTTTTTGTGCACCGGGAAACGCCGGTATTGCCATGGAAGCGCAGTGTGTCGATATCGATGCAACCGATATAAACGGACTGCTCCGCTTTGCCCGCGATACAAAAATTGATTTTACGGTTGTCGGCCCGGAAGCGCCGCTGGTTATTGGTATTGTCGATGAATTTGAAAAGAATGGCATGCCCATTTTTGGCCCCAGCCAAAAAGCCGCAGAACTGGAGGGCAGCAAGGTATTTATGAAATACCTGCTGGAAAAGTATGATATTCCGACTGCACAATACCGGGTTTTTAAAGAATATGAGGATGCGGTTGCTTTTATAAAAAATACCGGGATTCCTGTGGTCGTTAAAGCGGACGGCCTGGCTGCCGGCAAGGGCGCCATTGTGTGCAATAACCGGCAGGAAGCTTTTGATGCGCTCGATATAATCATGAAGAAACGCGCCTTTGGTGATGCCGGTAACCAGGTTATTATCGAAGAATGTTTGCAGGGATACGAAGTCTCGGTGCTGGCAATAGCCGATGGCGAAGATTTGATCTATCTTGCCCCGGCGCAGGATCATAAACGGATCCTCGATAATGATGAAGGGCCCAATACCGGTGGAATGGGCGCTTATGCCCCGGCGCCGCAGATCACCCCGGAATTAATGATGCGTATTCATCATGAGATCATGTTGCCCACTCTTAAAGGTATGGCGCTGGAAGACCGCCCCTATAAAGGCGTGCTCTATGCCGGGCTTATGATCACAGCGAGCGGCCCTAAAGTATTGGAATATAACTGCCGTTTTGGCGATCCCGAAACGCAGGCAATTCTACCGTTGACCAAAAGCGACCTGCTGCAAGCTATGATGGCCGCGCGCGATGGGATGTTAAAGGATATGGAGTGGGAAAATCATCCCGGCGCGGCGGTATGTGTGGTGATTGCGTCCGGCGGCTACCCCGGCCATTATGAAAAAGGCAAGCCGATACTGGGACTCGATAGCCGGATCGATGATAATATTATGGTTTTTCACGCCGGAACCAGGTGGGAGGGTGAGAACATTGTTACCTCCGGCGGGCGGGTTCTGGGTGTAACTGCGGTAGGCAACACCATAAAAGAAGCAATTAATTCTGTTTATAAAGCAGTAGGGAAAATTGCCTTTGACGGCGCTTATTATCGTAAAGACATTGGCGCCAAGGCGGTAAAATATCAGGAGACGCTATGAAAATACTGGTAACAGGTGGAGCAGGATTTATCGGTTCCAATATTGTCGATGCATATATAAATGCCGGGCATGAGGTGGTGGTCATTGACGACCTTTCCACCGGGCGCATTCAAAATGTTAATTCCAAAGCCGAGTTTATTTGCGCCAATATTCAGGATATGGAAGTAGCCGAGTCTTTTTTACGTCACAAATTCGATGTGGTCAACCACCAGGCCGCGCAAATGGATGTGCGCCGCTCGGTTGAAGACCCGATCTATGATGCGAAAAACAATGTGCTCGGCTTTATCAATATTTTACAAAACTGCGCCAAGACCGGGGTAAAAAAAGTGATCTTTTCCTCCTCCGGCGGCGCTATCTATGGCGAACAGGATTATTTCCCCGCTGATGAAGAACACAAGTTGCAGCCTTGTAGCCCTTATGGCATTACCAAATTAGTGGGTGAAAAATACCTGTTTTTTTATGCACAGAATTATGGATTAAAATACATAGCTCTGCGTTACGCAAACGTGTATGGTCCGCGTCAAAATCCACATGGTGAGGCCGGCGTGGTTGCCATTTTTACCCGCATGCTGCTAAAAAATCAACAGCCGGTTATTAACGGCAACGGCGAGCAAACCCGTGACTTTGTGTTTGTTCAGGATGTCGTGCGCGCCAATGTGCTGGCGCTTGAGCAGAAGGACAGTAATATATTTAATGTCGGTACATCAAAAGAAACAACCATCAATGAATTGTATCGTATTCTTTTGAAAAAAACCGGTTCGGCGTTGATAGAAAAACATGGCCCCGGCAAAGAAGGCGAACAATTCCGCAGTGTTATTGCATATAACAAAGCGCAAAAGCTCATGGGGTGGTCGCCCCGCTATGATATTGAAAAAGGACTGGAAGAGACTGTTGCTTATTTTCGTAAAAATGAAGTGGATTAAGTTACCCGGAGAAATTAATTGCCTGTAAACCGGCCGACAAGTATCAATGAGAATATGGAATTTGAATCCTGGCGCGCCTGGCAAAAGGAAAGCGGCATTTTGGGTAATTCCGAACCGGTGCGCCGGATGCTGGAAACAATTGCGCAAGTCGCTGCGACGGATATATCGGTGCTTATCTCTGGTGAAAGCGGTACAGGCAAAGAACTGGTCGCCAGGGCTGTGCATCTGCGCAGCAAGCGGCATGATGCACCTCTGATAACCGTCAATTGCGGGGCGATTCCGGAGGGTATTCTCGAGTCGGAATTGTTCGGCCACGAAAAAGGTTCGTTCACCGGCGCAATCGGACCGCGTAAAGGTTACTTTGAACTGGCCGATACCGGCAGTATTTTTCTGGATGAAATTGGTGAGTTACCGACCTCTATCCAGGTTAAATTACTGCGGGTTTTGGAAAACCGTGAATTCCTGCGCGTTGGCGGCTCCGAATTGCACAAGGTGAATGTGCGCTTTATTGCCGCCACCAACCGGGACCTGGAGCAGGAAGTACACAAGGGTAATTTTCGCGAGGATCTTTTCTATCGCCTTAACGCCATTCACATTCATGTCCCGGCGTTACGCGAACGCCGCGAAGATATTCCCCTGCTGGCAAAAAAATTTGCCGCCGATTTTTGCCGCGAAAATTTGATCGAGTTTGAGGGCTTTACAGAAGACGCTTTGTTCCGAATGCAGGACTATCATTGGCCGGGTAACATCCGCGAATTAAAAAATATAGTTGAACAAATGATCGTCCTGGAGCGAGGACGACAGATTACAGAGCACGGCCTGGAAAAGTATATCAAATTTCAGGATCCAATGGATAAACGCTTGCCTGTGCCCTTGCAAAAGCCCAGGGATGAGGTGGAAAAAGAGTTTTTAATCCGTGTCTTGCTGGAAATAAAAAGTGAAATTGCCCAGCTACGCGAACTGATCATGGCAGGTTCTACCAATCATTACCGCCTTGGCGCGTGGCGTGGCGAACTGACTGAAGATATACAAGATGTTGAAGATTTTTACAACAACAATGAACAGGATAAATCTGTGGCGGATATGGAACGGGAAATGATCCGTTCCACTTTAATTAAAAGCGGCTGGAATAAACGCAAGGCCGCAAAAATACTGGGTTTGAGCGAACGGACTTTGTATCGAAAAATTAATCAATACAGGTTGCGCGATGATGATTTTTAATAAAATTTTTAGAAAAACAATGTTGTTGGCTTTTACTGGTGCGTTTCTTGCAAACGTAAATTGCGGATTTTACTCTTTTTCCGGCTCTCTGCCACCGCATTTAAATACGGTGGCAATACCGTTAATTGAGAATAAAACCGCTGAATTTGGTATCTCTGAAGAATTGACCGATATTGTTATTGAAAAATTTACCCGAGATGGTTCGCTGAAAATTGCCGACCGCAGCGACGCCGATGTGCTGGTCGAAGGCTCGATTATTCGTATTGACGACAGCGCCGGCGCTTTCTCGCGCGATGAAGAAGTGCAGGAGATCAAAGTTAATCTCACCGTCAAGATAAAATGTACCGATATGGTCAAGCGTCAGGTGATGTGGGACGAACGGATAACGTTATTTGGCTCCTACGATCCTGCTGAAGGCGCCGATGGCCGGGCCGGCGCTATTACCGAGGCTATTGAAAAGATCAGCGAGGAAATTCTGAATAAAACTGTATCGGGATGGTAATGTCGTTTTATTTTGTTATAAATAATAATTTTATGAGACTCTTGATCAGGCCATTAAAAATCAGTTTCACATAAAAATAATTACGTTTTAATTCTTCCGGTTTTTACTATTTTTACACATATTTGCATGTTCATATTATGAATTATATGCACTAAATTATTGTTTTCATATAAGAAAAATCATATATTATAATGACTATTCTGACATTCTGATAAATGGAGTTGTTTTATGGGAAGAATGGAGACTGTAAAAAAGATTTCCGGCGAAACCGAGTGGCTGCAAAAAAGACTGGATGATAATCCTCATTCTATTCTTTTTGCGCGTCTGGCAGACAGGTATCTGGATGCCGGCGATATTAATCGCGCCATGGAAATTTGTAATAAAGGACTGGAATATTATCCCGGCTATTCTACCGGTTTATTTGTTTACGCCAAATGTTTACTACGCAAAACGGAATATGAAGAAGCGGAAAAGCAACTCAAAAAGGTAATCGCTTTAAATCCCGGTAACCTTTTGGCATTAAAATTATATGGCGATCTGATGGCGGAAATGGGGTGGAGCAGAACCGCTGAAGAATGTTATAAAAAAATTATGGACCTTGACCCCCTGGAGATGAATGTGCGAACCAGCATACCCGGCTCCCTGGGGTACGGTGAAAAAAAGTCTGTTCCCAAAATCCCGGGCAAGGAACCTGAAGAAAATTTGGGGATTGACGACAAGTCTATTGATAATCTGTTCAGGAATAATGTAAGCGCAAATGAAGCTGATGAATCAATCGATTCCCTGTTTGGCGGCAATATCGACGATCAGGTTGAGACATTGCCTGAACCGGTCATCCCCAAATCGAACGAAAGGGAGGAATTAAGTCACGAAACCGTTGATTCCTTGTTTGGATCGGGTGAAGATACTATTCAGGCGCCGCCGGCTCCTCCGGTGACCACCACCAACCGGCAGAGTTGGGATGAGTTTAATGATGATTCGATCATATCATTGTTTGAAAAGGAACCGGAACCTTTTGCTCAATCCGCAACCCCATCGTCGGTATATAAAGATAAACCAGCAAGTAAAGATAATGAACCCGTTGACGAAGATATGTTCTTGTTCGGACGGGATGACGAGGAAGAACCCGCTATTGCGACCGGTAAAAGCGTATCCGAGCCCCTTTTCCCGCAAACCGGCATGAACGAAGAGGACGAACAGGATTTGATTTTCCCTGTTACCGAAGCAGAAAAATCACAACAAGAAGATTTTGCATTCCCCGACGCCGGGCAGGATGATTTCCAGTTTACCAGCCAGGCCACTACTCAGGCTAAAGATAACAACCGGGGATTTGAAGAGGACGAGGATTCTTTTATTGTTGGGGAAGATGAGGAGGAAGAGGACTATTCCTATTCTCCGGAGAAAACAAAACCGGAGCGTGATCGTTATTCCAATATCCTGGATGGTATTTTCAGTCCCGGGCTCGATGACGAAGAACGCAAGGATATGGAAACCCGCTCCAAGCTGGGGGCTAAGGGCAATGATAGCGAATTTTCAGTTGCAGAAGAAATTGATCAGGATATTTTTGGAATGGGTGACGAATCATCCAAAGAAGAGACAGAACTATTTTCTGCCGAAGAAGAGTTGGAAGAAGAGACCGATTTGCATCTTGAACCTGAAGATACCATTTTACTCAAGGGCGATGAAGCCCGGTTTGCCCCGTCGCAGCCTGATGAAGAAGAGGAGGAAGAGGCTTTTTCTATACCCGATATATCGGAGGGCTATCTCACTTTTGAAGAAGACGAGAATGAAGAAAATATTGAAACGGAAGCTGTGCATATGCCGGATGCGGATATGACCAGGGGAGGCGCTGAAGGCGGTTTTGAAGCTGAGGAAGAAGAACTGGGTAATTTCCTGGCAGGGCTGGGCGGCCAGGATGATCTTGAGGAATTACCCGAGTTGGATGAGGATTTGTTTGCCGGCAAAGAGACCGACTCTCAACCTGTTGTTGAAAGACCGGGCGTTGCGCCCGTAAAGCAACCTCCGGCTGAAAAAGATGCGGCCGGCGCGGCACCCAAAGATAAATTTGTTACACCAACTCTGGGTGAAATTTACGCTGCCCAGGGCCAGTACAGTAAAGCTATCAGCGTCTTTGAATTACTTTTAGAGAAATCACCCGATAATGAATTTTATAAATCCAAGCTGGAATACCTGAAAAAGAAACAAAGCGAAGAAAATAATTAACCAAGCAGTTATAATAGCATCAATCTTATAAAGGTCGTTTTATTCCGGGAATGTAAACGGCCTTGTTTTTTATGGTAAGTAAACGATATGCCCCACAAAGACGATACTGCCGGGCGCCGGATTGCGGTGATCATTGTTACTTTTAATAATTACTCTCATATTGACGGTTGTTTGCACAGCTTGTCAACCGCACTGTCCGGATATAAAGCGCGGGTCTTTGTTGTCGATAATGCCAGCAGCGACGGCACCACAGAGTATTTACAAAACCCTGAATTACCGGCCAAGTTCAGTTTTCACAAACTGGTGCTCATTTTTAATGACCGGAATACCGGTTTCACTTATGCGGTCAACCAGGGTTTACGTATTGCGGATGAGAATTATATCATTTTATTGAATCCTGATATTATTTTACAGCCGCAGGTCATCACTACGCTGGTTGGTTCACTGTCGGATAACGTCGGCGTCGCCGCTCCGCAATTGCGCTTTCCCGATGGCCGTGTTCAGCCTTCATGCCGTCGTTTTCCCCGCAAACGCGATGTGTTTTTTTCCGTTACCGGCCTGGCTGCGTTGTTTAAAAACAGCAGTTTATTTAACGGCTGGAAAATGCCGGATTTTGATCATAGCTGCGCCCGGTCTGTCGACCAGCCCCAGGGCGCCTTTTTACTGATCCGCAGGGATGTGTTACAACAAACCGGCCTCCTCGACGAGCGGTTCCCCATGTTTTTCAGCGATGTAGATTGGTGCTATCGCGCCAAACAACAGGGATTTGAAATTGTATTCAACCCGCAGGCAAATGTCGTTCATTATAAAGGCGCCAGTGTTTACCGCAAACGCCTGCACATGATCGTCTCTTCACACCGCTCTTTTGTCGATTATTTTAAAAAATATGACCGCACCGGCATACAGCGGTTGTTAACCTGGTTGATTTTTCTGTTATTATTAATTACCACGTTACCGCGATTACTTGGCGCAACATTGTTCAATAATCATCATTCCTGAACCGGGATGGAATTAAAATTCATGAAACGTATTTTTTTTATTCTGGCAGTACTTTTTCCGCTTGTGGCGCTGGCCGGGAACCAGGTCGTTTTTATTAAACTGGAGCAACCGCGCAGTTCGCTCTACAAAAGCAATCCGCTTAAAACCGGTTTGCACAAGATCGATGCGGTTCTCGGTACGTATAACATCAGTAATATCCGCTGCCTCGACGCGACTCTAACGAAGGATGGAAGTATAGCGCCGCTGGCGCAATGGCTGCGCTGCGAATTTCCCGCCGCCGCCGATACCGCGCAGATACTAGCCCACCTGCGCACTCTTGACGGGGTGGTCTGCGCCCAGGCGAACCATATATATCGCTTGCATTATATTCCAAACGATCCCGATCTGGACGGACAGTATGCGCTGACCAAAATCAAGGCATTTGACGCCTGGGAGATAGAGCGCGGTTCTGCAAATGTACCGGTAGCAGTGATAGATACCGGCATCGATTATGCACACCCCGACCTGGCTGCCAATATCTGGTTCAACAGCGGTGAAGATATTAACCACAATGGCAGTATCGATACCGGAGATTTCAACGGGCTGGATGACGATGATAACGGTTTTATTGATGATATTCGCGGCTGGGATTTTACCGATGCGCCCAATTATCCCGATGGCGGCGATTACCTTGATCGGGATAATGATCCTATGGACAAAATGGGGCACGGCACCGGCGTTGCCGGTATTATCGCCGCGCAGGCCGATAACGGCATTGGTATTGCCGGCCTGGCGCATAATTGTAAAATTATGAACCTGCGCGCCTTTACCGATGGCGGCAACGGCGAGGAGGATGACGTCGCTTCGGCAATTCTTTATGCCATAAACAATGGCGCGCGTATTATCAATATGAGTTGGGGTGATGTCTATGTATCCCGCTTGATGGATGATATAATAAAATATGGCGAAAGCCGCGATATTATCATGGTAGCCTCGGCCGGGAATTCATCAACCACGGCTATACATTACCCTTCCGCATTTGCCGGCACAATTTCCGTTGGCGCTACCGACGATCAGGATCGGCTGGCCGGTTTTTCAAACTATGGTCCATCCGTGGACCTGGTGGCGCCGGGCGATAATATCTATACTACCGCCCCTGATAATAATTATGCCGCCAAAAACGGCACCTCATTTTCTGCCCCATATATCTCGGCGGCGGCGGCTCTGCTGTTATCGTGTGATCCCGACCTTTCTGCCGAAGCGGTGCGCAGCATGCTGACCTCTTCGGCCGATGACCTGGGCGAAGCGGGTATTGACAAGTATTATGGCGCCGGCCGGTTAAATGTTTATGCTTTGCTCAACACCCCGTTTCACTCACAGGTGAAAATATCTAGTCCTGCTCTCGACGCCGGCATCGGCAGCGGGCCGGTAGAAATTTTCGGCTCGGCCTGGAGTCCCGCATTCGAAAGTTACTCGCTCTTTTATGGAGAAGGCGATTCCCCGGACGAATGGATTGCCATTGGCGGTATTCATACCGGTCGGGTTATGGATGGCGTGCTGGGTATTTGGGATGATTTACCGGTGACCGACGGCGCTTATACGCTGCGCCTGCGCGTTGATAATCGCGACGGCGCCACTATTATGGATCATGTACGGATTTTTATCGACAAAACCCCGCCGCTGATCTCGAATATTGAATTACTGCCCATGCTCGATGGCGACCGTTATGTGGTCATGGTGCAGTTTACAACCGATGACCTATGCGAAGGTTCGGTGTTTTACCGGCAAGCCGGATCGAATGGTGAATTTCAGGAAGCGGTGATGGCGTATCGCACTACACAATTACGCTATATCTTGTCGCCGGATGAAATGGAAGGCAGGTTGGAAATCAAGCTGCAGGCCCGTAACCGCGCCGGTCTGGTCGGTGAAGACGATAATAACGGCAGCTTTTATCTTGCCGACTTGTCGGCGGCGCCGGTCAATGTTACCGGCTTTACACCATTGGCGATGACGATCCCTGCCGGTCACTTGATGAATAAAACTTTTGATTTTAATAATAACGGTTTGCCGGAACTGATCCTCTCTCAATACCGGGATGGAAATATCGGCATCGTCTGCTTTTTTGAGTATAATGGCGCCGGTATGCAGCAGTTATTCTACCTGAATGAAGCGTTGATCCCCCGTGATCTGGCCGATGTTGACGGCGACGGCATTCCTGAATTGTTGTGTGGTTTTGGCTATTCCGGGTATATTTATAAAAGACCCGGCGGCGGGCAATTCCCGTCTCAGTTATATGCGTCCTGGCAGGGGGATAGTAACACCCAGTATTGGGTAAGCCGACTCGCTGATGTAGACAAGGATAGCAAAATAGATATACTGATGCGGGTGGTAAGAAGCGGCGAAACCGAAAGCGACCAATTCGAGGTGTGGCGGCAAACGACGACCGGTCAGTTCGAGTTCAGCGCCGCGTTACCAAATCCTACAAACGGAGAAAATTTTAACGGCGTACCGCATTGCGAAATTGCTGATTTCAACGGTAACGGGCTAATGGAAGTATTATACGGCGACAGCGATGGCGACCTGGTTATTTACGAGTATACAGCCCCAAATACCTGGTACAACACCTGGCAAGATTCGCTGCCCCTGCTGGATAGCATTGATTTTATGACCGCCGGGGATTTTGACGGCGACGGCCAGGTTGAATTCATCGCCGGCTGTCATTCCGATCCCAACCTCAATACCGAACATTATTATGACGCCCGGCACTGGCTGTTCCGCATGTATGACTGCGGTTCCACTTTAACCCCGCAGCCGGTCGAAGAGTGGCGCTTTTTCGGCTTTGAATCCCCCCGCGATTTCCCTGCCGGCGTTTCCTGCGGCAACCTCGATTCGGACGACGCCGATGAAATTGTGCTCATGCTGTTCCCCGATCTGTATATTCTCGATGTTACATCACCCGGCGCAAGAGAGATCGTTCATTTTTATGCAACCGCTCAGAGTAATGCGGCAATCATCGCCGACGCCGACGGTAACGGCATTAACGAATGTTGGATTGGCGCCGGTGAAACGACCCTGGCCTTAACGCCGGTCGGCGCCGGAACCGCTCCCGCCGCGCCGTCCGGCTTGCAGGCCACTCCCCTCGATGAAGACCGGGTCGCCCTGCACTGGCGCGAGGTGAGCGGCGCCGAGCGTTATCAGATCCTGCGCAGTAATGATGGTACACACTTTACATTGTTTGATGAAACAACTGCAATCGCTTATATCGATTCTGTGGTGGAGAATGGCGCTTTGTATTACTATGCCGTTGTTGCTATTGATTCTGCCAAAACCCCGACTGCCAGTCTGCCATCAGCCCCGACAGCAGCGCGGCCCGGCGCCCGGCCGTTTGTGTCCGGCGCAGTGGCCGAATCTCCTGGCAGCGTCAGGCTCACTTTCAGCGAGCCCATGAACGAAAGTATTAAAAACGTAACCCATTACCTGGTCACCGGTAATGTCGGCAGGCCCACCTCCGCAGCGGTTGACGCTTCTGGCCGCCAGGTCGTGCTTGCTTTTGCCGCCGATTTTACTAATGGCGCTTACCGCATTACCTGTCATTCCCTGGCTGATCTGGATAATACACCGCTGGATAGTTCGCGTAATTATGCAGATTTTACCGTCTCTTATCCGCCCCCGGCGCCCTGGCTGGTTGACGGCCGTTTACTCGGCAGTTCCACCCTGGAACTGGAATTTAACCAGGATATACAGGAAGCCGGTGCATTAAATACCGCCAACTATGATATGGGCGAAGAAATTACAATTGTCTCTGCGGCATTTGCTCAAGGCAGTCAAAAACATGTCCGACTCACTGTGCAATCTCCAAAAGCTTTTGGCGCCCTGGGAGCCAGCTATTACATCAAGGTCAAAAATATTACAAATACCCAGGGCATTGTTATTCAGCCGGGCCGGGGTGATTGTTTGCAACTGCTCTTTGCGAAAAACAATTTATCGCAGGTGTTCACCTATCCCAATCCCTGGAAACCCGGCCTGGAAAATGAAGGAATTACCTTTGCCAACCTGACCCGGACTGCGGAAATAACCATTTTCACCAGCGAAGGCTTGCCGATCCGCACAATTACGGAAACGAATGGCGACGGCGGCGTGCAATGGGATTTATGCGATAATGACGGCAACAGGGTTGCGGCAGGTATTTATATATTTCGCATTACAAATGAACAGCAAACTGTGTTAGGCAAGCTGGCTATAATACGATGAACCAGGTCAGGTATAAATTACTGGTTGGGGTGACCGGCAGTCCCGGCTGCGGCAAAACCACAGTATGCGACCTGCTGCGGGACAAAGGCGTGCTGGTTATAGATGTTGATCAGGCCGGACGCTGGGTAGTTGAACATTCCGCCGCATTACGGCTGCGCCTGCGGGCAACTTTTGGCGATGATTATTTTTTCGCCGACGGCAGTTTGGATCGCAAAAAATTATCAACATTGGTGTTTGCGAACCATGATGAACTGCTTAAACTGAACCGCATTGTACATCCTTTTATGATCAACCGGGTACGGCAACAGATGCTGGCCGCGATGCAGGATAAACGATCTTTACCATACCTGGTTATAGATATGGCGCTGCTTTTTGAATTACACCTGAATATGGAAATGGATTTTGTGGTGACAGTAACCGCTCCACAAGAGATGCGTCTGCAACGGTTGATGAGCAGACATGGGGTATCGCCGCAGCAGGCCGAACAGATGACCAATGCACAACTACCGCAGGAAATTAAAGCCGCCCGCGCCGATTACGTGCTGGCCAATGATGATAATATACTGCAATTGCAGTTAAGGGTTGATACATTACATAAAGAATTATTGAACAAGAGTAATTTGTCAGACAGTCATTGATTGACAAACTGAAAAATGCCCCCGCCCTGGCGGCGCTGCTGCCTTTTATGGCGGGTCTGGTTGCCGGACAATTCCTGGCCGCAGGATGGCTATATGCTGTACTGCTTGTGGGCCTGGCATTATCTGCGCTTTGCGCGTTTTATTTTAAACGGACAAAACTGACTATTTTTTTTACGCTGAGCGCATTATTTGTATTTGCGATCATTCGCTATCACCATCTGGATTTCAAACCTGCCGGCAATATCAGTTATTTTTGCGATACCCCGGAGCAAACCACAATTGAGGGAGTGGTTACAAGTCCCTTATTACGTTATGATAACCGGGTCACCATGACGGTGCGGGTCGATTCGGTATGGGCGTATTATACCCCGTTTGCGGCTCATGGTCAGGTCATTGCCAGTATTTACGATACCAGCGCCGCTCTGCGCTATGGCGACCGTATTGTGGCGCGGGGAATGCTGCGCCTGCCGCCCGGACAACGCAATCCCGGTGAAATGAATTATCGTAATTACCTGGCTTCACGTCATATCGACGCCATGCTCGGTATCCCGGACCTGAACCAGGTGGTTATCCTGAACTCCGGCGAGGGGAATTGGTTTTTACGCACCCTGGTTTACCCGTTGCGCGAGTTTATCATTCGCTTTATCGAACAGCATATGCAGGGCCAGGAAGCGGCGCTTTTGGAAGGCTTGCTGGTCGGCGCGCGCGAGGGCATCGATGACGAGACCAACCAGGCTTTTGCCAATGTGGGGGTTATCCATGTTATTGCCATTTCCGGAATGCACGTCGTCTATATTTGGGCGGCGTTAATGTACCTGTTCCGGCTGACCCGTATACCGAACTATCTGCAAACCCTGGCTGTGATTGCCGGGTTGTATTACTATGCCGCCTTGTCCGGTTTTAACGCCCCGGTGGTGCGCGCGGTGATCATGGCGGTTGTTTATTTGCTGGGAGTGTTGTTGCACCGGCGCAGCGACGCCGTTAACACCCTCAGCCTGGCGGCTTTACTGATCCTGTTATTCCATCCTTTGGAACTATTCCAGGTGGGTTTTCAGTTCAGTTTCTCCGCGGTGCTGGGTATTATCCTGTTTTATCAAAAACTATATAAACAATTCCTGCATGTTTTTACCCGCTGGTATGAAAACCGCAATACATTTAAAATATTTATTACCCAATTGTTTTTTGCTTCCCTGGCGGCGCAGCTTGCCACCGTGCCATTGACCGCCTGGTATTATGGCCGGGTATCGGTCATTGCCCTGCTGCTGAATTTACCGGTCATCCCGGTCTCCGGCTTGATCGTCGGCCTGGGATTCGCAGCAGTACTGTTCGCCGCCCTATGGTCATGGCCCGGGACGCTAATCCTGAACTCGACCGCTTTATTGTTAAAGGGATTGATCTGGATCGTCAAGCTCAGCGACAAACTGCCGTTATCCAGCTTTGTTGTACCGCGGCCATCCGGCTGGCTGATCGCATTCTATTTCTGCCTGTTGTTCCTGTATATCGGCTGGGAACACCTGCGGCTGCGTAAAGCGCTGGTTATTATCGTGCTGCTGCTTTTAAATATCATGCTGGCGCGGCAAATTATTGCCGGAGAGAGCGGACTAAAAGTGACGTTTTTTGATGTTAAACAAGCCGATGCCGCATTATTCGAGTTCCCGGACGGCAAAACCATGCTGGTCGACGCCGGGGAGCGGCTGGATCAATATGATTACGATTGCGGTAAACGGGTCATTGCCCCGTATTTGCAGCGCAACAACATTAAAAAGCTGGATGTGCTGCTGCTCACCCATCCGCATTCCGATCATATCGGCGGCGCGGCCTGGCTATTGCAGCATGTTAAAATCGGCCGCCTGGTCACCTCCACACTGCCGGATACCTCGGCGTTGACGAGGGAGATCGACAGTCTTGCTGCAGCATTGCGCATCCCCCGGCGTTTCGTCGCCCGCGGCGATACCCTGGCGGGATTTGTGAATACGACCATCTGCGTATTCCATCCTGCGCCGTCGTTCATCCGCGCCGATGCCATAGATCTGAATGACGCCTCGGTAGTCGTCAAAGTGATTTTTGGCAATATAGCTTTTTTGCTGCCGGGCGACGCCGGCCACAATGCCGAACAGGCCATGCTCGACTATGGCGACCTGCTGCGCGCGCAGGTACTGAAAACCGGCCATCACGGTAGCAGCACGGCCAGCAGTCCCGCTTTTCGAGAACTGGTCGATGCGGATTACGCGCTGGTATCGGTCGGTAAGTTCAACCGCTTTGGTCTGCCTTCGCCGGGATTAATGCAGGATTTTACAAAGGAGGGTACGCAGGTACTGCGCACAGATGCAAATGGCGCAGTAGTGTTCTGGACGGATGGGATTATATTAAAAAGAATAAAGTGAGAAAAATTTGATTAATTTTTGGAGGAAAAAATGTATAGAATAAAAATGGTGTTCATATTATTACTGATCCTAACAACTCAAATTTACGCACACTCTGCAAAATTCAATTCTACAATTACAATAAAATCCGATAAGGAACAATACTATATATATGAACCGATTTTTATTGAATTTGAATTGATTAATAATGATTTAATTGGACCTAGTATACATCCTTCTTTGAGTCTGATGGAAAATTTTTTGGTAGTAAATGAAAAGGATGAACGTTTTTCTTGTAACATATCTTTTGAATTTGCAGAAAATTCTATTCAACCTTTAAAAGAAAAATCTCTTAAAAAAAATATTATGTTAAATTATCATTATGGTTTAGAATTTCCGGTCTCTCTTGGTAATCATTATTTGCCAATCGGCAGATATACAATATCATTTAAATGGAAAGAATCTTTGTATGATCCAATTAACTCAAATATTATTACAATTGACATAATTGAACCACCTGTTAAATACAAACAGGAATTGGAATTATTTGAAAAAGCCGTAAATCTTGGTGAGTTGGCACATAATATAACTAAACAAAATGAATTCATAACATTAATGGATGAATTAATCTCAAAATACCCGCAAGGGATTTATAGAGAATATAGTCTTTATATGAAAACAACTGCGTGTTTATTCTATTCAAAAACTTTAATAGCAAAAAATGCAGGTGAATTGTTTATTAATGACTATCCTCAATCATTATATCCACATCTTGCTGTACAAGCAATTGCTGATTATTATATAGAAAATAAAATGTATAATGAAGGTATTGAATATATGAATACATTAAAAAATAGAAATACCAATCCAATTTTTATAGACGCTTGTAAACGTCAAATTAAATTAATAAATATAAGGGAAAAATCTGCTCGTTCCGGGGATGTTCCCCAGGAGGCACAATAAAACAGGACCTGTTGTCCTGTATCAGGGATAAAACCCCGGCGCGATCTCAAATAATAACAATATCGAACCGGAATTCATAACCCGGTTCGCACAATAGTATGGGATTTCCAATCCCGGTTTAGCCCAAAGCAATTGTAATATTGAATCCAGGCAAGGGTTGGAAACCCTGGTTCATTGTCCGCACCGGGATGGGAATCCCGGTGCGATCATGGATGCTTTACCCGTGAAGAAATCAAATGAAATAATATTCATATTTGTATTTGTAGGGGCAAAGCATTCTGACAAACCGAAATAAAAAATGTAAATGAAATTGAAATGAATGCTTTGCCCGTATTGAAATTGTTTATAATTTGGATTGGATTCACATCCGGGTGAAGCATTCTATTCAGGATTTGCTTGTCATTTCAGATAATTCTGGAACGAATGCTTCACCCCTACGAAAAATTTCTTCTGTCGTACTATCTGCTGCTCGTCCTGGGGATGTTCCCCAGGACGCACAATAAAACAGGACATGTTGTCCTGTATCAGAGATGGAATCCCGGCGCAATCTCAAATCACAAGATTACCCGGTTACCGGTAGGCTTGTTTGCGGTGGGCAATGCGTAATATTAATACTGTATCATCGAGAAGTGAATATATAATGCGGTAATCCCCAACCCGGAATTTTCTTAATCCGGCAAATTTACCTGTTAGCGCCGGGTATTGGTCGGCATTGACGGAGAGCTCGGATTCGATCTTGTCAAAAATAATCTTTAACTGCGTTTTATCAATTTTCTTCAAATCCCGTTCAACCGAATTTTTAAATTGTATTTTAAAGGTCAAACCGTTTCCTCATATCCTGCATATCCACAACCTGGTCGGTAACATCATTCTGCCTATCCCTGGCAATTTGCAGGTCGGCTTGTTCCTGCAGGTACAGTTCCAGAGCTTTTTGAATGTGAAAGGATTTGGAACGTTCCGTTTCCCTGGCAATATCGTTCAATTCATTGGCCAGTTGATCCGGCAAGCGTAAAGATATTGTACTGCTCATAAAATCACCTGTAATATGTAATAAACGTAATACAATGTAATATAATGTAGTAAGTATTTTATTTTTTTGCAAGTGATGAATAGTAGTGTCTGTTTAAACAAATTTTTATTTACATTTATACACATTTTTATGTGGATGTAATCCCTGCTCAACTTGGAAACGTTCATCAGGATTGGAATCACCGGCGTGAGGATGGATAGGTATTGCAAACCACACGGGTAAAGCATTCTATCAATATTTTGATTGTTATTTCTGATTCATCCGGAATCAATGCTTTACCCGTGATGAAATTAAATGAAATAATATTTATATTTTTATTTGTAGGGGCAAAGCATTCTGACAAACCGAAATAAAAAATATAAATGAAACCGAAATGAATGCTTTGCCCGTGTTGAAATTGTTTATAATTTGGATTGGATTTACATCCGGGTGAAGCATTCTTTTCGGAATTATTAATAATTTTTAGTTCATTTGGAACGAATGCTTCACCCCTACAAAAAATTCCACCTCTGCTCGTCCTGGGGATGTTCCCCAGGACGCACAATAAAACAGGACATGTTGTCCTGTATCATGAATCGAAACCCCGGCGCGATCTCAAAAAACAACAAGATCGAACCGGGTTTCACAACCCGGTTCGCACAATAGTATGGGATTTCCAATCCCGTTTTAGCCCAAAGCAATTGTAATATTGAATCTATGCAAGGGTTGGAAACCCTGGTTCATTGTCCGCACCGGGATGGGAATTCCAGTGCGATCATGGTTCACCCCTACAAAAATCATCATCCATGTTCTTTTTGAAATTGTGGATATTCATTGCTTTTTGAGCGGTTGTTGTGTATTTTACGAATCCAAACGACTGAATTTACGTACACTGATGAGTAAAAACATTTGTTACACTATGAATCCGAATTGTGGCGGAACGGCTGCCTGCGCATTGCCGGCATCGATGAGGCCGGGCGCGGCCCGCTAGCCGGACCGGTGGTCGCGGCGGCAGTCATTTTCCCGGCGAACCATGCTTTTATTCCCGGTATCAATGATTCCAAAAAACTCACCCCGGCAGCCCGGGAGCAGATGATTCGGGTCATTCAGGAAAAAGCTGCAGCTATCGGTATTGGTATTGTTCCCCATGAGGAGATAGATAAGATCAATATATTACAGGCTACCTTCAAAGCCATGCGCGAGGCGGTTACCGCGTTATCGCTTGTTCCGGATTACCTGCTGATCGACGGCAATAAAAAGCCGGGCATCGACCTGCCGCAACGGTGCATTGTCAAAGGCGATTCGCTTTCCATGAGCATTGCCGCAGCCTCGATTGTCGCCAAAGTGACCCGTGACCGGATAATGGTCGAATATGACCGGCAATACCCGCACTATGGCTTTGCCCGGCATAAAGGCTATGGAACGGCGCGACATATTGCCGCCATCCGCGAGTTCGGCTTGTGTCCTATACATCGCCGCTCGTTTCAACCCGAACAGTTGAAAGAATTATATGCCGAAAAGTCCTGATAAAATGGCAACCGGCAAACAGGGCGAAGACCTGGCCGCCCGTTTCCTGGAAAGTATCGGCTACCGGGTGGTGCAACGCAATTTTCACACCCGCGAAGGAGAGGTCGATATTATTGCGCGCGATGGTAATGAACTAGTCTTTGTTGAAGTTAAAACCGGGCGGCAAACCGCATTTGGCGATCCGGAAACCTGGGTGGATGAACGCAAACAGCAGCGACTTGGACTTGCCGCCCAGGCCTGGTTACTGCAACAACAGATAGAAGACACCGATTGCCGCTTTGATGTGGTGGCCATCTTTTTCCATAGCAAGGGGCACCGTATAAAGCATATTAAAAATGCTTTTTGGCTTGAATGAGAGAGGAAATCGTGGAACAAAAAAAAGTTTCGACAGTTTTTTCATATATAAAGGAAATCGGCAAATGGGCGCTGTTGGTCTGGTTGTTATGGCCCCTGACCCAGTCGATGAACCGTCCCGCCAGTTTTCCGCGGATTATGGTGGGTATACTGCTGTTCATTTTATTTGCCGGTAAAACGCTTTATGATTCGGTCTTTGAAAATTACCGTAAAGGTGCGCACAGAAATAAATACATGGACTTGTTAATCATGGTCGGCACAGTAACGGTTGTCGCCATTCTTATCGGCGCTGTTGTGGTCTTTACGGGATTGTATATTTACGAAACCATGAAGAGCAATACTCCGAACACAACGGGCGAGACCGCTCAATAAGGTGGAATGGTAAACAGCAGTCAAGTGTTATATTTTGCTTGATAATATTTGCCGAAATGATTAAATTATCGCTCTAAATAGCCACCTTAGCTCAGATGGTAGAGCGGCTCACTCGTAATGAGCAGGTCGTCAGTTCGATTCTGACAGGTGGCTCTTTTCATTATAAGACAACTCTAACCGGTAAAAATATATGAAACAAGTATCAGTTTGTATTACAGTATTGCTGTTATTTGCTTTAACAGCATGGGCTTATTCTCCTGCAACTACCGGCTTTCAATTTTTAAAAACCCAGGTTGGGGCCCGTCCTGCGGCAATGGCAGGCGCATTTGTGGCCATTTCCGGGGATGTGAGCGCATTGCACTACAATCCCGCCGGTATTGCTGTATTCTCACAACGCGTTGCCGGGTTTACCTACACTAATGATTTGCTGGATTTTAGTTCCGGTTTTATCGGTTATGTACAACCGCAGGTGGGTAAAGGCAACCTGGGATTAAGCATTTTATACAAAGATTATGGTGATTTTACCAAAAAAGACCAAAACGGCGAGGATATGGGCACATTCGGCGCCGGCAGCATCGCTCTGAATGGCTCCTATGCCATGCAAATCGCGCCAAATTTATCCATCGGCGTTACCGGTAAATATATTCGCGCTTCTATTGATAATTACTCCGCCGATGCGGTAGCTATGGACGCCGGAGTTTTATATTATATTGCGAAACATGAGCTGACCATTGCCGCCGGGATCTATAATCTCGGTACGGCCACTTCGGCTTTTATCACTACCAAAGATGATCTGCCGATGAACCTGCGGATCGGCGCTTCCAAAAAACTGGCCCATTTACCGTTATTGGTCAGCGGTAATGCTTACAAGTACAGCGATGAAGACCTGCAATTTGCCCTGGGTGGAGAATTTACCCTGTCCGATTATATGTTATTCCGGCTCGGTTATGACAGCATCGGCAAAAAAATGCATGTGGATAGCTCGGACGATACCATGGCCGGCATGGCATTGGGTTTCGGTTTTTTATGGAAGCAGTTTAAAATTGATTATTCATTCACATCTTATGGCGCACTTGGTAGTCTGAATCGTTTTACAATTTCCGGTCATTTTTAACCAGTCAAACCCGGATCAACGTTCATACACCCGGCCGGATCATTAATTCCATATTTTTGTATTAAATAACCCTTGATAAGAGATTTTAAGAATGTCATCGGAAGAAAAAAAACTTACCGTTCCTGATATAATCGGTATGAAAACGCGCAAGGAAAAGATCGCCGCGTTAACCGCTTATGATTTTCTCTTTGCATCTTTGCTCGATCAGGCCGGACTGGATATAATCCTGGTCGGTGATTCAGGGGCGATGGTGTTTGCGGGTTACAATACTACCCTGCCAATGACAATGGATAATATTATTTACCATTGCCAGGCCGTGTGCCGGGGCGTCAGTCATGCCCTGCTGGTTGCCGATATGCCGTTTCTTTCTTACCAGGTGAGCACGGAAGATGCGGTACGCAATGCCGGCAAAATCCTCAAAGAAACCACTATCGATGCGGTCAAGATCGAGGGCGGCGAAGAAATGACCGCTACGGTTAATCGCCTGGTCAGCATAGGTATACCGGTTATGGGGCATTTGGGTTTAACGCCTCAGCATATCAAACAATTTGGCAGCTATACAGTGCAGGGGCGTTCGGCTGAACATGCCAACCGCTTGCTGAATGACGCCCGTGCTTTGCAGGATGCCGGCGCGTTTGCGCTTGTGCTGGAAAAAATCCCCATTTCCCTGGCAAAACAAATCAGTGAGCACCTTAAAATACCGACTATCGGCATTGGCGCCGGCCCGTTTTGCGACGGGCAAATTCTGGTTACTCCAGATATGCTGGGTTTATTTGAGAAATTTAAACCAAAATTTGTTCGTCAATATGCCAATCTGGCTGAAGCAGTTAAAAAGGCCGGTTCGCAATACCTGCATGATGTTAAAGAAAATCGTTTCCCCGCTGCCGAAGAGAGTTTTGAGAATTAAAGGCATGATCATTACCACAATCAAAGAGATGCAGGCGTTTGCCGATGTAACGCGGGCGGCGGGTAAAACAATTGGCCTGGTGCCGACGATGGGCTACTTGCATGACGGCCATGCCAGTCTGATTAAAATTGCCCGACAGCAAGCCGATGTGGTGGTAACCAGTATATATGTCAATCCGACCCAGTTTGGACCAAATGAAGATTTTGCCGCCTATCCCCGCGACCTTGAAGGCGATAAGAAAACCGCTTACGCCGCTGGCTGCGATGTGCTGTTTGTTCCCGACGATCGGGAAATGTATGGTAAAACCTGCCTGACGACTGTGCAGGTGAAAAAGCTGACCGACGGATTATGTGGTAAATCTCGTCCCGGTCATTTTGAAGGCGTTACGACTGTCGTCGGTAAATTGTTCAATATAATCAAACCCCATGTGGCTGTGTTCGGCCAAAAGGATGCTCAGCAAGCGCTGGTCATTAAAAGAATGGTGCAAGATTTGAATTTCGACATTCGGATCATTATTGCGCCGATTGTACGGGAACCCGATGGTTTGGCTATGAGTTCAAGGAATAAATACCTGTCGCCGGCAGAACGACAGGACGCCCTGGTTCTGTACCGGGCATTGCAAAAAGCGCAGTCAAGTATCAGGAATGGCGAGACCGATGCCGCAATTGTAATACAAGCAATGACCGGAATGATCGCCGCCATTGAATCGGCGCGAATCGATTATGTACAGATCGTCGATGCAGAAACCCTGGAAACCGTAAATAGAATTCAGGGCAGCGTACTTGTTGCCCTCGCGGTATTTATCGGCAGAACCAGGTTGATAGATAATATCATATTAAACAATTAGTTAACAACGACAATCTTATTTTGTTTCCGGTTAAAAAAGTTATTGACATTATAACATTTTTTTATAATTTTGATGTATGCAAATCGGGTTTTGTTATCAGAGGACAATGTTATGAAAACGATTAATTGTGTTTTAATAATATTAATGCTCCCTTGTATGATTATGGCGCAATATAAAACTGATGCCGGGCCTGTGAATGTTTCGTCGGCATTACAAAAATCCCTGCAAAGCGGTAAAAATGCTATCGGTATTTTTGGACTTGATCCCAACAAATTGAGTATATCGCAGTCCTATTCCATGAGTGTACTGTCAATGGGAAAAAACAGTTTTTCCCAGGGTTTATATTTAAACACCATGACATATCATTTCAAATTACCGGTAGAACTCAGTTTTCAATGGGGTATAGCCCATCAACCGTTTCATGTATCCGGCGATGCTCCTTTTTACAACCAGGGACCGTTCATCCGCGGAGCGAACCTGAGTTTTAAACCCACAAAGAATATGAGTATTCAGGTGGAATTTAATCGCGATCCTTATGGTTATGTACCATGGAATAACTGGCACGAATAATAAATAATGTTTTTACGATCTGTTTACATTAAATATATTAAAATAAAGGGAATGTCGATTGAACAGGAGACCCCGGACCAAAAAGCGGTTATCTGCAAAACGGCCTGTTTATAAAAGCGCTGTTAAAAAAAGTAAATCCGGTTTTGCATCCCTGAAACCCAGGCTCAATCTGGTCGTTATCTGGTTGCTGGTGGTAATTAATGCGGCGCTGATTTCATCTTTTATTCATAAAATTGTCGGTTCAAGGCAAACTCCCGATATTATTACCAATACCCAGGTCCCTGATAATCCGGTCAAAATTCAGGTGCTCAACGGGTGCGGGGTATCCGGTGTAGCCAATGATTTTGCCGATTACCTGAAACGCCGCAATTATGATGTTACCGAAATTGGCAACACCCCAACGTTTGATTATAAAAGTACGGTAATTATTAACCGGGAACGCCGTGAAAAGAAATATGTCGATAAATTTCGTGAATTAATTGGTATTCCCAAAGATCTGGTCTATCCTCTCAAGAGTGATGAAAATGAAGCGGATCTCACTTTGATCATCGGTTCCGATTACGAAACGCTGGAAATATATAAATCACTCCATTAATATTCCTACTTAACTAGAACTGATAATGCCACTATTATATTTTCTTGTTTATAATATTCTGTTTATCCCTTGTTTTTTTATTCTGGTTCAAATTGCTTGTCTTTTTAATAATAAAGTACGGCGCGGTGTAAAGGGAAGAAAGGGATTATTTACCAGGTTACAATCTTCACTGGCCGTTAAAGCTGAAAATGAAAAGCGGGTTTGGCTGCATATTTCTTCTATGGGTGAATTTGAACAAAGCCGTCCGATAATTGATGAAATAAGGAAGCGGATGCCTGATACACAGATCATACTTTCGTTGTTTTCTCCTTCAGCCTATGATAATATCCGGATAGAGGATAAAAAAATTTTTATATCATATTTACCGATGGATTCATACCTAGATACTAAAAAATTTATCAGGATCATCGCCCCGGATGTTGCACTAACCGTACGTCATGATATATGGCCCAATTTTCAATGGCAGTTAAAGCGGCTGAAAATACCCGCTTTGCTGGTTGATGGCAGTATCACCGATAAACGAAAAAATTTGTACAGCTTTTTCCGTAATCCGATCCGTTCGGTAATGGAGACCTATTCATGGATTCTTACCGTTTCACAGGAAAGTTCTGAGCGGTTTGAGAAAATTTATTCTGATAAAAGCAGAATACAATACACCGGCGATACCCGATATGATCGGGTTTACCAACGCAGCCGGGATAATTCACGGATCGAATTTTTACAGCAAAGCGGCTTCTTTGACCGTGAAAATACCTTTGTCGCCGGCAGTACCTGGCCTTCCGATGAAAAGATTTTGTACCCTGCTTTGTTGAAAATGATGACACAAAACAATAATTTTAAACTCATTATTGCGCCCCATGAACCATCGGTAGACCATGTGCAGGCGATTGAAAATTTTTTTGCAAAAAATCAACTGGCTGTAGAGCGGTTATCCCGGTTAAAAAGCGGGGAACCATGGTCTTTCCGGGCTTTGGTGATTGACAAGATCGGCTTGCTTGCCAATTTATACAGCCTGGGCCGGCTGGCATTTGTCGGCGGTGGTTTTGGTCCGGGTGTACATAATGTTCTTGAACCTGCTGCACACGGCTGCGCTGTGTTTTTCGGGCCGAGATATAACGTATCGGTTGAGCCTCAGCTACTGATTGATAGTAACGGCGCTTGTTCAATTGCCTCCGAGAATGAGGCGGATGATATCCTGAAATTGTTGATAATTGATCCAGCCAGGTTAAAGACTATGGGCGATGAAGCTCAAAAATTTATTCTTGACAACATGGGTGCATCAACCCGGATAGTTGATATTGTAGAACAGTATTTAAAGAGCCACTAATTACTCCGGTTATGATAGCAGGAGTAATTTTAATATAAATTACATTTCATCCCGGTCATTGGTAAACGGGATTGATCTAGAACGATATTTGGGATAACAAACCTGAACATTCAGGTTAACCCTGTATAAATTATAAACCAGGAGAATAACAAGTTAAAGATGGATGATATAAAAACTATACAATGGGTAAATGGTAAGGTGAGGCTGCTAGATCAGGCGCAATTGCCTGAAGAACTGGTTTTGCTGGAAATTTCCGATCATAACGGTATAGTTAATGCAATTAAAAATATGAATTTACGTGGCGCTCCAGCCATTGGTATAGCCGCGGCTTTCGGCGTAGTTTTAGCTGTATGGAATGTACCTGAAACAGATCGCTCCGGGTTTCTCGTCAAAGCCAACAAAGCGATTGATGAATTGAAAGCAACTCGTCCGACCGCAAAAAATTTGTTTTGGGCTTTGGATAAAATGCGCAATGCTCTAAGTCGTAATCTGAATAAATCTATCAGGGATTTAAAGCAGGCTTTATTAAAAGAAGCCCAGGAAATATTGGAGGATGACATTCAGCGTTGCAAAACATTGGGCAAACATGGCGTGGAACTACTGCAAAACCGCGCCAATGTATTGACCCATTGTAATGCCGGCGCTTTGGCAACCGGAGATTATGGCACTGCGCTGGGTATTTTACGCGCCGGTAAACAAGCTGGAAAAAAAATCAAAGTATATGTCGATGAAACCCGGCCACTCTTTCAGGGCGCGCGGTTGACGGCGTTTGAATTGATGGAAGACGGCTTTGATGTTACCCTGATCTGCGATAATATGGCCGCTTTTGTCATGCAGCAGGGTCTGGTTAACATTGTTATTGTCGGCGCTGACCGCATCGCCCGCAATGGCGACGTGGCAAATAAAATTGGCACTTATGGACTGGCTGTGATCGCCCAAAAACACAATATTCCGTTCGTGGTTGCCGCCCCGCTTTCTACCTTTGATTTTACCCTGGAAACCGGCAGGGATATACCAATTGAAGAACGGGCGCCGGAAGAAGTAACCAAAATTGGCGCAAAAACAATTGCGCCGGAAGGCGTTAAAGTTTATAACCCGGCCTTTGATATTACCCCGCATTACCTGATTCATGCTATTGTTACCGAAAAAGGGATTATCAAACCGCCATTTTGGGAGAACATTGCCAAACTCGCAAAATAAATCTTGATTAAAATATACAAAAAAAGTATATTTTATGAAATTCTTTGAATTTACTAAAATCAATCATATTAATAATAACAGGAGTAACTAATGAAAACCCGACATTTGGTTTTATTTGTAATGCTTGCCGGATTAATTGCAATAATGGCATGTCAAACCAAAGAAGTCACATCCGCCAAAGTTTATATTCAACAGGATAATTGGGAAAAGGCAATTGAACAACTGGAAATGGCTGTAAAAATGTATCCCAACGACCCGGAAGCGCATTACCTGTTAGGCGAAGGTTATGCCAATAAAGGCGAATGGGAAAAAATGAACGACATGTTTGAAAAATCTTTGGCCATAGCTCCCACTTTTGCTACAGAAATCAAAAATACCCGTGAAAAGAACTGGGTTTCCACATTCAATTCCGGTGTTGCCCGTATTAATGGTAACGATCTGGACGGCGCCCAAAAACAATTCCTGACCTGTATTATCATCAACCCCAAACGTGTTGAAGCTTATCGTAATTTGGCTATTGTTTATACCCAAAAAAGTCAGGTTGCTGAAGCTGTACAAACCTATGAAAAAGCTATTGCCCTCGATCCCGCCAACCTGGAGTTAGTGCATGCTTTGGCCGGTTTGCATTTTGAAGCCAAAGAATATCAAAAAGTGGTCGATCTGGAAAAAGCCGCTTTGGAAAAAAATCCGAATGACCCGGATGCTATTGCCAATATAGCCTTAGCTTATGATTTGCTGGGTGAAAAAGAACTTGCCCGTGATACTTATGTTAAAGCCCTGGAAAAAAATCCCAATGATAAAGATTTACTTTTTAACCTGGCCCGTCTTTATTATTTGAATGAAGATTATGCAAATGCCATTGAAACATTTAATAAAGTAATTGCATTATCACCCGATGATTTCGATTCCAACGTTAACGTCGGTAATGCTTATCTGAGTATGGCTGATGCAATGCGGAAAAAACTGGTTGATAAAGAAAATGATAATCAGACTGTTTCCGCAGAAGAAAAAGATGGCTTGAAAGAAATGTATGGCAAAGCTATCCCTTACCTGGAAAAAGCATTGACAATTAAAGATACCGATCCCAATTTGTGGAACAATCTTGGTGTTGCTTATGTTCAGGCCGGCAATACCGATAAAGGCACAGAATGCTTTAAAAAATCTGAAGAGTTAAGCAATAAATAAAATTTTCTGTAAACATAAATGCCCCGTAATTTGTTGCGGGGCTTTTTTTTTGTCCATAGATCATTTTTTCTTCAATTCGTGTAACATTTCTTGATATATTCAATAAATTTAAATAGTTAAAATTGTTTTACGATGATGTCCGGTGTTTTTTATTTTTTATTTTTACTGCCGGGAATTATTAATGAATATGGATTTTTATGTTTAAAATGGTTACATTAAATTTGTAAAATAGCTGTTTAAGATTTTTGAAAACAAAGGCAATTATGCCGGTTCTTGTTCATTCAATTTATTCAGGTACTGATGTTGAAGCAGATGAGCAAATAACGGTACCAGCCAATATTAAAGAGAAAAAGGAATGGATTTAGAAAGAATAGAATATATTAAGGGCAAGGGAGCGCTGCCAAAGCATGTTGCCGTTATAATGGATGGTAACGGACGTTGGGCGCAGCGACGTGGATTGACGCGTATCGAAGGGCATAAAGAAGGTATTAATTCGGTAAGAGCAGTGGTTGAAACCGCCGGTGCGCTTGGTATAGAAGTATTAACTTTGTATACCTTTTCTTCGGAAAACTGGTCACGCCCCAAGCAGGAAGTATCGGCGCTTATGTCGCTGCTGTTAACGACTGTCCGCGATGAAGTAGATGAATTGAATAAGAAAAATGTTCGTCTTATGACAATAGGAGATTTAAATTTAATGCCGGCAGCGCCACGGCTCGGTGTGATCAATACAATAAAACGTTTGCAGAATAATACCGGTCTGTTGTTAAACCTGGCATTAAGTTATAGTGGTCGGCAGGAAATTGTTCAGGCTGTTAAAAAAATTGCCATGGATGTTAAAAAAGGAGTTCTTGCTGATAGCGATATTAATGAAGAGTTGATCGGTAAATACCTGGAAACCAGGATGATAGGCGACCCCGACCTGCTCATTCGCACCAGCGGTGAAATGCGGCTCAGTAATTTCCTGTTATGGCAGTTGGCCTATACGGAATTGTATATTACAGATATTCTCTGGCCCGATTTCCGGGATGCTGATTTTATGAATGCTATCGAAGCATACCAGAAACGGGAAAGACGTTTCGGCAAGGTTAGCGAGCAAATATAATAAGAACAAATGCACACTGTTGTTATTGATGTGGTACCACATTCATGCGGAAAGCAGTCCCGGAACAACTGATTATTACAGATGTTTAATATATAAAAGAGGCGGTTAAAACCGCTTTTTTATTGTCTTTTACTAATTCAGGTTACAACTATTGCGAGCTCGTAAATGGGTCCTTTATCTATTTGCCGTACTTTTAGTATCCTTGCTGCTGTTTGTTCAGGGATGGCGTTTTTTTAAAGCAAATGAAAGGATTAAAACCTATATCCTCACCGAAATCAGACCAGTACTCGGCGAAAAATGCAATATTTCCCAGGTAAGGTTGGGATTTGGTAATATCAGGTTTGTTGGAGTCGATATACCCCTGCCGGATCAGCAATTTTCAGTTCATATTAAAGATATTCGTATCGGCTTGAATATTTTCAGCCTGTTGATTAGAGGATTCAATCCCCAGGCCGTATCTCAGGATATTCTTTTAATCAATCCGCGTTTGAATATTAAAGTCGCCGCCGCCGATAGCACAAACAAGTCGTCCGACCTGATGAATTACCCCGCTAATATTTCCGAAATTAAAAATTCCTATAAAAAGCAACTCAAGCAAATAGAATTTCTCAAACGGTTATCCATAAAAAAAGGGGAGATCTATTACCAGGGTTATGATTCCCTGCAAGTATTACTGGCCAATTCGATTGAAGGAGGTTTTTTTGTCGATCCTTCAGATTCTATTGAAATCCGGCTAACGGGGAAATTATTTACTTCCAAACATCAAAATCTTTCACTCAACGGCAAAGTATGGGGTAAAACCGGCACTATTTCTTATATTAAAGCCGAACTGGAAGATTATAACTTGCAGGATCGCCTGCCCGATTTTTTGTTCTCAGCCCTTGATTTTAAAAGCGGCCAGTTAAACGGTGATATTTTATTATTTCGCAAACCGGCTCCCAATTCTGGCTTTGATATACGCGGTGGTTTTGTAATAACCCAGGGCAATGTGGTCGCCGATGACGGGCGTCTGGTTATCGGGGATATTAATATCAGATCCCGCTTTGAACGGTGGAATATGCTCATTGATTATGCGCAGCAAAAAGTGAATGGGAATAATGTAAAACTTTCCGGTAGAATTAAAAATATTCTCAATCCCCATTTTTACCTGCAAGTCAATGCCGAAAATTTCCAGCTTGGCGATATTAGCGGACTGCCCATTTTTAAAATACAGAATAAAATATCCGGCAAAGCAAACGTGGTTGCGGATATTGAAGGCCCCCTCACCGATGTAGTGATCAAAAGTACTATAACCACCGGCAGCCTTTTGGTAGATGAGTTAAAAATTGAAAAAATTGTGGTTCATAACACCTGGAGTAAAGCACATCTATTATTTAATCAATGCCGTTTTAGCGCCCTGGGGAATCATTTTGTGGTTAATGCCAGGGTCGATTCGCTAAAAGAAAAAAAACTGCTCTCCGGCACAGTTACCATGCAGGGTGATATGGGTGACATTTTTGAAAAGTTAACTGCAAACTATACTCATACCTGTTCTTCCCGACTAGAGGCCACACTGGGTGGTTCTACAAATAAACCGTTGATCGCCGGCAATTGCGGGCTGGTATTAATAAACAGGGATAACGATACTACAGCGGTTGCTGCCAATTTCCAGGTTGACGGCGCCACAGCGCAAATAACCGGCAAAACCGCCGCCGACACCTCGGCTTTTCGCGTCCGTATCGAAAAAAAGTCCGTCACCCAGTTGAATGCTATAATAAAAAATGTACAGGATTATGTTTTTCGCTTGTGGAAATTTCCCGGCTCTGATTATTTAGTAAAAAATCTTGCTATAGCTGTGAATCTGAACGGCACACTTCGTGACTTTATAGTCGACTGGGATGTAAATAAAATTGAGGGCGGTTATTTCAAATCTGCCCTGGCCGATCTCAGCGCCAGGGTCATTCGCAGTCGTGAGAAAATAACTGCCGACGGAACTTTGGTCATGTTTTCCGGTTCGCCTGATGAATACTCTGGCAAATTTGTTTTTAAAAAAGAAAAAGATCAGTACAAACTGGATGAATTTTCTCTGGGATCGGATCTCAATGCCAAAATTTCTGCCATTACTGATTCAACCGGTCAAAAAATACTTGACGGATTTATTAAAACCAACAATTTGAATATACCTGCCACCCTGGGAATAGCCGACAGTTTGTTGGCGGGTAAACTGGATATGGATTTAGCGGTAAAAGGGACTTTGTTAGCGCCGGAAGTGACTGGTGAGATCAATGTAAACAAATTACTTTACAAGCAGGTGGGGCCTTATGATGCCCATGCCTCAATAAATTTGCATAAAAAAGGCATTGAATTACACCGGTTCAGCATTGGCACCCGTGAAGCAACATTGCTCTATGCCCAGGGCCATTTCCTGCGCAACGACAGCCTCGATATTCTGATCAAGGGCGCGGGATTTGATTTAAATAAACTCTGGCAAGTCACCAATCCCGATGATGCTCCTTTTTCCGGGCAGACGCTTATTGATCTGGAAATTAGCGGAACTCGCCATAACCCAGCTATTAAGGGATTGATTGCGATCAAGGACGGACTGATATATGGTGTTCCATTTAATGAAGTCGAAATACATCTGGCAGAAAATCCTCATAATTATCCTGGAGTGTTTATAGAAAAATTTCGGCTGACCCGTCAGAACCAGTTTGAATTAACGGCTAACGGCTTTTATCCCTATAATCCCAGGGATAGCCTGTCTATCGATTTACGGGGCCAGGGTAATTTTTTGCAAATATTAACCGACAAGATCAGTTTCTTTGCAAAGACCGCATCCTCCGGCAGCCTGGCAGCTCGAGTTACCGGTTCGCCAATGAACCCTGTGCTGCTCTCGGCTAATCTTGCCCTGGAAAATGGGTTGATGCATTGCGGTTCCGTTATCCCACCCATTACCAATATTTCCGGGCAGATCGAGTTCATTCCCGAAAATCAGTTTATCAGCATAAAGACTTTGGATGGGTTAATGGGTGGCAAGAAATTTCATATTTTTAATACACTGGCGTCGCCTGCACTATCTGTCCGCCCGCTGCGCAATATCATTTTGGGTGATACCGGTCTTAACCTGGGTGTAATAATCCCCGAAACCCCAGATAATGGTATCCCGCTCAATATCAAAGGATTGATGGAAAACGACGTCTTTGGCACCCTGGATGTACATGGCCGGGATGGCGACATGAATTTTTATTTTGCGGCAGTTGAAGACCGTTTAACCCTGCGCGGCGCCATTGATTTATACGATTGTGAGATCATGTACCCGTTTTATGAAGGCGCCGGTACCCCATCCGAAACCATCGAGTATTTTTTAAAGAACCTGGAATGGGACATTCTGGTAACGCCCAAAAATGATGTGCGTTTTGTACGAACTTTTCCGGCGGCAATTGATAATGTGTATGTCAACTTGCATTTGAATGATGAAACCAGCCGCCTTGATTTTACCGGACAAATCGAGGATGAGAGTTTTCGTATAATCGGCGAAGTTCGTTCCGCTAAAGGTTTTATTGAATACCTGGATATGAATTTCCGCGTTGAACGCGCCGGCGCTGAATTCGACCGCAGCAGTCTGATTCCGGTTGTGTATGGTCAGGCCCGCACCACCGTAACCGATACGACCGGTTTTTCCTCGCAGATCATGCTAACCCTGCAAACTTATGATGTTACGATGGATAAAAAGCCGGTCGATGATAACGTCCGCCAGGAACAGAGCCGGGGCCGTTGGGATCAGATCCGCTTTAAATTGTCATCCGATAACCCCAATGTTGGCTCAACTGAAGCGCAGATTTTATCTTCACTGGGTTATTCGAATGCTACCCTGCAAAAAAATCCGGCTATTGATGTCATTGGCTATGGCACCGAGAATATCCTGTTCCGTCCATTATTCCGGCCGGTCGAGCGTAAGCTGGAAGAGACCTTTGGCCTTGATTATATCCGGTTCAGTTCGCGGTTCACCAAGAATTTTATAGATTTTAATCTCAATAACAACATGGGCGTTAACAGCCGCCTGGCATTGTTAAAGAGCACCCGCCTGGTGGTTGGTAAATATCTGGCTGATCAGTTATTTTTCCAATATACCGGTCAGGTGGAGACGGGCATTTATTACCGCTATAAAGACAAAAATCTTGGTCTGCACCATCAATTAGGCCTGGAGTATCATATCAATCCACGTCTTTTATTGGAACTTGAGTACGATTATGATAGTATGATATGGAACAAAAGCGACCGCGATGATAAACGGGTTGTTTTGCGGCACTGGTTTCCATTTTAATCTGCCTGGAAAAAGTCATATTTTGCTTTACATTTGTATAATAATTTATTAAATTTACAAATTCTATTAAGGTGATTATTTATGTCCGGTTTTCAAAGAGTTGTTTTTTTTGTAGTTATAATATTATCGGTTTATGTTGAATTGTTTGCGCAACGGCAGACCGTAAAAATTCTGGATGTTTCGGTCGAGGGCGCCAAATCAACCGACCCGGCAATGATCCGTCTCAATTCCGGGCTTGCTCCCGGCACTGAAATTACCGGTGAAAGCGTCCAGGATGCTATTCGCCAGCTCTGGCGTTTGTCGCTGTTTTCCGATATTGAAGTTGTTGTAGATCGGGAACTTGCCGAAGGTATTTATATAACTATTCGCGTCAAAGAATATCCCCGTTTGGAAAAACTGGAAATAGCCGGCAATAAAAAGTTGAAAAAAGAAGATATTGATGAAATTCTCAATTTTTATTCCGGTCAGGTAATAAATCCCACCATGCTGGCCCGGGCCCGGCAAAAAGTGTATGCCAAGTACAAAGAAAAAGGGCATTTACTGGCCAAAATCCGCACCACCGAAATACCCTCGCAAACCGATAGCAACCGGGTAGTGGTCCGGTTTTATTGCGAGGAGGGGAAAAAGGTTCAAATCGAAAAGATCAATTTCTACGGTAACAATACCTTCAACGATGGTAAATTAAAAAAGCAATTCAAAAAAACTAAAGAAGACCGCTGGTGGCGCGGCGCCGATTTTGACCGCGATAAATACAATGAAGATTTGGGCAAGCTGGTCGAGTTTTATCAAAATGAAGGTTTCAGGGATATTGAGGTTTTAAAAGATTCCATTTATTACAATGAAGAACAGGATGATATGCACATCGATATCTGGGTCAATGAAGGCACCCGGTATGTATTTGGCGATATATCATGGGAAGGAAATACCCTGTTCTCCAATGAGGAACTGGCTGCCAACCTGCGTTTTGAAAAAGGAGAGACCTATAGCCGCAAGAAATTAAATGAAGCTGTTTACCAGCATATCGGAAATTTATATTATGACAGCGGTTATATCTATTCCAATATTACTCCCCGCGAGACTATTATCAATAAAAACCAGTTGAATATCCATTTTTTTGTTACCGAAGGTCAACAAGCCAAGATCAATGAAATAAATATTACCGGCAATACCAAAACCAAAGAAAAAGTAGTGCGCCGTGAATTGCGGATTTTTCCGGGTGATACATTCAACCGTTCGCTGCTGGAACGCAGCCAGCGTGAAGTGTGGATGTTGAACTATTTTGGCAACGTTGAGCCCAAAGTAACGCCGACCGGCGGCGACCAGGTTGATCTGGAGTTTAAAGTTGAAGAAAAGTCCACCGATACTGCCAACATGTCTGCCGGCTGGAGCGAGCGCGACCGGTTGATCGGCAGCGTTGGCGTGGCTATGGCAAACTTGTTCGGCAATGGCCAGCGGCTCAGTTTCGACTGGAATTTTGGCCGTTATTACCGTTCATTCAATATCGGTTTTACCGAACCCTGGCTGCTCGATACCCCCACCCTGGCCGGTTTTAATTTTTACGATACCAAGCGTGATGCTTATTACATCGGTTATAAACAAGTCAGCCGCGGCGGCTCGGTGCGTGTTGGCAGACGCTTTAACTGGCCGGATAACTTTTTCCGCGGCGACTGGATTTACACTTTGGACAGAACGGAATTATCCGATTTTAATTCTTATATTCTTGCCGCAAATCCCAACGGTATTGCCGATGAAGGTATGTGGCCGCTGACCAGCAGCAGCGTAACCCAGATCATCTCCCGCAACAGCCTCGACCGGCCGGAATTCCCGACCGCAGGTTCGGAATTCTCTTTAACGACCGAACTGGCTGGTACCGTACTGGGCGGAACTGTCGATTACCAAAAATATGTCTTTAGAATGGATTGGTTTACTCCATCTTTCTGGAAACTGGTGTTGTATACCAGCTTTCAGGGTGGGTATATGGAAAGCATTGGCGGAAATAAAAGAATTCCTTACCTGGAATACTTTTTCATGGGCGGGGACGGCTTGTCCCGTTCTATTCCTTTAAGAGGTTATGAAGACCCGCTGGCCAGTTACAGCGCAGTGGAATCCGGCGGTAAAGCGATGCTCAAGTATACTGCCGAACTGCGCATCCCGATCGCGCCAAACCCGACGATTTTCGGGTTGTTCTTTGCCGAAGCCGGCGATATCTGGTCCAGTTTTAAAACCGCTGATCCGTTCAGCATGCGGCGGTCTGCCGGTATTGGCGCGCGCGTTTATATGCCAATGATCGGTATTATCGGTTTTGACTATGGTTACGGTTTTGATCGTGTCGATGATTATGGTAATCCCGATCCTAAATGGAAAATGCATTTCGTTTTTGGACGAAGTTTTTAATTAATAATGAAAAATAAAATTCAAGGAAAAATTCCAGATTATCAGGAGGTTAACGTGAAAAAAAATACACTGGTAAAAGCGATTGGTCTTGTAGTTTTAATCATAACTATATCGACCGGTTCTGTATTTGCACAAAAAATAGGTTATATTAATTCACAGCAAATATTAGCTAATTACAAAGAAGCTCAGGATGCCCAGGAACGGCTCGATAAAATCAACAAAGAATGGGAAGCTGAAGCCCGCGCCATGCAAACTCAGTTGCAGGAAATGGGCGAACAATTACAATCGCAAAGTCTGTTATTGAGCGAAGAACGGCAACGGGAAAAAGAGCAGGAAATGCAAACCCTGTATATGAAAATACAGCAATACCAGAGCGAAAAATGGGGCCAGACCGGTGAGTTTTATAAAAAGCAAGATGAAGTGATGAAACCGGTGTTTGACAAGATCAATGCCGCTATTAAACTGGTTGGCGATGATGAGCGTTATGATTACGTTTTTGATACAGTTGCTGGTAATATCGTCTACGCCAGTCCTAACCAGGTTGATTTAACCGAATTGGTGATCGAAGAACTGGAAAAAGGTCTGGATAGCACTACAAAAAAGAAATAATCTCCCGGCGGGAAAGTAAAGGAAAACGCATGGCGTTAACTGTAAACGAGATCGCAGCGCTCCTGGGTGGCCGGGTAGATGGCGACGGCAGTGTTGTTATTAACGGTTTGGCAAAAATTGAAGAAGCTGGACCGGGCAACCTGTCTTTTATTGCTAATCCCAAGTATCATAAATTTATTGAAACTACCCATGCCGCCGCTGTTCTGGTTGAGGAATCCTTTCCCCAATCCGACAAGACGTTGATTCGCTGCGGTAATCCCTATTTTAGTTTTTTAAAAATGGCGCAACAATTTTACAAACAAGCGCCTCAGGTTGCTGCCGGGATTCACCAAACTGCCATCATCGATGCTACCTGCAAGCAGGGTAAAAACCTGGCAATCGGCGCTTATGTGGTTACCGGTGCTAATTGTTCTTTTGGTGATAATACGATTATTCATCCGGGAGTAGTGATTGGCAGCGATGTGCAAATTGGCGCCAATTCAATAGTATATGCTAATGTTACCATCCGGGAAGGCTGTCGGATCGGTAACAATGTTATTATACACAGCGGCGCTGTCATAGGCGCCGATGGTTTTGGTTTTGCTTTTGAAGGGGGTAAATTTCATAAATTACCGCAAATGGGCATTGTTGTCCTTGAAGATGATGTTGAGATCGGCGCTAACACGACTATTGACCGCGCCACGATGGGCGAGACAATCGTGAAAAAAGGCGCTAAAATTGATAACCTGGTACAAATTGCCCATAACGATTATATTGGCGAACATACGGTTATTGCCGCACAGGCCGGCATATCGGGAAGCACTAAAATTGGCAATTATGTGCGGATCGGTGGGCAGGCAGGTTTGGTTGGGCATATAGAAGTTGGCAATAATGCGGCGATTGGCGCTCAGGGTGGTGTTACCAAGTCTATTCCTGAAAATGGTTTTGTGTCCGGTTACCCGGCACGTCCGCATATGACCGCCAAACGAGAAGAAGCCAGCCTTGCCCGGTTGCCCGAAATGCTCAAAGAGTTTAAAAAACTTCAAGCGCAAATTGAAAAAATGTCTGCAATCTTAAAAATTGATCAGGAATAATTCTGGCCTGTTGTTGTTTTAATTTTTTTCTGTGTTTTATAATGGATTATTCTGTGTCACCTAGTGTGGAGGTTTAATGCTAGTCAATCAGCAAACGATAAAAGAAGTTGTTTCATATTCAGGAACCGGCCTGCATACCGGCAACAAAACCACAATTACATTTAAACCGGCGCCGGCCAATTCCGGGATTCTGTTCAAACGAATCGATATTGCGGATAGCCCCGTTATTCCTGCGGATGTGGATCATGTTATCGATATATCGCGCGGCACAACCATCGGCATCGGCGATGTTAAAATTCACACCGTAGAACATGTTTTAGCGTCTATCAGCGGCCTGGAAATTGATAATATAATATGTGAAATCAATGGCAACGAGCCGCCGGTTGGCGACGGCAGCGCTCTACCTTTTGTCGAAATACTGCTTAAAGCCGGTTTTGTTGAACAGGAATCACCCCGTGATTACCTGGTAATCGATAAAACCATCACTTATTCCGAGCCCGAACGCGGTATTGATATTGTCGTATTTCCTTCGGACGAATTCCGCATTACCTTTATGGTCGATTATAAAAATCCGGCCCTGGGAACGCAATATACTTCCATGTATTCATTGCGCGAGGAATTTGCCACCGAATTTGCCGCTGCCCGCACTTTTTGCTTTTTGCATGAAGTGGAAGAATTGTGGAAAAAGGGCCTGATCAAAGGCGGCGACCTGGATAATGCAGTGGTGATCATTGATCGCGATATGAAAGAAAACGAAATAGCCGAACTGCGTAAAATGTTCGGTATAGACGCCCAGGTGCATTTGTCCGCCAATGGTATTTTGAACGGCAAACAATTGCGCTACCCCAATGAACCTGTACGGCATAAAGCCCTGGATCTGATTGGCGACCTGGCCCTGCTTGGCGTGCCGATCAAAGGCCACGTACTGGCCGCTCGTTCCGGTCATGCGGCCAATGCCGAACTGGTAAAACTGATCCGTAAGGAATATAAGAAAAAACTCATCAAATCCAAATACCAGGTAACCCAGAAAAGCGGGGTATTCCTGGATACGGATGCAATTCAAAAAATACTGCCTCATCGTTACCCCTTTTTACTGGTCGACCGTATTATTGATCTTATTCCCCAGGAACGGGTGATAGGCATTAAAAATGTTACCGCGAACGAGCCATTTTTCCAGGGTCACTTTCCCGGTAAACCAATTATGCCGGGTGTGTTGATCATTGAAGCCATGGCGCAGACCGGCGGTATATTGCTGTTAAATACAGAAACTGATCCCTCAACTAAAATGGTGCTGTTTACCGGCATTGATAATGTCCGCTTCCGTAAAACTGTGACCCCCGGCGATACCCTGCGTTTTGAAATTGAACTGGGTCCAAACCGGCGGTCGATGGCAAAAATGTATGGCCGGGCTTTTGTAAACGATGAACTGGCCTGCGAAGCGGATATGATGGCGGCGATTGTCGACCGTTAATTGCTAACCGGCAGATAATGTGGAATTTGAATATAAAGGAACTGCATTTTGACTCAGATACACCCTACTGCGCTGGTCGATTCCAGGGCTCAGCTTGGCGATAATGTCACTATCGGCGCCTATACCGTCGTTGATGGTGATGTCATTATCCAGGATGGCGTTCAGATCGGTACACACGCGCATATATTTGACGGCGCCCGTATCGGCAAAAATTGTAAAATACACAAAGGGGCTGTAGTTGGCTCTGACCCACAGGATTTAAAATTCGGCGGCGAGAAAACGTTGTTTGTAATTGGCGAAAATACGGTCATCAGGGAATTCTGCGATCTTAACCGCGGCACGGCCGCACATGGTAAAAGCGAAATCGGCAGTAACTGCCTGTTAATGGCTTATGTGCATGTCGCTCACGATTGTATTGTCGGCAATAATGTCATAATGGCAAATTGTGTTCAACTGGGCGGCCATGTGGAAATTGAGGACTGGGCCATACTTGGCGGCATGTCGCCCGTTCATCAATTCTGCAAAGTTGGTTGCCATTGTATGATAGGCGGCCATTTCCGCGCCGTGCAGGATGTTCCGCCATATATTACCGTTGCCGGAGAGCCTTTACAATACGAAGGGCTTAATTCCATCGGTCTGCGCCGGCGCGGTTTTAAACCGGATGTGATCAGCGCCCTGAAAAAGACTTATACTTTGATCTACCGTTCCAAATTGAATGTCAGCCAGGCGGTTGAACGCATCAAGAATGAAGTGCCGATGATACCCGAAGTTCAGCATGTGTTGGACTTTATTGCCAGATCCACTCGTGGTTTGGCCGGGTAATGCCCGGTTTTATAGAGAATTGTATTGGAAACCTGGCGATATATCAATACCGGGCCTCTGGACGGGGCGACCAATATGGCTATAGATATGGCGTTGGCGCAATGTATGACGCTGAACGGCCATTACCCGGTATTGCGGGTCTATGGCTGGAATCCCCCGGCTGTCTCTCTTGGCTATCATCAAAAACCATCGGATATTAATATTGAACAATGCCGCCGGGATGGAATCGATGTTGTAGTAAGACCTACCGGCGGGCGCGCTATTTTGCATGGCGACGAATTAACCTATGCGGTAATTTTACCTAAAAGCGGATATTTTGCCGGGGCCGATATACATAAAATTTATGAACTCATTAGCCGGTGTTTGATCTCGGCTTTAAACTCACTTGATTTCAAGGTGTCATTCGACCGCGCAGAGGCAACGCCACATGATTTTTCGCGCGGTGAGTTATCAACTTTGTGTTATGCCGCCGCCATTCGCTACGAAATTTGTTATCAAAAGAAAAAACTGGTGGGCAGCGCCCAGCGGCAATTTGAAAATGCAATTTTACAACACGGTTCGATCCTGATCGGGCCATATCACCTGGAATTGACGAAATACCTGGCGCAGAATGATACGGAACGACGCCGGCAAATCCGTGAGTTTCTTGAAAATAAAACAGTTTGTCTTGACGATATAAGCAATAAACCGGTAACCTTTTCTGAACTTGCCGCTGCCGTTAAAAAAGGTTTTAGCAGGGAACTGGATATCAAGTTCCTGGATACGGAACTGACGGAACGGGAACTGGAAAAAGTCCACTTTATACTGGAAGTCGCCAAACAAACGAGTTAAGCGGGAATTACCGGACGCAGCAGCATGTTTGGAAAGAAATGAAAAAAAGCGTTAAAAAGCTTGCCATACTTGGCGCCACCGGCTCAATCGGCGTTAACAGCCTGCATGTCGTGGAAAAACTAGCCGATATTTTTCAGGTAACGGCTTTGTCCACCCATGTTAATATCGATTTATTACTGGACCAGGCCAGAAAATTTCGCCCGCGCCTGGCAGCAATCGCCGGCGCGGAACCCACTGCTGAGCAACGGCGGTTATTTGAACAATTGGGTGTAACTGTGCTAACCGGGCCAGATAGCCCCGCCCGCCTGGCAGAACTAGCCGATTATGATCTGCTGGTGAATGCCATAGTCGGCTCCGCCGGATTCTTACCGACTATGTCTGCCCTGCAACGGCATAAAGATCTAGCCCTTGCCAATAAAGAAACCCTGGTTATGGGCGGTGAACTGGTCATGAGCGCCGCGCGGGACAATAACTGTTCCATTGTTCCTATCGACAGCGAACACAGCGCCATTTTTCAGTGTTTGATGGGTGAAAACCCGCAGACTATAGAAAAAATCATTCTGACCGCATCCGGAGGGCCTTTCCGCACCTGGTCACTGGAACAACTCCGCCAGGCTACAGTTGAGCAGGCGCTAAAACATCCCAACTGGTCGATGGGCAATAAAATAACCATTGATTCGGCGACCATGATGAATAAGGGACTGGAAGTGATCGAAGCCAAATGGCTGTTTAATGTGCCGGTCGACAAGATTCAGATAGTTATTCATCCGCAATCGCTCATCCATTCTATGGTCGCCTTTAGCGATGGCTCGATCAAAGCGCAATTGGGACAACCTGACATGCGTGTCCCGATTCAACTGGCTATGACCTGGCCGGAACGATTGGGATCGGACTTTCCAAGATTGGATTTTTGTTCTGTAAAGAGTATGACCTTTGAGGAACCGGATTTGACCAGATTCCGGGCTCTGGCTATTGCCTGCACCGCCGCTAAAACCGGCGGAACTGCTCCGGCGGTGATGAACGCCGCTAATGAAGCGGCAGTCGGTTTGTTTCTGGAAAGAAAAATTAAATTTTTAAACATTGCCGAACTTATTGATACGGCTATACAGACAATAGCGGTGGTAACAAGTCCCAGCCAGGAGGAATTACTACAAGCCGATCGGCAAGCGCGGGCATTTGTTTTGCAGCATTATTCACATATCCTTCGGTAAAGGGCAAAAACTGCGCGACTTTTTAATCCGACGCAATTATGCAACAGGTTGCAGTTAAGAGTGTAAAAAATAAAATGAACCTTTTTACCGATTTTAACGTCAAATAACAAGAATGAATAACAGTTCCGGTTTAACATCTGGATTAGATTTAAAGGATAATTATGGAAACAGTAATACATTTTTTAACAACCTATTTGATCCCGTTTGTATTTGTTCTCGGCTTGCTGGTTATTGTGCATGAATTCGGGCATTTTATATTGGCAAAATTAATGGGTATACGGGTGGAACGTTTTTCGATCGGTTTTCCGCCGCGTTTGTTCGGCAAAAAAATTGGCGATACCGATTATTGTCTGTCGGCATTACCGCTGGGCGGTTATGTAAAAATGTCCGGTATGATCGATGAAAGTATGGACAAGGATAGCATCAAAGGCGAGCCCTGGGAATTTATGTCCAAACCCATTTGGAAGCGGGTATTAGTAATTTTTGCCGGCCCGGCTTTTAATATTTTATTGGCAATTGCCATATTTTTTACCAGTATTTATATCAGTGGTGTGGCCGAACCGGTTACTCCTTCACTACCGGTTGTCGGCTCGGTTATTAAAGATAAACCGGCCGAAAAACTGGGTTTGCTGGAAGGCGATGTCATTAAAAGTATCAATTCCCAACCTGTGCAAACCTGGGAAGATCTGGTTAACATTATCCACGTGACCCCGGAAAAAGAATTGTTCCTGGAATGGGAACGCAATGGTGAGGTTATGACCGGAACCGTAATCCCGGAACTGGACCCGATAAACAATATCGGCTTGATTGGTGTTGGGCCGGTCACACAAATCCGTAAACCGGGAGTCTTTGAGGCGATGGGTATGGGTTGCACAATGACCTGGAATTTAACCAAAATGATGGGTGAGTCGTTCAGCCTCATGTTCAAAGGCAAGATCGCTTTTAAAGAAAGTATCGGCGGTCCAATTCAAATTGCCAAATTGACCGGTGAACGGGCTGCCGATGGCTTTGGCAGTTTGATGTGGTTTGCGGCATTTTTAAGCCTTAACCTGGGTCTGCTAAATTTATTGCCTATACCGGTTTTGGACGGCGGCCACCTGGTTTTTCTGGCTATTGAAGCAGTTATCCGCCGGCCGCTGTCGGTAAAATTGAAAATGATCGTTCAACAGGTAGGTATGGCGTTATTACTGGCTTTGATGTTATTTGTAATTGTAAACGATTTTTCGCGTTTGGGAAATTGACGAAATATCCGGCTGACGGAGAGCTAATCCGTCAGCCGGTTTTACTTCTACACAATAAACTAACCTGTTTTAAAATTGAATATCCACAAAAATGAACTTGACACTGTCCTTTTTTAATACTATTTTTTATTTTACAAAATGTTATCTCTAATAGAAAGGAGCCGGAGGTGGAAATTAAAAAAACCGGTTTTTATGAACTGCATAAAAAGTATAATGCAAAAATTGTCGAGTTTGCCGGTTACTATATGCCTATTCAGTACCGGGGTATTATTGAAGAACACAAGCGGGTGCGCTCTTCTGTCGGTCTGTTTGATGTTTCCCACATGGGAGAATTTATTGTTAAAGGCCGGGATGCGGAAAAATTTTTGCAAAATTTAACCATCAATGATGTCAGTAAATTACAGGTAAACCAGGTGCAATACTCGGCCATGTGTTATGAAGATGGCGGGATCGTCGATGATTTACTGGTTTATAAATTTACCGATCATTATATGTTGATCGTCAATGCCGCCAATTTACAAAAAGATTGGGACTGGGCTACAAAACATGCCCCCGCCGGTGTAACTATGACAAATGTCAGTGATGACTTGTCCCTGCTTGCCTTGCAAGGGCCGCAGGCTATAAAAACATTGCAAAAATTGACCATGGTTCCGTTAGACAATATAAAATATTACTGGGCGAACACCGGTAAAGTCGATGGTGTAGAGATGCTGCTATCCCGTACCGGGTACACCGGTGAACCGGGCTTTGAATTGTGCTTTGATCTAAAATATTCCGAACAGGTGTGGAACGCCCTGATGCAAGCCGGCAAAGAGTTTGATATTGAACCTATCGGCTTGGGCGCCCGCGATACCCTGCGTTTGGAAATGAAATATTGTCTTTACGGTAATGATATCGATTCAACAACCAATCCACTAGAGGCCGGTTTGGGCTGGATCACCAAACTGAACAAAGGCGATTTTATTGGCCGCAGCGCTATAGTAAAAGCCAAAGAAAAAGGGTTAAAGCGCCATCTTGTTGGCTTTGCCTTGCAAGACCGGGCTTTTCCACGTCATAATTATAAAATTTTTAAAGGCGACCGGGAGGTCGGTTTTGTTACCAGCGGCACTTTTTCTCCCATGCTGGAAAAAGGTATTGGCATGGGCTATGTGGAAGCGGGTTGCGCCGACATCGGCAGCGAAATTGCCGTTGAAATCCGTAATTCCAAAGTACCTGCAATTGTAGTGGAAACTCCTTTTTACAAACATTAATATCAGTAAATAGGAATTTAATTTTGGCGAAACGAATAATACAGGTCTATGAAAAACCGGCCGATGTTACCGGTTGTTCCCTTGAACATACGGTTGCCGTTGTCATTGATGTTTTACGAGCCACTTCAACCATTATTACCGCCTTAAAAAATGGCTGCCGGGGGGTAATACCCACTGCTGAAATTGAAGAAGCCCTGGCGTTGCGGCAACGTGTAACCGATCATGTTCCACTACTGACCGGCGAACGACAGGGCAAAAAGATCCCCGGTTTTGATCTGGGTAATTCGCCGCTGGAATTTACCAAACAAACAGTTAAAGATAAACTGGTGATCATAACCACTACCAACGGCACCCGCGCTTTGCTGGCTGCTGCTGAAGCGGATAAGAAATATGTATTATCGTTGCTCAATCTTCAGGCTGTTGCTGCTGCTCTTGATCGTGATGAACAGGATATTACCATTTTATGCGCCGGAACGGATGGCGGGAATTCGCTTGAAGATAGCGTTTGCGCAGGTTTGTTGATCGATGAACTGGTGCATTCATCCGACCAATATGTTGTAGATGTCCATGGTAATGCTCTTCGTGACCGGGCGTTATCATATAAACAGGATCTGGTGAAAATGTTTACCGATGCTGCACATGGCAGGTATTTAAAGGAAATAGGTTTTATCGCCGACCTGGAATATTGCGCCCGATTAAACTCGATTCCTCTGTGCGCCGTATATGAAAATGATGTTATCATAAAAGTAAAAAATTAATTTCTGAATATTGGGTAAATAATGAATAATCCCCGGCAGAAAAATCAAAATCCGGATATTTCCACCCGCAAACAGGAAGAGATAATCGGGATACTGCTGTTGATGACCGGCATTCTGGTGCTCATCGCTTTATTTACTTATGAACCGGGTGAAACCCCCGCGACCATAACTAACCCATCGTTGGTAAAGAACGGGCTTGGTATTGCCGGGGTATATGTCTCGCATTTTCTCATTCGCTGGACCATCGGCTTTCCGGTTTTTATTTTGCCGTTTTTTGTTATTGCCTGGGGATTGAACCGTTTATTCGGCAGAGGAACCCGTGACCTGTTACGCTGGACCGGGCTTACTTTTTTATTTGCCTTTTTATTGTCGGTCAGTTTTGCTCTGCATGATATTATTTCCCGCAGCGGCAGCAAACCGGTTTTTGAGTTTTCCGGTAAACTGGGCGGTTTGGGCGCACAGTTCCTGGTGTTATTGTTTGGACAATACGGCGCGGTAGTTGTGCTTATCGGTATTATCATGATTATGGTATTAATGTCTACAACTTTTAGCTTTGCCGATTTGTACCAGCTTCTCAGTGTTGTATTTACCAAATTGTCTTTACATTTCAGTCGCTGGGCGCGCAATCTGTTTAAAAAACCGTTACATAGTGAATCGAAACGGGGTCCGGCCCTGGTACGACCGGAACGGCCTGCTTATAAACAACCGGAAACTGCGCCGGATGAATATATTCCACCACCGCCGCCTAAAACTGAAATTGTTACACGATTGCGCCCCGAGCCGGTTAAGGAGAAAACCGGTATTTTAAAAGAACAGTTAAATTTGAATTTGGCGGAACAGGAAAATGATGCGGAAGAGATGCCGCTAAAAGATGAACAATATGACCCTGAAGAAGAAAAGATCCCTGTTTCGACCAAACCCTATGAAATGCCGCCGATAGAATTATTGCATCTGCCTCAGGACGGGGAAGATTATATTGATGAGGAAATGCTGCAAGCCAACGCCCGGCTTTTGGAAGACAAACTGTCCGATTTCGGTATTACCGCGCGGGTTATAGAAATTCATCCTGGACCGGTCATTACCCGTTACGAACTGGAACCGGCGCCGGGCATCAAAGTAGCCCGTATTACCGCGCTTTCAGATGATCTGGCTATGGCTATGCGCGCCAAGCGCATCCGCATTGTTGCGCCAATTCCTGGTAAAGCGGCCGTTGGTGTAGAGCTTCCCAACGCCAACCCATCCATTGTATACCTGCGGGAAATATTAGAGGCGCCGGAATTCAAAGAGTCCAAATCACCTCTTACCATTGCCGTCGGTAAAACCATTTCGGGAAAACCTTTTATTACTGATCTGGCAAAAATGCCGCATTTACTGGTCGCCGGCGCCACCGGTTCCGGGAAAAGCGTATGCCTGAATACGATCATTCTCAGCTTTTTATACAAAGCCAAGCCTTCCGAAGTGCAAATGGTGATGATCGACCCGAAAAGGCTGGAACTTTCAAACTATGCCAAATTGTTCCGGCATCATTTGTGTTATGTGGAAGGGGCCAAGGAAAAAGTGGCCATTACCGCCAAATCGGCCATTGCTTTATTCAAATCCATCGAGCAGGAGATGGAACGGCGATACGAACAGCTTGCCGGCGCCGGGGTTCGCAACATTGAAGAATATAATGAACGCATCAAGGAAGGCGTCTATAAGCCTGAAAATGATGAAAATCCCAAAATTTTACCATATATGGTTGTAATCGTCGATGAACTGGCTGACCTGATGCTGACCACTGCCGCCTCGCGCGAAGTGGAAGAGCCGATTGCCCGCCTGGCGCAAATGTCGCGGGCTGTAGGTATTCATTTGATTTTGGCAACCCAGCGGCCTTCGGTGGATGTGATAACCGGTGTTATCAAAGCCAATTTCCCGGCGCGGATGGGATTCCAGGTGGCCTCCAAAGTCGATTCGCGCACCATTCTGGATATGAACGGCGCCGAAAAATTGCTGGGCCGTGGCGATATGTTATTTCTACCGCCGGCCAGTCCGGAACTGATCCGCATCCACAGCGCTTTTGTCAGTTTAAATGAAATTGAAAGCATTATCGAACACATTCGTCACCAGGCTCCTGAGGATAAAAAACCGCTGCCGGCCTATTCCGAAGAGGAAGAAGCGGATCGTTATGGCATTGAACCCGGCGGTAAACGGGATGCCCTGTTTGATGAAGCAATGAAACTGGTTGTCCGCCACCAGCAGGGTTCGGTCTCGCTTATCCAGCGACGCTTAAAGGTCGGTTATTCACGGGCGGCGCGCATCATCGATGAACTGGAAGAAGCCGGTGTGGTTGGACCTTTTGAAGGCAGCAAAGCCCGCGAGGTATTGCTGCGCCCTGAAGACCTGGAATCCATGCCCTTGAATGGCGATGAGGATGAGGAAGAATTGGAAGATGAAAATTAATATAAAGGAAAATATGCAATGAAGTATAAATTATTTACCCTGTTTTTTATTTTAGCTCTAACCCACGCTGCGTTGTCTGCCGACAAGGACGCTAATGGCATATTACAGCAGTTAAAAAGTACTTATGACAAATACTCCAGTATCCAGGCAGATTTTACCCAGACATTTCTCTGGAAACTTACGGAGGAAGAGCACACCCTGAGCGGCAAGATTTGGATCCAAAAGGGTGAAAAATTTAAAATCGATACGCCGGATAACCTGGTAGTGAACGACGGCAAAGCCTTGTTCACCCTGAACCGCAATAATCAACAGGTAATAATTAACAATGCTACCAAAGGATCCGCAAATAATCCGATCCTGAAAGACTTTATAGATAAGTATATTCGCGATTACCGGGCGGAAATAGTTAAAGATGATAAAGATGCTTATGAATTAAAGCTGGTTGCCGGTTCGGAAGATGAATTTATCCGCGAGATTATTTTAACCATCAACAAAAAAACCTTTTTTCTGAGCAGCGTCAGGCAACTGGACGTCAATGAAAATACCACGATTTACCAGGTTGAAAATTTACAAACCAATATCCCATTGACTGCGGAGGATTTTAAAATTCCGGGCATGGATCAATATGAACAGGTCGATTTACGCTGAGTGTGAAACTGGGGGGTGAGAGTATTCTCACCTGTCTTTTTTCAATACAGAGGTCTCTATGAAGCTGGATGGAAAAACGGTACTGATTACCGGGGCATCATCCGGTATTGGCCGGGAACTGGCCCGGCAACTGACTGAAAAAAATTGCCGATTGGTCCTGATTGCCCGTCGTGAAGAACGATTGCAGGAATTACTGAAAACTCTACCGGGGAAGAGTGAACATGTGTACTTTATATGTGATGTTGCCAACCAGGAACAAGTAACTGCTGTTTGCCGAAAATTACATGAGGATGGAATAACTATTGATATTATGGTATTAAATGCCGGGGTCAGCCGTTATTTTTTAGTGAAAGATTTTTCTGTTGAAGATTTTCGCTACACCTTTGCGGTCAATTTTTTTGGGGTTCTCTATTTTATCGAGCAACTGCTGCCGGCCATGTTGCAAAGGAATGCCGGAACAATCGCCGTGGTTTCGAGTCTGACCGGGTACCGCGGCATGCCCAAAGCGGCTTCTTATGCGGCCAGCAAAGCGGCGTTATCTAATTTTATAGAAAGTTTGCGAATCGATTTGTGGAAGACCGGCATCAAATGCGTGCTCATCTCGCCGGGATTCGTCAAATCCGAAATGACCGGCGACAGCAGTTCGCCCAAACCTTTTTTTATGGATACAGATAAGGCTGTGCAACGAATCATCCGGGGCCTGGAAAACGAAAAGACCGAAATCCATTTTCCGCGCCGGTTATCCTGGCTGGCAAAATTCAGCAGGTTGTTTCCGGACAAGTTTTATGCCAGGCTAATGTACAACAAAAGAAAAGCTGAATAACCAGCAAAACTAACTGATGCACAACCCCTCGGCGGCGTATTTTTCAAAGTTTTTGGTGGAGGTTCTATCCTGCAAAATCGGGTCTTTGCAGTGCACATGAAAAACGTGGTTCTTGAACAGGTCATTGATCCGGAAATTAAATGCACCCTGCTCCGGCATGGAGGTCATGGTAAATTGTATAACATTATCCATGATTTCCTGAATTTTAAAGGGTAATAAAACCGGACGGTTTCCCAAAATGGTTAATACGTAGAATTTACCAACGTGTAGTTGCTCGGGACTGGTGATCTTTTTAAATCGCTGCATTTTTTAACTCCTTACATTGCTTGCAGCGGCTTTTGCATAAACTGCTTAATATGATATACTAAAGCCTTCAAACTGTGTTACTCATCTGCAATGGTAAATATCAAAATCCGTGCCATTTTAAAAAATTGCTGACTCACATGATATAACCTTATGAATTTTTGAAACTTGAATTTAGGTTATAATTTTGAGATTTATTAATAACCTGTATACTTTATGTCCATTTCATGTCCGGTGAGACATTTTTTTCACATTATTATGTTTGAACGGTATTATTGTTTTGCATCTGCCTGTGGATTTTAATAAATTACTTTTTCTGATAACTGATAACTGATAACTGATAACTGATAACTGATAACTGATAACTGATAGCTTTACTATAACCTGTCACCGGAATTAGTTACCAATGACAAAAAAACAATCTTTACTAGATAAAATAGATGTCGGCCTCGGCAAAGAAGTGGCATTCAGCCGGGTTGTGAAGGCGTTGACCCTGCGGCGGTTGCTTAATATTGTAAAAATTACCTCATCATTCATTATATCGGCAATGTTCAAAAAAAGTATTGTCTGGGGAGTGCCGCCTATAGTCAATATCGAGCCGACCAATATCTGTAATCTTAAATGCCCATTATGCGTCACCGGCAGCGGACAAATGCTGCGGCCGCGTGGTAAGATGGATTTCACCCTGATGCAAACGCTGGTCGATGAAATGGCGAACCGCATCCTTTACATTACTCTGTATTCCCAGGGCGAGCCATACCTGCACCCCCGCTTTAACGAGTTTGTCCGTTATGCCAAAAATCGCGGCGTGTACGTCAACACCAGCACTAATGCTCATTATTTTGACATGGATAATGCCCGGGCAGTCGTCAAAAGCGGTCTGGACAGTATGATCATCTCGCTGGACGGCGTAACACCGGAATCATACTCCCGTTACCGGGTCAACGGCAACCTTGATACCGTGCTCAAAGGCATCCGCAACCTGGTCGCCGCTAAAGCAGAACTGCGTAGTAAAACTCCGTACCTGTTTCTGCAATTTCTGGTTATGCGCCATAATGAGAGTGAAATACCGGCGATCAAGCAGTTGGCGCGGGAATTAGGTGTGAACCGGCTGCTGATTAAAACCACCCAGGTTATGTCCTACGAAGAAGCAGTGGAGTGGCTGCCGGATAATGAAAAATACCGGCGCTATACTGTCAGCGAGTCCGATTTCAAAGTAAAAAAGGGCAAGGGCGCTTGTCCCCGACCATGGTTTACTACCCTGGTGGATTGGGACGGACTGGTTGTGCCGTGCTGTTTTGACAAGAACGGCGACCATGCGTTGGGTAACATGAATGAATCCGATTTTATGACCATCTGGCAGGGCAAGAAATACCGGGGCTTTCGCAGCCGGTTACTGCGAAATCGAGAATCCATTGAAATATGCCGTAATTGTAATTTTGGCATTGGTATTTTTAAATAGGAAAGAACTGGCTGGGTATTTTAAGCCTGATTGAAGTAATGTACTAACACACAGTAAATACACAAATACTTGATCATTTCTCAATTATTCAAAATACTTACGTTTACTCCAAATGCAAGCCAGTAAAAGTGTGGTAAAGCAAAAGATTATTTCAAGAGAATATTTAAGTTAGATAAAATTATACCGATATTTAAAAATATATTACGGGTTTTAAAAAAAAGTGATTTGCATTAACTTTTTTTGTACAATGTTGACATATATTAAAATACCATTTGATTTTTTTATACAAGTTTGTAAATTAATAGTGGTTTTTTAACATGTTTCTTAACAATTAAATTCAGGAGTAACAAAAATGAAAAATCTGATGTTATCAGTTTTAATGACTGTGGTATTGTTTTTTGCAGTTGCGGTTATGGCAGGCGATCAGGATTTTGAACTGGTCAATGAAACCGGTCTGACAATTGATGAATTCTACTGCTCCCCTGTAGAGACCGATAGCTGGGAAGAAGATGTTCTCGGTGTTGATGTTTTGGAAGATGGCGCCAGTGTTGAAATTACTTTCTCACGCGATGAAGAAGCATGTGACTGGGATCTCAAAATCGTTGACGAAGAAGGCGATGAAATTTACTGGAAATCTATTGATCTTTGCAAAGCGATGACAATTACTTTATACTATGAAGACGGCAAACCGACAGCTGAAATTGAAAATGTTCCTGAAGAAGAATAAATCTTGACACCTTGCGGCGGTTCTCAAACCGCCGCTTTTGTTTTGGGGAGTTACTACCACCTAAAGCCTGCCATTTGTGATTTTTTTGAATTCAAGACAGTTACTCCATTTTTATAAAGGCAGTGACAATGATTGTTGCCGCTTTAAAAAATGAACTGCAAACCGAACCCAAAAGTGAGTGTGTTTAACAGGTTTGGCAGTTTATTGTCATTCAGACCTTTGGATTCCTGTTTGATCTGGCTGAATGCCAGCGGCAGCAGGGAAGACCGCACTCCCAATTGCAATTCTACCGGTTGCTCTATTTGGTGTACATATCGTTGTATTTTAAACCGAATGGCTGTTCCGGCAGTTAAATTGGCGGCTGAGCGATACGGTACAATGTCTTCTTTTTCTGTAAAGAAAAAATCCATTCTCTGCGTAAACCCGGCGCGCAACCTCACCGGTATAAAATAGAGCGGGATATCTGTATAAACGGCAAAATAAAAAGCGCCGAAATCAGGGGGATTGGCCGGTATCTCTGCTCCGGCATACAAACCGAATATCCACAACTGCAAGCCACCACTAATGCCGGTATAGCCGCCCATATTTATTTTCCCTGAACCGTTGAAAATCACGCTATCTTTTTTGAACTCGCTCAGTTCGAGTGTTGCGCTGCCGGTTACATTAGGTAATTGGTGCAAATCAAGACTCACATTACTTAGCTGTAAACCAAGGGGCGGGCCGGAGGTATGCCGCACCTGAATTTGATAAGAGCCATCCAGCTTGTCTTTAAATCCATGTTCGAGGACAAACCCCAGTTTGAGAAAAGTCAGGTTGAGGTTGGCGCCGGTTGTAAAAACCCAGCGGCTGCCCTTTAAACCGATTTTATAGGTTGCTGCAAAGGGCTGGTCTTCATATTGTGTTATGGCCTGCACTGTCCCGCTCCAGGGAATCCCAAAAATCTGATCCAGTCCATAGGGAGTGCCGGTAATTGTGGCGGAGCCGCTTAAATTTGCCGTTATGGAGGCTGTACCGTCGTTTGATGATATATGCAAATATTTAAGCCCAACTCCCAATGAAAGCCGTCCCCATTTATAAGCAGCGCCCCAGTAGAGCGGCAGGGTGGAGACCGAGATTTCCGCAGGCCGGCTGTGAATGTTCAGGGTGGTTATTGTTTCTATATGCCACAGCATGGGAATGGCTTCTACCGGCAGATCGGGAACCGTTTCCCTGGTAATGGGTTGATCCGCGTCAAAGTGGAGCCGCATGGCAGCGCTGCCCCCGGCTGTAAAGTTTATACCGGCCCGGCGGGGCTGCATAATGGTAAAACCGAAAGCACACTTTTTATAACGGGCGCCAATACCGATTATTGCCAGGCCGCCTTTTTCCTGCATGGTAAAGTTACTGTGCAGGGTAACAGCTTCAAATTCAGGAACGGCGTCGAGCATCTGAATATCAAAACTGCCCTGCTCGCTGTGCGCAAAACCGACCACAAAACCAAACTCGGTGTTTTGTATGGTAGCCAATGCCGCCGGGTTGCCGGTCATGCCGATGACCCCACGCGCCGCCGCCGGGTTGAGGCTGGCGGGATTGAGCGCAAACAGGCTGGCTTCGGGTGTGGTTATGGAATATGACCCGGATACCTGCTGACCGTGTAGTTTTGCAACAGCGAAACACAACAGCAGGAGTATTGTAACCAGAAGAAGAAAAATCCCCGGTTTGATTTCAAACATGATTCCCCGATGCGGTAAAAGTTGATGCATTTTTCACCTCATACATCGTGAGCAAACATTGGCTGATCCTGAATTGTGTTCATTGCCGGTATTATATAAAAGAACATGCAAACAAGCTATGATTATTTCAGAATATTTGGATTTTTTGGGGGGAAAATGAATAATGAAGAATAAAACTTGTAATGAGAAATGGGCATAGTGAAATAATATATTATGGAATCAATCTCTTGACTTTAGTGACCAGTCATAATCACTAGATTTAGAAATGTATATCACGACTCGAGATTATTTAATTCCTGTAATGTTCTTTGCAATAGATTAATAATCGTAAAACCAATGATCTCATGCGATACCGGGTCAATTCGCGCAATAACTCCCTTGCCAATATCAACGCCTTCAGCTTTTTGTGGCTTTTCAATGGATATGTAAAATACATCTGCATCGGCGTCATAGTTCCATTGTAAATTTTTTTTCTTTTCGGTTATTTTCAAGGCTTCCATATTATTGTCCTCCAATTGCCTGGTTTTCTGCAAAAATAGGCTGTAATTAAAAAACCGTCGATATTACTTATTTCTTTATACGCTACAATTAAATACTTGTTCTCCGATACCGGGGTTTTTTTTATAATTTGATTGCCAACAATTCTCCATAATCGCCGGCATAAATGATATCCGGATTTGTAACTGTTTCCTGTATCTTATCACCACAACCGTACATTTCAGGATGATTAGACTCAATATGGATCATCCTTTCGTCTGTAATTCTTATTGGTATATTATGTTTTGAAAATACTATTTTCATAAAGTTTAAATATGTTTTTTACAACTGCATAAAAAATTTTCTCTACAGAAAAATAATGATTTCTGAAGCATTAGTTGTTTTATAGAGTGTAAAATAAATATAGGTAATATAATATTAATAACCAATATTATCTATAAACAAATAATGATATTGTTCCACAAAGACAAATTGGATATAAATTTGTGTATAGGTGTTCGCCATAAGGCCCCCTGTTCCGCCACTCCGTGGCTGGTTGGTTATGGGTTATGATTTTCTAGAAACATGTCGCCCCTGACGGGGCTTGGCAATTTATATACTGATTTATGTGTAAAGAATAAAAGTCTATAAATAAAGAATTCGCCCATATATCATCAACCCGCCATCACTAGAAATATATACAAATTTTTAAAAGGAATAGTCAAGCGCTATTTCCGTTTTTCCCCATATAAAAAATGCGGCGCACCATAACAGCACGCCGCCCGTATAATCTTTTCCCCCAACCTCTCACCAGCCGCCGCCGCCGCCACCGCCTCCACCGCCTCCAGAGGAACCGCCGCCGCCGCTGCCCGAACTGGAACCCGGCGCAGTCGAAGATGACGAGATTGCCGATGAAAATGAGGAGCCGAGACTGGAGGCCAACCCGTTAAATCCCATATTGTTTAAAAGACTGCCCGAATACCAGGTGGGTGTATAACCATTGTCCACGCCGGCGCCGGCCAAAATATCCGTAAATTTTTTGCTCCACTCGTTTTCCACATCCAGGGCCAGGGCGTAAGGCAGGTACTTTTCAAACAATGCCGGGGTTTTGTCCGGAGGATGTAGCAAGTTCAGGCGGTGTTCCTCGGCGGTTTTCAGGTACATTTTAAAACCTTCGATCTGATCCATCATGCGGCGGCCATAAATGGTTGGAGCCTTGAGCAATTCCCAAAAAATGACATTCATAACCACCAGCGCCATAAAGATAATAGCTACCAGCGGCGAAATGATCAATGAGAAAAATCCTAAACCCATAAATTCAAAAAAGACAAACGGCAGCGCAAACAAGGTCATGCCTATTGATTTACAGCCAATACCGCTTTTGGCAGAAATAGCGTCTTTCCATTCCTGTACAGCGCCAAAGACAAGGAAACTGGTGCCGGCCGTCCATCCGGTTAACCAGAAGGATATACCGGCCGCGGCAGCCTTTTCCGGCGAAAAGAGTACTATTCCCACCAAAACCAGCAGGGTAAACAAGATGCCGGGTACCAGGTAATTGCTATTGAGGCGGAAATTCAATTTTGCAAAATTCAATTTCAGATCTTTTTTTAATGCGTCAATGGCGCCGCCGATCGCCGTATGGTTTCTCTGTTCCAGGTCGATTTCATTACGGGAAGAGAACAGCTTTTTCATGAGTTGTTTTTCACCGCTGTCCAGTTTTGCATCCTGCCAGTCCGTGCGCAGCAGCGTATACTTGCCTTTTTCTTCCTGAATTTTAAGGACTCCCTTGACGGCTAAATTAATTATCGCCGCGGCAAAAACGCGGTGACTGTAACCCATACGCATCACATAGCGCACGGCAGCGGGTGTGTACTCTTTCGGCGGGATGAATTGCGGAATGATCGTGCCTTTGGACGGGTCTTTACCCACCGATAACCAGGAGCTATAGTAATAAATAAATAACAATATCAAACCAACCAGAGCTATCGGCAGGGAGGGATTGCTTTTTATGATAAAGCCGGCTTTATCCTTCAGGGTAGGTTCAGGGATAACACCTTTGGTAAAGCCGACAGCAATGGTGAGGCCTTCATAGGAATTAAGAGGTACTGTGGTGGCAAAGCGTACTGCGCCGTCCGGTAAAATTTCGCTGGTGAAATCCTGGCCCTGCGCGCCTTTGGGGCCGGTATAGGCGGCGGTTTGCATGACCTCGGCGCCCGGCGGCAGCACCACCTCGACTTCAACCCGGTCGATTACAAATACCCAATCCAGTCCGGTCACATTCCAGTATAACTCATCATAGTCGGGGAAAAAGCCAAGCTGGTGATCGGTGCGATAGGCGAGGGTGTAGGTATATTCGCCGGGATCAAGATAAACATCCGCGCTGCCGATATAGACCTTGACGCCATTGCTCATATTCTCGGTGTGCCAGGGCTCGGTTTCGCCATTTTTCAGAACATTGACTACCTCGAACAGAACGCGGATGGTGTTCCCGTTACGATCCTTGTATTTGGTGGGAAAAGTACGGTATATGCCGCGTTGGATCTCTTCATCCGCGGCAATTACTTTGATGGTTTCGGTGACCAGCATGGAACCGTCGCTTTGGATTTCGATCCGGCTGTGATAATCCAGTATCTTTTCCGTTTGCGCCCGGCCTGGGTGCGCCGGTAAAACCAGCAGCGCTGTCATCCATACCAGCGCTTTTAAAAGTCCAGATATTTTTTTCATTCCAGTCCGCTGCTTGTTAAGAGGACAAATTATTTGAATTTTACTGATGGAACCGCGCCGTCGGACGCCTCAATTTCAAAAAATTCCTTTTTAGTAAAATTGAATCGTTTTGCAATGAGATTGCTGGGAAACGATTCGATCATGATATTCAAATTACGCACGGTGCCGTTGTAATAGCGTCGCGCCAACTGGATTTGATCTTCAATGTCAGCCAGTTGTTTTTGCAGGTCGAGAAAATTCTGGTTGGCTTTGAGATCGGGATAGTTTTCCGCTACGACAAACAGGCTGCTCAACGAGCGGGACAAGGCATTTTCCAATGGGCCTTTTTCCGCGATTTCTTTGGTGGTCACGCTCTTGGAACGCAAATCGGTCACTTTGGTCAGCAGTTCGCGTTCATGGGTCATATAGCCTTTTACCGCTTCGATTACATTAGGTATCAGATCGGTGCGCCGTTTTAATTGCACATCTACGCCGCTCCAGCCTTCCTCGGCCAGGTTACGGTTGCGTACCAGTTGGTTGTACATGGAAACTCCCCAAATCGCAACCGCGGCGGGTATAACAATAAAGATAATAAAGTAGCTCATGGTTTTTCCTTTAATTTTAGGGTAGTAGATAGCTTTATTATAATAAAATTATGTGACAAATAAAAGCGCATATTAAACACACTAGCGTTCCATGTATAACATCTTTTTTGTTAAAAAGACTCCATGAAAACATGAAAAAGAATGAACTTTAAATTTTTTTCTGAGGCTGTACCTGATGTTATAAATTTCTTTCTGCAGTAAACATTTTTATGAAAGAGTTTCAAGAACAATTTCCCATCCAAGCCGGAGTTTGGATGGGAGGGAATAATCTACGATTGGGGTTTGGTAGGAGAAGAGTGTAAAGTTTGTCCACCTTGCCCATGCTGTCTTCAATAATTAATCCAGCCTTGCAACAATATAGTACTTGCCACATTGCAAATCATTCCCGGTAAAATGCTGGATTATTTATGCAAAAATTCCTATATTGTTTTTTTAAATTTACACTTGACTCATTTGCAGCACAAGGAGAATTCATTGGAAATTGCCTGTCTCGACCTGGAAGGCGTGCTGGTGCCGGAAATTTGGATCAACTTTTCCCAGGCTACCGGAATAACAGAACTCAAAGCGACTACCCGCGATATTCCTGATTATGACGCTTTAATGCGGCAGCGCTTGCGCATTTTAAAAGAGCATAAACTCGGCTTGCCGGATATTCAAGCGGTCATTGCCAAAATGGGGCCGTTGGATGGCGCTAAAGATTTTATCGCCTGGCTGCGGGAACGCTTTCAGGTTATTATTTTATCCGATACGTTTTATGAATTCGCCGCGCCGCTGATGAGGCAACTTGATTATCCTACCCTGTTCTGCAACCGACTGGTTGTTGCCGGCAGCGGCATGGTCACTGATTATATATTACGCCAGAAAGACCAGAAAAAAGAGTCCGTGGTAGCCCTGCACCGCCTGAATTTCCGGGTTATTGCCGCCGGGGATTCGTATAATGATACCAATATGTTGAAAGAGGCGGATGCCGGCATATTGTTCCGCCCGCCTCAGAATGTGATCGATGAATTTCCACAATTCCCGGTAACCCGCACCTACCTGGAATTGCAGGAAGCGTTCCTGCGTAACAGTAAAGAATTATAAAAAAGCAGCCCGGCTGCTTTTTTTGTTTCAATATTGGTCAATCCGGTTCGTGATGAAGATACATAAGGCTGTATCAAAAGACCCAAAAAGCAGATTAGGATACAAATTTATGTAAAAAAAGCCTTTCATGTCATTCCGAGGAGCGAAGCGACGAGGAATCTTTCGTAATTAACATATTGTAAAAAAAAGATTTCTCGCTTCGCTCGAAATGACAAGTTAGTTTTGAGTGCTATATGTTTTAAATGACTTTATGTAAATTGGGGCTTTTGATACAGCCCCGGATAATTTCCCATCCAAACTGGAGTTTGGATGGGATGGGCAATCTCCGGACCTACACGACGACCGGCCATTGCATCTGCGTTATTCTGCGTCATCTGCGGATAACAAGTTTTTATAAATACCTTCCATAAAGGTAATGCTTTTCATTACCCCTTGCGCAGGGTCAGAATCGGCGCTTCGGCGGGGCAGCCCAGGCGAATGGGGAACCAGTGCCCCATGCCGGAACTGGTGTACAAGCGGGTATCGCCCTGTTTATATAATCCCCACAGGTATTTACCGAGGGGCAGGGTTTCAAACAGACTTTTCCCCCTCAACCCGATCTGTCCGCCATGCGTATGTCCCGCTAATGTTAAATTAACAAGGTGTTTTTGCGCCGCATCAAAACCGGCTGGGCGGTGACTGAGTAAAATACGGAAACAGTTTTCCGGGGCGTTACGCATAGTTTTATCTACCGTATTCCTGATAAACGCCAGTATATCCGGCCGCAGGGATACAGGATCATCCGCACCGCCGATATATATGTCTGCCCCTTTGATATTCACTAATTGACCGGTATTGAGCAGCAATGGAACCGGACCGGTGGAAAAAGTATCCAGCACCTTATTGATGCCTCGGTAGTATTCATGGTTGCCGACAGAGGCAAAACCCTGGTAAGGTGTATTCAGACCATGGATCATCTTTAAGGCGGCAGGTAATAAAGCCGGTTCATCGGCAATGTCGCCGGTAATGAAATAGATATCCGGATTTTTAGAAGCGATCAAAGCAAGTGTTTTTTCCAGGTCATCCAGGGTATAATAGTAGCCGAGATGCAGGTCGCTGAGATGGGCTATTTTCAGGCCCTGTAATTGATCAGGCAGGCCGGGAATGTCGATGTTGAGTTCCGGAACCCGTACGCCGGTAAAAGATTCAACAACCCCGATCGCGGAGGTAGTGAGCGCAGCGACCGGTAAAGCGCCCGCAGCTATTTTCATAAATTTGCGACGGCCAACATCCGTCTTTTCCTGCGTGGGACTGATACCGATACGGTACAGCAGATACGACAGTGGCAATGTGAGCAATAGAGCCACACAATACACAATCAAAAAAGCGCTGCCGGCGCCGCCAATCAGGTAGAATATACTGAGGCCCGTGAAAATCCCCGCCATCCAGACTAATATAAATAAAGCAGTTGCCCAGGGTAAATATCGTGCACAGATGCGGAACAACGGCAGCTTCCAGATTCGTTTATTGACCCTGCGCCATAAAACAGCGGCGCCCAGCGCCAGTCCAATATTCAACACCAGGCTGCCGATAATAGGAATTACAAATTTTAAAATATTCGCAGACACACATTACCTGTATTTAAAAAGTGATAATAACTTTGCACGGACATGATTAAATAATGCGTTGAATTGATTTTTCCCGGTTTTAAGGCTGCTTGTTGTGCCCGGATTGGCATATTATTGTCTTTTAACTTGCCGTTAATTTAATGGCTTAATCATTTACTGTTTGGATATGCTCTTCCGGCGTCGAGGTTTCGTACTTGGACGGGCATTTTAACAAAATTTTTCCGGCATACAGGGTATCGCTGTTAGTGAGCATGCCTTCGACCACCACCAGTTGGGCGTCGCCGAGTTGGTCGGGCATGGCGCCTTTGTAAAAGACATTGATGGTATCCTGCGCGTCATAAAGGGCAAAGCGCAGTTCGATCTTGTCCGCATTCCAGTCGATGCTGGCCGGGACGACATGGCCGCTGATGCGCAAGCCTTCTCCGGCCGGCAGGTCGGTTTTGCTTCGCAGTTCAGAGATGGTGAGATAATAGACCGCCGCTTCTTTAAAGCTGCCCACCAGCAGGAAAACCAGCGCGGCTATAATAACCAGAATGCCGATCCATATTTTGGGTTTCATAATACTCCTCTTGGCTGTTTATGAGAACTGATCGTTTTGATTAAAAATAATATTAACCATGCAATAATGCAAGCTGAAAAACAGTTTATTACCAATAAATAGAAAACAAAAAGCAGGCGGTTTTTTTCTTTATTCTAATTATATTGAATCGTCATCTTTAGAATTTAATGTTTATTAATGGAAAAATATTCCGGGTCTTTTGTATGAAAGTGACTTTATTTGACAACACTCTCCGCCGATGGCTGATATTTCAAAATCCGGTGCATATTATCCGTGCGGATAATGTGCAGGATGTTAACGAGGCGCTGCAGGAAACAGAGACCGCTGTCAATAAGAGTAACATCTATGCCGCCGGTTTTATCGCTTACGAAGCCGCGCCGGCTTTTGATCCGTCGTTAACAGTCCATGCACAACCGTATATACCGTTATTACTTTTCGGGCTGTTTGAAGAACCGGTAATTTCCGAAAACCCTTTTACCGGGGTTATTGGCGATACTATTGTAACCGATCCGGCTGCATCCATTTCCCGCGACGAGTATGTAAAAAGGATAGCCGTAATAAAATCTCATATCCGCAACGGCTATACCTACCAGGTTAATTATACTTTTCCCATCCTCGCCGCTTTCCGGGGCGATCCTTTGGCTCTTTTTTTAAAACTGTACCGTTCGCAAAAAGGGGACTATGCCGCCTTTATTGAATTTGCTGATTACGCAATTTGTTCCGCTTCGCCGGAGTTGTTTTTTATCCTGCAGGGCGATAAACTCGTCTCGCGGCCGATGAAAGGCACAGCCCGGCGCGGCAATACCCTGGGCGAAGACCGGATGTACATTGATGAATTGCAGAGAAGCGAAAAGAACCGCGCTGAAAATGTGATGATCGTGGATATGATCCGCAATGATATGGGGCGCATTGCCAAAACCGGCACTGTCAAAGTACCGAAATTATTTCAAATTGAGCAATACCCGGCAGTACTGCAAATGACCTCTACTGTCGAATGTGAAACAACGGCATCGATTACGGAAATTATGACCGCCCTGTTTCCCTGTGCTTCCATTACCGGCGCACCCAAAGTAAAAACCATGGAAATAATTACGCAGCTCGAAAACCGTCCCCGCGGCATTTATACAGGAACTATCGGTTATATCACACCGGGACGACGCGCTTGCTTTAATGTGGCTATTCGCAGTGCGGTCGTCAATAAAGCTGCTGCTACACTTGAATTCGGCGTTGGCAGCGGCATTGTGTGGGATTCGCAGGCAGAGGCGGAATATGACGAGTGCCTGCTCAAAGCCAACATACTGAATCAAAAGGTTGTCGAATTCAGGCTGCTGGAATCGATATTATGGGAACCGGAGACCGGTTATTTTTTACTCGACCGGCATTTACAACGCCTGGCGGATTCGGCCCGATATTTTGGTTACCGGGTGGATGTAACCTGCATTCGCACCCGACTTGAACAATTGGCCGCTAACCTGACGAAAAAATCCAAAATCAGGGTTTTAGTGGACGAACAGGGCAGGTGCGAAATTGAATATATAGAATTGCCGGTTGGATATAAACAGAATCTGCGGGTTTGCCTGGCCAGCCATACAGTGAACACTGATGATCCCTTTTTACATCACAAAACCACCCGGCGCGAGGTGTACGATGAAATACTGCAAAATCATACCGGGTACGATGATGTTATTCTGGTCAACCACAAAGGCGAGATCACCGAGTCGTGTTACACCAATGTAGTAGTGCGGCAAGAGGACCGGTTGGTCACGCCTCCCGTGTCATGCGGACTGCTGGCCGGAACGTTTCGGGCCGAGTTATTAGCTGGGGGCGAGATAATGGAGAAAATCATAACTGTCGATGAACTGCATAGAACCCAGGAGATCTATCTTATTAACTCGGTGCGCAAATGGGTGCGGGTGCATCTGTGATTTTTTAATATTATCAACAATAAATGCAGTACTCTTATCCCGATTGTAAGCTCGATCTTGAAGACAGCAAAGGCGATGCGCATTTAAAGGAATTTATGACCGATGTTTACAACTGGTTAACAGTTAAATAAAAATCATGATTTTTTCGACCGGATTAACTAACCTGACTGGAAACTTGTAATTGAATTTATTTGCTTTTTTATTAAATAATTATAATATTTTACTTTAATACTTATGTATATTTTTTCTCGCCGGGTTCAGGTTTCATCACCTGTTATTATCTTAATATACAAAGCACAGTTTTAAATTTGTGGTTAAATACAATAAAGGAGGCTCTATGTATAAAAAACAATTTACCGGTCGGATTTATAACTTGCATAATGTTAACACGCTAATCTCTCTTTGTAGTATGTTTTTCTTATTCCTAAGCGGATTTACCGGCTTGATTGCCCAGGAGCAGGATAAGGCAACCAGTAACTGGACTTTTACTACCCGCATGTTGGCAAACAGCAAAGCGGACAAGACCGAGCCGGAGGAATTCGAGGTTTACAGTTCGCTTAATTTTGGCGTGGCCGTGAAACGGACCGTTTTTAATAATTTTGCCGCCGAACTCAGTTTGTCGACGGAATCCCGCGAAGTGGATTACATGGAAAGCGCTATCAAAGAGGTGAGCCTCGGCGCGTTGGAATTACTGCCGGTCAACCTGGTTGTGCAATACAATGTACCGTTAAAGAACAAATTCCATCCCTATATCGGCGCCGGATTAAACTTTACCAAATGCTGGGAAAAAAGCGGTACGCTGAATTCAAACAAGGTTACCAACAGCTTTGGACCCGCTTTACAGCTTGGGTTCGATCTGGATATTGCCCCGTATTTGTTGTTTAATTTTGATATCAAGTCGGTTGCCATGTCCACCGATGTGAATGTCGATGAAGGCCGGCTGGTAAAAATTGATATGAACCCATTATCTGTGGGCATTGGCCTGGGTGTGCGTTTATAAACAGGCTCTTTCCGGCGACCGCCGGTTAAATAGAAACAGGAAACTAGACAAATGGAGATTATATGAAAAAGTATGCTATGCTACTTATACTGTTGCTGCTCTGTGGATCGCTGCTCGCACAGGAATCGCTTACTGTCCCTTCTAATCCATCCCATCCGCAGCAAACCATTGCCGCCAATCTGCTTTTTCTGCCCTTTGGCACAGCCACAGCGGAATATGAACATGTATTGCTGAGCCCCAAAACCTCGCTGGGCGTTTCCGGGTGGTACGAATATGATAACGTCGTGGCGCGCTGGGCTTATTTAAAGGCAATGTATTACCCGGGTGGAACAGCTTTGAAAGGGTTGGGCATTGGCATCACTGCCGGCGTTATCCGCTATTATCGCGATGAAGATAAACCTGACCAATTGGCAAAGGACACGTCGCCTATTGCCGGCGCAATGATCCAGTATAACTGGCTGCCCGGCGCTAAAGATAAATATTTGATCGGCATCGGCATCGGCGGGCGCGCCGCGCTCAAAGACATTGCCGATAATTCGCCATTAAAACGCTTTGACGGCGACGCCCGCATTGTGTGCGGAATTGCGTTTTAATTTCTGCTTTATGTAAAGTTGATTATTGATATATATGGGGTGTTTTTTCCAAACATTACTGCCGGGGTTATTGCACCCCGGCAGTTAAATCGTATTTCCCGGTACTTGTTTACCTTACCAGCACCAGTTTTTTATCCAGTGTCAGATTATTGGCTTTAAGGCGATATAAATAGACGCCGCTGGCTACTTTATTGCCGCTGTTGTCCAATGTGTCCCAGGTTACCTGGTGCGCGCCGGCAGTGTATTCCATGGCGCCCAGTTCCCGCACCAACCGCCCTTGCAGATCAAATATCTGGATCGCGGCGCGGGAACGCTCCGGCAGGTAGAACTCGATGGTGGTGGAGGGATTGAATGGATTGGGATAATTCTGGCCCAGTTGGAAAGCAACCGGCTGTGATTGTCCAGCTTGTTGTTCAACCGCTGTTTGGGAGTAATCGACCACCAGGGTATCCGAGATGATTTCCATGCCGTCTTTAAAGCTGGCAACGTAGAACAGGCAGGGAGCGTCGAATTTAACGCTGGTGCGATGGGAGGTATAGGCGCCGCCGCGATAACCGGAAATCGGGTTGTATTGTTCATCGGTCTGATATTTTTTGTACAGTTTTATGCATTCACCTTCGTTGGTGGTGCGAATAAAGTTGACATCGACCTGCACATTGGTTTTGTATTTTTTAAATTCCGCCCAGTCCAGGATAGGAGCATGCAGGCCGCCGTTGGCTTGCAATATTTTGAATTCGCGCAGGTAGAACTGGTCGTCGCTTGCGGCCGCGCCGGTAAAGGTAAAACGAACATATTCGGCTTGTACAGGAGCAATTTTATCGATGCCGAATTTACTGGTATCGGTACGGGCGGTTTGATCGACTACCGTAGTCCAGACGCTGGAATCCGATGAAACTTCGATGGTATATTGGTAGCCCTTGCCGCCAACATCGAAAAAGCTCTGGAACATGTCGATTTCGGTCGGCTGGCCCAGGTCGATGATCGCCCAAAGGGGTAGACCGTTATCGCCCCAGAGAGTATTATAGTTACCATCATTTAATTCGAGGCCAAAATAACCAACAACATTGCCTGTTCCCGAAGGACCGCCCATTGTAACCACCTTGTTCAACGCCACGTTCACATCCTGAACCTGACGCAGTTCATTGCCGGTAAATTCTTTATAAAGGATTTGCGCCATCAAAGTATGACCGTCAACATTGGGGTGAATGCAATCCGGGAACAGATCGGCTCTGCTGAGCAGCGGAGTATAGAAATCGACCTTGTGGGCGCCGGTTTCCGCCAGCATGGTATCGACCATGGGGATAATATCGGCGGTAATAACTGAATCCCGAATGTCGAAATTGACGCAAAACGCCGGCGGGGGGTAGGAAAGGAAAAATTGTGGTTCTTTATCGCCCTGGGAAAAAGTATCGATCATGGCGCGATAATCGTCCAGGTATTCGTCCTTATAGATCCAGTTATAGGGTTTGGTGTCGTTCGTGCCCAGCAGTATGATGACGATATCGGCATCGAGCGCCAGGGCGTCTTTGAAAAACTGTTCATTCCAGATCGGGTAATCGCCATGTCTCAGCATAGTCCGGCCCGAAACGCCAAAGTTGTGTACATCATAAAGCGGTCCCAGAAAAGCGCCTAATTGTCCGGGATAGCTGTCCGTTGCCGGGTTGTTTATTCCGGCGCCGATGGTAATACTGTTGCCGATGACAGCAACCTTGAGAGTATCGCCGGGTTCGGCATACAGGCACGATACCAGTAATAAAACAAGCAAAAACAGGGTTCTTTTCATAACAGAGCCTTTCGGTTAGTAGGTTTATAAAGTAATTATAAAATGTACAGTGTCAAAATAATCCATATATTCTGGTGATAGTCATCGTTTAAATTAATAACCTGCAATGGTTTGGATAATTACCGGCGTCGGTAATCCGAGTTTTCTTTTCACCAGGTAACCTGTAATCCGTCCAAAGGTTATTATTGGTAGAATTCATAAACTGACCCGATATTATTACTGAGAACTGTTTTTCTTTCCTTTATGGATTATCAAAAAATTCAGAATTATTGAGGTTAGAAAAAATAGTTTAAAATTATGCAAAAAAAGAGTATATTTTATTGCAAGCTCAAGGAACAAGAGCAACATAGTACTGGTAAAATTACTATATTATTTTAGCTTTAACAAGAAAAATCTGATTAAAAATTGAAAGGGGAAAAGCATGAACAAATTCCAAATTTATTTGCTTTGTGTAATTTTTGTTATTATTTGTTGCTGTGAGCGGCACAAACAAGTCTCTGAATCTCTTAATAGTGGGGATGCAGTGATTGGTTATGGGACATCTTTTGGCGAGTGTAGCGGGTATTGTATTAAAGAGTTAAAACTTGACCAACTAGTCATTACTTTCAGGGCATCGAGTTGGTTACCCGCCGATTACCCGGATAAAATACTACAGGATGTGATTGAGCGGAACGAGTATGAACAATTACAAAGTCTGGTTAATTTTAACAAAATAGCGGCTTTTGATGATGTTATCGGTTGCCCGGATTGCGCCGACGGCGGCGCTGAATGGCTTGAAGTGATAACTGATGATCGCTATAAAAAAATTACTTTTGAAAATGGTGATTCCCTGGCAACAATACAGCCCTTAATAAACAAACTCAGGCAAATGTATACCGATTATAACCGAAGCATGTTTCCGATAAACTGACTGGTTTCAGTCTTGCATAAATTTTGGTTTGACACTGCAATTATTACCTGGTTTCAACGGTTTTACCTTGAATGTTTGTAAAAAAGTTATAATTTATCTCTCGAGCGATTAAAAGCGCCAACTTGTTCCGGTTCAGTATATCTATCATAGCAAAGGAAATCCTGTGCTGAGGTATATCTCTGTTCTTTTACTGGGTATTTTTATTATTTCGGGTTGTACCCCGGTTGATAAAGCCAATAATAAAACCGTCACAATTCGAGTCATTCCTCCGGCAATGCCGACGGGCAGCCGGGTTTATATAGTAGGCGATAGCAGCCGGTTGGGCTACTGGACACCCGGACGTGTGCCGATGACCATGCAGCCGGACAGCAGTTGGACTAAAACTTTGGTGTGCAAAAAGGGCGTTTTCTTACAATACAAATTTACCCGCGGTTCATGGGAATCTGAAGCTGTTGATGAAAACGGCGTCGAATTAGCCAATGCCACTTATTGGGTGGAAAAGGATACCACCCTGGTATACCGCATTATAAACTGGCGCGACCAGGCAGAATTTAAGACAATAATTAGCGGCAAACGGCTGGAAAACAAAGGGGGGAACATGGAGTTACTGGAAAACTGGCTTTATCATCCGGGAGACGACAGTAGTTGGGCGGCTGTCGATCTGGTCGACAGTAGTTGGGAAAAAGTAAATCCGCTTTTATATATGAATAATCTGCCGGCCGGCGGCTGGACCGGCATCGGGTGGTTCAGACTCCATGTCGAGGTCGATTCAACATTATGGAATGTCCCATTTGCCATGTACCTGATGCATGCCGGAGCCGCCGATCTTTACCTGAACGGTAAATTATTGTATACGTTTGGCCGGGTTGGGAATTCAGCAGAAGAGGAAAAACCTTTTCTGGAACGCAATCCCCGCTACATCAGTTTTGATGCGCGCCCCGATCAGGTTTTGGCAATTCGCTACTCGAATTATAATATCCTGAAATATAAAAAAATGATCACGACCGCCGGATTCCGTATAGAATTGGGAATTATCAATGACTATATTGCCAACCGCGTACAGCAGGCGCGGAGTCTTTCGATGTATCAGATGATCTTTACAACTGCGCCGCTGGCTTTTGCCCTGGTGCACCTGCTTATTTTTATGTTTTCCCCCCGTATTCGCGAACATTTGTATTACTCTTTGTCCATGATCTGTTTCGCCGTATTATCTTTTTTTATTTTCCGTTCCGATTTTTTAAATACCATCTCCAGCCTGCTCAGGAATAATATTCTCGCCAACATTGCGGCATTCTGGGCGGTGGCCTTTGCGCTGCTTACAACCTGTTACAACACTTCTGGGCGGATGCTCAAATTTTATTATCTCTTTATTGCTACGGCTTTGTTCCTCACAGTGACGATCTGGTTTTTCCCGGAACAAAACCAACTGATAACCATTACCTTTTACCTGTATCTACTGGCTGCTTTTATCGAAACGATACGAATCGTTCTGCGCTCCAATACCAGGCAAAAAGCTCATACGCTGATCATGGGATTTGGATTGATCGCAATGATTTTATTTATTATCTATCAACTCCTTATCGACCGGCAAATACTACCGCCGCCCGGAAATGTTGAGGTGGTTTACGTTTATGGTATTCTCATTTTAGGTATTTCCGTTTCCGTCAGTTTATCACTCAATTTTGCCGGTACTCATAAAAAATTGCAGCAGCAGTTAGACCAGGTTAAAAGGCTCTCGCAAAAGGCAATCGAGCAGGAACGCCACGCCCGTGATGAGGAAATTGCCCGTCGCCTGCTCGAAGCCGATAATGCCCGTAAAACCAAGGAACTGGAAGAAGCGCGCCGCTTGCAGCTTTCCATGCTACCCAAAACTCTTCCGCAATTACCAAACCTGGATATCGCCGTGTTTATGCAGCCGGCTACCGAAGTGGGAGGGGATTATTATGATTTTCACATTTCGCCGGAAAATACATTGACCATTGCCATTGGCGATGCTACCGGGCACGGCGCCAAAGCCGGCACTATGGTTGCTTCGGTTAAAAGTCTGTTCAACGCTTTTGGCGGTAACCTGGAAATTACCGATTTCTTTTTACGCTGTACCTCTATTCTTAAAGATATGAACCTGGGTAACCTCTACATGGCCCTGATGTTGTTACGTATCAATAGCGATAACACCCTCACCGCATCCGCCGCAGGAATGCCGCCTATTCTGATTTTCAGAAATGCCAACCGTAAACTGGAAGAACTGATTATTAAGGGTATGCCACTGGGCGGTCGGTTGGATTTTAGTTATCAAACGGAAAATACCGATTTGCAAGCCGGTGATACCCTATTGCTGATGTCCGATGGTTTTCCGGAACTGTTTAACGAAGAAAGAGAAATGCTTGATTATCCCCGTGTCCAGGAAATTTTTTCCGATAGCGCCACAAAATCCGCCCATGATATTATTGTTAATTTGCAAAAGAATATTGATAAATGGCGTAACGGCCGCCCGCAAAATGACGATATTACCTTTATCGTTATTAAAGTTAAATAAAACACATCCGCTACATTGTATGTAAAATGAAAGTCAAGATGATGAAAAAAATTCTATCTGCATGTTGTGCAATTTTTATAAGCTTGTTTGTTGCCGGATGTCAACATACTACCGATAAACTTGATATTTACCTGGTTACCGGCGGTCATGATTTTGAGCGGGAACTATTTTTTGCCATGTTCGATAGTTATCATAACCTGGATTATACGGAAATCAGTCATCCTGGCGCTAACGATTATTATACGCCGGAAAAAGCCGGGCTGGTCGATGTGTTTGTTTTTTATGATATGGCGCAGGAAATATCAAGTGAGCAAAAGACTGCGTTATTCAATTTGCTGGCTCAAGGCAAGGGGTTGGTATTTCTGCATCACTCGCTGGCAGCTTATCAAAACTGGGATGATTTTGAAAAGATCATTGGCGGACACTACCATGAACAGCCTTTCAGCAGGGATGGTCAACAATTCCCCGCCTCAACCTACAAGCATGATGTTGAAATGGATTTGCATATAAGCAATGCCAACCATCCGGTTACCGCGGGGTTGACAGATTTTAATTTGATCGATGAGGTGTACGGCGGATTCTCGGTATTGTCGGGCATTACGCCGTTGTTAACAACCACCCACCCGGAATGCGGCAATCCCGTTGCCTGGGCGCACACTTGTGGCAAATCCCGTATTGTATATATTCTCCCAGGGCATGACCATGTCGCTTACGCCGACGACAATTACCGGCGCCTGGTATGGCAGGCCATATGTTGGGCGGCCAATAAATAAATTTTCCGGCAAGAGTTCAACATTGAAAATTTTCCGAACTCGTTTCCGGACAAAAGAACCAATTGGGGTTTTTATTAAAAGGGGAAGAAAACCTGGATTATGATTGCTTGTCGGCGGTTTCGGTTTTTTTGCCTTTTTTAAAAGGGATTTTACTGATGGTAAAATAACTAAAAAAATCCGGGTTGCAGTGTAAATGTTTTTTTCTGAAACCGGCAATTAAATGTTCAATATCCCCTTCGTGTGCGGCATTATAGCGTTTTACCTGGCCGCAATCTTCGCATGTAACAATAAGTATTATTGTATTCATACACCTTGTTATAGTTTGCTGTTTTCAGAATCAATATCCGTATTATATTATAATAAATTTAAATATGTTTTCAAAACATAATTGTTATGTTTTAAAAATTTTTTGAATTTTACAAAATAATATATTGCGGGAACCTGGTCATAGAAAAAAGTTTTCAGTACAGCTAAGAGGTTAATTCAACATTAAAAAAATAACCGGCTCAGTGCCGGCTATTATCCTTTTATTTATGATCCTTAAGTCAAAGCGGGAGTGAGCCAGGTGATTTATAACCCGTTATGATAATGATCTGTCAAACGACCTTCTGCAAAACGATCGTTCCGGCAGTAAATAACCAATGACTGTTTAAAAAAAATGCAAAACAGCCCGTTTTTTTTCAATAAATTGAAAAAAAAAGTTGCATAAAAATTAAAAGTTGAGTATATTAATCTGCTTTGAAGCGGGAGTAGTTCAGTGGTAGAACACAACCTTGCCAAGGTTGGGGTCGCGAGTTCAAGTCTCGTCTCCCGCTCTTTCAGTGTTTAGCTGGCGGCGTAGCCAAGAGGCTAAGGCGGAGGTCTGCAAAACCTCTATTCATCGGTTCGATTCCGATCGCCGCCTCCAGTTAAAGCCGGGGTGGCGGAACTTGGTAGACGCAAGGGACTTAAAATCCCTCGGACATTTATGTCCGTGCCGGTTCGATTCCGGCCCTCGGCACTTTACGTACAATATTTGATCTGGATAATTAAATAAGCGTAGCTGAAAGGTGCGCTTTTTTTATAACCTAGAAAATTTATATAGCATAATCGTTTGCCGGAAGGAAGGCAATTAAAGGGCGGTTAGCTCAGCTGGTTAGAGTACTTGCTTGACATGCAAGGGGTCACTGGT